>Ga0194121_10000004_pt1 | contig 522576 bp, 580 predicted proteins | sample TA2MahCa50mmetaG_FD_148609 | JGI IMG/M metagenome (GOLD analysis project Ga0194121, IMG submission 148609) | Freshwater microbial communities from Lake Tanganyika, Tanzania - TA2015020 Mahale Deep Cast 50m | ecosystem: Environmental > Aquatic > Freshwater > Lake | place: Tanzania: Lake... | reverse complement strand
TCCAGAGTTGAACCTCATGTTTCCAAAGTCGTTTCTTAATAGATCCTGATCTAGTGTGCATGATCTTATGGCTTGTATCCATATCTTATTGCAATTTTGTACTAGCCAGTTGCCCCATTCTTGCTTCTCCCTTTGGAATAGAGGCTTGCATGTTGCTGGATCTCCGCATGGTGGGATGTAGAAAAATCTCCATTTCAGCTGACCCGTCGTAATATCGTGACCTGCAACATATGACCTTCCGCCCCAGGTCCCTTCAGCCGCTCCGCCGATTGACCAGATCATTATGTTACCCCTGTTATAGAAGGCAGGAGGATGTCCTCCAGCACCAGCGTAAAAGCCAGAGTTCGTTGGAATGCCCATTCCTTGAGGGCTGTCCATTGGAATCTCTCTGCATAAGTTAGTGTAGTTCATTACTGACTTGCCAGTCTTCGCATCTATTGCACTTACTTTGCATCCAAAGTCGTTCATCCATATCTTTCCATCGACATAGTGTATGCCGTGAGTGTGGCCTAACTGATAACCTGTTATCACGGGTAATGAACTATTTATGTTCCTGTTGTCAAATGAAGATATGTATCTCCAAAGTTCTTTCCCTGTCTTTGCATCCAGTGCAAGTATCATCTTGCTATTGAGGACTGTGTAGACGACTCCGTCTACGACAAGGGGCGGGGCCATAGACCCCTCAGCAACAGAGGCGAATCCCTGAAGCCTATTAGCTTGCTGAGTTACTGTTGGTATTGGATAGATCCATTTAAGCTCTAAGAACTGCACATTGTCTTTGTTGAGCTGGTTTTGGGGGTTGTAGTTCTGTCCCCATGCATCTCCATTTAGATATTCCCAGTTCCTTTGTTCTCGAGGGAGTTGTGCCTGAGCTTCTGCAGGCTTTATGGAGAGTGTCAATACAGAAAACACAGAGAATAAGAGGATTGCCGCAACTATTACTGCCGCAGACTTGCCTAAACCATTTTGACTCATTTTAGGTCAACACTCTGCTCAAAACGAGATACTTATATGTTGCGAGTATGAGTATGCAATAAATTGTCTTTATCTAAATATTCGCTCAAAATATTTTATTAATGTCTGTGGAGATTCCAACAAAATGTAAAGACAAAAAGATAGCATCTTTATATATTAGGGTAGCGCAGCACTAAACAACAAAGGAAGTAACAGAACGAAGAGGAATAATTCCAATTTATCTGGCTATCTTTTGTAACGAAAAGTGTAAAAACATTGAGTCAGTTTAAGGAAATAGGAATCGATCCTAGAATCCTTCGTGCAATTGAAGATCTAGGGTTCAGTGTTCTTTTCCCGATTCAGGAGCAGGCGATTCCTCCCCTGATGGAAGGAAAGGACGTAATAGGACAGTCACATACAGGTTCAGGCAAAACTGCAGCGTTTGGAATACCTCTGATTTCAAAAATAGAGGAGAATGACAAGCATGTTCAGGCTCTAGTCCTGACCCCAACAAGGGAGCTCGCAGTTCAGGTAGCGAAAGACATCAACGCATATGCAAAGTACACAGAGATAAGGGCTCTTGCAGTATACGGAGGAGAGTCAATAGAAAATCAGTTCTCGAGGCTAAGGGATTTTCCCCGTGTAGTAGTAGCAACTCCCGGAAGATTGATTGACCATTTGAGGAGAGGCTCCATAAAATTAAGCGCCCTGAAGTTCGTAGTGCTAGACGAAGCGGATAGGATGCTAGACATGGGCTTCATAGAGGATGTCGAGTATATTATGGAGAATGCTCCAATCGATATCCAAACAGCATTGTTCTCCGCCACGATGCCACGTGAGATATTATCACTATCGGACAGGTACATGAGGAACCCCGTGAAGATCCTTCTCAGCAAGGACGAAGTTGGGCTTGAAGCCATAGATCAATTGTATCTGGTGGTTGACGAGCAGTACAAATTCGATTCTCTATGTAAGATTCTGGCCAAACAGGCCGTGAACCAAGCAATAATATTCTGTGACACGAAGTGGAAAACCGGAACCCTTGCAACCGAGCTGCAAAAAGCAGGCTATCAGGCTCTGCCAATACATGGAGACCTGACGCAGAGGCAAAGAGATAACGCTCTGACGTTGTTCAGGAAAAGCAAGATCGATATTCTAGTCGCTACTGATGTAGCTTCAAGAGGGTTAGACATAAGGGGAGTCAGCCACGTAGTGAACTTCGATGTGCCAAAAGACCCTCTTTCATACTTCCACAGAATCGGAAGGACTGCAAGGGCAGGAAGGGAAGGGATAGCGATAACTCTTGTTGGCCAAAAAGAGTATGAAGACTTCGAAAGGATCAAGGGTATGACCAAAATCCCGATAAGGAAGATGCAGGGATTCGTCTCATACGAGATGGAGCCGAAGGTTCTCCGGGGGAACTTCAGAAGAGGTAACAGGAATAATAGTCCACATAACTTCAGAAGGCGCTGGTAAATGGGCAAGACTACATGTTATGTCTGCAAAGCTGGCAAGGCTCAGGCGTGTAAGAACTGCCAGCAACTGGTCTGCAAGTCTCATAGAGATTTGTATTTCAATGAGACTGTTAGAAATTTTACAATGCTCTGTCAGAACTGCGGCAAGAAGATAGCTCCATTTGTGCCAAGACCTAGGTTCAGGTAGAGCCTAAAGTATTAATACAGATGCGTGGTTTCGGTGCATCCTCATGTCTGCAGAGCTACTACAAGAACAGGAGAATAAGTTCCTCTCAAGGCGAGAGGTTACTGCAAGGTTCACCGGGATCAAGGGTAACCTGAAGAGGAATGAAGCGGCTAACTTGATTGCACAGCAGCTCAACATCGACAAGGCCAACGTATTTCCAATAAAGATAGAGTTTGAAGCTGGAAGAGATTCTGCTAAAGGTACCTTCTATGTTTACAGCGACATTGAACTTGCAAATAAGCATCTTCCAAAATTTCTTATGATCAGATCACTTTCAAAGGAAGAGAGGAAGAAGGCTAGGGAAGAGATGAGGAAGCCCAAACAAGCAGCACCAGCAGCTGCTACTGCAGAGAAGAAGTAGGTTTCTATAAATGTCAAAAGCACCAGCACCTCCACCACCAGCTCCAGCTGCCCCAGCGCCAGAAGCTGTAGCACCGCCTCCTGCTCCGAGAGGGAAGAAGAAGAAAAAGCCGAAGGTCAGCCCTCAAGTGTACAAGTTCTACAAGGTTCAGGGAGACTCGCTAAAGAGGCTAAAGCAGGAATGCCCCAGATGTGGCAAGGGAAGATTTCTTGCAGAACACAAAAACAGACTATCATGCGGAAACTGCAGCTACACTTCGTTTAAGAAGTCTTAGTTTCTTGCATCAACTTGCTAGAGTTTGCATTTTTGTCTGAATATTTTAGACGTGAAATTAACTTCATCCTTTGAGTCTATCTACAAAACGGAAAAATTTTTGACAAATGATACGTTTTGTTAGTAACTTCTACCAGCCCTTGGTAGAAGGGCTCATCTTCTATCTATCGTGCTGTTAACCTCCACACCAGTACCTATCAGGACGACTGGAATGCCAACCTCCCCTTCTACCTTGTCAACAAATTTCTTTGCCCTGCTAGACAGTTTAGAATGCTCAGTTATGCTTGCAGTTTCGGGAAACAGTACATCGAACTTTGTTATTGCGATACCAGTAGCACTGTTTAGCATAGCAGCCCTCTTGGCAAGTTTCATGCTGAAGGGAGCTGCTCTCCTTAACCTCCCCGTCACAGTTCCGTATTCTTCCCAGCCCCTCTTCTGCACCTCTTCAGCAGGCAGTTCGCCGTCAAGCTCTCCAGCCCCGACTCTGGTAACATAAGATTTGCAGACCATTATCACGTCGTCAACCTTCTTGGGCCCAATACCGACATCAGAGCAGATCGCAGACGCGGTCACATCTTTAGAAGTCACATAGGGATAAGTTCCGTGATAGAGCGAAAGAAAGGTTCCCTGCGTCCCTTCAATGATCAATTTCTTCCCTCGATCTACAACATCATTGACATATTGGGCAACATCCCCAACCAAGTTCTTCAGTTTAGGTTCGTCCCTAGCTATCTTGGCGACTCTAAGCACTCTGTCAGAGTTTGCAGGTCCAGTACCTGTCCCCGTAGTTCCTATCTTCTCCTTTAGGTGCCCAACTTTATCAGCGGCCAGATGCTTCTCCTCAATGATAGAAGCTCCAGAGTCAATAAGGACTCGAGATTTTGCATCATACCTGCTAGCCTCGTCGAGCAGAACGTCTGGGTTTACAAGCACTCCAGCTCCGACCATCAGCTTCGCTCTTGACACTATAGCGCTGGGAAGCATCCTAAGCTTGTACGTCTTTCCTTTATGGACGACCGTATGGCCTGCATTGGGCCCTACACCTCCTCTTACAGCTGTATCTACCTTATCCTTCAAGGCGAGATACGCAACTATCTTGCCCTTTCCCTCGTCTCCGAAGAATCCTCCAACAATAACGCACGTGGGCAAAAGCTAATCCGCAAAACTCCAGCATTTTAGCCTATTTATCGCTTGAGGCGATCGTTCAGAAGAAACCATGCAGATTTAAATCCTCCCTGCCACTTTCTGATTCAAGTGGCAAGGCAAATCTTCCCCAAGGCTGTAGGTAGCGTAGCCATAGCATGCTCCTTTATAGTGCTGTTCTACCTATTGCTGAATTTGCAAGTCGCTGCTTCGGGCCAGCAAGGTGACCAGTCTAACTCTAACTCCAACCCAAGGGTAGGAGGAGGTGTCTCACAGCAGGCACTCTTGCAGTTAGCAGTCAGAGTAACCCTCATTTCAGATGAGGCCCCATATCTGAGAGTTCTTTCTGGGTTGCCAGTCCAAGTGTCTTGGCAGAGTCTAAACCCCAATAGTCAGAAGATGGAAACATTCTCTGTTGCAGGTACTACTGACGATAGAGGGAGGGCAATCTTCAGAATATCTCCAGGTAACTATTCACTGCAGGTTACTTGGAATAACATCAAGGGAAACAGATCTATATACGTTGACCCATCACAAAGGATTCACCAAGTAGACTGGAACATACAGAGCAAGACGATTTCATCTTACACGCTAGAGTTCAAGGATTCGCGAGGAGATGGGAGGGTTCTAGCAGGGGAGAGGGTAAGACTTTCATACAAAAGTGATGCTTTGATCAAAAACCCTGCACTTGTAGAAATGCGCATTGATAATCCAAACGCACCGAGAATTGCAGGGAGTAGACCTTCACAGAAGGTTTCAAGTCTGGCGGTATTAGGAATAACCATTGCGGGAGACCAATCATTGCTTGAGCTGACTCCTATCGACCCGCTGGTGGCATTTGATTTAGATCCAGCCGCACTGCCCAGAGCGGCGGTTTACAGTATTAGCGTTGAAGGTCAACCTGTAATTCCAATTAGGGAAACTGTGATACCTGCTGCAAAGCCCAAAGTAGTTGCAGCACAGGCTGAGGAACTCCCATGATAGTGAATCCCTTTACCGGTTCTCCGTTATTACAGACATTGCTAGGCCTAATTATCTTTCTTGCAGCGTTTAGTGTTATTGGGCTGGTCTTACCGTTGTTTAGGGGGAGGGGCTATGAAGATAATGGAGTCAGTGGCACATTGGGCAAAGGTTATCAATACTTTTACGGCACAAAAGAAACACTAGAGAAGCTCAAAAATTTCAAAGAAGCCGGAGAGTTTTCTGAGGGCGCCATCCTAGGCTACAAAGCCTTGAGAAATTTGTTGCCCAAAGTTAACCTGCTCTCCGAAAACAAGGCAAATACTGAACTTGACATAATAAGCGAAATGATCAGGACGTCGCCAGAGCTGCGAGGTATTGCCCAGCCGATACTGCAATCATATACATACTACGAGAGGGCAAGGTTCTCCAAGCCGTTAACATCTGAAGAGCTTGATGACGCAATTACAGCCTTTGACAGAGTGTATTCACACTCTACCATAAAGCGGAAGAGGGGCTAGTTGGTAAATTATCTCTTTTTCACAATACTGGGGATAGCCGTGATAACAGCCCTTTACACAAGGCGGCTGCTTAAGAAAATGACAATTCCCAATCAGGAGGGATACGTATATGAAAAAAGCGAATCTGCGAAAGGTTTGGCAAAACTAGGCGCAAAGATTCCAGACTATTCTGGTGCTGTAATTATCATTAGAGAGGAGGCCAAAGCCCAGCTACCGAGGCACAGCGCCTTCGATGCACAGCATATAGCACTAAATTCTCTTATCGCAAACTGCACAGCGGTTCTGAACAAGGGTCGTGCCACTAAGGAAAAGTTCGTGGAGCTCCAAGGTACACTTCTTAAGATAAATACAAGTCATGAAGTAGAGTTGTAACATGGCAGACCTTCTTGCGGCCAAAATTTACGAAAAACTGCAGAATGAGATGTCAAAAGTCATAGTAGGCAAGACGGATGTTGTTAGACTTCTGACCATAGCTCTGATTTCAGATGGACATGTGCTTCTTGAGGGAGTACCAGGAGTCGCAAAAACACTTATCGCAAAATCGTTCTCAAAGTGCCTTGGACTTGAATTTAGGAGAATCCAGCTCACACCAGATATGCTCCCAGCCGACATTACTGGGACATTTACCTACAATGTTAGAGATCAGGTATTCGTCTTCAGAGAAGGCCCCGTGTTCTCTAATGTTGTACTTGCTGATGAAATCAACAGAGCGATTCCCAAGACTCAATCAGCTCTACTTGAGGCGATGCAGGAGAAACAGGTTACTGTTGAAGGAGTGACAAAGAAGCTCCCCGACCCGTTTATTGTTTTAGCAACACAAAACCCTGTTGAGATGCATGGAACCTATCCTCTACCGGAAGCACAGTTAGATAGGTTCATGTTCAGGCTCATCATAGCAACTCCAGAAGCGGATGATGAGATCGAAATACTGCGAAAGTCTTCAACTGTAGATGCCGAAGACTTGCAGAATGTTGTTGGGGTAAGAGACATCATAGAAGCCAGAGAAAACACACGGAAGGAGGTTACTGTGTCGAAAGAAGTGCTGAACTATATAGTTTCTTTGGTCGGGGCGACAAGAAGGGATGCGGAAAGAGTAATGCTTGGTGCGAGCCCGCGAGCATCAGTACAATTGTTGGCAGCATCAAAGGCACTTGCAGCACTTAGCGGAAGGAAATATGTCACTCCAGACGATGTCAAGAAGTTAGTATTCCCAGCTTTGAACCACAGAATACTCCTTAATCCAGAATATGTGCTAAGGACTGCCAATGTTGGTCGCCCGTATGACTACGATGCTCTCAATACTATAATCTCGAGTGCGTTGTCAATAGTAGAGCCACCCAGATGATTTAGTTGCTTACAAAAAGAGGTATAGCCTTCCTTAACTCAACGTTCGCTCTGGTAGTAATAGCAAGTTTTGGCTTCGATCCACTGTTCACGCCTATATCGCTGATAATGCTGACGGTGCTCGGCGTAGAAACTATGCTTTATGCAAAGAGCCTTAGAGCTCTTCGATTGACAACCGCAACCAGAAAGCTCTCCGCCGAAAGCGCCTTCGTTGGAGATACTATTTCTGTAGATCTTGAGATAGAAAACAAGAGCAGGGGATCTTTGGGGCCAATAGTCGTAATAGATCAGATGCCACGAGGTTTCAAGACAGCCGCATCTACACAGGATTGGATTCTTTCCATTGATGGCCGCTCCAACCAGCTGATTTACTACGAAATAGAACCATTGCAGATAGGAGACTGGAAATTTACAGGCGTTGAGATCACCTTAACTGATAGATTTGGAATATTCAAAACAGTAAAGAGTATTCCTTGCGAATCTCGCATCAAGGTCTACCCAGACATGAGAAAAGGTGAGGAACTCTTGAAAGGGAGAATTCATTTGGGCATAAGGCCGATAAGACGTTCAGCGATTTCGACTCCACATGGTTCTGAATTTAGCGGAATCAGAGAATATTACCCCAGTGATGATGTTAGGATGATAGCATGGAAGGCGATGGCAAAATCCGCGATTCAGGAACCAAAGACGAAACAACACGAAAACGAGCAGGCCATAAACACAATTCTTGTGATATGCAATTCAGAAACTTCGGGAGAGGGTAATGTAGGTAGCAGGAAACTTGACAAGATAGTAGAAACTGCGATAATTTTCTCTTATCTCGCTTTGAAAACCGGAGGAATGTTCCATGTGGTCTTCTCCCGCGATGGTAAGGTAGAGCGAGTTTCAGGGAGACCTCTTGAAATGGCAACTAAGCTCTACAACATAGAACCCGATCCGAAGGCCGATATTGCTGCTTTAATACGCTATGCATCAAAGATAACGCAGTCACGCTCGCTGTTGCTAACAACGGTAGATTCTCCGTATCCACACAAAATCAATAGTTCCTTCTTTAAGGGTGCAATGATTTCGAATCACTTCTTGCACATCTTGCTTCTTGACACTGCAAGTTTCTTCCCCATAGAGAGCCCTGATAAAGTCCTTACGATGGCCAGGAACGTTCTTGCTTCAAGGGAACTTGGACACTTAAGGCGGTTACTTTCAGAGTTGTCAGAGGAAGGAATAACAGGACAGCTCTGTGGTAAAGACGACCTTATGGCCAAGGCAATGGAAGTATTCTCAAACGCAGGAGTGATTATAGAAACTTGAAGTTTAGTCTAGTTTTAATCGGGCTATTTGCTGCGATGGCTCTGCCGTATCTTTCGCTTATAATCGTCTCTAATTACTTCTCATACATCTGGCTAGTAGTAAGGACATTAGGCGAAGTCAAACTTCACTCTATATCAGCACTGATGGCACTGGCATCCGTGGCAGCATACACATTTCGAATTTCAAGGGGTTCTGGTGCAGTTCAGGATTCTTCAATAATAGCAACATTAACTGTGCCAGTCGTGCTACCGTCTTTGCTCATGGTTGGCTTGTTATTGACTCCTATGCAGGAACAACTTCCCGCATATTTTTCATCTGCTGCTGATTTGTACTTGGTAGGAATTGCGAGTCTATCAATAGTCCTTCCACTTTTATCCATCATCAACCAAGCATCAATAATGTTTCTGAACAAGGGAAGTGCTGCAAGTGCCGTACTTATGACGATGATTAACTACGGCTTGATTGCTTTCGTAGGTGTAGTAGGTTCCGAACCACTACCACCAGAGGGACCAAGCAAGGGCTTGCAGGTTATGGGTGCAAGGATACTTGTGGACTTTTACGCCTTCATGCAATTTCTGATTTCAAGTTTACTAGGCTTAGAGCAAATAACCAGTTCTCCTTTGGGGAGCGTACCTTGGCTGGCCTCTCCAGACAGGATATTAAATGCGACAATCTTCGCCATAGCATCTGCAGTGTATTTCTATTATAGACTGTATCAGAAGAGGGCTGAAGAGGAAGGAGCCCTGACTCTTGTAAAAAGCGGGGGGCCAATGGCAGTAAGCCTGCATAGTATAGGATTCGCGATCTTTGCTGCTGTGCTTATAGACGCAGGATTAATATTGGCAATTTTGCTTACTGTGCAGCAATTGCAGCTGGCAGTAGAGCTGTCGATAGTGTTGATGATGGCGATGATAATGATACTCGGGTTTGCGGATAGGCTGATGCCAAGGTGGTTTAGGGGATGAAGAAAGCATTATTAATATTGGCGCTCTTGCTAATTCCTCTACTTCCTCTCCAATTGGCTGAAGGTGCCAACCCACCTTTCAAGTTCAAAGTTGGGTACTCTGCTGAGAAGATGTTCGATGCTACCACAGGCGTTCCTGTTTTTATCGCGGGAGAGACCATTTGGATTTATCCCGGAGAGCCGATAATAGTAAGCATTTCCAGGCCAGATGGGCGACCTGCAGCCGCTGTACCATTGGGTGAGCATCCATACCCCCTGTACACTTTCAAGGACACAGATATACTTGGGACATGGCTTTTAAGAATAGAATCCAGAGCCGGGCAATTCACCTTTCCAGTAGAATTTGTTCAGCAGTCCATAAAGCCTGATGGACACGAAGCAAAGTTCTCACTAGAAGAAGATTCGCTAGGAATAAAAGGCATAATTAGCTTCAGCCCACCAGAAATTCCCTCATCAACGGAAGTCATACTTGTCAGAAAGAGCAGAAATGAGTCATTGGTAAATATTGCTACCAACGTAACGATAGGAGGTTCGCAGGTAGTTCTTCAGATAACCAAGGGAGAAGGAGCTGTTACTACATTGAGAGTCTCTCCTTATGCTCCCATAGGAGGAGTTGATTACGAGGCTGATGTTGCAAATGGACCCGTGTTTACTACATGGGCCGACATAATCATGGAGATTCCTCTTACAAAGAGGACAGGTCGCTCGCTGATAGTAACCTACGTAGACGATGCGATAGCAAGAACTCCTAAGGTAGCTACACAGCTACCCGGTCAACCAGAGAATACTCTAGCTCTGAGAATCTCTCCAAGGGGAACAGCCGAAGATTCCGCAACGGTGCCTACAAAATATGGAAGGGCTACATTAAACGTATACATGCAACAGGGAGCTACGATAAATATCGTCAAGATTCCACTAGTGATACTACCGGGCAGGGTGGTCATACAACCTGCAGCGACATCTTCTGCAGCACCATTTGCACAACCTCTTCCATATGAATTCCTTGACCCTCTTGGCGACCTTTCTGCTTATGACATAATATTGGCTACCAAGATAAACGGTCTTGACAATGTTTGGAGCACTAGTATAACTCCTCCTCTAGCTTCTCTTAAAGTTACAAACACTATAGGCGGAGAAGCAGTTTCTAACTATGACGTAAATTTCACATCTGGCGTTATTCAGAAGACAAAGGTTGGTGAGACAACATTCGTCCTACTACGGGAAAGAAGAGTTACAACATCTTACAACCTTGCTATTGATGGAATTCTTCAAAAGGAAGGTGAATTCCAGCCTGCAACAGTAACGCTTTCACAGCTCTCGGAGGTTTCGGTATTTGCCAGCCAGGGAAAAGTCCAATTTACTATCATGGGAAGCTTAGGCATACCTGCACCAGCAGGCAACATCACAGTATACAAAGTAACGGGAAACTCGTTTGCCGTAGTAAAGGAACTCATCTGGCCTGGCGGGGGTTCTGTTAGTACAACTCTTCCCCAAGGAACTTACAGGGCCACCGCTAAAGTTCTGGAAATCCAGCAGTCTAAAGATTTTGAAGTCAAACAGCCCATCACTTCGGTAGACATCCAGATGCAAAACCTATTCACTAGAGATGAGTTTAACTTGGTTGGCGCCTCTTTGGTGATAATGTCTTCAGAGATTGTGTTTGCGATACTGGTCTGGAGAAGAGCACTAAGGTCTAAGTAGTGAGAATCTCTTCTTTCTTTATAGGAACTTGTTGCTTTGATCGCAGATAAAGCACGGCTGCAAAACCTAGCACCCACAGCATGCCGAAGAATATGCTTGCAAGGTTAAGGAAATGGTACCCTGCAGCCTCGCCTAATTGCTCTCCAAGAGTCCGTATTTTTCCTCTCAAAGTGTCCATGCCTATTTGATAAGCCTCCTGCTCCCTAGACAATCCTCCAATAGCTCTTGCCAAGTCTATCAAGCCAGTCATATCATTCTGTATGAGCCCAAAATCCGTCCTTGTGGTTGGGAACCACCAGACAGGGTTGCCTGATTGTGGAATTAACACTCTTGATTTTTGAAGCGCATCGGCCATCAGGTCTGGAGTTGGTGCAGTTTCAGCCCTGCTTAGAAATGCCTTGGCGCTGTCTATAGAATAATATGATTCTAGGTAGTGATTGTACACTAGGACGGCTCCAACTACGATGAACACCAGTAATATTGCGTTGTAGACTTTCTGGCTCAAATCTCGACTGGCAATCCATAGCACTTATGCCTTATATGCAATTCCTGTCTTAGTTGAATGAGCTATCGTCAGAACTGCCACGTAGGTAAATCCAAGAGTCAGAAGGACGATATACGGAATGACGAAGAAGTTTCCCGTTATTATGGCTACCATGAAGGCATAGACACCGTACAGTGCCAGTGCTATTTCCGCCAATGTGGTTTTTGTGAACGGGAGGACGTACTTCTTGTCTTTCCAAGTGTCAGTATTCTTTACTATTCCAAACTTTGGCGTTCGCAGGAACTCGCTCGGCTTTTTGATCAGACCCTCTACCACCGCCCTCGAATTGTTGACCGATATTCCTGCTCCAAACAATAGCAGGTAGAAATAGTTGGATAGTTTTAGAGGCCATTTATTGCCGTAAATCTTCCAGAGCGAGTATGTGAATATTGGAGGGCTGATAACTAGCGTTGCGACCAAGCCAGTTTGGGCAGCAATTTCATAACGTCCTAGCATAAGAGCGGGAAGGATTAGCAGGTGTGCAATTACCAGAGGGTGTACGATGTGCCTGGTCAGCTGTACGAAAGCTTGAACCTTCGTAATGTATGGAACTCTTGCTGTTAGTATCTGTTTTAGCAATCTTCTTGCGCACTGAATTGAACCTTTGGCCCATCTGAACTGCTGCCTTTTTGAAGCGTTTATCTGGACAGGTAATTCTGCAGGGCACGAGACATTGTGCAGGAAGACCAACTTCCATCCTCTTAGCTGAGCCCTGAAGCTCAAGTCCAAGTCTTCTGCGAGCGAGTCTCTCCACCCTCCAGAATCAACTATGCATTCTTTCCTCCACATCCCCGCAGTGCCGTTAAAATTCATGAAGAGTGCTGAGTTGCTCTTTCCTTTCTGTTCTACTAGAAAATGCGTGTCAAGATTTATCGACTGAGCCTTAGTGAGTGTCGAATAGCTCTCGTTAAGGTGCCCCCATTTGACCTGAACCATTCCTATCGATTTAGATGAAAAGTATGGAAGAATGTCGAGCAAGAAATTCTGATGGGGAATAAAATCAGCATCGAATATCGCAATAAAATCTCCTCTGGCATCGTTCAGTCCGTATTGAAGGGCCCCAGCTTTGTACGCTATTCTGTTCTCTCTGGTCAGAACCCTGATAGCAAAACCCTGTTTTATGAACTGCTCAGCCACTGACTTTGTTATCTCCCTTGTCGAATCTGTTGAATCGTCAAGAACCTGCACCTCCATTCTGTCCTTAGGGTAATTCAGCCTGCAGACTGCCTGAATTAGCCTGTTTACAACATACTGCTCATTGTAAATCGGGAGCTGAATCGTGACAAATGGGAATTTGTCAAGAGGAACCTTCTTTGGAGGATTGCCATTCTTAACGGAGCGATAAAGGAGATAGTACACATTGGCTCCGTAGAATAGCATTATCCACGAAATTGCAATGTAAACTAGATACAATAAATCGCTTGGAGCCATTCGCTAACTGCCTTCAGGGCCTGCAACAGGTTGCAAATTAAACTGTCCTCTTCTTTTGTATAGTGCAGATTCTATTTTGCCGACTGCAAAAAGAAAAACCACAACCCAAGGCAGAAAGAGCATCTCTCCTGCAACGGCATGAAACTCTTCAAACCTTGCCCTGTCAGCACTTACAAGAAGGACATAGGAAGCAAGCGAAAATATTCTTACGATGTTGATCAGGAAGGTGCCAAATGCGCCGACTGCAAAATAGATAATCCTTCTTTTGTTTGTCGTTTTTATCTTGATGAGGAATAGGAACATTATGAGAGAATATATCATTATGCTGTGAACTCCTGCTGAAGGCCAGAATACTGAAATCGAAAACGTGCCATGCATGCCATCAAGAACCATAGTATTGTTCGAAACCGCAACAGAGCCAAGGTTTAATGCGATTATCATTGCGGAGACGCTCCACAGAATTATTGGCACAATGGCTTGCAAAGGGCCTAAAGTGTCAAATGGAAAGAAAGCATCTAACGTCAGTATTAGAGCCATCCCAAGAAGATAGACGTTTGCCGATGCAAGAAACCTTATGGCTTTCAACCCGAATACTGTCGGAATCAGGAAAAGGAGAAACAGGAAGAAGATGATGTAATCCCACAACCATATCCAGCTAAAGACAAGTGGAATGTTCAGAGCCTTGCCAGCATTTTCAATAGCTGCGTGTAGCGAAAATTCTGCCCCTATCAAATAAACTGATACAGCTGCGCTAAGAGCTATCGCTGCGATTATTCTAGAACTGTTGATACGGTTTGATAGGGAGTTTTTAGAATCCAGAAATTCCAGTACCACGAAAAACATCGCAAACAAGAATCCTCCTCTACCCTGATTCCAAGCTGCTAGGAGCGAGTTGTAATCTAGCGCCGTTATTACAAAAAGTGGGATTGCAAGAGAAAGGAAGAAGAGCCTAGCATTTGAATTGAGCATTAGTCTAGACATGTCAAGCCTTAGATTTTGCAGGGAGATATGACAGTGAAGAGTTTCCCGAACTGTGTTTCTTGTAAGCCCGCAGGACGTTCTTTGTATATGATTCTACATCGGCCTTATGAACTTCCTTATCATTAAACCATCTATATTCGCCCAATTCTCTGTTGTCAAGTTTAACATCGCTATTGCTGGCTCTGCAGAGGAAGTCAAAAAATAGATAATGCATGGGCTTGTAATATTCTTCAGAAAATATGGCTTCCTGCACCAAGAGCAGTTTGATCGGGATGACATCCAAGCCTGTTTCCTCCTTGACTTCCCTGACAATTGCCTGCTCTGCACTCTCCCCGACTTCTATATGCCCTCCTGGCACTGTCCATTTCTGATGTTTCCACTTTGGAGACTTTACAAGCAAGATCTTATCGCTGTTGATGATTAATGCACCAACCGTTGGCTCTGGGAACTTCTGCGACATTTGCAATCCATGCAAATTGCGGATATATGAACTGAGTTGCTAGAGCGCCGTTGTATATTGAGTGTTGCATACATACGCATGACTCTCCCGTATGAGGGCACTAAACGCCCTTGTGTGCAAAAACTAAGACGGGTGGGGCCTAACATGCGATCAGCTTTCTCTGTCTTAATTGTCTCATGGTGTAGAGTAAGCTTCTGCAACTGTATGAGATCATTGCCGTGTCATTATTGGCCTCTGATTAGTTGAGTGATAACATATAGCATTGACAAATCCTTATTAGAGTTCCAGCATCAAAGAAGGAAGAATGTCTTCACAGGGCATACCTGCAGAGAAGAAGCTGACGTTAGCGGACAGATTGGGATTGATCCAGTTCGATGTTGATTCTCAGCCCTTCATTACAGTCGATACCAATACTTGCAGAAGCTGTGAAAAGAAACCTTGCTTGTATGTCTGCCCTGCAACTGTGTACACGCTTGAAAATTCCGAACTCGTTTACAATGCTGAAGGCTGCATGGAGATGGGAGTATGCCAAATTGTTTGTCATAGCATAGGCAAAGGGGCAATAAACTGGAACTATCCCAGAGGGGGAAAGGGAATTTCCTTCAAGTACGGATAACTCTGCTGAAACAATATTCCAGCTAATAATCAAAATTTAATACATACTCTGCAAGGTCAGTGGGCTATGTCAACAGAGGAGCTTGAGCTCGACAGTTTAGAGGGTGTCGGACCCGCAACAAAGCAGAAACTACTTGACGCTGGAATTCACACGGTTCTTGACCTTGCGGTTAGAGGGCCTACAGACGTTGCTGATTCTGTAGGCTTTGATATGGCCCGTGCCATAGAGCTCTGCAACAAGGCCAGAGGCAAACTTGTCGAACTTGGAATATTAGAGAAGGACTTTGTTTCTGCAAGCGAGATTTACAAGAGGAGGCAGAACATAGACAGGATAACGACAGGAACAAAGAACCTTGACGAGCTGTTAAGCGGAGGAATTGAAACCCAAGCAGTGACGGAGTTCTACGGTGAATACGGCTCAGGAAAGACCCAGTTGTGCCATACACTCTGTGTCATGGTGCAACTTCCCAAAGAACTTGGAGGCTTAGATGCTGGTGCTCTATACCTAGATACAGAGGGTACTTTCAGACCTGAAAGAATTGCAGGTATAGCAAAGGCTAGAGATTTAGATGCAGACCAGACGCTTGAGAGGATTACGGTCGCTAAAGCCTACAACAGCGCACATCAGGAGCTGATAATTCAGGAACTGGGGAGGGTTCTAGACCAGAATCACATAAAACTGGTCATAGTAGATTCTGCAGTGGCACATTTCAGGGCAGAGTTTTTGGGAAGAGGGACATTGGCAGACAGGCAGCAAAGGCTGAACAGGTTCATGCACCTCTTGGTAAGATATGCTGAAACGAGGAACATAGCAGTAGTTGTAACTAATCAGGTTCAGGCACAGCCAGACCAGTTCTTCGGCGACCCGACAAAGGCTACCGGCGGGCACGTGGTTGCTCACACAAGCACCTACCGTATATACTTGAGAAGGGCAGGAAAGAACAGGATTGCGAAGATGGTAGACTCGCCATACCACATGGAGAGGGAGATTCCGTTCATACTCAACGAGAAGGGTGTTGACGACCCAGCAGAGGAAACTGCGCCCAAGAGAAGCAAGCAGAGCGCATAAATTTATAGCAGAGCTAGGATCGGCGTTCAGAATTGGCATTGAGGAAACTGCTCGTTGGATGGCTTCTGGTAATTCTCCTGCTCCCAATAGTAGCGACCAGCATAAACGCGCAGCAGCAATCAGATCCGACAAGAACCTATGACGAAGTTCTGAGCTTGAACGTAGTCAGCAATGTTGGACTGTGGAAGATTAAAGAAGTAGGAGTCAACGTTTCATCTCTGAAAGTTTCTGCTGCTGAAAACATAGCAAACGTGCAGGAATATGAGCTTCTATTCACAAAACATTCCGAATACGACTCAAGGGTTGAATTCTTTAAGTCTTACGGCTACAATGTTCTAGGTTTTGACATTCTTCCCCAGCAGGGCGCGGTACTGCGGGTTAACACTCCATCGTTGGAAGCTGCTAGGCAAGTCGCCACAGTGTTAGAGAATACCTTCAGGTTGAGCTTCATCCTCATAAGGAGCACCGGGAACAACCATCTTTTCTATTCCGGCGCTGAACTGGGAAGACCTCAGGATCAAAAGTTCTTGCCGATAAACCTCTGGAACCTGTTTACTGGAAGAGGTGGATTCGATAGGTTGGTGACTATGGACACCTTCCAGATCAACCCAGTGCCGATGCTTGCATTATACGGAAAACGAGAAACATCAGGCTTCACTTATACCATCTGGGTTGGAGGAATAACTGCTGACGCAACGGCCAATTCAGCCATAAGGTACGACAACTTCTTCCAGTTCATACAGACAGGAGGAATAAATGCTTCAAGAACGGCAAAGACATCCACGATAGAGTTCAAGACCTTTGGTCAGTTGGTAACACCTCAAGATAAATACGATTTTGCCCATGTCCCAGATGTTAGAGGGAGCACAGCAGTCTCTCTGATGTCGCCGAATGAGAATAGGTCGAGGTTCAATTTCGACTACAAAAGGACTCCAGGCAATCTTGTTGTCACTAGGTCTGTCGACAAGACAGCAGCTGTCGCTGGGGAGACTCTGGAATACAGGATAAGGTTTGAGAACACAGGGCCTGTAGGGCCTACGGCTGGCGGCACATCAATAGATTTCGTAAATGCGAGAGAAACATGGTTGCAACAACACTTTGATGTCGTACGTGCAGAGTCGAACTTTACAATAAGGAACCTCGAACCAGGTACATCAAAGACCTTCGTCTATATCTTGCGTGCAAGGACCACATCTGAAGCTGTAGCATCCACGAGCCAAACGGATAGCACCTTCAACTTCAACTACACTGTTGCTAACAGGAAGTTCACTTCGACCGTAATGGCAAACGATATGAACATAGTTCTGAACAGAGGGGCAGCGGCCCTAGTGGCCGAAGCCTCTGTAACAGAGTATTACCCTACGACACCGGGGAACTCAAGCCTTGTCCTGCTGATAAGAAATGGAGGAACGCGAACTGCATTTAATGTAAGAGCGTTCTTGGGCGACAATCTGATAACTACTGTGCCTTCAGTCGCACCGGATCCAGTCAGGCCAGAGAGAGTTACAACCCCAATACCTTTCGACAACTTCGCTCTTAAGAAGCGCGACCTGTTCTGGAGGATAGAGTGGACTGATGACAACAGAGTCCAATCAGTAAGGTCAAACACGATACCTATCTTTGAAAACTATACTTCCACGGCAGTGCCCAAGCTGTCTGTGGAAAAGACTTCGGTGCAGAACAAGACAAAGGGCGACGGGATATATGAAACTAAAATTACCATAAGGAATGGCGGCAAGACGCCTACTGGAGCATTCGAAATACTGGACTTTCCTCCAAAGGGAACGACATTTTCATCTGGAGACTTCTCGCCTTCTGGGCAAGGAGTTTCTACGATAATAGACAACATACTGCCAAATTCCAGCAAGACGGTATCCTATCTTAGCAGGGGACTATCGAAGATCAACATAATCACTGGTCCTGCATTTCTCAGGTTCAAGATAGGAGAGCAGACTTCGGAAGTACTTACCAAGTCTATAGTAAGTGCTGATGCTGTAGTACTTGAAAAGACTACTAACACGCAGAAGGGCTTCATAGGCTACAACTTTACCGCAAATATCAGCCTCAAGAACGAGGGCGTGGAAAGCATCTACAACGTTGCGATAGACGGTAGGGATTCTCCGCTAAGAGTCGTCAAGGGAGACAATGTTGCGGCAAACGAAACTCTGGCTCCTGGCCAATCCGTCAACCTGCAGTACAGCCTCCAAACATTCAGAGGACAGAACGCTTCCCAAATTGGTGCCTATGCAAGGTTCACTCTTGCAGGTGCCATACTGGAAACTGCTACGAAAGCCATCCCTATAGAAGTGTACAACGCGCCTCAAGTTAGGATAAGGCTCTCAGAGCCCGGCATATTGGATAACAGGCCTTACACCGTACTCCTTGAGATTGAGAACCCTGCCCCTATCTCGATAAATTCACTTTCAATTGTGCCTAACGTTATTGAAAACTTCAGAATCAGTGGAGGAGACCTAGGTGCTCAAGTTTCAAGGCAGATGGCTCCGGGAGAGAAGATTACGGTGTCAGCAACAGGAATGAGCACTCAGCCCAACAAGCCGATGCGCTTTGCTCCAAAGATAACCCATGTTTACGAAGGTCAGACCGTGAACGTGCCAATCGCGGAGCTCAATGTAGTCGTTGGCGAGGATGTCATGGCAAGGTTTTCGCTGCCAGTAGGAGCTGGGATTGCGATAGTTCTAGTGACATGGATACTTGTCAGAAGAGCTGTGCAGAAACCAGAGGAAAAAGATTAGCGCTCCCTTTTGCCCTCTACGAATTCGATGAACCTTCTCTTCGCCTCTTCGTAGGGTAGTTGTTGAGGGGGATGCTTGAAGCAGTATGAGGAGACACTGGTCAGCGATCCTGAAACGCCTCTCTCCAGCCCCAATGCTGTTCCTCTAATTGCGTCTATCATTATACCTGCACTGTTGTAAGCATCCACGACATGCAGTTTCAAGTCTATAGTTAGGGGGATGTTTCCGAAATACCTCCCTTTGAGGTAGACGTAGCATATCTTGTCGTTGTCGAGGAAGTTGACGTAATCGCTAGGGCCTATTCTTGTTGGGACATCGTACGGAGCCATAGCCCTTACTGCACTTGTCTTACTCTCCCTCTTATCAACTAGCCTGCTCTCTTCGAGCATGTTCAAAAAGTCCGTATCCCCTCCAAGGTTCAACTGGTAGGTTTCATCGACCTTCACTCCCCTATCCACGCAGAGCTTTACGATAGTTTTGTGCAGAACTGTTGCGCCGAGCTGGCTCATCACATCATCCCCTGCAACTGGCAGGGAAGCCTTGGAGAACTTCTGCTCCCACTCCTCGTTGGAAGCGATGAATACGGGCATAGCGTTGACGAATGCAGCCTTTGCTGCTATAGCCTGTGCAGCATAGAACCTTGTCGCTTCCCCGCTGCCTACTGGAAGATAATTTACTACAATGTCGGCTTGAGCGTCAGAAATAGTGTCAGAAACTTCTGTAGGTTCAACTTTATCGAGGGGGACGACATCTTTAAGATACTTTCCTATGCCGTCAAGTATCTTTCCCTTCTTCACCTTTACGCCCAGCCTTGGCACATCCGTTATTTTGATTGTATTGTTGGGCTTCTCGAAGATCGCTTCAGAAATGTCTTTGCCAACTTTCTTTGCATTCACATCAAAGGCTGCAACAAATTCTATGTCTCCCGGTTCATAGCCTCCAAGCGAATAACTTGTCAAGCCAATGGAATCTTCTTCGCCCCTAATCTTGTAGTATTCGGCGCCTTGAACCAAGGCTGAGGCGCAATTGCCTACCCCTACCAGAACAACCCTAATCTTTCGCAAAGCTGACACTTCGGTATTCTATATTCATAATAACCTTTCTGAAAGGTAAACTTAATTGGGTCAGGTTGACTTGCCCAACCTACCCTCCCCCATCTTTTTGACAACTTGGCGGGCCCGAAGGGTCTTGACCCAGAAAGTGAGTCAACTAGCCTATTGGAGGAGGGCGTCAGACCTCCTTCCCAATTTTAAGTCATCTTTTGATGAGTTGCGGTTGGTTTTAACTCAATAGGCTAGGTTGACCTGCCCAGCCTACCCTTCAACACATTCTTAACAAATAGCGTGTCCGATACAAGAACGCTTTGCTTCAGACGGTGTGAATAGAACGAAGACTTGCCAATTACTAGGACGATGAAAGGTGATCCTTTAGCTCGGAGATGAATTAATCATGGCTATGATGTGGCACGACGGGCATCTGGCAACACCAAAACTCTCGCAGCGGGGCCTGCATTCTTGCCATAATATCGACTCCTCCTGCGTCGAATCCTACCGAATTATTTCCCTCTACAAGGAACAGCGAAATCTCACTTGAACGCTTGGGTCTTGAAATATCATCGGAGTGATCTAACACGGTGTACAGTTACTTCAATCCGTTCTTGAGCGAATTCCAGAGAGGCCAGAGTGGTAGGCATCTAGGGTCAACTCCGGGTGAGACAAGACCACCAATGTTGAGGAACATGACTAGATCGTCTTCGAGGACAGGATCGTGAAGCCCGTCGAGTATCTTTCTGAAACTGATTTCTTTCTCCGCGTACTTACCGCTTGGTCCCCCAACCAAAAGCCCACGAAGGAGCGCTGTCCGGCGATCTACAACATGACAGATGTCATCTGGATGTGTGCCAGGATTGTCTAGCTGCACGAGGCGCCGCTGAAATGAAGCCCGACCGAAGTCCGCAGAATCGGCCATCAGTGGAGAAAGAGTCATTAGGTCTATCGAGCCACTCCGGGCTTGTGGACGACGGCGACCTGCGGGAGCTACTGACCAAGTTCGGACTCACCCTGTCCGAAGCGGATGTCTTCATCACCCTCGCGCAGCTCAGGAAATCGGGAGGCGGATGGGTAAGCGGAGCCGAGCTGGCAGAGCTGGCCGGGAAGCCCCGCGTAAGGGTATACCAGATAATTCAGGCCTTGGTTGGGCTCGGCCTCGTCCAGGCCAGCTTCGGGAGGCCCAAGGAGTATTCGGCGGAGCCGCCCCAGGTCGCGATGAGGAAGCTGGTCGCGGCTCAGGAGAGTAAGCTCAACGAACTGGCCCACCTCGAACAGCCGGCCGTCGAGGAGCTCCTGAGGCTGCCTCCCCTGGAGGATGGTCAAGGGGCCGGGAGGAGGTCGAGGATGTCGTTCAACATCGTTCAAGGGATTCCGAACATCCAAACCGCGATAAAGAGCGTCCTCAGATGCGAGGGTGCCTCCGTCGTGGTCAACAGGCAGTCCGTCGACCAGCTTGTCCCGACGCTGGGGTACCTGAAGGATGGACCGAGGTCGTTACGGCTCCTCGTCACGGGCGGGGCGGCCATGCCCAAATACGCGCGCAGGATAGGAAGGAAGGGCAGGCAAGTCGAGGTGAGGCGTCTCGCAGAGGAGATGCCGACGACGGTGCTCACGGAGATGACGTTCGTGCTCCTACTCTACTCTGTCGAGAGCTACAGGCCGAAACCCCTATCTCGGCCAAGGGACAGGTCCACTGCCTCGTACTGCGTCTCGGTGTCGGACGATTCTTACCTGAAGCAGGCGGGGTGCCTCTTCCAGTCGCTCTGGCGCTCAGCCGGGGGAGCATCTTAAAGGCAGGTGTGCCGAATACTGATGGAACTGAGCCCATGCCCAAGCTTTATGGAGTATATCTCGACCTCTATCTGAGGGCCGTGTTGGACAAGGACAAGGCGGAGGCATTCTCCGTCATCAACGGCTTCCTCAAGATGAATTCAGATCCGGCGAAGGCATTCGGGATGATTGCCGCCGCCCAGACGGAGGTGGGCGACCTCTGGGCTAGCAACGCGATCAGCGTGGGCGACGAGCATTTCGCGACCGAGGTTGCGCTGGAGGCGATAACGGTGATAGCGAGCCAGTTCAGGCCGGCGAGGAGGGACGGCGCAAGGACCGCTCTCGTCGTAGGAGGAGTCGAGGGCGAGTTCCACCACGTCGGGGCGAGGATGTTCGCCGCATCGCTGGAGATCGAGGGCTGGCGGGTGGACTTCCTGACGAATCTGTCGACGAAGCATCTCTTGGATTACGCAAAGGGGCGCAAGGGGAAGATAGACCTGGTTTCGCTGGGAGTGAGCCTCAGGCTGAACCTGCCCGCGCTCGAAACGGCCCTCGCCGATCTCCGCAGGCTGCCTGAACTCAGGGAGACAGTGATAATCGTGGGAGGGAGCATCTTCAGGGACCCGAGGCTGAAGAGGCGCCTCATAAAAGCGAAGGGGCACGGCGCGCTGGCGAACTGCGTCTGCACGACACTCGACGAAGGCATGAAGGCTGCCATGCGCCTCACGGCAGGCAGGCTGGCAGTGTGATTCGGGAAGAAAAGGTATTTGGTCTGGCCGGGAGCACGCCCATCCATGCAGCAGCTGCCATACCTATTCGCGGAGGGCCTCGCCTTGGGCCTTCTGTCGACAGCGGTAATGACACTCTTCGAGCTGCCGGCCTGGAGGAGGTGGGGGTATACGGGGAGTCCTCGAGTGGCATGAGAACGAGGAGATCTGCGCGAAGCTTGGAGGGAGGGGAGGCGGGACCAACTATGCGGGGGTCTTCGGGCTGCACTTCATCAACGGCGGAATAGCGGGAGGATCTTTCCCGGTTATCAGGCAGACCTTCCCGATATTCGGGTCCTTGCCGCTGCCTCATTACGGCCTCCTCTTCGGCGCCACCCTCTGGATTCTCAAGCTTCTTCCCATCCACAGGCCTATAACGGGTCTCAGCGTATGGAGGCACCCTCTGGGACGCGGTCCCGCGCTGGTGAGCATCGCAGGACATTTGATCTATGACTTGACCATGGCCTTGCTCGGCACGCTCTTGTACTGGCCGAATGTTAGTTTGTAAGTTTCTATGCGAAATTACAATCTGGTCATAAGGCGTGCGTTTCTTACCTTAGCCATGCAAAAAACCATAACTAAAGACATCATCGACACCGCGGCGGACGCGGGGTCGTTCAAGACGCTGGTTGAGGCCTTGAAGGCAGCCAACCTCGTAGAGACACTGAAGGGGAGAGGCCCGTTCACCGTCTTCGCGCCGACTGACGAGGCATTCGCGAAGCTTCCGAAGGGAACGGTCGAGGGGCTCCTCAAAGACATACCGAAGCTGACGGCGATCCTGACCTATCATGTTCTGCAGAACAGGGTCTCAGCGAAGGAGGTTCTCGCCATGACCTCGGGAGGCAAGACTCCAGCGGTCGAGACGGTACAAGGGAGCACGGTTACCCTCCGGTCGAGGGGAATACTCTCAAAGATCGTGTACGTGAACGACGCGAAAGTCGTGAAACTTGATGTGGAGGCCAGCAACGGCATCATTCACGTCATAGACAATGTGATCCTGCCTCCTTAAGGCAGGGGCCTTTTTTTCTTGGTGATGTTGCTTGGGACATACCGTCCCACGGGTCAAGAGCTCTTCTTTTTCTGGTCGGTGGCAGGAGACCTGGAGCCGGGGTGGAGGTGCTCTGAATTATTTCTCGCTGGAAGGAATGCCAGACAGCAAGGATGGCATGCATCTTATGAAGGCGCTAATCGCGGGCGTAGTCGCAAGTGTCGCCTTTGCGTCTGCATTTTCTCCTTTCGCCCTCGGCCATGCACCGCTAGGTGCGGGAGACAACGAGGCCCTTGGCGACGCCACCCTGATTCCCAACGCTGAGAAGTCATGGGCAGTCTATGCAGAGCTTCACGAAGCAGGGGAGGCCCAGTACTACAAGTTCGACGTGACCTCGGGCCAGAGGCTCTATCTGATGCTCTATGCCTCCCCTGGCGATGCAGACGCCGGTTTCCTTCCACACATGGCCTTGATGGCGCCGGGAATCGACGATGAAGGTTCGCTACCCAAATATGTCATTCTGCCGGAAGGCTACGGGTACAGGACTGTTCCAAGCAAGCGGGCCGAGAAGCCGAGCTACGAGGCCTTCGCGCCGGGCAGCTTCTACTCCCTCTCCGAGTTGCGCTTCGAGGCGGGGCAGGGCGGGACGTATTATGTGGTCGTGTTCGAAGAGAAAATGGGAGGTCGCTACGGGCTGGCCGTAGGCGAGCAGGAATCATTTACGATTGAGGAATACCTACTCATTCCGTTCAGCACGCTGAATGTCTACCTTTGGTCGGGGCAGAGCCCAATACAAGTCATCGCCCCGATGGCCGCGGTAGTTGCAATAGGGATTGTGACGCTCTATCTAGCTCAAGTAAGGACAGCTGTCACCCGTTCTGCGGGATCCGCGCTTGCATATGTCGCAGGCCTGATATTCGTGGGGAGCGCGGCCGTGAAGATCTACGTTATGCTCGTCGCCCTCAGCTGGACCGGATTGGTAGGCGATGCCATGCTAACCGTGACATTCGTCTTGGCGCCGCTCGGGATAGGAGCGTATGCCATGAAGTACAGCCTCGGCGGCAGACATCGGAGCCAGAGGGTTAAGATGGTCATCTTCGCTCTCCTTGGGTTGATATCGTGGGGAGGTTTCCTCGTCGGTCCGGCCATAGCCGTCGCTGCCGCCATAACCCCGAGTTCGGGCGGCCAGCAGCGGACCTCACTGCATCGAGAGCAGTCAGGCTGAATGCTCGGTGAAAGGAAGATGTTGCGGTCGCTGACATAAGCATGAAAGGAATGACGACTATTCTGGTCACGGGGGCAAACGGCTTCGTAGGTCGGAGGCTAGTCACAAAGCTGCTCTCGGACGGCAAGTACAAGGTAAGGTGCCTGATCAGGCATCCTGACGTCGGTGCTGAGCTTGGAGATGTCGAAAGGGTCGTGGGGAACGCGAACGACTACGAGAGTCTCATGCGTGCTCTGACCGGCATCGATGTGGCATTCTACCTGATTCATTCTATGGAGGGCTCATCATCAAATTGGGAGCGGTTCGAAGAACGAGACCGAACGATGGCGCGGAACTTCGCGAAAGCCTCGACGAGCTGCGGGGTCAAGAGGATCATCTATCTCGGTGGCCTTGCATCAGGAGACGAATCGGCTCTCTCGAGGCATATGAGGAGCCGGCGGGAAGTGGGAGAGATCCTTCGGACTTCAGCCGCCGCCGTGACTATCTTTCGCGCGGCGGTGATATTGGGGGGAGGAAGCGCTTCATTCGAGATGATGTCCCAGCTTGTCGAAAGGCTGCCGTTCATGGTACTCCCGAGGTGGGTAACGAGCAAACTCCAGCCAATCGCGATAGAGGACGTCGTGACCTATCTAGCGGAGTCGGTAGGAAACGAGCTGACATCCGGTAGGGATTTTGACATCGGCGGTCCAGACATTTTAACATACCGTCAGATGATGGAGCGCTACGCGAGCAGGACCCACAAGAGGTTCCGCCCACTGATGCTTCCGTTCCTGACGCTCAACCTCTCATCCTACTGGGTCGACCTGGTCACGGACGTCAACGCGTCACTTGCAAGGCCGTTGGTGGAGAGCCTCAGCAAGGACGCGGTGGTAGCAGATGATTCGATAAAGCGCGTAATGCCCTTCAGGCTCGCATCCTACGAGGAATCAATAGACGCCGCCCTGCGCGAAAGGAAGCCGAGGGAGAACTCCAGAAAGTCGAGGGACATCACTCCGCTCTTGCTCGTCCTGGCCGCCTTGGGCTTGACGACGCTCGTAGCCGGTTCGCTTCCTGAACTGCTCGGTTCACTGTGGACCGGGCTGGTATTGCTTTGGCTCGTCGGCATTGGATATTCGCTCTTCTTCTTGCGTTTCGGAGCCCGGATGGGAGCACTTTCGGCTGGAGTCGTCGCCTGGCTCGCGCTAGCTTTCTGGATGCTCGACGCGGCGGTGGCGGTTCAGATGGCCGTTTCAGAATCAGGTTCGGCCATCGCGAGGGACATCGTCGGAATCGTCCTGGCAGCGGCAACTGTGCTTCTGTCCCACTTTAGCTTTCATGAGAGAAGGGAGTGAGGTCTTGCCATGGGCGGGTTGCCGGGGTTCGGTCAGGGTGCGAAATCCTGTATCTGTCGAGCACAGAGTTGTTGACTGATCGGAAGAATAGTTGGCTACTGCAAACCTCGTCCCGACGTCTGAAAGGGCACCTGTTATAGCCGTCTGGGAGATTCAAGATGGCCATTAAAACGGAGCGAAGATTCCCACGAAGGCAATATAGGGGAGCATCGTCTTGGCAACGATGCTGAGGATGATGTAATATCTCTTGACGTACAGATAATCCCTCCGGCGGCCGACTCCCCCGTCTTGCAGTACCGTGTTCACAGCGAATTTGTTGAAGAGGACCAAGTAATCGATAAAGTCCTCGAGGGGTTAGTTCCAAACTGAGAGGTCAATTCTCAAGGCTTTAGGAATGTCTGAAGGATAAAAAAATAAGTTTACATTTGTCTAAACTTAATTCATAATAACCTTTCCTACTGCACTGGAGGGAGAATGTCAGAATACAGAAGCACTATTGAAAAAGCATTCAGGAAACTCTATGCAGAGTTTTCAAGTGTCAGAAGCGATTCTAAAATTGCCAGTATTGTTGGAAGGGGTGCATCTGGAGACATAACGCATGTAATAGACGCCATGGCTGAAAAGATACTCATCGAATCCTTCAGAAAAGAAATGCCTGATTGTACAATAGTTTCCGAAGAAATCGGCATCGTCAAAGGAAAGAACGATGCTCCAATTGTACTGATGGATCCAATAGATGGTAGCACCAACGCCGTTAGGGGCCTTCCCGTATTCTGCGCTACCGCAGGAATTCTTGAAGATAGAAGTTTCGGTAGCATGGAGGCTTCTGGCACAATCGACCTTGTCACCGGCGAAGTTATTGTCGGAGATGAAGATGGTACGTATGTAAATGGAACAAAGGCAACTCTTAGCAAAGTTTCCAGACTGCAGGATGCCATAGTTTCGTACGAAGTCAAGGTCAGAGTCGAGAGACCGAAAAAGATGATCAGCAAGATGTACGAGCTCATCACCAAGACAAAGTATCCCCGGGTTCTTGGCTCTGCAGCCTTGGAGATTGCTTATGTTGCAATAGGGAGGATGGATGCATATGTCGCACCGGGGAACCAGCTCAGAAGCTACGACTGCCTTCCATCGATATTCTTGGTAAAGTCTGCAGGCGGCTTCGTTGAAGGGATTGGCCAAAACACTGATTCCGTAGATGTCATGTCAAGGGAGAGAGTTTCTTTTGTCGTTGCAGGAAACAGGACTCTCGGGAAGATTCTCGCTAAAGAGTTTTCATCGCTATAGGGGAAGGTTAATTGCGTAGTCCGATTTCTCCGTGCTAAAAGGGAACTCTATGGAAGAGCGCTCAGCAGGTGCGGTGCTGTTCAGGAGGGAGAATGGGGCAGAGATGTTTCTGCTTTTGCATTACCCTGCTGGACACTGGGACTATCCAAAGGGGAACATAGAGAGGGGAGAGCAGGAACTGGAAACTGTGCGCAGGGAGATCAAGGAAGAAACAGGGATTGAAGATATCGTCATAATCGATGGCTTCAAGAAAGTCATTGAATACAACTACAAGAGGGATTCTGCCTTTGTCCACAAGAAAGTTTCCTATTATGTTGCTGAATGCAAGACTTCCAGTGTGACGATATCTTTTGAGCACAAAGGGTATCAGTGGCTTGGCTACGATGCAGCTATGAAGAGGCTTACCTTCAAAAATGCTAGGATCGTCTTACAGGCAGCCTACGAGTTCCTCAAGAAATCGGAACCCAAGACTCTCGACAGATACGTCTAGCAGCTTCTCTAGGGTCTTCTGCTTCTATTATCGTTCTTCCGACGATCAGGAAATCGCTGCCGGCTTTGATAGACTTCTTTGCGTCCCCTCCCTGAGCACCTATACCAGGAGAGAAGATCAAGATCTTCTTTGGCAGCATCTTTCTGACTCCTGCTATCTTCTCTGGAGAGGTTGCTCCAACGACGACTCCGGCAGCCTTCCATGCTATTGCCCTTGCTACGAACACCTCGAAGACTCTCCTTTTTGAGCTTAATGTCAAGCCGTAGCCGTCTTTGGCTGCTGGATGGCTCATGTATGTTAGCAGGATTATCCCATTACTAGTTTTCTTTGCAACTTTGAACGCAGCATCAAGTGCTCCGTCATAGCCGACGAAGGGGTTCGCTATTACCGCATCGAAACCCGCATCAAAAAGAATCTTCACTGCTGCTTCGTTGGTGCTCCCTATGTCGTTCAGCTTGATGTCCGCTATAGTCTGGAGATCTCTATTATGAGCAGCTTTGTTGATCTTTGATATGTCGTCTGAGCTGAGCGGAAGCAAGAGGTGGAAGTTCACCTTTACTGCGGATATGTAGGGTACAGTTTTTTCTATCAAATCTATTGCATGCTTTTGCAGATGGCTCTGGTCAGCGATGTCAAGTGCCAATACAATTCTGCTGTAATGTTTCTCTGCTGATCCAAGTATTCTGCTTGAAAAATCACTCAATTCTACAAATCTACCATCGGATGCTTGTTTGCCAGCTTGATGACCTTGATGAATGCGTAGCCGTGTTCCTCTATTTTGTTAGTGAATGAAGTTCCGTCCGTCTTCTGCATGGAATATTTCAGGAAACTCTCTGGAGCTGCATCCAGCCTGACGAAGAAGAATAGCGATGCTTCTTCATAGTCATCAATTCTTGCAAATGCACCTGCAACCCATTTTTTGTTCGTCTCGAACGCGTATAGCGGTATGGGAGGCTCCTCGAATATCATTTTGTACGAGCTGATCTTTGCAAGGCTTGGGAGGTCTGAAACTTCCATCGAGAGAAACTTGTCCTTGATTTCTTGCCCAGAATAAAGTGCTTTCTCAAAAGGTGCTGGCATCTTCTTGATGGCTATGATCGGGGCATATACGAAGGTCGGGTTATTGGCAGAATCTGTCAGGAGAGCTTCTTCAGTGCCGTAAAGGTTTCTGTATCCAAGATGGGCTTTTCTTTCCTTGCTCTTTGTGTAATAGAATATGGGCCTGCCCATGAAGAGGTCAAATTGTACTGATAAGACGATCTCTCTTTCTGATTCTATCGCAAAGACTGGTAATGGCGCTCTCTCTATTGCACAAGCAAGCCTAGCAAGGTCTTTGATGCCTGCAAGCTCCACAAAGCACGGAGGCTTGGTCTCTTTATCTGGCTTTGACACGAGCTAAGTTCTCTTACTGCTCGTTAAATAAGTTTGGGAATACAGCAGTTTGTTATAAAATAGAAAAGTTGAAGGTTCAGAAAAGTGGCATAGAGTTAACTATGTGATAAATTGCTCGGGGAAAGAATAATGATCCCAGCACAAAATCAGAAGATGGATCGCTCGGCATGGATGACGCTTTCCGTCCTAAGTTGCTTGGGGCTGGTAACTTTGTACGGCGAAACGATGGTGCTGCCAGCGATACCTGATTTTATTAGTGACTTCAATATTACATACAATACATCGTCTTGGATACTCACTGCGTTCCTGATAGCAGGAGCAGTCATGACTCCTATTGCTGGCAAGCTGTCAGACATCTACGGCAAGAAGAGAGTCTTGCTTACAGTGTTGGCCATCTATTCTGGAGGGTTATTGATAGCAGGGTTTGCTAACAGCATAGAGATCATGATCGCTGCAAGGGTTGCGCAAGGTGTAGGTTTCTCCATGTTTCCAATAGCCTTCGGAATCGTCAGGGAAGTTCTTCCTATACAGAAACTTGCAATGGGCCAGACGATCTTCGGCTCAACATTTTCTGGCGGGGCTGTAGTAGGTCTTCTCGTAGGAGGAATCATAATTCAGAACTATGGATGGCACTTTACTTTCTTCTCAGTCTTTCCCGTTGCCGTAATAATTGGGCTTTTGATCCTTAAACTCGTTCGCACTAGTCCGCCAGTCTTTAACATGCCGGGAAAAGTAGAGGGGAACCCGAACAAGTCGCTCGATCTTAAAGGAACAGTTGCATTGGCTTCTACAGTCACATTCTTTCTAGCAGGGATTTCCGTTTTGGAGGGCAGCATCTCTGAATCGGTTATAGGTCTTGACATAATCGGACTATTTGCAGTCGCAGTGATTTCGTTGGGGCTGTTCATGGTCATTGAAAAGAAAACGTCCGTACCTTTGATTGATTTTAAGTTGATAACTCACAGAATGCTCCTTCCTACCACTATAATACTGATGCTCGTAGGTCTCTGCACCTTCATGGTCTACCAGACGATACCGATTCTGATAAGGAGCCCGAAGCCATTTGGGTTTGGAGGTGATGCGATCGTCACTGCCGGCGTGCAGCTTCCATTCATGATAGTTCTCCTAATTGGAACAATAGGGTCAGGTCTTGTACTAAACAGACTTGGCAATCTAAGATTAACGGTAGTAGGAACTTCCTTGAGCATGATAGGATTCTTCAGCCTGCTTGTATTCCATCAATCAGAATTGATGGTTACCATAACTCTGTCCATAATAGCTGCAGGATTGTCACTCGCCTTTACTGGCGGCTTCAACATAGTGCTGGTATCTGCACCAGTACAATCAACTGGGATAGCTCTTGGCATGACCCTGCTTCTTAACTTGATAGGGCAGTCCGTTGGACCAACGGTAGCAGCAATCTTTCAGCAAACCTATCAAGGGAGCATAGAGGGAGTTGGCAGATTTCCTACAGCCGAGGCGTATAACATGATATTCCTTACAGCTGCTATAATTTCACTTACATCAGTTGTCCTTGCATTGACATTAAGCAGAAGGAAAGTTGCTCCAATTCCTGCTGGTAGTGGTCACACAATGCCTACAAGTTCCTAGTGCTACTCTTCGTCTTCTTCCTCTTCGATCTTAACAGACAGCACCTTGATGGTATCTCCGTCTACGGAAATTCTATGGTCTTCCCTGCTCTTGTTTACATGAAGGAACCTCTTCAGATAAGTCTTGACATCAGATTTCCTGACCTCTCCTTCAACCGAAACCTTATCGTCCGATGCAGAGGATTTTATCCCAGCCTTTTCTTCGAGAAACTTCACTAGGTCTGCTGACTTGTCCTTGAGGTCGCCGAGCTGTATCTCCATGGCTTTATTCGCCATAGTTTTCGCATTATAACCATTTCCTAGCTTAAAGTAGTATACTCTACCAACCGGGATAATTGTGTTGCAACAACGTATAAGATGTATGAGGGATGGTCACTTTTTCACACGTAGGATATATTTTGTTAGTAATTTTTGAGTTCAAGTAGGTAGGGGGCTCATTATACAAGCAAGCTTTTCAGCAGATTAGTCAATAGCAATGACCTAAAAATATTTTACAAAAGAGCTGTAATAAAAACAGCCGAACAGTTGATAAGTCTCCTAGTACTATTATCAGGTAATGCCCCTGCAGGACAACTATTCTCGGATGTACCATCTGATAGTTTCCGCGCACGGAGATGGTCTGTCGCAAAGAACCCTGCTGGACATGATGAAACTCAGGAGCAACCAAGTTTCCAAAATAGCCCTTAAACTAGAAAGGAGCGGCCTAGTGAAGAGGGAGAAGGCCCTTGAAGATGGGAGATGGACATACATTCTGAAAGCGGTCGATGCGATTAGCCTCGGGCCCTACGAATCTATGCCATGTATAACCTGCCCCTACGAAGATAAATGTAGGCCTGACGGTATAATATCTCCGCAGATCTGCGCCCTTGAAACCTATCAAAGAGGAATAGCACAGTGGGTGCTTGAAGAATTTGAGGGGGAGAAGAAGATCAGAACCATGCAAAAGGCTGTTGTAGAAGTAGCTCAGAAAGATGCAAAGAAAAACATTAAAATTTCAAATCGATAGCAAAAAGGTGCAGTTTTTATCTAACTTATTGCATATTATATCCATGGCTCAAGAATCTATCTCCCGATGCAAAGACTGCGGGGAGGAGATAATCTGGATACGTACAGAACTGGGCAGGTTTGTACCATTTAACCTGTCTGGAACAATACACATCTGCCCAGCAAAGAAATGATTCGACGATTGCCGAAGGTATAAGGGCACAGAGCTAACCTTTAATCCCAGGAATTATACTACATGTCATGAGTACAGTGAGAAAATACTCTGCTGTATCAAAAAGGAGGCAAACCTGTGCCTAAAGCTTTCGTTCTAGTTACGTCTGAGCTAGGAAAAGAAGGTGAGGTACTGGAAAGCTTGAAGAAGATTCAGGGGATAAAGGAAGCGCACAACCTTTACGGGGTATACGATGTGATAGCACAAATAGAATGCGCTAACGAAGCCGATCTCCGGAATATCGTTACTAACAGGATACGGAACGTTGGCAACGTAAGAACAACAATGACCTTGATGGTTGCAGAGTAATTTTTGGGCCTTACTGCAACGTTTTTCATTTAACGTTTCTAACACAATGCGTGCGACATAGAAGCCTCGGACAGCATTTCATTGATGATGAAGAAATCCTGAAGAGAATGGTTGCACTAGCACAGATACAGCATAGTGACAGAGTTCTTGAAATAGGCGCTGGCAAAGGTTCACTTACAAAAGAGCTCTGCAGAACTGGGGCAAAGGTAACATCTTATGAGATAGATAGGAGGTTGTTTCCAGAACTGGAATCTAAATTCGTCAATATTAGCAATGTACGATTGATAAATGGTGACGCTTTCAAAAGGGATATCATCTTTGATGTTTTAGTAGCAAACCTGCCATACTCTAGATCTGAAGAATTTATCAAATGGCTCGTATTCAGGGATTTTAGAATCGTTGTAGTCATGCTGCAAAGTGATTTTATCAATAAAATACTGTCCCGGTCTGGAAAGAACTATAGGGCAGTTTCCGTGATAGCGCAATACTGCTTCTCAATTGAAAGAGTGATGGAGGTTCCAGCATACCGGTTTAAGCCACCACCAAAAGTTTCTTCGAATGTCGTTATAATCAAAAGAAAACCAGTTGCTCCAACAAAAGGCGAGATAAACGCACTGAAGTATCTATGGTCTTTCAAGGGCAAAACGATTGCTTCAGCCCTCAAGGCTCTTGAAAAGAAGACCGGTAAATACCTAGCAATATCAGAAGTTCCAGAGAAAAGGATTACAGATTTATCGCCAGAGGAAGCGTTCAAGGTTGTCGGAATAATTGAACAAGCGAATTAATTCAGAAACATACAGAGCTGCAGAAGATTCCTTTCTGCTAGCAGATGCACTAGAGGGGCAGCACTATGATAACGCTGTTGAAATTGGCGTGGGAGAAGGTTTTGTGACCACAGCACTTGCACGGAATTGCAAGAATGTTGTAGGAACTGATATTGACATTAATGCAATGAAGAAAACTAGAGAGAGGCTCCTTAGAGGAGGTTTGACAGAAAAAGTCAATCTGATACTCTGCGACGGTGCAAGCCCTCTCTTTGGTAAATTTGATTCATGCGTCTTTAACCCTCCATACTTGCCTAGTGATGTGGATGACATTGCTGTCGCAGGAGGAAAAGAAGGTATTGAAACCACGACCAAATGGTTCGATCAATGCATCCAGCTGCTAAAGCCTGATGGCAGCATAATATTTGTCGCATCCAGTTTATCGAACCTGAGTAGTCTTTTAAAACATGTTCAGAAAAAAGGATTTCATGCTAACATCTTAGCAAGGAAGAAGTTCTTCTTTGAGGAGATTATCCTCATGCAGGCAAAGCGTGGTTAGTCGTGCAGATTAGTATAGCGCTCGTAGAACCCAGCTACCCGATAAACGTAGGATATGCTGCACGAGTTATCAAAAATTTCGGATACAAGAAACTTATTCTAGTCAATCCAAAGTTTGACATGCAAGCAGCATGGAAATTTGCTTCCCACGCTGTAGACATTCTGAAATGTGCTGAGGAGTGTGCCTTTGATGAATTGATCAAAAAGGAAGATTACGTTGTAGGCACAACAGCAATTTCAGCAAAGAGAGAAGGTAATCTTACTCGCCAAACAGTACCTCCATGGGAAATAATCAATATGGTGAGCGGAAACAAAATCTGTCTTGTATTCGGTAGGGATACAACAGGACTAACGAATGAAGAAATAACTAAATGCGACCTAATTGTCAAAATTCCTGCAAGCAGAAAATACCCAACACTGAACATTAGTCATGCAATAGCCATAATCCTTTACGAAATCTCAAAATCCACCTTGAAAAACAAGCCATTTACCCCAAGAGTCTCAGTTGACAAAATAGCTGCAGACTTTACTGAACTTGCACTTATTGCAGGCGTTCAAGAGTACAAAGTCAAGATCATGAAAGAGGCTCTGCGTAGAATTCTGCGTAGGAGCAAGCCTACTCAGCGGGAATCTTCGTTACTTGTGGGCCTCCCAAGAAAGATAAAACTCGCACTGGAAAAGCCAGAAGTTATTCGTTTGGACAGGTTCAAGGCTTCTCCAAAAGAAGAATTCCGCGAATAACTTTTTGCTCTTGGGTATATCGAGCTAATATTGGGAAAGTAAAACTCTCGAGTCTCACCATCTGGAGATTAATTCCCTCGAGTAATTGCTGGATATCGAAACCAGCCTTTTTTCTTGTAGATAGACGGATATAGGGAACTACCAGAGCAATTTTTGCACCTCTCCTCAAAACATATTCCGCACCTTTTAGGAACTCCCTGTATATCTTGAAAGAGTCAAGTAGCATGTCTTTAGCTTCTTCTTCGGATGGAAACCTTGCTAGAGCCGGAAGGAGTACAGGTTCCGTAGCTATAGCATCAATAGTCTCCCTACCAAGAAAAAACAGATTTCTTGCGTCAGCACGTTGAAATCTAGTATGGATGTTTTTTGGTATTCTGCCAGTGTTTCTTAACCAATTGATGTTCTGAATTGCACCCTTGATTTTCTGCGAATCCTTGTCAAATCCCATTACATCTATGTTCAAGATTGCAGCTTCCATTAGTATAGTGCCTGTCCCGCAGAAGGGATCCAGCAACGTTTGCCCTTCATTCAGCATGGTCATATTGACAAGCATCCTAGCGATTCTTGGAGGGAGACTTATCGTTGAGTTCTGATATGGTCTCTTCAAGTCCCTCTCCTGAAACGTTGCACTTGGTATCGTCGCTGTTGTTATAGCTAGAAATAATGCATTCTTTGATTTCAGGAGCTGGACGTCAATTACATCATTTTCTGTGACTATGCCTGAAGACAGCTCACGTATGCCTTCATTAACGCTTGTAATGTCAGGTAGAACCTTCTTTGCCTTGCGTGCTCCAGCCTCCCTAACCTTTTTTCCAACTATGTTCTGAACATCTTGCACAAAATCAACACCAATGCCGTTGTTGATCCCATAGAGGCTTAACCCCCAAGACGCTTTCTCATCAAGCCATTCAAACATCTTTGCTCTATAGAGTTTTTCTATGAATGAGTTTTCATCTTGTGCCGTTGATACTATTTTACCTATTTTGAATGAGCCTCCAAGATATTTCACGATCCTATCCACATCATCAGTTTCTACTATGCAGAAACTATTTTCAAAATATTCTACCGTATGTTCTACTCTTAACTTCCCCAGAACCGTCATAAGTTCTAGCCTTGACAATTCTCCATTAGCAAATATCACAGAGAACTTTCCCATTGTCTATTTTGCCCACTATGCACGAATCAAGGGTTATGATAACTCTTCGCGTGCACACAACTTATGAGTTAACAGCAAACAACTAAACGGTCAGTTAATTTGTCATCCTAAATCTTAGTCATGGCCTTAAGAGCAATGGTCCAGTTGACTTGATCACCTTGTTATCATCATGCCAGTATTTTCTCCTTGAATAACCTGACCAATATGGTGGCGGGCCCCACCAGGTCAGCCAAAATATTGGCAATCACGCTATAGAACCAAAAACATTGTATCTGGGCGGGGCTACCACTTTTAACCTTTGAAAATCTCTTCGACAAAAGGCTAATCTAACATATTTGATGCTCTGACTTATATCAAAGGACATTAAAACGCGCATAGTGCAGAATATTGTGGCCGGAACACTTCACCCGCAGTGACCTCAAGCAAGTACAGTCCAGCGGAGGATATGTTATGACCAAAGAGGGCACCATAGTGAACCCTCGAAGCGTCCACAGGCATCTGGTTTTAGCAGTGGAGGAGCTGGGATACATGATCAGGTCTAGCCAGGACGAAAGCTTCACAATTCAGAAGGAAGCGTTGGGAGAATCTACGGGCACATTGACTTCTAGAATAGGCGGAGTCAAGAATACAGAAGGTGCGGGCTACATATCCTATGGGTACGTCAGCCGCATCGTGATGGCAGTTCTTACAGTCGTAGCTGTGATAGGGCTCGCTCTCAGCCCCTTTGGCCTGCTAGTCACAGCCGCTGTAGCGCCAGTAGGCTATTTAGTGTGGAAAAGATCTCTCAAGACTGTCAAGTTCAAGGTTCTGCAGCAGAGCAGGCATCCTTATCGAGGGAGAGGTTACCGAGAAAAAGTCTCAGAAAAAGTCTGCACAAGTTGCTGAGCTTGTTGCACAGACAACGATTACAGTTGCAGGAATTGTTAGCATATCTGTGGCTGGAGATATTGACAAGGTTACAAAAAAGGCGATTCTGCAGAAAGCTCCTAACGCTTTTGAAGTCCATCCTTATGAAAAATCCAAACTGCAAGGGTTTCTTGACGATATGACAAAAAGATATGCAGAAATAGAGTTCGGAACCATCGCCAGTGATGTCGAAACCCTACTCTCTAAGGTAGAAACTTCTGGCAAGAAGAAAGCTGCAGAGCAACCTGCACAACAACCTGCACAACCAGAACCCGCTCCACAGCCATCCCAAAGCGTTCCATCAGATACGCCAAAAGATCAAGCGCAAAGCTGACATCCCATTCCCAGAATTTGTGCCTATCCCAGATTTTAATCTATTTATAGGTACAACTCAGTAGCTTGATTCGTAGCAGAGCCTAGGCAATCTAGATCCAGACGAAATATTGCGATAGTCGCGGCTATCATCGTGATTGCTACTACTCTGGCTATCTATTTTGGACTTCCCAAACCGAATTCGGGGCAACCTGAATCTAAGTTAGGAATAAGCGTCCTAAACGATCCATCTGAAGATGTAGGAAAGAACTTAACGTTTTTAGATGTAACTTCTGCTAAGGTTGCTCTGTCGGGTGGTAATTTGTCATTCAGCGTCACGGTTGCTGGCCAGATACCACAATCGCCTACATCCTACGTTGCATTTGGCTGGTTTATTACGTCTGGAGTTACATCCATCGATCGCCCAATCATCGTCCTGATTTATGACCCTAGCGTTGGGCATTGGGTTGCTTCAGTCTTCGCAGGTAGACCTCCAAGCGAATCTACTAAAGGTCTCTCCTTTACCGTAGAAGGGAACACTGCCACGGTCTTCGTCTCACTGCAGACTTTGGACAATCCCTCGACTTTCACGTGGCATGTTGTTTCTCGTGACGCTCCTTTTGGTATAGGCTTAGGCATACGCGATCTTCCAGGCACGGGTACTGCAATTGATAGAGCACCCAATTCTGGCGACGTAAACTGGTGTGAGAATGATTGTTAATGATGAATTGATAGCGGTTAGCTGAGCCCAAATTCAGCAAGTTTCTTGTTGTTCTTCTCAATGCCTTTTACTTCTGCTTCAGTAGGGAAGAAGTATTTTTCGTTCCACCCTTCAGGAAGTTTCTCAGGCGACTTACCCGTTAAAGCAAGTACGCCCCATATCTTTCCGATAGATGCTTGACCCTCTTTCGATGCAAGGAAGTCAAGGAAATGCCTAGCGGAGGGGCTATCCTCTGCATTTTTCATCAACCCTGCGGTTGTAAACGTGTACAGCCTAGGAAGTTCCTTTACCCTGAGCTGCTGCAAATGTGCCCCTTCCTCTTTAAGGCGATAGAAAGCCAGCGAATAGGCTGCCAGAGCGATAGACTTCTCACCAGCCTCTAAAGCCTGAAGCAAGTGATCTATGCAGTCGTATGTCTGCGGTTTGATTTTACCAACAATATTCAAAACCTCTTTCCATCGCCGTTCTCCAAGAATCCTCTTTAGCGCACAAAGATAGTATGCAGTAAGGTTTCCAGCAGAGGACGCTAGGACAGCTTGACTTCCAATCTTGCTTCTAAACCCGTCTGCAAATTCCTTTATGCTGTTAGGAACGTTCCCATTAAGCCGTTCGCTGTATACAGGAAACATCGAAGTTATCCCAATGGCCATCCATGTCTTCGAACTGTCTTGGGCAAATTGAGGAAAAGAGTTTGAAGGAGAGTATCTCGCTAGAAGCCCTCTATGCTTCATCTGGAGCAGAAGATAATGCGGAGCAATTACAATATCAGCGGTAGGCAGACCAGCCTTGATCTCTCCTTCAACTCTTTTCAAGACGGGAAATGGATGATCATCCAAATAAGCCGGAAACTCTTCAAGAGTGTACTTTCTGCGGAATGTCCACAGGAGATCGCTTACTCCCCTTCTTACTCCCATGGACGCATAAATAGTTGTACGCCTTCCCTTTGTCTTGACCATCTGCATGCGCAGAAACATTCGGCTAAATCATCATGTCGTAAGAATAATTCTAACCTAACCCTTATACTGAATTCATAAAAATTTTCTTCCATGCACACGATAAAGCACGGCTACTATGCACCCTATTTTTACTGGATGTTTCCTTTAATCGTAGCTAATGAAGAAGCAATCTTCCCTAAAGTTGGCGTTGATTTCAAGGTTACAGACATTGTAGCAGGAGGACAGCCTGAAAACAAGGCAGATTGGTACCTCGAAGCATTTCAAAAGGGAGTACGCGACTTTTACTTCTGCTGCGCTTGGCAGGGAGTTTATAGTACTAACACGACTAGGAAGGGAAGAATAATAGCAGCCGCTCCATCAACTCTTCTCAAAACCTTTGCAATCTACACGAAACCTGATTCTGACGTGAAGAGCGTCTACGATCTTGGGAAGAACAGGTATGCCGTTGCGGTTAACAAGTTTGCAGACGCGCATTACGTTACGCTCAAGAACATGAGGCAGTTTCTGCCTGATTCTCAGATACAGCTTGCACACCTTGGCGGAGTAGAACAGTGTTTCAGAGCCCTCTTGGATGGCAAGGTCAAGGCAGCTACTCTTGCAGGACCTTATGCTGACTTTGCGCAGTATATAGGGATGAGGAGAGTATTGGGCCTGTCGAGAGACGAGCCTACATTCATAGTTATGGATGAAACATTCGACAAGGAAACAGTTTCAGTATTTTTGAAAGCGGTCAATATGGCGATCGCAAGGATAAGGGAAAATCCAGAAAGATACAGGGATAGATACTACAAAGAATTCGAAATGGTGGTGAAGGCTTTCCTCCAAGAACTCGCGCCGAATCTCAAAGGATTCAGGGAGAGGATGGAGATTCCGGTCTGGGCAGACTTGAGGCAAGTCACTAGGCAAGAGTTCGAAACTATAAGGAACTTTATGGAGGAAACAGGCCTGATAACTGGGAAGACTACTTATGAGGAGCTCGTCAACCCAGAATCTCCCATACTGGCAAAGTAGGTCTCATGGAGACGCGTTAGAATTATTCTACCACATTGCTCAAATTTGTTATAATTAGCGGGAAGAACCATGTCAAAAACATTCAGGTTGAAGGTAAAGAACTCCTACATCCCTTGGTCATTCCTTGACATAATTGCCAAAGACGATGGATTATTCGCAAAGAGAGACATTTCAATAGACTTCTTCAGTGTAGGCAAGGCCGAGTCAGAACCATCGGACAAGATAAGGTGGTATTCAGACTTGGTGAAGACGGACAAGCTTGATGCCTATTCTGTATGCGCTTGGGGGGCGATAGACAGGCTCGCTGGTGCAGAGACACAGAAGGAGAAGATACTTGCAGCCTCCACATCTTCGTCATACGCCTTTTCAATAATAGTTCAGCCGGGTTTAGGAATAAAGACGGCAAAGGATCTAGCGGAGATACCAATAGCGGTGAACATGAAGACTGGTTCCCATTATTGCGTACTTAGCGACCTTGAAAGGGCACTACCTTACGACAGCATCAAAGTTGTTCACGGAGGGGAACCACAGAGCAGGCTAAAAGGACTGATTGATGGAAAGTTCCAAGCAGTTGCATTGATAAGCCCATATACAGAACTTGCGATAAAACTTGGATATCCTAAAGTTGCAGAGACCAAAACTGTCGATGTTCTAGCATTCGTTGCCAGAGACGACATACCGATGGACACTATGGTAAAGTATCTTGATGCTCTAAACGAGGCTTCAAAGCAGCTCAGGGCCGATCCCGAGAAGTACAGGAATCTGTACATTAGGACATTCAGGGAAACCTTCGCTGGATATCCTGAAGATCTCAGGGCCAGAGTGAACAAGGTTATTGACCAGATAGGCTCGACGGTGCCGATAACCACATGGGGAGAACTAGTTTCTTATCCAAAGGAGTCCTTCAACCAGCTTAGCACATGGATGAGCAAGCACAATTTGCTACAGTCAAAGGTGGACTATGAGAGTCTTGTGCTGGAGCAGCCCTTAGCAAAGGCAAAGGGCCATTAGCGAGGAATAGCGTCGTAAAACTGTTCGGCTCCAGAATACTTGTTGTAAAGGAGCCGAAAGTTTCTTTCTACTATCATTTTTAATTTCCAATCTTCACTCCCTTCCAGTATCGGGATATCCTTAGTACCCTCCTTTACCCGCTTACGCACTTCTGTATCGAACTTTCTCAAGTAACTTGCAAACGTCCCAACGTGCTCTTTTGAGGAGATAGTCCCATGCCCGGGGACTATCTGGTCAATTCGCATCCCCTTGATTTCTTCTAGCCTGTTAAGCCATGCAGGCAAGTTAGCATCTTCAATGTTCGGATGGTAATTTACTGACAGCACATCCCCAGAAATCAGAACTTTGTCATCAGGCAATAGTACCATAGTATCTCCATCTGTATGTGCCCCTTTTTTGGGGTGAATTATCTTGAGAGTCTTTTCTCCAAAATATTCTACGAAACCTTCTTTGTACGTTCGCTGAGGAGGAGCTATTGAGATTCCATCCAGATCTTCTTTGAGCTTTCTGCCTAACCTTCTATATGCTTTAATTCTTTCTTCGCCTCTCCCAATAATTCTCGTCTTGCAATTCTCATGAGCAAGTATTGTGGCTTCAAAGACGGAGTTTCCGAAGACATGGTCTGAGTGATCGTGCGTATTTATCACAAGTTTTACAGGTTTATAGGTTCTCTTCTTGATCTCCTTGAGAAGCGAATAAGATATCTTGTTCGTGAAACCTGTATCAATCAGAATTACCCCATCATGAGTGACTATGAAGGTCTGGTTTGCACCCCAGCCGTCGTGGATGCTGTCGCTCTTTCCGAGATTTACAAAAACGTTCTCTGCAACTTGCTTAACCGGCATGTTCTATGCTTCGCTGATTTCAGTTCGCGCCTCCCAGAGTACTGGGAAGAACCTTTTTGTCAGTGATGTTTGAAGATAAGAAACTCCAGATATGTTGAAGGCATAAGGTCCCACAACGTCCTTGACAATTTCAGAACCTGTTCCCTGCTTCCTGCCTATTACGCGCTCCACCATTGCTATATGATGGGTTCTCCAGAGCCAGAAATTCTTATCATATTCCATTAACACTTCAGCAAGCTCTTCAACTTCTGGATACTTTTTGCCAGAAAAGAGCCTTACGAGGGCCTTAAGCTCCTTCTTGTAGAGTTTTCTCTTAGAGTCAGCGTTAATATCGAATTTATAGCGTTCAAGAACTTCTCTAAAACCATCCCACAATGAAGGGGACTCGAACCGTTTCAGCAGTTGCTCATAATCAGATTCGTCATCTTCATGCATCTTTAGGAATTTCTCATCCTTTTGACCAGAAACGAATTCCAATTCTCTGAACTGCAAAGATTGAAAGCCACTAGCAGGTCTGAGCAGAGTACGGAACTTCAAGAAGTCTTTTGGCCTTATCGTTTCCAATACTGTGATTTGCTGAATAAGGACCTTCTGAACTTCCACGACCCTTCGTATCAGCCTAGTAGCTTCAGGTACATCTCCTGCCAGCATGTGCGAAATAGCAGATTCGAGTTCATTGAGCATCAGTTTGAACCATAATTCGTATGTCTGGTGGGCAATTATGAACAGAACTTCGTCTTGCTGCCTCGGCTTCGAAATTAGCTTCTGCAGACCAAGCAGGTGATCTATATGCAGATATCCTTTGTAGGAGAGAGGCTTCTTTGCTGACAATTTTTGCTCTTTTACTTGTTGACCCAGGGGTAAAGCTCTTTTAATCCATTAAGAGCCTTCTTTATTGCCTTAACATCGGCATCATTCTTCTCCATATGTCCCTCTTTATATTCCCTGTAAGCCTCTAAATCTAGCAGTCCATGTCCGCAAAGGTTGAACAGAATGACTTTCTTTTCACCTGTCTGCTTGCACTTCTTTGCTTCGTCGATAACGCCTTTTATCGCGTGAGCAGTTTCTGGAGCGGCTACTATGCCTTCAGTACTTGCAAAGAAAGCCGCAGCGTCAAATATCTCCGTCTGGTTGTATGCTACGACATCGATCTGCTTTTCATGGTACAATAAGCTCATTGATGGTGCAGCCCCGTGTACTCTTAACCCTCCAGTATGGATTGGTGGAGGTACAAAATTATGACCTATGGTGTACATTCTGAAGAGTGGGCTAGTTCTCATGACGTCCGAATGATCATACAGATATTCGCCTTTAGTAAACCTTGGTGCTGCGGTCGATTCTACCCCGAGGAACCGAACATCCTTTGGAGCTCTCTTGCTGATCTTGTCATAGTAATAGGGCCAGAATATGCCAGAGAAGTTGCTCCCTCCTCCCACACAGCCTACTACAATATCGGGGTAGTCGCCGTAAGGTTCAAACTGTTTCTGCGCTTCCAATCCGATCAAAGTTTGACTTGCAAGAACGAAGTTCATTATGCTCCCTACAGCATTTCTTGCCTTTTCATCACGCATGACATCCTCTATAGCCTCGCTTTTGGCTATGCTCATAGATCCTGGGCCGTCAGGATCGTCTTGCAGAACATTCTTTCCAACAGAAGTGTTTGTGCTAGGGCTAGCGAAGATTTGCGCACCCCATGCCTCCGCTAGGTCTTTGCGGTAGGGCTTCTGATCGAAAGCCGCTCTTGCCATATAGATAGTGCATTTTACTCCGAATAACTTGCAGCCAAATGCAAGTGCCGTGCCCCACTGTCCAGCAGTAGTGCTGGTAACTAATCTTTCAATCCCTTCCTTCGCTGCGTAATATGCCTGAGCAACTGCAGCATTTGCCTTATGCGATCCTGGGGGACTTACGGATTCATTTTTGTAATAGATTCTTGCAGGCGTGTTTAGAGCTCTTTCAAGCCTTCTCGCTCTAACAAATGGCGTAGGCCTCCAAATCGAGTATATCTGCCTCAGCTCTTCGGGGATCTGGATGAACCGCTCGTTCGAGTATTCGTGTCTTGCAAGCTCTCTAATGAAAAGCCTATGCAGGATGGCTTTGTCTGCGACCTGCCTTGTCTTTGGATCAATTACAGGCGGAAGTTTCTTGGGTAAATCGGGAACTATGTTGTACCACTGTGCTGGTATTGACTCTAATGCAGTAGCTAGCATGGAAAAGTCTTCTTTAGAGTCTATTAATAGAATTCCGTTAGAATCTCTCTAACAGCATTTACTGTTGAAGTATCATTCGCAGCTTTTCAGGATCAGATGTTGGAAGATCGCAGGTAAAGTTCTTGCAGACATATGCGGTAGTTTCTCCCTCCAACTGGATCCTGTCTTTCAGCAAAGGTATCATTTCAGAATAATCCTTCCCTGCAGGCTGAAGAGCTACTATGATATCTGGCCTGTAAGTTTCCGATATTATCCGAAGCATCCTTTTTGTAATTTCTTCACCCAAACTACCAGATATAGCAACTTCTTTTGGCGGATTCAAAAGATAATCAAGTGCTATTAGCCAGTTAGTCAATCCTGTAGGATAGTTTTCCATCTGTGTACTTACCGATCTTAGAGCTTTCTCTGTAGATTTTGCAAACTTTGTATCTCCCGTATATGCGAACAGTTTCAGCATGATCTGAGCCGCCGCAGACCCCCCAGAAGGGAGAGCCGAATCGAAGGAACTCTTGGGTCTTGCAATTAACTGCTCATGGTCGTCTGATGTGTCGTAATATCCTCCATCGTTCTTGTCTTCAAAATGATCGATTATCATGTTCGCCATCTTTTTTGCTTCTGCTAGCCATCTTGGGTTAAATGTGCTCTGATACAGTTCGATTAACCCATCAGCCAAGAAAGCATAATCTTCCAAATATCCGTTGATCTTTACAGTTCCATCCTTCCATACATGCAATAACCTTCCCTCTCTCTCCATGTTGCCCAGAATGAATTCTGCATTATTTTCTGCTGCATTTAGGTAATCTTCCCTGCCCAGAACTCTTGCAGCCTCACTCATCCCCGATAGCATCAACCCATTCCACGATGCAAGGACCTTGTCGTCCCTTCCAGGTTTTATGCGCTTGTTCCTTTCAGCAAGAAGTTTCTTTCTGCACTCTGTCATTGTCTCTTCGAGTTTCTCTACAGAACTCTTCAGCATTGATGCTACTCCGGAAGGCTCTGTTTGAATGTTCAGGATGTTCTTCCCTTCAAAGTTACCCTCCGCTGTAACTCCGTAGTATGCGCAGAAACTTTCAGCATCAGTTCCAAGAATTCTCTCGATCTCTTGTTTTGTCCAGACGTAGAACTTGCCCTCTTCCCCTTCGCTGTCTGCATCCTGAGTAGAATAGAACCCTCCATTCGCATCTGTCATCTCCCTTAACACATAGTCAATAGTTTCTTCTACGATCTTTCTGCTGATGGGGTTCTTGTTTATCTGATAATCGTGAAGGTAGACTCTGGACAGAAGGGCATTGTCGTAAAGCATCTTTTCGAAATGGGGAACTAGCCATCTGCTGTCAACCGAATAGCGGTGAAAACCTCCCCCAAGATGATCGTAAACTCCTCCTTGGGCCATTTTCAATAGTGTAAATTCGACCATCTTGTTGGCTTGGGCAAAGCCCTGCCTTCTTCCTATTCTGATCAGCAACTCCAACGCCGTCGGTTGGGGAAATTTAGGTGCCCTTCCAAAACCACCATTTATTCTATCAAAACTGCTGTCTAACTGTAAAAATGCGACTTCGATTGGAAGGTTATTCAGTTCTGCTTTTTCAACAGCTATCTTTTCGTTGAGCCTTTTGTGAAGCTGCTCTGCATCTTTCATAACTTCTTGCTTTCTTGCCTTGTAAGCTTCGCTTATTGCAGCTAATACTCTTTTGAACGATGGCAGTCCATGGCCCTCATCTGGAGGGAAATACGTACCTCCGAAGAAAGGTTTCCCATCCGGAGTAAGAAAAACTGTCATAGGCCAGCCACCAGAACCTGTCAGAGCCTGAACGGCTTCCATGTAGACCGTATCCAGATCAGGTCTTTCCTCTCTGTCTACCTTTATACTGACAAAATTGTCATTCATTATCTTTGCACTCTCTTCATCTTCAAAAGATTCCTTCTCCATGACGTGACACCAATGGCAAGCAGAATACCCTATGCTGAGCAGAATCGGCTTATCCTCTTTTCTGGCCCTGGCAAAGGCCTCCTCACCCCAAGGATACCAGTCTACAGGGTTATGCGCATGCTGAAGCAAATACGGCGAGGTTTCTTTTGCAAGACGATTAGCATGCAAGTTAGATTCCTAGCATCGCTCGAAATCAGCACGATAAAAAGTAGTTCTGTAACATTAAGGCGAGGTTAAAAGTACGTCAGAAAACAAAGCATTAACACTTGCCTCGTACTTACGATCCCCCTTGTAGCTTTGTACGCAGCTGCGTCTAGGACCCCTACGCGGGGGAGTCATGCGTCTGTATATCTGATATTCTGGATTATTTGAGCACACGTCAATAGTAACTTGGTCTGAGGGTACCCGTCTTGCACATAGATGCTATCTATCTGAAAGTGAAAAGATCGTTAGACACCAGATAAGTAAGAATTTATAAACCATGCAAACAGTCGGTTCACTTCCGCAAAGGTAAGACATTGTCACAAGATTTCAGGTTCATCGTCAGAATGGCAGGGAAAGACCTGCAGGGCACCAAGACCGTGGCGGCAGCCCTAGCAGATCTGAAAGGCGTGGGATACAATTTAGCAACAGCCATCTTGGCAGAATGCAAGATAGACCCTAGAAGCAGAGTCGGATCGTTGTCAGACAACCAGATAGCAGATCTTGAAAAGAGCGTAAAGGACATTGGAGGCCTGAAACTACCTGCCTACCTTTTGAACAGGCAGAAGGACTTGGAAACTGGAAAGAATATACACCTTATAGCCTCTGACCTTGATTTTGCAATAAAAAACGGCATTGAAATGGAGAAGAACATGCAGAGCTGGAGGGGAATCAGACATTTCCTTGGCCTGAAGGTTAGAGGCCAAAGAACCAGAACTACGGGAAGAAAGGGGAGGACTATAGGCGTGAAGAAGGTGACGATGATGCCCGGAGGAAGGCCTGCTCAGACGCCAGCGGCCGCTCCAGCAGCGGCTCCAAAGAAGGAGGAGAAGAAGTAGATGGGAGATGTTAAGAAGCCAAGAAAGCAGTTTTCATCTCCAAGAAACCCTTGGAAGAGCGAAGACCTCTCTCAAGAGCTGTATCTTGTGGGAACCTATGGCCTGAGGAATAAGAGGGAACTGTGGAAGGCTAAGACAGAACTATCGAGGGTTAGGAAGCAGGCGAGGGAACTTTTGGCTGCACCTGCAGAAGTAAGAGCTAAACAAGAAGCCAAACTACTCAAATACCTTAACAGGATTGGGGTTCTAGGCGAAACCGCGACTCCAGACGATATCCTTGGTTTGAGCATAGAGAACTTCCTAGACAGGAGGTTGCAGACTGTGGTATGGAAGAAGGGCCTTGCACGGACTCCGTTTCAGGCAAGGCAGATGATCACCCATGGGCATATCGTAATTTCAGACAGGCGTGTGACAATACCAGGCTATACAGTAAAGGGCAACGAAGATTTGGAGATTAGATTGAGACCAGGAAGCACGATGACCGTAGTTCCAGCAGAGCAGGGACCTGCTCAAGAGCAAGCTGGAGCAGCTGCAGCTTAACGGTGAGATAAATGGCGGAAGAAAATAAAGAACGATGGGGAGTAGTCCACATCTACAGCAGCTACAACAATACCATTCTGCACGTTACAGACGTTACTGGTGCAGAAACCATAGCCTTCAGCTCTGGAGGTAGACATGTCAAAGCTGACAGATTCGAATCATCGCCTTATGCTGCAATGAAGTCTGCTCAAGCCTGTGCTGAAACGGCTAAGAAGAAAGGAATTACTGCCTTACACATAAAAGTTAGGGCAGTCGGAGGGACAGGTGCAAGAACTCCAGGTCCCGGGGCTCAAGCTGCAATTAGAGCAATTGCTAGGGCTGGCTTCAAGGTTGGGAGGATCGAAGATGTTACCCCGATTCCCCACGACACTACAAGGAAGGCGGGCGGAAGAAGGGGCAGACGGGCTTAGGAAACTACCTCTACGGAATCCACCTTTCCATCCCCGTCTAAATCATACCCTCTTATTGCAACTGCCCAATTGTCTTCACCTTTGTATCCCTCAAGAACCTTGTCAGCAAAGTTAGCTAGTCCAATAATTGCTGATTTCGTGCCTACAGCCCTTACTCCTGCTAGGACGATTACAACCCTTGAAGGATCAAATGGGTTCTTTATTCTTGCAATTACAGCATCGCGGTCGATGTTGAAGGTTCTTCCCAAATTGTCCTTCAGTCCAGCCCAGATATTCTTTTCGTTGAACCTTATCGGAAGGTACTTATTTACATCCAATGAAAGCAAGTTTGTACCCGGCCCTCCAATGAGTATGAGGTTCTGCCTTACCTCCTTTTCCGTCTTTACGTCCACGTCAAGCTTAACGACAAAATCGCTTGGAATCTTGCATAATTGACCTAAGAAGAATGCCAGATGTACAGCATAATGACCGTCCCTTGCCATCGTCTTTTCTGGTCCGTGAGGGTCTGGGGATCCTACGACTATCCTTCCATTAAAGGCTCCATCTTGGAGAAAGGGCTCAAGAAAAGAGCGCGCATTATAGGTCAGATGCGCGCCCGCAACTGTAAACTTCCTCTCTCCTTTAGGGAGCTCCGCTGCCACGGCTCCAAAGGGTATTGTGTAGTACCTTGCGACTGCACCCTTGACCATCTCCTCCCTCTCTACTTTTAGGAGGCCAGCCTTAACCAATCTTCTAATGTAAGAGTAAACCGTTTGTTCATGTATCCTTAACTCCCTTGCTACTTGCGCTGGATACATGGGCCTTTCTGCAAGAAGAGTAGCAATCTTCCACGAAACTGGATTTAACAGCGGCTTCAGTCTTGATGGCTCCGATGCTACAAGAATGTCTTTGACAAGGAGTCCCTCCTTGCTTTCCCGTATGAGCAGCCGCTTTTTCTCCACAAGACGTCTTCTGGAGAACCATTATATAATTTTTCATAATGGTCTTCCAACCTATAATCAATTTCCGTTGCGTGAAAGTTCAGCAACTGACGAATCTTGTCCCAATTATCGGCACGGTTATATGGTCGAAGGATACATGCGCGATAATGAAACAACAGATTACTCCGTTGAGTCTGATTGTGGCAATTCTTCTGCTGGTTTCATCGCTGGCAACAATGTCACCACTAACACCCACACCGGTTTCTGTTGCGTACGGACAGGCCTCCGGAGTGGCAGGTGCCAACTGGGAATATGTCAACTCCCAGCAAGTTGGTGGGAGCTTTAACCCCCAGACCCAGATTACAAAGGACAACATCCAGTATTTGGAGACAAAATGGATCTACCCCTATGTCAGGCCCCCTGTACCTCAGACGATAGGAAATGGCTATGGTTCTGGTGCAGCCCCCCTAGTGGTCGATGGTGTAGTGTACATTGCAATGAATGATAGACGAATTTTGGCACTTGATGCTACGACTGGAAGGCTTATGTGGAACAACACATACGGAACCTCCTTCGATTCAGGCGCGCAATTAGCTAAGTATCCATGGCTATCAAGAGCAGGAGCTCACGTTCACTCAATGAACTTTTACAGAGAGAAAAACTGGCTCATTACGAGTAGCATAGGTTCATGTGAATCATACGCCGTGGATGCAAAAACAGGAAAGACCGCATGGGTTCTAACAACTGAGCAGATATGTGGGACAACGGCTGAGTTTGGAGAGCCAGCCAAGGGGATTGTGGGTTCCCTTGGGAATCAAGGTTTCATGTCTGGAGCGGGCTCCCACCCTCCTAAATTACTTGGAAACATCCTGTTCTACCCTGTTCCTGGTGGGAGTGGTTCAGGAGGAAGATCGTTTGTTACAGCATTTGACATGAGCGATCCTGCAAACCCCAAGAGACTATACAGAACATTTACCCAGCCTCCAGCTCAAGGAGATCCTGAATGGGCGATCAAACAATGTACAGAAGCAAATGGTAATGGCTGGTATTTTGAATATCCAAGGTACCTTGAAGGGATAAACCATCCAGCGAGGGACAGAGAACCAACGTACCTAGCAACAAAATGCACTGACGTGAGTCCAGATGTTGTAAGGAACGATGGGATGGATCTAGTACCAGGATCTCCAACCTATGGAAAGATGCACACAGCAACCAATCATGGCTCGGCCGTATGGGGCAACTATCCACTCGACGTTGAAACTGGGATAGTGATTCTTGGATGGGGTGATCAAGGGCCTTATCCTAACCTGACGCATAGATATGGGCCAGGTCTACATGGTAGCGGCTTCACTGCGCATGACGTTAGAACGGGTAAGCTCGTATGGTGGTTCAACGCGATTCCGCATGACCTCTGGGACTTTGACTGTGCTTGGGGGGGCATCCTAGGTAAAACATCTGCAGGACAGAAGATCTACATAAAAGGTTGCAAGAGTGGACAGGTCTGGGGCCTTGATGCAACAACGGGCAAACCTGTCTGGGTATTCGACGCTCCGACGATTATCAGAAATACGGACATAAACTATGGAGTTGACAAGAACAACAACCCGAGGAGCCCTGATGCCTGTTGCAGGATGACGAAGGAACATATGGGTAAACCATGGCCTAACTATCCCAGCAAGGAGAAGATGTTCACAATCTGCTACACGCATTGCCTTGAATCCGATATAGCTTCTGATGGAAAGTATGTATACGCAGCTACGCATAGCGAGCCGAGGGTCTTAACCGTAACAAATGTGAGAGGCTTTGGCAACCAGGGTTCGGCCGAAAGACTTTACAATGTAGCCGAGAAGAAATATGCAGCTGTAGCCGGGAGATACACGGAAGCGGACATAAGGGGGCTGACATACACGGTAATCTACGCATTTGACATAAGTACAGGAAAGGAGGCGTGGAGAACTAGAATCGATGGTGTACCATTCAGAGGAGGTCTAACTGTGTCTGGCGGAGTTGTCATGGCATATGCCACTGATGGAAATCTAAAGTTCTTTGATGCAGGAACAGGCAAAATGATTTCCGAAAGATTCTTCGGGGTACCTGTAAATGTTCAACCTGTGATAGGTGCGACAAAGGAAGGAAAGATGCGTGTCTTTATGCATGTCGGAGGTGGTGGAGGGATTACCCTCAATAATGCATTACCTATCGATGGTACGCTCGTAGCATTCGGCCTGCCTGATAAACTACCTGAACCTGTAGTCAAAGAAATCATAAAGGAAGTTCCAAAGGAGGTAGTCAAAGAAGTGGTCAAAGAAGTGGTCAAAGAAGTGGTCAAAGAAGTGGTCAAAGAAGTACCTAAGGAGGTCATAAAGGAAGTACCTAAGGAGGTAGTCAGGGAAGTGACAGTTGAAACAATTAGTCCAGCATCATACGCTGTTATCGGTATAGGGATCGTGCTAATAGTCATATCAGGGATACTCTTCAGCAGAAGGAAGAAAGCGTAAACAAACTGGCCTTGCATATGCAAGGCATTCATTCTTTTCTAATCCATTTTTGTTTCCATTCGACATTTGACGTAATCCAAATAACTAATAAGCTATTTTTAAAAATCAAAAACAATGCCAGAAAAAGGGGGCTAGGGGCATGGTGAGGAGGGAGACCCTTCTACATCTCAGCAGAGTCATGAAACACTCCTAGTCTCCATGATAGCCATTAAAACGATTACTGTTTAGCCGCTATATGGTCTTTCATAGCGGTTTCCTAGGTTATCGTGTTGTCAAGAAAAATCGATAAAGAACCACTATATTGTTTTGCATAATGCTTTTGATGCAGGTTTTGTGGTTCTTTTAAAGAACCCAAATATTCGCTATTAAAGAATGTGCGGGATAATAGGCTACACTGGCAATAAGAACGCAGCGACGGTTCTGCTGGAATCCTTGAAGAAGATGGAGTACAGAGGCTACGATTCTGCAGGTTTTGGAATTATCCACGATGAATCAATTCAAGTCTTGAAAGACGCAGGAAGAATTGATGATATTGCCAGCAAGATTAGCATTAGAACCAAGAAAGGCACTACAGGCATAGCACATACTAGGTGGGCCACGCATGGAGGGGTTACCCAGACCAATGCGCACCCTCACGTTTCCTGCGACGCAAAGATAGCCGTAGTCCATAATGGCATCATCGAAAACTATCAAGATCTTTCTACTCAATTAAAAAAAGAGGGACACGGGTTCGGATCTGAAACTGATACCGAAGTCATCGCACACTTGCTTGAGAAATATTATAGAATAGAGAATCACCCTTTAAAGGCTCTACAGCTAGCTGTAAAGGAGCTCAAGGGAACTTTTGCGACCCTAGCAGTATTTGATGACAAGCCAGATCTGGTATTAGGAGCTAGAAAAGATGCACCTCTTATAGTCGGTTTAGGTAAAGGAGAGAATTTCATCGCGAGCGACATAGTTTCTTTCATTTCACATACAGACAAAGTCGTATTCCTAAAGGATTACGAAATCGCTTCTGTTACTCCAAGCAAGGTGCAGATATTCACCTTCGATGGAGAGCCCGTGCCAGCAATCGGTACGCATGTAGCTTGGGAGGCTAGCGATGTTTCAAAGAAGGAGTTTGCCCATTATACTCTAAAGGAGATAAGTGAACAGGCAAGAACGATAAACGTAGCACTGGATCAGGATGAAAGGAAGATAACTGCCTTCTGCGATGCCATAAGAAATGCTGGAAATGTACGCATCACTGCTTCAGGTACCAGTTTTCATGCTGGGATGTTAATGCGATATCTATTGGCAAAACTTGCAAAGATACATACGCAGGCTTTCCTTTCAAGCGAGATAGATCACGAAATAGACCTTATCGACGAAGAGACCCTTGTCATTGCGATATCCCAGAGTGGCGAGACTGCTGACGTGCTTGAAGCCGTAAAGAAGGCTGCAGCAAAAGGGGCAAAGATTGTTTCGCTGGTAAATATTATAGGTTCTTCTCTTACCCGTGGGAGCAAAGTTTCCCTAGCGTTGAACTGTGGCCCTGAAATTGGTGTTGCAGCTACAAAGAGCTTCACTTCTCAGCTGGCAATAATTTACGATATTGCGTTTAGACTTGCTGGCCTAGGCGAGAAAAGGAAGCATCTCAATGACCTTAGCAGGTATTTCGAGATTGTGCTGAATCAGGAAGAAAGAATCAAGGAGATTGCAAAGACGCATAAGCTTGCCGCTGACTTTTACTTTATTGGTAGAGGCTTGCACTATCCTATAGCCCTCGAAGGGGCTTTGAAGATGAAGGAACTGTCATACATTCATGCAGAAGGTCTTGCTGCTGGGGAGCTAAAGCATGGAACGTTGGCATTAGTAAATGCAGGAACTCCTGTTATAGTAATCAATCCCAGCGATGAAACCTATAATGAAACATTAAGCAACATCTCAGAGATGAAGGCCAGAGGGGCAAGGATAATAGCTGTAAGCGACAAGGATAACGAACTTTACGATGAGGTAATCAGCATTCCTTCTGTAGACCCCGTATTCTTCCCCCTGATTGAGGTTATACCTCTACAGATCCTTGCCTACTATGCCGCTATTGAAAGAGCCTTGGATCCTGACTATCCAAGACATCTGGCTAAATCTGTAACCGTAAAATAAAAGAAATGTAGAGGTTTATGACCTGACCTCTACAACCATAGGCTCTTCAAGTTCTTGAACTATTGGCAGTACTTCTTTCCGCTTTGCCCTAGCTGCCAGTATTTCCTTGATTTCAACTTCATCCCAGCAGTCACACATGGCCTCTATAATACGGGGTTTGAATAAAAGCCTTTGTGAAGAAAATCAGTTTCTGATAACCTATAGGTCGGGACATATTCGGTCTTTTCTAATTACAACTTCTCCCGTCTAGCATTTATCCGTATTTTAGCGCACATCCCATGCGCTGTAATCGAAAGTACTCCAAAATTAACCCAGATTATTAGGAGGCTCGCATAGCTCCCTCCACAGAAGTCGATAGTTACTTTAAACGTAGAGTATCCTGATGAATTCCAATGGGAAGCTCGTAATGAATCCTCATAGAACGGGGAAAAAGCAGGTTTTGACCACTCAGACAAATAGTAGAGAATGACCCTAGTGCTACTCTTTTGCTTCCAGTTATCCAATCATAACTAAGAAATATGAGTTGGCATCATAGGATGGGAGAGCAGGAGAGAGAAATGCAAGATACTTTAGAGCGTCTGAAAAAAGAGGTAAATGATCTAAAAAGGTCTGTTGAAGACTCTGAGTCTGGCTGACAGTGCCTCACTTGTTTAGAAAATTCTTGCTCGGGAGGACCGATAAGGAGGATCCTAGAGGAGCAACTTTCAAGGCTACTCTCAATAATAGTGATTATGCATTTGTCACAATTAGAAAAGGAGCATTAAGAGGAGGACACTATCATGACATCGAAACAACTCAGATTATTGTATATGGAAAGATAAAGTTTCAATTCGTTGACCCGCGGACCAGAAAACAATCAGAGACTATAGGTCTTCCAATGGAGATCATCCAGATACCTGCAGGCATAGCCCATATTGCCGAGGGTCTGGAAGACTCGATGTTCATCGAACCTGCTAAGGTTGGAAAAACCATCGAATACGAACCTCAACGAAAAAGAATTAGAGACATGCTTGAACGTTCGAAAACGTTGAGATAACAAAAACTTGAACAGAATGCTGGGGCAAAGAACTATAAGCCAAAAGATAAACAGACTAATAGAAACTTGTTTCGGAGCATCAAACAATGGAAATCATAAAAGTTTCAGATCTTAAGAAGGAGTATTCTGATGGAACCAAAGCCATTCAGGGGATATCATTCTCTGTAGAGGAGGGAGAATTCTTTGGATTCTTGGGCCCCAATGGAGCAGGGAAGAGCACGACGATCAAAATCCTGACGACTCTATTGCATAAAACCTCCGGGTCTGTTTCTGTAGGAGGTTATGATATCATCACCAATTCCAAGGCAGTAAGGAAGATGATAGGGGTTCAGAGTCAAGATACAGTTGTAGATGAAGACCTGACTGGCCGAGAGAACATGATACTGCAGGGTCATCTGCAGCAAATTTACGGAAAGGGTCTCGAGGATCGCGTTAACGAATTATTGAAGATTGTTGGATTAGAGGATGTAGCCGACAAGCGTGCGGCGTTTTACTCTGGAGGGATGAAGAAGAGGCTTGACCTTGCATCAAGTCTGGTGCATAGTCCGAAGGTATTGTTTCTTGATGAGCCTACTACAGGCCTCGACCCTCAATCAAGGGCTTCCATATGGTCTTACCTGCAGAAACTCAACAAAGAAGGGATAACGATATTTCTGACTACTCAGTACATGGAAGAAGCTGACAGGCTCTGTCAAAGACTTTCAATAATTGATCATGGGCAGATTGTGGCTCAAGGAACGCCAGCACATCTTAAGCAGGAGATTGGAGCCGATACGATAAACCTAGCATTGAATCCTGATGCTAACGGAGGGAGGGATTTGGCCAGAAAGGCTCTTGGCAAGCTAAAAGGAATCAGTAATATCATCGACTCGGACAACGGCCTGACGGTCTATGCAGAGAACGGTGGGTACATTATTCCTGACATAGTAAGGGCCCTTGACGAATCAAACATTAGTCCGTCATCATTGAGCCTTTCGACCCCAACTCTCGACGATGTCTTTCTGAAACATACAGGCAGGCGCATCAGGCCCGAAGAGCTTAGGAAGGATGCGTCAGCAGGAAGAATGCTAGGTCGCAGGAGGAGGTAAGATGCCGCTCATTTCCGATACACAATACCTGTTCATAAGATCGTTCAAGAAACTGCTTAGGAATCCGATACTGCTATTCTTCTCTCTATTCCAGCCAATAATCTTCCTTCTCCTATTTACCCAACTGTTCAGTAGGTTTGCCCAAGTGCCTGGCTTTCCAGCAGAAAGCTACCTTCTCTTTGCCACACCGGGGATAGTCCTGCAGAATTCGTTTGCAAGCGCCTTCCAGTCTGGAATAGCCATGGTAGACGACCTGAAATCTGGATATCTTGAAAAAATGCTTGTCACGCAGGTCAGCAGACCTGCGATATTTCTTGGAAGGATAGCTACTGATATTGTCAGGACAATTATACAATCGCTGATCATCATGGCTATGGCACTCGCGATGGGGGCATCTCCCATAACAGGCTTAGCGGGGTTGCTGCTAATGTTGCTTACGATATCTCTATTTGGTGTTGCTTGGTCTGGGATTTCCATCTCTCTGGGCCTAAAGACAAAGAATGCAGAGACCGTCTTTGGAATTGGAGGATTTCTGACCTTTCCATTGCTCTTTATGAGCACGGCTCTTACTCCAGCCAGCTTTATGCCCGACTGGATGCAGACAATCTCACAGCTAAACCCTATCAGTTATACGGTCGACGCCCTGCGCGTCATCATGCTGACAGGCTTCGATTTTGGTGTAATCTTGACGGCATTTGCTGTTGTCGGCTCTATAGGCGTTCTGACACTAGGGGCAGCAATATACCAGTTCAGGAAGATTATCGGCTAAACAGTTGTTTCTATGCAACTTAGGTACCCCCAGATACAGCTACTAGGATGAGGGCTAGAATTTATGTTCCCGTGTGTAGCCAACATGTCCCTTGAACTAAAAAACTATAGTAGTTCTTTATTTGACAGTTCATGATATTTAAAACAAAATTCTATTAAGAGAAATTTTGATTTTCAGATTATCCTGTTCTTTAGTCAACCATACATGTGCAAAAAGTGCCTCCTGAACTAAACTCGAAAGAAGTCTATTTGGCATTAGCCAGCTCTGCAACTGTGGAAATGTTGTTCTTCAAATCTTCGTCGCTGTAGCTATGCCTCTTCTTGTGGGATTCGATGATAAGATCTGGCATCTTCTGATACCTGAGCACGTCTTTGAGAATACTCTTCAAAGGCACTCTTCCATATCCAACAAGCATGTGCTGATCTTCTGAACCGTCGTTGTCATTGACGTGCATCTCAAATACCCTTCCCGCTATATTATCTATCAATTTGCGCTGATAATTTACATCATTTAGTTTCGTCTGGCAGTAGTATACATGACCAGAATTCAAGATCACGCCAATCTTTTTCGGAAGCACAGCAAAATCTCTCGGGAGAGCGAAAAGGTACCCCCTCTCAGGTCTGTAGTTAAAGTTCTCGATACTAAGTTGGACATCCTTGGCAGCATAATCAAGCAGTTCTTCAATACTCCTGAGTGAGTTTGCATATGCAATTTTCAGGGGGATAAGATCAGAGGGCGTGACTGGGGAGAATTCCTCCTCCTGAGTGACGACATCTGTAGCGTATCCAGCATGAAATGAAAGCACCTTCGCACCTATATCCCTAGCAAAATCAATGCTCCTCTTAAGAGCTTCAACACTATTCTTCCTAGTTTCTTCTATTGAAGATGCCAGATTGATATAAAAGTCTCGCGAAGGTAGCCATATGCTCTGGTGAATACTGTATTTAATTCTGTATGAGTTCTTTAGATTAAGGGCTCCCCTGACAACTTCCTTGTATTCCGCTTTTGGCTCTGCAGCACCTATCTGGACAAATGGAGGGGATCCAGCCTCCTCGAATATTTCTACGATTTTGTGTATTTTTGTAAGTATTGGTTCTCCCGCATAGCCGTAGAAGATAGTTGAAACCCCGATCATATATTTGGACAAAAAAGTTCACACCCTTATATGTTAGAAGAGTAAAATGCCTCATATTAGTGTGCTTGCATGGTCAAAATCATCGCAGAGCTCTGCCAGAACCATAAGGGCGATATTGGCACCCTAAAGAAGATGGTATGGGAGGCTGCTGAAAATGGTGCAACTTACGCGAAAATACAGACAATCTTTGCAGATGACTTGACTAGAAGGGAGAGGTTTGAGGAAGGTACAATAGAGGGAGATGTTGTGAAAGCTATCAAAAGGCCCTATGAATCAGAATATGCTAGACTAAAGCCGATGGACCTTGACAGAAAGGCTCATGAAATTTTCCTAAAGGAATGCCAAGCTGCTGGGATAAGACCTCTGACTACAATCTTTGCAAGGGCAAGAATTCCATTTGTGCAAGAGTTGGGCTTCAAGGAAGTCAAAGTTGCTAGCTATGATTGTGCAAGTTTCCCCATGATACATGAGTTAAAGGAAAGATTCAAACATCTTTACATTTCTACTGGTGCAACTTACGATAACGAAATAGAAAAGACGACAAGGATTCTTTCTGGGCACAGTTTCTCATTTCTTCACTGCATAACCATTTACCCCACACCTTTGAATCAGCTTAACTTGGCAAGGATGGAGTATTTGAGAAAGTTTGCCAAAGAAGTCGGTTTTAGCGACCATACTCTTTTCGAGAGGGATGGTTTGAAGGCTTCTATAGCAGCAATATATTATGGTGCCCAAGTCATCGAAAGGCACTTTACCATACTTGACAAAACGATAACAAAAGACGGCCCAGTTTCTATAAATCCAACGCAGCTAAAAGAACTGGTTGAAACCTCTAAGATGAGCAGGGGCGAACTGGAGGGCTATACGCGCAAAAACCTACCAGAGTTCGAGCAGATGATAGGTTTGACATCACGCACGCTTTCTCACGAAGAGCTATTGAACAGGGATTATTATAGAGGAAGGTTTGCCAGCAAGGTAAACGGACAAATAATTTACAACTGGGAGGATAGGACGGTCTTTTGAAAAAACGTGTTCTTGCAATAATACCAGCAAGGGGAGGCTCCAAATCTATTCCAAAGAAAAACATCAAGGAGATTGCTGGTAAGCCTCTCGTAGCCTTCAGTATAGCCGAAGCATTAAGGGCAAAGACACTTTCGAGGGTCATAGTTTCTTCAGACGATGAAGAAATTCTTCAGATAGCAAGAAAATATGGGGCGGAAACTCCATTTATCCGTCCTAAGCGACTTGCAACGGACGATGCGCTTGCAATAGACGTTATGGTTCATGCCATAAAAGAGTGTGAAAGGCAGGAAGGCCAAAGATATGATTATGCTCTAATGTTGCAACCTACTACACCAATGCGCACGGCAGAAGATATAGATGAAGCACTAGAGAAACTTGTTTCAAGCAACGCAGATTCTGTGATAAGCGTAGTTAACGTTGGAGCCATTCACCCACACAGGATGAAGAAGATAGTCAAGGATCAGCTGATAGACTACGCAGATGAAGGTACTGAAAACATGCCGAGGCAGAAGCTTCCTCCTATGTACATAAGGAATGGTGCAATTTATGCTGCGAAAAGAGACAGCATAGTCAAATCAAAATCGTTCAAGGGTAAGAAATCCCTAGCATACGTGATGTCTGAAGATAGGTCTGTAAACATTGACAGTAGCCTTGATTGGGTGTTGGCAGAAACTCTGATGCAGAAGATGGACTGGAGTCATGTGAAACCGAGGAATTCTGTACAGATGCCTTGGAGTTCATGGTATGGTAACGAACTTCTTGACATAGAGCTTCCTTCAAATTGGAATGTATCAGTTGCAGCAATGAGTGATGCAGTGGAACTCTCCGACAATGAAATCAAAAAAGCTCTGGCAAGTCCAATTGCGAGTCCTCGTCTCTCCGAACTTGCAAAGGGCAAGAAAACTGTGTGTATAGCAGTTGACGACCTGACAAAGCCTACCGAAACTTTCAGAATACTGCCACCAGTTATTGATGAATTAAGGAAAGGCGGGATAAAGGACAATGACATTTACTTTCTTACCAGCATTGGCACGCATAGACCTCTAACAAGGGATGACATGGTAAAGAAGCTCGGGAGTGAAACTGTTGGAAAGTTTAGGGTTTACAACCATAACGCTTACCAGAACAATGTATTGATAGGCAAAACGAGTTTTGGTACACCTGTAGAAATAGACAGGATATTTTTTGAAGCTGACCTGAAGATAGGAATCGGCACTTTGATGCCGCATCCCTATGCTGGTTTTAGCGGCGGAGGCAAGATAGTCATGCCAGGGCTCGCTAGCATAGATTCTGTTGACATCAATCATAAACCTGTTAACGTTTCTTTGCAGGGGAGGATAGGGCAGGTTGCCGGAAACTCAAGAAGGGGAGATATAGAAGAGGCAGCAAGAATGGCTGGGTTGCACTTCATTGTAAACACACTTTCAAATTCAAGAGGCAAGACATGTGCCGCTTTCGCTGGTAGTCCAAAGGAAGCCTTCGCAGAAGCTTCTAGACATGCCTTGAAGGTCTATTCTACAGATGTTCCTTATGGTATTGATGTTGGGATATTCAACGCTTTCCCGAGAGATACGTGGTTTCTTCTTTCGCTAAATGCGCTTAACGTTTGGGCCTCAAGGGATCCTGACAAAGAGATCGTAAGGAGAGGAGGCACGATTGTAATTATCAATGCTTGCCCAGAGGGACTAGGGGAGCACGGGCTTGTTGGAAAAGGGATGCGACAGCACGTGAGGAGGGACAAGCACGGTACATTCAAAGGGCCGCTTGAGGGGAGAAGAGTGATATTCTTCTCACCAAACGTTCATCCATCTCACGTCTATGACCACTATCCAGAAGGGGTCTTACTCTTCAATAAATGGGATGATGTTTTAGATGAAATGAAGAAAGAATATGGTAGTGGAACTATGGCCGTCGTTTTTCCATGCGCTCCATTGCAGATGGATAAGCATGTCATAGTGCAGGAGAATTTACTGGACGACAGAATACTTGTTTCATAGCGCCAAATTGAGAGATACATCATGAAGATTGTCATGCTAGCTGCAGGACGCGGAGAGAGACTCGGGCCGCTGACAGACAAGATACCCAAACCATTGATCGAAGTTGCAGGTAGGCCTATTATAGAACACATCCTCGACTTGTTGATTAAACTGCCTGATGCAAAGGTCGGGATTGTAGTCGGACATTTGGGCGATCAAATAGTAAAAAGACTTGGCTCTGAATACCGTGGCATTAAGATATCTTATATTTTTCAGGAGCAGATACTGGGCACAGGACATGCTACCCTCCTTGCGCGTAAGTTTATTGGTTCAGACCCGTTTGTTCTATATCTAGCAGACACCTATATTGTTGATGACTTGCAAAAAATAACCAAAAATCTTACCAAAGGGAAAAGTAACAGGATAGTGGTTTCAAGAGTGAGCAAAAATACGGCACTGAACAGCGGTCAGGTCATTCTCTCTGCTGGTAAAGTTGTGGACATAGTTGAAAAACCAGTTAACCTACTTTCAGATGTCGTAGCTTCGGGTATGTACTACTTTTATCCGCAGATTCTTCAATATTTGCAACTGCTCTCTGACGGAAAACCGCTTGAGCTTACTAATGGGATCAGAGAACTTCTGAGACATAAGAAAGTAGAAGCTGTTTGGGCGAAAGCATTTCTTGACATAGGAACTCCAGCTGGGCTGAAGGCTGCCGATGATTTTCTAAAAGGGAAGATGGTTGCAGAATAGAATTAAGGTATACGCCCCTCACAGAATAAGCTACTGTGGAGGGGGGACAGACTTTCCATCATTTTACAACCAATATGGCGGTGCCGTCATAAACTGTGCTATCAACAGGTTTTCAAAAATCTACGCCAGACCTGAGCGCGGTTCGAATATATTTCTTGAAGCAAAAAGAGTAAACGAAACATACTCGGGAAACATGTTAGAGGTAAAGAACAAGAATAAGCTTTCCATGCCGCTGAAAGCCATTCTTGACTGGAACCAACCGGTACATATGGTAATCGAGAGCGACGTTCCACCGGGAAGCGGCCTTGGGTCATCTGGAACATTGGCAGTAAATCTGATTAACACGCTTAACTTTCTGAAAAGAGGCAGCACAATCCAGCCGAGTATTCTTGCCGAACACGCTTATCATTTTGAGGCTTATACATTGGGAAAGGCTGTTGGCAAGCAGGATCACTATGCTGCGGCGTTAGGAGGAATGAACTTCATAGAATTTGGTGCGCAAGGAGTGAAAGTTAGCCGTTTTGCTACAGAAACTGCGATTGAACTGCAGAAAAGGTGCATACTTTTCTATCTTGGGAAGACTAGAATTGCAGACATAATTCTGAAAAGGCAGGAAAGAAATGTGGTTCAAAGAAATGAAAGTACGATTGAAGCTTTGAAGGGGATGATAACACTTACCCGCAGAATGAAAAGGTCGATAGATAAAAGGAATTTTGGAGAAATTGGATCACTACTTGAAGACGCATGGCTGCTAAAGAAAAAGTACACTACAGGTATATCAAACAAATTCATCGACAAGGTGCATACTAGAGCACTGCGATCTGGGGCTACAGGTGCAAAGGTTACTGGAGCCGGAGGTGGCGGCCATTTCTTCGTCTATGCAGAAGCAGATAGACACAGAAAAATCATAAGGAACCTTAATGATATAGGGTGCGAACATATACCGTTCAAGGTGTGCGAGAGTGGAGCTTGGGTTGAAAAGTGAAACTAAGAGGTTTCTGGTAGATTCTAAGAGTGCAATAGATTCCTTCCTAAATAATCCTGCTGTTGAACGATTTATTTCAATTCTGAAAGACGCAAGACAGCGCCGAAAAAACGTGTTTGTATTCGGTAATGGAGGAAGCTCCGCTACTGCATCGCATTTTGTGTGCGACCTTCTGAAGACATCAATTGTAAAAGGCAAGCCTAGGTTCAAAGCCTACTCGCTTACCGATAATGTACCTGTCATGACAGCTTGGTCGAATGACGTCTCTTACAGCGATATCTTTGCAGAGCAGTTGAAGAACTTTCTTGAATCAGGCGACATAGCGATAGCCATAAGCGGGAGCGGAAACTCTCCAAACGTGCTTAGAGGAACGGAATTTGCAAAAGAAAATGGCGCAGTCACAGTTGGATTGACTGGCAACTCTGGCAAATTGGCTGGAATGGTTGATATATGTATCAAAGTACCTTCTAGTAATATCCTCCTAATAGAAGGCGCACATTCTGTCCTTTTGCACTATGTCACAGAAGTTCTACGAGAAGCATGATACCTGCTGTATTCGTGGATAGGGATGGAACTCTAGTAGAACAGAAGGACGGAAGTTACATTTCGTCAATAAATGAAGTCAAGTTCATAAATCAGAACGTCTATCCGCTTTTAAGCTGGTTCCAGAAGGAAGGCTTCCTTATTATCATAGTTACGAACCAAGCCGGGATAAACAAGGGCTTGGTGACTTGGGAGCAGGTACGCAGAGTAAATGACTATGTTGTCAGAGAACTCGACAAGCACAAGGTAAAGGTAACAGATGTTTACACATGCCCCCACAGAATAGAGGAAAACTGCAACTGTAGGAAGCCTCAGCCCGGCTTGATACTTAGGGCAAGCAGAGAGCACAGAATTGACCTTGCTAACAGTGTGATAATAGGAGACAGGGATATGGATGTGGAGGCAGGATTCCGGGCAGGTGTGAAGAGAGCCATAAAGATATGAGCGTTAGCGTAATCACACCTGTCCATGGCAAAAAAGAGTCGTATGCGTCGCTGATAGAGGAAATTGGACAGCACCTAGCAGAACAATCTGCAAAACCAGCTGAATGGTTGTTGGTCTGCGACACAAATTCGACATGGCTCAAAGACCTTACTCTGCCTCCATTCGCCGTAGTCCTTGTTTCCCCACAGAACAATATATCGTTGAAGAGGAATATAGCTTTGGACGAGGCTACGGGGGATTTCATATTCTTCCTTGATTCTGATCAAAGACCTGAAACTCCAGAGCTCATTGCCGATTGCTTAACAATGACAAGGGAAGGTTACGATATACTGCTAATCCCAGAGAAGTTCTCATATAGAGGCCCGTACCTCAAGAGATGTTATCATCATCTGCGCGGTCTCTACTGGAAGTACTCGGGCGAGGGCATACCAAGATTTTTCAGAAGAAGCAGGATAGGAAGTGCCAGATATGATACCGTTCATCTGCACTTTGAGGATCTCAAGTTTTATGAATCTGTTAGGAAGGGTGCAAAAGAAGGCAGTGCCTCAAAATACATAATTCATGATGAGGCATATCAGATATACGGAAACCTGAGAAAAGCGAGGATAGCGCAGAAGCAGAAAACTAAACATCAAATAGAATCACCATTTCGTCTCAGCACCAGCACGATATTGAAGGAGACGCCATTAAGCATGTTGCCAGGGGTAATTCTAATTTTGGTTCTACGTACGCTAGCAAAAAGACTGCTCCCTGTAGCTGGCGATACGTCTCGTTAAATGGCCCTAGAAGAACCAAACCACGAGTAGCGCGAAACCAAATACAGCATAAGAGCCTGCAAGAAGCTTAAGCATCTTTCCCTTTAGTATGAAGCAAGGCATTCTGTAGAGCGACGGAGCCAATGAAATAAATCTAAAGTATCCTGAAAAATATGAATATGCTGGCTGTATTATTGAACCAAGCGCTATCAAGCATAGGCTGAATGTATCTACAAGCTTTTTCCTGACTGCAAAATAGATTGATAGAACTATCCCAAGGAATACCGACCAAACAACTATCTCATTAAGAATCAGATTTATTCCACTAATTTGGAATGTACCAGTAGCCCCAAAAAATCTATTGTAGAGAAATGAGCCGAAGGGAATTCCCAGCTGAGGAGGCAAATCACTCCCTCTTGCGAACTCGATAAAGTGCTCTATAGTGAACCTTGATATTAGATAATAACCAAAACCTGCAATTGTAGCTAGAATTATTGATAGGTACGGCAGGAATTTTTTCCCTTTTGCAAGTGCAAAGTATGGCAGTGCAAAAATAAAAAAGTCAGGTCTGGCAATTACTGCCAATGAAAGAACTAGAGATGCTGGAAGAAACTTGTCTTTTCGGAACAGTAGAAGACCTCCAAGCATAAGCATATAGTACAGAGGCTCGTTCATTCCTCCGTGTATTGAAACCAGCAGAATGGGGTTGAAAGCATAAAAGATCGTTGCAATTGCAAAACCATCTCCCCTAGTCATTTTGTAGAATATTGCAACGCTTGAAGAGAATGCGACAACGTTAATGACTTCCATAGTAACTGCAGTTATAAAGGAATTTCCTGCGGCTACCAGCGAAACTAAAAGGGGGTACAGGAATGTGGCGTACCTGAAGCCAGAATCTACTGGAGGGTCTTTGAATGGAGCAAGCGCAATTTTGTAATAGGAGATACCGTCCGTGTTAGCTTCACTTGCAAAGTTGAATACAGTCTTCCCACTCAATAATCCAATAACATAAAAGGCAAAATTCAAGATAATAAAAGCGGCAAAGACTGTGAAACTGTTGATTCTAAACGAGGGCAATTTTAATCTGAACCAAAGGCTACATGGTATTAGTCTTTGCTTTTATTTGATCTATGGCCTTCTCCATGTTCTTCTGAAAAGCAGCCCAAGTGTAGTTTTCTTCGACCCTTTTCCTCCCCTTTTTGCCCATCTTTTTTCTTAGATTCGCATCACTAATCAAGATTGAAATCTTTGTAGCCCATTCTTTTGGATTTTCTTCAACGACATAGCCAGTTTCTCCATCAAGAATTGTTTCAGAAGGGCCTCCAATGTTTGACGCGATAACTGGCTTACCAGAAGCCATCGCCTCAACTGGCCCGAAGCCATAATGTTCCCCAGTCGGCGTGTACAAAAATATAGAGCAATTGCGGTAAAGCTCTAGCAATTCCTTATCCGAAACGTTGGTCAGGATTTTAACGTCGTTTCCTAATCCTTTGCTGCGAACCTTTTCTTTCAACACATCGGCATAAGACTCGAAGCCCCGTTGAACAGTACCAGCTATTATAAGGGGAACTGCGTCTCTCGATTTCTTTAGTTCGGCAAGTGCATCTAAAGCAAGTTCGAGATTTTTATTGGGCATTATCCTGTTAACGCTGAGCAGGAAACCTTCATCATTTTCACTATAAGCAAACCGCATTGTATCGACTCCGGGGTAAGCAATTATCCCGTCTCTCGAAAACGCCCTTTTTATAGCATCAAGTGTGAAACCCGAGTTGCAAGTTACAACATCACCCCCTTCGAAGCCTCGCTTTTCCGCCCTGTCTATCAATAAATGCAATATTCGCCTCAGATTATCCCCTTTTTTGACAAGGTACTTCTCAGGATGGTGGCAGTAGATTATTGAAGGTCTGTACATATGCGCAAGATAGTAGCTGGAGCTAAAGACGAAAAGGTCAGGTCTGTACTTTGAAAGACAATATTGCATCATCTTCTTTGAAGTTTGATAAGCTGCTATGGCTCTGAACATGCCGAAGAAAGTCTTTCTACCTCCTGATGCGAAGACGGTTTCTTTCTTGAACTCTTCAAATGACGTCTTTGGATCGTAAAACGCTGTAAAATAGGCAACATCGTGACCAACGTTCTTCAATGAGCTCCCGAGCCCAAGCACGAGTCTCTGTGCTCCCGTTCTCATCGAAATATCATAGTGTATTATTGCTATTTTCATGCAGAGCACTTATTCAACCGTCTGTCTGTACATGTCGATTAGTTTCTTGCCGACCTTCCATTTATCGTGATTTTCAAGTATGAACTCTCTGTTTCTTCTCTGCTCAGCTTTCAGTTTCTTCCTATCTGCAAGCTCGGCAATCCTTTCTCCCATGTTATTCCTGTGCCTGTAATCTATTGTTGCCAATCCGCAGGACATCGACTCCAGACACGCCTTGCTCAATGAAAACACTGTCTGCCTGTCGATATAGACATCATATTTCTTGAGAACTTCGTGCATATCTGAATACTTGAAAGGTCTTCCAGTAAAAACATCTACATCAAAGCCATTTCTCCGCAAACCTTCAACAATATTGTCAGGAACCTTATCGTACCACAGGTTGAAACCTATAGCTTTGGGTTTTTCATTTTCATAGCTCTTTGGCGAGAACCTCTCTGTATCAATAGGGTTTGCCAAGTATTCAGCGTCCTCTCGAACTTGCTTAGCTAATGGCAACAGATCAGGCGTAGAAACTATCACCTTCCTTGCAGCTTTTAGATTGCCTCTAATCATCCACCCCCAGTTGCTCAAATCCTTGCTACGCTTCATGAACTCTTTGTCTAACAATCCAAAAAGGTCAGTGCCATGGCAGTGTAATAGATGGATAGTTATTCCAAAAACTCTGAATGCAAAAGCGTCCTGCATTGCATAGTTCACATGTTTAATGCCGGTGCTCCTTAAAGCATTCCAGAAAACTCCAATAGTCTTACCCACGATCGATCTCCTCCTTGGTAGATACCTTACTTTGATTCCATATGATTTCAGAACAAGCGAGAGTTCGTAGCCAACCCATGCAGCATCGTTCACAATCGAAACTTCGTAATTGAAAGGTCTATCAAGTGTTCTCTGCAGAGATACCACACTTTGCAGAAAAATTAACTCACTATTGTCTCTTTCCACTTGCAGTTTGTAGAAGATGGAGAACCTTTCTGTACCAAGCTATAGTCATTTCCAAGCCCTGTTCAAGTGTGAATTTTGGAACCCAGCCAAGAACCTCTGTAGTTAACTTAATGTCTGCAACTAGTCTAGGCAAGTCTGCAGGTCTTCCCTTCTTAAACACAATTTGAGATTTTGACGCTGCAAGTTTCTTTATCTTCTCTGCAAGTTCTTTGATAGAAGTGTCGACACCCGTACCTATGTTGAATGTCATGCCCTTCACGCCTTCCTTTCTGCGAATGGCCTCTGCATAAGCCCTGACAGCATCTTTAACATACGTCAAATCCCTTGTCTGCTCACCATCGTTATGAACGACAATCGGTTCGTCAAGCAAGGCTTTTGTGATGAAGGCTGGCACGACTGCTGGATAACCTCTGTACGTGTTGCTCTGGTTCTCGCCGTAAGTGTTAAAGTTTCTGATGGTACATGTGGGATATTTGTACCAAAGATGTATTACCCTGACGTGACTTTCACCAGCAAGTTTTGTCACGGCATAGGTGCTCTTTGGCTTTGTTATATGATCTACATCCATTGGAACATGAACCGGGTCGCCGTAAACTTCTGGCGATGACGCAAAAACGAAGAATGGCTGAGTTTTCGTCTTTAGTAGTTCCTGCGTCAATTTGAATACGCCGTATTCATTGAAATTAAAATATTCCCAAGGCTTGTCCATAGACTCTGGTATTGAAACTAAAGCGGCGAAGTGTACAATAGCATCAACATTTAGGTCGTCGATACTCTTGGCAGTAAGATCCCTATAGTCCTGTTTTAGCATGGTGAACTTCTTTGCAAGTGCATTCTTGTCCTCAATAATGTTGAAAGGATCTAGCGGGAAATCTTCGGAGCGCATATAGGTGTCCAACCCTACAATGCTCTCAACTTTGTCGTCATTGAGCAAAATGTTAACAAAGTTAGAGCCGTAAAAACCCGCTGCGCCTGTTACTAAGACACGCATTGCAAAACAATCCTTTTGACGCTCTGGTTACTTTAGCGTATTAATTTTTGTCATAGCACTAACCTATGGCATTCAAAGGCTTCTGCAGCTTTGACACCTACTTGCCGCCCTCTACTTTCAGCTATACGCACTATGTTTTCTGCACTTCGTGGATGTGGCTCCTTTCTTATTTGTGATGAATAAAGTTTCAACGCTTCAATCTTAGTTCTAATTTCTGAACCTATGTCAACAAAGAAGTTTGGGTTGAATACGGCCCTGCTCCATGAAATTTCTGGTTGCTCATATGACAACACTATTTTCGGTATAGGTTTTGATTTTCCCCCGACAGGTCTGCAAGCTGTAAATGCCGCTTCTGCAACAGCAACATGATCCTGGTTGGTAGAGTGCAAGTATGGTATGCATACCATCGTTGGTTTAATCGCAGACAGAGAGACCTTCTCTCCCGATTCTATGATATCAACAAGTTTTTTCTTTGGAACTTGATCTAAACACAGATGATATTTGTCTCCAGGCAAAGCCAGATAGTAGCTGTCAAATCTCAGAAACTTCGCTACCCTTTCAAGCTCTTTGATTCTGACTTTGGTGTCGCTCTTGCCTCCATACTGTGCAATTGAACCTACCGTCATTACAAGAACATGGACTTCCCCTCCAGCTTTTTTGACTTTTGGAATTAGGCCTCCGCATCCAAGAACCTCGTCATCGGGGTGAGGAGCTACTACCAGAAGTCTCTGCCAAGCAAGGTCTAGCGACATGGCCAACTACTTTTTCGCAAGTATCCCGAGAACAACCTTATGAGTAACAAACGTAGATTTCTTATTGAAATATTCATCCAACAATGATTCAAATTTGCTCCTTGCTCTTTCGTTGAAAAGGGTGTAAGAGTTCCAGTAATTCAACACCGATTTTCTGTTCGGAAATGTTATCGGGTTCCTGAATATCGATGTCTTGACTGCCTCAAAGTACTTCTTGAAAGTCGGCAACGCTGTGTTGGACATGAATTGAGTGTTCTCTATGAAGTTGCTCGGTAGAGGGGCAACTTTGGCGTGTAGATTGGCAAGTTCTTTGTTATTACCTTCAGTAGGGCCACATACGAATACTCTACCTCCTTTCTTCAATAATGAGTATATGTCAGAAACCGTCTTGTCTATGTCCTTTGAATAATAGATCGCAAATGATGACGCAATGGCATCGAATCTGTCTTTCCCCAACACCTCAGCTAACTCTTCCATACCGCACTTTTTGACCCTAATTGAAACCTTAGCCTTCTTTGCAGCTTCCTCCGACCCTTCCAACAGTTCCTCTGAAATATCAACCCCGAATGCTACGCCTGTCTTTCCAACAATCTTGCCATATGGAATAAGCTGCTTCCCACTACCGCAACCAATATCAAGAATCTTCTCCCCCCTCTTAAGATCTAGATTCTTCAATATCCAATCATTCACTTCATACTTACCAAATCGATCATGTGTGGTTATCCTAATGCTCAGGGCTTGTGCTTCGTTAACGTCTTTCAAATTGCCCCTACCGATCTCTGCTGCTTATTTATAATTTGTTTGTATGAGGTATTCCTACTGAAACTACTAACATGGTCTTATCACGTATCGTCTTTGGCAATAGCACTAATATGGGAGAGGTGTGTGACGGCTCTGTTCAGCTTTTAGTAACAACTCCCCCTTACTATAACGCACCATTCGACTACCCAAATCTGTTCAAGAATTACGAAGACTTCATGCATATGATAAGGACGTATTCCATATTTGGCATGCTGTTGATCTGCCATCCGAATACCGTTTTGTAGAACTTTTGTGCGCGTTTTGGATTATCGGCAGGAATTTCAAAATGGACAACGCTATCCATGGTGTTTTTTTACTGGATGCAGATTTAAGAGTTTGCAGAGCTATTTGCTTGCTCGTAGAAAAATTCTCCATCGGGATTTTATACCGTTATCTCCAATTACAGTGCAATGATTGTCCTAGCTATAGAGATTTTTGCCAATATAGCGGTGTCAAGAGGGATTGCTTCTGCCAACGAGTTCAACACTCTGGCAGCACCATTATTGCTGATAGTAGGCCTTACTCTTGCTTTCTTCGGAAGGAAGTTCGTCAAGACATTGGTCTTCTTGGCTGGAGGGCTTGCAGGTGCTGCTGCAGGCTTTGCAATAGATTCCTTGATTTTAGGAGGTGCATTGGCATTAGTCGGTGCTATCGTAGGGTTCGTAGTCGTAGGGGTGATTGCGTACGTCGTGGCAAGGGTTGCTCTGGGTGTTGCTCTTGCAGCAGCATGTTTCTTCTTGGTCAGGGCTATAATCCCTAACACTGCAATCGCGCTTTTTGTCGCTCTTATCGGATTGATACTTGGGATAATTGCATTCAACAAGTTCCTTTCATTTGCAACTGCTGTGACTGGAGGGTTGATTGTTGCTCACGCCCTTCAGGTATACACCTTCAACTTGCTGGCTCTTGCTGTAGGAATACTCATAATGGTGGTTGGAGGGTTAGTGCAGTCAAGGCAGCTCAAGAAGAAATAGAAACAATTCCAGTGCACAGAAACTTGTCAAGGTCCTGCGTTAATTTTTGTCGCATTTTGTCGTGTTTAGGGGGAGGGGTATCTCTAGTATAGATAATCTCTGTTCGACGCTTCTGAGATTATTGTAATCCCTGGTCTGTCTAATTCAGGCCGTCTGGATTTTAGATTACTGTCATCTCTTTGGGACACGACTACTGGATATGTACGCTTTCCAACCAGATCGTCCTTTGCAACATGGAGAGCCAGGCATAAAGCCCAGAATTGGTCATCATGCCTGTTTTCTGGGTGCTGATATTTCATTGTACCTGCTGTTGAATAGACCCGCTCCTGTTCCTGTATCTGGATTTTCAGTTCCTCGGCTCCTTTCCTTGGAAGTTTCAAGCGCTTCTGCTGGAGGAGCATAAGGAGAAATTGAACCATGTCGTGCTTGGACTGGGCTGTAAATGCCATTCCTTCAACAGGTATGTATTTTGCGTCATATTGCTCGATAACGGCTTCTCCAACAGTACTCTTGTCCAGCCCTAAATTTTCCCATTTGTACTTTTCGTAGAGTGCCTCTGTATCTTGTATAATTGTGTTGTAATCTACATGGGGCCACTGTTTTACTCCTACTACTCGTGCTATTGACTCATCAGAATCGTCCTGCTCTTCTATTCGTATGATGACCAGAGCTGTAAAGTCTCTGCGCTTGGCTAGATCTTGGCCTGCGTAATAATCGCTCATATTTTGTCCAACTCGTAGTCTGCTAAACTCCCATCGATCAGTTCTGGAGGTACTGCCGCATTCTGCACGTTGAGGAAATTACACTCGTACTCTTGGCAAAATGATGGGCCTAGGGCGATCTTCTCTTGCTCTATCTCTTCTGGGTCTATCAGGCCCGGTGCCACATGAATGGGAGGATGAATTTTCTGACCGAGTCATCATTGCTGTATAGCCTGTAGAAGAAGCCTCTCTGCCCGTTCGGAGTTGAAACTAGGACGAAATCTCCTTGTGTGTTGATTAGTGTTGGCCTTAAGGCTGTGTAAATGGTTTCGTCGTTCAGTCTTATGAAATGCGCCGCTTCATCTAGGTAGACTGCTTTGACGCGATCAAAACCTCTTAGAGATTGTGCTGTACTTGGCAGGGAGAATATTTCGCAGCCATTTTTGAGGACCAGATTATCAGATTTTGTCTTTGCTATCTCTGACTCCAATATAGAAAGGTTCGGAAGGATGATAGATCGTTTCCAGAATTTTTCATACATGCACTGAATATCAATGCAAGCCAAGGACAGATACGTCTGTACCGCAAGAAGCGAGGGAGGGAACCCTATATTTCAAAGGCTGTGATTCATTATAATAGTATTGGGGAGTTCGCATTTATTTTCGAAACTCTAGGAAAAGCATGGGAGGGAACTACAGAATAAACGTGCCGAAGGTGCAACACCAATAGCTCCAAAGTGCATACGTGCCGATTATGCACAAGAACCGATATTAGAACTACTTAGGTAGTGCCTGCATGTAGCCGTATTGATCCCCAATGGATCCAAAAGATTCATTACGGCTAAAAAAGACTGTTGCCTTTGCGGTTGTGACAGTCTTAACACTGTCCATGTTAACCGCGGTAATACCCCCTATGAAACAAGCAGAAGCTCAGGCTTCACTACCTGCAGATCAAAGAAACTGGGAACGAGTCAATGGGAATGAATTTGGATGGAATTACAATCCCCAAAATCAGATCAACAAGGATACTGTGAAGTCACTAGAACTAAAATGGGTCTATCCAGTACCAACTGTTACCCAGCAGAACTTGAAGCTCGGAGGTCTTGTGGTGAATGAAGGTGCAATGGCTCCTCCAATTGTAATCGACGGGACGGCATATCTTGCTCTGAACAGCAGGAACATATTGGCTCTGGACGCAAAGACTGGGAAACTGCTTTGGACATATCAAAATGAGTTCAATAACACGGGTTTGCAAAACAGGCTTCCACTTCTTACTGAGAGAACTCATCAGCATGGAATCAATTACATCGATGGTATGATCTGGCAAAATGATTATGGATGCAAACTGACTGCTATAGATGCTAAGACAGGGAAGGTTGCAAGGCAGCACACTAACCTCTGCTTGGAAATTCCTCTGAATAGTGCTCAAGGAATGGGAGTTCCGACAAACTCTGGATTCTATGCGGGTGCAGCAGCACATCCACCACCATATTACAAGGCTGGTAACCTTCTGATATGGGCTATTGGAGGTTCGGCTGAGGGAACTAACGGAGGAAGATCATTCGTAGCAGGAGTAGATGCTACCACGGGTCAGACCAAATGGCGATTTTTCTATATACCTCCATGCGGAGACCCTGCAACATGTAAACCTCTATTCCAAAGAGAGAAGCAAGAATGGGGTCAATGGCTTGTCGATAACTGCAATAAGATATGGATACAACAGATCAAATCATGTCAGGTAGACCAAGACTTGCTGAGAAACGACTTTGGAAACATGAGGTTCAATTCTGGAGTTAGTAAGTGTGGGGTACAATGGTAGTAGATCAGGAAACTGGCATACTCTACTTTGGAACTGCGCAAGCTGGTCCAGACTGGAATGCAACATATGCTCCAGGCTTCAGATTATTCGGAGCATCAATAATTGCAATAAATGCAAATACCGGCCAACTAGTATGGGCCCATCAGACTACTGCAAGAGACCTCTGGGATTATGACTGCTCATGGAATACGATACTGGCTACAGCAAAAGTGAAGGGACAGAATAAGAAAGTTGTCATAAAAGGCTGCAAGAACGGAATCGTTTATGTGCTTGACGCAGCAACAGGCGAAGCTTATCACATACTTGAAGGTCCAGATATGAAGCGAACGCCATTAGCCCAACTATATGATCCAAGAAACAAGGAACAGATGACAAAGCCATGGACAAACTATCCTAGCAAAGATGCATTCTGGATGAATTGTCCTGCATTTGGATGTCTTGAATCAGACATTGCATACGACCCAACAAGGAATATGGTATACGCAGCCATCATGAACTCGCCACAATGGTCTAAGGTTGGAAATGCAGAACTTAGAGGCGTAAGCCTCGCATCGGCGCCTGCAGGAACACCTCCATTCACACCAAGTACCAATGCGACGATCAGTGCGTGGGACCTTGACACTGGTCAGCTAAAATGGAAGTACTTTATTGATGGAAGAGGATTCAGGGGAGGAGTAATGGTCAGCGGAGGTCTGGTATGGGGTTCAGCAGTAGATGGATACAACAGGGGATTGGATGCGGATACGGGTAAAGTAGCCTACGAAGCTAACCTAGGTGTCTCTACTCTTACTCAGCCTACAATGGCAGCAGACTCTGACGGCAAGATCAAACTTTTCAGAATAGTCGGAGGACAGAGCGTCATATTCGGAGGAGCCAACTCGTTATTCTCTCAAGCACCCGGTGCACTGATGGTATACGGACTACCAGATACGATCCCAGCGCCAAAGGAAATAATCAAAGAAGTACCTAAGGAAGTCATAAAGGAAGTAACCGTAGAAACAGTGAGCCCAGTATCCTATGCAATAGTAGGAATAGGCATCATAATAGCTGTAGTAGGAATAGTACTATCGAGAAGAAAGAAGGCGTAAACCAATAGCCCCAAAGAGGGGCAATCCTCTTTTATTTCGCTTTGGGATAAGAACCCAAAACCTTCACAAATGGGCAATTTTTTGAAATAACATTAAGAACTTCTGCACATGGTTTGTCGTTCCTGTGCCCTTCAAAATCGAGGTAGAAATAATATTCCCACGCCTTCTGCCTTGTCGGTCTCGATTCTATCTTTGTTAGGTTTATTTTTCTGTCAGCAAACTCCTTCAGAACACCATGTAGCGATCCTGGCACATCAGGCGCCGAAAATATGATTGAAGTCTTGTCAGAACCCGTAGGTTTTGCATCCTTTTCTGCCAGCAAGAAAAAGCGTGTATAATTGTTCTTGCTGTCCTCAATCCCTTTTTCCAGAATCTTCATAGCGTAAAAATCAGCTGCATATTCACTGGCTATCGCAGCGGCTTCCCTCAAGTTCTGTTCTTTTAATAATTTGACGCTTCCAGCAGTATCATATGTTGCAAGTGTCCTGTAGTTGTTCTTTTGCAGATATGTTCTACATTGGCCCAGCGCCTGAGGATGTGAATAAACGACCTTGACATCTTCCTTGGAGACTGTGGGTAATGAAATCAAACAATGAACTATCCGCAGGTTAAGTTCTCCGCAGACCTTGATATTAGTCCTGAGCAGCAGGTCGTAAGTTTCGTTGACGCTGCCTTCCGTCGAATTCTCTATCGGCACAACGGCATAGCCTACTTTGCCCTTTTCTATAGCGTCAAAAACTTCAGGCAGTATTCTATATGGCTTGGCTTCGACCCTTCTATCAAAAAAGTTCTGTACAGCAACTTCGCTGAACGCTCCCCTTTCACCCTGAAATGCGACTGTAATGCTTTTTTCAGGCAATTTTCTACCTTTAGTACACTGGTGTTACCCAGTCTTTGTGCCTTGAATCTTCGCCTATAACAGCCTTCAAGTACGATTCCCTAATCCTCTTCGTAACCTTACCCATAGATCCATTTCCTATAGTTCTCCGGTCGACCTCCACAATTGCTGTTACTTCCGCAGCCGTGCCAGTGAAGAAGACCTCATCGGCGGTGTATAACTCCGTTCTCGCAATATCCCTCTCCGCTACTTGAACTTCTAGCTCCTTTGATAGCTGTATTACTGAATCTCTTGTTATCCCTTCAAGTATTGACGATGAAGGTGAAGGTGTATACATTCTGCCATTTTTCACAACGAAGATGTTTTCACCTGTACCTTCGCTTACATATCCCCTTTGATCTAACAGGATGGCATCGTCATATTCATTTCTTAGAGCATCTAGCTTTGAAAGCACTGAATTGATGTAGTTGCCAGTAGCCTTTGCCTGAGGGGGAGTGGATTGATCACTGATCCTTCTCCATGAAGATATGCAGACCTTAAGTTCAGGCCTGTCGAAATACTTTCCATATGGAAAGGCCGCAATAGCATGTTGCAAAGGAAAACCCGTCCAATTTAGACCTATCCCTCCATATCCAACGAAGATTATTGGCCTTATGTATGCGGACGTTTTAATCTTGTTTATCCTTAGCGTCTCTAAAACCGCATTGGCCATCTCTTTTGCCGAATACCTAGGCTCCATGTAATAGATTTTGGCTGAATACATGAGCCTCTTGATATGATCCTCAAGTCTGAATACTAACAGATTTCCGTCAGACGCATAGGCCCTTAGTCCTTCGAATACCCCGGTGCCATAGTGTAAGGCATGTGTTAGAACTGGAACCTTTGCCTCGCTCCATTTTACAAACTTCCCGTCTAACCATATGAATTCAGGTTCATCTATCGGCATGGAGCTCTGTCTCTGAAGGGGAAAGAAATGCGTAATGGGTTTATAAGAATATTTCACTATTCTAGAAAACTATACCCTCATGAAATCAATCGAAATGGCTCTCTCCTCAACATAGCCGCATTCTTTACATTTTACCCTATCGTTTATTCTTACGACCGCTCCTCCACAGATGCTACATACAGACGTTAGGACTCCGTCCTTCTCATTCTCTAACGATAATTGTATTATTGCGTTTTTTGTGCTTATCACAGTGGCTCTAATCAAGTCTCCCGGCTTTGCAATTATTGATCTTCTCTCCCTTCTCTGATACATGTCATGTTTTACCATTAGCATAGCAGTAAAGTTCGCGTTGCTTGGTTCTCCGTTTATGCGTGTAATTCTAATATTGGCTACACTCGGCTGCGCAGTCTCAACTACACCTTCAACGGTATTTCCCTTTAAAGGAAGGATTTGCTTCTTTACGGGGCTCCTTACAGTGACTTTTCTCTGCTTAAGATCGAACTCTGCCATCCCTAATGAAGATGCTCTTATGGATTCTCCGATGCTGTAAGTTCCTTCTCCGGGCTCAAACTCTTCGACAACTGCAAGTGCTTCCCCGGGAAGCGCTCGGCGCTCTTTCTTTAAACTCATTAGCCGTGCGTTAATTTTGGTGCCTAATAAGCAATGCTTGCTATTTAGTTATCTGCACATGTTTGCTCTGCCTTTTTGTTCTTCCTTAATAGATCTCTATTATCACGTCTCTACTTTCCGCCTAAAACTTGGGCTATAGGTACCATAAAGTTTCTTGCAACTAATGCAACGAACCCCAGCGTCATCGTGATACATAACCATGCCCCCACAAGAGCATACCCCGAATTCTGGCTTCTGCAGAACCTTTACCTCTTGAGCATATCGCGGTCTCAAACTTTCACCATTGCATAGACTATGGTGGCAATGTTTGATAAGGAACCCTCATGGAGAGAACGATCCAAACCGGTGGAACGGACGTCCACATTGTTTCATAGCGAATTACAGGTCTCTTATTACTTAATGCTATAGTGCGGGGGGTGGGATTTGAACCCACGAACCGCTAACGGATAGGAGCCTCAGTCCTACGCCTTCACGAGCAGTTTGCTCTCTTTGACCTAGCTTGGCAACCCCCGCTCGACATACTTCGAGCCAAGGAATCTTATTTGCTTTTAAATATCTACGATATCTTTTTAGAAATCTTAAACGTATTATTGATGATGCAATTCTGGGTAACAGCGATCGTTGTTCTTTTGGTAATACCGTTCAGTTATGGACAGGCTTCGGAATGGAGTATTAAGGCTCCTATGCCCACTCCGAGGACTGAAAACGCGGCCGCATCAATAGGAAGCAGGATTTACGTCATTGGAGGGTTTGCTGCTAACGGACAAACCCTAAGCACCGTGGAAGTTTATGATGCTGAGACTAACACTTGGAGCACCGTTCAGCCTTTACCAGTCGGCCTGCACCATATTGGAATAGCCTCGTTTAATGGCAAGTTGTATGTTGTTGGAGGATATCTCGAGGGCTGGGTCCCATCGAGCAGGCTTTACATTTACGATCCTGCTATGAACAGCTGGGCTAGGGGAAAGGACATGCCAACTGCTAGAGGGGCGCTGACAGTTCAATTTGTGGAGGGGATATTGTACGCTGTTGGAGGTCAATCAGACAGAACATTAGGGACTAATGAAGCCTACGACCCTGTTGCGGAGACATGGACCGCAAAAGCTTCAATGCCGACACCAAGAGAGCATTTAGCCTCAGGAGTGGCTGAAGGGAAGATGTATGTTATGGGAGGGAGGCAGGGGAGCTTGGCAAGTAACATGGATGTAAACGAAGAGTATGATCCTAAACTTGATAGATGGAGCAGAAAGGCTCCCATGCCATCTAAAAGAGGAGGAATAGTTGCTGCATCGGTAATGGGAATGATCTTTGTCTTTGGAGGAGAAGCAGTATCAGGAACATTCCCTAACAATGAACAGTACTTCTCCACAAACAATACATGGAGGGTCAGGCAGCAGATGCCAACTTCCAGGCACGGCCTTTCAGCTGCAGTCGTGGGAAACCAGATATTTGTGATTGGAGGGGGAAGGAACCCTGGCTTGACGGTGAGTTCGCTTAACGAGTCATTTATTCCGACGGAGATAGTTCCAGAATTCCCCCCAGCGATATTACCTATCTTCGTAGCAATGCTTATAGCTTTGGTATTTGTGATAAGAAGACAGGTAGTTCAGAAAGCCAAATAATGCAGATGTTTTTGATTAATGGAAATGTCGCAGGAACTACAAGTTGGAGACAGAGCACCTGATTTCACGCTTGAAAGTGATGTGGGGCAGAAAGTTTCTCTGAAGGATTTAAGAGGCAAACAGGTCATACTGTATTTCTATCCAAAAGACAACACGCCAGGCTGCACAAAAGAGGCATGCAATTTTAGAGATTCTCTACAGAGCATAATCAACAAGGACACTGTAGTTTTTGGGGTGAGCAACGATAGTATTAATTCTCATAAGACTTTCAAGCAAAAATATTATCTTAACTTTCCACTTCTCAGCGACCCTGACAAGGAGGTCTCAAAAGCTTACGGAGTCTACAAACTGAAGAATTTGTATGGTATAAAGCACTGGGGCATAGAACGTTCAACTTTCCTTATCAACAAGGAAGGGAAGATCGCAAAGATATGGAGAAAGGTCAAGGTTGACGGTCATAGGGATGAAGTTATTCAGGCTCTGTGACTGCAAGGTTTTTCTTTAACGAATTCTAATTAAACGGTATGAAGATAGTTCCAGTGCTTGGGGCATCGGTTCTTTTGGGGCTGATAGTACAGATTATTATCGGCTTTATCGGAGGAATATATTCATCGCTACACACCTTTCTAGGTTTTGCAGGGATAGCATTTGCCGTTCTGTTTGTCGTAATCGCACTCAGGAGTAAAAAGGCAACGAAGACATCAAGAATCACAATGCTAGTCTTCCTAGCTCTTGTGCTTTCTCAAACATATCTAGGCTTTACCGTGCTTACAACAAATACATTAAGAACCTCGCATTTGTATACCGCGTTTACGATCTTGATTGTAGCTATCGCAGCTGCAGGAATAACTGCGAGAAGAAGGCAACCCGCTACTCAAAACATGCGTACTGAAAGTTCGAACAATAATTAATGGAAGGAATATAAGCCAAAGCTGAGGCACTTAAGAGAAATGTCTAGCCCATACGAAGACGACGCAATAAGGCTAATCGCTTTAAGGAAGGAGCAGTTAAAAGAGCTAGAAGAGAAACTTCAGAAGGATCCTGGCTGGTTCTCTAAAAAGACGCTTACGAAGAAGATTAAGCAATACAAAAAGGACATAGAGTACCTCCAAACAGAAATCGAAAGGTACAGAAGGGCTGTGAGCTGGCTAAGAAAGACGGGAGAGTTTTCTGAAAGGGTGATGAAGGAGCATGTGCCCAAACCTGCTGAACAGGGCGAAGCTACAGCAGGGCATTAGTTATTTTCTTTAAGAATCTTTTCGGTTTCCTTCTCTATCCACTTCTGGCCCGTTCCATATGCGGCCATATAGTTCGCAGCAACACCAATCCCCCAGAATACTATCGGAAAAATTGGCCATGGGAATCCTGCACCAGTAAGATACCAAAGGGCTACAAGTCCGGAATTGACAAGAACGTAAACTGCAAAATGGATTCAGAAACCATAGCGAGCCTCTGCAATCTTTCTTGCTCTTCTAACCCTCTCCTCCTCGCTCACGGCATATAATTGGAAAATTTAATTTAAATCCCTTTTTCTTCGGTTAAGGCATTTAGATATATACCCGACATATTTCATCTACAGCCAACATCGGCATGTCCAAGGAAGAACAAAGGCGGCAGAAGAAGAAGGAAAGAATTGAGCGCAGGAGACAGGAGATCGAAGCCAGAGCACGCTCAAAGGGCAGAAGGAAGGTGCTAACGATATTCGTAATTGCAGCTATCCTTGCAGGTTTCGGCTACGCCGTCTATGTAGCAGTCACCAACAGCCCAAGCATAGGCCCTCTAAACTCTGCTCATTATCATGCTGACTGGGCGTTGTACATCAACGGGGCGCCCGTAACAATCAACCAAACAAAATGGCAGCTAAAAAGCGAATATGTGCATATGGAAGGTGGAATTTCAACTATACATATGCATGCAGTCAATGTCCCACTAGAATACTTCTTTAACAGTCTAGGGATGAGACTAACAGAAACATCTTTAACATTCGATGGAACTACATATAACAACGAAGGAGACAAGAAAGTCAGAACGTTCGTCAATGGTAAGGAGGTCTCTGATTTGACAAAATATGTTCCAAAGAGCATGGACAAGATTTTGATCGTGTACGGGAATGAAACTGATGCCAAAATACAAGAGTACATTAAGACGGTGCCAGATCTGGCAAAGTCTTTCGACCAGCCTCCACAAGCTCCAGCAGCAGGTAGATAAACCAACTAATTCAATCTGCGAAAATTAGTATAGATATGCGCGGAGAGGTTTTTCAGCCTCTGACATAACTTTATTCAGAGCTTCTTCAATATCGCTGGTGTAGAACCAAGTTTCTTCTCCTCCCGGGACATGCGCTTTCAGCGATCTATCATAGACTTTCTCTGTCGCGTTGACAGTAAATTTATCACCTTTTTTTGTGACAAAAGTGAAACATTTCGAGCCTTCTCTCACGCTGCTGACCCTTATGCCTTCATCTGAATCAAGGCTCTGCATAATTTTTCGAAGCTCACTAGCACTTCTGATAAGCTTCTCCCTGTAAGGTTTCAAACCCTATAGCCGGCTTTACAGCTCCTAGAAAAGCTATTTACTTGCCTAACTAGTTTGACAGTTAAATTGCTCTCTGGACAGCGTTTTGTTTCGGGTTTTGACTTCCAAAGTAACGAAAAGGCTTTTACCCAGTAGAAACAGATTTTTTATCAGTTTTTGGGTGAGCAGTGTTGAAGCTATCTGGAATTATCGGGTATTCGCTGAAAGCGATTCAAGAGAGAAAGCTAAGGTCGACCCTGACAATCTTAATGGTTGTAATAGGAGCGGCTCTGATTACAGCGCTGAATGGTCTGGGAGGAGGTTTTAACTTCTTTATCAATGAACAATTCAGGTCTTTGGCGCCTGATGTGCTGACGATTACTCCTTCCCAGACTCTCCCCCAAGCAGGCCCTCCTATGCCGCAGGTAAGCCCGAAGGTGCCTCTGAACATCTTTACCGTAAATGCAATCCGCCCCATCTTGGGGGTAAAGGAGGTGATTCCGAGTTACCGGTCCTCCATAACTCTGATTTCTGGCGGCAAATCTATTTCTACTGCAGTAGTAGGAATAGATTCATCAAAACTTCCTTTTGTGATACCAAGTATGGAATTTGAGGATGGTGGTATTGCAATCGATAGGGATCCTACAGCGATGATCGTGGGATACAATATCGCACATCCTGCAGGCGAGTCTCAGCAGTTTGCGCAAGTTGGCAGTGTGGTTCGAGCGGAGGCTTCGATCGTGGAACAGATCGGGAATACCCAGAAACTTGTGATCGAAAGGAGAAGTTTCGTTGTCAGAGGTGTAATCAAGGAGACGGGTAATCTGCTCTACGACAATTCGGTTTCGATACCTCTTCAGTCAGCAAATTCCCTCTTGAAGAAATCAGGTGAATTTGACCAGATTTTTGTCGTGACAGAAAATGCAGACATGAATGCTTCTGTTGAGAGGGGAATAAGAGCCATTTACGGTAACAATATCGGAGTGACGACTCCTAGAGCAATTCAAGAAACACTCCGAAGCTTTATCACAGGCTTCAGTGTATTTTTGTTCAGCATCGGAGTAGTATCGATGCTTGTCGGATCTGTTGGCATAGTCACCACTCTGTTCACATCCGTGACAGAGAGAACCAGGGAGCTGGGCATTCTAAAAGCGATGGGTGCCACCGGCTGGGTCATCGTTCTCCTTATCTTGGCAGAATCCATGATTATAGGCGTGCTGGGAGGCACACTGGGAATTTTGTCTGGAATCTTCATGGGAGAACTCCTTACTCAAACTGCACAGTTTGGCGCGCAGAATCTTCGGCCCATCTTCACTTTCCAAGATTTAATATCTACATGGTTACTTGCCGTAGTCCTCAGCGTAATCGCTGGGACATACCCTGCATGGCGGGCATCCAGATTGACGGCAGTAGCGGCATTAAGGAAAGAGTAAGTCTTACTTCCACTGAAAGAGCAAAAAGCCGACAAGTAAAGTTATTACCAAGACAGAAAGGTCGAAGCCTGCAGTTCTGTTGAAAATGAACCTCCGCCTCTATGACACACTTTCAGGCAGGAAGAAGAATTTTGAACCTGTTCAAGGCAAAGTCAAAATGTTTGTCTGCGGTCCGACAGTCTACGACCATGCACATATTGGTCATGCCAGAACGTTTGTTTTCTATGATGTCTTGGCAAGATACCTCCAGAGTCTTGGATTCACAGTAACCTTCATAATGAATCTAACAGACATTGATGAAAAGATATTCAACCGAGCCAAAAAAGAAAGCAAATCGCACAAAGAAATTTCGAGATATTATGCAGAAGAATTCAGGCAGGCTCTAAAGTCATTGAACATTAGGACAATCAGCAGGCTGGAAAGTGCAAGCGACTATCTTGAAAGCGCGATCCTGCAGATCAAAGGAATGCTCGCAAATAAGAACGCTTATGCTGTTAATGGTAATGTGTATTTTGATACCTCCAGATTCTCCGACTATGGCAGGTTTTCGCACCAATCCCCGCTGGAGTTGAAGCTGAGAAGGATAGAACCATCTCCTGAAAAGAGGAACCAGGCAGACTTCCTGCTCTGGAAGAAGTTCGATGAGTATCCTTATTGGGAGAGCCCATTCGGCAGGGGAAGACCCGGATGGCATATAGAGGACACGGCGATAGCCATCAGCAACCTTGGGCAGCAATACGATATTCATGGGGGAGGCATCGAACTTGTCTTCCCTCACCACGAAGCTGAGATAGCGCAGGCGGAAATGCTGACTGGGAAGAAGCCTTACGTCAAATACTGGGTTCATACTGGCCTGCTGAATGTTCAAGGAAGAAAGATGTCGAAATCTCTGGGCAATTATATTCTGGTGAAGGACATTCTGGAAAGATACAGTGCAAACGTGATCAGGTTATTCTGCCTATCTACTCATTACAGAAAGGATATGGACTTCAACGAACGGACTCTAAAGAAAACTGCCAAGGAGGCAGAAATCATACTTGGGGCTTTGGCAGTTTTGCAAATAAAAAGTGGCGGTTCCAAGAATTTTGTAAGCACTATTAATGCGATAGAGAAGAGGTTTTACAATAGTATGAATAATGACGTAAATACGGAAAAAGCTATCCAATCGCTCCTGTCTTTTGCAAAAATGATAAACAAAAACTCTGCTTTATTTAGTTTGCAAAGTCGTTTAGCAGCAAAGAGTCTTCTGGACAAGATGCTGGAAATACTTGGAATTTCGACATGAAAGTTTCAGACGAAGAGATTGACGATCTGGAGAAGAATGAAGAGGGCTTCTTCACCCTATGGAGTAAGGTTACATATCTTGATTCAGCACTCCTCTTTCTAAATAGCAAGTTCCCAGACGATTTATTGTTCAATAGAGTTTCTACAAATTATCTGCAACATGATTACGAAGGGTTGGCGGATAAGGCTCTGGAGCATTTTCGGAAGAAGAAGATCAGACCGACATTCTTCATAGCAGAGCATCAGAGGAAACTCAAGGGAGAGCTCCTCAAAAAGAGTTTCAGGTGTATAAACAGTTTTAACATAATGAGGTTGAAAAGATTCGTACCGTTTCCAAGCAAAGATGCAGAAGTTTCAATAGTGGATTCAGAAAGCATCGCAGCCTGGATAAACACTTACATGAAATCCTTTGACATTGATGCAAAGTTCAGACCAGAGGTCAGCAGAAGGGCAATAAAGTGCCTGAAAAGCAACAATTGCACCCTGTACATCGCAAGGATTTATGGAGAACCTGCAGGTACATCTTTAACATATATTGGAGAAGATGTTGCTGGATTCTATTGCATCGGCACAGTTCCAAAGTTCAGGGGAATCGGAGTAGCTTCTCTAATACTGGGACTAGCAATTAAAGATGCAGAGAAGCAGAGCCATTTGCAGTGTCTGCAGAATCTTGAGAGCGATGATGTAAGAAGATTTTACGAGGAGCGAGGGTTTGAAACAGTATTCGCGAAGAAGGTCTACCAACAATGATTAGCAAATAAACCACTTTACCCATGCAGTACTGCTTGGCCGTAATCAGAAAGTTCGAGCTTCTTGTCCCTGTAACAGTTCTGCTAGCGGGCATCGCATCAGTCTCCTATCTCTACTCTTCTGACAAATATTCACTGCTTTACTACGGCGACTCGATTTCTCACCTTGTTGCTGGGAGGAAGCTTGTAGACTGGCATAATCCTGGCATTTCCCAGCTTGGGACAGTGTGGCTTCCTTTGCTTCACATATTTCTAATCCCTGCAGCCCTAAACAACTTTCTTTTTACAAGCGGCATGGCTGGAACAGTGATAAGTCTACCATCTCTAGTATTAACATCATTCTATATCACAAGGATGGCATATGATTGGACCAAGTCAGAGAGGACGGCAGTTCTGACTGGGTTAATTTTTGCGCTAAATCCCAGCGTAATCTACATGGGGCTAGTTTCCATGCAGGAATCACTCTTCATGTTCTTTGCAGTATCTTCTGCTTATTACGCGTATACTTGGCATAAGAATAGATCAACGACAGATCTCTACATAGCAGTCGCTCTTACAACATTTGCAACTCTGACAAGGTACGAGGGCTGGTTCCTGCCTATAGCCCTCGCGGTTCTTGCAGCCTCCAAGATACGAGCAGAAAGCTTTAGGATTAATTTGCTGAATTTTCTTTGTGCTTCAGCATCGTTTGCGGGGGTTATCTTTTGGTTTTTGTGGAATGCTTTAGCGTTTGGAGACCCCTTGGCCTTCATCAACACACCTTTCTATTCTTACCTAGCTCAGGCGACCAGCAGGCCATTTAGAGAATTCCTGTATCTTCAGCCTCTGCAGTCTGGACAAATTTTGTCGACTGCAATGGAAGTCATGTACGGCGCTCCATTACTGGTCATTTCCCTACTCGGTTTGGCAGTCTTTGTTGCTAAGATGGGAGAACGCAAGAACAAGATGGTCTTTGCTACATTGTTGGCTCTTCCCTTCGCAGTAATCTACCTGTCATTGGTCATGGGAGTTGGGGAGATATTCCATCAGGGCGGAGGCATATGGTTCAACAGCAGGTTCTTAGTACTTGCATCCCCAATAATATCGTTTGGAAGTACTGTTATTCTTGGCATTCCAAAAAAGAAACTCTTTGTTGTACCGCTCGTTGCGATAATAGTGCTATCAGCATCTTTTGGAGCTATTAGGCAGCTTGGCTATCCAAATCCTCCTATGGTTATGAAAGAAGCTTATGCAGGTTTTTCATATAGGAATGAAACTTTCTCCGCAATAGAAACTGCAAGGATATTGCAGCAGAATTACAACGGTGGAACTGTGTTGATACTGACTTCTTCCGGGGACGCGCATAAGATAATGGTCTTTTGCGGTATACACCTAGTCAATTTTAGGGACTTGTTTGCCGGGGAACCTTGGCCTCTGGTTAATGGTAGCAGATCGTTCAACAAGTTTGTCATAGTTTCTAATAGGCCTTCGGGAGACGCTATTAACGGGGTTCGCTTTATTGAGAACAATTCTGTTCTTCTAAATGAGAAATATGAAGTCATCTACCATAATGAATTCTATACTCTTATGAAGCTGGGAAATTCTAACTGAAAATACGTATAAATTTCTATCAAAAAATAAAATGTAGAATGCCTTACCATAGAGGTAAGGCATCTTCACGTTTATGCCTTCTTCCTTCTGCTGAACAGCACTCCTGATATGACTACCAGAACTACTCCAATTCCTATTGCAGCATAGGATATTGGGCTGATAGTTTCCACTGTTACTTCCTTGACTATTTCTTTTGGTACTTCTTTTATGACCTCTTTAGGTACTTCTTTGATGACTTCTTTTACTATTTCCTTTGGTACTTCTTTAACAACTTCTTTGATTACCTCTTTAGGAACTTCCTTTATGACTTCTTTTGTAATTACCTGAGGCTGTGGTAGGCGATCGGGCAGACCGTAGGCTATGAGGCTACCATCCGTGCGCGATCCCACTCCTGCAACAGGTCCGCCTCCACCACCACCGACATGCACCAGCACTAGCATCTTGCCAGCCTTGGTAGCGCCTACGGTGGGCATGACGTTCACTGGTATGCCGAAGAACTTTTCGTGGAGCAATTTTCCAGTTTCCGCATCGATGAACTTCAAGTTACCATCGCTCGCATACGCCATGACAAACCCTCCTGTTACTGATATTCCTCCCCTGTGGCTTACACCCTCGATACGATATGTCCAGACTTGCTTTCCTGTATTCACATCAAGTGCATTTATGTTCGTGTTGCGTAACGTATCAATTGTAGCAACTGCTAGTCCTCCTGGAGGGACGGCACCTCCTAGTCCATTGTTCCCGTAGCGAACTACAGGTCCTTCATGACGCCATCTTGGCTGATTGAAGCTTGCCATATACACTCGCTTTCCATCGTAAGCTAGGTCAGATTCAAGGCACTCCGTGACACAAGATACCTTGAGAACCTCTTTCTTGGGATAGACTACCCATGGTTTGGCCATGTCTGCCTTTGTCATCCTGCAGCAAGCTTCCGGATCTGTTGGCCTGTTGTTTGCACCTACACCATAGTATACATTGAGGGCTTCCCACCCCGGATATACCCCACCCCTAACAACGTTCGGATTATCATAGACCCAGAATGGTTTTCCAGTCGCGGCATCTAATGCATATACGATGCCATTCTTGCAGCTCTTAATGTAGGCCTTCTTGCCCTGTACTTGTCCAAGGATGCCACCCCATGAACAGTCATAGTCCCATAAGTCATGAGGAATTGCGTTGAACCACCATACCATCTTTCCAGTCCTTACGTCATGTGCAGTGAAGCCGCTACCATGCAACCCTGGTCCGTATCTATGAGTAAGGTTGGTATATGGTCCTTGATCACCCCATCCTAGATAGACTATGCCCGTCTCCTGGTCTATGACATACTGGCCCCAGACTGGTGATATGGAAGAGGCTGAATGAACTTTTCCAAACGAAGGCGATCCTGGTACCAGATCAATCCAGTCGTTTCTCACTACGTCGGGGCTAACGTCGGTGCACTTTGTTGCCAAATATGTCGGTTCCCTGTCTCTTGCAGGATAGTTTATTCCTTCTAGATATCTTGGATACTCGAAGTACCAACCATTACCGTTCGCTTTGCTACACTCGCTAATTGCCCAGTTGGGATCTCCCTGGGGTGATGGAAATACCCATTCCCTATAGAGTCTCTTGGGGTTTGCTGGATCGCTCATGTCGAATGCTGTTACAAATGACCTCCCGCCGCCGCCGCTTCTGCCCGCTGGTGGGAAGAACATTATATTTCCGACGAATACGGGCGGATTAGTACCAGAAGCGGCCATGTACCCTTGGAACCCTAAGGAACCCAATAAAGCGGGCGTCTTAGTGGGATCCCCAAATTCTGCATTGGTCCCGCACAACTGTTCTGTGGTTAGAGTCCAGGCTGTCTTACCTGTTTTGGCATCGATAGCGAAGAGATTACACGATCCCTGTGAACTAGTTATGAGCCAGCCCTTATCTCGGTAGTAGTTTATAGCATGCACGTGGAGTCCTGGAGCAGCCTGCATCCATGGGTACGGTACTATGTGTTTTTGCACATCAAAATAGGTTGCATAGGTGTTATTCCATAGCAACTTGCCATTCGTCGCATCAATTGCAAGGATCCTCCTATCATTCATCGCTACATAGATTGTGCCATCAACTATTATAGGCGGTGCCATGGCACCCAGTAGTTGGGCTGCCGGGTCGAAATAGGGCTTGCCACCGGGTTTATTGTACGGGTAGACCCACTTGGGCTCCAGATATTGCACATTATCTTTGTTGATTTGGTTCTGGGGGCTGTAACTACCTCCAGTTGGTCCATAGTTTATCCATTCCCAATTACCTGTTACTACTGAAGGAGCTGCTCCTCCAGCTGGAGGGCCTCCAGGATCGAATGCACTTACACGGGGGATCGCTGCAAGTATTGCTGGTCCGAGTAGGAGTATTGTCGTCAGCAGACTCAACATTATTAGTCGATTAGCCATGTCTCGCTTGCTAGTCATCGTGTATTTAAGATAGAAAGGATCAGTCTGAAATAATACGTCAATTGTCGAACATTATGGTAATGTGGGCCTAGAGATTCATGCGTTTTCAATTATTATAGATGTTGAAATACTAATCGGCATTATTTTATCAAAGATTCCTGAACGATTACTACCCTGCTATGAATAAGGTTCAAAATTTCTGGTATCTTGGTTTGAGCAACACCCTCGTCTACCCAAGAGAATTCATAGGTCTTCCCATTGACTCTAACGGTCAGCGTGTATTCAAAATAGTCTGCAGCTCCTGGACCAGCTTTTATCGAGGTACTAGGAACCCTGTCAATGTTTCTAGTTATGAAACCTTTCAGGTCGTCAAAAACTATTGCATCGATTTTCGTAGTGAATTGTTTGCGTATGTTGCTGGTAAAAGATGCTCCGCCGTCTGCTTCCACGACGAACTTCTCATCCATACCTGCAATTCCGCCTGTTCTTGCATATTCTATACGAAAGTCTGATGGCTGGATGATAGTAGTAGAAGGCAGAAACAATAAGACAGAACCTGCAATTGCTGCTACAACTGCAACTACTATAATTATGATGGGTTTCAATTGGGTCGCTGCTAGGTCTTCTGCAATTTATATAATACTTTACATATTTACTTACTAAACCAGCTCAGTTTAAGACTGATCCAAATGGGCATTCAGGAGAAGATCAAGCGCATCGAGGACGACCTGCACAGGACGCAGGTCAACAAGAAGACAGAGCATCATATCGGTCTTTTGAGGGCCAAACTGGCAAAGCTCAAGCGCGAAGCTGAAGAGGCGAAGAGCCACGGCGGTGCTAGCTCGCTAGGATTTGATGTTAAGAGGAGCGGAGATGCAACTGTCGTTCTGATAGGACTGCCCAGCGTAGGCAAATCAACACTGTTGAACAGCCTGACCAATGCCAAATCAAAGGTTGCTGCGTATCAATTTACGACACTAACAGTAGTGCCTGGAGTCTTGGAGTACAACGGTGCAAGGATACAAGTTCTGGATTTGCCAGGGATAATTCAGGGCGCATCGAGCGGCAAAGGTTTAGGAAGAAGGGTGCTGTCAGTTGCAAGGTCTGCAGATCTTATTCTGTTCGTGCTTGATGTATTCCAGCCTGAAGCACATTCTCTTTTAGTCAATGAAATCAAGGGCATAGGGGTAAGGCCTGGAGAGAAACCCCCAAACGTTACAATTGAGAAGACTGGCAACGGAGGAGTTTCCGTTGTCTCACAAATAAAGATGACGAAGATGAGCGAGGAACTTGTCAAGGACATACTGAGAGTATATGATATACACCATGCCCGAGTAATCATAAGGGAGGATATTTCTGACGAACAGCTAATCGATGTTTTAGTTGGCACCAGAACATATCCAAAGGCCCTAGTAGTGATGAACAAGATCGATCTAGTCAACGCAGGTTTTATCAACGAAATACGTTCAAGGGATGGAGTAGATTTCGTTCCGATCTCTGCAGATGCAGGGATAAATGTCGAAGCTCTGAAGGAGCAGATATTCCAGAAACTAGGCTTCATCAGAATCTTCATGCGCCCAAAAGGAGAGGAAACAGATTACGAAGAGCCGATGATCGTAAGAAATGGCTCTTTAATTCTGGATGTCTGCAACAGGGTTCATCGAAACTTGAAGGATGAATTTCGATATGCTCAGGTCTGGGGCAGTAGCGTAAAGTTCCCTGGCCAGAGGGTTGGCATAAACCATCGCTTGATGGATGGTGATGTGTTGACTCTGATAAGCAAGTAATCAGCCGAGCTTGAATTCGTCGTGGATGGCTCTGATCGTTTCGTCGCAATCCTTCTGGCCCACTACAAACGAAATGTTCAGTTCTGATGAGCCCTGCGCTATCATTCTTACGTTGATGTTCTTCTTAGCAACGGCTCCGAATAATCTGCTTGCAACGCCGTGGGTGCCCTTCATTCCAGCTCCAATTACCGCTATTGCGGTTATATCATCCTCAAACGAAATGTCTTTGACTGAGCCTCTCCCCAAAAGTGCCAACTCCAAGGCGTTCATGCCTTTTGCCAGCTGACTCTTCCTCACGAGCAGGGAAATGTTGGATTCTGATATGCTTTGCGAGATCATTATGACGTTTATCCCTTGGCCGCCGAGAATACTGAAGACCTTGGCTGCTGTGCCGGGCATACCAACCATGCTCATCCCTGAAATGTTGATTAGTGCAACATCTTTGATTGCGGCAATGCCCTTTACTATTTCGCCCTTTTTCACAATGATGTCTTTTGAGATAAGAGTGCCGTTTGCCGTCGGGTTGAAAGTGTTTTTTATGCGGATAGGTATGCTCTTTTCGGTTGCAGGTTCCAAAGCTCTTGGGTGCATGGCCTTGGCTCCGAGTATGACCATCTCTGCAGCCTCTGCGTAGGAAATCTGCGGTATTAATCTACAATTCTTAACAATTTTGGGGTCTGCAGTCATCAAACCATCTACATCGGTCCAAATCCAGACCTCGTCCGCGTTTATGCATGAACCTATTATCGTTGCGCTGTAATCTGAACCCCCTCTTCCAATCGTTGAGATGTCCCCATTCTGAGTTGCACCTATGAACCCAGTTAAAACAGGAATTACGCCGTTTGCGAGTATTGGTTCGAGAGTATTCTTGACCTTCTGTCTCGTCATGTTCATCAGAGGAGTCGCTTCTCCAAAACTGTCATCAGTTATGATCCCCGCCTCCCCTCCAGTAAGGTGTAAAGATCTTAAGCCGAGGTCTTCTAATGTGCCTGCTAGAATTGGTGCTGCAAGCCTTTCGCCAAATGATAGAATGTAATCCTTCGATCTTGGTGTTAGTTCTTTTAGTATGGTTCCGCTTTCAACTATACTCTTTAATCGCTGAAATAGCTCCAGAACTTCCTGCTTCACTCTGCTGCGAATCTCCACTTTGGTTATAGCATCTACGATAGCTTGTTCGTGCCTCTTTTGGAGCGTATCTAGAACTGCATTGGAGGACTCGCCCTTGCGCGCTTTTTCTACTATGCCCAGCAATTGGTCTGTAACCCCGTTCATTGCTGAAGTTACAATTACTATGCTGCTGGAGTTATGCTTTACAATCTCCGCTACGTTCCTGATCTTCTTCCCCTCTCCTACAGAGCTTCCTCCAAACTTCATTACGAGTTTCATTTTCTATATCACTCTCAGACTGTTCCTGATTTCAAGCAGGTCTCTGAGTATTGCGCTTGCAGTTTCCATGCCTCCAGCACCCTTCCCTATGATCACCTGCTCCCCTGCAAATTGGGAAATGAACTTTACCGAATTTAAGGCCCCGTTTACGCACATGGGGTCTGCCTTCTTCAGTTCCACGGGCTTCACGCTCAGATTCCCGTCTACACTCGCAATTAGCTTTATCGTTGAATCCTTGGCTCTTGCCTTCTGAATGTCCTTTTGTGCAACATCCCTTATCCCTTTGATCTGAACATCCTTGATGGTTGTGGGGATGCCCATAAGAAAGTTGGCGAGTATGACGAGCTTGGCAGCTGCATCGAAGCCATCTACATCGAGCGACGGGTTAGCCTCGGCGTACCCAAGCTTCTGGGCATTTACCAGCCCTTCTTCAAATGACACCCCATTCGCATCCATCTCGGTAAGGATATAATTTGTAGTACCATTTAGAATTCCTCTAACAGCAAGTATCCTGTCAGCGTCCAAGCAGCGCTTTCCAAATTCGAGTATCGGCGTTCCCCCTCCAACAGAGCCGCTGAACTTCAGCATGACTCCGTTGTACCTCGCGAGCTCCATGAGGGCTGGAAATGCCAAAGCAAGGGGGCCTTTGTTTACCGTTATGACATTCTTCTTCGATTTTAACGCCTTCTCTATATGGGATATACCTGGTTCGCCGCTTTGTATGTTCGTAGGGGTAGCCTCGACTACTACCTCTGCTTCAACCTCTTCTATGACCTCGAGACCTGTTTTTTTCATGCTCTTACCTTCAATCTCAGCAACAGATTTTTTGTTCTGCTTCATCTCAAGAATCTTTGTAATGTCCAGTCCTGCTTCATCCATCGCTGCACCGCCAGTGTCCGTTATGCCAACTATTTTGGGATTCAGGCCATATTTTGCAATAAGCTCCCTTCGCCTCTCATGGAGGAGGCTGCAGAAACCCTGCCCTACAGTTCCCAGACCGATTATTACTATCCGCATTGCTGTAAGCCAGCATCTTCATTTGGCATGAATATTTGTGTATTCGTTTCGGCGTTTTGTCTGGCCATCGGTTGTGCATACTCAGGTTGTTGCTAATAGACTATGCAGCTCCCTAAAGACTAATCAACCAACTCCTTGCATAATGATAAAGATGGATAGCCGCGTTATGCACATGTTCGAAACCTTCTTGGAAGAGGACTATAGGAGAGGGGACATCACGACTGATGCGGTAATTGCGAAAGGTCAGACTGCGGATGCAGAAATAATCGCCAAGGAAGATTGCGTCGTTGCAGGGCTCGCAGAAGTACTCTTCTTTATGAAGCAGAAGGGGCTGAAGAATGAACAGAAAGTTTCTGACGGCAAACTGGTTACAAAAGGCACGGTAGTTGCAAAAGTGTCGGGAGACGCAAGGGAGTTGCTCGCTCTTGAGAGGGTCTCCTTGAATATTATCAGCCATCTAAGCGGTATAGCGACTGCTACATCAAAGGCAGTTTCTATCGCAGAAAAGGCCAGAGAGGGCGTAAGGATTGCAGCCACAAGAAAGACAACTCCGGGCCTAAGGTTGCTGGAGAAGAAGGCCGTCATGCTTGGGGGAGGAGACCCGCACAGGGTAGACCTGCAGGACATGGTTCTGATAAAAAATAATCACATCGAGGTTGTTGGAAGCGTCAAGAAAGCAGTTCTTCTTGCCAAAAGGAAAGTAAGTTTCTCAAAAAAGATAGAGATCGAAGTTTCCAGTATTCAGGATGCGGTAGAGGCTGCCAAGGCTGGTGCAGACATAATTATGCTGGACAATATGCGCCCTGCTGAAATCAGGAATGCTGTAAGCGAGCTCAGAAGACAGAATCTGAGGGAAAAAATAGAGATAGAAGCATCTGGAGGAATAAACTTTGACAACCTTGCCCATTATGCAAAATCAGGGGCCGATATAATTTCGATGGGAATGCTCACTCATTCTGCAAGGAGCATAGATTTCAGCATGCGTTTCAGGCGCTAGCGCTCGAGTATGAACGCTTTCTTCGGCACCGGAATCTCCTTTACGCTGTGAATGAGCATTTCACCCTTTTCAGCCACGCCGCAGACCCTGATCTCTTCGACAACCTTTTTTGCCCTTTCTATCTTTCTGGAGCTGGCAGAGTATATCGTGAATAATGACTCGCCTTTCTTGACACGGTCTCCAAGTTTTTTGTGGAGCACTATACCAGCTTCCTTGTCCTTCGGCGCACCCGCAGCCCTTGCAACTTCTACCAGAGCATTGTTATCGACCCACTGCAGGTTTCCAGAATTGTTCGATCGCAAGTCAAAGGTACGCTCTCCAATTTCTATATCTTCTGGCCTGATCTTTGCATCTCCTCCCTGTTCGGCGATGATTTCACGCATCTTCTTCTCAGCCTTCCCGCTCTTCAAAATTTCCGCAGCAATGGCAGTCCCGTTTTTCTTGCCCACCATTTCAAGCAGCGTTCCCGCGATGTGGCAGACCTTGTCTATCTGCTCAGGCACTGTCTTCCTCCCCATCAAGATCTCAAGGGCTTCTCTGGCTTCCAATGCAGGGCCTATTGTGTAGCCTATGGGCTGCTCGCCGTTTGTGACCGTGCACTGAGTCTTTATCTTGACGCGTCTTCCAAGCTCGATAAAATCTTTGGCTAGCAGGTCTGCCTCCCCTATGGTCTTGATTTTTGTCCCTCTTCCTGTAGGTATGTCGATGACAAGGTTGTCAACGCTGGCCGCACATTTCTTGCTCATGATAGAAGGTAACAGGAGAGGGTCGATTGAGAGTGGAAATTCTATCTGGACAAAGATATCATCTGCAGGAGCGAGTTCAAGCGAGCCTCCCCAGACAAGGCATCCGTTGGTTTTGTGAACTACTTCTGTCATTTCGTCCACTCCAAGATTTACATTCATTAGAACCTCGGCCTTATCCGCAGTCCCTGCAGCAGATGTTATGGCTCGTGAAGAAGATTTGGGTATAATACACCCAGCAGCTGCAAGAACAGGTACCAGCAAAAGACTGGTTTTATCACCAGGTACACCTCCAATAGAATGCTTATCGACCACAGGCCGCTTCTTAATTTTCAGGCGGTGACCCGTTTCTACCATAGCATTTGTCAGGCTCGTAGCCTCATCAAGATCAAGGCCCTGAATGTGCAGTGTAGTAACAAAAGATGCTACCTCTGCTTCCCTAAGGTTCCCTTCAACAACGTCCTTGACTATCTCATGAATTTCATCATAGTTAAGTTTCCTTCCTATTAGTTTGATCCTGATGAACTGCAATGAGGATGGAAAAGGCGCAACCTCAATATCGACTCTATCGCCATCCTGTAGTTTCAATATCCGCCGAACTTCATCAAAGACCCCTACAGTACCATTTTGGATCATCTTGGTTGCGATATTTACTATCGCGGTGATTTCTTCTCTACCAGACCTAACCCTTACTCTTGATGAGCCCTTAACGCCTAAATCTGCTGCATCATCCTCGGTAAGAACAATGATGGGCTTTCCTGAATTGATTCCAAGAGTCCTTACGCTAAAGGATACCATTTTATGATATATGCTTATACCTGCCTCTATTTAGAGGCTTTAATCCGAAGCCTTTTCTGCACGGCTTTGCCCGTCAATTCCCTTAGCGCATCACTTGCTATCCATTTGGCGCTTTTGGAATCCATCTTTTGAATTTCTTTTACAGTTTCTATGGCTAACCGATTGAGCTGAATATTGCGTTTCCCAATCTGCCTTAGAGACCAGTTCACAGCCTTTTTGACGAAGTTTCTTTCATCATTAACAGCAGCCTGTATGGCAGAAAGGAATTTTACAAATTCTTCGTCAGAGGATTTCTTATCGTGGACTGCCAAGTAGGCAATAAGGCTGAACCCCGCTCTTTTGACGAACTCCTTATCGCTTTCGCTCCATTCTGCAGCCTTCTTGTAAGCAAACTTCGTTCTATCGAAAAGATTTCCGCAGCATTGATCGCAAATATCCCAGCTATCGATATCTTTGACCCAGCCATCCATCTGCTCTTCGCTGACAAGTTTCGGATCGTCTATTATGCTCGCCAAGATTCTAGCTTCGTGTATGCCAGAAGACCAGAGATTCTGTGCCAAAAGATGGTCTTTGCCTATCTGTTTGGCCATTGCCCTGATATCTGCAACAGAAATGCCGAGAGTGTTTTTTGGGCTGATACCGAACCTTGCCATCCCCTCTACGTTTTTGGAATTCTTCATTACCTTGAGCCTTTCAATGATGACGTTGTAGTTCAAGCTCATAGCTGAGAAGGGTGGCTAGCTTATCTATGTCTTGTTTCTATGTGCTGTCGTGTCGAGTAAGGACAAGGGCATCTCCAAGATAATTATTGGGATATTGGGTGTAGTATTACTAGTAGCTGCAGGTGGGACGATGTTTTTCACTGCGACCCAGACGCAACAAGCGGGGCCAAATGTAGAGATGCCAAAACAGGTTTCGAACAATGCACCCCTAGAAGGAGCTGACCCTGCAAATAAGCCTCCTACAACTGTTGTGATAAAGGCTGTCAGCACCAGTGCATTCACGCCATCCTCCGTGAACATACGGGTTGGTTCTACAGCAATATGGGATAATGTTGATGACGAGATTCACACTGCTACGAGCGGGAATTTCACAAATGGTGACCTTCTCTTCCACAAGCAGCTAAATCCCGGAGAGAAGTTTCAGTTCACGTTTGACAAACCTGGCACGTACTACTTTTCCTGCGTAATCGCATTTCACGAGATGTCAGGTATTATTAGGGTACACCCGTAATTCAAGTAGCCTGAATTTTGGCGCATATCACCTTGACCGGGTCCTCCATCCAGCCAAGAAGCTTAGCGGCCTTTGCTTTGATGACTTTTCTCCTGCTATCATCGGCAAGCAACTTTTTCGAAACTTTTACAACATCATCTACATTCTTGGGTTTCAGAACGAGCCCTTTTCTAATCAGAAACCTTTCAATGTCGTAGGTGCCCCTGAAAAACGATACTGTGGGAACTCCCAGCAGAGCTGCCTCAGCAGTCATCGTTCCTCCCATGCCTATGAAAATATCACAGTTCATAAGCAGCGGTATACCATCTACAATATTGTCTGGCACTATGATCTTATTGTCAAAGTTCTTCTGCAGAATTTCTATCTGTTCGGAATACCTCCCCAACGCAACAATATTGCAATTGGAGAATTCCTTGACAAGTTTCGCTAGGAGCTGATATCCCTGCGTTTGTTTCTTGTTGCTAGTTTCAAGGAGGTATGCTGCAAAGCTCTCTTCGAGCCTTACGACGATCGTCTTCTTCCCTTTTTCCACCTTAACTTCTGGCCTTCTCTTAGAACGATCAACCCTTTTGAGCCATGCTGCGGGGTCTAAAGCTCTGTATTTTGTAATGTTATTTGCAGCTATACCGTACTTTGTCCAAGCTCTGGTTGGAATCACCCAAGGAGTGAAGAGTTCATCGCACAAGGGTACCGTGAGCCTTGCAACTGCTGCAGCATGGGGAGAGTCGGTAATGCAATAATTCTTGATGCCCAGTCCAAAGGCAACTCTGCAGCATTCTGGTGAACTGAACGATACAGCAATATCAGGCTCTTCCTTGCTCACTAAATCTGCAAGTTTGCGGATTCGTTCTGCAGAGGCTACAAGTTTCCTGTAGAGGTCTTTGCCGCCGTGCTCTCCAATAAAATGACCAGCAATACCCCTCTTCTCCATGATAAGCTCAACTTCCCTGTACTTTCGTGATGTTACCAAGACATCGTTCTTCAAGCTGAGTTCCTTGATCAGGGGCTCAAAGAATAGAGCCTGCTTCGGAGTGAGTATATCGACCCAGACTTTCATGCATCATTTGCAGATTCGCCGATCTAAATAAATAGAAACCCTTGAACTGCTAGACTTGTGCAAAAGAGCTCTGCAGTTTCGGGTTTCTACAAACTTCCGCCCGAAGAACGGCTCAGATTCGTAAAAGAGTTTGCCAAGCTGACGGATGAAGAAGCTGCAGTCCTGCGCTCTATGCGCGCTTTGAGTCTTGAAGATGCTGACAAGATGATAGAGAACGTCATCGGAGGAATATCGCATCCTCTCGGAATAGCTGTGAATTTCCTGATAGACGGCAAGGACTACCTTGTGGCCATGGCCATTGAAGAACCTTCGGTGGTTGCGGCTGCGAGCAAGGCTGCCAGCATTGCCAGAAAGAAGGGCGGCTTCAGGACAAAATATTCAGGCTCCATAATGCGTGCACAAATTCAGGTCGTTGATGCAGACGTAAAGAAGGCCGCTAAGGCTGTAATGAAGGAGAAGAAAACTATCTTGAAAAAAGCGGCAGAGCAGAGCCCTACGTTGCTATCAATCGGCGGAGGCCCGAAAGATCTGAGGACCAGAGCCATCAAGACTCCTTCTGGTTCGATGTTGATCGTTGAATTGTACGTTGACTGCAGAGATGCTATGGGTGCAAATGCCGTAAACACGATGGCAGAAGCCATCACTCCTATAATTGAAAAATCTACCAGAGGCAAGGTTCTGCTGAGAATTTTAACTAACCTAACAACAGAGAGGATGGCATCCGCATCTGCGACCTTCGATAGGGAAGAGCTTGGGGGAGCTGACATCGTTGAGGGTATCATCAAGGCTTACCATTTTGCAGATTTCGACCAGTACAGGGCGACTACCCACAACAAAGGCGTAATGAACGGAATCATAGCTGTTGCGATGGCTACTGGACAAGATACTAGAGCGATAGAAGCTGGCGCTCATTCTTACGCAAGTATCACTGGACGCTATAGATCGTTGACGACTTGGAAGAAAGATAGGAGGGGAGACCTTGTTGGCGGGATAGAACTTCCAATAGCAGTCGGAATAGTTGGAGGCTCTGCATCGGTCAATCCTTCTGCAAGAATTGCCCTGAAGATACTCGGTGTGAAAAGTGCTGGGGAGCTCGCTAGGGTTATGGCTTCTGTCGGTCTTGCTCAAAACTTGGCTGCTCTGAGGGCTCTGGTCGCAGAAGGAATTCAAAGGGGGCACATGCGGCTGCATGCCAGAAACATAGCAGTATCTGCTGGGGCCAAGGGCGAGGAAATTGATAGGGTCGCTGCTATCATGGTCAAAGAGAAGGCTGTAAAGTTTGCCAGAGCCAAGGAGATTCTGGCCAAGATCAGAAAGTGATTCTGCCTGAACTCTGCACGCCCCGATGCAGATTAGGTACCCCCTCCCCCGTATATGAAGCGGAAAATGGAGCTTAGATTAGAAGTAAATTAGGGAGGCGAATTCTTTTAGAAGGTTACCTGTGATGTGTTCAATAGCAACCATCTGCACTTATTTCTGGACGATCTCTTGCTCCCATTTAGGATAGACCTCCTTGAGGCTCCTAGGCATCTGATCCTCAAAGACCCTTTCAGCGTACCATTTCGAGCCAAAAGCTACGAACTGCATCAATATCGGGATAGCGTCGATTCCCTTCTCTGTCAAATCCCAGCGGACAAGTTTAGGGCTTCGCTTCTCCTCTGTACGCTTGATAAAACCCTCTTTCTCAAGCTCTTTCAACCTCATGGAAAGAATTCTGGGCGTCAACCCATTGATAGACCTTAAGAGTTCGCTGAACCTCTGTATCTTGCGCATGCTAATATCCCTGATTATCAGAATAGTCCATTTCTTCCCTAGAACGCCAAGGCTCGTGGCAATAGGGCAGTTCTTCAATGACACTGCAGGTATAAGCATCTGGGCAAGCTGGGAAACTATCTCGGAGGTTTCCAAAACCTTCTTCAAGTATAGTCGCTATACTTAGTATAGTATATAATTAGCACTATCATTTTTTTCCCTATCTATTTTTTATAAAAGCACGAGCTTGCAGAACCTATGGTCTTCATAATTGATGAAGGGAGTGTCTTCAAAGCTCCACTGCAGAAGGTCTGGCAGCTCGGCCAGTCAGAGGGGATGCACAACCATGCCAGTATGTTGAATGTCAAGCGTACCATGGAGGGTGAGCACGCAGTCCTTGCCTATGATACCACGATGCCTGACGGAAATATGGCAAAGAATAAGGTTCGCATGACGCTAGTGCCTCCAGTAGGCTTCGTCCTAGAATATTTGGAGGGGCCGTTCGCTGGGACAAAACTGATGCAATATCACATTCCCAAAGGCGATAAAACAGGCGTGACAGTGGTAGGAGAGGTAAAGTCTCCGATGATACCAGAGTCTCAACTGAAGGGAATGATGCTGAAAGGGCTGGAAATGGCCTTCAACGAGGATCAAGAGAACCTCAAGAAGCTCTAGTGATACTATGCTGGCAAAGGCAAGCTTTGCAACACTTGTGCCCATCAAGAAGATGGACAGGGCAATAAAGTTCTATACTGATGTTCTTGGCGGCAAATTGAACATGCGTGCAGAGGGCGAGGTGAATGACACTTGGGCATCTCTCAGCATCGGCAAGAACGATTTCTGGCTTGTCAAGCCTGAGAAGTTCGAGAAGAGAGATCTTGCGTATACGACATTCATCGTCAAGAAGATCAAAGAAACTGTAAATGACCTGAAGAAAGCGGGAGTAAAGTTCGACCCTGCGGAGAAGTGGGGGCCGAAGGATAAGGTTGAGGGCAATGTAACCTATGGGGAATGGGGCGCAAGCGCCTTCTTCAAGGACTCTGAAGGGAACCTGATAATGCTGTGGCAGGATTCCTAACTACAGCGGTTTCCATTTAGTACGCAGGTACAATCCGTAAATTCCACCTATGAACATCCCTCCAAGATGTGCACCGTGAGCCACTCCAGAGGGCACAAACAGGCCTGCATAATCTATTACGGCATAGAGGGCAGCAGCCGCTATCATGGGTAGAGGCAAGAACCCATAGACGAAGATTATCATCCTCGGAGCCAGAACTGCTAGAGCTCCCATAACCCCATAAACAGCCCCTGATGCGCCAAGGCCAGGACTCAACGGATTAGTAGCAGTAAGCATGTATCCGAAACTTCCAGCAATGCCTGACAGCAGGAAGATAGCAAGAAAGACCTTACTGTCTACAATCTTTTCAAGGTATATTCCAAAGAAAAACAGAGAAAACATGTTGAAGAGCAGATGCGAGAAGCCCGCATGAAGGAAGATCGAAGTCAGGAACATCCAAGGCGCTTGAAGGGCAACAGCTGGGATGAATGTTAGGTAAACCCATAGGTTTGTTATCTGCTGGATTATAAATGCGATGATGGAGATTCCTATTAGGATGAATGTCCATTTTCCTGTTGGGTTATACAATTCGCACGAATTGCAAACTAACCATATCTATACCTTGCTAGAAAAGGAGAGGTGCGTTTATTATCTGCCTTGAATAAGGCCCATAAATCAGAATTTTTGGTGTTCGCATGGCAAGCTATTCAGATAACACAATAGAAAATAAGAGACAGCCAAGAGGCATGAGATTTGTCTTCATAACCATATTTGCCGCGATCATCGCTTGGAGTGTAGCAGGTCAACTGACTGTCCTCTGGCTGAACCTTTCTGAATTTGGCGAGCTCTTGGTAAAGCCCATTTACTTTGGTCTTCTGGGCGGATTTGTTCTGGCAGCCCTAGCGCTCATCAGGATCGATATCATAAACAGAAGGTCGCTCTTCTGGTGGGCCATCCTACTCGTTTCCAGACTGTTCCGCTCAAGAGGCATGGTGGAAGCTCTGCCTCCTGAATATTTTGACTTTTCGAGTTTCAAGCTCTCTCCTGCAAGATTTGTACTCTGGCAGGCAACCAAGGTCCTGGTCGGGTTGCTCTTCTTCACTAACGTCATGTTCGGGATGGCTGTATCTGCTGCTATGCAGGGCTGGAACTCCGGCATCAACGGATTACCTGCCCTGCTTTCACTCCCCTTCATGACGCCCTCTCCAGACATGGCTTTCGCTCAGGCTAACGTCATCCCTTTGATTCCCGCTCTTACCCTACTCATCCCTCCAGTACTTTCTGCTTTAGGAGTGAGGCTGCTGCTCTTGGTCGGGGTAACGACTCTCAGCCGAATCATCATGCCGATGATTGGGGCGTATGGTTGGGAAAGGCCTGTCAAAGGGTTTCCTGTAGCAGCTGTTGAAGCGCTTATCGCTGTCGGCCTCTTCTGGAGCATGGTAAACATGTTCTTCCCGTCATACATCGATTACAATACCCGCTACATGATAATCGGGATGGGAGTGGCAGGGCTCCTCCTTGCCATTTATGCAGCCATTGACAGATCGAAGAAGTTCTTTGCTAGTCCAAAACGGCGCGTAATCTATCTTCGATTGGGGGCCATCGTCATGGTCTTTTTGCTTGTAGCAAGCATAGCCGCAGTGAATAGCGGTATAGCAGATGCCAGAAAGCTTGAATGGTTGGGGCCGTACACGGTTCAGGAGATAGCGGTCAACAGGTTTCTTGCAGAGCTAGACAGTGTCAAGGTAGTTCCGCACAACTTCACAGAATCGAGCCCTGCACCGAGTCAGATAAATGCATATGTCGCGCAAGAGAATGAAATTCTAAGCAAGGTCAGACTCTGGGATTGGGAGGCAGGCTTTGCAAAGCTCAAGCCCGAAATAGGCCTGATACCCTATATCGACTTTGAAGATTCCGATATCATACGCTTCAATAGTTCTGTTTACTGGAGCGCCTCCATGAAGCCGATACTCCCTGGCACAGTCAGATCAGAGGACAGATGGTACGCATCACATTTAGTCTATACTCACGTTCCTAATGGCTTCTTGATACTCGATGGCCAAGATGGGAAAATAATCGACACATCAAAATTCTTTCAGCAGAGGAGAATCTACTATGGAGAAGGCGGGTTGCTGCAGGAGAGCTGGGCCGCGTATCCAGCAGGCCGTGAAAAGAGCGACGAGCTCGGGGAATACTTCTACAATGGAAATGGAGGCATATCTGTTGCTCCCCCTTTAAGCTGGCTCTTTGAGCCCAACTTCCTGCTATCGTACCCTGATAGGACCATCCATCTCTTGAGGTATCGTGATGTCTATGACAGGATGCAGCTGCTCTTCCCCTACTTTGAGTACCATCTTTTCGGAGAGAGTATTGACATGTATCCCGTCAAAGATCAAGAGAATACGTATTGGGCTATGCCTCTGATCGTCAGGTTTGACACGGACCATGTCCCTTGGAGCGGGGGCAACGCGCTGATGAGATTCGTCGGCTTTGCTCTGATAGATGCTTACAATGGCAACATCCAACTCGTCATTACTGGAAACGACTACTTCAGCGAGCTCTTCAAGACAGTGTACAGCGAATATGTAAGCGAGATGCCTGAATGGTTCAAGACGCAGGCAAGGTACCCTGAAGAGTTCTACGAATGGAGGGTATCGATGTTCAACTTCTACCATGTCACAGACCCTGCAACGTTCATAGCAGCAAAGGAGTTCTTCGTCATACCAGAAGGTCTTGACACGTATTACATCATAGCCAAGCCCTTGGGCTTCGACAAACCCGAATTCATCGGGTTGCTCTCTCTGGAGCTCAGAGGAGCCGCTGGAAGAAATTTGGCTGGGTACATGGCTGTCAGGAACGACTATCCGCATTTCGGCGAGATGATATTCTATGGGGTTTCCTTGGAGTCTCCGACTAAACTGCTCGGGCCTACGGGAGTCAGAGAGGCTCTGGAAAGGAATCCAGAATTTGCAACGCTTCGCACACTTCTTCGCACTCCACGTGTAGGCGACAACATTCTCTACCGTGTAGGCAACCATGACGTGTATTTCCTGCCAGTCTATACTGCGTCTGGAGGAGGCGTAGTTACCCAGATAGGCACGATTGCAGCGGTCGGAGCAGCCTTTACAGGGGAATATTATGTCGGATTGGGAAATACGGCTGGAGAGGCCTTCAGAGACTACCTTGCAAAGCTTGGAGGCGTCGAGTTACCAAAAGCGCAACCTGAACTCAGCGTCGAAAGCAGGAGGGCTGCTCTAGCATCGATCTTCGAGAGGGAGGGGCTCAGATTGGCCACGCCCGTGTCAACATTTCCCGATGTCTCGTTCTCTGAGGGGGAAGCAAAGTATGTAAGCGAAGCAGATTTGGAGAATACAAGATCCTTGATTCACTCCTTTGTGGACAAGTGGGTGAAACCATACAACACGGCAAGGATTCTGACATGGACGGAGGACTCGAAGGTGAACTTTGGCGTGTTGGTCAGAATTGATGGCCTGCTGGAGCTGCATTACATAACAGTCTTGCTTTCATAGTTTCAGCAAAAAGAGTAGAGTACTCGAGTACTTCACGAATTGCGTTAAAGGTCAGAAGATAGCCGTCTAAGTATAGTTGACAACCAGAACAAGCAACAAGTTTCTTGATAATCAGTTTCTATCTTTCAATCCTACAATAGTTCGATGTCCAACAATCTCTCAATTTTCATTCGCCGTACCTTCATTCGGGTCCAAAATCTGCCACTCATTCATCTAACAGGTAGAGCCTCTCAAGCCCTGGCGATATTCTGTTCTCGCGGGTTTTAACTTCAGGGTACATCTGAACGATATCTTGGAACCTCCCTAGCATGTCATATCCTGCTTGGGTCAGTGTAACATAAACTCTCCCACGTTGATCTTCGCTTTTCACAATTCCTCTACCCTCTAGTGTTCGAAGCTCTTTCTCGAGGGCATCCCACGAAAGGTTTGCTCTCTGCATAATGTGCGTGCGTTTCATTCTCCCTGCCGCGATCACCTTTAGTATGTCTATAACTACTTCAATTTTAGATCTACGAGCCATTATGTCAAGCCATGGATGCGAGTACCTACAAAAGGCTGTAAGAAACGAAGGCCAAAAACCGTTAGACAAGCTTGTTAACAAAAAGCTAATTTGCAGAGCTAACCAACATAAGTTTAGAAGATTAGAACAGTCTGATGGAGCTGTAGCCAGAGGAGTGGGAATCGAGCAAGAGCTCAATATAGATTCAACGCTATAATAGAGAAGCAGGAGCGCATCTATTCAACAGCGGGCACAATAAAATATCAGCACCCAGAAAACAGGCACGACGATCAGTTCTGAGCTTTGTGCCTAGCCTTGCATGTTGCAAAGGAAGATCTGGTCAGAAAGAAATCATACCCTGTTGCATTATCTCAAAGCGATCATAGTAATCTGAAATCCAGATGGCCCGAACTGGACAGGCCAGGGCATAACAATAATTTCAGAAGCATCAAACAGAGATTATCTGTGATGACTACGCACAACAGCAAAGGTACACCCCTAAATACGACAAAATGCGACAAAATTGAACTTAGTCTCTGCAACTAGGCATCACTGCTTGGTCACTGCCAGCTTCACCCTCGCCTGAAATGCTATTCCCGTCTTTGAAGTGCTGATTATCATGGGGCCGACTTTCCTGACAAACGCTGCAAACCCTCGTACAGTCTTTTCTCCTTCGCAGACTTGCTCGTTAGGAATTCTGCAACCTTAATTCTTATGTAGGAATGCTACATGTTGCGCGTTACAAACTTTCTTGCATTTTGGGCATGTCCAGAGAGTTTTTTTATAATTCTACTGCTTGAGTTCAACATTCGGCAACCCCTTGAAAGCCCTGTCTCCAGTCAGAAACTTGACACGAAACTTTTTGGCCATATAATAGCCCAACGCGTCTGCATAAGATAAGTTCAGACCCTCTTTGTTGAACTTCAACCTTAGCTTCATAGATTCCTCTAAATCCTCAAGATTAAAATGTACCAGATACTTTGAAAAGGCATCAAGCACCTTTTTAGCCGAATCTGCACCGAAGATGGAGAGTATCTTGTAGTGAACCTCCATCAGGTTTAGCATTGTAAGGATGCCATCATGCTCCTCGAAATACCATCTGTAATCCAGACGGTCGTTCAGATAAGCAATAACAGCATAGCTGTCGTAGAAGTATTTAGTCACTCCAGCCCTTCCTCATTTCATCCTTTGCACGCTGCAGGTCTTTTATGCGAAATTTCCCTCTCAAGGCTCTGATGTCAGATACTCTCCGTATCGATATTTCCACATCTTCTCCCTCCTTCAAGTTTTCCTTATCTGCAAGATCTTTTGGGATTATGACCCCGAAGGAGTTTCCCCACTTCCTAACTTTCGACTTTATCAAAGTTATACCTGTATCGCTAATTATACACGTATAATTAAGCGTTTCAAAGAGATAAACACGCAAATCACCTTTAGGATTCCCTACAAGCAGGACAGGCAAACCTTCGGGATCGACAGGTCCTTTTCCCTATAAGCGTCGCAATGCTCTCTTCAAAGAAGCAAAACCTTGTAGCACTATATTCATTTGATTCTGGAAAGTTGAATTTCGTCAGAAGGTTAGTTTCAGGATGCAAAAAGATATGGAATCATAGAAGAAGATTGCAGAAAGTAAAATTGTTGCTATAGCGGAGGGCCTTGCACAGCACAGGCTGGAGCCCGTATATCTGATATGGAAGACCCCCCATCGACTTTCCTGATCCTAGAACTGGCAAGAATTTATTAGAAAGAAAGATTAGGCAAGCATAGGGGCAGCTGGTTTGAAACTTACCAGATACCTCGCATCAGCGGTCCTGTTCATTCTATTGCCAATCATTCAAACAACTGTCGAAACTTTTCTGAAAAACGGGAATGGTGATACACCATGTTGCAAATAGAGGACTTTAGTATTTCTAATGTTACGCAGGTATTAATGGATGGACTGCAGCTGATAATGAACGCACTACGACCGATCGCCAGTAGCATAGGGGTAGAACCTTCAACTCTGCTGATTGGATTTTTCTTCCTGCTTGTTATCGGCATAGTTGCTAGCAGAAGCGGCAAAAGAAAGGTTCAGAAACAATACATCCCTCGTCAGATTCATGATTCTAACAGACGGAAAGACATTCCTGCAAGAGCTGACACGGAGAAGTTCTGCCATAACTGCGGAACCAAGATAATTGGGAGCGCAACGTTCTGTCCGAGCTGCGGTGCAGTACAATAGCTATTTGTCCCTCTTTTCAAGCTGACGGGCCTGAGCTATACCTCCAATTACTATTACGAAGACTCCCGCAGCTAGAGCGAGCAAGTCAGATGCGTATGCCTGAAGTGCATATCCGACCATCAACCCTCCAGCTACAGCAGTTGCGAAGGACAGAAACTTGTTGAATATCACTACCCCCAGTATCAATCCTATAAGAGCTGCCAGAAGTGCAACTGCAGTGTTAGGAATCAGAGCCCTGATCAGGAAGAAACTTGCCGCAGCCAGAGCAACTCCCAGAGCAACCCTTGCCAGATAATACGCAATTATTCCTACTATTATGAACCCTACAATCGCACCGACTATTGCTGACGCGCTTCCTAAGATCAAGGCAGATATGGTAAACCCTGTAGCAGCGCCTGCAAGGCCCCAGCCAAGAAGACTAACGTTTTGACGAACTTCCTTCCGAAGAAAGCTAGCCCAATGCCTACTATCAGCAATAATGGGGCTGCTAGAGTGTTGAATTCGTTTGCAGAGGATGCAATACCTCTTGACGCTGCTATGTTGGCAAGAATTTCTATAGCAGCACCAGATATCATCGTGTCATAATCGGAAGTATTGGTATAAAATCTCGATGGAGAATTTTTCTATTATGGGCTGAACATAAGAGAAGCCTGCAAACTCTTAAATCTGTATCCAACAAAAAAGCGCCATGGATAGCGTAGTCCATTTTGAAATCCCTGCAGATAATCCTGAATGTGCCCAAAAGTTTTACAGCGCTGTATTCGGATGGAAGATCAACAGCATGCCCAATATGGCCTATGCTCTGCTAGCTACAACAGAGGTCGGCAAGAACCAGATGCCGATAAAACCGGGCGCAATAAACGGAGGGATGCTGAAAAGGCAGGCTCCAGTAGAGTCAGTCGTCATAACGATAAACGTTGCCAGCATAGACGACGCAGCAAAGAAGATTGCAAAGCAGGGGGGAAGGTTATCAGAGAAAAGATGCAAGTAGGCCAGATTGGTTATGCAGCTTACTTCAGGGATACTGAAGGCAACGTAATTGGCCTCTGGGAAAACAAGAAATGATTAGGCGATTTCTCGCCTAACCTTTACGATCTAACCGTTGGTATTACGGTCACGGTAATTACCGAGCCAGCTCTTAGCACTCCTAATTCGATAGCCTGCCCCGGTGATACGTTTTCCTCCATGTAGATCGACCACTCTTCGAGTGACCTTATCTGCCTCCCGTTGACTGAAACTATGATGTCATTTGCCTGATACCCCTGACCATTAGGTGTGCTGATCCTTTGAGCCGGTATTAGCCCTGCTTTCTCTGCTGGGCTGCCAGACACGACACTGACTATCATTATTCCTCTTGTCGATGAATCAACATTAACTACGTTTGACGTCCTTATGCTGTCGGCAGTAAGTGTCAAGCTGGTATAGCCTACGAAGGGGTGCTCATACTTTCCTGTCTTGATTATCGAGTCTGCGACTCTTTTGGCTATGTTCGACGGGATTGCGAAGTTTATCCCTCCAGACGTTCCTGCATTGGTTATACCGACGACTTTTCCCTGCAGGTCGAGCAGAGGCCCTCCAGAGTTGCCATTAGTTATCAGCACGTCGAGCTGTATTACAGGAACTACCAGTGGCACGTTCTGGACAGGACCTATCAGTCTTCCAAGCTGGCTTACTACTCCAGTTGAAAGGCTTGCAGTCAAGCCCAGAGGGTTTCCTACGGCAACTACCTGCTGTCCGATTTTGAGCAAACTCGAATCGGCTATTTCAAGAGGCTTGGCCTGCTCTGGAAGATTTGTAACCATCAATACAGCAATATCTGCGAACCTGTCCTGACCAGCTATAGTTGCAGTGCTGCTTGTCCCATCAAAGAATTCTACTGTCAGACTTCTTGCTCCCTGCACTACATGATTGTTAGTCACTATGTATCCTGCTGAATATACGAAGCCCGAGCCCAGAGACGAACCCTGTGCGGTCTGCGACCTTACTACGACAACAGCAGACCGTGCCTTCTGGTACACTTCCTCGGGGGTTCCTTTTACTTGCGTGCTTACATTGATTTCTGCTAGGCGCACATCCAAGCCCTTCGTAATAGCCTGCACGGAAGAGTTGACGACACCGACCTTTGCCGAGAGCCCCTCTATGATACTCTGCTGCTGCATCAACCTGTCAGTAAGGGAAGTGAGCTGGACCTTCAGATCATTCAACTGCTGTTCAGCAACGACATTTCGAGAATCGGCACCTTTGAGTGATGCAATCTCTTGATTCAGGGAATCTATTTTTCTGGAAGTTTCCAAAATGAGCTGCTTTGTTGCAGAGACTTCCTGCATCGCGGCCCTCAGCTGGTCGTTTCCGTACTGCTGTCCATTATAACCCATGTATATGCTGGAGGATGCCAGAATCATTGCTATCAGGGAAACTGATATCATCAGGAGAATATTCTTGCTAGGCATAGCCAGAGCGTAAATTGCTCAGGGTATAAGGAACACTTAGGAACAGTTGTTCCGATCTAGAAATCCCACTTTTGATGTTTTGAATCCTGAATGAGTTTAAGTATTTGGTTCTAGTTTGGAAGTTGGCTTGGCAGCCGCCTTTAAGGAGTTCAAACTTGAAACCGTCCTTGTAGGAGGGTCGTTGATAGGTATCTCAGCTATTTCATGGTTCCTTTCGACCTATCCCATGGAGGCTGGCATGATGATGAGCCAAATGTTCGACCTGAACGCTACCTTGATACTTCTCTTTTCTCTGAGCTGGACACTCGGCATGATAGCGATGATGTTTCCAGTTATAGTTCCTATCACGCTGGCATTGTTCAGAGCAGCCAAAAATGCCGACCAATCTATAAAGGAAGGCGGAGGCCCGACGATACCAAAAGCCCTTACATTCGCATTTTCGTACGTATCGTTATGGATTGGATTCGGAATTGCGCTTTACATGCTGATAGGCGTTCTATTGTGGACTGGCAATGCTTTACAGCTTCAGAACCCATATCTTAGGTTCCTGCCAGCAGCAATTGTATTGGCCACTGGGATATACCAGTTCGTGCCATTCAAGGACACTTGCCTGAGCCGATGTCATCCTACCACATTTCTGGTTCGCAATTACAGAGGGGGCATCACAGGCCCAGCAAGAATGGGGGTATCATACGGTCTCTTCTGCATTGGTATCAATAAACCTCTTTATCAGCCAGGGACAAGCTATTCTGTCGACCTTTGCCCTTTCCCGTGTAACCCACTGCATTTTTGCTCAGACCTTAAGAAGAGAGCTAAATTATAAAAGGAGAACCTTTCTCAAAGCCTTAAAACCATCGTTCTAAGGCCTATTTCATGCCGGGGCAGTCAATACTGCCGGTAAGAGCATAACTCTTGGCAACGGTCGCCTAGCCTGGTAGGGCGCAGGCCTGCTAAGTCTGTGGCCGAAAGGCCTCGTGGGTTCAAATCCCACCCCCGGCGTTTAACTGAAAGAGATATGAATTTCATTTTTCCTGCAGTATGTGTTTGGAAAAACTAAAACTTGACGCTGTCGTCTTCGACCTTGACGGGACGCTGATAGATTCTTCAAAGGGCATCCACAGGTGCGTAAGGGAGGTCCTAGCAAGAAGGAGCTACAAGTCATTTGACGAAGAATTCCTCAGCAGGTCTATCGGCGTTCATCCCATCGATGCTATTTTTCAGAGAACGGTCAGGAAGAGCGAAGTAGATGGCTGTATAAGGGAGTTCAAGCAGAGGTATGGCAGGACACTTACGGAGGATGTCGTCCTGCTGGATGGCGCTAAAGAAACTCTTGATGCTTTGATGGAAGAGGGGTACAAAGTTGCAGTATATACACTGAAGATGAAGAACCATGCTTTGAAAGTGCTGAATCACTTTTCGATAAAAGTACATGACATACTTGCTGGGGAGCAGATCGGAGAGGACAAGTCTTCTGGAAGAGGCTTGAAGGAGCTTCTGGACGGCCTTGGCAGCAGGGCATCAAAAAGTGCCATTGTTGGAGACCAGTGGAGCGACATATCTGCAGGCAAGAAGGTCGGCATGACTACCATCGCCGTATTAGGAGGAATGGGGAGCTTTGAAGAATTGAATAAGCTCGGGCCAGACTACCTTATCGGAAGCGTTTCTGATCTGACAAAGATACTTTAGTTAGAAACTGTATTTGCCAGATATGCAAAGAATTTTTTCTATCGTTTTCTATTTAAACTCAAATGCTCGATAGTGCTAAGCTTTTTCGCTTCCGTGCGAATGGATGTTCTTTATCGCTATTTTGTACACGTCTATTGCAGCAAGATATTCCGATATTTCGACGCACTCCTTGCTCGTGTGCGAAAGGTGGGGATTGCCCGGACCATAGGTAACTACAGGTATCTTCAGATTTGAGCCAAGGATGTTCATGTCTCCAGTCCCTGTCTTCTTGACGAGCAACGGATGCTTCCCCGTAACGCTGAATATTGCTTTCATGAAGGATTTAACAAGGAGAGATGACTTGTTCGCTTCAAAGGGCTCAGTCATGTCCCCGACCTCTATCTTCAGTTTTGGAAATGCCACATCTGCTTGGAATTTTTCTAGAACGCTCTTTGCCTGCTGGTGCACCTGATCGCAGGTCAGTGTTGGAGGTATCCTTACATCTATCACCAATTCGCAGACTCCCGGCATGACATTGTCTGCAGAGCCTCCCTTGATCTTAGTCAAACATGCGCTTAGCGTCCCGTACCTGTTATTCTCTTGGCTGTCTTTGTTCAAGTAGCTGGATAATGCTGTCCATACTTCCAGTCCTTTCTCTATGGCGTTTTCAGACATCCAAGGCGCGCTGGCATGCACTGAAGGGGTATCGCAGACTATTCTTAATGAAAGTCTTCCCTTGTAACCTATTGTTATGTTTTCGACGCCGCTCGGCTCTCCAAATATCGCGTAATCTGCCTTTATCCCTCCCTTGATTAATTCCCTTATTCCCTGCGCGTCTCCCTCCTCGTCTGCAACCCCTGCAACTATTATCTTTCCAAAGCCGTTTTCTTTTGCTAGGCTTGATGCGGCCATTACCATAGCTGCCAGAGATGATTTGGCATCTACTGCACCTCTCCCGCAGACCAGTTCTTTTGTAACCTTGACGGGCTGGGATCCCGGGACAGTATCCATATGTCCGCACAATAGTGTCGTTGGAGAGCCTTCCCCGACTTCTCCTATGACGTTGTTCACTGCATCAGTCCTTACGTTCTTGAAGTCGAGCTCGTTCGCCATCTTTTCTTTCAGGAATTGAGCCAGAGTTTCCTCTTTCTTTGAAGGTGAGTATAGTCTGAGGATGTCTGCTAGAAGGCTTACTGCAAGGTCTCTTATCGAATCCACTCTGGCAACCTCTGCTGATTCTTTAGCGCAGAGTTCTGAGGATTATTAGAGTGTTTGTGTTTGCGACGCCCTCGATTCTTCTTACATCGTCTATGCAGGCATTGATCTCTGCTATGCTCGGGGCTGATAAAATGACTGCAATGTCGTACTGTCCCGTTATTTCGTAGACCGTGTCAACGCCCTTCATGCTTTTTAGTTGTTCAGTCATCTTTTGTGTAGGGATTTGAGGGTTCGTCGTTATTAGCGTAATAGCACTTGCACCCTGCTGCTCGCTGACCTCTACGGTGAATTTTGTAATCGTCTTCTTTTCTATCAGGTTCTGGACTCTTCTTCTAACTGCTGCTTCCGATAACCCTATGGTCTTTCCAATATCGACAAAAGAGGTTCTGGAGTCCTTCTTCAGAATCTCTATGATTTTTTGATCTAAATCGTCCATCTGCTAGTGCTTTTGCTGTGGAGGTGAAAAAGATATTGCTATTATCAGTACTCTTTTATCCACGCTAAGGTCAATATGATTTTTGGATGAAACGTAAAGAAATTGACGAAGATTTCTGGCAAGGTTATCAGGCATTAAGCAAAGCAGCCTATGCCAGAGGAGGTCAAGCACTTGAAGCGATTTCAATATTATTGTCAGGTTCTCTAATTGTTGCGACGTTGCCGTTATTGGTGGAAAGGAAGGATATTGTAGGCATGAAAACTGTTTTTGATATACCTTTTCTCAGCGCAGTTCTAGTAGTTGCTCTGATCCCTGTTGTAATAGCAGCAATATTATATCGGACGACAGAAATTGTGAATACAGTTGCTTAGAGCCGATTAAGAAATATGGAACCAAAAACGGGCAAGTTTTATGGTCATCATAATCTAAAAACAGATTTGAATAAATTTGCACCAAATTTTATGAAACTTAGGAAGTGGACTTGGCCTATATTTTTTGCAATTGTTAGTGGAGCTTATTGTGGTGGCATATTCACATTTGCCAAATTCCCAGCGCAAGTGAATGTTATCGTTGGCTCCACAGTCTTGGTTTTGGGACTATTATTGCAACTTCCGCCCTATTTGAGAGTTCGTGATATTAGTAATGATTTAGACAAACCAGAAATTTAGTAGCTATAGATTATGACTGCGACACGATAAATTTAAACGCATATTTTATTTTGGAATCGAGTGCATAGAGTTTAACTATATCCAGTAACCATCCCAAACACAATGTCAAAGAGCAGTCTTGAGAAAGAGCTCAAGCTCATACGACAACGCTTGGAATCTATAGAAGAAGCTTTGGCAGAAGAAGCTACGGAAGAGGACAAAAAAGCATTCAAGCAGGCCATGAAGGAATACAAAGAAGGAAAGACGATACCCTTTAGGCCAAAGGCTCGCAAACCTTGAAAGTCAGCTTATCGAGGAAGGCACAGCAATTTCTAGACCATTCTAACCCTCCCACAAGAAACAGACTCGAAGCAAAGATGGCAGAGCTTGTAAACACTCCCTATACATCGGGCTGCAAGAAAGTAAAGGGCTTACCAAATTCCTACAGGTTAAGGGTTGGAACTTATCGCATACTCTATACGATTACCAAACCAGACCAGATAGTTATATTCAGAATTTCTCCAAGAGAATCAGCCTACGACTTACTCTAAAGATCATTTCAATCTTTTTCTGAGCTCTTCGACAGTCATCCTGACAGCTTTTCCTTCTTGGACTTCCTTTATAGCTTTTTCAAGGTTCTTTCTGAATCTGGATCAGACAACATTTCAATAGTATCAGCAAGGTCGTCAAAATTTCCTTTGATTTTATTCCATTCGGAATACTCTTTCTTCCTGAACTGCCGCATGCCTTCTATATACGCTTCTATTTCTTCCGCTTCAGGTTCTACTTCCGTGACAACTGGCTTTTTCAAACTAGTACAGCCTTATAGCTTCCTCAACATCAGGCATAAGAGTAGGAATCCTGAACATTCGGGAAACGACATTAGCCAGATTCTCAACCTTCCTCCTCTCCCCATGGCAGATAATCACTTGCTGCAGCTTAGGCCTTAGCTTCCCAATAAATCGGATAAGTTGATTATAATCAGAGTGGCCAGAAAAGCCATCTATCTTCTCAACCTTGCAGCCAATATTGACAATCTTCATCTTCCCATCATCGGACATTATGGAAACTTCCCTTGCACCGTCAAGTATCCTCCTCCCCATAGTGCCTGCAATCTGATAGGAAACGAACATCAGCCTATTTTTGTCAGACGGAGCAAGCTGCTCAAAATAATTAATGATAGGCCCTCCTTCTAACATGCCAGATGTAGCCATTATTATCGCGGGGCCCTCACGCAGAGCTTCCTCCCTATTGGATGGATGCTCTATCATAGTAAAGTAAGGAGATAAGAAAGGATTCGGCCCTCCGCTGGAAACCTGCATACGCAACTCCTTGCTCAAGAATTCTGGATACGCAACATGGATGGCAGTAGCCTCAGAGATCATCCCCTCCATAAAGATAGGAGCCTCAGTCAATTGTTTATTCTTCATGTACAGATCCAATACGAGCATTATCTCCTGCGCCCTTCCAACTGCGGGAACAGGAATCATTACCTTCCCTCCCTGCGAAAGCGTCTCGTTTATCGACTTTACGAGGTTCATCTCTACCTCTTCCCTTGCAGGCATAAGGTCTTCCTTTGCCCCGTACGTGCTTTCAGTGATCAGCGTCTCGACTCTGGGATAGTTCCACGTCGTCCCATCAAATAGCATCGTTTTGGCAAACTTGTAATCGCCAGTGTAAACGATGTTGTGAACACCTTCTCCAATATGCAAATGGACGGTTGCAGAGCCTAGAATGTGCCCAGCATTGTTCAATACTAACTTAACGTCTGGAGAAATATCGGTTACAGAAGCATACGGAATCGGAATTGTATGCTGGATCATCTGCCTGACATCCCTCATTTCGTAGAGGACGTTCTTGCCCTCCTGAGCAGCAATCTTTACGTAATCCATGTGCAATAGAGTCATCAAAGCAAGAGTCGGCTCCGTGCAGTAAATTGGTCCCCTGTATCCATACTTGAACAGTGTAGGGAGATAACCAGAATGATCTAGATGGGCATGGGATATGACTACAGCATCTAGATCGTTAAGGTCAATGTCAGCCCAGTCAAACCTTGGGTAAGAGTCCCAAGAGTTCTTGGCATTTGGATGTATCCCGCAGTCGAGCAGAATCTTGCTCTCCTTCGTTGTAACCAGCAGAGAAGACCTGCCCACTTGTCTGAAGCCTCCAAGCGTCATTATCGTGATCTGCGAGTCCTGCGATAGCTTTGGTCGAAAGATGGTCTCGCCCAGAGCCCTGTAGAATCCCTCCCTCTCTTCTGACATGGTCTTCAAAACGTGCTGAATGTTCTGCAGGCTTTGCGACTGGATGTGCGGAGCCTTCTTTATCCTGACCCTCCAGCCGATTTTATCGACTAAATCAGTAGTGTTGAAGCCAGCTTCGGGGGCAAGTATGGAGGGGTTCTTTGCCTCGATAGTAACCTCGCCAGTGGCATCATCAAAGAATATCGTTGCGATTTCAGCTTCTTTGGGTATTGCAGAGTTTATTATCTGGTTGGCTTCATCCTCAGCCTTCCTTATCGACTTGTCAGTTCTGACGACGACTCTCCTTTTAACAGAATTCACAATGTTTGAAATTATATCAGCATGCTCCTGAATGTAGCGGAAGTTTTTAGTGTACAGAGCAATTCTTGGCCCTTCATATTCTACCCTCGTAATGACAGCTTCTGGAGGGATTATGCTCAGGATTGTGCCCATTATTGTCTGCGTAGGTTGTACCTGCGCCTCAGTCAACTCAGCTACCGCCGGAAAAACCTGCTACGATCTTCTGCTTCTCTGCCGCGCCAATTTCGCGCAGACCAGACCCATTGATTGTGACGACGTCTATCCCATCTCCGGTGCCCGCATTCCTCTTTATCGCTGCATGGACCGCTTTTACTGCAATTGGAACGGCTTCCTTCATCGTCAGGTTCTCCGAAAATTCAGACTCCAGTATCCCGTAAGCTACGGGGGAGCCGCTGCCAGTAGAGATGAACTTCTCCTGCGTCAAAGAACCAAACAAGTCGACATTGTAGAGGTCTGCACCCTCTTCGTCGAAACCTCCTACCAGAACATCAGCTATCAATGGATAGAGCCTTGCAGAGAAGAATATGTTTGATGCAAGCCTTGCAGCACTTTTTACTGGCAATGGCTGCTTTCTTTCAAGCTTGTAGATGCTCGCATTGTACTTTATCGCATCAATCACGCCCTGAGCGTCTGCTACTCCTCCTGCAATCGTCATAGCAAGATGGTCATCAATCGTAGCAATCTTCCTTACGTGCTGGTGGGCTATGAAGTAGGTTCCCAGAACCGCCCTAGTATCAGTCCCTAAAACTATGCCGTCGGTGCAGACAAGCCCTACGGTAGTCGTTCCATGTAGTTTCCCTAATTTGCTATCAGAATTTTGCATATCTAGTCTCCTTTAATGGTGAAATTGCTGCAGAAGAGACATGCATCGGGAATTTGCAGAGGTAAATAAATCTTTCAGGCGACTTTGGCCCCAGCAGCAATTTCTTTGTCTGGCTTCAATAGCGACAGAATATCGCCTTCAACGGCTGCCAAGAGCATGACTTCTGATTCAAGTCCAAAGAGCTTCTTAGGTGCCAGATTGGTTACTACTGCAACGGACTTGTTCAGCAGGTCATCCGCAGCATAATTCAAACCGATTCCAGCAATGCACTGCTTGCTCTGCCCTCCAATGTCGATCATAAGTTTCAGAAGCTTCTTTGCCCCGGGGACAGGCTCTGCTGAAACTACCTTCCCTACTCTAATATCGATCTTTGTAAAATCCTCGTATGTAGCTGACAACTTTTCGCTTGGCCTTTATGTTGTAGATATTAATCTCTTAGCTTTACTTCAGCTTTGCCTTCTGCTCCTGAATCTGCTCCTTCTCTAACTTCTTGAACAGAATTTCGGGCTTGCCTATTTTGTGTTCGGGCTTGATTGCTAACTCGCCTGCTGAATCCCATCTTCCAAGCTCGATATTGAGCTGCTTGGCAAGCCTATCTGCAGAGAAAGGTATGTACGGCGCTAGCAGAATTCCTAAAGTTCTTACAGCGTTGATGGAAAGGTATAGACAGTTTTCCTTCCCAACGTTCTGTTTCCAAGGCGCCTTGTGCTGGAAGTATTCATTGCAGGAAGATGAAAATTCCAAAATGGATTTCAGAGCCTTGTCGAGTTCGTTCTTCTCTATCTGCCCTCCGACTATAGAAGCAATCTTCCTGATCTTTTCTGCAAATCTATTGTCCACATCTTCAAACCTTGTCGGTTCTGGGACGACTCCTTCAGCTTTAGACTGCAGCAAGCTCAAGGCTCTGTACAGGAAGTTTCCTATGTTCGCTACCAATTCATTGTTTATCTTTGCCTCAAAATCGTCCCAGTCGAAGTTTATGTCAGACTGGTCGTAGGGCGTAATCCTTGTCAAATAGAAGCGGAGATAGTCTGAAGGGAACTTTTCTAGGAATTCCTTTAATCCGATGTACCATCCCCTGCTCTTCGAGAACTTCTTCCCCTGCAACTGCAGGTGCCCTCTCGTTGGAATGTAGTCTGGAAGTTTGAACTCCTCTTGCAAGCCTAACCTCATCGCTGGCAGGAAAAGGTAGTGATGATAGACGATGTCCTTGCCTATGTAATGGTAGATTTCGGAAGAGTTCCAGAACTCTTTCCCGTTTCTTTTGGTGTTATCTAGGTGCAAAATTGTCGTGGAAATATAGCAGAGATGGTTGTCGAACCAGCCGTAGAATACTTTCCCTTTGGCCTCGTCAAGAGGTATCGGAACTCCCCAAGAAATGTCTCTTGTAATATCCCAGTCTCTTAACCCGTCTTCGATCCATTTCAGGACGTAGTTTTTTACCTCTGACTGCAGTTTTTCATTTGAGGTCAACCATTTCTTTAGATCTGGAGCAAAGCTCGATAGTTTGAAGAAATAATGCAGGCTCTTCTTCTGGATGGGTATTCTTCCGCATATTGCGCACTTTGGATCTTTTATTTCCCCCTGCGTGAAAGCTCTCCCGCAGTTCTCGCACCCGTCTGAATACTGTCTTTCTGCATTGCAATACGGGCATGTGCCAATGATGTACCTGTCAGGCAGGAACTTTTTGTCGAACTCGCAATACGGCTGAATTATGTCTTGCCTGTAGATGTAGCCCTTTTCGTATAGCTTGGTGAAGAAATACTGAACAAACTTGATATTTTCCTTTGAGCTGGTCTTGTAGAAAAAGTCAAACGAAATGCCAAGGGCTGTAAAGTCTTCATAGTCCCTTCTGTTCCAAAATGCGACATGCTCCTCTGGAGTCTTCTTGGCCTTTTCCGCTTCGATCAGGATTGGAGTCCCGAAATCGTCGCTGGCGCAGGTGAATACTACATCGTAGCCCTTCAACCGACTATATCTTGCAAAAATGTCAGGAGGTAAGTATGTTGATGTTATGTGCCCGAGATGGATTTCGCCGTTGGCATAAGGAAGGGCTGCGGTTATGGTAATCTTCTTGTTGAGTTTCCCGTTCACCTGCAAAAATATAGTATGTGATTGCTAATAAGTATTAGCAGAATTTGGAGAGTAAAGTTTCTCTCCCCTTATCCCTTCATCCATTTTGACAAGCTCTTTTTCCTGCATTGCAGATAATTTCTTTGCAATTATTCTCCTTGACGCTGTTCCTCTTTCTGCCTTGACCTCTCTGGTTATCTGTGAAATATTCAGAGGCTTGCCAGCTTTGTGCAGAGTTTCGAGTATGTGCCTTTCGATATCCCCATAGTTCTGATTCTGTGCAGCGTTCCGCAATGAAGAGGCCAAGCCTACAAACGAGCCTACTGCAGATACCACGCCTCGAAGAGTTCTGAGTTCCTGCTGCAAGTCCTCTACAGAGCCAGTTTCTTTCAGTAGCAGTTTCTCTACCCTCTCCAGTCTACCAGCAAGGTCTATCAGCCTTTCTTCAAGGCTCCTCTTGTTCTCTGCCAAGGCTAATCAGCCTGCCAATGCTCAGCGCTTCTGAAAAGTCGGGAACCGCGATCTCTGCAAGTCTCTCGGCGGCATCATCTGTAAAACCTTCCTCTTGGAGTATCTTCCTGGCCTTCTCTGTAGTCTTCTTGGTCTGCCTCTTTGTCCTCCAATATAATGAGAGGTAACCGCGAAAGAGTGCCCCTGACAGTACGCCTGCAGAGGCTAGGACTGACAGCCCTGAGCGTATCTTGCCCATGTTCAGTCCTTTTCTTCGTCGTGGTGCCTCTTGTGTATCACTATTCTGCGCCCGCCGCTTCCAACGACCTTTTCAAGTATGGAGACTGGGCTTGCAAACTGCTGCTCGGTCATCTTCATCGCTGCTTCTTCGCTCATCCCTCCTGCAACGAGTTCCTTGTAGAATACGGATATGGCCCTTGCTCTTTCTCTTGCCTACTTTTCGTCTGCTGCAAGCGTCATGAGTTCCTTTAGGGGCCCGATGATGTCTTTTAGCAATCCCGGTACTTCAGACCTTACCGTCTTGAGGACTTCTCTGAGTTCCTCTATGTCTTCCACTTTGTGCCTTCTTTCCTCCTTTTTTCCGCTCATGGTGCTATTCTGGTTGTTCACCGATAAAATAGATTGTAATAACAAGTGAGCATGTGTGAACACATAAAGGCTGGATCCAATAGACCAAAAAGCCAAATTGGCTAAACATCTATATCATTAAATATCATCTTTCCTTATGAGGATGCTGAAAAATGGTCTTCGGCCTCCGTAAAGACTCCAAAATGGAGGAAATCTACAAGAAGGGTACAGCGGAGGGTCTATTGCAAGGTTATCTCAAAGCAAAAGAAGAAATGGAAGGCAGGATACGAGATTTGGAGTCAAAGGTTGAAAGTTTCAAAACGGTAGAGTTAGAGGTAGAGACCTTGTGTGTCCAGCTCAAAACCGCACAAGATCAAATTAACCTCCTTGGAAGGCTCAATAGACTTACCGAGGATAAGGTCTAATTTTCTTGCTATCATACTGAAACTTTGCTTGACAGCCATTCCCCTACAATTCTTGCAGCCTTTGCTCTGTGCGAAAACCTATTCTTTTCAACCATAGTCATTTCTCCGAAGGTCTTTCTGCTGCCTTGTGGTATGAATATAGGATCAAAGCCAAAGCCTTGTACACCTCTAATTTTTCTGCTAATACTACCTTCAGCAATCCCAATTACATTCTTCAGAACCTTGCCTTTTTCCCCATAACTAATTGCTGAATGGAACTCTGCATATCTATGATCGACTTCTTCAAGTAGTTTCAGAACTCCTCCGAGTCCTATGGTCTTGTAAACATAAGACGAATATGGTCCCGGAAATGTGTTCAGGACTTCGATCTGAAGGCTAGCATCCTCTACAATGAAGGGCTTTGAAAACTCTTTAGCAATTTTATTCGCTGCATTTTCAACTACTGCAAGCACGTTATTGGCCTGAACCTCTTCCCCCTTTATGTTGATCTGCTCCAGTTCAATACCAAATTCTTCCAAAACCTGTTTGACCTCTGCAAACTTGCGTGGATTTCCTGTGGCAAAGTAAAGCTTCATTCTACCCTAGCATACCTCCCCCTCTTCTCTATTTCAGAAACAACGACAAGAACTTTCTTCGTCCTTTCCTTGCCAGCAACTTCCTCGTATCCTGCAACGATGTGAGGATAAAGCTTCTGAAATTCTGTATAATGTGCGCTGTTAAGAACTTCCTTTATGAGTTTCAGGTCAACGCCCATATCCTCAAACTTGGTGCTCTGCGTTGCCAAGCCAAAGTCTATCAAGTGTAACTTGCCATCATAGAAGATGAAATTCGATGTCGTTAAATCGCCGTGGACAATGCCTGCAGAATGCAGTTTAGCAACCATTCTGCCAACTTCCCTTGCAAGTTTTTTCTTTAATGTCATATCATCTTCGAGAAAAATCTCTTTCAGCATCTTCCCTTCAAGGTTCTGCATTATGATTTCAGCCTTCTTTGCATCCACAAAGTAAATCAATGGAGTAGAGACTCCAGCCTCTCTCGCTTTGGCGATAAGTAGAGCTTCCCGAAGAGTCCTCTGCGTCCTTATTGCATCATCAAGTGCCTTCTGCCTGTAGGGTTTTGGAAGCCTCTCTTTTCTTATTGCTGAAAATTCGAACCACTTGCTGAGGTAAATAGAGGCCTCGGCGCCCTTTCTGATCAGTTTCTCCAAGGCGCGTCAACCCTGTCAAGCCTCCAAGACTGCTTAACAAAGCCTTCTTCAATTGGAACCTGAACTCCAGCCTGATACGCAAGTATGCCCGTCCAAGCTATCTGCAAACCGCAGTCGCCGCTCTTCTCCCTCGGTATTTCATATAGCCTTGCATCATGCTCCCTGCACATTATGTTCAGCATCTCTTTCAGCCGTGAATTTGCAGCTACCCCTCCTGTGATAAGGACTTCCTTCTTCTCAGAAAAAGCCAGCGCCCTCTCAGTAACCTCTGTAAGCATTGCAAACGCAGTTTCCTGCAACGAGAAACTCAGTTTCGAAACATTGTTCCCGTCATGCATCATCTTCTTTACAGATGTGATTACGCCCGAAAGCGATACGTCATTGCCTTTAACAGAGTACGGCAGGTACGTGTATTCATTTGATACCTTTGCAAGATTTTCGATCTGAGGGCCTGCTGGAGAGCTCATGCCAGCTTCCCTCCCAAACTGGTCTATCAACTGCCCAACGGTAATGTCGAGTGTCTCACCGAAAACCCTCCATCTTTTAGAATGGCAAGCAACTATCATCGTATGCCCTCCTGAAACCAAAAGCACGACAGGGTCTTTTGCTCCAGAGAGCAGGCATCCCAGTTCGATATGGCCAATGGCATGGTTTGCGGGGACAAGAGGCTTCCTGTAGTAGCTTGCAAGAGCTCTGGCTACGGTAGCTCCAACCCTCAGGCAAGGCCCCAACCCCGGCCCTGCAGAATATGCTACAGCGTCTAGCTCATCGAATTTGGTTTTTGCAATGTCAAGAGCATCCTGCACTAATTTTGGAGCGACTTCGGAATGGTGGCGCGACGCTTCTCGCGGGTGTATGCCTGAACCCGGAGGAGCCTTGTAAGCATCTTTAACATCAGATAGCACTTTGCCATCAGAAGAGACTACTGAAACACCGAATGTATGAGCGGTAGATTCTATCCCTAGGCAGAGCATTGCAATTCACCAGCGAAACTAGAACTTCCTTATCTTTCTGTATAGATCGCCTAATATTTCAATGTAGGGCTTTACTTCTATGAGAAAGTCGTCGAACCTTGCCTTTTCATAAGTGATCTTGTTCGTCTTATCTTTTGAATAATGCTTAGCCATCAACACAATCCCGGAACTTCTTTCAGGGTTATCTGACTTTATGTTAGGAAAGTAAATCATCGCACCGTAGCCAGTCTTCGCATCTCCCTTTGCGAATATTAGATTGTAATACATCTGCATGGTGTTCTTGAACTGTTTCAGTTGCTTTCTCCTACTCTCCGACCTCTTTACATCGTCAAAATCTGCAGCGCTAAGGACGCTGATCATTTCCTGAATCAGCTTCATGTCTGCAACTTTCTTGTCATAACCATCCATCTGCACGGGCAGCTCATAGATAGAATCCATTATTGTGTCCCAGTCGTCTACATAGCGGAACTTCGAACCTGCATCAAGAAACATCTCTCTCCTCAGCTCTTCAGCCAAAACGTCCTCAAGCTTAGGCGCTTTCTTCCTCACTCTAACCCCTCTTCATGCTTATCAACTCCTTGCTATTTTAACTGCTACTATTGCACAACCAGATGGATTTCAGGTCCATAGAGATAGCATACTTTCTGCATGCTACTGAAGATTACGACAGGGTCATTGCTACCATTGCGAAGGAGCTTAACCTTCCTATTGAAAGGTTCGAAATTAGCAGTGTTGAAGGGCATTACGGCAACCCTCTGAAAATTGTCAAGGCTCATATCATCGGTGCAGAAGCCGAGAATTTGCCTGTAGGCTTTTTCAGAAGGATGTCATCAATGGTCAAAGAGAGTATTGTGCATGAGATAGGCCGCTCTGTGAACGAACATGGAGACCTATTCGTCAGGCTTGATAAGCAACAGCTCCTTGTGGGGAAGATAATCCTTGCAGAAATAGACCCTGTCAGGATAAAGTTCAAGATAAGGTATAATATGTATAGGGCGAAGCTTTTGCAGACCTATGCAGAATTTTTTGCAAGCATGAGCAATTAGCCAGATTTTCGCTACGCTTCCAAAAGTTCGTCAACTGCTGAATCCGATCTTGTTATGGAAAATATTCTGTATCTTTGCAATAAGGCTGTTATTTTTTGTATTTTTTTTTAAATTCTGGATATGAATGAAAGCTTGCTCTAATCATATCCAACTGATGTTGTAAAATTTATCACCTAAAAGGTAAAATATCCAATTGGTATAATACGCAATTAGATATATGTCCAGCCTATTAGTAATGTGCCCCTTCTGCAATGAGCAAATGTCCTACCTGCAGTTCGAGGAGCATAACTGCTTTGGTGAAGAACCAGAGCCCAAATACTTGGATTTGGGCGGCGGCTAAATACAGAACTGCTAGCCGTAGAACCCTTTCTCTCTTCTAGGAACCCTGCTTGAAATCCTCTTGTATAACGATGAATACCATTCTTCAACTTCCTTCGATATAGAAGGCTTCACAGAAGCTAGTGCAGCATCAAAATCCGTCTGAAGTACCTTTGGTATAGTTTCATTTCTCCTTAAGGACGATAGTGCAGCTTCCCTGCATACTGCTTCTAAATCTGCACCAGAATAGCCTTCGGTCTTTTTTGCAATCTGCTCAATGGAAACATCATTCTCAATTGGCATCTTTTGAGTAACTAAGCGGAGTGTCTCATTCCTTGCCTGCTCGTCTGGGGCCTTTATGTAAACCAACAGGTCAAGCCTCCCGGGTCTTAGCAGGGAAATGTCCAGCATGTCAGGCCTGTTCGTTGCACCCATAACAAAGACCTCCTCGGAGCTGGAAATCGAGTCTATCTCGGTAAGGAGCTGGCTAAGAACTCTTTCCCCGACTCCAGAGTCCTCGCTCTCCAAAGACCTCCCAGCAGCAAGGGAATCTATTTCATCAAAAAAGACGATGCATGGAGTCGAGGTCCTCGCCTTTCTGAAGATTTCTCTGACTGCTTTTTCAGATTCGCCTACCCATTTTGAAAGGATTTCAGGCCCTCTAACAGTTATGAAATTGGCGCCGCTCTCCGTCGCAATAGCCCTTGCCAGCAATGTCTTCCCGCAGCCCGGCGGCCCGTACATGAGAACCCCTCTTGGAGGCTTGACACCAACTTTGTGGAACATTTCTGGCTTTGTCAGAGCCCATATCACATTCTCCTGCAGTTTCTTCTTGATATCTTCCAAGCCTCCAATAGAGCTCCAAGGCACAGAGGGAATTTCGACATAGAATTCCCGCATCGCTGTAGGGACTATCTCCTTTCTTGCATCCCTGAAGTCCTGAGCGTTGACCGTCATCGATTCCAAGATTTCTGGGGAAATCTGCTCCCCTTCAAGCTCGATCTCAGGCAAGAACCTCCTCAAAGATTTCAGTGCGGCTTCCCTGCAGAGAGCTCTCAAGTCCGCGCCAGTATAGCCGTGCAGTTCAGAAGCTACTTGGGCAAGATTCACGTCAGGGGCCAAAGGCATTCCTCTGGTATGGATCTGTAGTATCTCTAATCGGCCCTCAGCATTCGGGACACTAATCTCTATCTCTCTGTCAAACCTTCCCGGCCTTCTTAATGCTGGGTCAATGCTGTCTGGTCTGTTAGTCGCGCCGATTACGATGACATCGCCTCTTTCTGACAAGCCGTCCATCAATGCAAGAAGCTGTGCAACGACCCTCTTTTCGACATCCCCAAAGACTTCTTCTCTTTTGGGCGCTATGGCATCTATTTCGTCGATGAAGATTATGCTCGGAGCGTTCTCCTTGCCTTCCTTGAATATCTCTCTTAAACGGCCCTCGGTCTCTCCGTAGTACTTGTTCATTATTTCAGGGCCATTGACGACCAGAAAGTTTGCTTCCACTTCGCTTGCTAGGGCCTTTGCAAGCAACGTCTTACCGCATCCAGGAGGGCCGTAGAGCAGTATTCCGCTTGGAGGCTCTATGCCCAGTCTCTGGAATACTTCTGGGTGCCTGAGCGGAATCTCGGCTATTTCTCTGAGTCTTCTGATCTCGCCCTTTAACCCTCCAATCTCTTCGTAGCTTAGGACGATCCCTTTCTTCTCTGGGACTGGCTGATTGGAAATGTTCAGTTTTGTATTCTGATCAATCTTCACTATGGGTTTCGGAATTATCTTTACCGCAGTGAACAAGATGGGGCTCCCAAGTATTACTACTGTCACATCATCGCCTTCAGTTAGCGCAAACCCCTTCAGCCTGTTCTTCACGAACTCGCAAAAGTCAGGATCTATTACTAGTTTCCCTCCTACAGGTGCCAATGTTATGGACCTTGCAGGTTTTGCATCAGCCTTCCTTACGGAAACGAAATCGTCCATGGAAACGTTGCTATTCTTCCTGCCCTGGCCGTCTACCCTGATCATTCCTGCAGAGTTGTCTTCCGGGTCTGCTGGCCATGCAGTTGCAACGGTGGCTCTTTTCCCGATAATCTCTATTACGTCGCCCGGTGAAACGCCCAGAGCCTCCATAGTTTCAGGATCTAGTCTTGCTCTCCCTTTCCCTACGTCCCTCTGCTTGGCTTCAGCGACCTTCAGCTGGACTGCCATGATCTTCCTTTCCTTGGCCATCTTAAGACTGCCCTATGCTTAATTACAATATAAGAAAAGTCTTCTGCTTTCCCATGCAGAAACACTTAATATAACGGCTAGTATAGAATGATTAAGAACTAAAATGATGCAACAGCAGAAGCTGATTACGATTACAGATAAAGCCGTCAAGAAGGCCAAGGAGTTTATCACCAATGAAGAAACAAAGGCAACAGGTCTGAGAGTTTACGTTGCTGGTGGAGGTTGCTCAGGTTTGACATATGGCATGGCTCTTGAAGAGGCTCCAAGTGAGGAGGACATCATAATAGAAGAAAACGGCTTGAAGGTTTTTCTCGACCCTGCAAGTGCGAAGTACATGAAAGGAAGCTCTATAGACTATATCGAAAGTCTTGAGGCTTCGGGCTTCAAGATCAACAATCCAAACGTAGTTTCGACCTGCGCCTGTGGACACTCATTCCAGGCCTAAAAATCAACATCCATCTTATTAGCATCTACTGTATAGTATGTACAGATGAGTACCGTGGGTAACATCTACAGGAGGCTTTACGGCAGAACGTTTTCGAAGCCCACAAACTTTAGCTGGGTAATCGAAGGAGAACTGGCAGGTTCAGGAATGCCATTTACTGGCAGAGAGGTTGAATATTACGTTTCCCAAGGAATAAGAGCTGTTTTGAGCCTAACTGAGGACTCGCCTCCAGACGAATGGTTTTCAGCATCGAACTTGAAGCATGGGCACATACCAATCGATAACCACACCAATCCTTCGCAACAACAGTTACTTGAAGCGATTGATTTCATAGACGGTTCGATAAAAGAAAAGAAACCCGTAGTGGTCCACTGCCATGCAGGGCAAGGAAGAACTGGCACAATACTTGCAGCCTACTTGATATCGAAAGGAAAAAACCCTGCAGAAACGATCGGAATGTTGAGAGAGGTGCGACCCGGCTCTGTTGAAATAGGTCAGGAACCATCACTATTTGATTTACACGAGAAACTTAACGGCAAGTCCAAGCCTTAAATCCTCATTTATCATCAGAGAAATAGTTGAAGATTTACACGCGTACCGGCGACAAGGGCGAAACTGGCCTTTTCGGCGCAGGAAGGGTCAGCAAGGCATCATCACGAATTGATGCCTATGGAGATATTGATGAAACAAATTCGCATATAGGTCTTGTCAGGTCCTTTGCAAAAGATAAAAAAATTACTAAAATTCTCCAAAGCATACAGGAGGACCTGTTTGTGCTTGGTTCAGACCTTGCAACCCCTTTAGAGTCCCCTGCAAGGAAAAACATTCGCACAATAACTGGACAAGATGTCAAGAGGCTTGAGAACATCATAGACGAAATTGAAGAGAAGAACAAACCATTAAGAAATTTTGTCATTCCTGCAGGTTCGAATACCGCATCATTATTGCATGTTGCAAGAACAATCTGCAGAAGGGCTGAACGAAAGGTAGTTGCACTGAAAGAGAAAGAAAGGATTAATGAACAGTGTTTGATCTATCTTAACAGGCTTGCAGATTTATTATTCGTCCTTGCAAGGTTTGCCAACAAGCTCTCTAAAATAAAGGATGTCGAATGGAATTCGAAATCATGACATGTGCTTCTGGATAACCTTCTCTAATCCCGCTTCGCCTACAGCACCTACAACGGAATCGACAACCTTCCCGTCCTTAAATATTACAAACGTAGGAATGGAGAATATCCCTAGCCCAGAAGGGGCTCTTGGGTTTTGGTCAACGTTCATCCTCGCAAAACTCATCTTACCTGCATATTTGCCTGCAAGTTTCTCGAATATTGGATGCATTACACGGCAAGGCCCGCACCACTCCGCCCAGAAATCCACTATTGTAGGGGTGGAACTTCCTATTACTCTCTGGAAGTCTGCATCAGTTATCGTTATAGAACCCTGATGAGTCTCCATCTTTACATCTCCTTTCTGCATCTCAAGCATCTTTCTCTGCATGATCTTTTGTAGTTCAGCATCCTCTGCAGCACCCACAAAAACTAACCTAAATTCTTTCGTATATAAGTGTGGATACCCTTGCTTTGCGTTATGCCCTGAAGTTAGTCCCAAAGCCATTGGCCAAAGGTTCTATACAGCTCCAACAAACTTACGCATAAGCCCACAGTGAATACTGCAACCTTATCATGTTAATTCTTCTATTTACAATATCCAGATATTCTCAATTCAATTGTTAGAGAAACCCGTATATAGATGTGAACGAGTTGCAGACCATGGCTCGAAGACTGTCCGTCTGGAGTCTGATTGTTGCAACACTCCTAATAGCATCAGCTATCGCAGTTTCCGTGAAGACACCGTCCCCAATCCCGTTGGCAAATGCCCAGCAAGCACCTTTGGGTGCAAACTGGGAGAGGGTCAACTATGATGGCAATGGAGGCAATTACAACCCTCAAACACAGATAACCAAAGACAATGTCCAGTATCTTGAGACGAAGTGGTTATTCCCATTCGTAAGGCCAACGACGCCTCAGGGGTTGCTTACAGGCTACGGTTCCACGGCACCTCCAATAATAGTAGATGGCATGGTGATCGTTGCTCTGAACGACAGGAGGGTCTTGGCATTAGACGCTTCAACTGGTAAGAGAATATGGCAGAATGATTATGGAAATACCTACAACCGCACTGCAATTCTTGCAAAATATACCTATATTTCAGCACCTTCTTCTCATGTGCATGCAATAAACTACTACAAAGAAAAGGGATGGCTTATACCCAGTGTCATTGCCTGCTTCGCATTTGCCATTGATATAAAGACTGGTAAAACAGCATGGACAATGGAACCTGAATTGATGTGCGGAACCAACCAAGAATTTGGTGCTACAACAAGCCTAGTACCAGGTACTGTGGGAAGAGGATTCATGTCCGCTCAGGCTCATCCGCCAGTATTCATGGGCAATACAATGTTCTTCCCCATAGGTGGTGGTAGTGGTTCGGGAGGAACAGCTTTCGTAGCTGCTTATGACGTATCCAACCCCGCGAGCATAAGAAGGCTGTACAGAGAATTCATCACTCCGAACCCGTACAACCCCGATCCGGAATTCGATATCAACTTGTGCAAGGCCGTTAATGGAAATGGATGGTACTTTGAATATCCAAAGTACCTTGAAGCCGTTGGCTATCCAAATAGGGATAGGCCTGCAACATATTTGGCAACAAAATGTACAGATGTTGATCCAGAAGTTCTCAAATACGACTGGTTCGACCTAGTACCCACTTCAAGAACCTACATGAAGATGCACACTGCGTCTGCAGTGGCACCGGTCTGGGGTAATTATCCACTGGATCCTGAAACGGGTATAGTATACCTAGGCTGGGGAGACCAAGGCCCATATGGTAACCTTACAAACAGGTACGGCCCAGGCACTCCAGGTAGCGGCATGACAGCGCATGACATAAGGACGGGGAAGATGATATGGTACTTTGTTGCTGCTCCGCATGACCTATGGGACTATGACTGCGCTTGGAACGGCATTCTGACGAAGATTAATGGCAAATCACACCTCATAAAGCACTGCAAAGACGGTAAAGTATACGCCCTTGATGGAGCTACAGGAAAGCCGCTGTGGATATGGGATGCCCCAACCATAAAGAGAACTGTCAACTACGGAGTAGGCAGAGCAACTGTGGCCGATAAGAACGCTCCTCAAGGTATAAAGACAATAGGCGATAACACACCAAACGATCCAAATGCCTGTTGCAGGATGACAAAGAAGGACATGAGCAAGAGGTGGATGATCGAACCGGAACCAGGCCCAATGGTAAGGATATGCGGTGAAGTCTGCCTAGAGTCGGATATCGCATTCGATGGTCGGAAGCTCTACATTGGACACTTTAATTGGGTAGATACGAAGGGCTTCGGAAATGTCAGAGATTTCGGCAATAATGACGTCGGAGGAGGTGGAGCTCAACAGTTCAGGCCACTGTTCCCCGATAGCGTCTTCGAAACTAACATGAACGTAGATGCCGTGGATATCAATACAGGCAAGCTCGTATGGACATACAGGATCGAAGGTGCCGCCTTGAGAGGAGGCCTTATGACTACCGGGGGCATGGTCGTGGTAAATTCCAACGATGGAAAAATGCGATTCCTTGACTCGGAGACGGGGAGGTTAGTACATCAGTTCACTTTCGGTCTTGCAACCAATGTTATGCCTACAATAGGCGCTGACAGCACTGGAAAGATGAAACTCTTCACCTACATCGGAGGAAACACTCAAGGATTCGTCGGGTGGCCAGTTGCAACTCCTGCAGATGGCTCTCTGGTTGCATACGGACTGCCTGATGTCCTACCACAGCCTCAAGTGATAACCAAGGAAGTCATCAAAGAAGTGCCAAAAGAAGTCATCAAGGAGGTTCCTAAAGAGGTCATAAAGGAAGTACCAAAAGAAGTTGTGAAAGAAGTAATCAAAGAAGTTGTGAAAGAAGTAATCAAAGAAGTACCAAAAGAAGTCATTAAAGAGGTGCCCAAGGAGGTAATCAAAGAAGTTACAAAGACAGTCACAGTTGAAACTATAAGCCCGATATCATACGCTGCTATCGCGATAGGCGTAGTACTGGTAGTAGTCTCTGGCGTAATCATGTCAAGAAGAAAGAGAGCGTAGTCCTCTCAGGGGAGGGTTTCCTCCCAAATTTTATTATTTTTTAGCATCCAAATCTAGCACTTATCCGTGATCAAAGACAAAATAGGGTTATCTATCCAAGCTTCAGAACGAAGCAGGGATGCTAAAATCAATTCAGAGCGGGCCTTTCCTGCTAGTCTTTGCGTACGGGCTGACGCAGGGATTCATTATACAGATGATTGGTCCTATATTCCCCCTATTTCTTTATGAAGATCTAAATGTTCAAGTTTCGCAAATTGGAGTAATCGTATCAATACTCCCAGTCGTTTCGCTGATCACAAAGATACCTCTAGGAGCATGGATTCAGCCAAAACAGTACGTGCCTGCCATGCTCATTGGCTCTGCAACTATGGCGCTTATGCCCTTTGCATACTCGTTATCACAGAATATCGAGACTCTAATACTGTTCAGAATGATTCACGGCATATCAACTGCTATCACTGTAATAGTAAACCTTGCAGTCGTTACATTAGTCGTTAGCAGGAGTGAAACTCAAAAAGCCGTAGTTTACTATACGACAGCATTCTCTGTTGGTCTTTTGCTGGGGCCGTTGGTCGCAAGTTTCATCGTAACATTCTTGGGATTACGATACTCCCTCGCAATTTCATCTGCAATAGCTCTGTCGGCACCGATCATCTGTATAGGATTCTTAAAGTACCACGGCTTGATGAAAGACAAACCTGTACCAGCACGACAGTTTGCGATTGGGCGAATTTTTAGGCTCATGCGCACTGCAGGAGTTGCCGTCCCTTCAATAGTAGCTTTTGCTCACAGTTTCCTGCTAGGGATAATGCTTACTTACGGTTCCCTCTATGCAAAACTGACATTCAAACTGCATGACTCCCAAGTGGCATTGCTTTTCTTTGGCCTGTTCACGATGTCCCTTCTAATCAGATTGCGTTATAATCAGCTCCTTCGCTTATGGAGTAAGACAGTAGCTCTAGCAGTCGGGCTTTCTGTAGCAGGACTCTCACTGGCGTTTTCAGGATCCGTAACTGTATTTCCCCTCTTTGTAGCGGCCTTTGTAGCATTTGGAATTGCACACGGCCTGATGTTCCCTACAGCAACAATCTTGGTAGCAGATTCTACTTCCTTTGATGATAGGGCGTTGGGCAGTTCGATATTCCTTTTCTGTTTCGATATTGGTCAACTAACTGGCCCCATTGCCATATCTGCAATCTTACCTTTCTTGGGAATCGGCATATCTATGACCATCTCTTCTGCAGTCGTCGTTTTGGGGCTATTCGCAACATTCTATCTTAAGCGCTCCAACCCGTTTCTGTAAAGATGTAAGCGTCATTAGTATAACGTTAGAAAAAAAGAAAGATTAAGCGTGAAAAAGTCAATATGACTAGTCCGCGCAATATAGACATACCGACAGAAAACCTGACCGCCCTTTTTGGGGACGACATTTAGAAATTCTAAAGCTCGGTTCTTGTCAGTTGGTGTCCCTTGTTTTTGTTGACATGGCCAACAGCATCGCCTATGCTCATGGTCTCATAGCCGCATGTGCAGGCGTACTTCCAGCCACTCATTCCACCCTTCGCGGGTGCCTTCTTGCTCATCGAATCATCCCCTTAGCATGCTTGCCAAAAATTATACAATTTAAGCATTCTTTTTACCACGAAGGCTCGTCGGAAGTGTCATCTTGAGGATGTATAGCATCCTTTAGAAAGTCTGGACCCTTGATCTTGCAAGATCTATGAATCAAATCCCTTTCCGTTATTATTCCTACAGGCCCATCTAGCATGACTACCAACCCTCCAAAGCCGAGCGTCATCATCTGCCAAGCTGCTGCCCTGACATCTTCCTCTGCGCCGATTGTCCCAAAACCCATGTCCATGACTTGTGCTAGTTTGATCTTGAAAGCATCTTCAGGCCGCATGACTCTGTAGGAGTAGGCCCCGTCTAGAAGACGCATGACATCCTTGTTTGTAACAATCCCTGAATAGCTCTTACCATTATCGGCAGTTATCATAACCCTCCTAATTCTATTGACAGCCATCAGAGCTACGGCATCAAGAATAGTGTTTGATATTGCCAACGAATGAATTTTTTCGGTCATCACTTCCTGCACCTTCAATCCAAGCCTTCCTGCTCCTTGAGCCATGACTGAAACCAAATCCCTCAGGGTTACTATACCCTGCACCCTCTTGCTTTTATCGACAAGTGGGAGAGCGCTAAGGCCCTTATCAGCCATCATTGTTATAGAATCGACAAGGCTCTGGCTGGCCTCCCCTGCGATAACATATTTATCCATGATCTGCGAAACCGGCTTTGAGAGGGCCTTCAGGAGTATTGTACCGGCACTTGTCCTCTTTGAAGATCGTATAGCTGAATCAACGGCATCGATTACATCTTGGGCAGTAACTATGCCTACAAGTCTGAACTCTGCATCTGTAACGGGGATATGCCTGAAGCCCCTCCTGACCATCAGCCTGACAACATATAGGATCTGCTGATCCTTGCCTATGGTAACAGTCTGCCTAGTAAATAGCCACCACATATCTGCGGTCTTCGACATCAACTATTGGATGCTATCCAATTTGATTTATCCCTTTATTGAATAGGATTAAATAGCAAAGTAACTTTGCCGCAGATTATGGTAGGGTCGCTTGTTGATGCTGCGCTAGCTTGGATGCATATAGTTTCAGCAATAGTCTGGATGGGCTCTATAGTCTTCTTTACCATGGCCCTTGGCCCTGTAATTCGGAGCCTGTCTCCACAAACACGGGCTGAATTCTCAATAAAAATGATACCCAAGTTTGCAAACTTTGTCAGATTATTTGCGATACTTACTGTCGTATTTGGATTCGCTCTAGTTCTGAGCCTTACAGGCGGTAATTTCTCGGCTTTAGCACCAACTACACCCTGGGGGATCGGGATATCAGGTGGTATGACACTTACGATCGTCGCTCTTGCATTGGGTTTCGGGATATCCATTCCCACAGGCCACAAGATAGTAAAACTAATTCAGGAGATGCAGAACAATCCGCAATCAAACGCAATGGCTCAGATACCCAGACTGCAAAAACGCTTGACAATGGTCGCAATAACAGTAGTTGTACTCCAGTTCTGCATAGTTGCCTTAATGGTCATAGCAGCTAGAGTTTAGGCTTACAAAACCACTAATAATCACTTGGATTTAATTACTAAATATTGTACTAATGTAAACTAGAATGCGGTCGCCGGGATTTGAACCCGGGTTACCAGCGATCAGCCCAACAGGTTGGCAGGCTGACGTCCTAGACCAGTCTAGACGACGACCGCAACGCTCTATAGAGTCAGATTACGGATGTGTTTTAAGGATTAGCTATCAGCATCATTCAAAAATATGCCTTCTAATAGTAAGAAGAGTGGAAAAGGATGGCAAAGCAGATAATACTCGGGTTGGTGCAGATGCGGTGCAAAGACGATACGGAGGCTAACCTGGGCAACGCAATCGAAAAGATCAACTTGGCAGCTAGCAAGGGTGCCCAAATAATCTGCCTGCCTGAACTATTCAGATCACTGTACTTCCCGCAAGGCGAGGATACCGAGCAGTTCGGCTTGGCAGAGAGCATACCCGGTGAAACTACGGAGAAGCTAACGAAGATTGCGAAGGCCAATAAAGTCGTAGTCATAGTTCCAATATTTGAGGAAAGAGCATCAGGCCTGTACCATAATTCTGCAGTTATTATCGATGCTGATGGCAAGATGGTAGGAAAATACAGGAAGATGCATGTTCCCGACGATCCTTGTTTCTACGAAAAGTTCTATTTTACTCCAGGCGATCTAGGCTTTCACAGCTTTAATACCAAATACGCCAAGATTGGAGTCCTGATATGCTGGGATCAATGGTTCCCTGAAGCCGCAAGGCTGACTGCCTTGCAAGGCGCGCAGATAGTCTTCTATCCTACCGCTATAGGTTGGCATGATAGCGAAAAGAGAGGCGTTGCGGAGGCTCAATTACAGGCTTGGGAAACGGTGCAGAGAGGCCACGCCATTGCAAATGGAACATTTGTAGCTGCAACAAACAGAGTTGGGAGAGAGGGAAGTTTAATATTTTGGGGCTCCTCTTTTGTTTCTTCTCCGTTTGGGGAAGTTTTGGCAAGAGCCAGCAAAGACAAGGAAGAAGTTTTGGTAGTGAAATGCGACCTTGGCAAAATAGATGATACTAGGCAGAGCTGGCCTTTCCTCAGAGACAGGCGCATAGATGCCTATTCGGCGATAACTAGCAGGTTCATAGATAGGCAGAAATGAAAAGCTCTATTCAAGAAGAGGCTCTTCCGAAGGCTCTCGGGTACAGGATGCCGGCAGAATGGGAGTTTCATTCTGGGACGTGGATAACCTGGCCGCATAACATAGAAACATGGCCAAACAGATTGCCTGAAGTCGAAGATACCTTTGCAAAGATGGTAGATGCCCTGTCGGGGAACGAGCAGGTCAATATACTCGTCAATAGTATTGAAATGAAGAACCATGTCCTTGAAAAAGTGAAACCAGTTTCGGAGAATGTCTTCACCCATATAATAGAGACCTGCGATTCTTGGATAAGAGATTACGGCCCAACATTCATAGTCAATGAAAAAAGACTCGCCCTGATAGACTGGAGGTTCAATGCATGGGGAGGGAAGTACGACCCATGGCCTCATGACGACGACGTTCCCAGCAAGATCGCGACAATACTTGACATTCCAATCTTCAGTCCCGATATGATATTGGAAGGAGGCTCCATAGAAGTCAATGGAGCAGGGAGCTGCTTGACTACAGAGTCCTGTCTTTTAAATCCGAATAGGAATCCAAGCTTGAGCAGGGCACAGATTGAAGAGCGCCTGAAGAACTATCTTGGCTTGAACAAGATAATCTGGCTCAAGGGGGGTATTGCTGGCGATGATACCGATGGCCATATTGACGATATAGCTCGTTTCGTAAATGCTAGCACTGTAATCTGTTGCTTGGAAGAAGATCAAAGCGATGAAAATTATTCTGTGTTGACGGAGAATTACACTCGGCTGCTAAATGCTTTAGATCAAGATGGGAAGAAAATCTCAATTATCCCCCTACCCATGCCTGAGAAAATTGATAGCGAAAAGCGATTACCTGCGAGCTACGCAAATTTCTATATCGGGAATAATGTCGTTCTGGTGCCTACATTTGACGACCCAAACGACAAAAGAGCTTTAAGGGTCCTTCAAGCATCCTTTCCTAAAAGAGCTGTAATTGGGATAGATAGCAAGGCTCTGGTGGAAGGTTTCGGAGCTTTCCATTGCCTTACCCTGCAGCAACCCAATCCGCAATAGCATACACACCCATACCCGTTAGGGGGATATGACGAAACGATTAATTCGCGATAGAACTAAACCTTCGCATTTGACCTTGCGGCTGAAACTGCTTCCTCTGCAAGCCTTCTTAACGGAATTTTCAACTTTTTTGCAACATCGCGCATTTCTTCGTATTCAGGCTTTACCGCTATAATCTCACCTTTTGCATTTCTCGAAACCTTTACCGAAACAGAAACTTTCCTGCCATTTAGCTCTATTGAAATTGGGACAATTTCCCTGTTAGCTATGTGCCTTGTAGAAGTTGTAATTCTAACTCCAAGAGTACCAGTTTCCATCATTAGTTTCTCAGCTATCTCTTCGGTTTTCGCAAGGTCTGAAATTACTCTGACAAGGAAACCCGGCCTTCCTTTCTTAGCGATGGTCGGTATGATGGAAACGTCCGTTGCCCCCGCCTCGATCAGCGTTTCAGAAGCGTAGGCAAGATGCTCGCCATTTATATCATCAAGGTTAGTTTCGAGTATAGCAATCTCCTCCAACGGTAGTTGAGAATATTGTTCTCCAAGAGTCAATCTTAGAAGATTTGGAACTTCAAGGTCTTTTGTCCCAGCTCCCAAACCAACGCCTACTGGCTTCATGGCTGGATAGAACTTTATGCTTTGGTCTACGAGATTTGCGAGCATTGCTACGCCTGTCGGCGTTGCAATTTCTGTCTCTACAGGCCCTCCAACTATAGCAAGTTTTTGCTCTTTTGCTATCTCTAATATTGCGGGCCCGGGATTGGGAACTCTGCCATGCGAAAATGAAAATGTTCCTCCGCCTACAGCGATAGGTGTTGCAAATATTCTTGTATCAGGAAATACATCTAGATCACCTAACGCACAAGCTGCACCAACAATATCGACAATAGTATCAATAGAGCCAGCTTCATGTAAATGCACTTTGCTTGCCCTTTCATTGTGCAATCTCCCCTCAGCTTCGACAAGGGTTTTGAGTGATTTTAGAGCGAAATCCCTTGCACCCTTTGAGATGTCTATTGATGACAGTGTATCTTTAATGGCATCAAGCATTTCCTCTGCTTTTCTTCCGTGAACAGTTTCCTTAGCCAAAACAGCAACGTGCTTTGCCTTAAAGCCATGCTTAACGACATCTCTGACCTTGATCTCTAACTTGGTGCAGTTCTTCAGGTGCTTCTTTGCTGACAGCATCGCGTTCACAGTATCTTTTTGGTTCGCGCCAAGGTCTATTGCTGCAGCTACGAGCATATCGCCAGATATTCCTGCAACAGACGGGTCAATAACGAGAATCCTTGACCGTACCATTCATGTAGATTCAGATGAGCTATGCCTTATGCTTTATCGAAGTCTTCTAAGCACGTATTCAAGCCATCTTCTTCCGTATGGAATGTAATTGGCAACTGCAAAACCTTCTTGCACAAGTTTGATCTTTAACTTTTCACCTACCCCCATCAAGAACTGAAACTCGAAATCCTTCTTGTACCGTCTGGAAAGAACCTTCGCTTTTTCGATCAGGATGTTATCATGCGTCGCAATTGCAAAGTTGTTCCCTCTTTCAAAAAGACTCTGCGTCAGTCTGGCATAGTTCCTGCTGACCTGCTCGTGCTGTCCAACTATCATGGAGCTGATTTCTTTGTACGCTCCCTTACAGAGTCTGACCTTTCCATTGATTGCCAGTAAATCGTCAAGGTCTTTGGCGCTCCTTTTGAGATAGGCTTGCACGGTAACTCCAACATTATCGTACTTGCTCCTTAAAGCTTTGTACAGATCTAAAGTTGCTTGAACGTATTCAGATCTTTCCATGTCAACCCAGACAAATGTATTCATTTTAGCCCTATCAAGAAGTTTAGCAAAACTATCCATGCAAAGTTTCCTGTCAATAGTCATTCCAAGCTGAGTAGGTTTTACTGATACGGATGCTTGCACTTTACCTTCTGCTATGCGGTCAAGAAGCAACATGTATTCTCTGACAGTTCCCTTGATCTTCGAAACACTCTCTCCATGCTCCTCAAGGAAGTTAATAACGCCTCGAATTCCAACCTTATTCAATTCTTTTGCTCTTGTAACTGCCTGTTCCAGCGTGTCACCGGCTATCCACCGTTTTGCAAGGCGTTTGATGTTTCTTTCAGATCTAGAGGGCTTGTCTTCGCTTGGCATTGGCATTTGCTTTTGGACTGTCTGTAAATAAACCGCTTTGCGAATCTTTTTAGCAACAAATTTTTATTCAATACCAATAAATCATTTGTAAATAGCAGGAAGAAGCAGAGCGATCTTATTTGGAAAAATGGAAGACGCTTAGGCACAATGGGGTTATCTTTCCAGAGTATACGCCTAGAGGACTCTCTATAACGATCAGAAGCAAAAGAATTACATTGAACCCTGAGCAGGAGGAGATGGCCTATGCGTGGGCGAAGAAGCTCAGCACGCCTTATGTCCAAGACCCTGTATTTGTGAACAATTTCCTGAAGGACTTTCTGCAAGTCCTCCCTCCAGAATTTGCCGCTGCTAAAATGGAGGAGATAGACTTCTCTGAAATAGTAAAGTTTCAGGAAGAGGAGAAGGCTAGAAATTCTCAGCCAGAAGTAAAGAAGCAGCTAGCAACAGCAAGAAAAGAAAGAAGGCTTGCCCTGAAAGAAAAGTTCGGGTATGCTGAGATGGATAATGTGAAGACGGAAGTTGCGAACTATTTGGTAGAGCCTGCAAGCATATTCATGGGAAGAGGCCAGCACCCTTTCAGGGGCAAGTGGAAGGCGGGAGCGAAGCCAGAGGATGTCACACTTAATCTTGATGAGAATGCACCGGTACCTCCCTGTCCCGTATTAGGGAGGAAATGGGGACAGATTGTACACGACAGAAACTCCACATGGATAGCAAGGTGGATCGACAAGCTGACAGAGAAGGAGAAGTATGTCTGGCTATCGGACGTTTCTCCAATCAGGCAGAGCCGCGACAAGGCAAAGTACGACAAGGCCAAGGATCTTGAAAAGGCGATAGAGAGGGTAAGGAAGCATATCTCCAGAGGGATGGAAGCGAAAGATCTGAAGGAGCGCAAGATAGCCATGGTCTGCTACCTTATTGATAAACTGGCGATGAGGGTCGGGGACGAAAAGGATGAAGATGAAGCAGATACTGTTGGTGCTACGACTTTAAGGGTTGAGCATATAAAGACCACTGACAAAGCTATAGAGTTCGACTTTTTAGGCAAGGACAGTGTAAGATGGCAGAAGACCCTTGAAGTAGATTCTGATGGGAGAATTCTTGATGCTCTAAAAGAGTTCTGTACAGGAAAAAATTCTTCCGACTTGATATTTGATGGCTTAACTTCTGATGCTGTAAATCGCTTCCTCAGCAGGTGCTACGAAGGGCTTACTGCTAAAGTCTTCAGAACATTTCACGCCTCGAATATAGTGAAGGATTATCTGACATCGCAAAACGGAAAGATATCTCCAGAGGCATCCAATGAGAAGAAACTCTACCACGCAAGACAGGCAAACCTGCAGGCAGCGATAAAGTGTAACCATAAACGGACGCCTCCAAAGAACTGGGAGCAGAGCCTGCAGAAGAAAGAAGAGCGACTGAAAGCACTTGAATCGCAAGCAGGGAAGACCGAAAAAGCCGAACAGAGGAGGAAAGAGAGCATAGAAAAGCTGAAGCTCAATATTGAGATAGCGAAGCAGACCAAGGAATACAATCTTAATACCTCATTGAGAAACTACATCGATCCGAGGATATACAAATCTTGGGCCGATAACGTTGGGCTTGACTGGAGGGTTCTTTACACCAAAACTTTACAGAGAAAATTCGAATGGGTCAGCCAGTCAAGGCTGAAATGGACGTCCGAATAGAATTCAAATATATCAGCAATTTTCTAAATAACGAAGGTCGGATTATGAAGGCTGTCTAGAGTACAGCACTGAAAAGGTTTTACATATATTCTCCAGAACCATCAGGAGAGGCAAATGATCAAGGTCAGCGACGCTATGGTCAAGAAGGTTCAGACAATAGATGGCGACAAGAGTATAGAAGAGGCTATCAAGATTATGGGAAAGAGTCATGTAGGAAGTCTCATAGTTACAAAGAAGGGCAAGAATGAACTGCCAACGGCTGGTTTAAATCTGGAGGAACGCTTAGAGAATTGGCTAGACAATGATATTTCCATAATCTCCGACGAATTGTTTGTTATTGGAAGGTAAGTTCAGACCGATTTTGGAGGATCCATTGACCTCTTATGTTTAGACAATAATGGAGACATGGTAGTTGTCGAGTTAAAAAGGGATAAGACGCCTCGGGATATAGTGGCTCAGGTCTTAGATTATGCATCTTGGGTAAAAAATCTGTCCCACGATAGAATAAGGGAGATTGCTGGCGAGCGTTTGGGAGAGAACAGCTCACTCGAAGAGGCCTTTCAGAAAAAGTTTGGAACCGAACTTCCAGACATTCTTAACCAAGATCATCGAATGTTTATTGTGTCGTCCAAGTTGGACAGTTCGACTGAAAGGATTGTCAACTATCTTTCGGATTATAGTAGGATAAATGCGGTAACATTCAGCTATTTCAAAAAACATGATAAAGAGTATCTAGCTCGTGTCTTCTTAGTCGAGCCTGGATTAGTAGATGTAAAAAGCAGGTCGTTGAAAAAGAGGTCATACCTGACACAGGAAGAACTAAAGGAGATTGCTGACACTAATGGTGTAGGAGAATTATATTCGAAACTTGTAGATGGATTACGTGATTTCTTTGACGAAAGGCACCCCACTACAAGCTCCCTTGCATTCCAAGGAATTCAGGAAGGGAAAAGGAATACGATCTTTAGCCTAATCCCTGGTGAAAGTGATGCTAATGCAGGTCTAAAATTCCAACTATGGATAAACAGGTTTTGCAAATACTTCAACGTGGAAAGGCAGAAACTTGATTCCTTGCTTCCAGCAGATAAAGTGGAAAAGCCATTTTGGAGGTCTACTACGCCTGATCAATCAGGATATGAAGGATTTTTTTAAAGATAATATGAACGTTGAAAGATTCTTGAAAGGGTTGAAAAAATAAAACCTTGGGCACGGCAAGATTTGTTAGAGTTCTTTAAGGGAGCCGATAGCAACACATTAATTTAGTATGTTAGAGCAGCTTTGCAAAAAGGCCTTACAATGTTCCAAGAGAACTGGCACAGCAAGACAGCAGATGAAACTTTAGAGGTTCTAAAGAGCAACAGGGATAGAGGTTTATCTGAAGAAGAAACAAAATCCCGTTTGGCAACTTACGGAGCAAACGAGCTGGTTGCAGAAGAAAAGACCTCTGCACTGCAAATCTTTGTCAAGCAGTTCAAGAATTTATTGTTAGCAATTTTGCTCGTCGCAACTGCAATCTCAGCAGCATTGGGCGAAACTGTTGACGCGATTGTAATTGGCGTTATCGTGGTATTTGTGGTAATTCTAGGATTTGTCCAAGAGTACAGAGCAGAAACTACGCTTGATGCTCTGAAGAAGATGCTCAGTCCTACCTGCACTGTAGTAAGAGATGGCAAGCAGAAGGAAGTCGCTGTAAAGGATGTCGTACCTGGAGACATAATAGTGCTTGAAGCGGGAGATAGAATTCCAGCTGATTCTAGAATAATAGAATCTGCAAACCTGCAGGTCAACGAGGCCCCTCTGACAGGAGAATCCGTTCCCGTAAGCAAGATCATAGCATCATTGACAGAAGAGACCTCACTGGCAGACAGGACAAACATGTTGTTTTCAGGGACTACCATCACCTATGGAAGAGGCAAGGCAGTCGTAATAGCAACTGGCATGAAGACGGAGTTTGGAAAGATTGCAAGACAAGTAACCGCTGTACAGGTCGAGGAAACTCCTCTGGAGAGGAGGATGAGCGAAATTGGCAGAAGAATGGGGATGCTCGCACTCGTAATAATACTTGTCATTGCCGCAGTCGAAGTCGGGGAGGAATACTTTACAATCGGAACGATAAGGCTAGATTTCTTCTTTGAAGTCCTGTTATTTGGAATTTCCCTTGCCGTGGCATCTGTCCCGGAGGCCCTTCCTGCGATAGTGACTGGAAGTTTGGCAATAGGCATGTACATCATGGCAAAGAAGAACGCATTGATCAGAAAGATGCCCGCAGTAGAAACTTTAGGATCTACGCAGATAATTTGCTCGGACAAGACTGGGACACTGACTAAAGGAGAAATGACGGTAAGGGAGGTCTTTGCTTCCGGAAGGACATTCTTTGTAAGCGGTGCGGGGTACGAGCCTACAGGCGATATTGTCAGCAATGGGAAACAGATCACGAAGGATGCAGAGCTGGAGAATCTAGCTGTGGCTTCGGTCCTCTGCAACGACTCTAAACTGCAGCAGGAGGAGGGGAAATGGATCGTCGCGGGAGACCCGACGGAGGGGGCGCTTGTAGTGCTTGCAGAAAAAATGAAATTGAATAGCGAAAAAATCCGAACAGAAAATCCTCGCATTACCGAGGTTCCCTTCAGCTCGGAAAGGAAGAGAATGACTACGGTTCATGACAGCAAGAGTTCCAAGATGGCTTACATGAAGGGCGCTCCAGAAGTAATTCTTTCTCTATGCAGTTTTGTTTTGGAAAACGGTAAAGAAAAGAAACTCAGCCCAGATGAAAGGAAGCGCATAGCTGCCGTTAACGACGAAATGGCAAGCAAAGCGCTAAGAGTTCTTGCCATAGCAGAAAGAAAAATACAAAACGTCGATGACGGGCCTGAAAAATTAGAGAAGGAATTTACTTTTCTGGGCTTGGTGGGGATGATAGATCCTCCAAGGGTCGAAGCTACGCAGGCTGTCCAGATGGCAAGCCAAGTTGGAATGAAACCCATCATGATAACCGGAGACCACAAGATTACTGCTATGGCGATAGCCAAGGAGATGGGTATCTACAAGGAAGGCGATCTTGCTCTTACTGGAGATGAGCTTTCAAAGATCGACGATGTAGCGTTTGAAAAATCCGTAGAAAAGATCAGCACATACGCTAGGGTTTCTCCATCTGACAAGCTGCGGATTGTCGAAACGTGGCAGAAGAAGGGCAAGGTCGTTGCCATGACTGGGGACGGAGTCAACGACGCTCCCGCATTGAAAAAATCTGATATCGGAATTGCAATGGGCATTACAGGGACTGATGTCACAAAGGAGGCTGCAGACATGGTTCTTGCAGATGACAACTTTGCCACTATAGTCAAGGCTATCGAACTTGGAAGGTGGATCTATGACAACATCAAGAAGTATCTTGCATACCTCCTTCAAGCAAATCTTGTCGAGATAGTCGTCATGAGCCTTGGTGCGTTGGTATTCCTGAGGCTCTTTGGCTATACTGGAGAAGATTCTCTGCCATTGCTACCCGTGCACATACTTTACATCAATTTGGCAACTGATGGCCTTCCTGCACTGGCTCTGGGTTTCAGCCCTCCAGACCCTGACCTGATGAAGAGGCCTCCGAAACCGAAGAACGAGCCTGTATTTACCAAAGAAATCAGGTTGTTCTTGCTGAGGGCGATAATAATAGAGGCTCCTATTCTGCTTGCAGGATTCATAAGCGCCCTTCCTGATGGCCTAGAGCAAGCAAGGACAAGATTGTTCCTCATGTTTGTCGCAGTTGAACTGGTTTTGGCACTAAATTGCAGATCTTTAAGATTTACAGTCTTCAAGGTAAGGCCGCACAAATGGCTAGTACTGTCTGTTTTATGGGAAATTGCGCTGATAGCGATACTTCTAAGCATACCGTTTACTAGGGAGGCGATTCATGTTATTCTTCCCACAATGACTGATATTTTGTGGGTCGCTGCAGGGGCATTGATAACGTTCGCAAGCGTGGAACTTATGAAGCATTTTATTCCTATTGGGAAGAATTCTGCTTAAATAGGCTGAGTTTGTGTGAATTGAAGGATGATTTCTGAAGAGATCAAAACCAGGGTAGTCAGACGCTATAACGAGAACCCTCACGGCTGGCAGGTCTTTACCGCTAGGGATACAAGAGGGCACATTGATACTGTTTTTGTTCAAGGCGAAGATGTCTTTGCCATCAAGGAAGAGGTCATCAATCCTTTCAGCTCCATTGGTGTAGGGGTTCAGGAAAGGGTCGACATGAAGAAGTCTTTTGCAGGGCCTTCTTTTGGCTTGCGACCTTTGGATTACACGACTCTAGAGATGTTACTTGCCATGAATGCAAACGTGCAGAGGAATGTTGTAGGGGAACTGATGGGCAGAAACCCTGTTTCTATTCCAAGCATAAATGCGCCAGCTGTGATTCAGGGGCCTGTAATGCAGATTAGAGACCCGCTGTCGATGATGGGAGATAAGCAGAAAGATGTCAATTCCCAACTGAAGGAAGAGCTCGACAGATTGCTGGAGAAGAAGTACCCCCATTTGAAGACTATGTATGGTTGAATTTTGCTTATTTACACGAGCATTAAACCCGAAAATATGTCTGACTAGAAATCAGCAGAAATATTTGGCTGGCTCGGCGCAGCTATAACGATAGTAGCGTACGCATTAATCAGCTTTGGCGTCTTTGACGCTGAAAACATCCTCTACCAGATTCTAAATTTCACTGGTGCAGTAGGAGTTGGGGTAGTTTCGATAATGAAGAAAATTTACCAGCCGGCAGCACTAGAAGTAATCTGGGCATTCATAGCATTCGCAGCTATTCTAAACATTATACTGTAAGTCTGTATCTTGCAGCCTCTGCCCCAATAGATATACCTGAGAGTGCTATCATTACGAAGGAACCTTTAGACTATAGAATTAAATGGCCGAGAGTTTAACATCAGCTAAATGCTTGTAATGCAAGCTCCAACAATAGTAAGATACCTGCGAACCCTCAGCCAGATTACTGGGAGAAAAGAAGAGGTCGTTGAGGGCGAGCAGACTGTTGCTGAACTTATTGCCCAGCTAGAAAGCAAGTACAGTAACGGTTTTGAAAATGTAAAGGTTCTGATAAACGGCATACCAGCAGAGAAAGAGCATTCAATACAAAATGGAGATGTCGTAGCACTAATCCCTCAGAATGCAACGCCAAAGGTTTACGTCGAAACTTACGGCTGTAGCGCGAGCATGGCCGACGCAGAGATGACCCTAGGCCAGCTCCTGAACAACGGTTTCAAACTCTCCAACAACATGGCTGATTCTGATGTCAACATTATCGTTACCTGCAGCGTAAAGTCTGCAACCGCCAGTCACATGCTCTCCAGAATAAGAAAACTCTCCAATACGGGGCTTCCTCTCGTCGTAGCCGGGTGCATGCCAAAGACGGAGGCAAAGGCGATCGAAAAAATCAACCCCAACGCGAGCTTGCTAGGCCCAAGTTCGATAGACAAGAGTGTAGATGTTGTAAACTCAGCAATTCTCGGCAAAAGACTGGTTGTTTTGAATGATTCGCCTAGGCCGAAGATCAGCCTTCCGCGTTTTAGAATGAACCCCGTTATAGAAATTCTGGAGATTGCCAATGGATGCCTCAGTTCATGTACATTCTGCCAAGTCAAGATAGCAAAGGGAAGACTGAGAAGCTATCCTACGGATGCTATTGTCGAGGAGGCAAAGAATTCAATCAGTCAAGGTTGTAAAGAAATCTGGCTTACATCGACTGACAATGGATGTTACGGCAAGGACATGATGGTGAGCCTTCACGACCTTATAGACGCCATTGCGGAAATTGATGGAGAGTTCTGGATAAGAGTGGGAATGATGAACCCAGTCCACATGACAAGGATGACTAGATCATTGATGGAATCTTATTCTAGTGCAAAGGTCTTCAAGTTCCTGCACATCCCGGTGCAGTCGGGCAGCGAAACAATTCTCAGAGCCATGAAAAGAGGGCATTCAGTCGAAGATTTTGAGTTGCTAGCCAACGAATTCAGAAAAAGCTATCCAGATTCCAGCTTATCTACCGACATTATAGTAGGCTATCCAAACGAAAGCGAGTCAGACTTTGAGGAGACTTTGTCATTGATAGAAAGGGTGCAACCAGAAATCGTTAATGTTTCAAAGTTCGGCACAAGGCCAGGAACCGTAGCTGCTAAGTTAAGGCAGTTGCCAACTACAATAGTTAGCAAGAGGACTAAGGAGCTTGTCGGCCTTGTCAAAGATGTTGGGAAGAAGAGGAATGAAAGATGGCGAGGCTGGGAAGGAGCAATAATAATAGACGAAGAAGGCTCTAAAGCAGGCACATGGGTTGGCAGAAACTCAGCTTACAGACCAGTCACAATAAAAAGCTTTGACAGACTTCTGGGCAAGAAAGTAAATGCAAAGATAACTGGGTTTACAAGCAGCTATCTGATAGGTGAAATAGCAGGATCCTGAGCCTGATGTCAAACTTCTTTTATCCGAAGTTTAAGCTTTTCATTCAGTTAGGGATTAAAAGCTGTTTAGCATAGCCTCGGGGCACATGTCTCCCGCCCAGCTTCCTGAAAAAAAGTCTAAAGAAATTGTCGCAGTAGGTATAGGCACAGCAGGCTGCTATATTCTATCGCAACTTGCTAACTATGAATTGGACATCGGCTCATTTAATTTCTTAAGCTGTGACAAAACGGATCTTGCAAGGGTACAGAATGGAGAGAAGATGTTGATTCCTCTGGAGGTCGGAGGCAAGGTTGCAACTAGCTATGTAAGGGGAGCTGCGCTGAAGTTTCTGGACAGGATAGAACAAATCGTCAAGAATGCTGACATGGTGATCATAACCGCAGGTCTTGGAGGCAAAGTTGGCTCAGCAATATCTCTTCTAGTCGCGGAGGCCTGCAAAAAATACTCCAAAAAGTGCATGGCGATAGTTACGATGCCGTTCAGGTTCGAAAATAATAAACACTTTACTGCTGGTGTGGCGCTCAAGAGGCTGAGAAAGCTCGCGACTGGAATAATAGTTGTTGATAACGATGAAATACTTGACAATGCTCCGCAGGCACCACTCTTGGAAGTTTACAAAACTATCAACGACAAAATTGCAGTGGCTCTTAGTAGACTACTTGGAAGTTCCGAGCAAAGAGGAATTCCTGTTGATATGCATAAACTGCTCGACACGATGGACTCTGGCGGGTATTCGTTACTCGAGATTGTAACGTCATCGACAAACGGCCCGGAAGAAGCCGTGAAGAAAGCGCTAAAATCGATCTGCAAGAGCGCTAACCCGGAATCAGCAACAAAAGCTCTTCTATATCTTATTGGAGATGACAAACTTTCATCAAGCGATTTATACGCATCCATTGACCTGATAAGTGGAGTGATTAGTAAAGGCTCAGCAGAAATACAGTACGGCTTTTCTTCAAAGCAGACATCTACAACGACAGCAATACTGCTAACTTCTGGGTACCAGAGCACAAGGTTCGATGATTACGATCCTCTCTCAAAGATTCTAGCAGATAGTGAGATAGACGACTCTCCAGAAACAAGCCTTGGGCTTGACCTTGGAGATATCGCATCGGTAGAATAGTTTCGAATACCGACTGATAATTTATCTAAACTGGTTCTGCAAAGAGCAGAAGATGCCATCCAGTCGAAGTTCATGGGATAAGTTCGAGAAATGGGTCAAGGAGAACCTTGCAGACCCAGACCAATTCAACAAAATAGATTGGGATACGGAGATCGGAAGCGATCTTACATATTCAGAGGCGATTGATATGGCTCTATACAGGTTCCCCACACTTTGGAAGGACGACACCGTAGACGAACAGACAAAAAGAATTAAACAGATAGTTTTCATCAAACCTCTTGTTCAAAAGATCAAAAATGGAGAGGTCCAGGTAACATACAGGAAGGGACCCAAAATCGGCATTTATTACGTTGTCAATAACAGATTCAAACCCAGAACCGACGACTGCCCTATAATAGAGTTCTACAAGACAGAAAAGGTAAATCCGTACAGTCTTTCTGATACGGAGGCTAGGCTTGCGGGTGTTGACACTGCAGAGGAAATTGTTGACTTGTTTGAAAAATGGTACGGAAAACCTGCACCGAATATGTTCAGGAATTGGTTCAGCGTTAGACAAACCGCAACTTAACATACAAATTTAGTTTTTCTATGTAATTCAGAACTTGAATTAATGGAAAATCCATATTCTAACTGGAAACATAAAATATAGGAAATGCGTAAGGTTCGCACAAAGTATAGGTAAATATAATGAAAGAAATACCATCAAAGGTTGCTAAAGCTATCGCAAAGGTCGGGCCGTCAAACTACTCGCTGATATCAAGAATGGCGAAAATTCCTGAATCGACAGTCAGATATAATGTCAACAGACTTTCAAGGATGGGCATACTGATTCAACCAGCAATAGGATATGAAAGGCTCGGATTAGAAAGGTGCTGGGCTTTGTTTGAATTCGGCGATAAATATGAGGGTAAAGAGAAACAGTTCTTTCAGGCCATGAGTCAGGATGCTTACCTTATCTATTTTACGCGCCTGCTCCCTCAAGGTAAATACGCTGCCGTCCTTACCATTCCAACCGGGGTCAAAGAGGAGCACTCACAATTCATTTCTGGTTTAATCGATGACGGTATTCTGAAGAGCTGTCAAATGCGCGATCTTCTCTGGATAAGGCACCCAGAAATGAAGACTGAATATTACGACTTTAGCGCGAAGACTTGGGATATAGATTGGGAGGCAATTGGTAGGGTAATACCCAGCGGTACTGAACCCAAACCAGAGGAGCTAGCTCAGCAGCGAATTGATAAAATCGATCTTTTGATTCTGAAGGAGGTGCAATCTGACTCGATTGCTTCATTAACAAAAATTGCAAGGAAGCTCGAGATAAACTCCAAAACCGCATACTACCATTACAGAAATCACATACTTGCAAGAAAACTATTGAAGAATTACGTGCTGCGATGGAGAGGATTCGGCAAGAGAAAGTATGTAACTGTACCCATCAAGTTCTGGTATAACGAGCTAACTGGGTCAGAACTCATGCAGGTGCAGAAGCTCTTCAACAGCATCCCGCTTGTATGGTCTGATGCTATATCAAAAGACAGGTCAATATACGTTGCCGAACTTGCCGTCCCTTCAGAGCAGTTGCCGGACCTGCTTTCATTCGTTTGGAATGGCACGCACCAGTTTGCATCAAAACTGAACTTTGGTTTCTCTGATCCGTCATTTGATGTCAGTTATTCAATACCTTACCATATGTTTGACGATGGATGGAGCTTTAATGCTAAGGAAGCGCTTAGTGGAATGAAGCAGATGTCAGTCGCAAATAAAAAAATAGGCTAGGAAAACCTAGCCTAGAGAGAGGTCGCGCCTCATGTCTAGGGCGCATCTTATGCTGAGTCATGTGTAGACCAAAACCTAAATAGAGCCCAAAAAACCGTATGGCTCTACGTATCAACAATGCCAACAGCATATGATGTACCGCAAGATATTTTGATCAGGCGCCTAGCGGAGCATCTTCGCACAGTTGCACAGATATCCCCCCCAACATGGTCTCCTTTCGTAAAGACAAGTTCGCATGCAGAGCGTCCTCCACAAGACCGAGACTGGTGGCATAAAAGATGCGCGTCGTTACTCCGCAAAGTTTACCTTCACGGCCCAATTGGACTTTCCGAGCTGGAGGCCGCATATGGTGGAAGAACAAGCGTGGGTTATTCTAAGGCTCACCATAGGGATGCGGGAGGAGTTAGTATAAGAAAGCCGCTTCAGCAGCTGGAGGCTGCAGGCTTAGTGACAAAGAAGGCGAATAATGGAAGGGTATTAACTAGCAAAGGCACGAGCCTTGTCGACAAAGTAAGCAGTGAAATCTTTAAAGGTTTGGCAAAGGAACAGCCAGAGCTTGCCAGATATTTGTAGGTGATTTATCATGTCAGAAGGGCCTGCACAAAGAGCCGCCTCTACAGATGCGGAAAAACAAAAGCAGTTAGCAAGAGAGAACATATTGAGAGTAATTCTAACTTCAGATGCAAGGCAGAGGCTTACCAACATCAAAATGGTCAGGCCAGAAACTGCAGCGATAATAGAGGATAACATAATTAGATTGGCATCGGAGGGGAAGATCAAGAAGGCGATAACCGATGATGAAATTAAGCAGTTCCTTGCAAGCGTCCAGCAACCTAAAAGGGAATTCAAGATACGGTGGGCATGATTGAGCAAGAAGACATCTGGAGTGAAGATAAGACTGGAAAAGGAGAGGAAACAGAACTCTTCAGTCCCGACATGGGTCATTGTCAGAACTAACAGGCAGGTAAGGACTCATCCAAAGCGCAGACCTTGGAGGAGAAGGAAACTAAAGGCGAAGTAAATGTCCGAAGAAATAGAGAGAGTTTATACTGTTCCGTTGTGGAGGGCGTGGGTTACGCCACGCCATAGGAGAACTGAAAGGGCTATAAACATCATTAAAGAATATGCAACGCGTCATATGAAACCCAAGACGATCAAGATTTCAGAGGAACTTAACGAACTGATGTGGAGCAGAGGGATTCAGAATCCTCCTCGCAGGATAACGGTCAAGATGGTAAAAGACAAGGACGGGCAGGTAACAATTTCCACTCCTGAGCCCGCTCCTGCGCAAGAGTGACTAGGTTAAAATATAATGCTAGAATCTGGCATGTACCCGTGTATAGCTAATAGTGCCCCTTACATACTCAAAGATTCCTTGTTAAAACTTTAGTTTTGAGGACTTTGAGGCATCCCACAGATAATTCGATGCGCCTCCGATAACTCTTGGAAGCGAAAATGGTAACAACATGTACGCTAGAGCGGTTGCTAGGGCGTCAATAGGATACCGTCTGGCTATGCCAAGAGCCTTTGTAATCAAATCCCTGAACGGGACCCTTTGCAGAGTAATTCTTGAATATCTATAGAGCTGCCTGTGTCCTACGTACGCTCTGATAACTTGTGACGCAAAGTCTCTTGCTGATGTTGTAGGTCTGAAGTAAACTACGGCATCTTCCGCGTATTGGATCCCGTATCCAAGCTCTTTGACTCTGCATGAGATGTACAGATCTGGTGAAAGCAGACCCGTAGGGAGAATGATCTTCTTTGCAACTTCCCTTTTTAGTGCTAAACCTCTTCCTATAACAGTGAAAGGGTTTGTTTCAAATGATCTTCTAACTTCTTGGAGCCATAGACCTACAAAGAACGATGCCTTTGCAAAGAAACTTATTGGAGTCATTGGAGCTGAATTTGCTGCTACTAATCCAGTTTTAGATTCGATCGCCTTGGAGGAAATTTTGGCAAGGAAGTCATCGGAGGGTATTGTGTCTGCATCAATTAGAACTATAATGTCGCCTTTGGATTCTGCGAGAATTTCGTTCCACGCTGCTGAAACCCCCCTCCTCCCGTCATGGTGGAAGAGTCTTACAGTCTTATTGGTAGCAAATCTAGCCAGCATGAGATGAGTTCCGTCGTCGCTGTCATCAGAAACAATCACTTCAAGCAGTCTTATACCTGATGGCAATTTTGCAGAGAGTATCTTATCTATTAGATTCACTAGGGATGTTCCTTCGTTATAAGACGGGATTCCTACGCTTATTTGCAAACCATCTGCGTGTTTAATGGCTTATGTATAAGCCTCCCTCCGAAGCTACGAGCGAATCTTGAAACTGCGGACAGCGGTGTATATCGGGATATTTTGTAGTATGATTTCTATCATAGCTTACACTTTATTCTTCGGAGTTTCAATTTCAGACATAACTGCTGTTGGCCCTGCAGCTTTCCTTCTTGCCTCTGCTGTGAGCATTGTAAGGCTATTCGTTCAGGGAGTAAGGTTTCACGAATTGTCCAAAGGGATCAATGGCACTACCAGAATCAATGCAAGTAATACCACAATAGCCAGAATGGCTTCGGAATTCACCGATCTCGTGGTTCCTTCGTACGCTGGTGGAGAACTGGTGAAAATCCCTTGGTTGACCAAGAAAGGTTTCAGTTTAGGACAAGCAATTCTTATTGCTTACCTTGAGGTTCTTTTTGATGTTGTCATTGGAGGATTGATTTCTATAATAGCGGCCTTGTACCTTCTTACAAGAGGTATCTATATCCCAGCACTTATCCTGCTGGCACTTTCGTTTCTATGGATAGGTTTTTTCACCATTGTACCTTGGCTGGTTTCAAGAGGTAAAGGAGCTGTACCCAAGACAGTTGTCAAAATCATGTCCTCAATTATCGGAGCTAAAAGAGCGGAATTGCTTGCCAGTAAACTAAGCGAAGTTGCAGTTCAAAGCTCCCAAGCTGCAGGGATATTTTTTAGAGCCGCAAAAGGAATAGTCGTAAAGGTTCTGCTCCTAACAGTCATTATGGTTGTGCTTGCAGGGACTATCTTCTGGGTAATTGCTCTTGGTAGTGGATTACAAATAGATCTGATTACTTCCATACTTGCGGTTTACGTCTCCTATACTTTTGGAGCAATCCCTCTGACTCCCGGGGGTTCCGGGCTAAGCGAAGGTGGATTAGGTTTGTTTACCTCAAGCCTATACGGAGGGCAGCTCTGGGTTGCTATAGTAGCATGGAGGATAGTTTCGTACCATGTACCGCTTCTGGCTACAGGAATGGCTCTGCTTTATCTGGCAAGAAAGAGCTTTCAAAATAGCTAGGCAAGTCTTGCAATTCTTTGGTTCACCAAAGGAAACCTTCCATCCCATACCAGAGGGTCGTGGCTCGGGAATAGCAGTTTTGCATTACTGGCTATCTGCTTGACTTGTGCAGACCTTCACATGTCTGATGCAAGTTCCAAAACGAACCAACCGGAGTTTCTTCGCTCAGGTTCCTGAACAAATACGCCAGATCGCTGCAGATCACGGCTCTGCCGTTTTCGGTCTCTGCAGAAACCACCTGCATGCCCGGAGTATGGCCTCCTACCAGATGGCATGTTACCCCGTCGATTATCTTTTCTTCGCCATTTACATAGTGAACTCTTTGCAGGCATGAAATATCCTTAAGATCTTCCTGCATCTTCTCTGATAGCAGGGCTTTTTCCCGCATGAACCTTCTCTCCGCTATTCGCTTAGCCTGTGAACGAAAATCCTCCTCCTGAACGTAAAAATCAGCGTTATCGAAAAGATAGATGTCTGAAAAGTGATTCTGATGCAGGTGGGTTATGATGACCTTTTCTACCTTCTTCGCATCGACACCAATATGCTCCAGCAGAGTGGCAGGAGATATGTATCCTATGATTCCATCTTTATGCTCTGGTGCTATGCCTGTGTCTACTATTATGGACTCTCTTTCTCCTTTTATGCACCAGAAGTGATAAACTAGGGGTTTGTTTCTTTCTTCGTCGCTCATGTACAATGGCTGTATGCCGTTCTTTCGATAGTAGTCGGAAGAACTTTCTCCAACTTTAGGGCATACACGCTAAACTTGCCGGTCATTGTATCATCTAGCTAAGTTTTTAGGACTTTAGATGCTTTTCTAAGAAGGCTAGTTTCTTTCCCACGATAGCTTTGCCGCTGCTTCGTTGTATAATGCATCTCTTGAATCATTGAAGAACGCATGTCCAGCGCCTTCATAGATGTAAAGCTCGAAAGTTTTGTTGTTATCCTGCAGAGATTTCCTGAACTCTTCAACCTGTGTGAGCGGTATTCCTCTGTCAGATGCTCCGAAATGTGCAAGTATTGCCGCTGTTGATTGAGGTACGAGCTCTATTGGGTTTATCGACTGTATTTCGCTTGGTCTTGCATTTACCGGAAAGCCGTAATACGGAACCCCAGCAGCGATTTCCCTGCTCCGCAGGGCAGCTATGGTAGACTGCCTACCACCCCAGCAGAACCCTGTAACGCCTATCTTGTCTCCTTTGACATACGATTTACTCTTGAGGTATCTTATCGTTGAATCGATGTCACTTTGCACCATCGTATCGCTCATTCTGGATTGAGCCATCTGGTTCTCCCTTGCCAAATCGTCTCCCTTTGAGCCTCCAGCACGAGACAGAAAATCAACTGCTACTGCAACGAAGCCCTCCATCGCGTACCTCCTTGCAATATCTTTGAAGTGTTCTAGCAGACCTGAGTTTTCATGTATTATTATCATGGCAGGGAACTGTGCATCGAATTTCGGCCTTGCCTCGTATGCTAACATGTCACCGGCTTCGCCGGGATACTTTATTGCCTCTCCAACAATTTGGTTAAGGGTAAACTTCTTTGGCACCTCAGGTTTTGGAGGTGCAGGAGCTGGCTGCGGAGGTGGTTGCACAGGCTGTTGTGGAGCTGGTTGAGGTTGTGGTTAAGGGGTTGGTGCCTCTTGCTGAGGAGGCGGAGGTGCTTGCTGAGCCTGCTGCTGCGGAGGTGAAAGATAGTCTCTCCCGAGAACTAGACCTGCTACCGCTGCGCCGAGTGCGAGTATACCTGCTACGATAAAGTTCCTTCTTGACTTAGCTGGAGGTTGCTTTTCGCTTTCCCCCATTTATAACACGGTCTGCCGAAAAATTGCATCCTATAGATATGCCTTCCGTTTTACTAGCCTACTTTCAGAACCTTCTTGATCAGCTCTCTATATTCAACTTTCTCCTGCTTGCTTCCCGGAGCGGGAATTTCATAGATTAGAGGTACTGGATTCTTAGACCTTATATCAGTAAGCTCGTCCCTTATCTCCTTGGAGAGGGCGTCGCTGACAAGTATCAAGGCTACCTCCCTATTCATCATCAATCGCTTGACATCTCCAAGAACCTGCTTGGAGTCTACAACTTCCACTCCTTCAATGCCAGCCAGCATGAAACCAGAAACAAAGCTCCTGCCTCCTATAGCGACAATTTTCATTTCCAAGCACCGAAACCTCTGATGTTTAATAAGCCTAATGCTGTTTATTGTTCAATAGGCCAAGGTATCAATTCTCTGCATACTCCCAAAGTTTTTGTACTCACATACAGCAGAAGAAGACGTGTCAGAGAAGCCAGTCGCCCAAAAGCTCCTGATTAAAGAAGGTAGAAAGGTTCTGTTTGTAAATGAGCCCAAAGGATACAGAGATTCTATTGGCTTATCTAAGACTGTTGAGATTGTAAAGTCATCACAAAATGCTGACGTTATTCAGGTCTTCGTAAATTCCAGAAAAGAGCTCGAAGAGCAATTACCGAAATTAAAGAAGTACCTTAACAAAAACGGAATACTCTGGGTTACATACAAAAAAGGAAGTTCGAAGATCAAGAGCGATATCAATCGGGACAGCATTTACGAATATGGATTATCCTAGGACTGCAGGGAATTGCGATGATAGCGGTTGATGAAACTTGGTCTGCATTAAGGCTGAAACTAGTGTGAAAAACTTAAGGATATCATAGGAGAAAGGGAAGCTATGGCCTTGCCGATGGACAACAGGCAGACTAGGAGAATGCTTGAAAGAATGGGCATCAACTTCGAGCCTATCAACGATGTTCAAGAGGTTATCATAAGGACGAAGGAGAAGGACATTGTTGTTAAAGAGGCAAGCGTCTCCGAAGTCAAGGCAAAGGGGACGAGGATGTTTCAGGTAGTTGGAGAGAACATAGAAGAGATAGCCCGAGAGAAGCCCAAGTTTACTCAAGAAGATGTTCTGCTAGTTGCTCAGCAGACAGGAGTTTCTCCTGAAAGGGCTAGAGCTGCTTTGGAGGAGTCTGGGGGAGAGCTTGCCCAAGCTATCCTCAAGCTCACATCGTAAGTTCTAAAGACTTTTATTTCTAGCAAAAAGCACTCTTGGAAGCCTTGTCGCACAGCGAATCTTCGCGTCTGGAAGCGGTAGTATCAACTTTATCGGAGATGGAGAAGGAGATCGACGCAGTTAAAGCAGATGCGGAAGAGATGAAGAGAGCGATAGTAGCACTTGCAAGAGAAGAATCTGAGAGGATTAAGAACCAGATAGTTTCAAGCGCGAACGAGACCGTCAAGAACGAACTTGACAAAGCCACTGCTGAGGCTGACAAAAAGGCCAAAGAGATAGTTCAGAAGAGCGATGTTGAAGTTAAGAAGCTGCAGGGCAAGATTAACGCAACGTTAGACAAGGCGGTAGACTCTGTTGTGAAAGCGGTTCTGGGCGATTAGCCTTTGAAGGTTATCAGCAGCGGCTCGAACATTACATATCCGGTAACCAAATCGTATGCCCTAAAGGGTACCCTGCTATCTCAGTCGATGCTTCAATCTCTTGCAGAATCCAGAGACCTAGCGGATTTAATAACAAAACTCAAAGCGACGCCCTATTCTGATGCAGCTTCAAGGATTCAGCAGCCCTATTCTGGATACAAGATTGAACTTGCGGCAAGGGAGCACGTTTCTAGCCTTCATTATAGTTTGATGAAGGTCTATCCTGATGCGGATGTCTTCTATGCCTATTACATGAAGTACATTATAGGAGATTTGAAGACTGTTCTGAAGGGCAAGGCGATTGGAAGGTCTTACGAAGAAATCCAAAGGTACCTCGACATGCGTGCCGAAGAGCTGATAAGAAGGAGAGACTTGATCGCAAGGGCAGTTGCTGCTGCAAGCCTAGACGAGGTTGTTACCATGCTCAGGGGTACAGAGTTTTACAAAGTCATTGACAACGCTGTTAAAACGTATAGGAGCACGCAAAAGACGGATGTCTTTGATGTCTTCCTAGACAAGGCTCTGTATGAGGGAATACTTGGCGCTACTATGAAAAAGGCATTGAAGCCTCTAGTTTCAATTGATGTTGATTCCTATAATGTTCTTGCAGTTCTAAGGGCAAAGTCTTGGGACATTTCCCAAACACAGATCCGCTCTTTGATCGCTGAGCCTACCTTCTATGCCCCAAAGAACATTCTGGAGCGCATGATAGCTGCAGCAACGGTTGCCGATGCTATTAGGTATCTGACAACGACACGATATAGGAACCTTCTTCCTAAAAGTAGTGAGAATGACGCTGTTATGATATCTGCACTCGAAGAGGCTTTCAAGCGCCTTAGTTATAAAAAAGCGGCAAGTTCTTTCTTGTGGGATGCATTCGGGGAGAGCGTAGCACTGAGTCTCGTCAGGCTCAAGGAATTAGAGGCGAGGAATATCTCAGCGATAGCATTCGGCGTAGAACACGGACTGAGCTCTAAGGCGATTATGCAGAAGCTCGTCTATGCTTAGCTACTTCCATTCTATCTCTGATCTTATTGCATATGGCTGGAGCTGCTTGAAAGGAGCCCCAGTTCCGCTATAGAACTTCGTGAACCATTCGTAGAGGTGCAACCTCAAGTCTTGGATGTAGACCACTAACCCTTCAAAGAGGATTATCAGTAGGTTGAGGATTACGACGCCAGGTAATACTGCTGGACCTTGGCTCCAAAGCAGATTTACAGCTATTAGCAGAGCGGCGTGAATCGTTAGCAGGATTGCAAGCCTAACGTAGCTTATGGTATTCGAAAGCATGCTTGGAGCTTTTCCAATTACTCCCTCTATGATACCTACGGTGATTACCATCCCAAGTGGTTCTTTTGGAATTCTTCCCATTTTGATGAACAGAGGCTTAGCAGCGATATAGTAGACTATCGAAAATAGCAGAATTGCCGTGCCCGCATTCATCGCTATTGCTACTGGAGGGCCGTTGATGAAGAACAGTATCGAAGCTGCACGGGAATTATCTGAAAAGGCTCCAAAGACATCAAACTTTGCACCTACTACGGCAAACATTATCAGGATGACGCCTATGTACATTGTGAAGGTCGGAATTCTCTCCATCAGCATCTCATTGTACTCCTTCTGCCTTACATCGTTCCACAGTCCGATTATGTTTCCCATGATGATGTGTATTACCCCGAGCATAAGCGAAACTCTCAGCATAAGTTTCAGGGCGGCTATGTTGATAGCCGGCGTTGCCAGAGCTTCTCCTGCGTGGAACCTTTCTACTAGTTCAAGAATGGTAAACTGACCCAGAGCGGGGATGTATGCTTTTATCTCGAAACCAAAAACTTCTCCGATCAATAAGCCCATTATGGAGGCACTTGTACCTGTAAGCGTGAATATCATCCCCCATTTTTTCAGTCCGGGTGCTCCTCTCTGCAATAACAACAGTCCAAAGAGCAACATAACCAAACCATGTCCAAGGTCTCCGAACATTATACCGTAGAATATGGGGAAGATTATGCTGATTATGATTGTAGGATCGAATTCGCCATAGCGAGGAATTCCTTGGTTGAGGGTTATGGGTTCAAAGGAGCCCGTGAAACTTGGGTTTGTCATCAATGTTGGAATTTCCTGAGCATGCTGGTCGTGATGGCCATGCTGCTCGTGAACCTCTTCCGTCAGGGTTATCCATCTTCCAAAGATATCCTTGAATTTCTCCTCACCGTTGCGAGGAATATAGCCTTGAATTATCGCCATCCTCTTCAAATCGCCCGATCTCTTCATCTGATTGAGGACTTCGTATGCAGACCTTGAGACCTCGTAAATGGCAAGTATTCTGTCTTGGTTCTTTGCTACTGCTTCTGTGAGTTTCTGCTTTGAATAGGTTAATTTGTTTTGAATTTCTGAAGCTCTTGCCTCGATGGCCTTGTAGGCTTCCGCAGGGTTCTGCGGCAAATCTGGAGGTATGGAGAATGGCTCGACCTCAAAACTCCTGAGAACCTTTTCTACAGTAACTCCCATCGCCTTGGTCGATGCTACCACTATTGCGCTTTCCACTTCTGTTAAAGCGGAGTCTAAAATTATAGTTTCTGGAAGACTGTTCCTTATTTCGAGCAAGTCTTTCGTTGCTGCTACCGCAAATACGACATGGAACCTGTTTAATGAGGTGAACTGCCTGAAGTCGATCGAAAATCCTGAAACAAGCTTTAGGGCCTCTTTCATTGCGTTCTCTGATTGCAGTTTCTTCTCTGCGTCTGCAGCTTCTCCCAAAGCTCTGCTGATTTCATCGATTAGTGGCTTCGCTTCTGCATCTGTTTTATTGACTAAATCTTCCCAGTCTGTTGCTGTGAACTTTTCTTTGGGGACTTTGTAACCTTTGAGGAGTATTTCTACCAGTCCAGGTTCTAACTGCAGTTTCGTTTCCCGGATAATTTCTCCCAGTGCAATGTAGACCCTGAAGGCTTTTGACGACAAGTCGTCTAGTCTGAGGTCGTAAGATTCTGAATGGGGTTGTGCAGGATGAAACAAGCCAAACTCTGAGAGTTGTCTGAGGGCTGCAGGAACTTCGCTTCTTGGGACTATTAATGAAACTTTGGAGAGTCTGGTTACGCCCACTACAAATTCACTGGTTTTGTGGGCACGAAGCCAATGCGCAGTTCTAATAAGGTTTTAGGAACTAGATTGTGCTTTGATTCCTCGGATATTTGCTCTGGATTTGACCTTGGGAAATTTCACTTTCTAAATATTTCATTTAATAATCTTCCAGTAATTTTTAGAACCATCTCAGCTTCGAATTCACCAATGTCTTTTAACAAGTCATCTTGAGGATGAGAACCATAGTTCCCAAATTGCCTAATACCTGTGGCTGTGTTCAGTGTAGCGTTATCGATAAAACCTTTCTTGTTTAGGGTTGTGAGTTTATCGGCAAGATTACCTCCTGTAATTCCCTTCGATTCTGCTACACTCTCGAGAGCCCGTCGGCACATCACTACTGTAGACTTGAAAGCGTTTGATTCATTAAAACACCGCAAAGATTCATCAAAATCATCCTTAACTGCTTTCGGAACTAGACTTGGCAAAGAGAGTTGAATCTTTACAAGTTTCACGCCTTGAACCAATCCATAGGTATTACCATAAACTTCTTTGATTGCAATATTTAACGTCCTTGTACATTTTGGGCACTGTATAGCTCCACTATAATCGCCACTAAATGCTTGCATCATAAAGTTTTGGCATGAAGGACATTTAATGTTGCAGGAAAAAACCATCAACAATTAGATATGGTAGGAGTTTATAAGATAATTAGGTTAACTAACTTTCTCCAGCTTTTTTGGTGATTCCGTAGTGATAATAGCCATGTTTTGTTTGTATTCTGTTGGTTCTGTTTCTGAATTTTCTAGCATTCTAAGCTCAATATGTGCATGATGGAATTTCCGTGACCAGTAATCACTTCACCGAAGTTGAATGTTTATTTCACAACAATTAGAGGGCTATAGACATAGATGCCAGAAGAATCCTTCAACCATGAAACTTTCCTTTCACCATTTACTTGGCGCTACGGCAGCAAGGAAATGCGCCAACTTTTCTCTGAAAAAAACTACAGAGCAATCTGGAGGAAAATCTGGCTGGCTTTAGCAGAGGTTCAGCAACAATACGGACTGTTAACGAAGGAAGAACTGCAGAACATCAAGAAATATTCTACTGCGTCATTCATCGACCTGAAGAGAGCCCACGAGATAGAGAAGGAGATCGGACACGACCTGATGGCTGAGCTCAAAACTTTTGCAGAGCAAGCAAAGATAGGAGGAGGGAAACTGCATCTTGGAGCAACATCAGCAGACATTGAGGACAACGCTGACATCATCAGAATTAAATCCGCTTTAGCAATTATCAGAGCGAGAATAATAGAAGTTCTTGTAGAGCTTGCAAAGAAGATCAAGCAAAACAGCTCAGTGACATGCATGGGCTGGACACATCTACAGCCTGCAGAGCCGACAACATTAGGATACAGATTCGCAGGTTATGCCCAAGATTTGCTGCTGGATTTGAAAACGCTTGATTTCATAAATGAAAATATTGTGAAAGGCAAAGGTATGAAGGGAGCTGTAGGGACATCTGCGGGATACACGGCACTTTTGAAGAGCGGCAAGTCGGCAAGTGATTTGGAGAGTATTGTCATGGAAAAGCTGGGCATAGAAGCGCATTCAGTTTCAGGACAGACCTATCCAAGAAAGATAGATCTTATTGTATTATCATTGCTTGCATGTATAGCCCAGAGCGTACACAAGTTCTGCTTGGATGTTAGAGTCTTGCAGTCGCCCCAGTTTGGAGAATTGGCGGAACCGTTCGGAGCAAAGCAGGTAGGTTCGTCGGTGATGCCGTTTAAGCGAAACCCCGTATCTGCAGAAAGAGCCTGCTCGTTAGCAAGATATGTTTCGACACTGCCAAACACAGCATTCTCGAATGCAGCATCCTCGATATTCGAGAGAACCTTGGATGATTCAGCCAACAGGAGGATAATAATCCCTGAAGCCTTCCTAGCAGTAGATGAATGCCTTGGGCAATATTCAAAGATCGTCGCAGGTCTGGAGATATTCTACCAGAAGATTAAGGACAATTTGGAAACCTATTCCTCTTTCGCATCGATCGAGCCTCTTATGATGGAGGCTGCAAAGAAGGGGGCAGACAGGCAGAAGATGCATGAAAAACTCAGGACGCTGTCAACAGAAGCTTGGAAGGCTATTCAAGCAGGGAAGAAAAATCCCTTAGTAGAGACGATTAAGAGGGATAGAGAAGTGTCTAAGTATATAGCAGCAAAGAGGATTGAAGAGTTGATGAAGGTTTCAGGTCATGTGGGCAACGCCCCGCAAAGGGCAATCGACCTGCTGAAGCAGATTGAGCTCGCTAAGAAGGGTTCGAAAAGAAAGTAGTTACACTCCCTTTCTGGCAAATGTTATGTAAGCTGTATGGCCGATCATCCTCATAGAAGGTCTGGTCATGCCAACTCTGGCCTCCAGCTCTCTGGCTATCAGTTCGATACTCCAGACATCTACGAAGCCCTTATCCAATAACTCTGCAGTCATCTTTTCGGCTTGATTCATCGTAGGCGATATAGCAGCCAGCATACCAGCACCCTTCAAAGCATTCTTAAATGGTTCGACCAGAGTCCAAGGGTCTCCAACATCAATTATCGCAATGTCCGCATCCTTGACATCAATCCCTTCCTTCGCATCTTTGTTGGTAATGGTAACATAATCCAGAAGACCCACTTTCTGCAAATTCTTCTTTGCAGCTTCCATGAACTCCTCCCTTATCTCATAAGTATACACATGGCCGTTCGGCCTGACAAGGTTGGCCATAAACGCTGTCAGAGCCCCGCTCCCAGTACCAGACTCTACAACGATCTTCCCAGATGAAAGGCCTGTCCAAGCGGCTATCATGCCAAGGTCTTTGGGATAGACTACCTGCGTCGGTCTTGAAAATCTCATCAAGAAATCCGCCAGAGTAGGCCTCAGGAGCCTAAATGTCCTTCCCATACTTGATTCTATGGACGACCCCAACTCTTTGCCTATCATGGAATTGTGTTCTATGAACCCTGCGTGGGTATGAGCCTTGTCTCCCTTCTTGATCCTGACAAGCCAAGACTTGTGCGGCTTTAGGTATAGCAATACTAGGTCGCCATCGTTTATTGCACTAGACATGCGTCAGAGCGTAAGAAATGCACAGATTTAAATAGGGAAATACAAAGTTCGCATCAGGTTCTGCTTATGTCTGAAGGAGCGCCACCAACTGATGATGGGGGAAGCAGTCAAAGGCAACGATTCCCTAAAGTCTACTTTAAACCGAAACCAGTCAAGATAGGCGACGAGTTAGATGTTACGATCGCAGAGGTCAGTAGGAAGGGAGACGGCGTCACGAGGGTAGATGGCTACGTGATATTCGTTCCTAACGCCAAGCAGGGAGACGCGGTAAAGATTCGCATTTCCGAAATAAGACCGAATTTCGCCATAGGGACAGTCGTACCTGCACCTGCTCCAACTGGCTAGGCCCTCCACCAGTCGAAGGAGAGAAAGTCGACTTTCTTAGCATCAATACTGGGCACAGCTATGACAAACTGCTTTCTTACCGTGGTAGCTAACCTGCCTGCCAAGACTATCGCAGTCGCTGTAAGGCTTTGATCAGAAAGCAAGACTTGAACTAGATAGGGCGCATGGTCTATTCCTGGCCCACGCTCGTAAATGGCAAAATCGCAGCCAAACTTTATACCAGGAGTCACAACATAGCCAGCCCCTCTTAATTCTCTATACACAAGGTATTTTTCGTCAAAATGGAGGTATTCGCTTCTGCACTTCTTCTCCATCTCCTTCTCCTTGGCCTTCTCGCCAGTCTTGGCATCGTAGATGGTAATTCTGCCCTCTTTTGCAAGGTAATAGCCCTCGATAAGGTCAAGTATCAGAGGAGCGTCGAAATCGGCACCCTTTGGCTTGGGTATCCCCAGAGGCTTGCCGTAGAAGCTATCCTTGAATATCTCTCTTGATGCTTGTATGTCCCAGACCACAATTCTGTTTTCTACGAGTTCTGCTTTTACCCTAGCCATCGCTATAGTCCTAACGCAACTATTGTTATGGAGTCTGAAGCGGCCAGACACCTGTCGGAAAGGTCTTCCACTCTCTCCACGATGTCCTTAAGCACCAAAACATCCTTGAACGAATCGAGCTTCATAAGAGATACTATTACTGCCCTGTACTTGTCATCTACTTGACGCTCGAGTTTTTGTATAGTATTAGCGGTCTCCATAGCCGATGCTGGGTTTATTGACAGGGCCCTTACCATTTCCATCAGCCGCTGCACAGACTCAACAGCCATCTCCAGAAGGCCCCTGAAGTCTTCAAGTATCTTGCCCTTTTTCAAAACCTTCGGCTCTAGGAACGAAAGTCTGAACGCTATTCCATTTACGAAGCCTGCAATCTCTTCGATATTGTAGGCTACCCTCAAGATGTCTTCTCTGTTCATCATCAGTGTGCCTACTTCTGCCAGCTCTCGTGTCAACGCTCTTCTGTAGGATTCCGCGTCATCCTCTGCCTTCCTTATTTTGGCAAAGGTGTTCTGCAGATCAGTCTTCTTTCCTGCCAAGAGCAGGGAATAAGCTGTTGACAGATCCCTAGCGGAGTCAAATACTCTCCTAGTTTCGTCCTGCAGTATAGAAAGAGTCTTTCTTCTAGCTTGAACTTCTGATTCACCAGTAAACATAAGCGCCCACGGCGTAGATGAATTGCATACTAATAAAATTATACTGTACAAGTAAAAATTTTCGTAAAAACAGTATTTGTTTCGTGTTCTAAGATATCAGAATAATACTATTGTTGAGGATTAGGTCCCAGGTTCTTGTAACTCTTCGGGAGACTAAAGATAGGTTTATTCCTGAGCTCGCTTGCAGTCACATCGTGAATCAACCCAGAGTTGAGAAGGCATACGAGAAGCATGCATGGATACTCCCCTTCGCTTTGGGAGTATTGTTCCTACCAACCGCGGTGCAAAATCTATTGGGCATAGACCCAGACCCAACGACGGCAGAGAGAATCATCGGCATGACGTTCAGCGAACTGAGAGCATCGAACCCGGGGTTGTTCGACTTGGCTTTATACTATGTGAGATTTTCAGGCTTGGCTGACTTAGGATTCGCCTTCCTTATCACAGCCATCTCTGTGACTGCGTACAGAAGAGGGGAAAAGTGGGCTTGGTATGCCCTCTGGTCTCTTCCGGCGTTCTTCATTGTTTCCGCAACGATTGTCTTAAGCACGCTCGGATCAACCGCTTTGGAGCTCGTTTTGTTAATTCTGTTTATGATCTCTAGCCTCTTGGGACTGCTCTTCCCCTACAGGAAGTTCTTTCCGAGAAAGTAGCTAGGACGATAAGGAAGTTACGAAATCGACCAGCTAACTTCAAGCTCCTAGTTTGGTTCACCTGTCTCCCTAAGAGTTACAAGAACTCACATTCTAATCCCTTATATCTTTGATAAAATATTCTGATCTAGATGGCCACTATTCTGCAATCTCCTCAAGGCAAGCTGGTAGAGGATATTTTGGCCCTGAAGAAGAAGAGGAATGCCATCATTCTGGCACACAACTACCAGATACCCGAAATTCAGGACATTGCCGATTTCGTCGGAGATTCTTTAGGCCTGTCAAGGCAGGCAGCAAAGACAGATGCTGATGTCATAGTATTCTGCGGGGTTCATTTTATGGCCGAAACAGCATCTATAGTCTGCCCAGACAAGAAAGTATTGATCCCAGACCTAAAAGCTGGCTGCTCTTTGGCAGATACGATCAATGCCGAGCAGCTAAGAGAGTGGAAGAGGCGATATCCAAATGCAGTAGTAGTTTCTTACGTCAATACCACTGCTGAGGTCAAGGCAGAAAGCGACTATTGCTGCACCTCCACCAACGCTGTCAACGTTGTAAATAGTATTCAAAAGGACAAAGAGATTCTGTTTTTACCAGATATGTTTCTTGGCGCTTATGTCCAAAGGAAGACTGGTAGGAAGTTGCATTTGTGGCCTGGAGAGTGTCATGTGCATGCAAAGCTTGATCCTCAAACGGTCCTAGGCATGATAGAAAAGTATCCAGATGCGGAATTCCTGATACACCCTGAATGTGGCTGTGTTACAAACTGCATGTACCTTGTTGAAGCGGGGAAGATTCCAAAGGCTGGCACGTTCATGCTTTCCACAGAAGGTATGACGAGGCATGCAAAGCAGTCTAATGCGAAGGAATTTGTCGTTGCTACTGAAACCGGGATACTGCATCGGCTGAAGAAGGAGAATCCACAGAAGAAGTTCATTCCAGCAAGCGAAAGTGCAGTATGCGAATACATGAAGATGATAACGGTGGAGAAACTTTACGAATCTTTGCGTGATATGAAGTACGAAGTCAAAGTTCCTAAGCATATTGCAGATAAGGCTAGAGTGCCGATAGAACGAATGCTAGCTATCTCCTAAATTACATATACTAAAATCAAGAGTTTATGTTACCTATGCAATCTTCTGTAAACACCGGGTCGGAGAAACTCTATTAGTCCCAGATCGCGTAATTTCTGTAGTTGTTGTCTAATTTTGGGTCTCACATTGTGATTATCTTGATGTAGTTCTACCAACTTATCCTCGAAGTGATAAACTTCGTCTAGAGAGAAGGTGTTATACAATTGGTCAGTGCAGGCTAAAACATCTGTTATCCAACCTCTTTTAGTAAAAGGCACATCCAAGAATCTCATGGCTGTACTCCATTGCTGCATTACTTCGGTTTTTGGTACAATTGTTCCATTGTTGATGATATAGATCCGGCCCAGTTTTGGGATTTGATCAACTGCATATGAGCAACCCTGCCATCCATGTCTTCTGGCTAAAGGTTTTAGAGGATTCCTAGGTCTCAAACAGCTGGTAGTAATACAGGCTTTATGTAGAATAAATAGACTGTTGACAAGTTTCTTGTTTGGGTCATAGCATAGTAATATTAGAGGGATGTCTGCCTTGCTGTAGGCTTTGCAAAGTTGTTTTGTATGCCGCACCAAGTATAGAAGTTGTAAATGCCTTGCTAGAACTCTTCAGCTGAAATTTTTCTCCGCATTTTGAGCAATAAAAATCGTATACCTTCGTATTTGGAGGATAGAGAATTAAGTTGCTACCGCAACTTGGACAGAATAGATTTTCTTTGGCCCATCTTTCTGTAACTACTCGAGAAATTTGAGCTCTACTTTTGTATTTGCCGGGATTTTGGGGGAGATAGATTTCCAAAATACTTAATGTATGTAAAGCATTCCTTGACTATATTAGTTGTTAATCTTCACTCGATTAGCTTACAGCAGATTTATCCCTGTAATGAATAAAATACCAAATATGATGAACGGCACTCCAGATGCTATCTTAATCCATTTCATCGGTAATATCTTTGATATTCGTTCTCCAAGTAGCGCGCCAGCAGACGAAATTGTCAGAAAAGCCAATGACAGTCCTATAAGAACCGTGATAGGATTTTGATACTGAGCCGAGAGACCTAAAGTCAGTACCTGAGTTTTGTCGCCCATTTCTGCAAGGAAGATCAGATAAAATGCTGATAGCATCATCGATTTCGTTTTTGGCTGAGGAACCTTCTCCTCTTCATCCTCTTTTCTAACAATGTTCAGTATCCCAAAAACTATGAAGACTGCACCGGCAGCAAGACTGACTAAATTGAACGGTATGAAAACTCCCAGAAAAGTTCCTATTACAACTCCAATCAAATTTGCAGATACTTCTCCTAATACAGAACCGACAAGGACTGGAAGTATGGCCCTGTTTCTAGCTGCAAGTGCAAATGTCAGTACCTGAGTTTTGTCGCCCATCTCTGCTAACAATACGGCAACAAAAGTCGCCCCAAGAACTGCAGGTTCTAACAATCGATACGCCAGTAATTACCTTGCAGATTAGAAAATGGAGATAAATAAGTCTAAAGAAGGCATGACGAATGTCAGAGCTTCGCAAGGATTACTTTAATGAAAAGTTTGTCATTCTAAAGCCTGAAGAGTGGGCAGCAAGGCAGAAGAAAACTACAGATGCAAAGGGCTGCATATTTTGTCCCGGTAATGAATCAAAGACTCCCCTCTCAGATTTGGTGCTCGCCAGCAGGCATAGCACGATGCTAAAACTTAGCGATATGCCTGAAGATTATGTGCAGGACTGGGTTGTCAGAGTTATACCGAATCAATTTCCAGCAGTCTCTGAAGCTTCTCCCAAAAAGTACAGCGATCCCCCACTTTACAGCGAACCGGCTTTTGGCTATCACTACATTGTAGTTGCAAGTCCAAAACACGTCAATTTTGAAGATGTAGATGCTGATCAGTGGGTCAATCTGCTTTCAATTGTTCAGGACAAGGCAAGATGGTTGTATGCAAAGAAGAATGTCGCATATGTAGCTGTCTTTCTCAATCAAGGCAGGAATGCCGGAGCTTCTAGGGCTCATGCCCACATGCAGATAGTTACACTACCAGTTCTACCTCCAACCATCGAGAAGGAGTCGAAAACTGTGCAGAAGGCTATGCGAACCAGCGGAGGGTGCCCTATGTGCCAGATAATAGAGCGCGAAATAGGAGGTGCGAGGAGGTTTCTTGAAACAGATGCTTTCCTTTCCTTTGCTCCGCAAGCTCCATCGCATCCCTTCGAGTTCTGGATATCTCCAAAGGTGCACCAGATAAGTTTCCTTAGGGCGTCGCAGAAAGAGATCATGGATCTTGCGAGAGTTCTTGAGTTATCGTTCAAGGCTCTAGCCAGAGTGGTTGGAGACTTGCAGTTTAATGCCATTATTCATACTTCCCCAGAGAAGCGCACTTCAAGGCAGATACACTGGCACATTGAAGTATATCCGCGTCTAAGAGGGTTTGACGATTTTGAAAGGGGAACAGGGATTTATGTGAACACAGTTGCGCCTGAGGATGCTGTGAAGGCTCTGCGCGATGCAGCGGCAAAGATTCTAAAAGGCTGATGACCTGACATCAAAAGTAGATATATAACGGGCCTCTGCACCAAGGAAAGGGAAGTTCAGTGAAGATAAACGAACTCCGTGATAACATGAGCCGGGTCGATGCAGAGGGTGAAGTTATCGACATATCAGAACCGCGAACAGTTAACCTAAGGACTGGAGGCCAGTCGAGAGTTGCAGAAGCCCAATTGCGCGACGATACAGGCACGATCAAGCTGTCTCTATGGGGAGATCAAATTGACATGGTAAAGGTAGGTCAGAGAGTGAAGGTGGAAAACGGGTACACCAGATCATTCAGAGGAGAAGTTCAGCTAAATATTGGACGCTATGGCAAACTGAATGTTCTTGAATAAACTATTATCTACTCGCAATAGCTTCTTCTATCATCTTTCTGGCTAATTCGTGGTCTGCTCTTCCCTTGGTAGCCTTCATTAACTGGCCCATAAGGAAGTTTATGGCTTTGGGGTCTGACCTCGCATCCTCGACGGCTTTGGGATTGGCTGTTAAGATGTCTTTAACGGCATCCATTATCGACTTCTGATCTGTTATCGCTGCAGTTTCTTTGGCAAACTCAAATCTGCTCGTGCCCTGCTCTATCGTTTTTATGATGCCTGATTTTGCTGTGCTCTCAGTTAGTTCCTTCTTCTCCACCTTCTTTGCGAGCTCTGCAAGGTCCTTTGGCTTGAAATTGATACTTGAAAGGGTCTTCTCTGACCTGTTGATGTAGCCCAGAATGTCTATTGCCAGCCAGCTGCCAAGCAACTTTGGAGCCATGTAATGTTTCAGGCTTTCTTCATAGATGTCTGCAAGTAGTTTCTCCCCAACCAATACTCCCGCAACCTCCTCCGAGATGGTATACTGCCTAACGAATCTGGCCTTCCTCTCGTCAGGGAGCTCAGGCATCGTTTTCTTTATGGCTGCTATGTACTCCTTTGATATTGTAATAGGGACAAGGTCTGGCTCGGGGAAATAGCGATAGTCTTCTTCAGCCTCCTTGACGCGTAGTGTCACTGTTACCCTCCTAACGTCGTCCCAATGCCTTGTTTCCATGCCTTCAACCTTGGAAGCTTTTGCCATGGTCTTCTGGCGGGTAATTTCGAAGTTCAGCGCTCTTTCCACCTCTTTGAAAGATGAAATGTTCTTGACTTCGACCCTCTTCCCTCCGAATAGCGAAACGTTGGCATCGCATCGCATCGCACCTTCCAAGCTTCCATCGCATACTCCAATGTGCTCCAAAATTGACCTGAGTTTTTGCAGGAACTCTCTTGCATGTTTAGGGCTCTTCAAATCTGGTTCGGTCACAATTTCAACCAAGGCAACGCCAGCCCTGTTATAGTCTGCAAGGGAGATCGGAGATGAAATTATCGTACCCTCATAGCTTAATTTGCCAGGATCTTCCTCCAGCTGGATCCTCCTGATTCTCACGCTACCATCGTTAGTTTCCCCAAGTCCTTCCTTTGCGATGGGGCTACCTCCAGCCTTATCATACTGTGTTATCTGGAAGTTCTTGGGCATGTCAGGATAGAAGTAGTTCTTGCGGAAAAAGTTCATGCTCTCCGATATCTTACAATTTAATGCCAGAGCTATCTTTGTAGCTGCCTCTACGGCCTTTTCGTTAAGAACTGGTAATGTACCGGGCATGGCAGTGCAGACTTCGCAGATGTTTGTGTTAGGATCTGCTCCTCTGTAGTTCGATGGGCAGGAGCAGAAGAGCTTTGTCTTCAATACCGTAAGCTGGCAGTGCACTTCAAGTCCTATCTTGAGTCCAAAGTCGTCTTTCATTCTGCATACACTCCAAGAATATCTTCCAGTGTTTTTGCAGCGTTGAGCATCTTTCCCTCCTCAAGAGGCGCAGCCATGATCTGCAGGCCTATTGGAAGACCATTTGAAGAGCCGCATGGAACAGATATTGCGGGTATGCCCGCAAGGTTCGCTGGGACAGTGTTGCAGTCGCTCATGTACATTGCTAGGGGGTCGACGGTCTTTTCTCCGAGCTTGAAGGCTGTTGTAGGCATCGTCGGCCCAATGAGGACATCGAATTTTTTGAAAGTGTTATGGAAGTCCTGAATTATGAGGTTTCTGACCTTCTGTGCTTTGACATAGTAAGCATCAAAGTATCCAGCAGAGAGTGCGAAGGTTCCAAGCATAATCCTCTTCTTTACCTCAAAACCGAAGCCAGCCTTCCTGTCTTTCGAGAACAAAGTGCTCCAGTCCCTTGCACCGGAACTGTCCTGAAAGCCATACCTTAGACCATCATACCTTGCAAGGTTTGAACTGGCTTCTGACATTGCAATTATGTAATAGGAAGCAAGTGCATACTCTACGGACTTCAGATCGACTTCTTCTACTTCCGCCCCTTCGCCTTCAAGTTTCTTTATCGCACTCCATACAGCATCGGAAACTGCTTTCTGCGTACCCTCTCCGAAGTACTGCTTCGGAACTCCAATTTTTAATTTCGAGTCGTTGCTGAATTTAGTGTAATCCTTGCTTTCGCCTATACTTGTCGAATCGTTCGAATCGTGACCCGCGATGCATGATAGAAGCAGTGCAGCATCACTGACGTTGTTTGCTATCGGCCCTATCTGTTCGAGAGTATTCGCATAAGCTATCAGGCCGTATCTGCTGACAAGACCGTAGGTCGGTTTGACACCCACTACCCCGCAGAATGCGGAAGGGCACCTTATCGAACCTCCAGTATCAGTACCAAGGGCAACTGCGGAAAGACCTTTGGCAACTGCAGCAACGCTGCCTCCAGAGGAACCTCCGGGCACATAATCGAGGTTTCTGGGATTCTTTGTAGCGAAGAAGGCGCTGAATTCCGTAGTTGAACCCATGCCGAATTCGTCAAGGTTTGTCTTTCCTACTATTATCGCGCCTTCTTCCTTCAGCAGTTTCACTACGGTAGCATCATAAGGAGGGATGTATCCTCTCAAGATCTTTGATGCGCAGGTAGTTTCTATCCCTCTGGTGCAGATGTTGTCCTTTATCGCAATTGGAACTCCTGCAAGCCTACCCAGTTTCTTTCCTCTTTTCTTCTCGATATCTTTAGCCTGCTGGATTGCAAAGCCTTTGCTAGTGGCTATAAAGGCATGAACGTCTTTGTCATACTTCTCGATTCTTGCAAAGCATTCTTCAACAGTCTCCACTGCAGAAATTGAGCCCTTTCTTACTCCTTCGGAAATTTCCCATGCTGACTGCATTTTCATACCGCTAAACTATCTTCGGGGCTTTGATGTAACGGCCTTTCTTCGCAGGGGCGAGTTTCAGAATCTCATCAGCGTTGGCCTTTCTTGGCTCATCTGGCCTGAATACATTCTTAACTTCCCTTATGTGATAAGCCGGTTCAATATTTTTAGTGTCTATTTTGTCGAGAACCTTGAAGTAGTTCAAAACATCTGCAATCTGTTTAGAAAGAGTTTCTTCTTCTTGCACACTGAGTTCGATCTTCGCAAGCCAAGCAAGGTGCTTGACCTCTTCCTTAGAAATCCCTCTCATAATTTCACGGGGTAAGCCTGAACTGGTCTCTTGGAAATACGGAAACCTCTCTTATGTTCTTCTGCCCGGTCAATACCATCAACAGTCTTTCAAAGCCCAAACCAAAACCTGCATGTGGAGGCATTCCGTAATCAAAGACTGCAAGGTGGTATTCAAAGCCTTTTGGTTTCAGTCCTTTCTCCTTCAATCTGCTGACAAGTTCCCTTTTTGAGCTCAGTCTTGTCCCTCCAGACGCTATCTCTAAACTACCATACATAAGATCAAAGGATTCTGAAATTTCTGGATTTGACGAAGGTTTTATGTAGAACGGCTTGCTCTTTGTAGGCCAATCGATAACGAAATAATATGACGGTAATTCCTCTGCAATTTTGTCAAGCATCTCTGATGTCAAATCGTCGCCCCATTCAACCTGCACATCCTTCCCTTTCAGCAACTCCAGCACTGCATTATAGGTCATCTGTGGAATCTTTTCTATTGATGGAATTGTAGTCCCAAGAGTTTTGAGCTCCTTGTCGCATTCCTTGCTTATTGAAGCATGGAGCTTCACGATCATTTGCTCGATTATATTCATTGTGTCTTTGTAATCTACAAATGCTTCCTCAACGTCTATGGACAGAAATTCGCTTAGATGGTGCAGGGTTCTGCTCTGCTCCGCTCTGTATGCTGGTGCTATCTCAAAGACCTTCTCGAAGGGAACTACGAGCTGCTCCTTGAAGAGCTGCGGGCTCTGTGTAAGGAAAGCTTCCTTATCATAGTATAGAAGCGGGAACAGCGCCGCTCCACCTTCTGTTGCAGTGGCAATGATTTTTGGTGTGTTGACTTCATAACATCCATGCTCTTTTAGGAACCCTCTGATAGTTTCTAGTGCCTTCTCCCTTATCCTGAAGATCGCAAGCGCTTCAGGTCGCCTCAAATCCACGGCCCTTATTTCAAACCGCTTATCTATGCTTGGTAATGTCTTTGCATGAAGGGTGAATGGAGGAACTTTTTGTGGCAATGCCAGAACCTTTACCTCGTCTGGGATTATCTCGACTCCATTTGGTGCCTTCCCCATCGCTTTGATCTTGCCCTTTACCGCTATGGATGCATGATCAGAAAGGGATTCCACCCTTGAAAGAACTTCTCTCGAAACCTTGTCCTTGTGGACTGTTGCCTGAGTGATCCCCTCCTTGTCAGTTATAATCACGAATATCAAGCCTCCTTGGTTCCGTATCCCTGAAATCCAGCCGAATACCGTAGCCTCTTTGCCTTCCTCAGACGCCTTGATATCCTTCGAATAGTGCGTCCTCCGCCAATTTCCTAACGAATCTATCTTTGCTTGCAAGAGTTATTACCACGTTCTATGGTTTGAGTACTATCTTTCCGAATACCGCTCTGTCCTCTATCAATTTGTGGGCTTCTGCAGCTTTTTGAAGGGGCATTATTCTGTCGATCACAGGCTTGAACTTGCCAGCCTCAACGAACTTCATTATCTCGAACAGTTCTCCCTTGGAACCCATGTAGTTGCCCATTATTGTCAGTTGCCTTCTGTACAGATAGCGCAAATCCAGCGAAACGTCGGAACCAGATGTTGCCCCGCAGGTAATCAGTCTGCCTCCATGTGTAAGTGCCTGCACGCTCTTGTCCCAAGTTGCCTTGCCTACATTCTCGAATACCACGTCTGCACCTCTTCTGTTCGTTATGCGCCTTGTTTCTTCCGCTATGTCCTGCGTAGAATGGTTTATGGTATAATCTGCACCCAGTTGCTTAGCCTTCTTCATCTTAGCCTCAGATCCTGCTGTTGCAATTACCTGTACACCGAAATTCTTGGCGACCTGTATCGCTGCACTGCCGACGCCACTCCCTCCAGCTATGACAAGGACGGTTTCGCCAGCCCTGATTCTTGCACGGGTTACCAGCATATGCCACGCAGTCAAAAACGTTAATGGTATTGCGGCTATCTCTTCAAAGCTCATCTTCTCGGGCTTCATCAGCACGTTTTGAGGAGGCGCTGCAACGTATTCGGCATAGCCGCCGTTCCTTTCATACCCTCCGATTATTTCATACTGCTTGCAGAAGTTGTCATTTCCAGAAAGGCAGTAATCGCACCTTCCGCAACTCGTACCGGGTAAGATTACTACTTGCTGACCTCTTTCTATCCCTTTTACTACACTTCCAACTTCAGCAACCTCTCCTGCAATGTCGCAGCCGCAGATATGGGGCAATTTGATGTTAACGTTCCTCAAGCCCTGCCTTATCCACAGATCAAGATGGTTTATCGAGCAGGCCCTAATTCTTATCAGAACTTCGTTTGGAGAATATGCTGGGTCGGGAAAGTCCTCGTACTTGAGAACCGCTGGAGCTCCGTGCTGGTGAATTACTGCAGCCTTCAACTTCTACGAGGCTAAAACTGTGATTACTTTTATGCGTTTATAGAACTATTTTACGATGGGAAGTTTCTTGCTCTTCCACGAAATCGGAAGAACCTTCGGAGCGCCCTCGCTGAACTTCTGGACATTGCGGACTATATTGTTAGTAATTTCGGCAAAGACCTTGCTCTGATAATTTTCTATCATGCCGTTGTCAGAGAGCTCGGCGATCTTGGGGTCTATCGGCACGAGGCCAATAAATGGAGCGTCGATATCTTTGGCCAATAATTCTCCTTTAGGTGCACCAAAAATCTCCATCTTCTTACCACAATGATCGCAGATAACGTAGGACATATTTTCGATTACGCCCAGAATTGGAACGTTTAATGTCTTTGCCATGTTGACAGATTTAGTAACTATGAGTTTGGCCAAATCCTGCGGCGTCGTGACCACGACTACGCCTGTCAAGGGAAGAGACTGAAATACGGTCAGAGGAGCGTCGCTCGTGCCTGGAGGCAAATCTATGAGCAGGTAGTGCAGGTCGCCCCAGTTAACGTCAAGGTACAATTGCCTGATGAGATTATTGATTATTGGCCCTCTCCAAATTGTTGGCTTTTTAGCATCATCCACCAGGAGCTGCATTGAAATTACCTTGATCCCTGTTTTAGTTTCTACTGGGAGGACTCCTTGCGGAGTTCCAACTGGTCTTTGAGTCAATCCGAAGATCTTTGCCTGACTAGGCCCTGTGATGTCTGCGTCGAGAACCCCAACTTCGTAGCCCTGCTTCCGCAGTTCTACTGCTAGCAGAGATGTTGTGAAGGACTTTCCAACGCCTCCTTTCCCAGAGACTATCGCAATTATATTCTCGATGCCCTTACTGTCAAGTCTGTCTATCCCTGCAGCTCCATGAGAGCCATGACCCTGCCCAGAAGCCATCCTCTGCTGCAGCATCTTCCTAACCTGCTCTAGCTCTTCCTGCGTCATCGCTGTAGTCTGAACAGAAACTTTGCTGATGCCGATCTTTGCGAGTGACTTTTCAATGTCGGATGAAATAGTTTTAGCAAGGGGGCAGCCAGGTATCGTTAATGCGATAAGAAGCTCAACATTGTCCTTACCAATTTTAATGTCTTTGACCATGTTAAGGTCTACAATATTGATGTGAATTTCGGGGTCGATTACATTTCTTAATGCGTCGACTATCTCTTCTCTACTCTTCAACAATTTCGATTTAGAAATTCCGTTTATTTAAGGATGCGAACCTTTCTGCTTCAGCCTTTCCTTGACGTATTCCATGAGACCGCCCTTCTGTATTATCGCTGCTATGAATTCTGGAAACGGCTCAGCCTTGAAAGATTTACCATTTATATTAACCATCCCGCTATCCGTATCCACTTTTACAGTAGAGCCATTTTTAGCATGGTCTACTGCCTCTGGGCATACCATTATAGGAAGCCCGATGTTTATGGCGTTGCGAAAGAATATCCTTGCGAAGCTCTTTGCTACCACGCAGCTTATTCCAGCAGCTTTAACTGCTATCGGCGCATGCTCCCTTGATGAACCGCAACCAAAGTTCTCCTCTGCAAATATCATGTCTCCCTTCTGAACCTTTTTGGAGAATTCTGGGTCTACTCCCTCCATGCAGTGAGGAGCCAGTCTGGCAGGATCGGTTGTAACGAGGTACTTGCCAGGTATGATTACATCGGTGTCGATGTTGGCGCCAAACTTGTGCACCTTGCCCTCTAAGATCAACTAAATGCTCCTCGGATCAGTTATCTCGCCCATTATCGCCGTGGCGGCAGCAGTGTACGGGTTGGTGAGATAGATTTTCGCCTCTGGATGGCCAGTCCTACCTCTGAAGTTTCTGTTCGTTGTAAATACGCCTACTTCATTCGGCCCCATAACTCCCTGATGTAAGCCTGGACAGGGGCCGCATGTAGACGGGGCTACGACCCCTCCAGCGTCTATGAAGACATCGATTATACCTTCTTTCAGAGCTTGCCTGTAAATTTGCATGGTCGCTGGAATTACAATCAGCCTGATTCCTTTTGCTATCTTCTCTCCCTTCATTATTGCAGCAGCCTGACGTAAATCGCCCAGCCATCCGTTGGTGCATGAACCTATGAAGACTTGGTCGACCTTTACTCCTTTAACTTCTTCAACTGACCCAACGTTGTCTGGGGAATATGGCTTTGCAACTAATGGAGGCACGTCGCTGACATTAAAATCGTAGGCCTTCTCAAATTTCGCATCTTCGTCGCTCTCGTAGACTTCGTATTCTTTGTCAACTCTTCTCTTCACGTAGTCTTTTGTGACATTATCAACAGGCATGACGCCGTTCTTGCCAGACGCTTCTATGACCATGTTCGTCATCGTGAACCTCTGCTCCATTGGCAGAGATTTTATCGCACTGCCGACAAATTCCATAGCCTTGTAATTGGCACCATTGACAGTGATCTTCCCTATTGTATGGAGTATGAGATCCTTCCCCGTGACATATCTCCCGACCTTTCCATTGTATGTGAACTTCAGGCTTTCGGGAACCCTGAGCCAGACCTCTCCAAGAGCCATGGCAGCTGCAATATCCGTATGTCCCATCCCAGTCGCAAAGCAGCCTAATGCTCCATATGTACAAGTATGTGAATCCCCTCCCACAGCAAGATCGCCTGGAGCTACTAGGCCTTCTTGAGGCAGAACGTTATGGGCAATTCCACCCTGGCCTATGTCGTAAAAGTGATCTATGTTCTTCTCTTGGGCAAACTGCCTTACTGCCATGCAGTTCATCGTTGAATCGATGTCTTTTGGAGGGACGACATGATCCAGCACAAGGACTATCTTCTTCGGGTCAATCTGGTCTACCAGATCGTTGTTCCTGAGCGCTTTGAATGCTGGAGGGCCGGTAATGTCGTGTGCCATTATAATGTCGACCTTTGCATTGACCAATTGGCCTGGCTTTACTTCCTCTAGCCCTGCGTGTGCCGCTATGATCTTCTCAGTCATGGTCATTCCCATTCTGCTTCATCTCTTGCGGACATTATGGGTTGGGCATTGGAACCTTTGGCTGCACTACCCTTCTCTTCAGAAGTAGCCTGTTCATCCCCTCTATCATAGCCTGAACGCTGGCAACGACAACGTCTTCGTTGGTTGCCTTCGCAGTCGCAACTAAACCATCCTTGTCTTCGACCTTTACGGAAACTTCGCCTAATGCGTCAGTGCCCCCTGTTATCGCGTCTAACCTGTAGTCTGACAGTTTTATGTTCCCTAGACCTTCCCCGAGTTTCTGTATCGCCTTTATCGCTGCATCTATAGGCCCGACCCCAGTTTCTGCAACTACATGTGGCTCTCCATCTACAAGCAGCTTGACTGAAGCCGTAGGCATGGATTTCGTCCCTGTCATCACAGACAGATCGACCAGCTGCAGAATCTTCTCTTCCTGAACCTTTCCTAATACGGTGTAGGCAATCGACTCTAAATCAGCATCCGTCAGTCTCTTGCCCTTATCCCCGAGATCCTTGACCCTTGTGACAATCTCTTTCAGTTGTCCATCGTTGACGCTTATCGCTAATTGGTCTAACATCGCTTTTATTCCATGTGAGCCTGCGTGCTTGCCTGCCTGTATCCATCTCTTCCTCCCTACCAATTCAGGTTCTAGCGGCTCGTAGGTCAGAGGCATGTTTAGCAGTCCGTGAGTGTGAATGCCTGACTCATGACCGAATGCGTTCTCGCCAACTATGGCCTTGTTGGGCTGAACCACGATTCCTGTTAACCGTGAAACTAGCTTAGAGGTTTCGTAAATTAGGCGTGTGTTGATGTTGGTCTTCCTTCCGTACAGGTTGTGCAATGACATGACTACCTCTTCTAGCGATGCGTTGCCAGCCCTTTCTCCTAATCCATTAATAGTGCAATGAACTCTCTCTGCTCCAGCTTCGACTGCTGCTAGGCTGTTGGCTACTGCTAAGCCAAAGTCGTTATGGCAATGTATGCTTATCGGTATGTTGACAGCGTTCTTGACCTTGCTTACCAGATTGTACATGGCTACGGGGTGCATCACGCCGACTGTATCCGGTATGTCTATCCTGTCTGCCCCTGCATCGCTCACAGCTTGGAATACTCTAAGCAGGTATTCTGTGTCAGACCTGCAGGCATCCTCTGCAGAGAATTCCACTTGGACGCCGTATTCCTTTGCATATTTCACATATCTTACTGCAGTCTGAAGGGCTTCCTCCCTAGTCATATTCAGTTTATGCTGTAAATGGATGTCTGAAGTTGCTAAGAAGACATGGATACATTTAATGCCGGTGCTTACAGCTATGTCTATGTCTGATTTGTGAGCCCTTGCAAGTCCTGCTATTTCGGCTCTTAACCCCGCATTGGCAATCATCCGCATCCCTTCAATTTCTCCTTTAGACGTTATCGGAAAACCTGCTTCGATAGTATCCACACCGAGCCTGTCCAGAGCCCTCGCAATTTCGAGCTTCTCGTCTGGTGTCAATCCTACACCGGGAGTCTGCTCTCCGTCCCGCAGGGTTGTATCGAATATCTTGATTGCTTCGCTATTCTTCATACTCTAACCCTTTGCTAGTGCAACTATCCCCGTTCGGGAAATCTCCTTGATTCCGAAACTGCTGATAGTTTTAATGAATTCATCTATCTTGTCTGGCGATCCTACAAGCTCCACTATGACATGATTCTGGGAAGCGTCGATCACGTTGCCCTTGAAAAGTTCGCACTGTGTAAGAATCTCCGATCTTTGCTTGTTGTTTGGCGCATTGATTTTGATCAGGGCAAGCTCTCTCTGCACCGAGTTTGAATTCAGGATTTGAACGTCTAAAACATCAATCTGCTTTGCCAGCTGCGCTACAAGCTGACCAACTACATTGTCATTCGCTTCAATCGTAAAGGTCATCCGTGAAAAAGCGGGATCCTGTAGAGGTCCTACCGAAATGCTCGCTATGTTGTAGCCTCTCTGCCTGAATACGTTTGAAGTTCTGTGGAGAACTCCGGGCTTGTTTTCGACCACGGCTGCTATCGTTATATGACTGGCCAAATTCTCACTATGCCCATTTTGCTGTATGCTTGGATTATTCCAATATTCTGCAGCTCGTTTGCCGCGCTTATTGCACCTATGATCGTGCTTGTTTCCCTAGTCTGCTCTAGTTCGCCAGCCTTCTTGGCTTTCTTCTTTGAAGCGAGGATTATTTCGATCATTTTAGATTACACTCATATAGTTAGGCAATCAACACAACCGCAGGGTTATGCTGGTTGCTAATCGAGCAACAAAGCAAGCAAGCTAAGTAGCCCTCCTTGGGCGAAAAGTCCGAAAGCTTGTGCTCTGCTGTCCACAGATAGTCGAGTGTTAAAAACTGCCTAATAAGCGTTTTTACAGTGACTTGGGCTTTGTTTAGTTAAGGTGTGTAAAATTAGTGTGTTCAAAACGGTGTGGTAAGTATTCATTTAATAGGTAGATTTGGTTTCAAGATGGTGATGCCTGTTTGTCCTAAATGTCATAAGATCGTCAAGGATCTGAATAGGCACTTGAGTAGAAATCGCTGCAAGATTAAAAGTAAGCGAAAAGCTTCACCTCTTCCTCTACCGGGCAGTCCAGAGGAAAGGTTAAGGAATCCTACTACTACGGTATGGTATAGGGAGCAGAGTATGTTTTCTTGAGTAATTCCCTCCAACTATCTTGTCCGCTTACAACATCTAAACCAGCAACCTGAGCTGGTGTTTTCCCTTTCAATGTCACATGTGGTCTAATGAAGTTATAGTAAATCATATGTCCATTTCTAAGAGACACGTTATCACTTTATGTGCTCTCTACACCTTTATTTCACATATTTCAATAATAGACATCTTCTAAAGCCGACTGATGATTTATAAGTCGCTAGGAACGAGTCTACTTGAATAAAATGACGGAAGCGATCCAATCTGTAAAACCTTTGGAAATTGAATTCCAAAGAACTTGTGATTGCTCTCCTTCACACATAAATTGTCTAACCGCTAAGGAGTGGATTAAGAATCAGATTACTATCCAAACGTTCTATTACGAGGGTCGTGATGTTCGGGATAAAGATGTACATCCAGCCGTCTTCCCAATTCCAGTATCGCTTTTGCGATTTGACTTTATCCAGCCTTTATCATGAAGTTTAGCCAGCTCTATAGGCAAATTGATTTCTGGTAGCATTATAACAATTGCATGATGTAAGTTTTGCCCAAAGATTAATGCTTTTGGTTAGTTTCTTTCACCTTATCCATCTGTTTCAATGAGATAATTTTTACCATCTCATCTCTGAATTTCCTGTTAGGCACTATCACTAGGAATTCGTTGCCGCTAATCTGAGTCGTAGTAAGGCTGATACGAATTATTCTTCCTCTAACCTCGCCAATCTCAACCTCTGCACCTACCTTTATCATAGGGTTGACATACAACGACAATCCGACAATAAGATCAGACAGCCAAGGCATTAACGCAAGACCTATTAGAAATGCAAGAGCACCCAGAGTTGTTACAGTTCCAACCACAAGGGAGACCAAACCCCATACCACTGCCAGATAAGCAGCCCCAGAGATGGCAACTACCAGCCAGATCAAGCGGACAAAATATTCATGCCCTTCAAGGCCTACTAGCCGCCTTCTAACAAAGAAGCGTATCAGCAGGTTGGCAGTTATCATTACCAGAATTATTATGAATGTTTGGGTTAGTGGAGATGCAAGAAGTTCCATATCATCAATGTCCTCTTTTTATCCAGAGGCTTAAGCCTTATCCTTTATCTCTAAAAGCTAACATTTTCAAACAACTACAAATGAACCATGTCAATTTGAATGAAGAGGAGCGGATAAGGGCAAGGGCTGTATGGCTTATCCTCAATTCCCAACCAGAAGAGGCAATAGAATCTCTCTCCAACTATTATCATGTTGACGTGCCTGAATTACTGGTAGGGCTGCCGAAGAAGCATTCAAGCGTTGCAGGCTGCTATGTATTACACAAAAAGACGATTTACGTAAAGAACAGAGAAACTCTGTACAATCCATTTGTCATACTTCATGAATTCTACCACCATCTAAGATCAGTTTCAGGAACACATAGAGGTACGGATAAGCTTGCAGATTCGTTTGCAATTGATTCAATAAAGACCTATAACCAGATCATACTAAATCAGTAGAGTACTCTACTAACCGAGACAACACTCTAAACATAACATACTATACGTCTTAGTATATCAGAGCCATCAATAATTTCTTGTTATGGAAAAATAAACTGCCAGATAAAGACTTCAGTTTTTGAGCTTAAATACAAAACAAGATACAAAACAAGAAAAAAATATTTTGCATATAGGATATCTTTTGTTAGTAACTCTTTGATTTTATATATAAGGGGTAAGTATAGAGACACTTGCCAATAGCAAACAACGCCGTTATACTTATATGTCATTAAAACCCCCAACCAATAAAGAACAGAATTGGCAACTACAACCGTCCAAACCAAGCAACCAAAATTTTCTGAGGAGAAGATTGCAGAGATAAACAGGTCTTTAGAGGGAGCGACTCCCCAAAAAATTCTGGAATGGGCTCTAAAAGAATTGCACCCAAAGATAGCACTAGCGTCAAGCTTCGGCCTTGAAGACGTCGCTCTGATAGACATACTGGTAAAGATAAATCCCAAGGCAAGAGTCTTCTGTCTTGAAACTGGAAGACTGCACCAAGAAACCTATGACGTGATGGACGAAGTCAAGGACAAATACAACATCCAGATAGAAGTCTTCGTCCCAGATGCTGCAAGGGTTGAAAAGATGGTCAGGGAGAAGGGCGTTAACCTCTTCTACCACAGCGTAGAGAACAGGAAACTCTGCTGCGGAATAAGAAAAGTTGAGCCTCTTAACAGAGCGTTATCCCAACTAGATGGATGGATTACAGGAATAAGGAAGGATCAGACGCAGAACAGGACCACTGCAAAATATATAGAAATAGATACAGACCATGGAAACATAATCAAAGTTAACCCATTACTTGACTGGTCGTTTGGCCAAGTGCAGGAATACGTCAAGCAGAACAAGGTTCCTTACAATGTCTTGCATGACAGAGGATTCCCAAGTATAGGCTGCGAGCCCTGCACAAGAGCCGTCCAGCCAGGAGAAGATCCGAGGGCTGGAAGGTGGTGGTGGGAACAGGACAACAAAGAATGCGGCCTGCACGTAAAGGGCAGCCATTAAAATAGATATTCGTTCTGGTGCAGGTAATGGAAGGACTGCCGCCTCCTCACGGGGGGAAACTTGTAGACCGCGTAATTAAGGGAAAACAGCCTGATCTTGCTGGACTTCAAGCTTTAGCAATAGACGATGAAACTTTCTCTGACTGCATGAACATCGCGACTGGTGTGTTCAGCCCGATCGAAGGTTTTCTTCCAAAGAACCAATATCAGAATGTTATAAATAAAATGCGTCTTCCTGACGGTACTCCATGGACAATCCCGATTTTGTTAGATGTCAAGAAAGAGGAGGGCATAGAAGAGGGTTCCGAGATTAGCCTAGCGTATAATCAGAAGATAGTAGCGTCGATGAAGGTTGAAGAGGTTTACACATATGACAAGCGGGAGCTTGCCAAGAAAGTTTATGGAACTAACGAGGTGGCTCATCCCGGGGTTGCAAAGACCCTAGCGATGAAGGATTTTTTGGTCGGAGGCAAGATTTCAGTTCTGGACGGTATCCAAAGACCATATCAAGACAATACCTTCATACCAGCAGAGACCAGAAAAATCTTTCAAGAAAGAGGGTGGAAGACTGTTGTGGGCTTCCAGACCAGAAATGTTCCTCACTCTGGGCACGAAGGTCTGCAGAAGGCTGCTCTGAACCTCTATGACGGCTTATTCATAAATCCAGTAATAGGCAAGAAGAAGGCAGGAGACTTTAAGGATCAAGTCATCATAGATACGTATTCTGCACTGGTAGAAGGATACTTCCCGAAGAGCAAGGTGTTCTTTGGAATATTGCATTGGGAGATGCGCTATGCCGGTCCAAAGGAGGCTATAATGCACGCAATTATGAGGAAGAACTTTGGGTGCACCCACTTTATAATTGGGAGGGATCATGCTGGCGTTGGGAACTACTACCATCCTTTTGCTGCGCAAGAAATCTTCAAGGAATTTCCAGATATCGTGATTCAACCATTAATGTTTCCAGCATTCTACTATTGCAAGAAGTGCTTTTCCGTTGCAAACGAAAAGACATGCCCGCATGGAAAGGAAGACCGTTTGGATTTCAGTGGTACCTATATGAGGAATTTACTTAATGCAGGCCAGTCCCCTCCAGCTGAACTGATCAGGCCAGAGGTCTTTGCAGCTATTAGGAAGACTGACGATCCTTTCGTTTAGTTGGAATCGCTTTAGCAATCTGCTCTGCTAGATCATTCAAACGGTCAAGAGTAAATTTCTTCCTCTCCGGCCAAAAGCTCCCCTCTGAATCGCCCTTGAATCTGGGTATTATATGCACATGAACATGAAAAACGGTCTGGCTGGCAACTTCGCCATTTGATTGTCCTATATTGACCCCGTCAGGCTTCAATACCTTGCAGATAGCATACATGATCATTGCAGTGTGCTCAAAGAGCTTTCCAACAGCAGGAAGCGTCATATCTAACAAGAACGGGTAATGCTTCTTCGGTACAACTAAAGCATGCCCGGGATTCATTGGGTACTTGTCCAAAAAGCAAGCATAGTCGTCGTCCTGCCATACCATCGCAGAAGGCACCTTCCCTTCAACTATCTTGCAGAATATACACTCTGACTCCATAAATGCGAACTAATTAGACCAAGTACGATATGTTTAAATCGTCTTCGAAAGGTGAAATACAAAAGAAGAACAATGAAGGTAGTGAGTGGATGCCTGCCAAATTCCCGTTTAGGCTTGACCGTATTCGTAGGGTTAACGCCACTCGTACTTGTTGTTGTTTAATTCCCACAGCTAATCTGTGGGCATACAAATTAAGATAGAGGTAAATCCAGATGGCTCAAATCACAGGTGCACAGGCGCTCGTAGAAGCGCTCAAGCGGGAGAAGGTTGATGCTGTATTCGGCCTCCCCGGAGGCGCTAACCTTCCCATTTATGATGCCATGTTCGATTCTGAAGTAAGGCATATTCTCGCTAGGCATGAGCAATGTGCAGCCCACATGGCCGATGGTTACGCCAGAGTTTCGAGGAAAGCTGGGGTATGCATGGGAACTTCCGGGCCTGGAGCAACAAACCTTGTAACTGGTATAGCTACAGCTCACGCTGATTCCTCACCCGTAGTCGCAATAACTGGGCAGGTTGCAAAGAACATGATCGGCAGAGATGCTTTCCAAGAATGTGACATTATGGGTATTGTGACTCCGATCACAAAATACTCGTTTCAGCCGTGGTCTGCAGCTGAAATACCCTCAGTCATCAAAAAAGCGTTCTACATCGCAGGCACTGGAAGACCTGGAGCTGTGCTTGTAGATATTCCCAAAGATGTTCAGAACGAAAAGGTTGACATTACGTTCTCCGAGAATGCAAAGATGACTAAGTCTATAGCCGTCCCTCGACCAGATCCTGCAAGGATAGAGCGGGCAGCGGAGCTTCTGTTGATGGCTGAGCGTCCAATTATAATGGCTGGAGGAGGAGTTATAATTTCGGGAGCGTTTCAGGAGCTGCAGGCACTTGCTGAGCTTCTGGTCTGCCCAGTAGTAACGACATTCAAGGGCAAGGGCTCCTTCTCAGAGACGCACCCCCTTTCAGTAGGGCCTATAGGGATGCACGGCCATGCAGAAGCAAATAAGTTAATCCTTGAAATCGACTGTCTTCTTGCAATTGGAGCAAGGTTCTCCGACAGGTCGGTTGGAAGATGGGACGAATTCAACCCTGCTAAAATTATCCACGTAGATATCGATCCTGCTGAAATTGGGAAGAACAAACCTACAGATGTCGGAATTATTGGTGATGTGAAGGAGGCATTAGCAATGTTGGTGCGTGTGCTGGAGAAGAAGATGGTGCGGAAGAGGGATGTCAACTATCCGTGGATAAAACACGTAAATGAAATCAAAAGCCTCTACAGGGGCAAACCCCTACCTGCACCAAGAGATATTACAGGTCCAAGATTACTCAAGAAGATGAGAGAATTGATCCCTGCGGATTCTATAATAACCACGGAAGTCGGGCAGCATCAGATGTGGGCTTCCCTACATTTCAACATCATAAAACCTGGTACGTTTTTCACTTCTACGGGATTAGGGACGATGGGTTGGGGACTGCCTGCAGCTGTAGGCGCCAAGGTCGCTGCTCCAAACGTGCCGGTAATCGATATTGCTGGTGATGGAAGCTTCCAGATGACAGAAAATGCACTGGCAACATCTGTAACAGAAAAGATCCCCATCATTGCTGTAATATTCAACAACAATATGCTCGGTATGGTAGCACAATGGCAGAGGCTCTTCTACAATAGAAAGTACATCGGAGTGGAAATGAGCGGAATACCTGACTTTGTCAAGATTGCGGAGGCCTATGGAGCCCAGGGCTTCAGGGTTCAGTCTCTGGACGAATTCTCCAAAGCTATGAAGACTGCTCTGAAAAGCGACATAGCTACAATAATAGATGTGCCTATACACCCCGAAGAAGATGTCTTCCCATTCGTAGCTCCAGGTACTGGACTCAAGGACATGATAATTGCCTGATGGCGAGAAATGCCTCGCTTTCTTACAGTTATCAAAGAACCTGAAGTACGCCTACGGAAGCCAGATTGGATAAAGGTAAAGCTGCCGACAGGCGAGAATTATATCATGATAAAGAGGCTTCTAAGAGAAGCCAATCTCCATACGGTCTGCGAGGAGGCAAACTGTCCAAACATTGCTGAATGCTGGAGCGGAGGCACTGCAACGTTTATGCTCATGGGGGACACTTGCACGAGAGGCTGTAGGTTCTGCAACGTAAAAGTTGGCAATCCACAAAAGGTTCTCGATGGAGAGGAACCATCAAAGATCGCAAAGGCCGTAAAGATGCTGGGTTTGACGTATATTGTGCTGACTTCTGTGGCTAGAGACGATCTACAAGACGGAGGAGCGGAGCATATAGCCAAGACGGTAGAAGCGATAAGCGGAACCAATCCTTCGATCCTTGTTGAAACTCTGGTACCTGATTTCAGAGGCGATGTCGATGCTTTGAGAAGAGTGATAGAATCTGGCGTAGCAGTACTCGCACATAACATAGAAACAGTAAAACGTCTAACGCCTTTTATCAGAGACAGAAGGGCAGGCTACGAACAATCCGTGCAGGTTTTGCGTAATGCAAAATCCCTGAAGCCTGATCTGATTACCAAATCTTCTATAATGCTGGGATTGGGTGAAACTGAAAGCGAAGTTATTCAAACGATGGTTGATTTGAGAAGTGTTGCCGTAGACGCACTTACTATAGGCCAGTATCTGCAACCATCGAGAGGACATCTACCTGTTACTGAATATGTGCGCCCTGAAACATTTGAGAAGCTTCGCAGGATTGGAGAAGAGATGGGTTTCCTTTACGTTGCTTCCGGTCCTCTGGTAAGAAGCTCGTACAAAGCCGGTGAGTATTATCTGGAAAATATAATTAGAAGCAAGCGACGGCATTCGTAGTGTCGAGCATGAAGGCAACTCTTATCCAAGCAGTCAACAGCGCATTGAAGCTTGAAATGCGTAAGAACTCAGATATCGTGCTCTTGGGTGAAGATATCGGAATCAATGGAGGGGTATTCAGAGCAACAGAAGGCTTGTACGACGAATTCGGCCCTCACAGAGTAATTGACACTCCTCTGGCGGAGTCGGGCATTATCGGCTTGGCAATAGGGATGTCTCTATATGGTTTGAGACCCGTTGCTGAAATTCAATTCTTCGATTTTATCTTTCCAGCTTTTGACCAAATAACTTCTGAGCTTGCAAAGATGCGATATCGTTCTGGAGGAACGTACAGTGCTCCAATGGTCATAAGGGCTCCTATAGGTGCAGGCGTGAAAGGAGGGCCATATCATTCACAGAGCGGCGAGTCTTATTTCGTTCATACGGCTGGCTTGAAGGTTATAATGCCTTCGACGCCATACGATACAAAAGGTCTGCTCATAGCAGCTATGCGTGACAACGACCCAGTCCTGTTCTTCGAGCCCAAGAGAATCTACAGAGCCTTTAAAGATGATATTCCAGATGATGATTACACTGTGCCAATAGGCAAGGCCAACATATTGCAAGAGGGTAATGATGTGACGCTGGTAAGTTACGGCGCTACAATGGTTCCAGCAAAAGAAGCCACAACACTTGCGGCTCAGGAGAATATTAGTGTTGAACTGATCGATCTAAGAACTCTTGCGCCTCTTGATGTTGAAGCTATAATTAATTCTGCAAGGAAGACTGGTAGGGTAGTTATCGCCCATGAAGCGCCCAAAACGCTGGGCATGGGAGCAGAGATTTCTGCCATGATTTCCGAGAAAGCAATTGAATATCTGCAGGCACCTATTTTGAGGGTTGCAGGTTTGGATGCGCCTGTTCCATATAGCCTTGAAAGTGCATATCTTCCTAACGCAAAGAGAATTCTAACATCGATAAAGAAGGTAGCAAGTTACAAGTAGGCGCATAGTTTGGCAGTTGAATTCAAGTTTCCTGACATAGGTGAGGGTGTAATGGAGGGTGAAGTGACGAAATGGCTCGTCAAAGAAGGAGATTACGTCAAAAGAGATCAGCCTCTAGTTGAGGTCATGACGGAGAAGGTTACAGTCGAACTTCCTTCACCAGTTGCTGGTACTGTCTTGAAAATTATGGCCAGAGCGGGAGAAACGATAAGGGTTGGGCAGACCCTAATTGTCTTAGGAGAAAAAGGAGAAACCGTACAGATACAGAACGTAGCAAGTGAATCTATTACAATGACATCCACTGCACATAGCGATTTGCAAAAAACGGCTCAACCTGTCCTACAAGGTAAGATTATAGCTACCCCAGCAATAAGAAAACTTGCAAGAGAGCTTAACGTGGATCTTGCGGTAGTCCAAGCTACAGGTCCCGGTGCAAGAATCACAGAAGAAGATGTCAAGAATGCGAGTAAAAGAGCCGAGCCCATGATGCAGGGAGAAGGCTTGGAGGAACGGATTCCGCTCAAAGGGATACGAAAGACAATTGCAGAAAGGATGGCAAGGTCAAAGCACATAGCTGCACACGTTACCCATGTTGAAGAAGTCGATTTCACGGAACTAATTTCCGCAAAGGAAAAGGCCAAAATGGCCCAAAAATCAAATGTCAAAATAACCTACCTCCCGTTTATAGTCAAAGCCGTTATTAATGGATTGAAGCGACATCCACATCTCAATGCTTCTTTGGACGACCAGAAGAACGAGATAGTAGTTAAGAAATATTATAACGTCGGGATAGCCGTTGCTACTGAGAATGGGCTGATAGTCCCCGTCATAAAGGATGCGGACAAGAAGAATCTTGTGCAGATTGCCCAAGAAATAGAAGAGCTCAGCGACAAGGCACGGACTGGTAGACTGGCGCTCAACGAAACAAGAGGAGGCACGTTTACAATTACCAACATAGGTTCAATTGGAGGAGTCTTTTCGACCGCAATAATTAACCATCCAGAAGTGGCAATTTTAGCGATAGGTAGGATAGTGAAAAGGCCTGTTGTAAAAAATGGAACCGTGGTTGTCAGAGACATGGTCAATTTTTCATTGAACTTCGATCATAGGGTCCTTGACGGTGCTGATGCTGCGAGCTTTCTGAATGTGGTCAAGCAGAAACTCGAAGAGCCAAACTTCGATTTTTAGGTGCAGGGCTTGAAGATTTCGCTGCTGGATTTAGGATTCAGAGACTACGGCGAAGTTTTGAAGATACAGCGTAGCCTAGTAGAGCAGAGGAAGGAATCTAAAGTCTCCGACACTTTAATTCTTGTTGAGCATCCAGATGTAATTACGCTTGGAAGAAGAGGAACGATGGAAAATGTAATCTCAAAGGAATTCCCTATCTATTTAGTAGAAAGAGGAGGGGACGCAACCTATCATGGCCAGGGACAACTGGTAGGATACCCAATAATCAGCTTGGAGAAGGCAAAGATAGACGTTGTTACTCTCGTCAGAAAGTTAGAGGAAGTTCTGATAAGAACTTCATCAGGTTTCGGTATAAAGGCTACAAGGGCAGAGAAAAAACCCGGAGTATGGGTGAAAAGCAAGAAACTTGCTTCCATAGGAATCGCAGTTCAGCATTGGGTAAGCTTTCACGGATTTGCCCTTAACATAAATACTGACCTGAATAAATTCTACACGATAAAACCCTGCGGAATGGAATCATCGACAATGACATCGATGCAGAAGATTCTTGGCAAGAAAGTTTCATTTGATGACGTTAAGAAAAGCGTTGTAGAGAATTTCAAATTCGTCTTTGAAGCTGAAATTGAAGAATCTATAACTTTAACATCCCAGCTATAGTATCAGCCAAATTGTTTTTCTGAACTGCAGTTTCTTTCCCAGTTTCAAGGTCTTTTACCAGAACTTCTCCCCTTGAAAATTCGTTGGGAGCGACTAGAATGACAATCTTAGAGCCTCTTGAAGACGCTGCTTCATACTGCTTCCTCAAACTTCTGTCAGCAAGATCAGTTTCGGCAGCAATGTTATTTTCTCTTAGTGTCTTTACTATGAGATAGGACTCCGCTTTCAGCTTAGAGTCTGCTACCGCAACAAATACTGTTTTAGCAGTTTCAATCTTCAATCCTCTAGTTTTCTTCATGGCAAGCACGGTCCTCTCTATACCTCCAGCGACGCCTGTAGCACCGAGTTCCGACCTTCCATATACTGCAGGGAGAGCGTCGTACCTTCCTCCTCCTGCAAGGGCACCAAGCTTCGAATCTGAGCCGTCGTAAGCTTCAAAGACTATTCCTGAATAGTAATCCAATCCTCTGACAATTCCAACATTTAGCTCGATATTAGAAACTCCTTTTGCTTGCAACATATCATAGATGTTTAGTAGTTCCAAACCATCAGTAGCAATGTTTCCTGCTAGTGCTACAGAAACTGTTTTTGAATTTCCTTTAATCGATGCAAAATCCAATAGCGCAGACAGTTTGTCGCTTTTTATGCCCTTTTCCATGCCCTCCTTTAGAATCTCTTCTCTGGTTCTCTTCCCTGACTTGTCGAGCAACCTCAACATGGCCATAATTGAACTGGTTGATGTTTCTCGAAGAGAATTTCTTATGAAACTCTCAGCAATTCTTCTATCTCCAATTTTGATTAGCGTGTCCTTCAAGCCAAGTTTTTTAAGCAAAAAGGAAGTAAAGTCGATGACTTCTGCATCAGCATCGATATTCTTCGGCCCGAATATTTCGGCATCCCACTGGTAAAACCATCTATACCTTCCATATTGAGGTTCGTCATATCTAAACATACTTGCAAAACTTCCCACTTTGGCTGGAAGTTTGATTTCCCTCTTTGAACACAGGTATCTTGCTATACCTACGGTAAGATCAAAGCGTAAACCAACGTCTCTATCGCTCTTATCCTTGAAATAGTAAATCTCGTTCCTTATTGCTTCCCCGCTCTTAGCCTCCAAAGTTGACAGCATCTCTATCGGAGAAGGCTCCATAAGCTTGAAACCGTAAATCCTGCAAGTTTCTGTGAAAGCTTGTCTGATAGTTTCATAGTAATCTGCGTCCTCAGGCTCCAAATCCCGCATACCGCGAGGAAGTGTAAAGTTCATTATCCTGCCTTTAGAATCTTATGTAATAAAGCTAAACGTGCCTTCAAAAGGGCCCCCCGTATACAAATTCGAGATCTTAACGAGGTCCTATTTTACGCCCGTATTTTTCAAGGAATACAATTTCACTTAACGGTAAGCGGCTCTTCTTTCCAGAAATCTTCCTTGCAGGGTACCCAAAACCAACAACAACGCTCGGTTGCATATGCTCGGGGATGCTGAAATCTCTTCTAAGATCTTCATCGTCCATACCAGTGAATAGGCAGGAAACTACTCCAGAGTTCCAAGCTGCCAGCTGCATATCCTGAACGACTCTGCCTGCATCAAGTATGTGAAAGTTGTACTTGGGATTTGTAAGCACGATCACAGCAAAATCTGCTTTAGAAACCCACTTCCCGCTAGTGCTGTCTTGGGCCAATTTCTTAATGTTGTTTGGTTTACTAACCAGAATGAATCTCCAATGTTGTATGTTGAGTCCGCTTCCCGTTGCCCTTGCAGCTTCAAGAACTTTCATCTTTATTTCATATGGAACTTCTTCTCTACTAAAATCCCTAACATCTAGCTTGCTAAGAATACAAGAATGGGTGTCCAACTGTATGGGTTAGCAGAAAGTACCAATTAAAGGTGTATAGACAAACTTCTTACCTTACAGAATGTAAACAGGTAACTATTCAAAGCCGTTCGGTCCAATATATCAATGATGGTTGGAAATGGGTTATGCTCAGGAGGTAATCGAAATCAAGGCAAGCCCTCAGAAAGTCTTTGCTCATATGGACGACATTCGCAATGTTGGATGGCACATGGAGGGAAAGCGCGCAATGCCTATGATGGGAGGGAAGTTACATCTCCAGAAACTTTCTGAGAATGCTACAGGAGTAGGTGCTACTTACAGATGGTACGGCAAAGTTTTGGGAATGACTATTGATTTTAAGGAAACCGTCACGAAGTGGATCGAGAACAGGGAAAAGGTCTGGAGCACTATTGAAGATCCAAAGATATTTATCATGTCGGAATATAAGATGCGTCTGCAACTCTCTCCCACAGAAAATGGAACAAATGTGGTCTTTGAAATTGACTATGAGCTGCCTAGATCGTTATTCGGAAAAATTTTAGGCAAATTGCTTGCAAAGAAATATGCGCAATGGTGCCTTAGGAGAGCCTGCGAAGATACGAAGCTAAATTTGGAAGCTGACCACGCCTTGAAAATCTTAACCCATTGAAGCCTTCTCAAGTTTGGAAATTCTTGGACCATATTTTTCCTTGTACGAGTTCAAACACGTCTTGCAACAGAAGTATCTTGATCCTTCGCCAACTGCAAGCGAGAATGGAGTTCCTTTAATCTCGCCGCCACAATAATCACACATGATATCTATTCTTATTTCTGACGATATGGCAAAGCCCTGCTCGTCTTTCATTGTTCGAGTTATGACCTGGCTGTTGATCAACGAAACTCCTTGCTTGATTATGTTAGTGTCAATTATTGATTGGAGCTCTTCATTACTCGAGCATGTTATTCTGACAATCGCATTCCATTCACCCGTAGTTAGGAAAACATTTCTGACCTGTTCTAGAGAGGAAAGATAAGATGCAAAGTCGCTTACTAATGGAGAATCTACTTTCAAGTATATGACTGCAGAGACGCCATGTTCAACTCTTGTTGCATCAAATACTGGCACTATTTTCTTCATAAAACCAGAATTTATCATGCGTTTTATTCGTGCTCCAGCAGTTGGAGTGCTGACATGGGCTAGTTTAGCAAGCTGTCTATAAGAGCGTCTTCCGTCCTCCAAAAGTGCCTTAATTAGTAACATATCAGTTCGATCTAGTATCAGAGGCAATGCCAAATGATATAGAGGTGGATTTATAATTAAACTTTACAAATGTAAACTTTTAGTAAAGCGAACTTATGCCAAGTGTAGGTATCAGACATGATGGTAAAGTGACGAATTTTTCATTTGGATATCGGCGGAGATAAGTAGATCTTCTAACCTAAACGAGGTATGAAAACTGGAGTTATTGTAGGGATAGTTGCTTTCGTGGTAGTCATCGCAGCTGGGGCTTTTTTGACAATGCCTACGGGTCCTACAGCTACGACTCCTGCACCTAAGACAATCGAATTAGAGACTAAGGAATTTGCATTCCAAGGATTAGGGTTTAAAGAATTTGTTTGCCAAGATAAACCATGCGGGCCGACTATCCAAGTACAAGCAGGAGAGACGGTTAGAATTGTTCTAAAGAATACAGGTGGAGCTTCACACGAATTCATGATTGTCCCGGATGTAAAGGCTGCTAGCGAAGAGGCGAAAAAGGGAATGCATGCTGAACCGTTATTCAAAGGAGCAATGGTCGAAGAAATAAAAACAGGGCAGTCAGCCACTATTACGTTTGTAGCGGAGAAAGCCGGCAAGTATTTCTATGCCTGCATCCTTGATGTAGGAACCAAACCTGACACCCATGCAGACAGGGGAATGTACGGAGAATTCATAGTGGAGGCTTGATGCTATGAGTGTGATTGAAAAACCGACTGCGCCTTTTGTGTTGAGCCTAATTGCTGGAGTGCTAATAATATTTGGAGGAGGAACGGGCATGATGTGGGCCTCGTCAGGAATGCAAATGTCTGGTGGTATGGGTGGAGGCATGATGGGTGGGATGATGGACGGAATGATGGGGGGGCTGGCAGGGTATGATGGGCGGCATGGGTTTTGGGGGCTTCCTTTCAACGATGACGATCTTGGGCACGATTTCAGGCGTAATCATATTGATAGGTTCAGTTATGCTATACAGTCAGCCTAGTCAGGCTCAAACTTGGGGAATAATAATACTAGTCTTTTCTGTAATCAGCCTCTTGGGCTTGGGAGGTTTCTTTGTTGGAGCGGTGCTGGGCTTTGTAGGGGGCATACTCACTATAACGTGGAAACCCGTAACCAGTGCATAGTGGTGAAGCAAAATGGAGAAAGACCCTGTCTGTGGCATGATGGTCGATTCTAAAAGAACAAAGTTTACTTCAGTACACGACGGACACACATTTTACTTCTGCTCTGCTACTTGCAAAGCAACATTTGACAAGAATCCTCATGCGTATGGACATCCAAAGTGGGGCTTCAGTAAGTAATGAAGCGCCGTGTTCGTCGAAATCTTACTATGGCAATTGCCATAGTAGGTATATTTTCTGCAATAATCATGATCTTATACTACTTTCCGTCACAACCACAAATCGCAATTCCGCGCTTCGAACCTGAATCGCAAATAATCGGTCACATACATTCTTTATACGTTGACAGAACAACTAACCTTATGCTACTTGGTACTCATGAGGCACTTTTCAGAAGCACTGACAAAGGCAACATTTGGACTACCGTAAAGTTAGGAAACGAGGTTCCCAGCAGAGATTTTATGGCAATCGCACCTGCTGCTGTAAAAAATTCTAAAGTTCTATATGCAGTAGGTCATGGAATGTTTGTTGTCAAGAGTATTGACGGTGGTAGTGCTTGGGGAGTTATCAAACAAGGTCTGACCAGCAGTGATGTTCATGCTATAGCAATTGCAGGTAATGATCCAAACATTTTGTACATTTGGGTAGTTGATCATGGTTTATTCAGAAATAAGAACGCTGGAGCAAGTTGGGAGAGAATAAATGATGGTCCTCCTAATTCCAACGTGCTCGCACTTGCGTCTGTTAATATACCAATAGGAATGGGTGGAATTTACCTATACGCAGGAACATCTGGCGGTCTATATAGAAGCGCGGATTGCTTTTGTGGTTGGAATAAAGTTTCTAACTTGTTCGACGAGAAAACGATATTCTCCTTAGCTGTTAATCCATCCAATCCTAATATAATTTTTGCGAGTACAAGCGATGGATTCTACAGAAGCGATGATGGAGGGTCTCAATGGAAAAATGTGAGAAAGGGACTTGAAGGCGTGACTGGCTTAGCTTTAACCTTTGATATCGCTGATTCGAATTATATTTATGCAGTGGACAATGTTGGAGTAGTGTATTATAGTAATAGTTTAGGTGAATTGTGGGCACGGTTCAGATAACATTCTATCTTGTCAGCTTATCAGCCGCTAAGGTGGTACATTCTTCTTCACAACCCTTCCTGCAACCCTTTCTACAAAGGGGAGAACCAGCACGACAACAATAACAAACCCGGCAATAGCAGAGAATTCTATACCCGCTATATTAGTTGGGTTAACTATTTGCACCCATGGTCGTGAAACATCGCTCTCTCCTCCCTCATAAGATTGTACAATCACAAAATAATATACGAACACATCTGTAGGGTTTCTAACACTAAAAACGAACTGCTCACTATTTTCGCTTTTGATGCTGCTACCATTCCATATCAATACAGGAGTAGGTACGGAGGGAGGATAGAGTACAACAAGGTTCCAACCACGGCGTTCTGCAGAACCTAACTGCATCCCCGAAGGGAGGATTACCTGAATTTGTGTTGTTGAAACATTCTTATCATTGGTGATCACAATAGAGTAAGTTTCAAGTCTCCGTATAGCTTGTTGGAATGTACACGCCTCCATGAGCCTCTTGAGCATGGTCCTCCAAACCGACAAACAAATCAGCGCGAGCTTCTACAGATGGTAATACTAGTATTGCCATAAGAAAGAAACCTAAGGTCTTTGCGATCAATTTTCTGACTTCCTCTGGAAACCTTCGGGGCGGTATCTTTTTGCAATTTCCTCCGCAGTTATCGTTCCTCTCAGCATCGCTATGAATATAGGCTTGTTTACTGGCAGGAGCGAGAAATAACTATGACCAATAACTAGCGCGATTAGCAGAAAGCCGAATATGTCGTGCCATAATGTAGGTTTGAAAGAAGGCTCTGTCTGGAAATGGAGTTCAAGTGGTATGTTCCACCACTGTGCGTAAAGCAACATGTAAGCGCCAGTAAAGGCTAGAACTATAGATGCTATAGGAAGAAAAAGATGGAAATTCTTCATAAATATGTCATATTTGTTGATGCGAGGATACTGTTTTGTACCAAGCAGCAAACTCTTTGCACGTATGATAGAGTCTCTAAAATCTGATTTTGTTGGTAGCATCGTCTTAATTGATCCTAGCTTTCCTACATTCCATACGATGTGGACGGACAGCAACAATGCAAGTGCTACAGACGCAATCACGTGTAACATCACGTAGGTATTGAAAGATCCGTGCAAAGGGATTCCGATTGTGGCAGCTAGAGGGACAAATGCTGAAGGATCGTAGAGTGGGAGCCCAGTAACTATGAGCAGGATAAAACAGGCTGTAGTTGCCCAATGGAATGCTCGTTGGACTTTATCGAACATGACAAAGTTGCCAGTTAACTGTTGCATAGTTGGTTCTGTTGGAATAGGATGGCGACCTGATCGGCGAAACCAGTGAAAAATCAATCCTAGTCCGAAGACTACGATTATCCCATAAGCCACAAGCTCTGGTGCACCATGTGGCATGGTTCAGTGATATCTGAATACTTTATAGCGGTTGATCTTTACGAATGTAAAAGCCCAATTAATCAATGCATATTTGATTTGTATAGATAGAATTCTTTACGTTTGGCTAGAATTAACGTATTAACTACCTGTTTTAGAACTAGTTTGGATGGCTAAGGACATAATCTGCGGGATGTATGTTGATGAAACAAAGACGCCCTTCAAGGCAACGAGAAGGGGTACAACTTACTATTTCTGCAGTGAGAACTGCCTTGAGGAATTTCTGAAGCCTGAAGTTGAGTTTCGTTCTTTAAAGATATGGGCCTCCTTTGCACTGATATTAGGAAGTTTGACTGCCTTCTTTGAATATGTTTATCCTGTTTCATTCATCGTCGACCATTTTTTGCTTTTTCTCTTAGCTACTCCCGTTCAATTCATAGCGGGGTGGAGATTCTACAAAGGTACTCGGGATGCTATCAGAGCCAGACAGGCTAATATGGACAGTCTTATTGCTACAGGAACTAGCGCGGCATGGCTCTACAGCACAATCATAACATTCTTCCCTGATCTGTTGTCTGTAGTCATAACAGCAGGTCCTCAGGTTTATTATACGGAGTCTGGCCTGATTATAGGGTTCATTCTTCTCGGTAGAACTATGGAGCATGTTGTAAAAGGTAGGGCATCGGAATCAGTCAGGAAACTTCTCGACCTTCAGCCTACTCTTGCAAGGGTAGTAAGAGATTCGAAGGAAGAGGAGATTCCAGTAGAAAATGTGCAGGTAGACGATATAGTACTTGTAAAACCCGGCGAGAAGATACCTGTGGATGGTATTGTTATTGACGGCTACTCCTCTGTAGATCAATCGATGATAACTGGGGAAAGCATACCTGTAGAGAAGAAGGTTGGAGATGAAATCATAGGAGCAACTATCAACAAAACAGGGGTTCTGAAGTTCAAGGCTACGAAGGTCGGGCAGGACACAGCTATATCGCAGATAGTAAAACTTGTTGAAGAATCCATCGTGTCAAAGACACCGATTCAAAGGTTGGCAGATATAATTTCGTCGTATTTTGTTCCTGCAACGATTGCTATAGCAGTTGGATCCTTCCTGATATGGTATTATGTACTCTCAATGCAATTCGGGTTAGCATTCACAGTTCTCATATCTGTTCTGATTATTGCCTGCCCCTGTGCTCTGGGCATTGCCACACCAGCTGCTATAATGATTGGTGCTGGGAAGGGTGCGCAAAACGGTGTATTGATCAAAAGTGGAGAATATTTGGAAAAAGCTCACAAGCTTAGAGCCGTTGTCTTCGATAAAACAGGAACATTGACAGTTGGCAAACCCTCTCTTACAGATGTAGTTACCTTCAAAGGGTTCAAGGAGAACGAAGTACTTCAGCTCGCAGCGATTACCGAAAAGGGCTCGGAGCATCCTCTTGGAGAGGCAATTGTGAGAGGGGCGCAAGAGCGAAACCTAAAGCTGCAAGACGCAACTGATTTTGAAGCTATACCGGGTCATGGCGTTGAAGCGACGGCAATGGGAAAGAGAGTGTTACTGGGAAACAGGAAACTTATGCAGAGTAAGAACATCTCAATCGAAGTAGCAGAGGAGGAAATGCAGACTTTGGAGAATGAAGGCAAGACTGCTATGCTAGTTGCCGTTGATGGAAAGCTTGGAGGGATAATAGCAGTTGCAGATACTCTGAAGGAAAGCTCCATGACTGCAGTAAAGAAACTGCAGAATCTGGGAATAGAGGTTTACATGCTTACAGGGGATAATAAAAGGACTGCAAACGCAATAGCGAAGAAACTTGGAATTAACGATGTGCTTGCTGAGGTGTTGCCTCAGGATAAAGCCAAGGTCATAAAGGAACTCAAAGGTCAGGGCAAGCTTGTTGCAATGGTTGGCGACGGCATAAACGATGCTCCAGCACTTGCGGAGGCTGATGTTGGTATAGCAATAGGAAGCGGAACTGACATTGCCAAAGAAACCGGGGGGATAGTGCTTATCAAAAATGAGCTGAAGGACGTTGTGACTGCTATAGAGCTGAGCAGGAAGACTGTGTCGAAGATCAAGCAGAACCTCTTCTGGGCTTTCTTCTATAACATAGCTCTTATACCCGTAGCGGCAGGAATTCTATATCCTATAGCAGGGATACTTCTAAATCCGATATTTGCAGCCGTTGCAATGGCAAGTTCGTCGATAACTGTGACCGTGAACTCGATGCTCCTAAATACGTACAAACCAAAAGTCTAGGCTGCCGGTTTTCTATTTACACGTAGAGATATCAGAGCGGAAACGGTTCCAAGAATTGGAGGTAAAAACCCTCCGCCGACCAAAAGTAGTACAACGGAAGATACGAGCAAGATATAACCGACATTCTTGCCAGCGATAACAAGAATTGTAAAAATCAGCATAAGGGTAGCGACTATTGCAGTTATGGTTCCAAAGACAAGGAAGGTGGTGGGTAATATGGTCATGGCGGGAAAACAATTAGCGTTACCGGCTGGAGGGCAGGCAGTCCTAGAGAATGCATTTATCACTATGCCTTTGGGCGTGTCATTATCCTGCAGAATCTCTCCATAGCCGTGATAGGCTCCAAGAACAGAGGCTATTATGCCAAGGACACCTGAAACTGCCAAAAGTGCGCGTCTGGCCATACCTTGAACTATTCAGGATGTTTATTAAACCATATTTGAATAATCTTAGCACTTCAAGATCGTTATCTTCCCAGCTTCAGATGCAAGAGAGTCATCTAATCAAATTAGAAAAAATAATTCACCATGCATAGTCATTGCGCCTCTGCTGGGAATGATCCAACGCCTTGAGCGATTGGGAGTGGCAGGCTGAACTGGTCGCCCGAAGGCTTCCAGCGTACACCTCCACCCCATCAACGCGATCTTCTATCGCAGCTCTCGTCGATCCGCCCTCCTTGCGGAGAGCTAAAATCAATGGCTGTCTCTTCTCGGGAGCGGCTTCGAGCTTAGATGCTTTCAGCTCTTATCCGCAACGGCTTAGCTGCCCGGCTACTGCCCTATCGGACAACCGGTACGCCAGAGGCCGCGTTGCCCTGTTCCTCTCGTACTGGGGGCAACTTCCCCTCAGACAACCTCCGCTTCCATCAGGTAGAGACCGACCTGTCTCACGACGGTCTAAACCCAGCTCACGTTCCCCTTTAATGGGCGAGCAGCCCCACCCTTGGCCCCTGCTGCAGGACCAGGATGGGAAGAGCCGACATCGAGGTACCAAACCGCGGGGTCGATTGGAGCTCTCGCCCGCGACGAGCCTGTTACCCCTGGGGTAACTTTTCTGTCACATCCAGCCCCCAACAGTGGGGACATGAATGATCGCTAGGCCAGGCTTTCGCCTCTGAATTCTGTGCTTTTGAGAATCCAGTCAGGCTGGCTTTTGGCCTTGCCCTCAACAGTGGATTTCTGACCCACCTGAGCCAACCTTTGGGCCCTCTCGATACCTTTTCAAGAGGGTGCCGCCCCAGCCGAACTGCCCACCTGCCGGTGTCCCTCTTCCGAGGTTAGCGACACAGCAGCGAAAGGCTGGTGTTACACTTTTGCCTATCACACACCCGGAAGCGTGTGCATAACGGCTCCCAGCTACGCTCTGCAATCACAACCGCGTCGCAACGACAAGCTGCAGTAAAGCTCCACAGGGACTTCTCTCCCCGATGGAAGTTCGTGGACTGTTCGTCCACGTTATGTGGGTTCGCCGGGTTGTAGATGGGGACAGCGGGGCCCTCGTTGGTCCATTCATGCACGTCGGAACTTACCCGACAAGGCATTTGGCTACCTTAAGAGAGTCAGAGTTACTCCCGGCGTTTAGCGGCCCTTAGCCCAGTTGAACCCAGGTTTTAGGTACCGCCACTGGCCAGGATTCATAAACTGTACTCACCCTTTCGGGCTAGCAGTTTACTGTGTTTTTAGTAAACAGTCGGGACCCCCTTGTTACTGAGACCTGCCATTCCTGCTCTTCGCAAGAACGGCAGGCACCCCTTATACCTAAGATACGGGGCTAATTTGCCGAGTTCCCTCACCTACGGTACACCCGATACACCTGAGGCTTCTAACCTAGGGACACCTGTGTCGGATCTCGGTACGGACTTCGCATTACCTCTCCAGCGTAGTCTTCATTGTCTCCTAGAGTCGGGCAAACCAACCCAATGGTTGGCTATTCTCGTCTCGGATGAGTTCTCGTCATTACGACACTCCCCCATCCTTGAGTGATTAAACAGGGCGATAACCCTGCTCGCCATATCTGGAAGCATCTACGCTAGATGAGCCTTGCGGCACGGCAATGCCAAGGCACTGGAATATTAACCAGTTTCCCTAGTTCGTGCAAAACTGTTGAGATTGCACTTAGGACCGGCTTACTCCTGGCCGACGACGCGTTGCCAGGAAAACCTTGCCCTTCCGGTGATCGGGATTCTCACCCAACTACGCTGCTACTACCACCAGGATCTACAATGGATGGCGGTCCATAGGACCTCACGGCCCTACTTCTACCCACCCTCCACGCCCACCTACCGCACACAATTTACATTGTGGCCTAAAGTATCGGCAACCAGCTTGAGCCCCGTCCATTTTCGGGGCCCCCAAGCTCGGAAGGTGAGCTGTTACGCACTCTTTAAAGGATGGCTGCTTCTAAGCCTACCTCCCTGCTGTCTTCGCTCGGAGACGCCCTTTTGTTTGACACTTAGCTGGTATTTGGGGGCCTTAACTTTAGTCTGGGTTGCTCCCCTCTAGGTTATGAGGCTTACCCCACATAAACCCGCATCCGGGCTTCTGCCGTACCAACACATTCGGAGTTTGAAACGGTGGTGGGCCCTTTCGAACCCTTGCCACCAGATCAGTGCTCTACAGCGTTGGCAACGTCTGCCCAGGCTAGACTCAGATCTATTTCGGTGGGAACTAGCTATCACCAGACTAGATTGGCTTTTGGCCCCTTGTCCCGAGTCTGGGGACTGAATTGCACGTCAAGACCCTTTCGGACCTCCACGGAGCTTTCGCCCCGCTTCATCCTGCTCAGGACACGATCGTCTGGTTTCTAGTCTTTCCGCCATGACTGTAGGCCCTTTCAGACCCCTTCCCTCACCGCTCGAAGCGGTTGCGGAAAGTCGGTTTCCCTTCGCCTCCGGGCTTCAAGCCCTTAGGCTCGCCATGACAGCAAACTCCCTGGCCCGTGTTTCTAGACGGACTGTGTTACCCTGCGACTGCGCCAACCGCCAGCCACCTTGCGGCGACTATTGGTTGGCAAATTGTCCCTTTCAGGCAACACACTTCTGTAACCATTTGGTTTCAGGCTCTTTTCACACCCCTTTCGGGGTACTTTTCGGCTTTCCCTCACGGTACTAATACGCTATCGGTCTTGAGAGGTGTTTAGCCTTGGAGGCTGCTTTCCCCCGTCTTCCCTAGCCACTGCCAAGGCCAGGTACTCGGCTCTAGGCGCTAACTCCTCTTCCCAACCGCTTACGGGAATTTCACCCTCTATGTTGGGCCGTTCCAGGCCACTTCAGCTATGAGAAAAAGCGTTGCATATGCCTAAAGCACACCTCACATTTCCTGTATATTACTATGCAGGATTCGATTTGGGCTCTCCCCCTTTCGCTCTCTGCTACTACGGGGATCTCAATTGATTTCTCTTCTCCCTCCTACTCAGATGTTTCCTTCCGGAGGATTTGCGCTCCTCTCGGAGCATCGGGAAACCTTACGACCTCCCGATAAGAAGTCTCATTCGGGAACCCTCGGATCAACGGTTGCTTGCACCTACCCGAGGCTTATCGCAGCTTGCCGCGCCCTTCTTCGCCCCTCAAGCCAAGCCATTCACCAAATGGCGGCCGCGCGTTGGGTATTCCCAGCAGATGCTTGCGCGACTATACATGGCGATCATTATGGCAAAAGCCACTACGCCCTTCACTCTGCATTCATCATGCAGAGCTGCATCAATACTAGATCGTATACTCCTATCGCTTCTTAACCGTACTCTCTTTCTAAGGAGGTGATCCGGCCGCAGGTTCCCCTACGGCCACCTTGTTACGACTTCTCCCCCCTTGCCGAGTTTTGGTTCGATAGCGCCAACTTGACGCCACCTCGCCAGGACCCAACTCGGGTGAAGCGACGGGCGGTGTGTGCAAGGAGCAGGGACGTATTCACCGCGCGGTGTTGACACGCGGTTACTAGGGATTCCAGATTCGTGAGGGCGAGTTGCAGCCCTCAGTCACAACTGGGGTAAGGTTTCGGGATTACCTCCCCCTTTCGAGGTCGGAGCCCATTGTCCTTACCATTGCAGCCCGCGTGTGGCCCAGGAGTTTCGGGGCATACTGACCTGCCGTGGCCCCTTCCTTCCTCCGTCTTAGCGACGGCAGTCTCACTAACTAGCCTCGCCACATCGCTGTGATGAAAGCAATTAGTGATAGGGGTCTCGCTCGTTGCCTGACTTAACAGGACGCCTCACGGCACGAGCTGGCGACGGCCATGCACCTCCTCTCAGCTTGTCTGGTAAGGTCTTCGACCTGACCTTCACTCTGCTGTCGCTCCTGGTAAGGTTCCCGGCGTTGACTCCAATTGAACCGCAGGCTTCACCCCTTGTGGTGCTCCCCCGCCAATTCCTTTAAGTTTCAGTCTTGCGACCGTACTTCCCAGGCGGCGAGCTTAACGGCTTCCCTGCGGCACTGGGGTGGCGCGTAGCCATCCCATTACCTAGCTCGCATCGTTTACGGCTGGGACTACCCGGGTATCTAATCCGGTTCGCTCCCCCAGCTTTCATCCCTCACCGTCGAGCGCGTTCTGGCGGACCGCCTTCGCCACTGGTGGTCCTCCCTGGATCAAAGGATTTTACCCCTACCCAAGGAATACCGTCCGCCTCTCCCGCCTCCTAGCCCAGCGGTATCTCATGCAGACCAACGGTTGAGCCGGTGGATTTAACATGAGACCTACTGAGCCGGCTACGGATGCTTTAGGCCCAATAATCGTCCTGACCACTCGGGGAGCTGGTATTACCGCGGCGGCTGACACCAGACTTGCCCTCCCCTTATTCCCCACGCTATTTAGACGTAAGAAAAGCCTCCCTCAGCGGAAGGCACTCGGAATAACCTCATCGGGCTTTCGCCCATTGCGAAGTTTTCGCGCCTGCTGCGCCCCATAGGACCTGGACCCTTTTCTCAGTGTCCATCTCCGGGCCCCATCTCTCAATGCCCGCACCGGTTATAGGCTTGGTGGGCCATTACCCCACCAACAACCTGATCGGCCGCAGCCCCATCCTGTAGCAACATGATTGCTCATGCCTTTTCGGCCAAGATCCATTCCAGGAATTATGGCCTATCGCGAATTAGTCCCAGTTTCCCGGGGTTATGCGCGTCTGCAGGGCAGGTTAGCTACGTGTTACTGAGCCGTACGCCACGTATTGCTACGTGCGACTTGCATGGCTTAATCTCCATCCGATAGCAGTCAGGTCCGGCAGGATCAACCGGAGTTATGAAAGTACGGTTAAGATCTTGCGAGAGTACACGACCAATGTCAGATCCAATGAATTTACATCGAATCTCCATATTGAATATGCGCGTATCTGGAGGTCAGAAATCTCATCGCGTCGGGAAACTTCCCTTTGCTTGAAGTTGACGCCGCCTTGCTATACGCAAAAATGCACTATGTTTTTAGGTGCATATAAGATTTGTGTGCTTATCTAGTGTAGAATTTGTAATGGTCGTCATCAGTTCTGATACATTAAGACGTATTGTCTGATCAATAAAAAGCATTGTTCTGGTTAGTAGAGCACTATGCCGACAAGAGTGCGTTGGCCATTTCGTAGAGGACTTCTCTGGGGTTCTTTGCCGTCATGACTGCCTTGCTAGATCCTACTCCCTGCATCCCCAATTCTATGGCTCTTTTGACATCCTTGCTAGTAGTCACTCCTGAACCTGCTATGAGGATGACCTTTTTGTTGCTCTTTCTTATCTTGGCTATCGCGCTCTTTATCGTTTGAGGGCTTACCGTCGATATAGCCATTCCCGTTCCTATCAGTTCGGGAATCTCTACAACCATCATGTCTGGTTTCAGTTTGGAAAGCTCTGCACCTTGATTGGGGCTGTTGGATAAAATGCAGGTTAAGAGTCCCAAATCTCGGCACCTTCTTACTGCTGATGCAAGTTTCTCTTTTGTTAGAGGTTTTTCAGAATGATTGAGCATTGTTCCCGTTGCTCCTGCAGCTGCAACTGCTTCTGGGAGGATGTAGCCTGTATATGGTCCTGCTTCTTCAGGATCTAAATGCTGTGCAAATACTGGAATCTTGATCTTTGTTGTTATCTTTGCGATGTCTGAATATTGCGGTGCTACAATGATTTGGATGCCTGTATCGAGGCTAACCTTCTCTGCTATCTTGGCTAGTCTGAAGGCCTTCTGACCTGTCCCTTCCAGATAGGTTTTGAAGTTTATGAGCAGGAGAGGAGTCTTGAGTATTGCAGGCATGTTTTGAGGCTAGCTATGAAGACAGTTACTAAAGGTTGCTACACGCTAACTAAATATTATATGTAGAGTTTCTTTCAGGAAGGCTGAAAACTAGTGGCTGTTAAACCAGAAGTAAAACCCAAGAGGATTAGGAAAAACAGGTACATTCCTGATTTAGCCGCTGCTCATTTTAAACCTACAGAAGATTGGAGTGTTAATGCTGCAAAGGAAGAGTACCAAAAAGCGAAATTCAATTTCCCTGTTGATCGCATAACATACGGTGATTGCATAAAATTAATGAAGCAACTTCCAAGCGAATCTGTAGACGTAATAATAGCTGATCCGCCATTTGGCTTGAATTTTACTGGCAAGGAATCGATATACAACAGGGATGACAGGTTCATTAGACAAGGCTATCACGAATCAAAAGGCGATTACACGGAATTTTCTATCAGATGGATAAAAGAACTTCCCAGAATCATGGAAAAAAGCGGCTCAGCATGGATATTCAGCGGCTGGTCGAACCTTGCTGAAATTCTTAATGCGATAAAACAAAGCGGTCTAACCTTAGTCAACCACCTAATCTGGAAGTATCAGTTTGGCGTCTTCACAAGACGGAAGTTTGTAACAAGCCATTACCATGTCCTTTTCTTGGCTAAAAGCCCTCAGTATTATTTCAACAAGATAATGCATTACCCGCTGGATGTGTGGGAGATTAATCGCACATACCGCAGAAGCGAAGTCAAGAACAGCACAAAACTTCCTGAAGAATTAATTGCTAGGTGCATTGACTTTTCTAGCCGTCCCGGGTTTCTAGTACTCGATCCTTTTATGGGTAATGGTACTACGGCAGTTGTTGCTAAAGGAACCTTCAGGCATTATCTAGGTTTTGAGATAAACAGGCACATGAGAGATGTTATAGAATCTAATGTAAATGCAACTAAACTAGGGCAATTTTATGTGCCTTACAGTCATAGGCATGACGACCTTGTTGCTAGGGCAAGGAAAAGATATGGATTATAGAGAATCTAAAATGTCCTTATTTTTCGTGCAACCAGAACATTCATCGCAAGTATAAGCAGCTTTATCTATGAGATACATGGGAATAACGCCGGAGAAATTTTTGGCAAAGGCTAAGAAGAAGCCAGCGAAGAAAAAGTAGCCCGGCTTGAAGAATAAGGTTTAGTGGCTCCCCAACTTTTATTGGTAGAGTGATTACCGATCCTATTACCTACAAATGTGCAGAACTCCCAGTAGCCATCTTGGTAGCAAAATAAAAAAGGAAGACGGCCGATTATTCCGTCTCTTTTCTAACTCGTAGTTTCCGTGCCTTCTACTTTAGTAGCGTTGGCGAATCTCGGGCCTACCTGAGTAACCTTGATCCTCGTCTTCTCGTCCCGCTTTCCTCCAGCGACAAAAATGACGAAACCGTCTATCTTGGCCACTCCGTCGCCCCTTCTGCTCGTTTCGGTAATAGTGACATCGTACTCCTTGCCAACCTCAACTGGCTTGGGTGTATTCGACCTAAAACCGCCTCCGCCAAAGCGTGGGCGCCCGTAACCGCCTCCTTGTCCGTAACTCGTTCTTTCATCTCCTAGTGCTTGGACGACACTGGCATCTAAGATAATTGGATGCTATAAAAGGGATACTATGCAGAAATAGCAAAGACATAATACATGCGTCATTCCTAACCTCTGCATGTTACCAAATCAAGCGTCTATAAACACGCAGCCTCTTTGTAACAATCACAAAGTCAGAATGATAGAAACGTCGCCCAACAATTTTCAGTGCCCTGTTTGCGAACAAGTTGCAGGTTCTCGTAAAAGATACAGAAGGTAATCTGCACCTCCTGAATGGCCTTCTGAAAACATTGCTAAAGTTTGTTAATACTGCATTGACGTTTCTTTAAGGTAATTACATACAACTTGTGTTATTACTTTAAGTACAAGTCAGCAAATTGAACCCTAGCTGAGTAGAATGGGGAGGTACAAGAAGAATGAAGGCGGGGCCCGCATGTCGAGCGAAGACTACCTCTCGCACATAGATCAAAAACTTGGTTTGCCAGTCGGAACAGTTTACAGCTTATGCAAGGCAGCAGTAAAAAGCGAAACTATTGAGCGGGATGAATGCAGAGTAACATACAAAGGATTGACATCCAAATTCATCAAACTTAATGCTGGCCAATTTGTTCCAACCCCTAAGAAAGTCTTCCTGATTGAAGGCAGCAAAACTGATCGAAGGAAGGTCCTAGCGCAAGTCTTCCTGAGCCTGCCTGATGCTTAGCTTTCTGTTCTTCTTTAGCGGTAAATTCCTCTTTGCTTTCTACTACGCACAGAAGCGTAGTCCCTTTTGCCTAAAAGATGTTGAATTACTTTCTCGACATTACGAACCAGCGCCTTTTCGGTTTTTACAAACTGAGATAGCGAGAATTTCTTTCTGATGTGAAGGCGCGAGCTTCTTAAAGGCCGCTTTTGCTTCCTTGTTTTTCGACAGAGCGCGTGCAAGCTTAGGGTACATTGGAATTATTCGTGGTTCTGGATCTAATTCGAGTACTACCTTTGCGTCCTCTCCAACACCAATTTCTGCATCTTCGCGCATTTGGGTATTTAGATACAATAGCCATTTACCCTGATATTTAACCACAGTCTGCTTGAATTTCTTCCCGTTCAAAGTGCCCCGCACAGGAATCGGCCCTCTGGTTCTGGCTCCCCGATTGAACAACTCGTCTAGGACATCTTTGGGTACGTCCACGCAGGGATTGATGCCAAGTTTGAAGATTTTTGAGGAGAATGATCGCGTTTGTATTTCCCTCCTTGGCAATAAAAATATTCAATTATTTCTTGTTTTCATTGCAGGCTTTACCCGATAAAGTAGAACCCTATCCCAATTATCACATACACAGCAGTCAGCATAACACCTTCAAACCAGTTGCTCTTCCCATCATGGGCAATCAGGTTCATGATGATAGCGGAAAGGAAGACCGCAACAAGTTCGTAAATTGTAAAGACCAAGGTTAGAGGCTTCCCCAGAACTATCCCAGCAATTACAAGCAGAGGGACGACGAAGAGAGCGATCTGAGTGCCTGAACCTGCAGCTATCCCGATGGCAGTATCCATCTTCTCCTTCCTTGCAAGTAGTATAGCAGAGCTATGCTCCGCAGCATTGCCGACTAAACCAACTATGATGGCCCCGACAAACAGTTCCCCGAAGCCGAACTCTTCAGAAGTAGCTTGAACAGAACCGACAAGAATCTCGGCTACCAGCGCAACGAAAGCCATAGCAACTGCCAGCAAAAGGAATGCCCTCTTTTTGCTCCATAAAGCATGATGTTCATGGTCAGTCTCTTCGGGAGTAACAAAAAGATGCTTGTGCGTGATAAAAGTAAATGCTATCGATCCAATGTAAACTGCCAAGAGGGTGAATGCAAGGGCATCACTCATCAATTGAATTAAGTTCTGGTTTGCGATGCTCTCTCCTTTGAGTTCCGTCTCGGCAAGTATCGTAGGGACTGCTAAACCGATTACAGCAAGAAAGAGCATTGAAGTCTGAACACCAGCATTTTGACTGTTGAAGAGCTGTTCCTTTTTTCTCAGCCCCCCAGCGATTATGCTCAGGCCAAAGATCAGCAGAACGTTTCCGATTATGGAGCCGGCAATAGAAGCCTTGATCAAGTCGAATAACCCAGCATTCAGAGCAATCAAAGCTATGATGACTTCTGCGGCATTTCCAAAGGTTACGTTCAACAGCGAACCGGTTACTGAGCCGTAATGGACTGCCAGATGCTCCGTAGAGTCCCCAATCAGTTTCGCAAGAGGTAGTATCGCGATTCCAGCTGCGACAAATATCAGCACGTGATCGGCATGAAGAAACTCTAGAGCTATCGCTACCGGAGTAAAAACAAGAAGGTAGTAAAACCGACTTATCTTCAAGTGTGTGAACGTCATAACAATCTGAATTTGAACTTTTTGAATATGAAAACAGATAAATTGGTCGCAGAATCGGCCATTGAAAGTAGTAAGAAAATGATAGCCCAGTCTGCTATTGATAATGTTGTTGGGAAGGTAGTTGAAGAGGCCAAGCAAGAAATATTGAAGGTTCTTGAATCTGCAAAGATGGAGGCCGAGCAGGTACTCCATCAGGCACAGAGAGAAGCAGAAGTAGAAGCGGGGAAGATTTTATCCTCCAAGGACAGGCAGGTGGAGAGCCTCTCCAGAAGGATCGTGGGAAGTGCTGAACTGGAAGCGAGGAATAAATCGTTAAGGTTGGTTGAAGAGAGCATAAACAAGGTCTTTGAAAATGCTCTGGCCAAACTGGTAAAGAGCAAGCCAAAAGAGTACAAGGAGGCTATGAGAAAGATGATCGCAGAGGCTGTAGAGTCAGTTGGTTCAAAGAAAGTTATCTTGTCATGCAATCATGAAGACAAGAGCCTCGTGCAGGGAATTGCAAAGCAGGTTTCAAAGAGCGTGGAGGTTTCAGTAGCAGAAAAGGCAATAAATTGCGTAGGAGGGGTAAAGGCAGCAACCCCTGATGGTTCGATAAGGTTCGACAATACGCTTGAAGCAAGGCTGGAGAGGATGAAGTCTACTCTCCGTAGAGCTATAGCAGAGCGGTTCTTAAAGTAGATTATATCAAAGCCTTTCAACCAGTGCTACGCTGTCATCCATAGTGCCGATCTACCTAGTGGCTTTCTTCGTAGTCATGGGTGCTAACAGAATGATGGGAGGCCTCGGATTCGTTATCGGGCCAATAGCGTTAGGATACCTTTTGCTGGCCTGAGAACTGGAGCTTATGTCGAGCCATACCCATTCTACGTTACCGCATTATTAGTTGGTATTGCTGGATCGCTGCTAATATTTGCGAAAGACCCTGCTAAGAAACTTCGTTGATCTTCTTTGCCATTCTGATGTCGTAGAGGGTTAACCCTCCAGCATCGTGCGTAGTCAATTCAACGGTAATAGTGGTCCAGACTATGATAATGTCAGGATGGTGTTGCTCTTTCTCCGCAAGCTCCGCTAGTTTATTGATGAATTTTATCCCGTCCATATACTTCCTGAACTTGTAGATCTTCTGTATCTTCTTTCCTTTGACCTGCCAGCCTTCTATGGTCTTGAGCTTCTCTTTTGCCTCTTGACTGGAAAGGATCTTCATGATGGAAGTTTTAGCTGCTTCTTGAGCACATATTCTAAGTAAACAGCGTCAAGTATGACTCTATGCATGTCGATCTTGTAGAAGTAGCCTTCGCGTATTTCTTCTTGAGCCTCTGGTCCATGGGAATATTTCTCTACAATGTCGATGGTCAGTTCGCCGTGCTCAACATCGGCAACCATGTGCTCCTTGAAAAAGGTCATGTCATCATCGCTGATGAAAGGATAGTGTTTCTTGAAAGCTTCTATAAACTTCTCCATCCTCTTCGGGACTAGATGCTCAGTCAGAGATCCTGCAACGCTAACTCTCCATGGTCTATATCTTGCAATGTTAACGTAGCCGTCAACTGCCATTTTGACTGCAGGAAGCACTTCAGCCTTCACTACCTGCTCTTTCGACAATCCCAAGCCTTTGCAGAATTTTATCCATAGATCTGGGTGCGAGGGTTTTCCCTTTTCTCCCGATTCTTCAATGAGCTTTTCTATCCACAACTGCCTGACATCGGGAGGGCAGTTGGCCGCTATAGCAGCCTCCTTCTCGGGTATATGGCTGTGGAAATAATATCTGTTGATGGCCCATCCTCTGAGCTGCTCTATAGTGAGTTTTCCATCATAGAGGAGCTTGAGAAAGGGATGCTGTTCGGGGAACCTCTTTCGTCCTTCTTCAATCAGGGACCATACATACGATTGCTTGGTTTGGGTCTTCAAGATTACCGTTTGCGAGTTTTTACGACGGCAAATTAAGCATTTCGTAAGAATTGTTCTGTATTACCTTAACCTAAGTCTAAATATTGTTATGGATACCAGAACTATGCTCCAGAGCAATATAGTAAGGAGGACGCTTGCAGCTGCAAGTATTTCGACGCTCCCGTTCACCCAAAGGTCCCAGAGCGTGGTCGCCAGAACTTCGTTTCTGGGCGTAATGAGGAAGATTATCGAGCTCAGTTCCTTAAAGCTTATGACAAAGACGTATAGCCAGCCTGAAAACATTGCTGACTTCAAAAGAGGCAGTGTTACCCTCCTTATAGTAGTTGTCCACTGCGCTCCTGCTATAGATGAGGATTCTTCAAGATCGTGATGAATCTGCACGACTGCACCAGCAGTGAACCTTATCCCGTGAGGGAGGTATTTCACCAAAAATGCAAGTACCACAACGATCAGCGTTCCGTATATCTGCAATGGAAGAGTCAGGAAGGTCCACAGGAAACCCAGACCTATGACGAAGCCAGGAAAGGCTATCGGAAGAGTTCCAATTCCTTCTAGAAGACCTTTCCACCTGAATGTGCTTCTCCTAGAGATGTACGCTATCATCGCTGACATAAGCAAGACTATCGATGCTGCAACGGCGCATGCTATCCAGCTGTTGATCAGGCTTCGCAGTATGTCCGACCTGTCAAAAACTGAATAGTAGTGTTTTAGCGTAATGTTGGAGAATAGATCTCTGGGATTCCAGAACGGCTGAAACGATAGAAGTGCTACAGTAGAGAACATCAGCCCTATGTGAACTATTAGATATGTTACTAGAATTCCCGTTGCAAGGTATTTCCATTTTCCAAGGTGGATGATCCTTGGGTGGTAGCCCTTTCCTGTTATGACCTGAAACTTCTCAGCCCTTCTTACCGATCTTCTATACAGAAAGATCATTGATACCGTGATTAGCAACAGAATCATTGCGTGTGCAGTCGCTAGACCGTAGTTGGGCGGTATGGAACCAACGACGGCGCGGTAAATTTCAGACATGAAGACCTCGATTCTGGCTGGCAAGCCTATCATTGCGGGTGTTTCAAAAGATTCGAAGGCGATTATGAAGACGAGCAGGAATACTGAGAGTATGGCTGGCAACATTATAGGGATTGTGATCTTTCTTATGATGGTCGTTATGCGAGAGCCTGCTATCCTTGCCGCCTCTTCGAGATTCGAATCCATTGCTGTAAAGGCTGCGGATATTACCAAGTATGTTGTGGGTACAAGAGAAATCCCCATAACCCATATCATCCCTGCCATGCTGTAGATATTGAATAAGGCCACTTCAGTATCGGTTATTCCAAAAAAGTCTCGGAACATGACGTTTGCAAGACCTGATCTTGGGCTGAACAGGTACACCCACGCTAAATTGTCAACAAAGCCAGGTAGAACTATGGGGAGGAAGGGGAGGAACCTGAACTGCTTCCTCAAAGGTGCGTCAGTCCTTACTGCAATGAATGCCAAGATAGACCCTATCGCCACTGCCAGCAGAGCGCTTCCAAATGCGTACGTAAATGAGTTAGAGAGTAGGGTGAGTGTATATGGATCTGAGAATGCCGTAATGTAGTTGCGCGGAGTAAGATAACCTGGATCACCTGGATCTTCGCTCCAGAGGCTTCCATAAAGAAGGAATGCAACTGGATAAATTATTAGGAATATTGTAAACGCTAAAACTGCCCAGAAGACTACCGATACGGCATTTGTTGTAAGCCTCATCTGGCAAGTCTACCGAATAAAAAATGGAAGAGGACGGAGAGGGTTTACCTCTTCGCCGCTGCTATGGCCTTGAACTCCGTCGTCCACTGATTTATGGTTCTGAAGATGGTTGGGGTTGGATAGTTGAACTTCTCGATTCCAGCTGGAAGCGCTTTGTCTAGATTGAACCTTGACTCCACTCCTGGCTTTGCGGGGAACCTTACTTCTATATTGCCAATGACCCTCTGCGCGTCATCAGTAAGCAGGTAGTCTATGAATAGTTTGGCGGCTCTAGGGTTCTCCGCAGTCTTCATCAGCGAAACAGCGCTAGGCGCTACCATTATGGGAAAGTCAGATAACTGCAGAATCTCTATAGGAGCTCCTGCGAGTTTTAACCTCACTACGTCATGTACCTGTGCAACTATTCCTATCGCGAACTCCCCTCTTGATACTTCATCTGCCTGAGCACCTGTACTTGCTGTTCTTCTTACACCGTTTGCCTCCATACCTGCAAGGAACTTTGTAACCTTGTCCTTGCCTAACTTTTCCGCCAGAGAGGCCCATATTTGAGTTGAGGTTGTTCCGAGAGTATAATCGTGCATTGTTATTTTACCCTTCCACTTTGGGTTTGTCAGGTCAGCTAAGCTCTTTGGAAGTTCTGATGCAGGGACAAGATTCTTGTTGTATGTTATTGTCTGACCGAGCAATACGACCGATGTCCACATCCCATCTTTGTCCTTCAAACTGTCTGGAAATGCAGCTGCGTTAGGAGATACATAGGATGTAAAGACATTTTCTTGAAGTAGTTGTAGGGTACCTGGAAAGCTTACCAGCACGGCATCGGCAGACTTTCCTGTTGCCTTCAACTCTGTGGTAACTCTAGTGAATACCTCTGCTGGAGAGCCTCTGATATAATCTACTGCAACAAAGGGATATTTTTCTTGGAACGCCTTTATGATCGGCTTCATGTCTTCAGCATCAACGCTTCCGTAAACACGGACTAGTCCTGATGGGGGTGCTTCATATGCAGCTGGTGGAGCCGGCCCAGGCTGTGGTGCTGGAGCAGGACCAGGAACTGCTGGTGCTTGGGGTTGGGGAGCCGGTTTTGGAGCCGGAGCTGGTGCTGCAGTTTGAGTCTGCATCGGCATTGACAGAAAGATGCCTGCACCAACTAATACTACTACCGCTATCAGTCCTATTACAATCTTTTGCGAAACCATACGGCTTCACTGGAAAAAGAATTTAGAAGGCATATAATACTAGTGTTAGAATTATTGTTATGCTTATCCCGTTACTTGAAGAGCTTAACGAACAGTTTGATGGAGTCTGATATGCTCGTTAGCATTAGTTCATTCGGAAATACGGGTGTCTTTTCCTTCCCGACCAGTTTCTCCATGCTATAAGGAGCACCGGTCTTGAGCCTTGCGGGTATCCTCACATAAGTGCTTCCGATCTTCTTTTGGCCTGAACTGGAGATCAAGAAATCTATGACAAGTTCAGCAGAGACTGGGTGCTTGCCTGCCTTTGTCCTTGCAATCGCGTTAAAAGATGTCAAGATTGGAACGTCTTTTAAGATTAATCTTGCTAGGTTCCTCTTCGCCTCCTTAGCCTTTACAAGATCGTGCAGTAGAATCGTCATGCCTATCTTCGTTTCACCACTGGTAACAGAGTCAGTTATATTGTCGTAAAGCGGGAAGGCTTTCGGCTTGTTCGCAGCCAGCCCGCGGACAAACTTGCTCCACTTCTTTTCTCCGAAAATAGGCCTTAAACAGGCGAGCCAGTAGGATCCCAGCGTGCCGAGAGTCATATCGTGCAAAACTATTGCATTTTTCCACTTTGGAGATGTCAGGTCAAGGGCCGTCTTTGGCAGTTCTCTCTTAGAAATCAGTTTCGGATTGTATATCTGGACTATGGGTATCGAGACTATGGGGAACCAGTAGCCGTCTTTTTGTCGAATGTCTTCCGGATAGGCTGATGCCTCTTCAAGTTTGACTTTTGAAAGGAGGTTCAGGTCGCGCATCTGCATCATTGGAGGCACGGTTGCTATAATAGCATCGGCAGTCTCCTTGCCCTCCTTGATTTCCTGCATCATCTTCTTGGCCATCGGAGGAGGGGTTCCGTACACGTACTCTCTGCGGTAATCTATCTCAATCGAGGGGTACTTTCTCTCAAAGGCTTTCTTCCAGCTTGCAAATTCGTCCTTTTCAACCGTGCCGTAGATTAGAACTCTGCCCTCTTTTTCCGCCTTTTCTATGGTCGATTGCTTCAATTACCGTCGATCTGCTCATCCTTACAAAATAGGGATATAACGTTTGAGTAGTAAGAGATAACTAATCATATCTCCTTAAGCCACTCGTGAAACTAGCCATTGCGGTTGGTATAGTTATTGTAATAGCAGCAGTAATAGTGCTTTCGTCTAGTTTCCTTCAACCTGCAGAAGTAAAGCAGGTAATCAAGGAAGTGAACGTGATTATGGCCGATAGTTCCTACAAGAAATATCCAGAGCAGGAGTACTTCAGGCCAAGCGCGATTACCGTGGTGATAGGGGTCAACAACACTGTTGTTTGGACGAACAAAGACATTACCGGTAGTGCCTTGCACGATGTTACGAGCGACCAAGATTTGTTCAGATCAAGCCTGCTGGCGCCTAACGAAAGCTGGTCTTACACTTTTACTGAACCCGGGGAGTACAAGTATCACTGCCAGCCCCATGAATGGATGGTAGGGAAGGTTATAGTTAAGAAGAAATAATTCAACGCTTTGAGTTAAATTCCTATCTGGTTGCGTCTTGCCAGAGTCCCACGATGTTGCCTTCGGTATCCTCAAAGTAGGCTGTAAAGCCCATATCGCCTACAGGCTGCTTCTTCTGGACTGTTTTTCCTCCAAGTCCTCCGATCTTCTCTAGTGTTGCGTTAATATCGCTTACACGAACTGTAACAACTATACTCTTGAGCGGCCCTTCCTTCTTTCCTACCCACCATTGATTGCGCCGGGGTTCTTCGGCATCCCATTCTGGTCGCTTTCAGTAGTAGCTATCATATAGTATTCGAACCCGGGGAACTGCTGTATATTCCAGCTAAAAGCCTTCTGGTAGAATGACTGTGCACGTTTTACGTCCTTTGCAGGGATTTCAAAATGAACGACGGAGTCCATAACCCAAATCTGCTAGGCCGTTATTTAAGATTGGTAGGGAAGAAAAGGATAGTAGGTATCTCTGCTAGTACAACAGACGCAAAGATTTGCTACTCAAAAGTTCATTGTAACGAACGTATAACCTGCTCTGTCGACATGATTTCAGCCCAGTCTGTCAGCAGTTGTAAATGAGGAGAATTCAGAGACCTGAATGTGGCATCGGAAACAACTATGAGTCTATATCCCAAACCTGCGCCCTCCATAACTCTGTCAGCGACGCAGCCGTTAACCGCGCCACCAGCAACGATGTATTTATCGACTTTTAAGTTCCTAAGTATTCTGTGTAGCGTTGTTGAACCGAACGCGCTGTGCCCGCTTTTTACAACTACGATATCATCTGCCTCTGGCTTGATTTCTTCGACTATCTGCGAGCCCCAAGTGTTGTCTACGTACATAGGAAGGGCTTTAGAACGCCCTCCTCTTCTGCTTCCAGCATAGTCGATAGCATCACTGCGTTTCGCATTTCTGACATAGCTTACCTGCAATTTTTTGCTTCGCATTTTCTCTATCAGCCTCTTGTTGTTTTCTAAGAGTAGAAAGCGTTCTTCATTGTTCAAACTACCTCTGGATACTATCAGGAACCGTATTATGATACCCGACAGAGCGTTCTCTACCATTCTAAATCCAACAAGCGCAAAACCTGAGCTGATCAAGAAGATAGAACTTCAAGGAAGAAGGCAGACATTCACAGTTTCGGCATCAATCCCATCAAAGCAACAATATGACATGATAATGCAAATTCTAGAGAAGATAATGAAGAAGGAGGAGTGTGACAAGGGGTATGCAATGGTAAAGGTATTCTCAGATTACTCTAAAGCGTCAGGAACCTGACCAAAGGCTGACCGAAAAAGCAGATCGTTCTTAAAATTTGAGCTAGCCCAGAAACCATGAGACCATGAGCTTAAATGAACCAGTATCATGAAACTATGGAAAGGCATAGGGACGAAATCAAGCGGCTCCTGAGGAACAAGATTCGACCACCTGAAATTATTCAATATCTGAAGGCTGAAGGATATGATTCAAGCCTCTCAACGTTCAAGAGGGATATGAAAGCAATCAGAGCAGAATCACAAAAGTGGCTAAACGATTTAACCAAGGGCGAATTTGTCTATACATACCAGCTCGCCATAGAATCCTTGGAAGAAAGGCAGTGGAAATTTTTGCAACCCACAACTATCAAAGAGGAGTCTGAAATGCGGGGGGTGGGATTTGAACCCACGAACTCCTAAGAGACGGGATTACCCAACGCCTGCCAATAATTGCCATAAGGCGATCTTAAGTCCCGCGCATCCAACGGCGCAGCCCGACTTTGGCCAGGCTCGGCTACCCCCGCAACACTTGTTCTGTTAAAATGAATTGATTTAAGCCTAGTGAAACTATCTGTACCTTAGAAGTGCCGCTATTCCTCCAAAGCTCTTCAGCATCTGCCCCTCTTCCGTCTTACCAGAAATAACCTCTAACTTGGCACCAGTTTCCAAGGCTAATTCGTCAAGGATGTCCACGATGTCTCTTTCCAAAACTTCATAGTCAGTAGAGCTACATTTGCTAGGTTCTGCAATGAGTTTCTGCTTCTCTGCAACATAATTCTCTCTCTTAACTATACGCGTTTTTTCTTCTCCACACTTTTTGCAGGTGACCTTTATCTCCGTAAGGTCTAGTTCTTCAGATACAAGAATTGCATGTGCCTTTGACTGCTGAACGGCCTTTATGACTTCCTGAATTGTATAAACTGCAAGAGGGTTATCTGAATTCACTTCCCGAAGGAACTTTTGAACCAGCTTCCTCTCTTCCACGACCCTCAGATTGCTCATTGCGTCTGCAGCCTTCTCAAAAGCCTCCCTAACGCCTTCAGCACCAGAATAAGCCCCATCTATGACCGCTATGACATTCTTCTGCAATCTATAGTCAAGAAACTCGCCCTTGAGAAAGTCGTCTTTGGTCTGTCCTGGACCTGCAATTATCATGCCCTTCACGCTGTTCGAGTCTATGAAAACTCTGGTGCAATGCCTGGAAACTCTGTTGAAATAGTCCGTAAGCTCCATCTCTCGAAGTCTCTCGTACCTCCTTGCTGATTGACCTCCCTTTGACGACTTTCCCGGCACTCCGGATGTCACGATGTCGACGATCTCCACTTTTTCACCTGTAACGATGCCAAGGCCTGCTTCAGTCGTATCTATCGACAGAATCCCGATGACGTTCTCCTCTCTTAGCATATCCCTCAAATGTTCAAGGTGGAAGTGGTCGTCGCATCTGTAAAGATAGGTCTGGACGGCCTTGGGAGGCATCACTTCATAGACAAAGACCTGCTCGCTACCGGGACCATTTGTTGGCAGCGCGCCTACAAAGAGCACTATTCCATTTTCGGGTGTTTTATTATACAGTTTCAATCTTTGCTGGCTCTTAACCAGCGCATCCTGTACGTGGTTCCTTGTAGTGTCAGATTTTATGTTTGATGCGGTACCATATTCTTCCCTCAAATTGTTTATGACATCATGTAGAGCCTTCTTCGGAGGCACGTAGACCGTCACCAGTTCCGTCCCTCTGCCCTTTTTATCGGCTAGCTCCTTGAGAATCTTCTTTGTTCGATAAAGTGCTACAGAATCTACCTTGCTACTCATAACCCTAGCTCCGCTATCTTACTGCGACTGAAACAGTTCTGGACAAAGTCATTATAGCATCTTTGCTGAATAATACGTGAATTATAAAAATTTGGTCATTTCATCCAAGCAAGCAGTTTCTTCTGGGCTGTTTCGACCTTAAGGAGCATGGAGACCTTCACTCCTAGTAGCCTGATCTTTTTCTTCTTTTCAAATTCCTTCAGCATAGCAAGAGCGCTGTTTATGATGATTTCTTTTGAATCTGTGTAGGCGGTTAGGCTCTTAGCCCTAGTAAAGGTTTCAAATCCCTCAAGCCTTACCTTCAGGCCTATGGTTTTGAAGAGGTAACTGTCAACGGTTGCCCTTCTATGGACTTCCTCTGCGAGCTCCTCTATGGTTCTTTTCAACTCCTCTGCGTTGTCAGTATCATTCTCGAAGGTGCTCTCGCTACTAATCGATTTCGGCTCCCAGAAGCCAGTTACTTCGCTATCATCCATTCCGTTTGCAACGCTGTATAGCCATAAGGCATGCTTGCCCAATTTTTCAGTAAGAACTTGCATAGGCGTTTTTGCTAAATCTTCTATCTTTGTTATTCCTATGTTCTGCAGTATCATTTGCGTCTTCTTTCCGACTCCGGGAATTTTTGAAACCGGGAGAGGTGCGAGGAACCGTTTTACATCGCCAGCTTCGACTACAACAAGCCCGTTCGGCTTTCCAACATCCGTGGCAATCTTGGCAACTATCTTGGTTGGGGCAATCCCTAGCGAGCAGATGATTCTTTCACGGGTATATACATCCTGCTTTATCTTCTGGGCAAGGGCTTCAGAATCGGGGAATTCTTTGACCTTTTCGCTGACATCCAAGAACGCTTCGTCTATGCTAACCTGCTCAAACCTGTCAGCATATTTCTTCAAAATCTTCATTATGTCTCTTGAAACCCTTTCGTATAGGAAGAACCTCGGCATCAAGTATATCCCGTTAGAGCACAGTTTGTAGGCTTGAGAGATTGGCATGGCCGAATGCAGGCCGTACTTCCTTGCTTCGTACGAACATGATGCGACCACGCCCCTCCCAGCGCCTCCTTTAGGGTCTGCGCCAACTATTACTGGTAGACCTCTAATCTTGGGGTCTTCTCTCTGCTCGACAGATGCGTAGAAGGCATCCATGTCCACATGAATTATGACCCTTGCCAAGAATTATAGAATGAAGAAACGGCTTTTTATGTTAGTATCATGCAGAGCCATTGGTTTGAAGGGCAAGATAGTTGTAAAGCTGAGCGGGAGCCTGTTCGAGCCTAGCAAAGAAGAGCCTGCAAGAATCAGGAAGATAGCTAAAGCTCTGCAAAGATTGAGTGACGATGGATATGGAATAGTTGCTGTGGCTGGAGGGGGCAAGGTTGCCAGACAGTATATAGAAGCTGGCAGGGCTCTTGGTACAGATGAATCGAGTTTAGACCAAATTGGTATAGAGGTATCGAGGTTGAATGCGAGGCTCCTGGTTTCAGCATTAAAAGGAGCATACCAAGAAGTGCCTATATCTCTAGAAGAAGTAGCAAGAATGGCAGAGTCAAAAAATATCGTCGTGACTGGAGGGTTACATCCCGGGCATAGTACCAATGCAGTTGCAGCTCTGATAGCAGAAAAGATCAGGGCTGATATCTTCATCAATGCGACTGATGTTGACGGCGTTTATTCTGTAGACCCAAGGAAAGACAAAAAGGGAAAGCTGCTGAAGGAAGTTAACACAAAGAAACTTACAGAGATGCTGATGGACGATGCGATGCAGGCTGGGACGTACGACCTTATGGATCTTGTAGCATTGAAGATTATTCAGCGCTCCAAAGTGAAGACAAGAATTGTGAAATGTTCAGGCGATACTATAATTGCAGCAGCAAAGGGAAAGCCACTTGGAACTCTGGTCACAATTTAGGTTTTTACTGACAAGTTCCTAATTCTAAATACTAAAGTACATAACTACTGTAATACTCTACTTATTTACTAATCAGAGATTAAACATAACAACGATTTGATGCAATTGCAGAAGCTTACTCTGCAGTATGAGATAATCAGATCAGAGAAATTTGATCTCACCATACTGCTCCCGTCGTAGCTTTGCATACAGAGGCGTTGTCCCCCTATATACGAGAGTGGTAATGCGGGTATATTCTGGCTTTATGTTGTAGCCCCCGTCCATAGAAGTTAGCCTGAGGGAACTAAATCTAAGCTTTCTTTATCCCGTATCTCTTGATATCTTCCTTTGTATAGGTTCCGAGAGCGCCGCTCTTCCACCTGACTCTAACTACAATCTGTCCATCCTTGTCCACATCGATGATTTCCACTACTCCAGAGGCTCCAAGCGATGCCCGAACCTTGTCTCCTATGTTAAATGGCAGCTCCACGGATGCCGCACTAGGGGAAGTGTATTAAATCTCTATCCATACGGGTTATATCCAACATCGTTTCAGCAGTGGCAATGGGCGACGAGTTTCCTAAATGGGCCGCTGAAGAAATCTCCAAAGCCAAATTAGTGGAAGCAGGATCGATAAAGCAGACCGGCTATATACTTGAGATAGACGAAAAGGGCAGAAAGATAGATGCCCAGTTCTACGACCAGCTCCCAGAAGGAAGGCATATAGTCACCCTTGAGCTGGACCAAAAGATAAGCCTGATGAGCCTTAAGATGGCCACGAACTATATGTTTGATGTCATGGTCTACAAAGCCAGCCTAAGCGAGAAACTTGTAAAGCTGCTTTGGGAGAATTACAAGGTCAAGATGGATTCTGTGCATAGATACATATTGACTGGCTTGGAAGAGCTCGACATAGGTGCTGAAGGCGCACCAGCCCAGCCTATAGAAGAGGAAGAATGATTAGTTTCCTTTATGGAAACATGCTATTGACTAGCAGTCGAATAAAGCTCAAAATAATAGGCATGGATTGTGCTAGCTGCGCCAAAATCGCAGAGAAAGTCCTGGAAGGGAGGGAAGGCATAGAGTCTGTAGGAGTCAATTTCCTAATGAATGCTGCCTATGTTGATTTTGATTCTGCGAAGATCAGCGAAACTGCGATAAAAGACGTAATCAAGAAAGCAGGGGTACGAATCTTTTATCGAGCATTAAGGCGGGAGCCTAAAGTCTTCCTTTACGGTCGTCAAAACTATATGTGTATTCGTCCTCTCCACAAAGGGCATTGAAAGAAGGGCCTTTGTAAAATCATTCAATTCCTGCCTGCTTCTGAACTTTGCTATGATCAGAGCATCAGTAAGACCTGTCACATCATATACGGCACAGGCAACAGGCATCTTTGCAATCTCCCTCTCCATTTCTACCAGTTTTCCTTTAGAAACAGTAATTTCTGTAACAGCAGTTAGGTCGTATCCGAGTTTTTCGTGGTTAAGAATTGCAGTATAACTCTTAATCAGACCTTCAGCTTCAAGCCTCTTCGTCCTAGCCATTACAGTCCCAACAGCAACGCTGACCCTTCTGGCAACTTCCCTGTAGGATAGCCGAGCATCTTTCAAATACTCCCGTAATATCTTGACATCAATATCATCGAGCTCAACTTTGGCCATTTGTCCAGTCCCGCCACAAAGATACAAACAGCCCAGATATTACGGTAGTGTTTTAGAACCCTTGAAACCACACAAGATATAAGGAAATTGTAAGATTAACTCAGCACTTGGGCAGCAGGAAGGATATAGACTCTCTGGTCTTCGAAACTGTAAGGCTCAGCTCCAGCAATGGCCCCAGATTTTACCTAGAAGGTGAACAGATAGACATCTGGCAGAAGCCCCACTCAGACTACCATTCGAAGACACCGGTTGATTACGTCAGAGAGAAGATCGCTGCTCTTGAAAAGGAGAACGCGGACCCTTTCCCTGATATTGTAGGAAAGGAGCTCGAGAAGGAGCTGGTCAAAGAAGCCCTCTTTTCAGGATCACCTATCCTGCTAAGGGGGGAGAGAGGTTATGGCAAGACAACACTTGCAAAAGCCATTGGGAAGCTTCTTCCAGAAAAGATCCTGACTATAAAGGGGTGCAAGATTTACGACGATCCAGCAACGCCGATCTGCTTTTCGTGCAAGGCCAAACTTACATATGAAGAAAGGGTGGATCTGATATTTGCTCCAAGGGTCTGGGTTAGGGTACCTGGAGATCCTATGATGACGACAAGGCAGCTCGTTGGAGGGTTATCAATCCAAAAGATCAGGGAGGGTTATGACCTTGATCATCCAGAGGTCTTCATCCCTGGCAGGGCCCTGAAAGCTAACAGAGGCGTGGGTTATTTCGATGAGCTCGGAGCCGTGCCAACATCTCTCCAGACGTTATTGCACGAACTCTTTGAGGAGGGTCAGGTAACTACAACGGAAGGGGATATACTCCCATTCAAAATATCTACGATAGAAATAGCATCTACCAATCCTGCAAATTACAGGGGGACATCGCCGATAAAAGAGCCGCTGCTGGATAGAATGGAATCGATAGAAATCGGTCCTCCTGAAAGTCTTGAGGAGGAGATTGAGATAGGAAAGAGAAACATGTACGTCAAAAAGGCTCAGAATCAAGAGCCAAGAATACCAGAATGGCACCTGCGCATACTTGCAAGGGCTGTAAGGTTGGGCAGGGACAAGGAAGAGAGCGACATTGCGAAGAAGATCCAAACAGTGCCATCATGCAGAGCTACGATCAAGTTGATGGATCATGTGGAGTCCAAGGCGGTCAGGAGCGGGAGGCAAGTAGCTCTGTTCGTAGATTACGGCAGGGAGTTTGAAAACGTCGTGCTGGCACTTGCTGGAAGGATAGAGGTGGAATTTGGAGTTAGGGAGAGCAAGAAAGAGATAGTCAGGGCTCTGGTTGAAGAAGCCATAAGGAGGACTGCGAAAGAAGTCTACGACAAGATTCCTGACGAGCTGTTCGACCAATTCTATGCAGATCTTTATGGTAATGCAGATCAGCGCAACGGCGAGAGATACATTGCAATAGAAGGTGTGATTACTGGAAGAATAAGGCAAAGTACTGTAATTTCATCAGTAGTCAGCACAATTGCTGGAGATGTAGGCGACGAAACGTTCCTCTCTGCGCTGGAGATGCTGATACATTCGATTGCGGTCTGCACTCCTCGCTTTGTAGAAAGGAAGAATGGGGGCTATGTGATGAGGGAGAGGGTTGATGAAGGGCGAATGTGAAGGGTGCAGTGAAACTCAAGGGAAGTCTGAACGCCTGTCCAATGTTCTGGGGCAGAAGTTTGTAGACGACCTGATTTACGGACTGTTCAACCCTGAAGGTATTGAGCAGCAAAATGACACAAACGACTTTGAGCAGATGATCGAGGATTTGATGAGCAAATCCAGTGACATAAGGGAGGAGTCGCTGCAGGAATGGCTGGGGGAGCTTGAAGGAAACTGGTTCTACCGCTCTTGGATCAAGGACTATGCAAAGAGGGAAAGAGCCAGAGAAGTTGCTTGGCGGAGCATAGTAGAAATGATAGAGAAGGGCGAGATAAACCCTTCAGACCTTCCCATGAAACAATTGCTGAAAAATTTTCCTCGCAAGGTCATGGAGTACCTCTCGGAAGAGGGATACATCGATCTAAAGTGGGAGAAGCACCTTATGCATCCGAAGGTCTACCTTGGTCATGCAGAATTTACAGCTCAGAGCGAGAGGCTCATAGCAAAAAGACTCCTTGAAGAGGTTTTTGCAAACCTTGAAAAGATGGGTTTCGGAGAACACGAAACTTTCAAAATAGGTGCAGGGCTCTCTTCTTCTAACATAATTTCAGAATTTGACGAGTTTCAGCACAGCTTTGACAACCTTGACCTCCAGGAAACTCTTGTCGGGGTTTCCTTTAGAGACCCTGAGCAGATGCGCATACAAAACGATGATTTCAAGGCCAGGATTCCTCATCATAGATCAAGCTCATCAAATATAATACTCATGGACATTTCAGGCTCGATGTACGGCGACAAGTACAAAGGGTGCGTAATGGCTGGACTCGCTCTGGGGCAGCTCCTGGAGGAAGAGTACAAGGAGGATAAGCTGCGTATAGTTGCTTACAACGATGAACCAATGTTGGTACTGGAAGGGCAGATACTCCGGCTCAGACCGCATGGCCAGACAGACATCGGCAGGGCTCTGGACTATTGTATACAGGTACTGTCGAAGGAAGAGGGGAACAGGAATGTCTTCTTGCTTACTGACAGCGAGCCTACAGTTTCTTACAACAGGGATCAATCGCCTATAGAGAACATGTACAGAGCGGCTTACCTTGCTGGGAAGGAAGGCATACGAATGAACATAGTGATGCTGGACAGGAACCCTGCGCTGAAGGCTATATGCGAAAACATGGCGAAGCTCAATGGTTATACAAAGATTGTCTACATCGACAATCCGTTAAATCTCAAGGAGTTCATCATCAAGACATACATAGACAGCAGAAGGCAGCTCTAGATCTGCCCAGCTAGTACCCTTAGGTTAGCTTCCATTGACAGGGGCTATAATCCAGAATATGCGCACGTATAACCCCCCGTATAGGGAGCTAGGAGAGGGTAGTGATGAGGCAAAGAATAGAAACTTGTCTTTATGGGGCGCTGTTAATTGACTGTTAATTCTGCCCCTCATCAGTCCTTGCAATAGAATTATTCCGGTTAGTAGAGTACTATAGTATGATTATGAGCTAATAATATTTAGGTGGAGAAATCGGGAACGATATCTGCGTGCCGGGATGGCAGAGTGGCCAACTCATGTCCACAATATTGCGCGGATCCTCTAAAAGAGGAGCGTAAGCCTTGAGAGCCCGTGTCCCTTCGGGGACTCGTCGGTTCGAATCCGACTCCCGGCGTCAAATCTCTTGTATTCTTCTTTGAACTGAAAGTCTAAATTCCTGCACAAAGAATAGCGTTTTTCATGGAAATACTCCACCCAAAGGGGAGGGGAAAGTTACAAGATCGAACACGTTTCACAGGGAAGGTCTGGATAAACGACCTGAAGTCCGTGCCTTTGAGAATACTTCGTGTAACTTCCGAACCCAAGTCAAGATCGCATTGGCACAACCATCCTAGTGGACAAGTTTTGATCGTTCTTTCGGGTAAGGGAAGGGTTGGTGTAAATAGGTCAGGCAGGCAAATTGTAAAGGAGATTAAGGCTGGTGATATTGTATTCTTCGAGCCGGGTGAGATACACTGGCACGGAGCAGCCCCAGACAAGGAGACAGTGCATATAGCAATTCATCTAAACTCTGACTTCAGTAGAGCAAGAATGGTGAGCGATGAGGAATATGGCATCGATAAGAAACAAGAGATTACTGTTAAACCTAAAAGATGAGGACAAAGGCATGATATAGTGGTAGTCATACCTACCACCTATGATGTTAACCCTCGCTACAAGTCATCGAGAGGCGTAAGAATAAACTTGTGTCAGACAAGCAAAAAATCATTTCTATTACGGCTGACAAGAAGCAATTGGTATAATTGTCAGAATCCTGTATCTTCTGCAAAATAGTGTCTGGAAAAATTCCTGCTTACAAGGTCTATGAGGATAATAACACTCTGGCATTTTTGGATATTAACCCTCTCTCCAAAGGTCACACCCTAGTAATTCCGAAGATGCATGTTAGACAGATAGAAGAATTAAGCGAAAAGGAATTAGAAATACTCTTCAAGACAGTCTGGAAGCTGACAAAATACGTGCAAATAGCGACAGGTACTGCTTCAAGTCTGATAGGCATTAACAACGGACCCGAGAGTGGTCAGGAGATACCGCACATCCATGTCCACATAATCCCCAGATCGAAAGGAGACGGAGGAGGCCCGATTCATTCTGCAATGCGAAACCGTCCAACTGTCTCGAAAGAAGAGATGCAAAAGATAGTCGAAAGTATCATATCTGTTCTGAAATAGCTGGTATTATTTAGCAAATCCTGCCATCTTTGCAATTCTCTGATACTCTAAAGGATCAACTTCAACAGTCTGACCGGTATCTGCATTTACAATGTATATCATCTGCAGCCTCGCATTTGCAATCTGCTCAATTCTAATCTCTGGAGAGGTATAATACTTGTCGAGCAGTCTCTTCAATTTTTCAATGTCATCCATTTTCCTGAAACGTGATGGAAGCAGAAACAATTCTGGGATAAGGAGAAGGTTATGTGGAGGAGTGCCAAGAGAAAACTTCTCTGCAAACTGGCTGTACCTTGCAATCTTGCTAGCAATCCTTGCCGTGCCTGACTGGACAGGGTCTAAAGCATGATCTGGAGGGACGAAGCCAGTTTCTATCTCGACAACTTCAGTCGATTCACCTTTTTTAGCGAACAGGTCGCAGACAAGAATGTCGCTCACCTGCTTCTCCGTATCTACGAAATAGCCTTTCTTGATAAGGTGCTTTGCGCAAACCAGTTCCATGACGCTGTGATTGATTTTGACGACACCCTTTCTGTACAGGATTACAAGTTTCTTCCTTAGCCTGTTCAATTCGTTTGATACATGGTTACCTTCGTCCCTGCAGAGCTTCTCAGTAATGATTGCAACGTCCTGAACGAACTTTTCCAAAAGCGATATTTCTTGCTGGAATTGAATATAAAACCTATTGAGCTACCTTGCCCGCAGATTTACCTCAATAAAAACATCTTCAGGAACCCTGATCTTCATCAATTGGCGCATAGTCCGATCATCAGCATCCAGATCAATCAACCTTTTGTGGACTCGCATCTCCCAATGATCATAGGTATGAGTACCCTGTCCAGATGGAGCCTTCCTTGTAGTGATCTTCAGTTTTTTGGTTGGTAATGGTTGAGGACCCTTGACCTTGACGCCGGTCTTTTCAGTAATGCCCTTGATCTCCTTGCATACCTGCTCAAGGTTCTCCAAGTTTGAACTTGTCAGTTTTATCCTCGCAAACTGTGCCATTTTCCGTAGCAGACATGCTGTTCTAGGCTATTATTTAGAATTTGCCTTCAAATTCATTAACCTCTTACTGCTATTAAGCAGTGATTGATAATTGACCTGACGCAATCAATAGAGCCCAAGATGTCCATGTTCCCTATTGATCCTCAACCGATAATCTATCCTTGGACTACTATAGAAGCGCATGGTTTCGCTACGAATGCTTTGTTCATGGTGGAGCATACTGGAACTCATATAGATGCTCCCTCACACTTTATCAGGAACAGGAAGAGCGTAGACCAGATCAGCTTAGAAACGTTTCAAGGCAAAGCGAGAATACTCGATTTGACAGATTTCGGCGAGAGAATGTTGATGGAAGGCAAGGATATCAAGAATGCAGAGCGCGGAAACAAAATCGCAAGAAATGAAATTGTCTTGTTTAGAACTGGCTGGGACAAGTACTGGAAGAGGGAGAAGTATGTTAAATCGAATCCCGGGCTCTCTGCTGACGCTGCTCAATATTTAGTGAATAAGCGTGTAAAGATGGTCGGCATAGACACTCCTAACTTGGATCATCCGGATTCAGCAAAATTCCCAGCCCACAACATACTTCTTGGTGCAGATATCCCCATAATTGAAAACCTTGCAAATCTACATATGATAACTAAGAAGACATGCCAGTTCATTGCAATTCCTTTGAAGATAGGAAAAGGCACAGGCTCCCCGGTAAGGGCGGTAGCCATACTAAACTAACTCTTCCTGATATAAGCGGAACAAATACGTTAATACCATCGAAACCAGAAGAATGTCGCATTGGTCAACTACTGGCTCTTTAGCGTGGTTGATGCGAAGGTAGGAACTAGCAAAATAGAGGCTTTAGACCTTCTCGGGCTAAGGGTTAAGCGGCTTTACTGGCTGCTGAATTCAAGGAGCCCACATTTTAGAAGGGTAAAGAAGGATGATAAAATAATATTCTATGCTGGAGGGAAGGCTGCAAGAGTCTTTGCAGGTTCTGGTGTTATATCAACGAATCCTAGACGATTATTGCCAGAGATAAAGCGCTTTGTAATTGAAGACCCCGAAGACAGGTTCAACTACATCGTCAATTTAAAAGAGGTTGAGCTCCTCAAAGAGCCCAGAAATGCAATCCCTCTGCTGAGATCGCTCTCGTTCGTAAAAGATGAAAGGAACTGGGGGAGGTACTTCCAAGGAAGCATAATCAAGATCGAAGAATCCGATTATAATGTGATAACGCAGAAGTAATTTGGAAAAACTGTCATATACTCGAAAATGGTTCTAAACTTCATGAAAGCTCTACTGCTCGTAATAGTGAGCGTTGGTGTAATTGGTGCGATAGGAGGGTTATTCCTGCTTAACAGTACTCAGCAAGGCACAAATTCCATGATGGATGTAAGCAAAGAGCAGATGCAGAAGGAAGTTCCAAAAGAGATGGCCGTCGATGTAATGGCCAAAGACGTTTTCACGCTGAAGAATGTGAACGGAGGAAAGATTTCTCTTGCTGAGTTGCAGAATAGCGGTAAGCCCGTCCTGATATACTTCTTTGCTACGTGGTGCCCCACGTGCGAAAGAGACCTGAAATCATTGAATTCTGTTTATGAAGAGTATCAAGGGAAAGTGGAAATCATAGTTATCGGATTCGATCCGACTGAAACCTCAGAGCAGATCAAGCAGTACAGGCAGAGCAGAGGGTATACTTGGGCATTTGCGGAATACAGCAAAGACGCTCTTTTGCACTATAAGGTAATAACACAGTCGACGAAGATAGGGATTGATGTAAAGGGTAATGAAATCTTCAGGGATGGATACGGTGTGCTAAATGCGGATGACTGGACTGCAAGGCTAGATAGACTCTTGGCATAAATGTCATTCTTAGAGCAGGTTCCTTTAGTGCTGGTGCTTGGAGCCGGCTTCGTGACCTTGCTCTCACCATGCGGCTATGCCCTCCTGCCAGGATTGATCGGATACCTGCTCGGAGGCAAAGTTTCTCTAAAAGGGGCTGTTAGGGGGGCGTTTACTGCAATATTTGGAGTGTTTTTGGTCTTCATCTCTGTTGGAATGATTCTCAGCATAGCTTCAGGTGCGATAAGAGCTGTAGTGCCTCATCTTACATTGGCAGCCGCTATCATAATCATAGCAATTGGGATAGCAAAAGTCTTCGAGCTGAACATACCCATCATAGGCAATGCTCCAAGCATAGGCGTCAGGCCTACAGGCTTCTTCACCTATGGCATAGCGTACGCATTCGCAGGTGCAGGTTGCACATTTCCAATATTCTTTGCTGTCTTGGTCTATGCTTCAACCGTACCAGGTTTAGGAGCTCTTGCAACGATGCTAACCTATTCTATCGGCCTTGCAGTTCCCCTAATGCTAACAAGCATTCTGACAGCTACGGCAAATGACGCTATCGTGCGCAGAATAGCACGGATAACAGAGAAGATTCAGAAGGTTTCTGGGATAGTCCTACTTCTTGCGGGAGCATATCTGGTCTACTCATATTTGGCTTCCGGTGCTGTATCGTCAAATTAACGTAGTGGAGTAGGTCTGTCACCTTTCAGCAAAGTTGCTGCAATTATCGCAGGTACCGATAACAGGAAGCCGTATAGCCCAAATGCGAGGAAGCCGTAAGCACCTATCACTACACCGCCAGCAAAAGGAGCTGAAATTGAAGCAAAGCCTATCAGCGTATCGTTCAAGCCTAACGTCCTCCCTCTGACCGATGGTGTAGCAAGGGAAGATATCAGTGCAGTTGTCGATATGGTAGCGGCGCTCCACCCCAGCCCCACCAGAAATATCCCAAACGTTCCAATGAAGTAATTAGTTGAGAGGGGAGTGATCAAGCCTCCAAGCCCTGTAATCAGGGAGCCAAGTATCATGACGTTTTTGGCACTGATCTTATCCACAATCCTCCCGAACGGAAGCGAAAAGGCGAACATTCCGATTATATGTATTGTAACTGCTACGGTAATGAGAGTTACTGATACGTTGTGCTGGCTCATATGAAGAGATAACAAGGACATCATGGCAACCATTATCCCTGACGATAATGCGGAAACGATGAACGAAACCAGTATTCCAGCAGATCTAGGTAGTTTGCTTTCTTGCTGGTTAGTCGTCTTAATCCGGCTCCTGACTGTGTTTGCAATTTCTTTTGTATCAGGTTTTATCATAAATGTTGTAAGTATGGCTACAAGCAGAATTGCTGCCCCTGCTATCCATAACAGAGCATATTCATTTACTCCCAGATTTTGCGAAATCGGTTCAACGATCGCAACGAGAGGGATGGCTAGCAGAGCACCAATTATGGACGATGTGTAAAGATAGCCTACAGCGGTACCCATCTTTGATTCTGAGTACATGTCAGTAATGGCAACTCTGTTCTGGTTCAGGATGGCAGTTCCAATGCCGTAGATGAAGAACACTGCAAGCATGCCAAGGAGATTCTTTGTCAAGACCGATAAGCCTAGCATGACGGATGTTAACATGGTCAGGATCCCTCCAATAAGGAGAATTGGTTTCCGTCCCATTTTATCCATAAAAAATCCACTTACATAAGAAACAAAGATTCTCCCAGCCCAAGTTAGAGAAAAGACAAGCCCTGCTAGCGATGGGTCACCAGAGAGTTGGAAAGTTGTAGGGCCCCTATTATGGCAGTAATCTGCGTTGAGGTCGTTGATACTACTTGCCCTGCAGAAAGAAGTACTGTATTTCTTCTTACAATACGTTGAAGATTATCTGTAGGAGCGTTATCCATTTAGACGCTAGCGCTAAAAATCCTGCAATAAAGAGCCTTCGAAAAGTCTTATACTGCGGGAAGATCGTTAAAGCGGCATTGCCTAAGAAAAGCGGCTGGGCAAAAAAACTCAGAATAGGATGCAGCGGCTGGGGCTACAAAGATTGGATTGGTCCGTTTTACCCAGCAGGTACTCCTCAGTCTGACTTTTTGAAGTTCTATTCACGAGTCTTCAATGCTGTTGAGATAGATTCGAGTTTTTACAGGATACCAAACCCTCCTATGATATCTAACTGGAAGGCTATTACGCCTGATGATTTTGTCTTCACAGCAAAGCTCCCTAAGAGGATGACGCATGACAAGCATCTTGTTGGCATAGATAACGATATTGCATATTTCCAAAAAACAATGAAGGGCTTCGGAAAGAAGCTTGGCGGCGTAGTCGTCCAACTGCCTCCATCCTTCAAGTATGAAAAGGATCTTGAGGGTTTGAAGGATTTTCTTCAGCTAATAGACAAGGATATCAGATACGCAATAGAATTCAGGCACAAATCATGGTTCAGAGATGATATCTATAAGCTTCTCAAAGACAAGAATGTAAGTATGGCTTGGGCTATTACACAGTATCTTGAAACTCCTACTGAAATGACTGCTGACTTTCTGTATCTGAGAATGGTGGGTGACAGGGAGATTGAGCATTTTACAGGTATTCAGAAGGATCAATCTGACATGATGAAAAAATGGGTCAAGAGGGTTGAAGAGAAGAGCGACTCCTTTGCCGATGGCTTTATCTTCTTCAATAACCACTTTGCTGGTTTCGGGCCTGCTTCTGTTAATGAGTTCAGGAGACTTGCAGGTATGATAGAGCAACAGTGGTCTAATGTTGAGGGGTTTTCTTCGAAACAAGCAAGCCTTGGGGACTTTTAGCAGTTGAAAATTGCCAAGAATGATTTTGCATGTTGATCTTGATGCGTTTTACGCTTCTGCTGAAAAGGCACGTAATCCAGAGCTTATCGGAAGGTCACTCGTAATAGGTGCAGATCCAAAAAAGGGGCATGGTAGAGTAGTCGCTGCATGCTCCTATGAAGCAAGAAAGTTCGGAATAAAATCAGGAATTCCGATTTCAAGGGCTTATAAGCTCTGTCCCGACGCAGTGTATTTGAGGCCTGATTTTGCTTACTATAATGCTTTATCTGGCGAAATAATGAATCTGTTCAGAAAGTTCACATCCAAACTTGAGCAGGCAAGCATCGACGAAGCTTACCTCGATATTTCGGATAAGGTTAGCAGCTATGACGAAGCTGAATCCTACGTCAAAGACATCAAGAAAGCCCTGAAAGCCGACTTCAGTCTTACATGCTCTGTAGGTGTCGCGGTAAACAAATCAATCGCTAAAATTGCATCAGACATGAATAAGCCTGATGGCGTCACGATCGTAAAAGATGAAGACTCCAAAGAATTCCTAGCTCCACTAGCCGTGGAAAAAATCAGCGGAGTAGGAGCCAAGACTGCAGAAGTCCTTCAAAGGATGGGGATCAAGACGATAGGTGAACTTGCAAAGACCGATGGTAAAGAACTTGTCAGAATTTTTGGGAAAAATGGTGTCTGGTTGTGGGGAATTGCAAATGTTCTTGAGAGGGTTGAAGTTGAAGAGGTGCTTGAAAGAAAGTCGATCAGTCATGAGTTTACATTCCAAAAAGATACCGACGATGAAAAATTAATTCGAAATACTGTTGATGACCTCATAGTAAAGGTTCACAAAAGGTTAATTAATGATAATTTAGTCTGCAAGACTATTGGGATAAAGATTCGCTATCAGAACTTTACAACTTTTATTCGAGAAAAAAGTGCTCCTGATTATACTGACAGCAAAGACATGATATCTTCTCTAACATATTCGCTCTTCAATGAATTCAGCGAGGGAAAGAAAGTAAGGCTGCTCGGAATTCGACTGTCAAATCTTAAGCCGATGGAAGATAAGCAGCAGAACCTTTCTGCATGGCAGAAATGACAGTGTTTTTAAGGAAAAAGGCTTAAAAGACCAATGTTCGGCAGTTTCATCGTTGCTAGGTAGCGTGTATCCTTATGAATCCAAAGAAAGCAAAGCAGAACGAAGAGAACCTAATGAAGTCTATAGCAACACTGCAATCGGTTTCTGAAAGCCCTACTACGCCCAGAAACATTAGGAAGATTATCAAGGATACAATAACAACGCTTCAGAACACTACCCTTTCGCTTGGAGTCCGTGCGGCCAACGCGATAAGCATGCTGGATGAGGTTTCCCAAGACCCTAACATGCCATCTTTTACAAGGGTGACGATCTGGAGCGCGGTAAGCACTCTGGAGAGTATCAGAGATTAAATCTGAATAAATAATGCCTGGTATTCCGTGCAGTCGATGGAACTGCTCATTGCGTTGCTCACATTACTTCTGCTTGGCTCGTCTATAGGAATGGCAGTTTCAATTAAAAAAAGAATAGTAATAGGAAGACATCTTCCAAAACTCCCGAAAGAAACAGTTTCGTTAACAGAAAAACCTCTTGTTTCCATTATAGTGCCTTTCAGGAACGAGGAAACCAACCTCCCTAACCTGTTTTCATCCATAGCACAGCAGAATTATCCCAACCTCGAGATAATATTAGTAGATGATCAATCGAGCGATAAGAGTCATCAAATTGCAAAGGATTTCGAATCGAAACATAAAAACTGCAGAGTAGTTTCGGTGAAAGAGAAGCCAGAGGGCTGGACAGGTAAGACATGGGCATGCGAAGAGGGTTTCAGGAACTCTAACGGGGAATGGTTGCTCTTCACAGATGCAGATGTTGAATTTGAAAAAAGCGTGATCTCAAAAGCTTTGGGTTTTGCCATTTCAAACAAAATCGATGTTCTTACCCTGATGCCGAGGATGCTTTGCCAAAGCTTCTGGTCGAAGGTAATACAGCCTATCTTTGTTCATGTGCTGATCGTTCTGTATTCTCCACTAAGGGTCAATAACCCAAAAGACCCTTTTGCTTATGTCTTCGGTAGCTTTTTCCTGATACAGAAAAGCAAATACGTTCAAATTGGAGAGCATGAGGTTGTCAGGAAATCTCTGATAGAGGATAGAGCGTTAGGTTTTCTTGCAAAGCAGAAGGGTCTAAAGATAATCATGCTCGAAGCCGCTGATAGGTTCACTTCGGTCTGGGCAAAAAGCCTTGTAGATGTTATTCATGTTATAGAAAGAATTGCTTCATATTCGATTAACGTAAATCCGCTAAGAGGGGTGGCGTTTGCAGTTGGCACGCTTATGGTTACAGTTCTACCATTTATCGCGCTTCTATTATCTTTGCTATGGTATTCGCAAAGGTTGGCTTTCTCCGAGATAGTTATTGTTCTTTCGTTGGTTGCAGGCATCCTTACATTTCTAGCATCGTCGATAGAGATATTAGGTTCACTGAAACTTTCTCCGATTTATGTGATCGTCTCTCCTCTCGGTGGCCTTCTTTTCAGCATAAGCATGTTAACTGCTGCTTACAAAAACGCCTTCAGAAAGAAGATTGTATGGAGAGGCAGAGAATATGAAACTGCAAAAATAGAGTTTTAGAAAAATAAAGAGGAGTGGAAGGTTTTTAGTCCTTGAACTCTGCTTGCTTCAGGCCTAGTTCCTTCTGCAATGTCCTGATCCTTTCAGAATATGTTTTCATTTTTGCCTTGTCCTTCTGGACCTTTGCGATCTTGTAAGCCTTCCAAGCCTTCTTGAGTGCTCCCCACGTCTGACCTTTTGTATAATCAGCCATCAGAATATCACCGTTATGGCCTCATGCAAGAACTCTATTTAAGCCTATGCCTCTCTCATCTGAAATTATTGTATTTTCGCGTCTAAATCGCGTAGTGTTTTTATCCTTTTTGCAGTGTGAGGGTGCGTTGAAAAGAGTTCAAGGATTCTATCGGCAGTTGTGAATCTCCTTGATGCTACTTGCTCCACCAGCATTTGATCAGATGTTCTGTATCTAGAGATGCCTATCTCTGTTGCATCTCTGTGCGATGTATCTGGATCGCTGAAGAGCAGTGTCTTGAATCCTGCTACATGTATAGACTTTGCAGGCATTCTAGATCGCTGAGAAAAGGTAGAAATCTTTGCCAATGCTTCAGAGAGCTTCCGCGCTCCATCATTAACATGCTTCACAGCGTGTGTGTCTGCATAATATTCCCTCAGCCTCGAAAGCCCCATGACCACCAAGCTCAGAACAAAATATATCACCATAGAACCTATAGCAATGAGGATTACTGCTCCGCTATTGTTGTTCCTTCTGTTACCACCAAGCATGCTCGACCACATGAATGAATACCCGATGTAGTAGAATATTGATGGAAGGACTGAGGCGAACATCATCACCTGCACATCTCTGTGTTTTAAATGCCCTAGTTCGTGACCTAACACAGCTTCCACCTCTTCCTCTTCTAGCGTGTCCAAGAGCCCCTGCGTGACAGCTACTCTGTTACCAGATAGAGGGGAGCCATATGCAAAAGCATTAGGAATGCTGAGGCTTGAGATCATCAGTTTTGGCATCTTTATCCTTGTGCTTTCAGCAATTCTTCTAACATATGCATGGAGTTTTGGATTACTCGACTCTGGAAGCTCCTTTACCCTGTACATCAGGCCGATAAGATATGGAGCTATCAACCACTGCAACAAATTGAACCCTACGACCATTGCCAACATTGAGTACGTACTAAAACCTCCCAGCAAGGTCAATAGCACGCTGAAGAAGAGCGTGGAAAGCCCTATAAGTACTGCCAGCGTTGCCGCTATAGTGAGTCTTAGTTTAACTAGTCCCATTTCAGATAGTATAATTATTGTTTTCTTTTAAATTTTTATTGTCCTATAATTCAGGTCTGGCCAATTAGATGACAATTGCAGAGTATTTGAGTGATTATGCGCATAGTTTGCAGTTTAGCGATCTTCCTAAAGACGTTATCCATGAAACCAAAAGAAGGGTAATAGACAGTTTAGGTTGTGCAATTGGAGCTTTCGATGCTGAGCCGTGTAGGATTGCAAGAAAAGTTGTTCCTTCAATCCAAAATGGCGCTACGATAATTGGAACCTCCAAAAAGACGCTTCCAGATTTGGCTGCGTTTGCCAATGGGTCGATGATAAGGTATCTTGATTGTAATGATACCTATCTCTCAAAAGAACCTGCTCATCCTAGCGACAATATTGCTGCTGCACTTGCTGTTGCTGAAACTGAAAACGCTTCTGGGAAAGATCTGATAACTGCCATTGTGTTGGCATATGAAATTCAGTGCAGATTATGTGATGCGGCATCTCTTAGATCAAGAGGCTGGGATCATGTTACTTACGGGGCGTTCTCAACATCACTATGCTCTGCAAAATTGATGAAGTTATCAGAGAAATCTATGAAGTATGCGCTCGGCCTTGCAGGTGTTGCAAATATTGCATTAAGGCAGACGAGGGTTGGGGAGCTCTCCATGTGGAAGGGGTGTGCATTTGCTAACACTGCTAGAAATGGAGTTTTTGCCGCCCTGCTCGCTAGGGAGGGGATGACGGGGCCTGCTCCGATCTTTGAAGGTGAAAAAGGTTTCATGAAGCTGGTATCAGGGCAGTTTAGATTGTACAGGTTCGGAGGCGATAATGCTCCATTTAAGATTCTTGAAACCTACATAAAGCACTTCCCGGTCGAATATCATGCGCAAAGTGCGGTTGAAGCTGCACTTGAATTGAGGAGAGAGTTGCAGAAAAAGGAAGGTAAGAACTTCATAAGTTCAATAAAATCGATAGAAATTCAGAGTTTTGATGCTGCTATTGAAATTATTGGAAGCGGAAGCGAAAGATGGGACCCACGCACAAGAGAAACTGCAGATCATAGCCTCCCTTACTGTGTTGCTGTAGCCCTTATGGATGGTACCATAACGGTGAATTCTTTTTCACTTGAACGCATAAGGGACAAGAAGCTGTATGGTTTGCTGCAAAAAGTTGTTGTCGTTGAGGATAAAGAGTTCACGAAAACCTATCCGCAAAAGATCTCTAACCGCCTAATAGTTCAAACCTATATTCGAAGATATGCTAAGCAGGTGGATTATCCGAAAGGACACCCCAAGAACTATATGAGTGATAAAGAGCTTGAGGAGAAGTTCAGGAGTCTGACATCAAGGAGATTGAGCAAAGTGAAAGCTGAGAAGATTCTACACTCTTTATGGAATCTGGAAAAAAAGTACATAGGAGATATTATGTCCATGGTTAAGGTGAACTGATGTCAAAGGAGCTGAATAAAGCCTCAGTGTTAAGGAGACTGATCAAGGATCATGCCGTAGTCGTACCTGGTGTCTTCAATGCAATCACTGCAAAGATTGCGGAAAGGGTGGGTTTTGAAGGTGTGTACATCTCTGGGGCCGGTTTGGCAAATGCTAGAGGGCTACCAGATTTAGGTCTTCTTAGCATGTCAGAAGTTTTAGATCATGCTTCAGCGATAGCTAACAGCGTCAATATACCTGCGATAGCAGATATCGATACTGGTTTTGGTGAAGTTCTGAATTTAATGAGAGCTGTGCAGGAGTTTGAGAGAGCAGGTATTGTTGCCGTGCAGATAGAGGATCAGATCATGCCTAAAAGATGTGGTCATCTTGAAGGAAAGGAATTGGTTTCAAGTGAAGACATGGTTCAAAAGATAAAAGGTGCTATTCAGGCAAGGCAGAACCCAGATTTTGTCATTATCGCTAGGACGGATGCGCGAGCTGTTGAAGGTTTGAACGGTGCCATAAAAAGGGCTCAAACATACGCTAAAGCTGGAGCAGATGTGATATTTCCTGAAGCGCTAGAATCAAAGGTAGAGTTCAGCAAGTTTGCGAAGATTGTTAGAGTTCCCTTGATGGCGAACATGACCGAATTTGGTAAGACTCCCTATATCTCAGTAAGAGAATTTGAGTCGATGGGGTACAACATAGTGATATTTCCAATGACGGTATTCAGAACAATGACAAAGGCCGTTGAGGATACATTGAGGAAATTGAAGAAAAATGGTACTCAAAAGCAGATGATCTCCAAGATGCATACACGAAAACAGATTTACAATTTGGTCAACTATGACGAATATGAAAAAATAGATCGGAGGTTTAGGCGCGTCAGTGACTAAAGAAGTAGATCGTGAATACCCTGGTTACAGTCCTGGCCTTGAGGGTATAATAGCCGGAACGACGGCTATCTGTTATCTTAACGATGATACTGGTGAACTGCTTTACAGAGGCTATTCTGTTTCTGATCTGGTCAATGCAAGTTACGAAGAAGCGGCTTATCTTCTAATCTATGGTAAATTACCTAATTCAAAAGAGTTTGCGAGCTTCTCTTCAGCCCTTGTAAAGAGCAGAAAACTGCCTGACGATGTTTCTCGAATAATTCAACGATTACCCTCAAATGTGCACCCTATGGATGTCTTAAGGACGGTGGTTTCCTTGCTCGGCCTTTTCGATTCTACTCTGCAGGATTCATCAAACGATGCAAATGTGAATAGGGCAGTTCGACTCGTAGCACAGATGCCGGTACTCCTTACGGAATTCAATGCGCATGTTCATGGTCTTAAGAACGTAAAGCCCGAGAGCTCTATGACACATGCAGAGAGTTTCTTTTACATGCTTTTAGGAAAAAAGCCTGATCCGAAGTTGGCCAAGATATTCAATGTCTCCATGGTTCTTTATGCAGAGCACGAGCTCAACGCATCTACATTTTCTGCAAGGGTCACTGCCTCTACCCTTACAGATATTTATTCTGCGGTAAGCTCGGCGATAGGGACTCTCAAAGGCCCTCTCCATGGAGGAGCCAATGAAGGAGTAGCAAAGATGCTCATCGACATCGATGATGTTAGCAGGGCAGAATCGTGGGTCGATGCGGCTCTAGCAAGGAAAGAACGTATAATGGGTTTTGGGCATAGAATTCATAGAAAGACTGAAGATCCTCGTTCTGTTACCATTAAGAGATACGCAAAGGAGCTGGGTGAGTATCTTGGAGAAACCAAGTGGTATGACATTTGCTTTGCACTAGAAAAGAAGATGGGTAGGGAAAAGAAACTCTACCCAAATCTTGATCTATATAGCGCTGTAATTTACATGTTGATGGGCATTCCCATAGAGCTCTATACGCCAATATTTGTCTGTAGCCGCGTTGCTGGTTGGTGCGCTCATATCATTGAGCAACAGGAAAATAATCGTTTGATCAGGCCCCGTTCAATATACACAGGAGCAAAAGGCCTAAGGTATGTCCCTATGGAAGAGAGAATATAGATGGACAGATACAGACTTTACGTTATAGCAACCCTTTTTTCGATAGTAGCATTAGGAATTTTATCCATAAGATTGATAATTGAGTTAGAAGTTCCTGCTTTTTTGGTCTATACGTCTTATGTATTAATTGCAGTTTTCTTCCTCCTGATACCCCTATCTGCAAAAGGAAGTAAGGCTGGTTTCACCGCTAATATTCTTCTTGCGATTACGGTAATGGTTGTTAACACCTCAATAAGAGATCACATGGTAGTGTTGCTTTCGCCAGAATATAGCAACGCTTCACTTGTATTATTGATAGGAGCTTATGTTCTTCAACCGATTTTAATCATAACAAGCTTGCTTGCTTTGAGAGCTCGTAAAAGTAGCTGAGTTAGTTATGTTAAATCACCGGTTATTCAACCAACAATTTTACAATTCATCCTCGTGCATGTCAGCATGGATTTGAATTATGATGTAATTATCATAGGTGCTGGTCATAATGGTCTAGTCTGTGCCAACTATCTGGCTCAAAAGAAACTTAGGATTCTTGTCCTTGAGAAGAGAGGTGTTATTGGAGGGGCGTGTGTCACAGAAGAGTTATGGCCAGGAACCAAGGTTTCAAGCGCGGCTTATGTTTGTTCCCTCATGGACAAAGAGATCATCAATGGTTTGAACTTGCAGAAACATGGTTTCAGGTTTCTTATCAGAGAGCCCCCTTCGTTCACGCCGTTCCTGAACGGAAAATATCTATTCCTGCACAACGATTTGGGGAAGAGTGAGAAAGAGATTGCGAGGTTCTCAAAAAAAGATGCAGGAAACTACAGCAGTTATGAAAGTTCGGTAACCAAACTTGCGGAGATGGTTGAACCTCTTTTGAAGCAGACTCCTCCAAAGAGTATGTATGACATGCTAAAGTTCGGTTTGAAGAATCGGAAGTTGTTTAATGGTTTGATAAAATTGATAGATTTTGCATCACTCTCGGCAAAGGACTTCCTCGACAGGTGGTTTGAATCGGAAGAACTGAAAGCAACCTTGGCAACTGATGGCATAATAGGTTCCTTTGCGTCTCCTTCGACTCCCGGGACTGCGTATGTTCTATTGCATCACGTTATGGGGAACATTGCGGGGAGAGGTAAGTGGGGTTACGTTGAGGGAGGCATGGGCTCTGTAACAAATGCACTCGCAAAGAGTGCGGAAGAATTAGGCGTTAGAATAAAGACCAATTCAGTAGTGGAAAAAATTCTGGTTGAAAATGGCAAAGCTATAGGCGTGATTACAGAAGATGGTCAGACGTATAGGGCAAAGAGGATAGTTTCAAACGCAGAACCGAAACTTACCTTCCTGAACCTTGTCGGACAAGAGCATATCCCAGAAGATTTTCTTCAGAAAGTCAGACAATATAAAAGCGGAGCGGCGTCATTCAAGATAAACTTCCTGCTCAGAGACCTTCCTAATTTTGATGTCTATCCGACAAAAAATGGTCTAGGGCCTCAACATATGGGTACTATCCACATGTGTGAAGACTTTGAATATATGGAGAGGGCTTTCGACGACGCGAAGTATGGAAGAACTTCAGATAACCCCGTAGTTGAAATGTGTATACCGAGTTCTATTGATAAGACTTTGGCTCCTGCAGGAATGTATGTAGCGAGCTGCTTTGTCCAATATACACCTTACAAGTTAATTGACAATAATTGGGAGCAAGAAAAAGGCAAGTTCATTCAAAGAGTGATTTCAACGATAAAGAAGTATGCGCCGAACATTGAAGATATCATTACCAATAGTCACGGACTCTCTCCCGTTGATCTTGAAACAGAATACTCGCTTACAGGAGGCAATATCTTTCATGGAGACATGACGCTGAATCAGTTGTTTCTGTTCAGGTTCAGTTATGCAACTCCTATAAAGAACCTCTACATGTGTGGTTCAGGAACTCATCCGGGTGGGGGTGTGACTGGCCTGCCTGGATATAATGCTGCAAGAGAAATCCTTAATGATTAGGGTCCACTAATTCCAAGAATGTCTCTAGCTATTACCATTCTTTGTATTTCGTTAGTTCCTTCGTAGATTTCTGCGATGAAAGAATCTCTATATGCCCTTTCAAGACCGTACCCTTCAACTAATCCGAGCTCGCCATGAATGTCCATTGCTTTGTCTATAATTTTAGAAGCGATCTCTGATACATATGTTTTTGCAATGGCGGAATTCCTTGAAATTCTCTCTCTGAAGTCTTTAGGAACTTTTTCGCCTTTAGCTATGATCTTGAAATATTTGTCGAGTTCCAAGAGCGAGTTATAAACGACCAGTCTAGCAGCGTGAATCTCCATCGCTGAATCAGCAATCATCCACTGGACGCTTTGTTTCTCAGCGAGTGAACTCCCAAAAGCTTCCTGTCTAACGAAACTAATGGTAGTTTCGAGTGTCTTTTCTGCAGCTCCAAGAGCACCAGCTGCGAGTCCGATTCTACCTCCATCAAGCGTTATTAGTGCAACTCTGAAACCAGCGCCAAGTTGCCCGAGTGTGTTTTCTTTGGGAACCCTGCAGTTTTCAAAGACCAGCTCGGCAGTGGTAGATGCTCTGATGCCCATCTTCCTCTCTACCTTACCAATTGAGAAACCGGCGAAGCCCTTCTCTACGATGAATGCCGTTATTCCGCCTGCAGGCCCTAAAGCTCTATTGTTCGCAGCAAATACTATTATAACATCGGCTTTGTCGCCATTTGTGCAGAATATCTTGTTGCCATTAAGGATGAACTCGTCGCCACTTTTCTCTGCTGTTGTCCGAATGTTTGCAGCATCACTTCCGGCAGCAGGCTCGGTGAGTGCAAACGCTCCAAGTTTTTCTCCCCTGCTCATTGAAGGAAGATATTTCAACTTCTGATCTTCTGTTCCAAAAAGCCGTATTGGCGTACAAGCCAAGCCCAGATGGGCACCGACTATAGTGCCATGAGCAGAACATATTCTCCCAAATTCTTCAATTAGAATCCCGTATTCAATTTCACTGTAACCAGCGCCACCATATTCTCTTGGTATATTGATGCCCATTAGTTGTTGCTTGGCAATCTTCTCTATGTTTGAGATAGGAAACTGCTCAGTTTTGTCGTAGTATTCAACCGTGGGTAGAATTTCGCTCTCAAGAAACTCTCTTACTAATTGCCTTAGCGTATTCTGCTCGTCTGTAAAATTCACTGAAACCATCATCCAAGAACCTTTCTCGCTGTTATCTTTCTTAAATCTGAATTTCTACCACCAAGGATCTCTATAGCTTTGGCATCTCTCACAAAGCGTTCAACAGGGTAGTCTCTGATGAAACCATATCCTCCGTGAATTTTCAGAGCGAATATTGCAGATTTTGCAGCTGCACTAGTTGCGATTATCTTTGCAGTGACACAATCATTCAATTTGGTTTTACCATGATCCTTCATCCGAAAGATTCTATCCAATAATGCTGATGTTGATTGTATGTCATTTGCAATGTTAGAGATCATCTCTTGAATTGCTTCGAATTTTGCAATTGGTTTGCCAAACTGAACTCTTTGGTTAGCGTATTTCACAGCGGCGTCAAGCGAAGCTTTAGCTATACCAAGAGCTATTGATGATAGGCCTAACCAGATGCCCTCTTGTAATAATTGTAGAATCTTTGGCGCGTCTTCTTTTGTGCCTATAGTTCTATCTTGTAGTGTCTTTACATTGTGGAATTGAATATGCGTGATTCCAGATGCTCTTACTCCCAACAACCCGATTTGTGTATTCTGAACAAAACCTTCTGTGCCCTTCTCCACGATCAGAAATTCTACGTCAGCGTTAGAACCACATATAGTAATGCAAACATCTGCAAACGAACCATTTACCACGTACTGCTTCGTCCCGTTTAGTATGTACTCATCATTGTGGAGTGTGTAAGATATTTTTGCAGGGTTAGATGAAAGGTTTTGAGGGACTGTCACTGCAGCAATTTTCCTGCAAGAAGCCAGTTCGTGTAGGAGACTTTTCTGCTGCTCGCTACCGAAATCGTTCAATATGCTACATGCAAGGTTATGGTTCAAGCATGTCAGGGCAACCGAAGCAGAAACTCGTCCTAATTCACTGACAACTCTCATCATGGTTTCAAAAGATGTGCCTGCACCTCCGTACTGCTGAGTGCAAGTGATACCAAAGATCCCAATTGATGCTAGTTTTTGGAATAATTCAGCAGGGATCATAGCGTCAGAATCGATTTTGGAGGCTAGAGGTTTTAGCTCGCTCTCACTGAATTCTCTGACTGCAGATTGTATGACCTCTTGCTCATCCAAACTGACCATCATGCAAAGAATTAAGAGCTCTAATTTGTTCTTTTCATTGCAGCTTTCACAAGGTTCCTTACCAGAACGGCCACGAGCATGGGTCCGACGCCTCCAGGCACTGGGGTTATGGCATAGGCTATTTCTTTTACATTCTCAATATCTACATCTCCAACTAACTTTCCATTGATGTAGTTGTTTCCAGCATCTACCACGACGGAGTTTCTAGACAGCATGTTTCTTGTAAGGCATTTTGCTCTGCCAACATCAACTATAACAATATCGGCAGATTTAGTATGTTTGGCCATGTTACGATAATATGGTACTAAATTGACATCTGCTCCATTGTTAACAAGAATACATGCTAGAGGTTTGCCGAGAATATTGCTTGCCCCTATGATCACTGTGTGTTTGTTCTTAATACCTATTCCGTAATTACCGAGAATCTCAATTATGGCTTCCGCCCCTGCAGGTGCGTAACCTTCTTTTCCCTGTATGATTCTGCCCAAACTTGTCGATGTTAAACCATCAATGTCTTTTTCAGCACTTATTGAATCGATAACATCGTCAAGCCTCTTCGGAATTGGAAATTGGATGAGTATTCCGTGAATGCTCTTGTCGTTATTGAGTTTCTTTATGTATGGTTTTAGTGCAGAAGCGGAAACTTCGGCATTAAATTGATGTATACTTGCTGTTGCGCCGATTTCCATGCACTGCTTGGCCTTGAGCTCGACGTATTTTTTCGAGTCAGGGTCATCTCCAACCAATATAAGTGCCAAATTAGGTATAATTCCAATTTTCTTCAGCTCTGCAACTTTGATAGACGCTTCGCTCTTTATTTTGGACGCAAGTTCTTTCCCGCTCAGCAGAATTGCCATACTCTCACTAGAAAAGGCCGTAAATCCTGCCTTCAGCATCTATATCCATCTTTTCTGCTGCAGGCGACTTTGGAAGACCAAGCATTGTCATTATTTCTCCAGCATAGACAACAGTGAAACCAGCGCCAGCAGAAACTGTCGCATTTGTGACTGTTAGTGTAAATCCTTCAGGCCTTCCAACTTTTTTTGGATCGTCGGAAAGAGAGAACTGGGTCTTTGCAAAGCAGACAGGCAAACCTCCAAATCCAAGCGATTCTATTCTTTCTATAGCATTTTCAGCAACCTCTGTGTAAACAACCTCGCCGGCTCCATAAACCGATTTGGCTATTTTGTGCACTTTCAATTTGATACCTTCGTTTCTTTTGTAAAGAGGAGTGAAATGTTCTTCCTTACCTATCGTAGAAATGACGGTTCTGGCGAGTTCTACGCCGCCTTTCCCTCCTTGTTCAAAGACATCTGATTCTGCGAATTGGGTTTTTCTCTTCTTGCAGAACTCCTCGACTACTTTTACTTCTGCACGCGTGTCAGCAGGCATCTTGTTTAATGCTACTACGACAGGAATCCCGAACTGCTCCATGTTTTGAATGTGTTTCTCCAAATTCACTATCCCTTTTTCAACGGTCTCAACATTTTCTCTAGTCAAATCTTCCTTTAACATCCCTCCATGCATCTTCAAAGCTCTTATCGAAACTACTATTATTGCTACGCTAGGTATAATTCCAGTCTCAGGGCAGACAATATGAAGAAATTTTTCAGCTCCGAGGTCAGAACCGAATCCAGTTTCAACAATGACATAATCGGTTAGTTTTGACGCCATCTTTATTGAAATTACAGTTGGAGCTCCATGAGCTACATTTCCAAAAGGTCCACCGTGAACCAAGGCTGGAGTATTTTCGAGTGTCTGAACCAGATTTGGCTTGATAGCGTCTTTCAGTAGCAGGGCCATGGCTCCATGGGCCATCAGGTCAGACGCAGTTATAGGTCTTCCATCGTTTGTGTAAGCAACTACCAGCCTTGCCAATCTACCCTTGAGATCATCGAAGTTCTGTGCCATGCACAAAACTGCCATGACTTCTGAGGCCGCTGTTATTTGGAAAGATTCCTCTCTTTTAGTAGAGTCAGTTCCAATAATCACTCTCCTTAAAGCTCTGTCGTCCATATCAAGAGACCTTCTCCATGATACTTTGTTTAGATCAATTTTCAATTCGTTGCCGTGAAAAACGTGGTTGTCTAGTATCGCAGCAAGCAAGTTGTTCGCAGATGTTATCGCGTGGAAATCACCTGTAAAATGCAGGTTAATCTCCTGCATGGGTTGCAGTTGGCTACGACTGCCTCCAGCACCGCCGCCCTTTATGCCGAATGTAGGGCCTAGAGAAGGTTGCCTTAGGCAGACTATATTCTTCTTCCCAATCTTCCACAATGCTTGGGAGAGTCCTATGGCTGTAACCGTCTTCCCTTCTCCTACTCGAGTCGGAGTAATAGCAGTGACAAGTATGATTTTTGCATTATTCTTTTTCGAAGTTTTCTTTAAAAGGTCTAGGGAAATCTTTGCCATATAATCGCCGTAGAGTTCTACGAAATTATCTATGCCCAACATGGATGATATGTAGCGAATAGGGTTGATTCTCGATTCCTGTGCTATCTCTATAGAACTTTTCAAGCGTTGATGGTTCACTATTGTGTAGATATCACTTTTGCTCCGCTTTATTTGGCCAGAGCGAGTAATATAGCACCGATTACCAAGATAACTCCCCCAACGATTACCTTTAGCACTTTACCCTTATCCCGAACCTCTTTAAAATAAAGGACCCCCCAAGCTACACTCACGAGCATTGCTAGCTGCGGTATGGGTCCTGCAAGGGCTAGCCCGATGTAATCAATCGATACTGCTGCAGCTACATTGCCTATCGCCCATAAAATACCCGAAGACATGCTATGCAGGGCATGTGATTTAGATGTGTGTTTCTTTCCAGCAAAGAACGATAATACTCCTGACATAAATATCGCAAGCATCATGGATGGAATTATCGAAGCTGCGGACGTTTTGTACATCAATGGGGCAACGTACACTGAACCCCAGAGTATGCCAGCAAGAACAAATAGTGCAAAGCCTTTCCTAATGTTACTTCTTTCATCTCTAGCCGATATTAATGGCAACCCGAGAATAAGAAGTGAAACTCCTGCTACAGCGAGTAATATTGATTGAAATGGTTCGTGAAAGAAAATAACGCCCCATAAAAAAGAAACTAATACTATGACTGCTTGAGCTATTGCGACCCCGGATACTCCCATATGCCTTATCGCATTAGCAGATATCAGATTAGCGACTGTCCATATTATACCCGGGATTAATCCTGTGATGTTTACTTCTAATGGAATCTTGAGCAAAATTGAGGCTGAGATTCCTACGGCAAGAGCGCCTATCCCGACAAAGAATTGGTATGTGTAGCGATCTACGCTGATAAGCTTTAATGGTACGTAATAGGTTCCGAAGAAGAATGCTGCAAAAACTGCAAGTGAAAGCCCTGTTAGATCTATCATGCAAACCTGCCTGAATATGGGGGTTTTTCAGCCAATTGATCGTCCCTTAAAAGAGTATAAAAAGACCTAAATCAACCGATGTATAGGTTGATCTACAAGCTTGCCTTCTTGGCTTTAGCATTTTGGCTTCTGCTAGTACCAGTACAGTTTGAGAATGCTTATTCACAGAAGGAAGGGTTCAACTGGCCTTTACCCGCCTATGACATTCATAACACTGGTTTTAACCCTCAAACAACAATAACCAAGGAGAACGTAAAAGACCTTGAACTAAAATGGATTTACCAAGCCCCAGAAAGACCTACGCAGGTACTTAATGCGAGGGTAGCCTATGGTATACATGCAACGCCTATAGTTGTCAGCGGTATACTCTACTTCGTGACAGAATCCAATAAGCTCATTGCGCTAAATACAAACGATGGTGCTGAATTCTGGTCATACCAGCATGATCTTGCCGAAGTTGCGCTTTCAAAAACATGGTCGTTCTTCCAGACACAGAACGCAATATCATATGTAGACGATAAGATCTGGATGCAGACCAACGATTGTAATATCTATGCCTTCGAGCCTCTTAGAGGGGGTAAGCTCTTCGAGCTTCTGGATACATGTGCTAACATACCGGGGAATGATGGGACGTATGTAGGTCATTATTCGCCTGCATTCTACAAAGGGATTCTGATCACAAGGGCGTCCGCTGGTGGAGGCGGTGGTAGAGGCTTTGTGGCTGGGTACGATTCGTTTAATGGTAGATTGCTATGGAGATGGTACTCCATTCCTCCTACAGGAGGAGACCCTGACTGGGACGAAAAGTCTGGCGCAAGCAGGGGGAATATCAATGCGTACAAGGGTGACTGGGGGCAGAATAACCTCGTAGGAGGAGGTTCTGTGTTTTCTCTTGTTGCTGTTGATGAGGAGAAGGGAATTATCTATTTCCCTGTAGGTGCCCCAGACCTTTCATATAATGCAGCGTTAAGGCCAGGCCCGAACCTTTTTGCAAGCTCAATAGTTGCTCTTAATGCTGAAACTGGACAATTGGTATGGTATTATCAGACCACTCCGCATGACATCCAGGGACATGAACCGACAAGAAACGTTATACTGGCAGATGCAGAGGTTAGAGGACAGAAGACGAGGGTTGTCATGGCAGTTAGCAAGGCAGATTATGCATATGTGTTAGATGCGGCTACTGGTAAGCCTCTCCTTGATCCGATAAGTTTTGGAGCTGAAAAGAGGAACCACTACAATACGAATAAGGGAAACGATGCCGATATGCAACTTTCACAGGAAGTCCTTGTTGGCAAGACGTACTGTCCAGGCCAAGCAGGAGGCTCGACTGTCCCTGCGTTCGCATACAATACATTATTTGTTGCCAGTCAGACTTGGTGTTCCGATGTCTCCAAAGGAACAATAATCCAGAAGGGCAATATACTTGAAGGCTACAGAACAGCCCCGGCTCAAATCCCTCCATCATCATCAGTTTCAGCGATTGATGTTTCTAATGGCATGATAAAATGGACATTCCAGATGAAGAACAGATATCAGGGAGGAATAACCGTCAGCGGAGGAGTAGTCTATCTTGTTGATCTAGGAGGTGTGTTCTACGCTCTTGATGCAGATACTGGAACTCTCTTGAAGAGCATACCTACTAATGGCGATGGTAATACCGGCGTTACCATCGGGGCGAACATCAGAGGTGAGCCTATGGTTTTCATATCTACAGGAGGTGCAAAGTCAGGTGTAATAACTGCTCTTGGTCTCAGAAGTCAACCTTCAGAAAGAACTTCGCAACTGCCGATCGATTTTCGCGTTGTAGGCATAGCAGTCCTAGTAGTAGGCATTACGGCAGCCTATATTGTCATGCTACGTGTATATAACAAGAGGAAGAAAGGTTAGTTCTTCTTCCTGTATTTCAATGAAATTGATACTGCATAGATTATAGCTACGACTGCAACGCCGAATGATAGCAGCGATAGAGTATCTACTCCAGCTATGGTTTGAACCCCAACTGATCCGGCTTGGTTCCCAGCACCCACTCTTGGGAGGCCGAACGCTGCCAGAATGCCCGTGGTTCTTTGACCAAACTCTCCTGCACCTCCGGTAGCTATAAATAACATCATTTCTCCATTTTCTGCAGCTCCAACAGAGACACCTGCACCACCCAGTCCACCAAAGTCCCACTTGCGTAGCAATTTACCAGTTTCTTCTTCAATTGCCCATACATTGCCTAGCCTGTCAGGAACGAATACTATTCCTCCTGTTGTCGTAATAGCGCCATACTGCTGTCTGCTGGGTATTTCAAAGACCCATTTTATTCTCCCATTGTTTGCATCTATGGCATAAAGTGAAGCGTTTCCGGAATGATATGAACCGAAGTATCCCGGTCCTGCTACATGGTGTAAAATGTCGACGGGTCTGCCTTTGTACGGTGCGCCCTTTTCCTCTATGAATGATGTACAGAATGTCTGTGTTACAACATAGATGGTATTGTGGGCAAACGCTGGAGCGGCATCGACGCCTCCTTGAAAGCCTGGACAGACTTGTTGCTTTATCAGAGGCCTCTGGCTTGCATGGAAATCAGCGTTATTTCCAGCATTGTCATTGATAGCATTTACACTCGGCGGGCCTACACGAATAGGCTCGTAAATAGGCTTCCCTGTTTCAGCGTCTAGTACATAGACATAGTTGCTTTTGGCTCCAGCAATAACAGCCTTTCTCTGGCTTCCCTGAACGTTGATATCTGCTAGAATTACAGACCATCTCGACTCATGGAACAGTATATCATGGGGGATCATTTGGTAGTACCACTTCATTACTCCAGTTGAGGCGTCCAAGGCAACTACTGAAGCTGTATACAGATTTGGCCCGGGTCGAAGCGACCCATCGATATCTGGTGTGGGTGCGGTAGTTGTGATGTATATCGTTCCTGTCTGTTCATCGAGGGCGATTAATGTCCATACACTTCCTCCACCTATATTGTCTCCTTGACCCCAATCTCCGGGGAATGGGTTAATGTTACCTTTACCAGCATCCTTGTTCCATTCTGGGTCTCCTCCAGTTGGAGGAACGGAGAACCATCTCCAGACTAGTTCTTTTGTGTTAACATCGTACGCTGCAATAAACCCTCTTTCACCTGTCAGACCTGCTCCGCCAGAGGGTCTTGTAATGAGCAAGTTCTTGTATATTATGGGTGCAAAACTACCGAAATATATTCCCGTATTTCCCGGAATATCTTTACAAGTGTCGGGAATCTCGACAAGAACTTCGCCTGTCTGCGGGTCTAGTCCATAAACCGTGCAATCACTGGCTTGCATCCAAATCTTGGCGTCGTGATAATCAAGCCCATGTTGTGCGAAGACTCTGTTCCACCAAGACTTTTCTCCAAATTCTCCGATTGGAGGGGCAAACCGCCAAAGCAGCTCATTAGTTCCAGCACGGATTGCATAAAGCCTATTGAAATCGTTTGCGATATAGACTATGCCATTAATAACCAATGGGACAGTTTGAATACCTGTTGGGACATGTGGAATTTCAAATCCGAACTCTCCCTCATGTTCGTGTCCTGCTTCTCCTTCCTCGCCGGGTACATGAACTTCCCCTTCACCTGCTGCCGCTCCAGGAACTGCACCGAAAAATCCGGGAACTTGGAAGATCCATTTTAATTCCAAATCTCTAACATTGTTTTTGGTTATCTTGGTCTGAGGACTAAAGCCAGAGTTTCTTACATCATATGCAGGATGTATCCAGTTATTTCCTTCCTGTTGTTGGGAAAACGTTGCAGGAATGGAGGATAGAACTGACAGTAGAAGAATTGCAATTATAGAAGTTGCCCATACAGTTCTCATGTTCCGATAACACATAGTACAGGAATATTAACGTTTCCCACTAATCTTAATAATCTATTTTCGTAGTTCTATGGAAGAATCAGTTTGACGTTATCCATACTGCCACTTGTCTGAAACTGCCTTACGATTTCTTTTACCTCTGAGGCATCTCCATCAAGAACCATTAGCTCTAAGCATTTTTTCTCTCCGAGTTTATAATGTAAATGAGATTTAACGACTGAGTCGAAATTATGCTTTATTTTGGTAACTGGACCCTCCAATCCTTCATCGTGCGTAACCACCAAAACACAACTTACGTACCCCTTTAGTTCGTCTCTTGCTTTTTTGTCAGCTACTAGCATTCTTATGCTAGCTCTTACCAACTCAGATCGTCCTGCAAAACTCAGATCTTCTTGGACCTCTTCCATCTCCTGAAGCATTCTGTTGTTCAATGATATGCTTACTATTGGCATAGTCGTTCAGCTTGTTAATAATCGATATATAAAGCAATAAGGCTTACTTATTAAAAACCAAGAAAATAGAAACATTAGTTATTAAAGAAACACATAATTTTATTAATGATTGTTTAGATTTGTGTGATGATAAAATAACATGAAAAATATGAAGTGGCGAAACAGTTTCGTAAATCTATGGAGTATTGAATTTTTGATAGTGGCTGGAATATTATCTGTCATGATTGTTTTTTCAGCTTTTTCAACTTCTACTGCAAATCTGCTTTCTCTGGGTTTCATATTAGCCGTCTTAGCCGGGTCTGCAGACCTACTCGGAGGTTATCTTAGTATTGTCAAAAAAACAATATCGCAGAAACAATTGATCTATTTTATTTCTATCGGAGCTGGATTCATACTCGGCGTTGTGATGTTTGAACGCATACCCGCAGTAATTAGTTCTCACCTTCCACAAGGTATGATATTTGTAGTCGGGGGTTTTATTACATTGCTTATTATAGAGAACTTCTTCGCAAGCCACGCACATAACAATAATCCGATGTATAATCCTCACGGTTCTCACACACTAATGGGCTCACTAAGAGGAGACGAGTCATTGATTTCTAACCATGCTAGCTTTGCCGCTTTAACGGGGCTCTTAATTCATACATTCTTAGATGGGGCAGCCATAGTAGCTGGTTTTCTTATTAGTTTCAAAGTTGGAGTGATTCTTTTTCTTGCAGTCATGTTACATAAGATTCCGGAAGGGTTAAGCATGGGTTCTATCATGTTGGCATCAGGAAAGAGCAGGATTGTTGCTCTCCAGTCTGCTGCGGCATTAGGGATAGCGACAATAGCTGGTGGAGCAATTCCGAGTATTGTACATCATCATGCAACAACTCATACCTATGCAAGTACGCCTATAATAGAAGCTTTCCTCGCGCTTGCTACGGGGACATTTCTGTATATAGCGACGGTAAATTTGATACCGACAACCAATGAGAGCAGGGACAAGAGAGCGGTTATAATGATAGCTTTAGGCATTATGCTCTTCGTAATCTCTACTCAACTCTTCGGGTTGTTGGGCCTAGAATAAAGTCATCATCTTAGCTGAAAATTTATCATGAATCTCATACTGCTATCTACATGAATAGAGGAATAACGCTTCCGTCTTACGGATGAACGGTCTTTAAAACAATCGACGCCTTCTGTAATATCTGTGGGTAAGCATTCCATTAAAGTCACTTTATGTTCTTCCATCTTGCAAAGAAATAGAACACAAAAGCTACTACGATAAGCAAAAATGTAAAAGCTCTAAAGGCCGAAACAAAGCCGAAGATTGATATCAAAAATCCTCCCATCAGTGCACCAAAACCATATCCCATGTGTTCAAGAGCATGATTAGTTCCCATCGTAGCGCCTCGATTGCCAATTGTGGTCTTCTCGGCTATCATTATTGCTTGAGAAACTCTTGTCATCGCAATTGCCATACCAAAAACCAACGACCAAACTATCAGAAAGGACGTTTCAGGTACTACAAATAAAAGTCCCAGCGAAAAAGCGGCTACCATAAGCCCTGCAACAAGTAAAGACATCCTCCTGCCGGTTAAATCGGCAAACCTTCCCATGGGAATTGCTACGAGAATACTTGAAGTGGCTTGTATCGAAATGAGCAGACCGATAATAAGATCAGCGGTACCTATCATAGAGCCAAAGCTTGGGACAAAGGTTCTGAATGCTTGAACGCCCACTGCCATAAAGAATGTTGTAATAAGTGCAGTACCAATAACCGAAGTATTCAACGCTCGCCAAAAAGTCTTGAAGTCACCCCCGTCGTAATGATGGTTGTGTATGCCAATATCATTCATGGCCATAATCGATTTCTGCATGGGATTCTTAGAAATTCCTGCTTCACGTAATGTAGATATGATGGGTATCTTTCTTAAATCAGACATAGATATTGCAGCCGTGAATCCCGCCCCAAGTAGGAGAACTGCTGAAATATAGAAAGTGGATTCTCTACCTAAGAAAGTTGCTACTATGCCACCCATAGCCGGACCGAATGAAAATGATGAATATCTTGCAAATTGGAGAATGCCATACGCACTCCCTAAATTTCCGGTCGATACGATGTCTCCAACGTATGCATTTGTGCTTGCCGTATACGTTGCATGACCCAAACCAACCACAAGAAGGATGGCGGAAACTCCTATCAACACAGCATTAGAACTACCTAACAAACTCGTAATAGGAAGTGATAATAGTCCAATTCCTGCAACTACACAGCCAAGTATGGCAAAAGGTTTTCTTCCTAACCTATCCGAGAGATTCCCAAGCGGTATAGATAACAAGGCCGATCCTATTAGATAGGCAAAAGATACCACGCCAATAGTAATTTGTGCTTCGTGGAATCTTATGTTATTTTTGATTAGAAGTCAAGAAGCCATACCAACGCAATTGTGTATGCCATATATTCCCCCGCATAAGAGAGGAAAGTAACTGTGCTAACACCCGCTATTGGACGAACCAACCATCGTTCTCGATTTTCATGCTACTAAAAACATTTCCTTTTGGGAAAATCAATGTGTTTAGGGCGTTACATGTCTAAACAAATGTTATGTCTTACTAATCGGGGAACTCTCGCAAACATTATTGCCTATTATAATATCAAGATCAAATTTTTTATAAAAAGGGGACAATTTACCTTTTGATTAAAATTTAGAGAGGGTAGAGAATCCCTACCCTCTCTTCCCCACGAGTCCGAGCGTAAAGTCAATGGTTTTTGGGTCGAAATACAGCTAGTGGCCGTGCTCCTCATGCATACCAATGAAAATCACTGCACTGACGCCCCGCTCAACGAACAGGTTAGCCAAAGGTTTCTGCTCTTCCATGTCTATTATTGTGAGGAATCCGTCTCCTCGGGTCATAAGGAAGAGATGCCCCGCCGTGAAGACCGAAACCTCGGAAGTTGCTGATCGCCCATGTCCTCCACCGTGACCATGTCCAGCCTCTTTAACATCTATGATTTCAACCCCTGAAGTGTGAATCTTGGACACTAACGAGAAGCTTTCCAGATTGAAGACATTGATGTAGGGGCGCGTTCTATCTAGTGCGAATACCAAGTTTGATTCCTTATGATGCTTGCCCGCACCATGTTCATCTTCTTCCTCTAGTATCATACTAATAACACCAACTCTAGAAGTTATAGGAATGCTTCCGACGACTTCGTTTTTCATTACATCTATTACGTTGATTTTGTCAGACATAGGACTCAGAATGAATGGAGAAGTATGTGAGAGATAGGGTTCCTGCATACCAGGATACACATTTGCACCTCCCTCGAGAGTTTTTACAAGAGTGTCCGTTGCTGGATCAATGACTGCCACCTTATTGCTTGTGCATGAGACATATGCCATCTTGCTAAGCATAGAATATGATATACCATGTGTTCCATCACATGCTGGAACTGTTTTCGTAACTCTTTTCTCTTCAAGATCTACTACATGTATAACCGCGTCCTTGGCGTTTGTTACATATGCCTTGCCTGGGAAGTCACTCATCCAGAGCATGTCTCCATGCCCCGTACCTGTAAGAGCGGTCGTTACCTTGGCAATTATTTCAAGTGATTCAATATCAATAACGTAATAGGTACCTTCAGCGTCAGATCTGACCCAGATTTCCTCACCGACGAATGGGTTGTTTATCCCTGCAAGATCAGGAGCCACTTTGATTCGCTTCTCAATAGCCTGCTTATCGGTGTTTATCACTACAACTTCGTTATTCTTCTTCTCAACTACGAAGATGTATAGATTCCCTTCGGCTGCTACCGATTTACCCCACCTCGCCTCTGGTATTCCGTGGTCTATCGCCTTTGTATTCAGTGTATTCGGATCAACAATTGTTATCTTGTTGGGAGAGAAGACATAGGCTACATTTTCTAATGGAACAGAAATGGAATCTCGTAGCTCCTTCAACTGTCTACTTAGACTTTCCAACTCCATTCTTGCCTCTGAATATACTTTCGATGTTCCTTGTGCCGAAGTTCTTGCGGCTGCCAGCTCGGACTCCAAGGACGTGATTTTGGAGGTAGTTGTAGAGATTTCTGCCATTGCAGAAGCAAGACGAGAGTTCAGTGCATCTAGGGTAGGTTGGTTCATAAGACTTGCAGAGAGGTATCCACTGCCCGTTCCAGCCACCAGTCCAAGAATTAACAGGATTACACCTATTCTTCCTAATGCCATATTGCTAATATTTTGGCCCTATCTTAATATAGTTTACTATAATATATGATTTTATTATTATTAATACCCCTATGTGACATAAGATTATTAATAATATATCTCCACAGTTCCTCTGTAACTTTACCGTCCTAAATTTTAGATCGAAAGAAAACTCGAGGCGATTAAATCAAGAAACGTTTTATTAAGGAAACGTTTAAATGTTAATAACATTTTATTTTGATGTGATTGACCGAAACGTGGAGAACATTAAGGCGCAGATTATTCTTATCTCGATTGCACATCTATCCAAAATTGAGGAGTGTTAACTTGGTACGATCAAGCAAATCTTCCACAGAATTAACTAGTTCGGAGTCCATTCTCTCTGCATCTAATCTTACTGTAAGAGTTCAGCAAATAACCATCCTTGAAGATGTCAGTTTTAAAGTTGGGAAGGGAACTACTCTTGCGATAGTTGGTCCTAATGGAGCAGGAAAGACGACTTTATTCAAAGCTCTCCTTGGTTTGATACCATACACAGGAGAAATCAAAATAAGTGATAATGTGCGAATAGGCTATGTACCTCAGCAGTTCTCCATACCCGATGTACCGATAACTGTAAGCGAATTTCTATCGCTCAAGAGCAAGACAGATCTTGAAGAATCTTTGCATTCCGTAGGGCTTGATGCTAAAATCACACTCCAGAAGAAAATGAATGTACTTTCTGGTGGAGAGATGCAGAGGATCTTGATAGCATGGGCGATCGTTGACAAACCTGACGTACTCCTGTTTGATGAGCCGACAACCAGTGTGGACATAGGTAGCGAGGAGATGATTTACGAAACGCTGAACAAACTCGAAAAAAAACTTGGGATGACTATACTGCTAATCTCCCACGATATACATGTTGTAATGCATTATTCCGACTATGTCTTAGCGTTGAACACGAATGTCATTTTTTACGGCGATTCCAAGAGACTTTCAGACCCATTGTTGCTCAGGAAGGTCTTCGGTACGGAAGTCGTGCTTGCGAAGCATGAACACTAGATTTCCATGATCGAATCTTTCTCGCTAAGTGTAATCCTGTCAATGTTCATTGGCCTCTCTGCAGGTTACATAGGTTCATTGATAGTTCTCAAGAGGATGGCACTAGTTGGAGATGCACTTTCACATGTTGCATTGCCTGGACTTGCTCTAGGCATTTTGTTCAACTTTAATCCATTCCTTGGAGCGTTTGCCTTCCTTTTTGTATCTGCTGTATTGACATGGTATATAGAAAGAACCGCAAAACTACCTGCGGAATCCATAGTCGGTGTGCTCTTTGTTACTGCACTTGCAATTGGTATATTGACGATACCTGAGGAGGGTTTGCTGGAGGCTTTATTCGGAGATATATCTAAAATCACAACGGTTGGGGCAGTTCTGACAATATTGACATCAGTTGCTGTCATGTACATAATGAAAATAACTTACAACAAATTGGTTCTGGCAGTGATTTCTGAAGAGCTGGCAGTCTCAAAAGGAATAAATGTTACATTGGTAAACCTTGTATATCTTCTCTTGGTTTCTATAGTCGTCGCGATCGGAGTCAGTGTTGTAGGAACATTGTTGATTGGTGCACTTGTAGTCATACCTGCGGTTGCGGCTAAGATCATAAGCCCAAACCTCTCCAGATATGCTTTCTTGAGCAGTATCTTTGGACTCGTAAGTGCTACAGCAGGCGTCATATCAGCAAGTTATACCAATCTACCAGCAGGACCGTTGGCTATTTTTTCTGGTTTGACGCTATTTCTTGGATGCTTGGCGGCAAAGAAATTTGTACTGAAGTAACAGGTACGATTCTGAAATTAATTAGGTTTAAATCCGTCTCGTAGATTTCGAATCACCGGCCGTCAGCCACGTGGCCGATTGCTGTAAGCAAGCCGAGCCGTAGTGTAGATTGGGAGCATAGGAGGCTGTGGACCTCTAGGTCGTGGGTTCGAGTCCCACCGGCGGCCCCTCAAATCTGGTTCAAAGCAGACGGTAATCCCGATAAATGAAGTTGAGGGTCACCTGACACAGGGCTGGGAGTTTGTTGTAGCATTACCAAACAACAAGGCCATTCTCAAGATTCCGTTCTAATCTACGTCCTGTGTAAGAAACTGATGCTGATACAACAGGGTTCGGAGGCACTTCATACGCTTCGAATAAGTTCGAAGAGCAGATTCGTTATCTTTCCGTAAATTTCGGCTTTTACACGACCAATTTTCATCCTGACGAGTTTCTGGCTCACGCTGAATATCCTGTCTACCTTCACCTTGCTATTGACGATCAGTTTTCCGCTCTCCAGTTCTTTGCTGGTAAGCAGAATAGCATAGTCTCTGATCTTCAGGTTTGAAGTCAAAGGAACAGCAACAAAATCTTCTGAACTTTTGTTGTATTTGTCATTTGACAAGACGATAGCAGGTCTTATCTTTGAGCTTTGCAGATCAGAGAACGGGAAGGAAAGTAGCACAATATCCCGCTGAGATATCACTTCTCTTTGTTCTCCTTTAGGTAGCGGTTCCAAATATCCTCCTCTTTCCTGAGCCACATCTTACTCAAGGAAGCTTCGGTAATGTCACGAACATCAAGGAATTCGTCTTCGAGCAAACTGATGACCTTCTCAGGCTTCTCAAGAATTATCTTCCTTCCTTTTCTGATCAGGAGAAGCTCGTCTCCCTTCTTTATGCCGATCTCCCTCTGCATATCCGCAGGTATCGAAATCTGGCCTTTATCAGAGACCTTAACCTTCTTGAACGTCAGTTCACTAGTCATGTTTGCGCTCCAAGTAAGGAAATCCTTACTTAATAGACTTTTTTTGCGACCAGAAGTCTTGAGTTTCTGGGCTGAAGAGATTGGCTGGCATTGCTGATAGGAATGACATCGAAAGATAGTGTATCATATGGGTAGGAAGGCGGAATCTTGCAATTGTCAGGCTCTTCCCATACTGTTTGAAAGCGGTGGGGGTTCTTAACCCGTACCAAAATATGTTCCTTCTCAAAATGTGGGCCACCCTAAAAACCATGAGAGAGTGGCCCTTTATGGACCCCTTGCCGCATTTGTAATAAACAAAGAGGAGAGTTATTGTAACTACATCTCATCTAGATCGTTTACACGACTATATGGCAAGTTATTTAAAAGATTGAGGTTATCAGCTTAATGTTACTCTTGATCTTGCTACATGTGTTAGTCTAGTACCCTCAAGCATTTATTATTGTGATGTAAGAAGACATGTGTTTGAAACTGAGAACTGTGGGAATTGTTATCTTTGTAGTGGTAATTATAACCACAATAACATGGTTCGCATCGTCGCCTTATGTAATTATACAGAACTACACCTTTGTCCCTGAAATACTTACTGTTAAGGCTGGAACTACTGTAACTTGGATAAACGTCGACCTTTATGTTCATACGGTAAGAGCGGGAACTCCAGATAAGATTAGTGATGAATTCAATTCAGGAGACATGGGGGTTATGGGAATTTACAGACACACTTTCACAAAACCTGGTACATATGAGTATTATTGTCAACCCCATCCGTATATGCTTGGCAGGATAATTGTAGAAGCCTAACTGTGCAATACTTAACTACTATTCGTAGAGAATTCCAATAATGGAAACAGGCAGAGAAGAGCTTTCGAAGGTTATAGACTCTGCAAAAGGCGTGCAATACGCTGAAGCAAGGTTTCACAAAAGAACTTCTAGCGAGATCAGAATTGCTGGAGGGGAACTCGAAGAAGCAAGAACCTCTACAATTGGTGGTATCGGAGTAAGAGTACTTGCGAATGGAGCGTGGGGTTTTAGCAGTACCAGTAATATTTCCGAAAATTCTGTTCGTGAAGCGCTATCAAACGCAGTTGTGATAGCAAAGGTTTCTGCAAGAGGAAGAAAGAAGAGGATCTACAAGCTTGGTGAAGCGAAATTTGCAGTTGGTAGGTTTTCCGTTAAAGTAAATGGTCCCTTAAACAGACATTCAATAGAAGAAAAGGTCAGCCTGGTCAAAGAAACTGAAAAACTTGCAAGAAGTTTCTCTGGCAAAATAAAATCTGCAATCTGTTCGTTCAGAGAGATGAACGATGAAAAGATCATTGTGAATTCTGATGGAGCCTCTTGCGAAATATTAGATACGAAACCAGAGTTCCGAATTAGTGCTGTTGCATCTTATTCTGGAGAAGTTGTTGGAGCATCAGAAGCGATTGGAGTTACTGGTGGATGGAAGGATTTGTTTTCGAGAAATTCGCCAGAGGAGATGGCAAAGAAAGCTTCTGCCACGGCCCTGAAACTTTTGACCGCTAAGAAGCCGAAAGGTGAAAGGGCAACTGTCGTGCTTGATTCAGGGATGGTAGGTTTGCTCTCTCATGAAGCTATAGGTCATACAGTTGAGGCTGATTTTGTATTGTCTGGTTCTATTGCATCGGGAAAAATAGGGAAGAAGGTTGCAAGTGAGCTAGTTACACTTGTAGATAATGGCTTATCGGATGGAGCTGCAGGTATGACTGTTGTCGATGATGAGGGTGTTGCGGAGCAGAAAACTGTATTGATTGAGAACGGTATTTTAAGATCATATTTGCATAACAGGGAAACTGCTGCGCTCTATGACATCGAATCTACAGGTAATGCGAGAGCGTTTGAATACACGGATGAGCCAATAATCAGGATGAGGAATACTTACATCGAACCACGGGATTATCATGACGAGGAAATAATCAAGGAAGTTAGGCATGGGTACTTGCTTAAAGGTGCAAGAAATGGGCAGGCTGATGCTAATGGAGAATTTATGTTTGGCGCACAAGAAGCCTACAGAATTGAAAGAGGTGAAATAAGAGAAATTCTTAGAGGTGTAACGATAAGTGGTAACGCGTTTGACGTTCTGAAATCTGTAGATGCTATAGGTAAAAATTTCAAATTTGATCTCGGATCAGGATACTGTGGAAAATGGCAGCCAGCGAAAGTTGACGGAGGAGGGGCCAATATTAGATGCGTTGTAGTTGTTGGAGGAGAATAAATGAGTCTCCTTGAGGTGTGCAAACTTGCGGAAAAGATTGCTGTTAGAGCTGGCGCTGATGATGTTGAAGCTTATGCAAGTATCGACAAGGAAGTTGAGGTTTTCATAGAAAGAAACGATATCAAACTGGGCAAGGTACATACCAAAAGTATTCTAGGTGTTAGAGTCTTCAAGAACAAATCTGCAGGTTTTACTGCAACCAATAATCTTTCTGCTGAATCTGTAAAAGATGTTTCTATCAGAGCTGTAAAGATGGCCAAGACAGCCCCAGCAGAGAAATTCAACATCCTTCCTGATAAATCAAAACCCAGACTTTTGCAAGGGATTTACGAGAAAGGAGCTGAAAATTTTACTGTGAAGGAAGCTTTGGAAAGAGCTCTTTTGATGCTAGAAACTGCAAAAGATTATGATAAACGTATTACGGTTGATAGCGGGACGTTCAACACTGCGGTTTCTCAAAATGCCATTGTAAATTCTAATGGTATAGAAGTTTCCGAAAAGATTAGCATGTTTTCTTGGGCAATTATGGGTATGGCCATCAAAGGTAATGATATTTCAAACTTTGATTATCAGACAGGAGGTACACATCAAGTCAGAAATATAAACGTAGAGAAAACTGCCAAGGATTTTGCAGAAAATGTCGTAGGCTCGCTTGGGGCAAAACGTGTAGAGAGTTTCAAAGGTTTTGTCGTACTCAGCCCAGAGGCAGTGGCAGATGTAATAGTCGCACCTGTAGAAAGTTCGGCAAATGCAAATTTGGTGCAAAAAGGGATGAGTAAATTTGCTTCTAAACTTGCAAAGGAAGTTGCCAGCAAAGACTTGACTATAATAGATGATGGGACTTTCGTAGATGGTCTTGCAGCTTCTTCGTTCGATAGGGAAGGAGTGCCACACAAGCGCCTCAAAATAATTGAAAATGGGGTGCTGAGATCATACATGTATAACACTTACACAGCGGCAAAAGACCATGTAAAGAGTACAGGTCATGCAATAGGGGGAGGCAGGACTTCTCCATCTGTTGGCCCTACAAATATCATAATAGAACAAGGAAAGGAGGAGCTGAATTCGATCATAAAAGGCATTAGAAAGGGAATATTGGTGACAAGGTTTTCAGGTAACGTGAGCAGTGTCAGTGGAGATTTTTCAGGTGTAATCAAAGGAGGATTTCTCATTCAAAACGGACAGAAGAAGCACGCTATAAAGGAGACTCTCATGGCCGGAAATGTTTACACCAGTCTAAACAATATTCATGCGATTTCAAAAGAAAGAAAACTGATGGGCGCGATGTTGTTACCGTATGTGTGTGTTCATAATATCTCGATAACTGCAGGTTAGCTAAAAATATCTGCAATTGTAATGCGGAATACCGAAAGCATGTAGGAAGCTACGACGGGCGAACCGACCACAGACGCCTCGTGGGATGACGATCTAATCCTGCATGCCGGGAATTTTAGCTGGCGTTTTTGTCCGTAAAGTCTGGACAATGGCATCGCCACACGACAATTAGCACAGAACGTTTGCTATTATGAGCGACCTTCTCCGAGACACTACCATAGGGCGCTAGCTACACTTCCATGACCTCTGGTTCCAACAACAATCAGGTCAGCATTAATTTCCTCGGCATACTTTACTATCTTGGCGGCTGGATCGCCGTGAAGTGTTTTTGATTCAATTAATATCCCTGAATTTGGGGTGAATGAATTAGCCTGGGCAATCTTAGAGTTTATCGGCCTTATTTCTCTCAGTTAAAGCCCTAGTATTTGTTGCATGCCATTAAGAGGCTGGTAGACGACAGCCGTTCTGTGAACATGGATAGATGTTGGCGGTACAGATAGACTTCTTACACGGAGGGAATCATATAGGTGTGAGTTAAACATCTATCGGACAGTTTCCTTTTCTATCGTGCAGAGAGTGTTAGACTGCCTTAGAAACCTAGTAATGGCTATTTCTGCAATTATCTTACTGTAGCCCAAAATCCTCCCCAAGTTCCATATCATAGACATCAACGAATAAATCACTTTATGATCGTCGATCTTAGCAACCAGCTCCAAAAGCATCTTCTGATCGGTATCAGTTTGTTCTACACTATTCAAAGTCTCATTAGCGAATCTTATGTCCCTGCTCAAGAACGCCTTCATTGTCTTCCCGAATATACTTTGTACAAGTGAAGAGAACTTTTGCATAGCTTGCAACGTACCGGTATCCATCTTGAACCCAACTTCGGAGAGAAAAATAGTTTCCTTTGCAATCCCAGCAGTAACATCGGCAATCTCTTCAAGAGCCTTCGCAACAACTCTGTTACCTGTAGCGTGCAATGGAGATTCTATACCTATCTCACCTGCAATATCCCTATCTCGTAATGCAAGAAGGAGCTGTCTTACCACCAAGAAGTATATTTGATCGACTTCATTTTCCATCTGGAGAGCCTCCTTTGCAAGCTCTATCCTCCCGCCCAGCAAAGCATTCATAGAGGCGTTGTGCATTGTTGTAACCATCACATGCAGTTTCCTCATTAATTCGTCGACAGGTATTCTTCTAGGATCCACGAAGCAACGAACCGTAACCCTTCTAAGAGTAGTTTCAACGATTTCCAGTCCTGGTAGCCTCTTTGTCATCGTTCGTATATCTTCCAACTGAGAAGAAAGCAATTCCTTGTTTGATGTTATTCTTATCGTGTCGTAACCCAGGAGGTAGCATCCTGCTACAATTCTCTTGAGTATTTCTGGTTCATGGCACAGATCAGCATTAATGTTAACCTTCGTTTCAAACCTCTGCTCTTCTGTTGCAGGAAAAATCTTCAGATAACCCTCTACATCTTCGCTGACCATTACTAGGTCTCCAGACTTTATACCCTTGCCCTTGCTCCAGCTGCTAGGTAATGAAACTGACAAGCTGGAATAACCGGCTTTCTGCACCTTTCTTACTTCCTTCATAACAGAAATATATGCTAATACATACATAAATATTTTATACATATAAACCACAATTTTACCGCAGATTGAGAGAAACAAAGACGTTCATTTTGGTATGCTTTCAACAAATAATCCCAGAGCAAAGAAATACATTCAAGTATGTATTATACAAGCGTTAGCTTAATAGCCTGTCTAGTGTGGTAGTCAAGCCCGAACATGCCGCAAATAGACCCTGATTTCGCAAAGAATAGACAGCAAGCTGATACGCACCAAGACCATGCTGTATGGGGACCAGTCCAGCCACCGGAAGTGCTGGGTATTCATGGAAAGACTGTCGCTGTGGATTTTGACATCTGTATCGCAGATGGTGTCTGCGTCGATGTCTGTCCTGTAAGCGTCTTCGAGTGGTTTGATGCACCTGGTACAAATCCTCACAAGACACACCCAGACCTCCCTGCATTGATTGCTGAAAGAAAGGCAGACCCTCTAAGGGAGAAGGACTGCATCTTCTGCATGGCCTGCGAGGTTCAGTGCCCAGTTCAAGCTATTAAAATTACCCAGCCTTCTTAAGGTTGCTCTAGGGCTTCTAGCCCTAACCTTTTATTTTTCCATAATTAGCAAATATTGAGCTTGACAAGCACCTTTACCATCACCGTAGTATCATTGCTGATAGTTGTCGGTATAGTAGGCAGTACTTTCATGTATTCATTAAGTCAAATCAATCCCAGTGTAATATTCTCCTTCGATGCGCAACTTGGAAGAATTGACGAAGGGAGGTCGATCTATGAAGGCCAGGCAAGACCTTCCTCGGGTATAATGAACGAAACCTTCATTGTGAGGATGACGAATTTCAAACCTGAAACCATAAACAATATCCAAATAGCAATAATAGAGGAACCTAAGAATGAGTGGTATGCTTTTCAGGAAGCCTATCTTGGATTCGGAGATTATGAATTTACTGCTACTGGCAACAAAGCAGTGATAAAAGCGCTCCCAGCTGGAATGACATCTTCAGTAAGATTCACAGTTAGATTCAATACGACTGCCATAGATGTTAATAACGCTTTGAGTGACAGATCTATAGTCACCTTCGAGATAACCTACGAAGGAGTAAACAGACCTCTGACGAAATCTATCACGGTGAGATTCCCACCTTGGCAGCAATAAGTCATTGCAAAAATTTGATATTAGGTAAGCTAACCTATGTATGGCATGCTAGATTTGTCAAACTCTTTTATGATTGTGAAATCTTTGCCTGTTCTTCCCAGTCCTAACATTTTTAGGTCAGGATAAAGCGTGAAGAGGTCAGCAGATGCAAGTTTTACTGTTTGATGATTCTCTCCAAAGTTCTCAACGCTTACTTTTCTGACCAGAGGTCTGACGTTTCTTTCATCCGTATATCCTATGCTGTGTAGGTATTCGTGAGCAAGTATTGAGAAGATAAATGAATTGAGCTCGGCTTTGGATTTGGCTAGAGCCTTGACCGCGTTAAGAATCGTCCCGTTCATTACGATAATATTGGAACCCATTATGTGATAAGCTCCTACATAGTTCGGAAGTTCTGCCAGCACGAGTGTTAATCCTGCTCTATGCTTGCCTAGGCTCTTTTCTATAGTATATTTCACTATTTCAAAGACTTCATTGAAATTGTTGCACCTTTCGAGTTTTTTGGCTATTCTCTGCATCTAACTCCCTAGTACCTCTCTCACCAAAGATTGGTACTTTCCCTTGGGGGCAGCCCCAACTATTCTATTCACTTGCTGTCCATTCTTGAAGATTATCAAAGTTGGTATTGCCTGTATTTGATACCTGTCTGCAATTTCCCCATTTTCATCGACATTGACCTTGACGAACCTGACCTTTCCATCAAACTCTTTTGCAAGATCGTCGATTATCGGGCCTATAATGCGGCACGGTCCGCACCATTCCGCCCAGAAATCAACAAAGACAGGTACATGTGAATTCAGAACGTCTGCATCGAAGCTTTGTACTCCAGAATGAATTACCTTAGACATACGCGTTGTTTTATTAATTTCAGAATATTTAACGGTTTTATCCAAGACATATTAATTCTGAATTGCTCAATGTAAGCCCGCTTGGAGCTTTGAAAGGGCTATGCAACCGTCTGTATTTCAGCAGAAATATATTTGGTAGGTGAAATGTCTTTGTTATTGAGATTCTTATGAGCTTATGTTAGTTGTGAAAATAAAAAACCATGCGTTTGCACAGTTTTTGTCATAAATATAATTATAAATATAAGCTGTAAAATCGGCTTTCTATGCCATTCACAAGGACTTCAGATGGGAAACTAGTTCCTATTAAGAGGACGGGAGATGATGTTCTAAGCTTATTTGGAAAGGAAAAGATCAAATTCGTCGACTTACACTTCACTGACGTACCTGGCAGGCTTCAGCATACCACAGTTCCAGTACATGTGATTGATAGAGATGCTTTCAGGGATGGTGTACCGAAGTTAGATGGTTCTTCAATTAAAGGATTTACAGGAATTGAAGAATCTGATATGATGCTTAAACCAGATCCATCAACATTCGCTGTCATTCCATGGTCGACAAGGGAGTCGGAGAATCATAAAACAGCGAGATTGATTTGCGATGTGTTCTGGGGTTTTGGTCAAGGTAGGCTTTCAAGAGATCCGCGAGCCATAGCGCAGAGGGCAGAGCAATATGTAAAGGAGTCTGGTTTTGATGAATCGTATTGGGGCCCTGAAATCGAGTTCTTCGTATTTGATAAGGTTACATGGGATGTGATGAACCCGTACAAGGGTCAGTCATATAGTATAGAATCAAGGGAGGCTGCATGGACCACAACTGGTACCAACTTTCCAATTAGATTCAAGGAGGGATACTTCCCTGCACCGCCTTCTGATACACTGATGGAATACAGAAGCGAGGTTGTTACTATATTCCAGGAACAATTTGGGATTATTAGTGATGCTCATCATCATGAGGTGGCCACCGCTGGGCAGTGTGAGATTGATATGAGATATGATACTTTGACGAATATGGCAGACAATGTCATGACGTTCAAGTATGTAACAAGAAATGTTGCTCATCAGCGAGGACTAGTTGCTACTACGATGCCGAAACCAATATTCATGGATAACGCTTCAGGCATGCACACCCATCAGAGCCTTTGGAAGGGTGGTAACCCTACATTCTATGATGGAAATGATTCATATGCAGAACTCAGTCAAGTAGGCCGGTATTATGGTGGAGGTTTGATGGAACATAGCAGAGCACTTACGTGTATTACAAATCCAACCACAAATTCTTACAGGCGACTGGTACCTGGTTATGAAGCACCTGTGTATATTGCATGGAGCAGAAGAAATAGGTCTGCAAATGTCAGAGTTCCTGTCTATGAAAAAGGTCCAGGATCAGAGCCTAGGAAGAGGCTTGAATTCAGAACGCCTGATCCGTCATGCAACCCATACATAGCATTTGCAGCAATGGCCTGCGCTGGTTTGGATGGTATAAAGAAGAAAACTGATATTGGAAGTCCAGTCGATGAAAATATTTATCATCTCTCTGCTGATAGGAGAAGGCAATTAGGAATTAAAGAGCTACCAGGAAGTTTAAAGGAAGCTGCTGATGCGCTTGCAGGTGACCACGAGTTTCTGAAGCCAGTGTTTCCGGAAGATCTCATAGAAATGATTATTGAAAATGCGCGAAAAGAGCATTCAGAGATTAGTATGAGGCCGCACCCATACGAGTTTCACCTATACTTCGACGCGTAATCTAAGGCTGGAGTTGACTCTCCAGCCTTAATTTTATTATTTCGTTTTAGAAGCCATTTTCACCAAGTCTGTCTTTGTTATTATTCCTGATAAAATTCCTTTTTCATTTACTACTGGAAGACCGCTAATTGCGAATTTTGTCATAATCCTAGCAGCGTCAATTAGATCTGCACTTTCATTTATTGTAAATGGATCTGAAGTCATTACGTTCCTGACCATCATTATCGGAAGCATTCCTGACGGTATTAGTTCGCCTTTTATAATCACTGAAAGTCTTTTATTAGGAGATGTAAGAACTGCTCCAACTGATACCAAATCTGAAAGCGTCACGATGCCTATAGGTTTTCTATCTTCAACAACTATAAGTCTTGTAAAGCCTCTCTCAGACATGATGTTTGCAGCGGCGAATATCGAATGTTTTGGTCCTATCGTGACAGGATTTTTGGTCATAAACTGCTTTACAGAGAATCTGCTTCTCTAACTGAAATGACAGTTCTAGTCATTATATCCTTTAGTGTCGGCATACTTCATACTATGTGGGTATGGTTAATAAATAAGTTCGCTGAGTAGTAGAAACTCTTACAGCTTTTGGTGTGATATAATGCGTTCGAGTGTAAGGGTTACCATAGTGAAACTGGGTTCAATCGCTTCCACAGCATTAATTGAATCTCTACTAGATGAGAGAGCTTCAAGGGAGGATATTGTTGTAAAATCATTCGCATCAGGCACAAAAATGGACTCTCAGAGTGCTAAGGATTTAGCGAATCTTGCTATATCTGTCAAGACTGATACTTATCTGGTTGTTTCTCCTAACGCTTCACTTAATGAGCCGAAGTCTCTTGCTAAGAATCTTTCGCGGAAGGCTAGAACGATAGTAATCTCAGATAGCCCAGCCAAAAAAGCTATAAATGAATTTGAGAAAAATTCTATTGGTTATGTTATAATTGAAGCGGATTCTTTAATCGGCGTAAGGAAAGAGTTTTTAGATCCTGTGGAAACGGCGCTTTTTAACAGTGATGTCATAAAGGTTCTTGCTGTAACGGGAGCCTTCAGAGCGTTATATGAGGAGATTGACAGGTTAATTGAATCAGTCAAGAAGAAGACAAAATATAGTGTAAAACTAATCATAGATAAAGAAACGGCTGTGAATAGAGGGCAATTTTCAAATCCATATGCAAAAGCGAAGGCCATGGCAAGTTTTGAAATGGCAAAACTTACTGCCAAGCTTTCTGCTGAGGGAGCTTACAAGGTTAAAGAAAGGGATCGCTATCTTACTATTGTATCATCAGCACATGAACTGATGCGTGTGGCTGCTTTGTTGGCAGATCAAGCTAGAGAAATCGAGAAATATTCGGATCAAGTTATCAGATATCCACATATGTCAGACGGAAATGTGTGGCTGAAAAAAGGGCTTTTTGATAAAGCTAAACAATGATATTGCTCTTACATGTTCTGCAAAGCTCTGAACTCTTTGAATCAATGTCTGGTATGGAGCTTGAGAAAGCCATGACACAGTTCTTTGTGCAGTGTCGCAGACCGTAGACATGACCTATTTCATGAGTTATTTCTTTTGCTATTCTCTCTTTTTCTTCCTCTGTTGGGATCTGATGTTCTATAAGCCTGTTTAATGATACAATGCAGATGCCACCAGTTGGGGATGCAAGCCCAAAAACGAAAGTTGTACCGTCTATGAATATATCATCACATGTTATAGCGATGCATTTATTCCAACCTTCAAGTTTCTTCAGTTCATAGATTTCGTATAGAATTTTTTGAGCGTTGTATTGATTTCTTTTGCCATGGAAGGATTCATTACTCAATGTTATTGATGCTAATGAGAATCTGTTATTGTATTGTTCTAAGGCTGAATTGAGGATTTGTTTCAAAGTGTCGGTATCAAAAGTGCTAGGATGAATTATAGTTACAGTTTCCTTCAAAATTACTTCTTGTTACATAATGCTGGTATATATGCTAACTGTTATTTTGTATATCCTATCATAAAATATTATCTCATTTGTAATGAATTCAAAGATAGCTGAGATCTCCTAAGAAATATTAGAACCAAGCAAAGTTTATTCGATGGGGTAGCAAAAAGGCGAACTGGTAAGGTTGGCGACAGACATAACAATTAATGAGGAGAGGCCTTTTCTACAAATCTCTAGGCGATTAGGTATCACAGAAGGGGAAGTTATTGACGCTGCAAAGGAATTTGAAGAGAGAGGCATTATAAGAAGGTTTGCTGCTATATTAAGGCATCAGAAGGCAGGTTTTATAGCTAATGGTATGGTAACTTGGAGGGTTCCGCGTGAAAAAATTCAAGAAGTTGCTGATATTGCTATATCGTTCTCACAGGTTAGTCATTGTTATGAGAGACCTGTGTATGAAGATTGGCCTTACAATCTTTTTTCGATGATACATGCTCGTAGCAGAGAGGCCTGTGAAAAAATTGCGGCGGAGATATCTAAGAGGACTGGTATACAAGATTACGTTATTCTGTATAGTACAAAGGAGTACAAGAAGGATAGAGTCAAGTATTTCGTTTAGAGGGAATTTTCAAGATGTTGGTAGATCTTTACCTTAGGGATAGAGAAGTTGTTGTATTTGGGGGAGGAAATGAGGCAGAGCTCAAAATACTAAAGGTTTTTGATGATGGTGCCAAGGTTACTGCGGTAAGCAAGACATTCACAAAAAAGATTTCGAGCCTTGCAAAAAAAGGAAAGATTAGAACTATTGAGTATGATTTAGAGAATGGTTATGCTCCTCTAAAAAATCGTTTAGGAAAATTATACGTAGTATTTTTGGCTACTGATGATGTAAGATTGAACAAGCTAGGAGTAGATTTTGCGAAGAGTTTAGGTGCTATTGTATGTGTTGTAGATACTCCTGAACTGTGTGATTTTGCAATGCCAGCAATAGCGAAGGTTGGTAAAATAAGAATAGGAATAACAACCGGAGGTGGAAGTCCTATCATAGCTAAACTGCTTAGGCAACGAATTGAAGATCTCCTTACGGAGGAAGATTTGATACATTTGGAGCTTCAAGAATATGCCAGGAAGAAGATTAGGCCGAAGATAAGTGAGTTTCCTTCTCGTAAGAAATTCTTGTGGAAGATCGTTGAGGATGGTAGGATTCAGTCGTTGATAAAAGAACGTAAACTCCAACAGGCAAAACTGCTTGTTGATCGGATGATTGAACGGGTGGCTTAAATTTGTCAATCATCAACTTACGTGTTACGCATAAAAAGGCGACAATTCCAGTACTCGAAGCTGTCAGGCTGAAGGACTATTCTTTAGCTACGAATGCTCAGGAGATGGTTATAATTCAAACATGTAATAGAGTCGAGGTTTATGCAATAGCAGAGGATAGTGAAAGAGAAAGAGTTAGGGATAATTTAACTCGGGCGTGGAAGAGATATGTGAGAAACAGTTTATTTCGTGATATTGGAAGGAGTTTTGAAGATTATTTAGATGTTGAATATGATAATGATGCTCTAAGACATTTGTTCAGGCTTGCGACAGGCCTGGAGTCTATGATAGTCGGTGAAGATCAGATACATGGCCAAATTAATAATGCTTTCATTGAAGCAAAGTTATCGAAAAAAGTAGGTCCAATTCTATCGTTAGTGTTTGATAGAGCTATAAAATTGGGTGCTAGAATTAGGAGTCAGACTGGAATAAATAAGGGTATGATCTCTGTGGGTTCAGTTACAGTTAATCTTGCAGAAGATATTCTGGGTAATTTGGAGAATAAATCGTCACTTCTTATAGGAGCGGGAGAAGTTGGGTTACTTGTAGCAAAAGCTCTGGTTGCAAAAGGACAACGTAATATTTTCGTTGCAAGTAGGTCATTGGATAGAGCAGAAAGTCTTGCTAAAATTGCTAATGTGAATCCAATAGAGTTTCAGGACGGTTTGAAGAAACTTAAAGATGTAGACCTTCTTGTTTTGGCCACATCTGCTCCAAACCCTATACTCAGCAAGGAGAAAATTGAGCAGATTGTTAAGAAAAAGAATAGGTTGCTACTTGTCATAGATTTATCATTCCCTAGAAATACAGAAGAGTCAGTTGCCGAGTTACCAAACATAAAATTACTTACTATTGATGATTTAAGAGATATTGTGAATCGTAATCTAGCTGCTCGAATGGGTGAAATAAAGCATGTTGAGGAACTAATCGGAAAGGAACTGAATAGGACATTTGCGGTGTTAAGAAGAGAAGGCGTTGAACCTGTTATAACCTCGTCTTACAAGCATGCCGAATCGATTAGAATCCGTGAGTTGAATAAAGCCATTAAGTTACTTGGCGACATCGATTTTGAAACGTTGCGTGTAATCAATGATTTGAGTCTTGCCATTGTAGAAGGTATCATGAATGAACCTGTTTTGAACCTCTGCAATATTGCTGAGAATTATGATGTAAAGCATACTAAACTGGTATCGAAACTCGAAGCAGAGTGAGAAACTTGAGCTTTCCTAGCGTCAGAATGAGAAGGCTCAGGAAGAATTTTACTGTAAGAAGATTGTTAAAAGAGACTTCGTTGGCTGTATCTAATCTTGTTTATCCAATATTTGTTGATGAATGTATTGATAATAAAACACAGATTGAGCATATGCCGTCTCAATATAGGCATTCGCCGAAGAGTATTGTTAATGAAATTGATGATGTTATATCTTTGGGTATTCCTGCAGTAGTCTTGTTTGGAATACCTAAGATTAAGAATGATGCCGGATCTTCTGCTTATGCAAAAAATGGTGTTGTTCAGAAGGCTGTAAGATTACTGAGATCGAATTTTAATGATTCGCTTGTTATTATTACAGATGTTTGCCTATGTGAGTATACTTCGCATGGTCATTGCGGTTTATTGAGGGAAGGTATGGTTATGAATGATAAAACGCTTAGTGTGCTTGCTAAGATTGCTACCAGTCATGCAGAATCAGGCGTTGATATCGTTGCGCCTTCATCTATGATGGATGGGCAGGTTTTGAGGATAAGGGACGCATTGGATAAAGGTGGATTTTCAAACACTCCTATTCTTTCCTACTCCACAAAATTTGCATCATCGTTCTACAGACCTTTCAGGGAAGCGGTTAATTCGAAACCTGCATTTGGTGATAGGAAAAGTTACCAAATGAATTATGCTAATATGAAGGAAACATTAAGAGAAGTGGAACTTGATATTAGTGAAGGGGTCGATATGGTCGTGGTGAAGCCTGCTCTTACTTATCTTGATGTAATAAGGTCGATAAGTGATAGGTTTTCCATTCCTGTAGCGGCTTACAATGTTAGTGGCGAGTATTCAATGATAAAGTATGCTTCCAAAAACGGTTTACTTGACGAAAAAGAGACTGTGTTAGAGGTTCTAACAGCAATTAAGCGTGCTGGGGCTGATATTATCATTACTTACCATGCTAAAGATGTAGCTGGATGGTTGAATGAAGGCACTTGAATTCGGAGAAGTTATACAGAAAATCGCTAAACTTCTTTCCTAGTGGTGTTAACAGTCCAGTACGGTTTTTTCACCCGTACCCATTTTTTGTTAAGGCAGGAAAAGGTTCGAAACTGATTAGTGTTGAAGGTCGCGAGTATATAGATTATTGTATGTCTTATGGAGCTCTGCTCTTTGGTCACGCTTACCCTCCAATAATTGAAGCTGTAAAAAAATCTGTTATCCATGGAACAATTTTTGGTACGCCGTCAGAGAAAGAAACCGAACTTGCTGAGTTGATAGTTAATACTATTCCTTCGATGGAGATGGTTAGGTTTGTTAGCACTGGTACTGAAGCTACTATGCATTCAATTAGGCTTGCGAGAGGCTTTACCAAAAGAAGTAAGATTGTAAAATTCGAAGGGTGTTATCATGGTGCACATGATTCTGTACTTGTGAAAGCCGGTTCTGGCGCTTCAACTTTTAGTGTTCCAAGTTCTCTTGGTATTACTGATGAGATAGTAAAAAATACCATTACGCTTCCATATAACAATCCGCAGAAATTTGAAAGAGTTATTGAGAAATATCACGACAAGATTGCAGCTGTTATTGTTGAACCTGTGATGGGTAATGCTGGACTTATTTTGCCTAAAGAAGGGTTTTTGCAGAAATTAAGGAGAATGACGAAGGAGTATGGTATCATTTTGATTTTTGATGAAGTTATTACGGGTTTTAGATTAGGGTTAGGTGGGGCGCAGGAGTATTTTGGGATAAAAGCTGATCTTGCTACGTATGGAAAGGTGATCGGAGGGGGATTGCCGTTCGCTTTTTTTGGAGGGAATAAAGAAATTATGGAAATGTTAGCGCCAAAAGGAAGGGTCTATCAAGCAGGAACTTACAGTGGAAATCCACTATGTGTGTCTGTGGCGTTATATATGTTAAATGAATTAAAACGGACTCAGACGCGAATATATCAGAAGATCGATAGGAATTGTGAGTATCTTAGCAGAACGATAAGTGAAATTATTAGAGATCGAAGAATGAACGCAAAGATATGTTCGATTGCCTCAATGTTTCAACTATTCTTCACAAAAGAAGATATCATTGATTATGATTCGGTTCAGGCTTCTGATACGGTTCTATTTTATAGGTATTTCACGAGTCTTTTATCCGCTGGTGTGTTTGTCCCTCCCTCTCAATTCGAAACTTGTTTTATCTCTAACGCTCATATGAAGGACGATATTGATAGGGCAGTTTACGCTATTGATTTGGCGATGTCGAAACTATGATTGTAGGTACTAGAGGAAGCAAACTTTCCCTTATTCAAACAGATTCTGTCATTAACATGCTTAAGAAAATTAGGCCAGAGTTAGATTTCCAGAAAGTCGTCATAAAAACTACAGGAGACCTTCATAAGAATAAATCTCTCTATTCGTTCAGCACTAAGGGCATCTTTGAAAGGGAAATTAATTTAGCTGTTATTAAAGGTCAATTAGATTTCGCAGTACATAGTCTTAAAGACCTGCCTTTACAAGAATATGATGAGTTAAGTTTAGCCGCTATCACGAAAAGAGAAAGCCCTAACGACGTATTGATTTCGAATGATGGAAAACCATTTTCTCGGCTTGGACGAGGTAGTATTATTGGAACAAGCAGTATTAGAAGAATGATTCAGGTTAAATTTCATCGACCTGATTTGAATGTTGTAAAGCTTCGTGGTAATGTTGAGACTAGGATTGACAAGGTAGGGAAAGAGTTTGACGCGATTATTCTTGCTGAAGCCGGCATAAGGAGATTGGGGTTACAGAATAAAATCTCTGAAGATTTGCCTTTAGATGTGTTTACACCGGTACCGGGGCAAGGTGCAGTTGCTGTGTTAGCTAGGAATGATAACAAAAAAATACTGAGACTGCTTTCGAAGATAGATAACAACGAATCTAGAAACGAATGTATTGCGGAAAGAGCTATTGCTTCAAAATTAGGTGGGGGTTGTCAAGCACCGATCGGTGTTATAGCTAAACAAACAGGTAACAGTTTATTAATTTATTCCGTAGTATATTCAATCGACGGTCGAAAGAAAATAGCGTGTAGTGTTAAGGGAAAACCGAGTGATCTTACTAGTGTTGTTGAGAGGGTTTCACATGAATTATCAAGAGCCGGGATATCTGATATTATAGATGAGTGGCAGAAAGCAAAAATCAATTGGTAAGGTCTACTTAGTTGGTGCTGGACCTGGTGACTCGGGCCTTCTAACCGTTAAAGGACTAGGGATTCTGAAAAAAGCGGATGTTGTCTTATACGATAGGCTTGTCAGTGATGAAGTTATTAGGTTGGTACCAAAAAACACGATTAAAATTCGTGTGGGTAAAGAAGAAGGTCATGTTGGTAAAATCCAATCCCGAATAAATGATATAATGCTTGAAAAGGTAAAGAGTGGAAAGGTTGTTGTTAGATTGAAGGGCGGAGACCCATTTGTATTTGGTCGTGGTGGGGAGGAAGTTCAATATCTGAGAAAACATGGTATTGTATTTGAGGTTGTACCTGGGGTTACCTCGGTATTTGCGGTTCCAGCCTATGCAGGAATACCAATTACACATAGAAATTTTGCATCGTCTATAGGAGTGGTTACTGGTACTAGTGGGAGGGGAAAATCGAATGTTGATTTAAGAAAGATTAGTCCTGTTGTTGATACGCTTGTTATATTGATGGGTGTGTCTAATCTAGCAGAAATAATCAGGCAGATTAGTTCTAAGAAGAATCCTAAAACAGATGTAGCGGTAATAGAGTGGGGAACTACTAGAAGGCAAAGAGTGGTATTTGGGACTCTTGATGATATCGTGGAAAGAGTGAGTAAAGTAAAAGTTAATGCTCCAGCAGTGATAGTTGTTGGGAAAGTTGTTTCGTTAGGGAAAGAATTGACATGGTTCAAGTAGAAAAACCCTTGAGTGGTAAAAGAATTCTACTCACACGTCCAAAGAACCAGTCTAAAGAATCCATTAATGAGATTAAATCGCTTGGTGGGGAGCCTATCCTTTTTCCTACGGTTAGAATTAGGACATTGTTTAACAAGTTTGAATTTAATAGATTTCTGGATCATCTACTTAATGGTAGAGTAGATTATGTTGTTTTCCTAAGTGCTAATGGTGTAAAATCTCTTTTTTCTAACGCTCGAAAGTTCTCTTCTATTTCAATTTTAGCTAAATCCTTGAAAAAGTCACTCATTGTTGCTGTTGGTGAGAAAACTGCTACATACCTGAAACAGTTTGACGTTGCTGTTGATGTTATTCCTGTAAAACCAAATGCTAATGGAATTATTGATGAATTCTTATCTAAAGATATTAGTGGTAAAATGATATATGTCGTCAGAACTGCTTCGGCAACCAACCTTTTTAGAAAAGATTTAGAAAAAATGTGTGCTATTGTTCATGAATACCATGTTTACGAGACTGTAATGCCTAAAATAATACCACTGCAATATGTTGCTGAACAGTTTTTAGAGCAGAAAATCTGGGCGATAATATTTACGAGTCCTTATACTGTGGAAAATTTTCTAGTGTTGATGTGTAGCCTTTTTGATAAATGGGAGTTGATTTCTAAACTTAATCGAATTGTGATTGCTGCTATTGGATCAACCACTGAAAAGGAATTGAAAAGAAATGGTATAATGGTAAATGTTATTCCTTCAAAACCTATTTTTCGTGGTTTAGTTTCCAGTCTGGTGGAGTATAGTTATTGTAAGAAACTAATCAGGTCTGATTGAGTCGATTCCGTTTTAAAGAGCGTCCTTAACTCGTTAGTTATGATTTCCAATCTGGTTTTTGTTTGTTGATCAATATCGAATTGATTGGATAATTTAATGGCTAATTTGAAATATTTCTCTACTTTACCTTTGGTAACAGTGGCTTGTAGTTTTTCTCCGCATTCAAGACAGTCTCCTCTTATAGGTAGACGTCTATATTGGAAACCACATGAGTTGCATTGGAAAGTTTGGGTTGTGTATGCCTTTATGTTTCCAGCTATATCTGGTAATAGATGTGTTTGAAGTATTGTTGTTACTACGTCTTTTGGGTCTACCGCGGTTATTTTTTTAGCTAGTTGTATTTGATTTTCTAACTTATCTATTAACGTATTTTTTGATGCGTAGTTGTTGCTTGACGGTCCGAATGATATGTTTGATGTTGGATGTGTGTAACTGAAACTGTATCCTTCTTGGTTAATCTTGTTTTTAAAAGTCATCTGTGATGTGTCTGTTTTTGATTTCTTTGAATTGTATATTTCACCTGAATATTTTGCTAATGTGTCGAAAATATGAATTTGTTTTTGTTTTTCGGTAGGAATTACGACGCATTGTATTAACAGCGGTGTATCAATTAGTGCTCCAATTTGAGGTTGTAAATAGTCTTTAGAGAAATTCAGTAATGCGTCAAGCAATAATATTATTGAATCGGAGTCACCGCTACAGTCTCTCCGTTTTGATAAATGCCAGAAGGGGTGTGCGAATATAACATATGATTTTGTGATTCCTATTATGCGTCCTATTACACCTGCTGATGTTTGAGGTGCCAATCCAAGTATTAAATGTCCTATAATGTCGTTTTTTGTTTTCAATTTGTAAAATGCCTTCTGATCGTATATGTGAACGAGCAGATCGTCTATGAAGTTTGCCGTTTTGAATAGGAAATCTGCGGCTTCTTCTGGAATTACAACATCTTGTGTTAACAATTCAAATGTTTGTTTTTCATTGCTTAACGGATTTTCGTATATATCACACTCGTAGCCAAGTCTATGTAAAGTTTCGATATCAACATTAATCATTTCTGGTGTGCAGTGTGTTAGTGGCGCGTTTGTTACATCAAATCTAGTTGTCCCATCTTTATATACGAATAATCCGTGTTTCAGGCGTAAAATACCCTTTTCAAGAGGTTCTGGTAGTCGTGTTGAATTTATTAGATTTGTAACCCCTTTAAGAGGGATATTAGGTCTAAAATGGACTTTGTGTATAGCCTCTGTGAGTTTTTGTTTTAAGGGAAAGGTTTTTTCAGAGTATGGATACCCTGAGCTTTTGCAGGTAGGACAAATTTCTGCTAGAATTAATTTTTTGCAGTTCATACAATATGGTCTTATTATTGTATCGGAATTACATTTTGGGCATTTGGCTGTGTAGGTTTCGTAATTGCATTTTGAGCAAAACAAGTTAGCCAACTCTGTTGTGATGTATTCTGTTTTTAGTGTGATGTCACGACTTGTTCCATTTGTGTTTCCTGATGGGAAAATAATATTAATCTGTGGTTTTGTTTTTTTAGGTGTTGCTTTTTCGTATTTGCCTACTCTAACTCCAGTAAAAACTGATGTTTTATTCCTTATTTGAAGAGATGACAATTTAGAAATGAAATCGCATGTATTTGTCCATTCCGCTGGTATTTGTACTTTATTGTTTAGCGCAAGTACTAGTTTGATTATTTTTGTTGTTTCAGCGTTAATGATAATTGTGTTAGAATTAATTGTATGTGGTATGCCAATTTTTTCGATGAGAGATTTAAGATCTTTAAAATCTTCACTATCTTGACTTGCTGTTAATATTTCATCGTGAAATTTTAGTTTTTTCCTTAGAATTAGAACCTCTGATGGTGTTACTAAATCCCAGTAAAATGTATATTTTGGATGTAATCCTATATTAAGTGACCTTGCCAAAATAATCGCCTCGTCTAGGGTTGGTATTATTTGGAAGGGGTTATTTTGTAATTCTATTATTCGTTTAGTTGAAATTGGTAGTGAGTTTAGATTTACGCTTTCTGTTTTTATTCGTAATTCCTCAGCCCATATCTCTTCTGTGTAACCTGATGGAGGTATTTCTAAATTTCTTTCTGTAAAATCGCTTAAACTGATTAAGATGTCTCCTAAGAAGAGAACTTTCTCAATGTTATCCTTGTTTATTGTTAGTTCTTCGGTATTTGTAACTGCCATAACTGAACCGTTTTTTAATCGAATTATTGGTCCGTCAATTGAATCTACAAAACCTACTGTTGTGTTTTTCCTGGGGGCACTAATTTTTATTTGAGTTCCCACTGTTACAGGGTAATCTAGTAATTCTGCAGTTATAGGGTTAATTCCAACGGTGGATATCCCTGTATTAGGAGCTCTTCCATATCTTAAACGAAAGCCGCCTATTTGGTTTGTCTTAGATAGTATTGGTCTCCCTGAAATAATATCTCCAAAACTTAAATTGGTGTTATACTCTGTGGTAGTATTTAACTTACCACCTTCAAGATCTAATAACCAATTCCAATCCGTAATACCCAATCTGTCTAACAGTTTGTCGAGTTTTTTTGCTCTTCCAATTATACCATCGTTTAAAACTCTTAGTGCGCCTCCTCTTATGTGGTTAGTTTCAATTCTTTTCATTGCTCTATTAACTATAACTTCTAGTGGACTTGTGTCAATTCCATCTATCTCAACTGGTATGTGTTCTATTGTTTTTTGTATGTCGCTATCGCTCACATGGAATTCTAGATCTGTGAAGTTTTTTTCGTAAATTCTAAGTTCTTCTATCATTCTTCCTATTTCATCATCGTTCCAAGCGTTTGGACGGTATTTCTCCAGACCAACCGTTTTTCTTATTCTGTCAGCTATTATTAGAGAAAATGCTGCGCTAGTATTTTCAACAAGTCTAATTAATGGACTAAATGAAATTGACGCATATTTGCTATTATCTTCATTTAGTTTTATTTTTACTGTAGATATTCCTTGTAAGGGTGCTATGTTTAATCCTTCTGTAGCTATAGCTAAGCTTACTCGCACTCCAAGATTTAATGCCTGAATAGGCTCTAAAAACCCGAATTTACCCGTGGCTATTTCATCTGCTATTATAACAGCTGTTTGTTCAGATTGGTATTTATTAAGTAATTCTCGCAGTCTTTCAGCTATAGGAGTATTGAGCATTCTATCTATTCTATGGGCTGTATCTAATGTGAATGTTGATTCTGGCTTTAGTGTAGGATCTTTCCCTTGGTTTTTACACATGTCTGCTAAAGTATGAATTGCTTCTAATGTTCTCAATATTTGTAGATTGTAGAATTTTTGCCCATCGTAGAATTTGTGATATTTGTCTATGATTGATAGATATGCTTCAGGAAGTGATAAATGATTCATTTATGTATTGATTTTATTATTGATGAAAGTTGTTTGTAATGCTCTTTTTCTAGTAAAGTTCCTATTACAATTGCGTCGGCGCCTGCTTCTATGATTGTCTTGGCAGTATCAGCATTTTTTATTCCTCCACCTACAATCAGGAAACACTTGGAAATTTTTTTTGTAGTTTTGATAATATCAGGTGATATGTGTGATGTTGCTCCCGAACCAGCTTCTAAATATATGAATCTCATACCCATATAATTAGCGGCTAACGAGTACATTGCAGCGATTTGAGGTTTGTCTGGCGGAAGTCCTCGGGCTCTTCCTATGAAACCTGTAGTTCCACCATCGCCAATTATGATATATCCCGTAGGAATTGCTTCAAGGTTGTATTTTTTTACCGATAATGAACCGAGAACCTGAGCTTGTGTTATAAAATACGGGTTGTCCGAATTTAGAAGTGATGTAAATAGTATTGCGTCAGCAAATTGTGATATTCCAGTGATATTACCGGGGAACAATATTACAGGTAATCTGACAGATCTCTTTATTGCTTTTATAATTTTGTCCAGTTCTGTTTGATCAGTTATTGTAGATCCACCAACGAGTATTGCGTCAGCGAAATTCCTTTGGACTGTTTTTGCTATTAAAATTGCTTTTTTTTCGCTGAGGTTTTCCGAATCAATTAGTGCGAACCATAATGGTTTTTTTTTCCTAGATAACATTATATTTTTTTCTATTGGTCCAATATTCAGAATGATACACCACTTCTCATAAATCGGTCAACGAACTCATTATATACATCAACCGTTTCTTTCTTAACTGTAAGATCATATTGAAGACTCAAATTACAACTACCACATGCAATTTTAACTATGTTACTCTCATTTGAAATCACTCTAACAGATATCATCCCACATCTAGGACATGCGAATACTTTGGGTAATACTTTCTTTATGGTTCTGATCACACGTCGCTTTCTTCGGCCCATACGAACCCTTTATGTAGGTATGATAAATACTTGCTAAATAGTTTTTGTAAAAATTGCTTATTATTGATATAAAGGTAAATTTAAATTTATTATATATCCCTAAACTATAGGAAATAGTAGTTTGTTAGCTACGAAAAAGTTATACGAATATGTATAACTGGCTAAACATGCTAAAGAAACTTATAGAGAATGATCGATTACTGCTAACATTGATACAGAATTCTAGTATTACCATTACTCAATTAGATACACTGGTTAGTTATGTAGCGGTACAAAGAATGAATGGTAAATTACAACAAATGTTGGTGGCTCGAGATAACTCTAAAATTACAAAGGGGTCTTTCATTAGGACATTGAAACAAGCAAAAGGTAATTTAAAGGAATCAATTTACTCATTATTGGTACTTAGTTATTTAGGTATAGTGGATAATAATTTTATGATTAGGTTTGTTAAAATTATTGAGTTGTTTGAAGGATTGAAAGATACTAAGGCAAACAGTGATGTAAATCAGATTATAGTGTTAATAGATCTAATGTGTGATAAATTAACAAGTTTGTGATATTATTTATATTCGTGATATTTCTAGATGCTGTTATGGTAATAGATTATGTCGTGGTTTTCGAAATTGTCTTTGCTATAATTGTTATGTATATTTTACTTAGATATAGTCTAATTGTACGGAGATTAATTAATGAATATCGTAATGCAAATGATTTAGTAAAATCTGTTGTAGATTCTATAGATAGAAAAATAGATTGGTATAATGAGAAGATTCTTGATTTGCTTTACAGAGTTGATGTTATGGAGGTAAAATATAGTGTTAGTAAAAAGAATGTGATACCGGATAACATCGATAATGTTGCCAGTGATGTTATTGGTAGGCCTGTTAGTAAACATCATCATGATATCACTGAGTTTGAGTTTGACATGTTAAAATTGCTGCAAACTGGTCCAAAATCATCAATAGAAGTCCAGAAAAGTTTGGGTAGATCTAGAGAGCATGTAGCTAGGGTTATGAAGATTATGTTTGATTGTGGATATATAAATAGGGATGAAAATAAAAAACCATTTCTGTATACGATAACTGATTTAGGTAAGAGGTTACTGCTGTAAATGTATTCTAACCATTTTGTAAACCCATGTATTGCCAATACGTTCTCTTTTTAAATGACCTTTTTGCAGTAGTCTTGTAAGATATGTTGATACAGTGCTTAGTTTAATAGGTGTTTTATATTCATCCTCAAAAACTTCTAAAATATCATTTGATGTAAAGCTACCTAGAGGATATTTATCTTCAATGAGTTTTAGTGTTTTGTTGTATGTTGTATCTAAAGTAAATATCGGTGTTATAGTGTTCGCGTTATCTAATTCATCAATTATTGATATTAGTTTATCTAATTTATTTTTTGATGGTTTACCCTCTAATGATATGGTGTATTTACTTCCATCTTCATCACTAAACTCGATTTTCATCTTGCGATTAGGCATTTAGTGCACTTAACTTTGAATGTAGTTTAGTGTGTATAAGTTGTGAAGGTGTGAATTAGTGAACAGAGTTGTTAAATTAATGTTCCTTTTAGTTATGATTCACAATAACACAAATAATTATTTGGAATAACGTATTTTTTTTCTTCAGTGGAAATAAAGGGGTCTTTAATTGTCAATTAACAGTTGTTATTGGTTAATTTAGAACTCCAGTGGAAATAGAGGGGTTAAAAATAGAAATGATTCTGTAGAAGTCTATCAATCTGACCAAGGCCAGTTTTCCACTGGAAATATAATTTATGGTTCTACCTACTTTTGGCTAGGAAGGCTTACAACAATAAATTAGCTAGAAGGTCAACTTGTTTCTACCTATCTAGATATTTCTAAACATGAACAAACAAGATCGGTATAAATATATAATTATATATAATATACAAGAATCTAAATTAACCTCCAGTGGAAATACGGCCCGTGCATGACCGTATAATTACTCGGAGGTAGAAACTATTCCTAGAAACACTAATGATTCAATAACAGATATATTCAATAAAGCTTTATCAGGTAAAAGTATATTCAAAAACAAAAATATCCTTCGATTTGACTACATTCCGCAAAATTTACCTTTTAGAGAAAAGCAAATAACCGATATAGCAGCAATACTATCTCCGGTGCTCCATAATTCCAAATGCTCTAATTTACTCTTATATGGCAAAACAGGCACTGGAAAAACAGCTACAGCAAAATACGTTCTTCAAAAATTCCAATTCACAGCAAAAACCCATAACAAAAAGACCAATGTAGCATACTCAAATGCAAGATTAGCTGGAAGCGAATACAGAGTTTTAACAGACTTGGCACAATCACTCAACATTAAAATACCATTCACAGGACTACCTCTTAGTGAAGTACTTAACAGAATACTTAACAAAATTTCCGAAGACAGTTTAATGATAATATTCATTATAGATGAAATTGATTACCTAACCAAACATTCGTCAGACGATATTTTATACCTGCTAACAAGAAGTAGTGAACAAACCAACAATGGTTTTTTATCATTAATCGGTATATCAAACGATTTACAATTCAAAGAGTTTTTAGATCCACGGGTGCTGAGTAGCCTAAGCGAAGAAGAAATAGTATTCCCACCATATACAGTAGAACAACTTAGAGAAATACTTAGTGAAAGAGCAAAAGAAGCATTTATCGAAAATAGTATAACCTCGGCATCAATTAATCTATGTGCCGCACTGGCAGGAACGGAACATGGAGATGCAAGAAGAGCTGTTGATCTATTACGTGTAGCTGGTGAACTTGCAGAAAGAGAAGGAGCAAAACAAGTGGATGAAAACCATGTTCGATTAGCAATTAAAAAAGTCGACCAAGACAGAGTTACTGAAGCTATAAGATTGCTTCCTCTACATGAAAAAATAACCCTTCTCAGTATTTCACTGTTAAACGAAATAAATTCTACAGGTGAAGTTTATTCCAAATATGTAAATTTATGTAAAAATATAGGTATAGAACCCTTAACACAAAGACGTATCAGTGGTTTATTAAACGAATTAGATCTGCTAGGTTTAATTTCAACAAACATTATAAATAAAGGTAGACATGGAAGAACGAAAAAGATTACTAGTTTAGTTACAAATACAATTATTAACACTATTATCAATGAAGATTCAATGCTAAATAACTTAACAAAAACAGTTTAAGTGAATTTCATTGTCACGATATCAAGATTAGCTAAATTTAAGATTGGAATTATACCTGGCGTTGGTTCAATACCAACTATTTTTTGAAACGGTGTTTGTGCTTGCCAAGTACCTGAATTAAGAATAACTGAACCTCTATAAGTATCAAAATCGAGCACATGTAAATGTCCTGCATGAAATACATCAGGAACTTGCTCTATAACTAAACTATCCTCAACTTCTGGTGCAACTAAGGTAGTACCACCATAATATGGTGCAAGATGACGTGACCGTAATAGAACTTTCATAGCTTGAGCGGGTTTTGAAACCGTCAAATTCGATACATTAGATATCACATCATCCAAACCATTACCATGATATGAAATTATATTCACTCCATTAATAATAAACTGACTAGGGTTACTTAACATAATCACATTTTTCATATTATATAGCTCACTCGTAAAACGTTTAGGTATAGCATGTTGTGGTAAAGCACGTCTAGTTACATCATGCTCCCCTGGTAGCAGAATTATTTTTATATGGTCAGGTAGAACTCGCAAATATCTTGACAGAACTCTATATTGTTCAGATGCAACATATTGAACAGAACTATCTAACAAATCACCAGCAAAAATCACACAGATAATTCTTTTTACTATATCTGAATCTCCAGTTTTGCCTGATACCCAATCAAGAAACCTTTCGAAAGGGTCAGCCAAAAATTTTTCCGAACCTAAATGTAAATCAGAAGTAAATATTACATAAGAGTTTTTCTTGGACGTGCTTGCAACTCTATCGGCTACATCAGGTGAATAAATATTCTTAATAAAAAACTGAGTTTGTTTACCAACCATAATTTCAGCTACAACTAATTGATCAAACAGTAATTCCGAAAACTTCCTTTCTACACTACCATCGATAGCGGAAGCAATTATTTTACCTGTATCATCATCAATAACAATTTCAGATTTACCTCTCTTAATCCGCCTGTCCATTATAAAACCAGCAATTTTTACAGATTTGTTTATATTAGGATTAAGCGATGAAATCTTCTGTATTTGTGAAGAATCTTTGCGCTGTTTAACTATATTCATGAGTTTATTGAATCTACTACTGAATAGTAAATGATAACCATCTATACCTTCAACAAGATTTTCATTAACCTGCTTCGATATAATACTAACATTACAATCAAGTTTCTCTACCTCCAATGTTTCTTTCTGAGATGACCGATCAAGAGATTTCTCAATATCATCTTTTGTTATGATTCTAGTTTCGGTTTTTTTATTATTAATAATAGTTTTCACAAGTTCTACAACATCGTTCTCTTTGCTAACACTCTCAAGTAATTCAAAAGCATCTGGTTGTATTTGATAACCGTTAGAAAAGATCTCCGTAAGAACTTTTTGTAATTTCAACTTAGTTCACCATTGGAAACAACAATGATTTTAAATTCATATACATCCTCTAAAACTTCACTAACTCCAATAAAACTAAAGTAATTTTTTAAAACTCTAAGGTTGTAAATTAAGTTCTTTTTAAGATACCCTAAATAACACCTAAAAATCCCACAAATATCTCCCTTTCTAATTACCAGTATATTTTTCCGAATAATTATTTTAGGACACAAAACCTTACCATATTCAATACACCAATTGACATCACATCTTCTATTGTTCTCCATTTAAAGATCTAATAAATGATTATTCAGTGATATCACATAATAACACAGTTAGGTAGGGCAATAGTAGTTAAATATATTATAACATAATTATTTCAGAAAAAAACCAAAATTTTATTCTCTGACAACTGAAACTCCAGAAAACTGATTACTGCGCATCCTTATCATTCTCCAACGTTTTCTTCTTTCTAAAACCCTCTTATCACTTGGTAAATATTTGTTTATGCCTTGAATTTTCTGTCTAGTTCGTCTAATAGTTCCAAGTTTACCTGCTAATTGCTGAAATTTCTGCCAAGGAATATCAGGCATATTAAGACCAACAACTTCCTTCAACCAGAACCATTGTAAGACAAAATCATTATTTCTAGCTTCGGGATATTTAGATAGGACATATTCAACCTCTTCAGTAGTGGTTCTAAATTTTTTTGTAGACAAACTCATAATCTATAGTCTGATTACTGAAGCAATTAAACCTTCTTAATTGTAATTCATGATTTAGGTAGAATAATACGAACGTCGGAATTCTGTTTGATTCCATATTTACGAACAAAACCTGCATTAACTTCGAGCACATATTTAGCATTAGTTTTAGGATCGATTACCTTACAGTCAAATCCACATGGAACCATGTTTTCTGTAATAAAAACAATTTTACCATTAGAATTTATCCATATTATATCAAGATTAAATCTCATATTCATCATCCAAAAAGGGTAATTCCCCTCATTTTCAAAAACAAACAACATTCCTGTATTTTCCTGCAACTCGCGTCTAAACATCAAACCTTTAGCTCTTGTTTCAAAATTATCAGCTATCTCAATGTTTATTCTAACACCGTTAACTTCTACATATGTATTTGATTCCTGAATAGGGATTAAAAAGAAAATCACTAAACTGATAATAAATACAATAGATATAACAAGGAAACCACGTTTCAAACTTATCACAAACTAATATCAGGAATTAATATGTTTGAAAAGTCCATCTATATTTTTCCCCGCTCTTTTCCACATCTGAGTTTGATACATAATATACTGCTCCTGTCTTCGATTCCAATCATCTTCCCATTCCTCACCTAAATCCAGAATTACATTATTTCCATAAACACTAATTCTTTTATCTATGTGTAATTGTATAGCCTTAGGATAGGTTCTATGCTCAATTACACTAACTCTATCGCCTAGTCTTTCAGGAGTATCATTAACAAACACAGGAACCTTAGCCCTCATTATTACAGGACCTCTATCAATAGTTGAATTTACATAATGAATCGTACAACCAGAAATTCTTTCTCTGGTATTTATTACAGCTTGGTGTACCCTTAAACCTACCATACCTACTCCTCCAAATTTTTCTATATTATACGCTGGATGAACATTCATTATTTTGTTCATGTATCTGTTCACAAATAAATCACTCAAAACCTGATTGAACCCTGCACAAATTACTAACTCAACACCATTTCTCAACAACATACTCGAAACTCGATCATCAAATAACAAACGTTCTCTTTCTCTTTCAGCTGAAGAGCTGTATTTCTTTCCAGCAACACCTTCAACAAATACAGATTCTATACCAGCATCAAATCCTCTTATTAGAGCTCTCGCAGTTGGACTATTCGAAACAATCTTAACTATTCTAGTATTTAGTAACACACCCAACCTAATATGGTCAATAATAGCTTGTAAACCCGTTCCATTACCACTAACAAGAATCGCTATCTTCATTTCTTCCAATTCAATAGATCCAATAATACCACAATAATATCCATGTCGCACAGATGATATATATCCGAACATTCACATATAGAACATTGCTAAAAATCCTTGTAGTGCAACATATAGAATGCGAGAATTTAGGCCTACTAGAGCAACAGTTGTTGAAAAACAACATAGAATACAACTACGTTATGGCCGATCAAGCAGAAAATTTTCCAGATAGTATTAGAGGATATTCTAGTTTAATTCTTCTTGGCGGCCCGATAAGCGTTTACGGCAATTACAATTTTCTTCAAAGAGAAGAAAGACTAATCAAAGATGCGCTATCAAGAAAAATCCCAATTCTTGGCATATGTCTAGGCTCACAGCTTCTTGCTAAAATTCTTGGAGCAACAGTCTATAAAGGTAAACAGAAAGAAATAGGTTGGTACAAAGTCAGATTCTCAAATATTTCCAATGATAAAATTTTTTATGATTTCGGGAACGAAACGATAGTATTTCAATGGCACGGCGATACATTTGATCTCCCTTCAAACTGTATCAGACTGGCATCTTCCAACCTTTATCCTAACCAAGCATTCAGATTCAGAAACAATGTCTACGCTCTTCAATTTCACTTAGAAGTTACAAAGTCAATAATTAAAAACTGGATAAACGAATACAAAAACGAACTAGATCAATTAAAAGACACAATCAACGCCAGTGAAATAATCAAAAAAACTCCAGCTAACATAAAAACAACGAGTAAAATCTCAGAAAAGTTCTTTTCAAGGTTTATTAAACTAGTTATTAAACAATAAACATTTACATTACGACGATGAGAAACAACATATGAAACTTAAAGGAATAAATGTAGCGATACTTGCAGAAAACCAATACGAGGATCTTGAACTTTGGTATCCCTATTACAGACTAAAAGAAGAGGGCGCAGATGTAAAAGTCATAGGTACAGGCAGTGCTGAAGTATATAAAAGCAAACATAATTATGATGCCAAAACCGACGCTAAAGTAGATAATATCAATATAAACCAATTCGATGCAATAATAATTCCCGGTGGATGGGCACCAGATTATATGAGAAGATATCCAAAGATGATTGAATTTATAAGAAATGCGAATATGAAGAATAAAATTATCGCTGCTATATGCCACGCTGGTTCACTGTTGGTTTCAGCAGGAGTTTTAAAAGGAAGAACTGTAACATGCTTCAAAGCAATAAAAGATGATGTAATCAATGCAGGAGCCAACTATGTCGACAAGGAAGTAGTTGTTGATAACAATCTTGTTACTTCACGACATCCATCAGACTTACCAGCATTTAGTAGAGAATTAGTCAAAATTCTATCAAAGCGAAATACACATAATAAGCGAATATAGATTAGAATGTTTAATATTATAACTATGTAACCGTACAGAGCATCCTCATGACCAATTATAAAAAAACTCACAAAGGGCAGTATAACAAGGTATTTAGCCTTCTGAGGAAACATCACAAATGGTTTGCTAATTCCATTCCACTTATAGCAAGTGAAAACATAACCAGCTCCGCAGTAAGGGAAGCTTTTGTTTCTGATCTTGCAAACAGATATGCTGAAGGCTGGCCCGGAGAAAGAGTTTATGCTGGATGCAACCTTGCAATAGATCCAATAGAACTTACATGTATAGACCTTGCAAAGAAGCTCTTCAAGGCAGAATTTGTAGACGTGCGACCTGTATCAGGGGTATGCGCAAACCTAGCCGTTTACTCTGCATTTACAAACCCCAGTGATAGGTTGCTAGCATTAGCAATACCTTCAGGAGGACATATATCGTCTGGAAGGAAGGAATTCTCGGGCACAGCTGGTTTAGTTCACGGATTGAGAACTGAATATTTTGCATATGACAAAGATGAGATGAATATAGATGTGGATAAAACAAAAGAGAAGGTCAAGAAGATGGTAGAAGACGAAAAAGACCCTCCAAAAATGGCTATGTTCGGAGGGAGTTTATTCTTGTTTCCTCACCCTATCAAGGAGCTTGCAGATTTTCTCAAAAGCTACGGCATCTTTGTCTGCTACGATTCTGCACACGTTTCTGGTCTTATAGCCGGAAACCATTTTCAAGACCCATTGCGAGAGGGAGCAGAAGCCGTAACACTAAGCACGCATAAAACTCTCCCTGGTCCACAAGGAGGTACAATCCTTTCATTCGAAAAATATGCAGAGTCGATTAAAAAGGCGGTTTTTCCAGGCAATACAAGCAACCATCATTTACATAGCGTAGCTGCAAAGGCAGTTGTTTTTGCTGAAATGATAGAGTTTGGAAAGGAATACGCTACACAAGTAGTAAAGAATGCAAAAAGGCTAGCACAAACTCTAAGTGATAAAGGAATTACAATTCTAGGCGAGAAAAAAGGATTTACAAAATCACACCAAATCGCACTTGATATAAGCAAATATGGTGACGGAGGAACTTTAGAGAAGGAGCTTGAGAAGGCCAACATAATCGCAAATAGACAACTTCTACCCGGTGATATTGGAGCAGGAAGGCATTACATGCATCCTAGCGGTTTGAGATTTGGAACTCAGGAAGTTACAAGATTTGGGATGAAACAGTCTGAAATGGAGGAGATCGCAGAACTGGTTGCAAGAGTAATCATTAAAAAAGAAAATCCATTGAAAGTCAAAAAAGACGTTATCACAATAAGAAAGAAATTCCAGAAGATACATTATGCTTTTGACACAAGAAGAAACGCTTACGACTACATTAGGATTCGCTGATTAAAATGAAAGTGAAGGACATAATGACCAAACAAACAGTTATAGGAACGCCAAGCAAAACCGTACTCTTAGCCGCTAACAAAATGGCTCAGAAAGGAGTAGGCGCACTTATAATAGCAGGCAAGAATTTACCCCTAGGAATTATAACAGAGCGAGATATTGTGAGAAAAGTAGTTGCAATGAAAAAGGATCCAAACACTACAAAAATTTCAGAAATCATGTCAGAACCACTTTTCACAACCTCTCCAAATAATGATATTAGAGAAGCGGCTAAAATCATGTCAATAAATGAAGTACGCAGATTACCAGTGGTGGAGAATGGAAAACTTGTAGGAATACTCACAGCGACAGACATAGCTAAAAGCCTCGTGGGTCAACTTACAGGACAGGATGCATTACTTTACGCGATAACACGGTATCATAAATACGGTTACTGAATCCAAAACAACCATTATAAGTTTGTAATTCAAAACTAATCCAAATGGAAACAGAGATCTCGAAAAAGAAACCAATCGTGTACACAGTAACTATCATAACATTAATAGCAATTTCTGGTTTCCTAGCTGGTTTCACACTTAATCTGAATAACCAAATACAAAACCTCTCAAACGAAGTCAAATCGCTGAGTATAGAAACAAAGAGTCTGCAAACAATCATCGAAAACATACAAAAGAAAATAGTCGATATTCAAAATATAGCCCCCAATCTATCATTACCTGCACAATCTCTTCCAGATAGAAGATTATCCGACGGGCTAGATTTTTCAATCCTTTATCAGAGTGTTAAGGAATCAGTCGTTCAAGTAGTAGTAGGTAATGGTGGTGGTTCTGGTTTTGTATATAACAGCACCCACATTGTCACCAACTATCACGTTGTGCAATCAATAACCGATGTTGAAATCATTTTACATGACGGGGAATCACTAAACGGGAAGGTTGTTGGGAAGGATCAGTATTCCGACCTTGCAGTAATATCAATCACTTTACCTGAAGGAATTAGGTTAAAACCTCTAACTATAGGAGATTCGACAAAGCTCAAGGTTGGAGAGCGTGTAGTAGCAGTAGGCACTCCATTCGGACTCACGGGTTCAATCACACAAGGCATAGTAAGCCAGATGGGGAGACTACTTCAAGCACCGGGAACACAATATTCAATTCCAAATGTAATTCAAGTAGACGCTCCAATCAATCCTGGTAATTCAGGAGGGGTATTACTGAACCTGAATGGCGAACTTGTAGGTGTTACATCCGCAGGTATAACAACTAGTGGAGTATCAGGAGGTGTAGGGCTTGTAATTCCTTCAAGCACTGTTAAGAGAATTATTCCTGCTCTGTTAACCACAGGCACGTACAAACATCCGTTCATAGGGATTGTAGGCATGGATATTACATTAACAATAGCGCAAGCAAACAAACTGAATACAACAAAGGGTGTCATTATAGTCGAAACTATGGCTGGAAGTCCTGCACAAAAAGCTGGGATTAAGGGTAGTATATTGAACAACGGACTACCAATAGGAGGGGATGTAATAGTTGCAGTTGATGGGAATATAGTAAGGAAGATCGATGATGTTATATCATATTCTGAAGAATTCAAGAAGCCAGGAGACCTAATTAAAATAACACTACTTAGAGAAGGCAGGAAGATCGACATAAATATAGTCTTAGGAGAAAGGCCACTACCTAATTAGAGACTTGAAAGTAAAAGAAGAATCAGTAAAGGCTGGACAAATTGCACTACACTACATACAATGGGGTAATAATCCAGAGACTATACTTGCCCTGCACGGCGTAAGTTCACTTGCCCACGCTTGGGATTTTGTTGCTGAAAACCTCGCAGATAGATACACATTCATTGCTATAGACCAAAGAGGACACGGTGATAGTAGCAAACCTCAGGATGGCTACACTGTTAACGATTATATCGAAGACATTCTCAATTTTGTTAATACACTTTCAATTAAGAAGCTGATCATAATTGGTCACTCGATGGGGGGCAGAAACGCGATCGTATTTACAGCTAAACATCCAGAGAGAGTCTCTAAATTAGTAGTTCAGGACTTTGGTTACGGAATTCCAAAAAGTGTTTATGAAACAATAAAATTTCTGGTACTGAACAATCCAGTGGAATTTGCATCAGAGGATGAAGTATTTCAACATTTTAAAAAGAGATCAAAATTTTATCGTGATGACGCGACATGGAACAGGATAAAGAATGCGTTTTTCAAGACTGATAAGAATTTACGATGGAAGTATGATAAAAACGCAGTTACTGAAACCCTCAAGCATTTATACATCAATCTGCCTTCATATCTTAAGGCAATTCAATGTCCAACACTATTCATCAGAGGAGATCAAAGCACCATATTCTCAAAGGACGCAGCTCTTAAGACCCTGAAATTCAATAAGAATTTTAAACTTGACGAGGTTAGTAACGCAACACATTTTCTTCAGGATGAGAATCCTGAAGAGTTAATAGCAAAAATTAGGAAGTTTCTGAATAACTAAAAAAGAAGATTCGGCGGCCGTCTTATCCGCACCGCCTATCCATTTTCTGCCTTATACCTGAGTTGTCTCAGTACTTCCTGCCGGTGCAGATTCCGCTGGTGCAGGAGCTTCTGTCGCAACAGAGACTAGTTCAGCAGTGGCGAACCTGTTCGAGACATTAGTGACTTTCACGTTTGCCTTCTGTCCTACCTTCGCACCAGATACGAAGATTACGAAACCTTCGATCTTGGCTACACCGTCTCCCCTCTTGGAGAGTTCAGTGATGTCGACTTGGTATTCCTTTCCTGCTTCCACTGGTTTTGGTTTGAACGACCTGAAACCAGAGTTGTCGCCACGTCCGAAGCCTCTGCTCCGTCCGTATCCGTAGCTCATATACATCCTGTAGTATCATTATTTAAAGAGCATGCTTATAGATGTTGCTACGGGAGTATGATAGATTGATATCACTATAGCAATTCAAACGTTGTAATAAAAACTTACAACCCTCCTCCATAATTTTGAAGAATCTCTTCGCTTTTAAGAGAATTTGAAACATCCAGAACTAAATTATAGTCAAAAACCCTTGAGTTTATCCGGTATAATCGCTAGTTCAATCTTTACCTACCTCTTTGCAAAGTCAATAAGAGAAGTCTGTCCGGTCTTTGCTTCAAGCCCCGAAACTTTTACCCCAACTCTTCTAACACTGATATTTTGGCTCCCATTGAGAAAAGACTCAAATAACTCTGTTGACACATTCTTAATTACCTCAAGAGAACTCATGACAGTTTCGAAACCCTTTGTCTTCGTACGAATTGAAAGGTCTTCCATTATCGCTATTGTACTTACAGATTTGAAGTCTTTCTTCTCATCAAGAACCTTCCTATGAACATCGACAGCTAACGAATGTAATACCGGCAATATTTCCTTTATATTCCTAGTATTCCTTTTCAGAGTCGTAATTCTGGAAATCTGGGTTATTTCCTTTTCTAACACCGGAACATTATCAATTCCTCTTGAAGCTCTGTAAAGATACTCTCCAAACTTCTCTCCGAAATCACCTACAAGCCTTTCAAATTTCACTTCAGTCAGTTCCCCTATAGTCGTAACAGCAATCTCATTTAGCTTCTCTTCAGTCTTCGGGCCAACAAGGAAGAGCTTTCCAACAGGTAAGGGATTCAAGAAACTCTGCACATTTTCTGGAGTAACAACAGTAAGACCATATGGCTTCTGAACATCTGAGGCCATCTTCGCAATTAATTTGTTTGGGCCGACACCAATAGAGCAAGTGAGTTTCTCTCTAGAGCGAACATCTCGCTTTATCTTGTTAGCCAGATCAACAGCTTTTTCAAAATCACCCTTAATCATCCGAGTTACATCAAGAAACGCTTCGTCAATGCTTACTTGCTGAAATTTATCCGCAAAATTTCTCAAAATATCCATAATCGAATCCGAAACGGTTTCGTAGTACTCTTTTCTCATACCAACAAAATAGGCATTTTTGTTATCCTTCAGAATTTTTTTGGCTAGAGCAATAGACATACCAGACTTTACACCAATCTTCCTAGCAACATAGTTTGCAGTACTTACCGCACCACTATCATCAGTCCTGCCAGAATAAACACAAACAACTACTGGCTTACCCTTTAATAATGGATTTTCTCGCTCTTCAACTTGAGCATAAAAATAATCAGTGTCAACATGAAAAATTACTCTTTTCGGAGCACTCTCCACCATACTCAGCTCCTAAACCACTCTAAAGAGGAAAGATTTATCCTTAAACATCATAAACTCCTACACAACTGAATTGTAGTTTAACATACGCATATATGTCTCCTAAGACAAAATTACTGATTACTATTGACAACAGTTGAACTGGACTCAGAAACCCTTGCCAAGTACCCATTCATGCAGGAAGCCGGGGACTATATTGGGAGGTTAGAATTCGACATATCAGAACTAACAAAATCTGAAAATGCAAAAATCGTCCAGAGAGCTAAGGAAAGAATCCTAGAAGCAATAAAGAAGGCTAAAATCTCTAAAGAAATAACTAACATAGAAATAGAGATACTTTCCTTCCCACTAGCATTAGCATTTGTCAAGGCTACAGGCCTCGAACTTTTAATGTCGAGATACGCTTTTGCTGAAGCTGTTAGGGTAGAATCATTTCTGGAGAGCGAAAAAATTCCAATTATTACTCTAATATTTCAAAGAGTTACAGGTACAAGCCCTGAAGTTCTGTCTGGAAATTCATTTGAGTTCAGAATTCCCGTCATAGAATATCTTAAAAGAGCAACATACTTTCACACACCAGAATGGAAGCTAGTTAACAGGGTTGTTGAGAATGGAAACATCTATATAAGGAAGTCAGAGCTTATCAGACTAATAAGAGAAGAAATCAAGAACCTAATTCATAATAAATTACATATGTTATCATCTTTCAAGATACCGCACGAGTTTCAATCAATCGTAGAAGAACTAGTAAGGAGTTCGCCAACACCTACTAATACCACCGAGAAGATTACTATCACTCCTGACAAATACCCTCCATGCCTAGTTAAAGCACTAGACCTCCTACAAACAGGCCAGAACATTCCACATTACGGAAGGTTTCTCATGACAACATTCTTACTAAGCGTTGGTAAGAATGTCAATGACATTGTTCAATTATATCCGAAAGTTCCAGACTTTAACGAAAAGATTACACGTTATCAGGTAGAACATATAGCAGGTTTAAGGGGAGGAAGAACAAGATACAAAGTGCCAAGCTGCAGAACATTGGCAACGCATAACTTCTGTTTTAGGACACAATCTTGTGGCACGATCATGAACCCATTGCAGTTCGCAAGTCAAAAACCTCAAGAAAAGAAGGTGAAGAAAAAAGTTGCAAGAAAAGACACTAACACTTCTTAAGAATATTTTCAAGAACTATTATTTTAAACATAACAATAAAGTTGAGGTTCCAGAAAGGATAGAGGAAAGAGAGTTTGGGTACATGCTTTTTGGAGGGGGCATGATCCGCCATTTAGCAATAAAAACAGCAGGAGAACTAAAAGCAACGCTTGTAAAGGAAGCTCCATACGGAGTTTACACATCATCATCATACTACGACGATCCAAGTCTGCCTATGGCTGAAAAAGGGTGGAAAGGCGGTGATTTAGTATTTGACATAGATGCAGACGATCTCAATATGCCCTGCAAAATCGAGCATGACTGGTGGCAATGTAAGACCTGTGGAAACGCGCAAATCGGCATAAGACCGCAAAAATGCCCTTCATGTTCCAATACAAAAATACTACTCTTAAACTGGGCATGTGACAAATGTCTTGAAGCAACAAAGAACGAAATCATCAAGCTTCAGGAAATTCTAATGCTGGATTTAGGCATATCTGAAAAGGAAACCACGATTTATTTTTCGGGAAATAAAGGTTATCATATGAATGTAACCTCCAAATCTTGGTATGATATGGATCAAAGGGCAAGAAACGAAATGGCAGACTATGTTTCTGGGAAGGGTTTGCGACCTGAAACTTTAGGGTTCTCATATAATATGAGTTACACCGACATGCTATCAAGAATACCATCTATTGGTGAACCGAGCTGGAGAGGGAGATTTGCAGAATTTATCAGGAGTTATGGTGATGAGAAACATTCTGATATCAGAATAAAAGCAGCATCGCTATTCATCAAAACAAAACCAGAGGACTTCCAGAGTCTTATTACATCAGCAGTCAAGCAGCATGGATCAAGAGTTGACCCCAGCGTAACTACAGACATACATAGGATATTCAGACTTCCTGGATCTCTACATGGAAACTCCGGTCTGTCTAAAAGAAGATGTGATGATATACTCTCATTCAACCCTCTTGTTGACGCTGTAGAGATTGGAGATGAAGAAATTGAGGTGTATGTAAAATTCTGCTCGAGATTCTCACTCAAAGGGAGTACCTTCGGCCCATACATAAAGCAAAATATTAAACTTCCTTTATATGCCGCAACATACTTAATGAGCAAAGACTTAGCAGAAGTTTCACCATAGCTCAAAATTATTAGTACTTCATGAACGGATACATTAACGTTATATTCTAACTTTGGAAGTACTTATCGGGTTATGTCTGGCTTCGGTCAATCAATTTTGGTAAAGATATTCGAGATTTTCGAAGAGGAAAGAAGGAGCGAGCAGTTAACTAAAATCCCTCTGACATTGTATAAAGATATCGCTAATTATATTAAAAATACCCGTAACGGATTTGACAACAATGGAAAGAGCATCTACTCAAAAGTTGTCAACCAAGAAAGAGAGATGTTAGCTGACATAATTCAACGAATTCTTGAATTAAGAGTAAATAAAATCATAGATGGACTGGCAGATTTTGATGCACTTAACATCCCTACAGAAGAGAAGTACATCATTGAACCTCTCGTTACTGCTACAAAACGATTGTCGAAAGTTGGCAAAGCTGTAAGCAATGGAGGATGCGCATTTTTGGAAGCTATAAGCGAAAAAACTAGTCATAAATACTCAGCTGTAAGATTTCTAAAGTCCTCTCCACCAACCATGGGCGCTGATCTTGCTCGTTACGGGCCATTCAGAGCAGAGGATATTACATTCTTGCCAATTGAAAATGTCAAGGTTCTTCTAAAACAAGGTATAGTACAAGAGCTTGACATAGAAATTTAGTGGACAACGATCAGTTTTAAGTACTATTAACGGCAGTAAGCAAAAACCCTGCAGGTGTTTTTACAGGATTAATTTCGCTATAACCCACCATACTCAATTTTTCCCTGTTCGCGAGGTGTATAGAACCTACAGTTGTTCTTGCCAAGTTTATTTTCAAAGAAGTTCACAACTTTACCCCTCGTTGGTTCGATCAAACTTTACCAAAGCTAACAATTCATGAGTTTCAACACACTCTTAATCTCCTGCAGAGATTCTTGCAACTGTCGCTGTATGGAATATGTCTGCGTCCGTCTCCAATTCATCGATTAAGTTATACTCTTTCAAAGCTCCGGCTTCATCATGCTCCTTCAATCTCCTTAGCATCAATTCAAGATGCTTAGAAGATTCCAGAGCCATATCCACATGCTTGTTCAGGGATCGCAGAACTTCCCTTTCGCTTTTACTAAGAAAATCAAGAATCCGCCCAAAGACCATATTAAACACTGTGACATCATTAACAAATAAAAAAAGCATAAAAGAGTTTGTAATAAAGCCCTCCGCTCATAAAGTTGTAGGGTAGCGATGATTCAAACGACCAAAATGACGGTTTTAGACCTTCCTGACAGTTACTATTTAGGAAAACGAATATTCGTTAGGGTAGATTTCAATGTTCCAATAGAGAATGGGGCTGTTGGAGAGGACTATAGAATCAGGAGGGCTCTGAGCACTATAGAATTTCTTTCTGAAAGAAAAGCCAAAGTTATACTCGCTTCTCACCTTGGCAGACCAAAGGGGAAGCCAGACAAGAAATACTCCCTCAAACCTGTTGCTGATAGATTATCCGAAGTTGTCAGGGCTCCAGTCCATTTTGTCGACGATTGTATCGGAGATAAGGTAATCAATGGGATTAAGAGGATGAACAACGGAGATGTTCTGCTATTAGAAAACCTAAGATTTTATGAAGGTGAAGAAGGATGCGATGAAAAGTTCTCTTATTCTCTGGCTTCTTTGGCAGATGTTTATGTTAATGATGCCTTTGGGACATCCCATAGAAAACATGCATCGACATATGGTATGGCACTGCATTTCAAGTACAAACTTTCAGGCTTCCTCGTAGACCAAGAATTAAGATATCTTACAAAGATCAGGGATGAACCAGATAGGCCTTTTACAATCATAGTTGGTGGAGCCAAGATCAAGGACAAACTTGCATCGCTCAGACACCTTATCAACAGAGCAGACAAGGTTCTTGTTGGAGGGGCTGTAGCCTACACATTTCTGGCGTCAAAGGGAGTTTCTATAGGCAATTCGATGGTGGAGCAGGAGGCCATGTCTTGGACTACGGATGTCCTTGCAAATGAAGGGCATAAAATAATCCTGCCAATTGATCATATAGTTTCAACAAGTGATACGGACATAGCGGGGATAAAGCTAGTTTCCGGTGAAATTCCAAATAGATTAAAAGGGTTTGACATAGGAAGGGATACTATAAAGAACTATTCAAAGGAGATTGCTGACAACAAAACAATATTCTGGAACGGCCCCATGGGACTGTTTGAGAGGGAACAGTTCTCGCACGGCACGATTGATATCGCAAAGAGCCTTGCCTTGGCCTATCATAGAGGTGCAACTACGGTTGTTGGAGGAGGAGACACGATAGCAGCGCTAAGGGTCGCAGGGATTTCTGAAAGGGAGGTCAGCCATATCTCTACAGGAGGAGGAGCTTCGCTGGAATATGTCGGAGGAGAAGAACTTCCTGGTGTAGAAGTTCTGACCGACAAGAACGCTAAACTTGTTTAGACTCCTTCCTTAGGAATATAACATCTTCTTTCCATAGGTCTTCTGGGCTATTTTCCTATCGAACCTGCCTTCTGCAACACTTTCAGGGCTCTTCAGAACTTCTTCTATGGTTTTTTACTCAGTTTTCTTTCCTTTACGTTCTCTTCAGCGTGCTCTGTATAGTCGAAATGCATAAGGTTCTCTTTACGCTGCACATATCAAAATAAATCTGTATTATCTACATATTCTAAAGCCGAACAAAAAGATCATCTTTTGAGTTTATATATGTAAGGGGGCCTAGTAGTTATACACAGAAATTAACCAATTACACACATACTAGCAGAACTGTTATTATATATACAAAAAGATTTAAAATGTTAAACGGTAAACAGCCCATCAAAAGTGATATTGTATGGCATCTGATAGAATGAAGAAGTTCCTCGGTCCAAACGGGAAGAGTATTCTTCTTGCATATGATCAAGGATTAGAGCATGGTCCAAGCGCAGACTTTAACGAAAAGAATGTTGACCCCCAATACATCGTCGATATAGGACTGAAGGGTAACTTCAGCGGCCTAGTATTCCAGAAGGGCGTCGCGGAGAAATATTATCCCGGCGGTAAAATTCCGCTTATTATAAAAATTAATGGAAAGAGCAATCTTCCTAAAGGAGAACCAGTTTCAAGGCAAGTCTGCACGGTTGAGGAGGCGATAAGCATAGGAGCCAGCGGCGTAGGATACACGATATACGCAGGAAGCGAGCATGAGTCCATAATGCTTGCAGAGTTTGGAGCCATCGTACGGGATGCCCACAAACACGACATCCCTGCAATAGCTTGGATATACCCCAGAGGAGTAGCAATAAAGAACGACATTGTGCCTGAAATAATTTCATACGCAGCACGAATAGGCTTGGAAATTGGTGCAGATGCAGTAAAGATCAAGTATACAGGAGACCCAAAGACTTTCAACTGGGCAGTGAGGTCTGCAGGTAAGGCTCATGTATTCATGTCCGGAGGACCAAAGACACCGATGGATGAAGACTTTCTCAGACAGGTCAGCGGGGTTATGGAAGCAGGCGCAACTGGACTTGCTGTAGGCAGAAACGTATGGCAACATCCAGAGCCTCTGAAACTTGCTGAGCAGCTGAAAGATGTGGTCTTCCGAGGCAAGAGACTACTGCAAGTACCTGCCAAGTAAGACATTACACACGTGATAAGATGAAGATAGCAGTGCTCACCGGAGGGGGCGACGCCCCTGGTCTGAACGCAGTCATAAGAGCAGTAGTGAAGAATGCTGAAGAGAACGGCCATGAGATTATAGGAATTAGAAGAGGATGGGCAGGTCTGGTAAACCTTGACAGCCTCCCTCTAAAATACGAAGATGTTTGGGATATTGTAGGCAAAGGGGGCACAATGCTCGGCTCCAGCAGGACAAACCCAGTTAAGATGCCCGACGGCGTTAAGAAGGTTTCTGAGAACTTGAAGAAGGTAGCAGAAGGCCTTATTGCAATAGGCGGAGAAGACACGCTTGGGGTTGCAAACGCACTATATAAGGCGGGAGTGAAGGTTGTTGGAGTCCCAAAAACCATCGACAACGACCTTTCAAACACCGATGTAACAATAGGTTTCGATACAGCAGTAAACATTACTGTAGAAGCGATAGACAGGATAAGGACTACTGGTGAATCTCACGACAGAGTTATGATAGTCGAAGTAATGGGCAGACACACTGGTTGGATAGCACTTCATTCAGGCCTTGCTGCAGGAGCCGAGCTTATCCTACTTCCTGAAGAGAAATTTGATCTTGATGTGGTATGCAAGTATATAGCATCATGGAAGAGCAAAGGCAAACGATCCGGCATAGTTGTGGTTGCTGAAGGCGCAGAGATGAAGGAGAGCTCCTACATTACTACGGATGCAAAGACAGATTCGTTCGGACATGTAAGACTAGGTGGCATAGGCCAGTTCCTTGCAGATGAAATTGAGAAGAGGGTAGGTATGGAAACTAGGTCAGTCGTACTCGGACATCTCGCTAGAGGAGGCACACCTTCGGCATTCGACAGGTACTTTGGAACAAGACTGGGATTAGAGGCAGTAGAATTGGTGAAGCAAGGAAAGTGGGGTTATATGCTGAGCTTGCAAGGGACTCGACTAGTATCTATACCGCTAGAATCGGGTGTTTCAAAACTAAAGACAGTTTCACCAGAGATGATAGAGACAGCCAAGGCATTCCAGAAGTAAGCAATTTCAAACTTATTAACAGGCGTCTTTCGGACATGACTTTGCACCACAGTACCATAATGAAGCTCATTTACCTCTTCAATCAAGGCAACGGAAAGGACAAGAAGCTGCTGGGAGGCAAAGGCGCAGGTCTCTGCGAAATGACCCAGTTAGGCCTGCCAGTACCAGCTGGTTTTGTAATTACCACTGAGGCTTGCAGATTATTCTTCGAAGGGGGCAACAAACTACCTGACGGTTTAATGAATGATGTCAAAGCTTCAATTACGAAACTTGAAAATCTAACCAGTAAGGAGTTTGGCGGCCCCTCTAACCCTCTTCTTGTTTCCGTAAGGTCAGGTTCAGCAGTTTCGATGCCTGGTATGATGGATACTATTCTAAATCTAGGCTTGAACGATATCACTGTAAAAGGCCTTGCAAACCTGACAAAGAACGAGAGATTTGCTTACGACGCTTATAGAAGATTTGTCCAACTATTTGGTAAGATCGTTCTGGGAGTTGACGAAGCGAAGTTTGCAAAGGTACTTGAAGATGTGAAGAAAAGAAACAAGATAACATACGATAGCGAGATTAGCGCGAGCAATCTCAAAGAACTTGTAGTCGAATTTAAGAATATTGTAAAAACCTCAACTGGTAAACCCTTCCCCGATGACCCATGGCTACAATTGGAGAACGCTATCATAGCGGTCTTCAACAGCTGGAACGGTAAAAGAGCAAAAGACTACAGGAGAGAGTTCAAGATTACTGCAGATATCGCAAATGGCACAGCAGTAAACATAGTTGCAATGGTCTTCGGCAACATGGGCGTCGACAGCGGTACAGGAGTAGTATTTACACGCGATCCTGGCACAGGCGAGAAGAAACTGTACGGCGATTACCTACCTAACGCTCAGGGCGAAGATGTCGTTGCAGGTATACGTACTCCCATGCCTATTGATGAATTGCAAAAACAAAACCCGACCGTGTACAAGCAGTTGGTAGATATTGCTGAGAGACTAGAGAAACATTTCAAAGAGCCACAGGATATTGAATTTACTGTAGAACGCAATAAGCTCTTCATGTTACAGACAAGAAACGCCAAGATGAATTCTGCAGCACAAGTGAAGACATCCGTTAACATGGTTCGTGAAGGTTTGATCACAAAAGAGGTGGCAATACTCAGAGTTTCTCCAGAGCAACTCGAGCAGTTGTTACACAAGAGGGTTGATTCGAAAGCGACAGCAAAACCGTTTGCAACGGGGATCCCGGCATCACCCGGAGTCGCTACAGGTAAAGTGATTCTGGATGCTAACCGTGCTGAGATGGAAGGTACTACTGGTAACAAGGTAATTCTTGTAAGAGAAGAGACAAAACCCGACGACATCCATGGATTCTTTGCTTCTCAAGGAATACTTACCAGCAGAGGTGGCAAGACAAGCCATGCGGCTGTCGTAGCAAGGGGTATGGGCAAACCATGTGTCTGCGGAGCGTCTTTGTTGCATATAGATTACGCTAGAAAGAAGATAGTAGTTGGGGATACAACAATTAGAGAAGGCGACTTAATCACAATTGATGGAACCAACGGAAACGTATACAGTGGAATCGTGCCTACAGTAGATCCTGAAATGAGTGGGGAGCTGACAGAACTTCTCTTTTGGGCTGACAGTTTCAGGAAACTAGGAGTAAGAGCAAATGTAGACGACCCAGATTCCGCAGCCGCTGCAAGGTCGCTTGGCGCTGAGGGTATAGGGTTGTGCAGGACTGAACGCATGTTCAACGCATCGGACAGGCTCCCCGTAATGGTTCAGATGGTAATGTCAGAGGACGAGAAGAGTCGTAAAGAGTACCTAACCAAACTCAAACCATTACAGAAGCAAGATTTCAAGGGAATTCTGCAAGTAATGGACGGTTTGACCGTTACAATAAGACTTCTAGATCCTCCGTTACATGAATTCCTTCCAACAATAGAAGCCGTAGTTTCAGATCTTCAATCATTGAAAAGAACTGAGGCGTATAAGGAAGAAATCAAAGCAAAGGAGATGATGTTTGAAAAGGTCAAAAGACTGACAGAAATTAATCCCATGCTCGGTCACAGAGGGGTAAGACTAGGGATCACTTACCCAGAAATATATGAAATGCAAGTAGCAGCACTCTGTGAAGCTACAGTTGAACTGATAAAAGAAGGTATGAATCCGAAGGCTCAGATCATGGTTCCCCAAGTGGCATCAGAAAAGGAGCTAAAATTCGTCAAAGATATTGTGCAGAAGACAAAAGCAACCGTAGAGAAGCAGTACAACACCAAACTTCCGATAAAATTCGGGACAATGATAGAAGTTGTTAGAGGTTGTTTGGTTGCTGACAAAATAGCTGAGATCGCAGAGTTCTTCAGTTTCGGAACCAATGATTTAACACAGGGAACGTTCAGTTTCAGCAGAGAGGATTCAGAAAATAAATTCCTACCATATTATATGAAAATGGGCATAATTTCAGATAATCCATTCCAGAGCCTTGACAAAGATGGCGTTGCAAAGCTGATGCAGATAGCGGTGGAGGAGGGTAAAGCCACGAACCCAAAGATTGAGATCGGAATATGCGGAGAACACGGAGGAGACCCATATTCCATAAGACTCTGCTCTGACCTTGGCCTAGATTATGTAAGCTGTTCAACCTATAGGATACCTATAGCAAGGCTTGCTGCTGCACAAGCATCTATAATGGCCAGATAAGGTAAAGTTTTATCAAAAGAGCATTCTTACATAACCATGTCAATAGGGAAAACCATAGATCCATTAAAGGCCTCTAAAATCGGCTTCTCGTTTCTTTTAATGCGAGAAGAGAGGAAACTCATCAAGACGTATTATGACAAAGAAGGCCACGAAACATACAACGTTTCGATAATAACAGACAAAGCTAATAGAATAAGTGCTATCGCCACTTACAAAATTGTCCAAACTGGAGCACAGGGTGCAACAGCTAGGAGAATTGAGCAGGGACCACCTTTAGTCGCTTTGGAGATACGAAAGGATTTACAGTATATAACCGAAGGATAGATTACTTCAGGTCATATTTTTCCTTGAGTTCCTTAACCTTTGCTACAAGTTTGTCCCATTCCCACTTTGCAACACTCATTCTACATAAATCAACCTTCCAAGATTCCTTCCTTAACTGCCATCTATAGAGCCTCAAATCTTTGCCGAAATTTCCCTCCACAACAACAAGAGCAACTATCAAATTACTACTCCTGTAAATATCATAACCCTCAAGAACCTTGAACGATTCGGAAACTGGGTATTGAACACTCATGTTTAATCTCCTGTAGGGAATAGATTTAAGCCTTAGACTCGATTATCTTGCTGGCTAGCTTTCTAATATTGTCTACAGCTTTGATCATATCTGTCTGATACAGTATTCCAGCACCAGAGATCACAACATCCACCCCTGATTCTATTACAAGAGGAGCAGTTTCCAGATTAACTCCTCCATCAACTGCAAGCTCACATTTGTAACCATGTCTGTCTATCAACTGCCTTGCTTCCTTCATTTTTGCAAGAGGGCCGGGAATGAACTTCTGTCCAGTCTTTCCGGGTACTACGGTCATTATCAAAATTCTATCGATCTCAGCAACATAGTCAACAACTGCAGAAAGCGGGGTATCAGGGTTTACTGCGAGCCCTACCAATTTACCGTTCTTCTTTACAACATCTATGAAATGCCTTGGGTTGACAGCCTCAACGTGAGCAGTGAACATGTCCCCTCCAGCGTTCATGTATTCTTTGAGTTTTTCAACTGGATATTTTGTCATAAGATGCACATCCATAGGAAAGTCAGAAGCAGCATTAATTCTTGCCAAATCTTGGGACGGAAAGGCAAAAGTCCCAGTAAATGTTCCGTCAAGCATGTCTATATGAAACCATTCCACGCCAGCCTTTTCGAGAACCTTAACATCATCAACATATTTCTCAGGTTTTGACGCCAACAATGAAGGAGCAATCTTAATCTTTCTCATACTTACGCCTGATCGCTGCATACCTGCTTCGTTTCATATATTTACTATCATCCTGCTTATAAACGATTATTCCTTCTCGAAATAACACAACAAATACTTCCCAACTGCCATGACGCTCTTGTTAACAGTACATACGAATCTAATACAAGCCTTAATAAAACAAATGTTCGAATCGTCCTTATGGAGCTTAGAAAGTTGCAGAGAGCAGGATACTCCACACTAGTAGTTTCGCTACCCAGAACTTGGATACGACAATCTGGGTTGAAACATGGAGATATGATTTCAATAAAAGACGCTGTGGACGGCAGTCTAACGCTTTATCCTCGCATAATGAAAGAGGAAACAAAACTAACAGCAATAATAGTTAATGCGGATCAATGCAGAAGTGAGGGCCTGCTATCCAGAATAATTACCGGCGCTTATATAGCTGGCTACGATCTAGTTAAAGTAGTTTCCAGCAAAGACTTGACTGAAGAGCGCCTTGCAGAAATTCGATCAGCAACAGAAAGACTAACCGGTGTAGGCATAGTAGAGAGAAGCCTCAGACATGTTACAATCCACAGCTTGCTTGAACCTAGGAAATTCCCAGTTGGATTTCTGCTAAGAAAACTAACAACTCTTGTACTCTCAATGGAGAACCTAGTAATCCGATCATTCGAAACTATGACACCCAAATCTCTGAATGAGGCGTTCAGCATGGAAGACGAAATAGACAAAATGTATTGGCTGATCGTCAGGCAATTAGTTCTAGCTGTAAAGAATAAAGAAATAGGCAGAGAAATAGGAATAGAGGCTCAGACGCATGTTTTGGGTAATAGAACCGTTGCAAATGCTTTAGAGCATATAGGTGATGCACTCTATCTAGTTGCAAAAGAGCTACAGGAAGTCTTCAAGCATAATCCGAGCAAGATTAAACCAATAGCTCATCAAATTGCCGAATATACTAAATTAGTCCAAAGTATAACAGAAACGGCTACCAATGCACTTTTCTCAGAAAATCTAAAGCTCTCCAACGATGTAATTGGAATGGAGGAAGAAGCGAATGTACACGGCAAGAAACTTCTTGAGCAATTTTCACTTCAGATGGAAAAACCTACAAACAAGTCAAAAACTGCGAGCGAAATTGAAGTTAACTTTAGGTCACGAACGGTACTATCCTTACTTACAGGGATAGCAAATCATGCACGTAGCATAGCAGAGGTTACCATAAACAGAACTTTAGAACATGAAAACCCTATCTGCAAGATTGAACAGATACCACTTACCGGTCTTTGACCTTTTCATAACACGACTTGCAGTATGGCAAGCCATCCAAATAACATGTAGTCTGTTCATCATAACAGCGCAGTTGAACCTTACATCTGGCACACTGGGTCCACGCTTCGCTATATTGTTTCGGAAACCTGTCCTCTCTCGGAAACTTCTGTTGCACTGCCATTCGTAGAAGCTTTGTATGATTAGAATATGTACTTTGCCACGACAAGCTAACTGATAGCAATGATAACATCTCCTACATGCAAAAATTTTTCTCTTGTTTCAACTTAAAACAGCAAATGATTTTCAGACTAAAGGAAACTATACGCGAATATTGTAAGCGCAACCGAGATTCCAAACACCATTACCCAGACGCGTTTATTCCAGACGAAGACCTTCCTTCCATCTAATATTCCGAACGGAATTAGGTTAAAAACAGCCAAAAAACCATTTATTGCTGACGTGCTAACGATAATCAGTTTCAGAACAGCAATATTTGAAAAGAATGGAACTTCATTTGGTATACTAATCGAAATTATTGCCATCAGAATACCAAGCATAATGTTGGTAACTGGCCCTGCTACAGCAACTCTTCCAAATACCGACTCATTTGCATAACCCGAGATTGTAACTGCGCCGGGAGCGATTATCTTGAACGGAGAAAATATGCTGAATACCGTCAGTATAGCACCAAACGATGTCATTCTGAACTCAGCCCAAAGACCGTTCCTCTGCGCAGTGAATTTATGCGACAATTCATGAAGCAAAAACGATATTGCGAAGAGTCCTGCAGACAGAACTATAGCCCAGATAGGAAACGACGCAAACCTAAAACTCGGAGATACTATCGAAAGCCCTACTAGCAACACTAAAACAGCCGAAGCAGAAAGATGTTTGGTTTCTTCAGTTCCTAACCATGACGAAAAAGACCTTCTTGACCTAGCGTATGTGTAAGAATACTGCAATGGCTTTCTTGGAGGAGGAGATTCAGCAGGTCTTTTGGCTCGCCAGAGTTCAGAACACTGATGATTTTCAGGTAGCCTATGATCAACGCAGAAATATTTCCTGCAGTAGGCGCAGTTAAATGGTAAAGTTTCCTCTGCAAGACAACACTCGCACTGCATTATAATCAGCTAAAATAACTTCATTTTAAAGCTTCAATAGTTGAGTTGGTAAAATACCCATCAAGACTCTTTTTGAATATGTGGTTGACCTGAGCAACAGTTTTTTTTGCTTCTCTCATCCTCTTCTTAACTATCCAGAAGTACGCTTCATCCTTTGTCCCCTTGGTCATAAAAGCAACTACCCTCCCGGGAGCCTTTCTTCCAGTCCTCCCTCTCCTCTGCACGAATCTTACAGCGCTGGAAACGTTGTCGTAAAACACTACAAGGTTGCACTCCGCAACATCCAGCCCCTCTTCACCAACTTGAGTAGCTATCAATATGTTGAACTTTCCTTTCTTCAAATCATCTAAAGCCTGGACCTGCTCGTACTGCGACTGCCCAGAATCACCACTCTTTCCTATAAGATAGCCAACCCTTAATCCAGATTCGCTCAACCTCTGGAACAACTCTTCAACGGAATCCCTATAGCCTGTAAACACGATTGCCTTTTCGTTCTCTTGAAGCGGTTCGAGAACCTCTTTGAGTTTCCTGATCTTCAGGTGCTCCTCGCCAATCAATCTGGCACCCTTAGCTATCTCGTAAGCCTCCTTTATGAATTCGTTATTCATGAGCTTCTTAAGACCTATAACTCTCTCTCGCAAAGAAAGTCTCTCAAAGAATTTGATGAAGGCTGAAATGCCCTGAGTTTCAACCAAGTCAATAGCGTGAACCAGCCTTATTGCAGTGTATAATGGAGACCTTAGTTCATATCTACCATGGGTTTCTATTTCCCTTCTTGCCTCCAAGAGCGTTTTTAAGCTGACTTTGTCGAAGAACTTGACATTTAATCCTCCCTGCTTTAGCTGATCTACATAGGTTCCTAACCCCTTTCTCAGCAAACCAAGTATCTGTTTTATCGGTTCAGAAAGCTCAACTTCGATCCAGTCTATCTTCGTTTCCTGCACATACGACTTTACATCTACACTCTCATGATCCCTGAATTCGATATTCTGAATTCTTAATGTCCGGAGTATTACAAAGACCTTATTTCTGTCTGAAGGAAGAGACGCAGTCATTCCGATAACTCTGGCATCGGGATTGGTATTAGTGAATTCCTCCGCTATATCACAATAGGCATAATCTCCAACAGCTCTATGCGCCTCATCAAAGACTATCAGCGAAACACTTTCCAGATTCACGAGTCCTCTTTTCACATCGCCGCGCATTATCTGAGGAGTTGCACAAACGACCTTCTTAGCCCATTTTTCTTCTCTTTCCCAGTTAGGGTCTTGTCCTGTAATAACGGCAATATTATTAGAATCTACATTCAAGTTCTTCAAAAGAAACTCATAGTGTTGGTGCACAAGAACCCTTGTAGGCGCTAGTATGACACATCTCTTTTTGGGATATTTTTGCAATTGATTTGCTATTACAAGTAGAGACACTGCAGTCTTGCCTAGACCTGTAGGTAGGACGACCATAGAATTAACCGCAGAACACTTACTTGCTATCTCGATCTGATATTCCCGTCTTTCCAGTGACTGCTGCTTAACTAGTGGGTGTTCTACGTAACTCAAGTGCAATATTCATTCTAGATTTCCAAATAAATGTATATCATGTTACCTAAAAGGATGACCATCCGCAGCCCTGCCGTAAATATAGTCAGCAATATCTCTAGGATTTAGTGCTAGTTCTATACCCTCGACATCTCTTAATCTGTAAAGTTTGTTATACATCTGCTCAACCACCTTCCTCCTCTTAACCTCCCTAGAAAATGCCTCTAAATCCCACAGATCATGAGAATGTTTTAGGAAATCGCCTATCTGAGCTTTCTTGTCCATCACAACCCTTCTTCAATTTACCAAGTAATATTTTTCACTAGTATTTTTTCCATACAAACTATGGTAAACTGGATACAAAGGTTCAAGCACTTAGCAATCGACGTATTTGGTGAAGAATTCAAGTATGATTTTGATGAATTCAGTTTGATACTTAGCAGTATCGAAAAGACTGCGAACGGATGTCTAATATACGGAAAATTCCATGTATATTCGTTGGGAAGATACCGCTTTATATTGCGATTTGAAGGAGAAAAACATACACTAGCAATCAAAAAGATGTTTCTGCCTGATGATAAACGCGAACATGATTAAATTCTGGCTAAATGGAATTCTATCATATCTTCAATAGTCTTTTCGAATGGAATCTTCGGTTCCCAACCCAGCACTTTTTTTGACTTCGAATAATCACCTATCAGAATTGGCAAATCTGTTGGCCTGAGTCTCGCTCGGTCTACTTTAACAGGTAATTTTTTCTTCAACCCCTTTTTTATTGCAACTTTTGTAGCAAGCATTATCAATTGAGCAACACTCATACCTTTACCACTGCACAAATTGTAAACTTCTCCAGACATCCCTTCCTCAACACAAAGCAAGTACCCCCTCACAATATCTCTAACATCACTGAAATCTCTAATCGCATCCAAGTTCCCAAGCATGATCTCTTTCCTTAAACCCTTCATACCCTCTACGATCTGTCGCGTAACCTCACTTGTGACGAATTCCCTGCCTCTTCTAGGTCCTGTATGATTGAAAGCTCTGGTAACATGGACATTCATCTTGTAGCATGAAACATACGTTCTGCAAACATCCTCTGCAAGCCTCTTCGATGAACCATAAGGAGAAGTGCCTACAGTTCTTAACGGATTTGACTCTTTGATGGGAATTTCTGAAACCACCTTACCTTTGGAATCGAATTTTGGAGCTGGCAAGATAACTCCGTATCGCTTCAACATTTTTTGGTAGTGCACATCATCAACAATAACAAGGCCATATTCTTCACTGCTACCTGCAAAGAGCATCTTAATGTCCCTGTTAACAGCTCTTAACGCTTCAAGCACGTTGATTGTCCCAAGTAGATTTGTGGTATAAGTTTCAACCGGAGACGCAAAACTATGCGGTACGAAAGACTGTGCAGCAAGATGATATACAACATCCGCCTCAGATAGCCTTAACGCATTCATAATCGAGCCGACATCATGCAAATCACCCCTTATCAGCTCAATTTTATCACTCTCCAAAAGGTGTTCAATATTTGTAAGGTTAGGATTTGATTGCCTCCTTACCAATCCATAAACCCTAGCACCAAATTTTCTCGATGTTAATATTTCGGAAAGCCACGAACCTACAAATCCAGTTATTCCTGTTATCAAGACACGTTTACCCTCCCAGAATTTACTATTCGGTTCTCTCATTTAATTTCACGAAAGCCTACCATCGTGGGTTCATGAAGCCCTAATAAATGCATAATAATAGATTTTTGCCTAAAGCACGGTAATAACGGCATAAAATTTAAAACCTCTATTGTATTTTAGATACTAACAAAAAGTGATTAAGAATGTCTGCATCAGGTGGTCAACCAATTCTCATTCTTAGGGAAGGCTCTAGTGAGACAAAAGGAAGAGAGGCACAGAGAAACAATGTCATAGCTGCAAGGCTGATTTCTGAAATTGTAAGAACATCATTGGGTCCCAGAGGCATGGATAAAATGCTTGTCGATAGTCTCGGCGACGTCACTATAACTAATGATGGAGCAACAATGCTAAAGGAAATAGATGTTCAGCATCCAGCAGCTAAAATGATGGTCGAGATTGCAAAGACGACGGACAATGAAGTCGGTGATGGAACAACGTCAGCCGTAGTGCTTGCGGGAGCACTACTCGAGAAGGCTCAAGAGTTAATTGACAAAGACGTCCATCCTACAATAGTAGTCGATGGATATGGCAAGGCTTCTGAGAGAGCTCTTGAAGTTCTGAAGAACATTGCAATTAAAATAGATCCAACTGACAAACAGGCAGTCGCTAAAGTTGCCACCACCAGCATGATGACAAAGCTTGTCTCTGATGAAGCCGGTGACCTTGCCAAATTAGTAGTCGATGCAATCTCAATGATTGCTGAAAGGAGTGATGGAAACTACAAGGTCGACATCGACAACGTAAAGGTAGAAAAGAAGCCCGGCGGCTCTCTTGCAGATACAAAACTCATCAAAGGCATCGTGCTCGACAAGGAAGTCGTCCATTCTGGTATGCCAAAGGTTGTTAAGAGTGCTAAGATAGCCCTAGTCAATAGCGCCCTAGAAATCGAAAAGACAGAATTCAGTGCAGAAATAAGGATTAACGATCCATTACAAATGAAGCAATTCCTAGAAGAAGAGAATAGGATCCTCAAGGCGATGGTGGACAAAATAGAAAGCATCGGCGCAACAGCTCTGCTTTGCCAGAAGGGTATAGATGATGTTGCGCAGCACTTTTTAGCAAAAGCAGGGATCCTTACAGTTAGAAGGGTCAAGGAGAGCGACATGACCAAACTAGTAAAGGCAACAGGAGCAAGAATAGTCACAAACTTGGAAGACCTGACTAAGGGCGATCTTGGTTCAGCAGAGCTAGTTGAGGAAAGGAAGGTGGAAGAGGACAAATGGGTCTTTGTGGAGGGATGTAAGAATCCCAAAGCTGTTACCATTCTGATTAGAGGAGGGTCGCAGAGAGTCGTAGACGAAGCAGAGAGGTCTATGCATGATGCAATTATGGTGACTAAAGATGTTTTTGAATACCCATATATCCTTGCAGGAGGAGGTGCCCCTGAATCTGAGGTTGCGCATCAACTGAGAGAGTGGTCTAACAAGCTCAGCGGAAGGGAACAACTTGCGGCTCAGAAGTTTGCTGATGCTATAGAAACAATACCTCTGACCCTTGCAGAGAATGCAGGTATGGACACAATAGACACTCAAGTGGAACTGAGGGCTAAACACGCAGACGGAAAGAAGTGGTATGGTGTTGACGCCCTTGCAGGAGTCGTAGGAGACCTACAGGCAAAGAACGTTCTGGAACCCTTGAAGGTCAAGGAGCAGATAGTAAAGTCGGCAGTAGAAGCAACCAGCATGTTGCTAAGGATCGATGATATGATAGCTTCAGGCAAGAGTAAAGCTCCACCAATGCCTCCAGGCGGTGGAGGCATGGGCGGAATGGGTGGAATGGGTGGTGGGGAGTTCTAACTCCACAGTCCAAAAGAACACAGAACTTGCCTAATTGGAGACTACATCTCCATTTTTTTATTCTTTAGATTAGTTGATAAACAAGCCTCAGTTTCTATCGGGCAATGGCCGAGGCACCTTGGCTCAGATTCTACCCACCTAATCTCCAGCATTCTTTAGAATACCCTAAAATCCCAATTGCTGAACTGCTCAGGAGCTCAGCAAAAAAACATCCTGATAATACGGCCTTGATATTTCTCGATAGCCGAATAAGCTACAAACAACTAGATTCTATGGTAGACGCATTTGCCGTTTCCCTACATGAACTAGGCGTCAAGGAAGGAAGCAGAGTCGGTATATTCCTTCCGAACTTTCCCCATTTCGTCGTTTCATATTTTGCAGCTTTAAGGCTCGGAGCCACGGTTGTCCCATGTAACCCTCTCTACAAGGAGAAGGAACTTGAGTATCAACTTAATGATGCGGGAACAGAGGTACTCATAGCCTCCAACGATAAAATCGGGGATAACGAACTCTTTTCCACCATAGTGAAGATCAGAGATAGAGTCAATGTTAAACACATCATAATCTGCAGTCTTACCGATTTCCTATCATCAATAAAGAAAGCTTTAGCTCCTCTAAAGAAGATCAGGAAAATTGCTTATCCAAACACAATTAATTTCATGGGCATGATAGATGGAGGAAAGCCTCCACATGTAGAAATTGACCCTATAAATGATGTCGCAGTCTTGCAGTATACCGGTGGCACTACAGGAATGTCAAAAGGGACCATGCTATCTCACTATAACCTTGTCAGCAACGCGATAATGGTCTCGAAATGGCTCCCGATGAGAGAGGCGAACGAGATCAACCTCGCCGTAATACCATTTTTCCACATTTATGGTCTTACAGTGAGCCTAAACGCACCAATCCTTAGCGCAACAACGATAATTCTTCATGCAAAGTTTGATGTTAAGCATGTTTTAGAGACGTTGGAGAAGGAGAAAGTTACTGTATTCTGCGGTGTCCCTCCAATGTATATGGCTTGCATTAATCATCCAGAAGTTTCAAGATACAGGTTCAATACATTAAGAGGATGCATATCAGGAGCTGCGGCACTACCGCTTTCAGTTAGGAAGAAGTTCAACGAACTTACATCGGCAAACCTTGTGGAGGGTTATGGTTTGACGGAAGCCTCGCCCGTGACCCACTGCAACCCACTACACAAAAATGCAACTGTAAAAGAAGGCTCGATAGGGATACCTTTGCCTGACACCTATGCGAAGATAGTTGATGCTGGAAACATGAAAAAAGAACTTTCTCCTAACGAAACAGGTGAACTATGTATCAAAGGTCCACAAGTGATGCTGGGATATTGGAACAAACCCGATGAAACTGCAATGGTGCTTAAAGATGGTTGGTTACTTACAGGTGATATCGCGAAGATGGACATTGATGGATACTTCTACATAGTCGACAGAAAGAAGGACATGATTAATGTATCCGGCTTCAAAGTATGGCCCAGAGAAGTTGAAGAAGTTCTATATCAACATCAAGCGGTAAAGGAAGCTGCAGTGATAGGAGCTCCAGACGAATACAGAGGAGAAAGTGTCAAGGCCTATGTTGTTTTGAAAGACGGTTTCGACGATAAGATTTCTGAGGGCGAAATAACAAAGTTCTGCAAGGAGAAGTTAGCATCGTTTAAAACTCCGAAAACGATTGAATTCAGAAAGGAACTTCCAAAATCGATAATTGGCAAAGTTCTCAGAAGACATCTTAGAGAGGAAACTGCAAAACACTCGCTTAAATAATGCAAAACGTTTCTATTTCATAAGTGCAAAAAATTATCTACATAGCCGTCGTTGTCCTGCTAGGCGTTACATTACTAGCATATTCTCTCTATATCCAACAGCCGCAAATCATTCAGAATTCTTCAAGGTTTGAGTATCACTGCCACGAAGTCTCAAACAAGTATGTTTACTGTCATTCACACCCAGATAATGCTCATAGCATTTTAAATTACACTAGAGAACCGCAAGTTGAGTATGACGTACAAATATTTCGCAAGGCACCACAACTAAAGGTGGTTGGGCATATGCCATTTGATTTCGATGGCGATGGTATAGCAGATCCTGGACCCAGATCCATTACAGATGTTTGGGCATTTAGAAACTTTGCCTATGTAGGAACTTATGACAAGCCAACATGCTCTGCTTTTGGTGTCAGAATAGTCGACATATCAGACCCTTCTAATCCGTTGTATGTAACAAATATACCTTCATCACCAAACACACGTACTAATGCCATCAAGGTTTCTCATATCATGACTCCGTATTATGAAGGTGACATTCTTATTCACTCTAACGAGCCATGCGTCACAGCATACAATAAAGGGAGAGGCGGAATTGAGGTTTATGATGTAAGCAATCCAAGAAATCCAATTCACCTTAGCAGTTTCTATAGTCCTCCAATACACAACCTCTTCATGTACCAGCAAGGCAACAGAGCTTATGTGCTTTTGGCAGACGTAGGTTCGTCTAATTTGCGAATTGTAAACATAACAGACCCAAGAAACCCCGTTGAAGTCGTTTCCGTAGGATCGCGAGAATTAAAGATAAAGAGTAGCCTTTTGGGAAGCTATCAAGCAGTTTATGTACATGACGTGTGGGCTAGGGTTTTCCAAACAAATCATACAAATCCTTACTATGCAGACAAGGTCATAGCATATCTATCATACTGGGACGCAGGTCTAGTTATACTTGACATAACAACCCCATCTTCTCCAAAAGTACTTGGGCAGAGCTACTATGCTGATCCAGACCCTCTTAATGGGAGATACCCTGAAGGAAATTCGCATTCAGCAGTTCCGAATGATAAGGGGGATATTGTATTGATGGGAGACGAGGATCTGTCTCCATTTACCCTGATGCTTACGATCGAGGACGGCCCATACAAAAACAGAGAGTATCAGGCTCTTGGCGCTTTAGATGTGCCAATAGCTTGGTATATCGATCATATTCACATTGTACCTGTGGTTAACAAAACAATTACCGGTTTGACATATTACCTAAATTCTGCATGTACAGCTGATAAGATAAGATCCGCCCCTTCAAACATGGCAATAGCTCTGCTTGATTGGGGAGAATGTAGCATAGAAACAAAAGCAAAGAATGCGGGATATACGGGGTACAGCGCAGTAGTAATTTTTACCGATGATGAAATACCTATAGATAAAACAATACAAAAACAACTAAGCATCCCAACATTTTTCGTAAAGAAATCCACAGGCTTGGCAATAAAAGAGCATGAGGGTACCAGAATCAGAATAGGTATAATGTTTGACGGCTGGGGCTACCTTCGAGTCCTTAATGTTTCAAATCCTAACAATATCAGAGAAGTCGGCCATTTTGCCGTAACTAATGCACTTGTTAATCCTCCTCCAATAGGCAATCATACAATACACAACATAGCAATAGACGGCGACATAGCCTTCATCTCTTGGTACGCTGATGGAATAAGGGCCGTAAATATTTCAAATCCAAAGGAACCTAAGGATATCGCTTCTTTTAAGGCCCCAACAATTTTTGATGATAAGGGAAAATTGATTGCACATACAGACTTCTGGGGTGTCTATTTATATATGATAAATGGAGAAAAATATATACTTGCAAGCGATAGAAACTTCGGCCTATACATTCTAAAACTTGAATTATAGCATAGAAAATGCTACCACATCCTCCATGTTTTAAACTCAAAAAGCTACAACAAAATGGGCATCTTGCAAATGACTGGGGGAGCCCCCGTATATAAAACTGGAAATTATCTAATATATTCTCGGGCACTTTGTCCTTCGGGCTTCAAATCGTGTTTTGATGAGAGTATGTCGTTTAGTTCGATTGTTGAGTAATCCAGAGCAACATTGAGTATCTTTTCGAGCATTTTGAGTATAGCCATTGCGGCCTTCTTGTCGGCTCCAAATCCAGAAGTTTCTCCATACAATCCAACACTATCCATGCCATACCTTTTTGCAAAACCGAAGAGCAAACCATTCATCCCTGTAATCGCACCTTCATTATAGTTTTGCTCGCTTCCCAGCCGAATACCATCGCTAACCTGTACTCTGTATATCTCAGCTGCTTTAAACGCATTATTATTAGTGAATACACAATTTGAATTATAAAAATATTATCTAAAATCTAGATTACACTAATTCTGTTAATTAGTGCAACTACCTGTTAAGCTGTGACTTTTCAAAGGCAGACTCGAGAACCATGCCAAGCCTGTCAGCGATCTTCCTCTTCTCTCTTAGTTCATCTATAGCTTTCTCTTGTTCGAGTTTGTACAAATTGGCAGCAGCATTTCTCGGATGCAAAGGTATTACCTTTGAAGAACTAGAGGGGTCTTTGATTATGACACCTTTACTGATAAGTGATTCAACTGCTGATTTGCCCTTGATCTTAAATCTGGACAACATATCGTCTACATTACTACTCCCATTTTGCACCAAGTAAACGTAAATTTTTGCTTCGCCTTCATTTAGCCCAAGAAATTTTAGATGATCCACAAGTTCTGATTCTTTTCTCAAGCGGAAGACCTGCTATAAGACTTCGAGTCGTTCCAGAGGTACTGGAAATAATTTGCTGAAAAATTGGCCAGCGAAGGATGATCAGCCCAAATAGCAACGGCTGAAGATGGCTCATCTGCTCCAAGCAGTATCAATACTTCCCTTGAATCGCTTATTACACCACCTGCGAACATTTGACTTCTTACACGTACTTCGCCCCACTTGGAGATGTTTTTCATATGGTTTTCACCAGCGTTCTCAGTACACATGACCATAATTCTTACACCTTTACTCTTCAACGCGATCATTAAAGGCAGTGCAAGATCAACAACGGCATCAAGAACTAGAGGAGTTGCAACCATCAAGTCTGTAGTGCATGATTCGAGCATTTCTTTAAGTTTGGTTAGAATATTAAACTGGCCTCTTACTATCCATATGTCCGGGCGCTCTTTGCTTCCCCTCTTGTCAAATAGAGGGGATAATTCGGAAATTACTTGCGTCTCATTTTTCTTCCTGTTAGAATCAAACCTCATCCTCATAGTTTCAAGAGATGTTGACGGTGGTTTTGGATAGAACTTGCTCGGCCGGCTATGATCTGTCTCTATCCAGCCTTTTTTTTCTAAACTGCCCAAAACATCATAAATCTTCGAATAAGGGACATTAGACTGCTTACTTATGTTTATGGCAGTCATAGGTCCGTATTGTACTAGAACTGAGTAGGCCTTTATTTCATAGCTCGTCAAACCTAGCTCCAGCATAGCGCGTTCAGTCTTCTCACTTACTACCATAACACACTTTTCCCCTTCGGAAGCGTTTGAAATGCTTATTAATTAACGTCTGGTATTCGCACCACCAACAGTGGTAATTATGGCCCAGATTATTCAGATCGATAAGCCTATTGAAACTAGCAAGAATAAGAATTTCATCAGGCAGACTCAAAGCGTATGTCCTGATTGCCTGAAGATACTCCCAGCTAACGTCTTTGAAAGGGACGGCAAGGTCTTCATGAGTAAGGTATGCCCAACTCATGGAGAAACTGAAGAGCTATATTTCGGCTCTTATGAAATGTACAAGAAGTTCAGCACCTATTGGCTGGACGGCAAGGGCACACATGCACCAAATGTTCCAATAGAGAAATGTGCTTGCCCGACAAACTGCGGATTGTGTTCTAATCATCTTTCTCATACAGGTCTCGGTAATATGATTATTACGAACAGGTGTGATTTGACATGCTGGTACTGCTTCTTCTATGTAAAGAAAGGCCTTGAGGGTGCCTACGTGTATGAGCCAACGATGGAACAGATGACCGCTATGGTCAGGACATTGAGGGCTCAGAGGCCAGTTCCAGGTAATTCATTACAGATTACGGGAGGAGAACCAACGCTAAGGGATGACCTGCCTGAAATTGTAAGGATGATAAAGCAGGAAGGAATTAACCACGTCCAGCTCAACACAAACGGAATCAACATCGCACTCAATAATGAGCTTGCGGCAAAGCTACGCGAGTCTGGAGTAAGTAACCTGTATCTTAGTTTTGACGGTGTAACACCAAAGACAAATCCGAAGAACCATTGGGAAGCACCCCACACAATCGAAAACTGCAGGAAGGCTCATCTAGGAGTCGTCCTTGTTCCTACTGTCATCAAGAGCATAAACGACCATGAGCTTGGAGACATTCTCAGGTTTGCACAGTCTAATATCGACACAGTCAGAGCAATAAGCTATCAACCAGTTTCTCTGACAGGGAGAATGTCAAAGAAGGAAAGGGAGAAGTACAGAATTACGATTCCAGACTGCATTGAAAGAATAGAAGAGCAGACAAACGGTGAGGTCACAAAGGAAGACTGGTTCCCTGTTCCAAGCTGTTCACCAGTGACACATTTTGTGGAAGCGTTCACAAAGAAACCTCAATATGAGCTATCAATACACTTTGCATGTGGTGCAGGAACCTATGTCTTTGTAGATAACGAAACTAAGAAGCTTATCCCGATTACAAAGTTCGTAGACATCAAAGGCTTGCTCGAATTCCTTGAGGAGAAGACGGAGGAGCTGGAGTCTGGCGCAAACAGGTATCTGATAGCTGCAAAATTCCTCACAAAGATCAACAGTTTCGTGAACAAGGAGAAGCAACCAAAGGGCCTTAGCCTCGCAAAGCTTCTAACTGCAGCCTTATTGAAACATGACTACTCGTCAGTTGGACAATTCCATCTGAATAGCATGTTCCTTGGAATGATGCACTTCCAAGACAAGTACAATCAGGATGAGGAAAGACTGCAGAGATGCGACATACATTATGTAACTCCTGACATGAGAATCATTCCATTCTGTTCGTTCAATGTTATACCTGAGTGGTATCGGGACAGGATTCAGCAGAAATACGGAATTCCAATAGAGGAATGGGAGCAGAGGACAGGAGAGAAACTGGAACAGAGGCTCTACAGAGGAACATTGAGGAGAAACATACAGAAGCACGAGATGAACCAGATGGCTTGCGCAACACAAGCAGCCCATATAGAACCCATCACAGGTACTTGATTTCTTTTCGGCAGTGTTTAACTGTTCATGGAACGTAGGTTCGAGCCACTAAAGGGTTTAGAGAAGCTCTACATCAAAGAAATTTCTCTTACTACTTCTATCAGTTCTATAATGCTCGACGAAACTTTTGACCTTACCGTAAAGGTTTCACTCGCAGGAGGAGCCAGAGAAGCCTTCAACCAAGAAACTTGGTTGAAGGCATATGAAAACGGGGATAAGATATACAGAATAGCATACAGGATAGAAATAAAGAAGGGCAGTATCATACCGAAAAACGTCGTTACTCAGAAATTTGTCAGAAAGGCATCATTCTACTGGACACGCAATCCAGATTTGAATCCTGACTACAGCAAGAAGGCATGGGTGATGATAATACTTGAAGGAAGAGAACCAGTAATTCCTAAGAATGAAGATGAGAGCAGAACAAAACTTTTCGACATCGAAAAGACCTTTCATGTTCTGGGCTCAGATCTGGGAAAAGGTAGACATACTCTCAAGGCATTTGCAAAGGCGAGCTGGGGCAGGCATATATTCGGAGATAAAGGAAAGGTAGAGAAGGTTTCTGCCCCAATAAGGGTGACATGTAAGTAAAATGACAAGCGGAAGAAAAAATAGGACAAAAGTAGACATAACCTACAGCATACTTTCTGCTACAAAGAAAGGAGCCCTAAAGACACATCTAATGAGGGAAGCTAACATGAATTCCATGCAGCTTACAAAGATGCTCGACATGTTGGTAAAGAACGGCTTAATACTAAGCAAAGACTACGCATATCATACAACTCCAACTGGAGAGCAGTTTATTGCTAGCTACGAAGACCTTTTGCGGTTAATGGGCCAGTCAGCTAGTGAAAGGCAGATACTACTAGGTCAGAAGCTTGTCAAGTGATTTCTTCGCATCTTTGATCTCTCTGGCTATCCTCCTTCCCATGCTCATCGGCTCATCATAGATCAAGCTGAAGTATGGAGAACCTGCAATGTACAGATTGGTTCCTGCAACTATTCTTGCAGAATATTCAAACGTGACAAATTCGGCATCGTCATTGTAAATCCCTTCAATGCAGAAAGGACCTATCATTCCCGGAGGGATGCGCCTCTCCACAGCCTTTACGAATCTCTCGCCCATCTGGTAAGCCTCCTCTAGAAGAGATTCTCTTAATACCAGTGGGATGTTTCCGACTACGATGTAGGAAGGTAACAGTCCCTTCTGATGTTCAGCAGGTATCCTTCCTATTCCATCCACAGTAGTTTCATACCGTCTATCAATGCCGAAAAATTCCAATTCTTTCTTCAAAGGAGAATAGAAGTACTGGAAGTACACCGGAACTCCAACTACATACTCCTGAATGAAAATCGGCGTCTTTTTATCAATGATACCTTTCTTCTGAAGTTCTTTCACATTCTTCCAGTACGATTTTTCATCATTTGCTAGGAAGTAACCTAACCCTCCTTTTGCACCAGGAAGTTTTGCTATTACCAAGCGATCAATTTTATCTGGCGATGAAAATGTTTCAGGAGAACGTAACCTAGCCTCTCTAGTGAGCTTATCTTTTAGCTCTCTGTTAGATTCCCAGCGTAGTATATGTCTGTTGCCAAATACAGGAACATCTAATTCATCTTCAACTTTCTCAATTCCAACTTCAGAAATCAATGTCCCATGAGGAATCATTATTGAACCTCTCTTTTTCAGGAATGCAATATTCTTCGGTTTCGTAATGTCTGCGAATTTATCAAGAACGAGAAAATCATCTATGAACTTGAACCTTCTGTAGAATTTCTCTCTGCTTTTTTGGGTTACAACGAGTGTCCTGAAAGCTTCATCCTTAGCTCCTTTAAGAACCTGCAGAGCGCAATGAGAGCCTAAAGTTGCTATAGTGATCATGCTAGGTCACCAAGTCGGCAAGCCTCTTCTGCTTTATACCACCTTTGATCTCCATCGCAATTCTTCTCCCCGTTCCTATCGTTTTTCCATGATAGTATTTGCTGTAAGGGCTCGTTGTAGTAAGTATTGGACTTCCAGGCACCCTAGGAGATACATCGAATACGACGATATCAAGGTCGACCGTGACGACGCTTTGCAGGGCAAAAGGCCCTATCAGACCTGGAGCATATTCCTTCTTGGCAGCTTTAGCAAACTTTTCACCTATATCAAAGACCTTTTCCAGCATCGATTCTCTTATAGTTGCTCCCATATGTCCTATCTCTATATTCTGCAGCTCAACATCAATCTCTAGTTGTTGCTTTGCAGGATAGGAAACAAAATCATTCAGATTGGTCTGTAATCTTCTGTCTATTCCGAGAAACTCTACTTCGCCTTTTAACGGTGAATAGAAATAGTTGAAGTTGAAATAGGTTCCTATAACAAGTTCTTCGATGACTGCTTTCTCAAGATCAGTTTCCCTGATAAGACCTTCCCTGACCTTCTTCTGTGATTTCTTTTCGAAGTCTTTGTACGAATTAGCGGTAAAGAAAGCCCTTTCTATTTTCCTCCTAGCTTCCTGCACCTTTACGATTACAGGTCTGTCAATATTTTTTGGATTCCTTATTCTTGCAGGAGTTCTTATCCCAGCCTTCTCTAAAAGGTGGTATTGGTTCCTTGGCGCAGTCCTTTCTTCAGATCTAAGCAGGGCTCTATTCCCGAACATAGGAACCATGAACTTATTCTCTATCGAGTCATAGTTTACGTAAGTTGAAAAAGCTCTATGAGGAACAAAAATAACATTCCTCTTGACAAGGTCTTTCTGAACCGCATCATTGATAACCATGGAAAACTTGTCAAGTATTATTACATGGTCAATAATCCTGTTGAATGCTCTGTAAGGCTTCTCCCTACCCCTCTGGCAGACGACAACGGTATCAAAACCTTCGTCCTTAGCACCGTCTAGAATATCAAGAGCTGAATGGCTACCTAGAGCGCCTATCCTGATGTTCTTGACATCATATCCTTTAACAATCTGCTGGATCTTTTTTCTTGCTATCAAATGGCACACATACCCTCAAACTATGCACCTTTAAGCTTCTTGCATCACGGAAGACGCTATAGCCAAGAAACTGATATTGGAGTTGTTCTGAAAGTCAGTTGATGCACAAATTTGCTCACATGGCAGACATACATCTCGGCGCACATAGAGAACCAACATTGCAAAAACTTGAAGCAGATGCTTTCAGAACAGCCATGGACAAATGCATTCACCTTGGCATGGATTTCATACTTATTTGTGGGGATTTCTTTCATGTGGGGATACCTGACCTTTCTGTAGTTAATGAGGCGCTACTTAAGATAAGAGATGTCCAGAAGGCTGGAATTCCAATTTACGTAATTTATGGTAGCCATGATTACACGCCAAACGGTACTTCAGTGATTGACATACTTGATACTGCGGGAGTGCTTACTAAAATTGTAAAGCTCAAAACCGAAGACAAGGTAAGATTGGATTTCTTTGAAGACAGGAAGACCGGTGCTAAACTTGCTGGAATTTCTGCAAGGAAGATAGGCCTAGAGAGGAAGTATTATGAAATGCTGGACAAGGAGAACCTAGAGAAAGAAGACGGTTTCAAAATATTTGCCTTTCACAGCGCAATAACAGAGCTCAAGCCAGAATATCTTAGTGAAATGGAGTCAATTCCAATATCTTCTTTCCCAAAGGGCTTTGATTATTACGCAGGAGGGCATATACATCAGAGAGGAGAATTCAATCTTCCAAGTTATCGGCGAATTATATTCCCCGGTCCTCTGTTCACGGGTCATGGGAGAGATTTAGAAGTTACAGCAAAAGGTGAAGAGAGAGGTTTCTACATTATAAGTTTCAATGAAAAAGTGAGGAACATCGAGTTTCAGGCAATAAAGAACTTTGAAGGGATCTACCAAGAATATGACGCGACAGACAAGAATTCCTTGCAGGTTGACAGGGAGATTAAGCAGTTATTTCAGATTGATGTAAAGGGTAAAGTTGTCGTTCTAAAAGTCAGGGGGGAGCTTTCTGGAGGAAAGGTGTCTGATATAGACTTCCTTGCAATAAAAGCGAATCTTCTGGAGAAGGGAGCTCTCTATATACACCTCAACAGGTACGGCCTTATCTCACGAGAATTTCCGAAGATTATTGCACATGGTGAGGAAGTCTCTGCTATAGAAAGCAGGGTTTTGAAAGAAAAAATTAATCAAATCAAAGTTTCTGAGATAACCCTCAAAGACCCTTCTGTAGCGATGGAAGTTCTCAAAATTATCCGTCAAGAACAGAAATCCAACGAATCAAAAAGAGAATATCAAGAGAGGATGGTACGGAGCGCTATAGGAACTCTCAGGTTGGAAGAGGTTTTTGACAAATGATAATCAACAGCCTAGGACTTGAAAACATTAGGAGCTATGTGCAGGCTGCAGTAAACTTTCCTCTTGGTAAGACTCTATTTGAAGGCGATGTAGGTTCTGGCAAGTCAACCATCCTTATGGCGATAGAATTTGCCCTTTTTGGATTGGGGTCTGAAAGGGGCGCTGCACTTTTACGGGCTGGGGCTACCAAAGGGAAAGTAACCTTAGTTTTTGAAGTAGACAATAATGAATACACCATCGAACGTAGTCTTGTTAGAAAAAGAGGAGCAGTTCAACAAGTTGAAGGGAAGATAATATTTCCAGATGGAAAAATCATACACTATTCCCCAACCGAACTAAAGGAGAAAGTTCTAGAGATACTGAACTTTAACGAGCCACCAAACCCCAAAGCTGGTAGCATCATCTACCGCTATGCAGTGTTCACTCCTCAGGAAATGATGAAAGATATTCTGCTCCGCCCTGCAGATGAAAGGCTGCAGACATTAAGGAAGGCGTTTAGAATAGAAGATTACAGAATAGCAAGCGGAAACTCTGGGATTCTTGTAAGCCAGATTAAAGACAAAATCACTAGGATGGAAGGACAGTTTGCAAATATGCCCGAACTGCTAGGACAGATCGATGAAAATCAAAAAAGAATCAGAGATGCGGAGAAATCACTCGCGGAACTGAAAATCTCGAAAAACGAAACTGCAGGCATTCTGAAAAATCTCGAAAGCGAAAGAGAATCCTTACACAAGGAGGAAATGAAGCTTAGCAAGCTTGAAGGAGAACTTACATCACTGCAAAATCTGATTGAGAACAAAAGGGCGCAGATAGAAGAAGCACAAGGTGAGATTAAGCGGGTAGAGAAGAAACGCGACGATTCGCTAAGCAAAGTCAAAGAGCTTGAGGGTGCAGAAAATCCAGCAGAAAAGACATCTGAAGAAATCGAAGAGGAAATGGACGCTCTAAGAGAAAAAACGAACAATCTTTCTGTCATGAAAGCACAGATATCTTCAAAGAAAGACGACTATGAGTCGATTTTAAAGAATGGCAAGTGCCCGACATGCGACAGAATCGTAGATTCAAGTGAGTTTTCAGACAAAGTAAAACAAAAGGCCACTGAAGAGGGGCATATAGAACAAGAACTTGATACCTGCAGAAAAACTCTCCAAAGCCGAAAGGAGTTATTAGAAAAAAAACGGAATTATGAAGACGTTCAAGAAAATTTGCAGCGGCACAAGGAGAAGATGGGTGAATACGCATCGGAAATAGGGAGGCTTAACAATCAAGTTGCAGCTAAGAGCAAAGAAATTGCCAAGGATGAAGGGCGTTTAGCTGAGCTCGAAAAGAATCGCGAGAACCTCGAATCAGTTTCTGCAAAGCTTGAGGAATTAGATCAAAAAATTGAAAGTGCAAACAGCAAGTTAGATAGCATAAAGCAAGAAATTACTGCTACAACGACAAAAATCTCCGGCTGGAAAAACGATACTGAAGAGTTGCAGAGGCAAATTGAAAAGTGCAAAGCACTGCAGAAGGGTGTAGAAACTCTGAAGGAATATATAATCTGGCTCGAAGACTATTTTGTGCCATCTCTGGATATAATAGAGAAACAAGCCATGTTAAACATAAACCAAGAATTCAACGCAAACTTTCAGAAATGGTTCTCTATGCTAATTGATGATACAGATAAAGAAGCAATAGTGGATGAAGAATTCACACCTGTAGTCCAGCAAGACGGTTACGAGCAAGACATTTACTATCTGAGCGGAGGAGAAAGGACTAGTGTTGCATTGGCATACAGACTCGCACTGAACACTATCGTGCAGAAAGTTTCCGCTGGGATGCGCTCCAATTTGCTAATACTAGATGAGCCGACGGATGGCTTCAGCAAAGGGCAGCTTGGCAAAGTTAGAGAGGTTCTAGACGAAATCCAGAGCCCACAGGTGATAATAGTTTCACATGAAAAAGAACTAGAGAGCTTTGCAGACCAAGTCTTCAGGGTTACAAAGATTCAGGGCGAATCAAAGGTCTTACACGGAATCTAAGATGCAGGACCTGTAGATGGAGGCAACTTCTTCAACCACTCTATCAGTTCGCGCTCTTCTCTATCAATTGAATTATCTACGACTGGCACAATAACATTCTCCTCAGAAGTATTCACAGTACCCTTAAACTGAGGCATGTCAGCATATTCAACTTCAACCCATATCTTGCCATCCGTAAATTCCTTAGCCAACGTTTCAGACATTACTGATGCAGCAGGGTAAATGGTTCTGTAGATTATACCATTTATCCACTTAAGGTGCGCAGGTTGCATTGGACTTCCTTCTATGACTGCCCGTCTTGCCAATTCTCCCACACCGCGAAACTTTAGATGCTTATACACTATGAATTCTTTTAACGGCCTGCTGGTAATCTGCACCATGCCCGTCATTCTTTAACAAGTCTAATAAACCTGATAGGTGACTCAGAACCAGCCCTTCTTGCGGAATATCAACAATATCGTTACCGAAATAACTATTTGTGTTATGACCACTGCTGGATATGCCCAAGGAATGTCCAGTTCTGGCATGAAACGGAAGTTCATGCCAAAATGGCCTGCAATGATGTTCGGAACCATAAGAATAACTGTGATTGCGGTCAATCTCTTGACTACGTCGCTAAGAACTTCAACTCTCTGGTTCAGCTGGCGAGAAATTCTCATTTCATATTCAAAATGCAGTTCCTTGAGCATTCCTATTCGCATTTTTGCCCTATCGAACAGGTTGTTGACCTCGGCAAGAAGGATTGAATAATCAAATGAGGCTGTGTTAGTTTCTACCTGTGGTATACTCCTCTCTTCAAGTTTCAGGAGAAGATCGGAAAGGTCTTCGAGCCTGTCGTAATATTCTAGATATTGGCGTGTAAGTTCTCTGTGGGTATTTTCGTCAAAGTTCATCTCTAGCGCTTTGTACATTTCAACGAGTTTGTCTCTCTTTCTCTTGAACGACTCCACAGATTGTGTTAGAAGAATCAACGCTACAACAGTGGTCAAGCCGTGCGGCTTTGCTAGCACGTCCTCGTAAGTCTCTAAATCTTCACGCAGTACTGGTTTGCATGAATATGCTAGACTAGTCTTCTTGAAGAAGGTCATGATCTTGGTAGGCTCATCATCATAGTCAACTATCTTCATGATCAAACCTTCGGGCAGTTCCTTGATGTAATTACCTGTAAATGTTAGTAAGGCTCCTACATCAACATCCAAATCCCTTTTCTTGACTTCTTGGTTGAACTTGTTAAGATCGGTGAATACTAAACTGTCAACTTTAATTGCAGCACTCGTAGTCATCACACTCCTTTTGAATGAAGATCTAGCAAGCTCGTGCTCATAGCGAGCAATTAAATTCATGGATATACGTCTTACTATAGCCTGGAAAAGGAGCCTCGGCCGGGCATCGATCCCGGGACCTTTGCCTTACCAAGGCAACGCTCTACCAGGCTGAGCTACCGAGGCCCGGAGAAGCCCATTTCAAATAAGGCTATTAATGTTTGGAGATTTCTCTCTTGCAACCATGTTTAAATTGTCGATAATACATTAACATCAGACTTGCGTAGATACATCTTTACTGTATTAGCCATATTCCTACTCTTCCCGCCAATCATTCTCCATACAGGAACGGCTGACGATTTTCAAAGAATAACCATCTTGATTTCAGACGATTCGGTTATATCTTCGGCAGAAAGATTGCATGCAAGCCCGAAGAGTATACAGAAGGATATAGAGCCAATACTCATTTCCAGGGCTGAGCAGGTTCTCGATAACATCAGAAGAGCAGGAATTAATTTCAGGCTGATTGACATCCTTACCTATACTATTCATGCAGCGATAATAGAGGTCCCTTCAATTCAGAAACAGACTCTAAAGAGCGTCATCGAACCACAAAGAGTTCAGGAAGATTCGGTTTTGAACATAGATCTGCAGGAGAGGCCCGCTCTGGGAGCCTTGGGAGGAATACTGCAAGTATTGAGCCGAAACAGCACAGGTGTAGGGGTTCTTGTAGCCGTGATCGATACAGGCGTCGATTATACTCATCCGGACATTGGGGGGGGATTAGGCCCGGAATACAAAGTTGTTGGTGGGCATGATTATGTTGATAACGATAATGACCCCATTGATAACGACGGCCATGGAACCCGGGTGGCTGGAATTATAGCCGCAAACGGAAAGTTCAAGGGAGTGGCACCAGATGCCAAGATTCTTGCTTACCGAGTAGTCAATTCCGCAGGGAATATCCGAACCAGCGACGTCAGCATAGCCATTGATAGAGCTGTCAAGGAAAATGCAAAGATCATCAACCTAAGTCTCGGGAGCACAAACAACATAGAGGTACTTAGGCGGGTTGTTTCTTCAGCCACAAAAGCTGGTGTCATCGTAGTTGCAGCCGCAGGTAATTCTGGTCCAACAGGCACTGTGAGAAGCCCCGCTAACCAGTTTTCGGCGATTTCTGTGGGTTCGAGTTACACACCCCTTGAATCAGAAGTTAGAATCGCTGGACAGAGAGACCCCATCAGATCAACAGCTATGCTGGGCTCTGACATTACTAAAGAATCTGTTTCTGGGGAATTGCTCTTTGTAAATTATGCTAGACCTGAGGATGTCGCAACTATGAACCTAAACGGTAAAATCGCTATTGCAGAGCGCGGTTCCAATGTGCCGGGCCAATCGGTCTTCTTCTCAATCAAGGAAGAGTCTGTTTCGTCAAAGGGTGCAATAGGGCTAATAGTCTTTAACAACATGCCAGACATTTTTTCCGGGTCTCTAATTCACAACAACAACACTTTCAGCTATTATCCACAAATACCCGTAGTCGCGATAGACCGGGAAACTGGTCTGCAGTTGCTTGAGCAGATGAAAACAGAAAAAGTAAGCGCATCGATAAAAATACAGGCGAGACCAGAGCAGCTTGCGGAAACGAGTTCCAGAGGAGCGATGCCTGTATTCTATGCAAAACCTGACTTGATAGCCTCAGGCACGGCAGTATTTTCGACGACGATAAAGGGAGAATTTTCTAAACAAAGCGGGACCAGCTTCTCTGCACCATTTGCAACAGGTGCCATAGCACTGTTGCTGGAAAAAAGGAATCTGACCAAAGACCAAGCTGTTGGAATACTCGCACCAGCGTCAAACCCATTAAAGAACTCTACGACAGGGGAATTTTTCCCCGTAAACCATCAGGGTTCTGGGATGATCGACATTTCAAACACAATAACAAATCCAATATCGATAATGCCGCACCAATTAATTGCACAACTAGCACCTAGTCAGGTCTCCTTCAGCAGAACTATAAGAATCGAGTCTGTCTCAAATGCTCCTGCAAGAGTTTCTATCTCTTCGTCTTGGAATACATCACAGATTCAGGTTTCCCTGACACCAACGACATTTACGGTTGAACCAAAGAAAATGACGACGCTGAACTTTACTGCAAGAATGATAGATCCCAATGTATCTTACAGCACGCACGAAGGAAGGATGACTCTTACAGTTTCAGGAGCAGACAGAACCAATATACTGACGCTGCCAGTCATAGTCACTATAAACCCGGTTTCACTTATTGTCATGAAGAATTCAAACGGATATCAGATTACTGCTACGAATGAAGAACGTTTCAAAGATTTCAGGGTTAGGGTGCGGAGCTTAGAAGGAGATGTACAGGTCGACAGGAACGTGACTTCTGGTACGTTTGTAGACTTCTCTCCAAGAATAAAAGGAGAATACAATGTAGAAGCAGAGATAGCCATCGATGGTAACAGAATGTTTGGAAGAACCATCATCAACGCTGATGTCATATCTCCAGCGCAGCCACAGCTCTACGGCCAGAACAGCGGAATTCCGATGCGGTTTCTACAGATACTCTTCGGTTCTATTACCTTCTTGGCGATAATTTCTTCGTTTTACCTTCTCCAAAGCAGCAGAAGAAAGAAGCTCGCCGACAACTAAAGGTTATGCATAGCCTTCAAATCCTTCTCCAAAACAATCAATTCTTTCGGTATCTCTACAGCTATCTTGTCTCTTAACGATAGACCCTTCTCCCGCTTTGCACTCCACACACGTGAATTGAATTCTAAAACCTGCTGGGTCAGGCTGCTGAGACCGTAGTCTTGCAGAGAGTCTGGGAAATTCTCCACATGGATACTCCCGCCGTTGTAGACGTCTATCCATATCTTGTCTGTTATGAAGGGCGTTATGGGTGCCAGTAGCAGAAGAATCGTCCTTAAACACATATGCAGTGTGTAGTGCGCTGCTTCCTTTTCTTCATTGCTGAACCCTTCTCCATAAGCCCTCTGCTTGACCATCTCTACATAATTGGGAGCAAACACATTCCACAGAAACTCCCTGACCTTATTGGCAGGGACGAAAAAGTTGTAATCTCTGTAACCTTCGATAGCTTCCTTTGTCATGACGTAAAGTTCGCTCAGAATCCACTTGTCGGTAGAGGTGGGCTCTGCTCTTGGCGAATAAGGAAAGTTGGAGATGAACCTTGAAACGTTCCACAATTTCGTGATGAATTTACCTACTCCAGCTATCTTGACCTCTGAAACCCTGAAATCTGAGCCTAAACTGGATTCGGAAGCTCCCCAAAGCCTGAAAGCATCTGCTCCATATTTCTTCAGGATAGGCATAGGGTCTATCACGTTTCCCTTGCTCTTGCTCATCTTTTCCCCCTTTTCATCGACCCCGTAACCCATTATCCAAGCATGATCAAATGGAGGCTTTCCAGTCAGCTGCAGGCAGCGCAGAACAGTGTAATACAACCAAGTGCGAATAATATCTTTGGCTTGTGGCCTTAGAGTTGTGGGATAGGTTGCAGAATGGAACTCTCTATCGCTGGAATATTTTGTTATGAATAATGGTGTTATGCTGGAGTCCATCCATGTGTCAAAGATTCTCTGATCACCGACGAATTCCATTCTTCCGCATTTGCTGCACTTTTCAGACGGTGCTTTCTGCTTCCACGGTTGATAGTATTGACCAGATTCTGGCACATGCGCAGTATTACAGGATTTGCAGTACCAAACAGGAATCTCTGTACCATAGAACCTCCTCCTTGAAATAGGCCAATCGAAACTTACGGAATCTATCCAGTCCAGCAGTATTCTTCTGTGACCTTCTGGATGGAAGGCCAACTTCTTGGCCGCTTCCCTGACCTGCTCCTTGTGGTCTAACTGCTTAAGGTAATATTCGTCCATTGAAATAATTTCAATTGGCGTATTACTCCTTTCGCAGACAGGAGTCCTGTGCATTAAACTCTCCTTCTTTATGACTAGCCCCAGATTTCCCATATCTTCAACGATCTTCTGCCTTGCCTGTTCGACCTTCAACCCCTTGTACTGAGCAGCGGCCTCCGTCATCCTACCATCTACATCTATGGAGATGGTTTCTTGAAGATCAAGTTCTCTGAACATTAGAACATCGGTATAATCACCGTAGCTGCATATCATTACGGCTCCAGAACCGAACTCCTGCTTTGCGCTTGGATGCGGAATTACGTTGACTTCCCTGCTGAATACAGGTGTAATGAGCGTCTTGCCATGGAGCTTTGCATATCTACCATCTTCAGGATTCACTAATACTGCCCTGCAGGAGCTCAGCAATTCTGGTCTTGTAGTTGCAATTGGAATGTCCTCTTGAGTTTCCTTTACCTTGAACTTGATGAATACTAACTGCGAAGGAATTTCTTCGTAGACGACATCGGCATCTGCAAGAGTAGTTCTGCAGTCAACGCAATAGTTGTTCGGCCTTTTTGCCTGATATATCATTCCCTGCTTCCAGAGCGCTATGAAACTGGATTGCGTAAGTTTTCTGTACTCCTCTGAATCTGTTCTATAGTAATTAGCAAAATCTCCAGACATGCCCATCGCCTTCATTATCTCCAGAATCTGTGCTTCTAGATCGTCCAGAGCGTGCTTGCAGAGCTCGATGAACTTTTCTCTTGGCGTGTTTATCATGCCTATCTTGTACTTCTTTTCCGTGTAAAGCTCAACTGGAAGCCCGTTCCTGTCTATCCCGATTGGGAAGTATACAGCATTACCGAACATCCTCGCCGTCCTTGCTATCATGTCTATCTGGGAATAATGGGCTGCTGCTCCTATGTGCCATGGGCTTCCTGAAGGATAGGGAGGAGGGGTGTCTATAGTGAACTTCTTTCTTGCATCTTTAGCGTTGAATTTGTAAATTCCTAGCTCTTCCCAGCGCTTCCTTATCGTTTCCTCCAGCGCTATATTCCATGACTTTTCTGCCAGTTTCGGGCTTGAAATCTTCTTTCACCGTTCTAATTGACGGTTTTTTGAATTTCTAATAATCTTTGCTAGAGTATAAAGGGGCTAATTACTATCGACGGGCTACAATATCAAACCAGAATGTTGCATACACACGCATAACCCCCGTATAGGGAGCTAGGAGAGGGCAGTGATGAGGCAAAGAATAGAAACTTGTCTTTATGGGGCGCTGTTAATTGACTGTTAACTCCGCTTCTCATCTTGTTTTGTTATAAAATCGAGTGGAATACTATAGTACTTTAGTAAGGAATGGGCAGTTGCCTTTTATCCTTCTTTTTACTTATTGAAAGTGCTTGAGAAAGGTCTATGTCATAAGTGCTGGCAGCACAAAATATGGTAAACTTCCTTACACTGCAAGGGATCTTGCCTTGCTGGCAGCGAAAGAAGCGATAGAGAGGATCGAACTAACTCCGAGGCAGATTCAGGGAGTCTTTGTCTCCAACGCTTTCAGCTTATCCGAAAAGCAGGGCCATCTTGGGCCTCTGGTGATGAGCGGCCTTGGGATACCTGACATTCCCTCTTCAACGATAGAATCTGCATGCTCGAGCGGTGCCTCAGCCTTCAGAGAGGCTTTCGTGAACATTGCTGCTGGAGTTTATGACCTTATGCTCGTAGTGGGGACTGAAAGGATCAGCCATCTGGATACCATAACTGCAACTACCTATTTTTCGTATGGCTCTGACTATCTCTTTGAAGGGGGCTACGGCGCTTCGTTTCCCGGATTGTATGCTGCCATGGCCAGAGCCTACATGAGCAAGCATAATGTTTCGGAAGAGGATCTTGCACTGGTTGCTGTAAAGAATCATAACAACGGGCTTCTGAATGAGAAGGCTCACCTGCAGAAGAAGATCACCGTAGAAGACGTCCTCCAATCTCCTATAGTAGCTGACCCTCTCAAACTGTATGACAGTTGCCCCTTTTCAGATGGCGCCGCTGCAGTTATACTTGCGAGTGAGGAAGTTGCCAAAAAATATGATTCTGTAGAAGTTGCAGGCTCCGGCAAGGCTGGAGGTACTGGAGCTCTGCATCAAAGGAATGATCTAACCAGTCTAAGATCAGCAGTTTTGGCTTCTACAGAAGCCTTCAAGCACGCTGAACTGTCTCCGAAGGATATTGACTTTGCAGAGGTTCACGACTGCTTTACAATTGCTGAATTGATTGCTCTTGAGGATATTGGTTTTTTTGAGAAAGGAGGGGCCGCAAAGGCTACTAGAGATGGAATTACCAAACTAAATGGAGGGCTTCCTGTCAATCCTTCGGGAGGGTTGAAGAGCAAAGGCCATCCTGTCGGCGCTACTGGGATCGGGCAGATCGTTGAGGTCTTTGAGCAGTTAAACGGCAAAGCTGGCAAAAGGCAGGTTAAAGACGCTAAGATTGGCTTGACTCATAATGTTGGGGCAACAGGGGGTAGTTGCGCTGTCCATATCTTCAAGAAATAACTTTCTGCTTTCTGATGATATTCAAAAGTCTGTCAGCGAGGGGAAGGTTAGAGCTTATCGTTGCAGAAACTGCGACCATAAACAGTCTGACATTCAGGTATTCTGCTCAAGATGCAATAGCGGAAATCTTGAGCTTATTGATGTTAAAGGGGCTGGCAAGGTTCTTACTTACACTATTCAGCAAGTTGCGCCTGAGCAGTTTGCGAACGACGTTCCTTATGCTTGGGCGATCGTTGAGCTTCAAGATGGGATTAGAATTACCGGCTGGATTCCTTTTGTAGCGTCTAAAAACGATCTTAAGATTGGACAAACGGTTAGGCTTGTTAAGTCATATAGGACGGGAAGAGTGTTTGAGAAAGTATGACAAAATCACAAAATTCTTGTGGCTAGGTAGTATTTTTTTGACAAAAACTCGAGTTTATTGCGATGCTTCTATCTCTCCAGCAACAATGGATCATGCGCAGACTAGTCGGACCACTACTAAACTGGTAGGACGAATCGTTATTTTTATTCCACAACTTGATTACGGGTATATAGAACAAGTCAAGGATGGTTTAACCACGAAGGACGGAAACCCTGCATCAACATACCTAGAGCAAATTGCTATAGAAAAGGCGGAAACAATCAGTAAGGAGAAAGGCCTAACAGAGTTCGTTATCTATTCGGATTGTAAGGGAGCTATAGACAACACGGACTCGACTAATGCAAAATGGCTTCCAGAAGGAGAATTCGATCCTCCTAGCGCATTTCTACATAGGATTCTAAAACGTGCTCAATACCTAAGGAAGAGCAGTCGCAAGATTACAAAAAGAGCACCCTTGACACCAATTCAGAAGGAAATATTCAAGCTATTTCAAACTGAGCGTTTGGAGATTAAACTCTCACAAAGCTTGGTATGGGAAAAAATTCAGGCAGATATATCTGCACCTTAATCAAATAAACCGTTTTCCCAAAGGTTATATCAACTAACCATCATCCAGCTAAACGATTGACATGGGCATGTACGTGAAGAAGGTCGGAATTCTCGGAGGGGGCGTTATGGGCAGCGCCATAGCCGATATCATGGCTTTGAGTGGCAAAGAGGTCGTCATAAAGGACGTTGCCGAGGAAATACTTGAAAGATCAAACATCATAATCCAAAAGAACCTTGACGAGTTAATCCAGTACCAACAGAACAGAGCAGAGAAAGAGATCAAGAAGATTGAACAGGACGACGGAATTACACTAACGCAGGAGCAGAGGCAAAGAATAATGGAGAAGCTCAAACCAGTTTACGACGAATCTACCAAGAACTACGTCCTCTCAAAAATCAAAACAACAATGTCTTGGGACGACTTCAAGGATGTCGATCTTGTAATTGAAGCGATAGTCGAAGACATAAGCGCAAAGAAGGAAGCCTTCAAGATGCTCGATCAGATAGCTCCAAAGCATGCAATTCTAGCATCAAATACCTCTTCTCTATCAATAACGGAGATAGCATCAGCGACAAACAGGGGAGACAAGGTCATCGGACTGCATTTCTTCAACCCTCCAATCACCCTCCCGCTGGTAGAAATAATTCCCGGATTGGAAACGAGCGAAGAGGTAGCCAACAACATGATAGATTTCATATCGGTAGTAAGAAACCACAGGCACAACATGCAACCAGTAAAGGTCAAAGACTCTCCGGGATTTCTAGTCAACAGAGTCCTCTTTGCAATGCTGAATGAAGCCTTCGCCTGCTACGAAGAAGGAGTAGCCTCAATGAGGGACATCGACCTCGCAATGAAATCCGGAGCAGGCATACCTATGGGGCCATTCGAACTTTCTGACCTTATAGGCATAGACGTGATGTACCACATATCGAAGGAGATGAACAGGATGAATGGAGGAAACGTCATGCAAAGACCAGTCCAGATAATCAACAAGATGTTCCATGCAGGGAGATGGGGCAGAAAGACTGGCAGAGGGTTCTACGACTACAAGTGATAGAAAATGGAACTTGTCAAGCTCCGCATAGATGAGGGCATAGCCGTAATAACAATTGATAACCCTCCAGTCAACGTACTAAATCCGAAGGTCCTCGAAGAGCTCAGCCAAGTAGCAGACGAAGTTTCTAACGACACCACAGCAAGAGGAGTCGTAATAACCGCTGCGGGAACGAACGCCTTCTGTGCAGGTGCAGACGTCAAAGCCTTCGCAGCTGCAGGCCCTGAAAAAGTCCCTGAAATAATAAAGCTCGGCCATAAGGTCTTCAACAAGGTAGAACAACTTGACAGACCAGTAATAGCAGCCATAAATGGTCTCGCATTGGGTGGAGGATGCGAATTAGCACTGGCATGCGACATCAGGGTTTCATCTGACAGGGCAAGATTTTCTCAGCCAGAAGTAACCTTAGGCTTGATACCGGGTTGGGGAGGAACGCAGAGGCTCTCCAGATTGATTGGTTCTCCAAAGGCAAAAGAGATGATCTTTACAGGACAAATGGTTTCTGCCCAAGAGGCTCTCAGGGTAGGTCTGGTCAACAAGGTCGTCCCGGATGGAGAAGAGCTTAGAGCGGCGATGGACATTCTGCGGATAATAATAGCCAAGGCATCTCCATTGGCAGTTCGAATAGCAAAGAGAGCGATCAACCAAGGAAGCCAGAAGCCGCTTCCAGAAGCGCTTGAAATAGAAATAAAAGCCATCCAAGAAATAGCATCATCAGAAGACCTGAAGGAAGGGATACAGGCCTTCATCCAGAAAAGGCCTGCAAGTTTCCAAGGAAAGTAAGGAAAACGCTAAATCAATGTCTAATCTGGATGGCTATACTTGACAGACGCACTGACGGCAAAAGAGCTCGTCGAAAAGACCTACCTGTACCTTGACAAGCTTACCAAAGAGTGCAGGAAGGACGTCATGGACGACTTATCGAAGGCTAGACCAGCAAATGTGAACGAGCTGGCACGGGCAGTCTCGTACGCAATGCTAGAATGGTTTGGAAGGAGAGACAGATACATACGCATAATGTTCGACCCCAGAAGTGTCAGGGACACTCCAGAGCCGGGGATAATAATAACCTTCACGGGCGAGAACAAGGATGCAATGTTCAAGTTTACAACACATATAATTTACTATATGGCTGGGAGTGTCTGCTACACCAAGAACATCAGCATCAACGTAGATAAAAGGGACTTTACGAAACGCTAATAATTTTATACTAAACCATCCATCTGAAACCAGATGCGTCTCTCCATCATATTGGTAGGAATTCTAATTTCTCTTGCAGGTCTGACCTTCGGGCTTCAGAGTATGGCGGTCGTAGGCCCTCCGAACTCCTTCATGTACAAGAATCCAGAATGGGCTACCAACGGAATCTACATCTTTGCATTCGGTATAGTTATTATTATTATAGGCAGCATATTAAGGAGGTCGAAGGTTTCGTTTTGAAATACATCATCGTAATAGCATTGTTATCATCGGCTCCATTTGCAGGTGCAGAAATTATGCTGGAACGCTTTGCAGACGTTAACGGCCCTATAGGGATAGTCTGGACGGGTTCCAAATTCCTAATTTCAGTTAGAGAAAAAGAGAACGAAGCCATATCCAAACTTGCACTTCTCAGCCCTGACGGTTCTAAGGTTGAGCCAGCATTCCCAGACTTTGTCGGAGGGCATGAAGTATACTTCGCTATCTCGCATGGCTTGAAGGGATTTCCAAAGAACTATATCTACGCAGTTTCGCACGACGTAATTCTTGAGATCGACCCTTCATTGACAAGGATCAGGAATCTCTCAAGGCCTTATCCCTTCGACCCAGTAATATTCTTGGCATTCGATGATGTCGGGACATGGAACAATACGCTGCTAGCAACTACTGAAGATGGCAGCGTCTGGAGAATAGACGTTTCAGGAAAGTCTGAACGCATCATTGTTTTGGGCCAACACACATGGTTCGAAGGGATTGCAGTGGCGCCATTAGGTTATGGTGAGATCGGAGGCTACCTTGTCCTGAGCTCGAAGGAGCAGGAAAAGGTCATAGCCATATCTCCTGAAAAGCCCCATAAAGTCATCGACGTCGTTTCTGTTAAAGGCGAGCAGCCAGAGCACGTCTTCTTCATTCCGCCAGCAAAAGACCTTCTTATTGCTATGAATGAGGATAGAGTAATAGCAAGAATTTCTGCAGAAAGGCTCAAGCCCTATGTAGGTTCAATGTTTCTGGTCACAGAGGGAGAAAATAACAGGACGGGCTCGATTTACGCGATAACCCCCTCTGGTGATGACTATAAGGTCGAAAAACTCTTCTCAAAAAGGAATCCTCACTTCGAGGGCTACACCTTTATCGGCCCTGCAAACAAGACTCCAGTCCTTGCTGAGAGCACTCTACCATATCTTGTCGTTGCAGTCATTGCAATAGTGGTAATAATCGCATTAAGCAGAAGGTACTGGAAGCCTGCCTAGCTTTAAATCAGCATCAAGAAGAGGAAGACGTATTTGAAATCTTGGCTGATAGTAATTGAAGGCATAGACCAGTCTGGGAAGAGTACTCAGACAGAACTTTTCTGCAGAAGGCTCGAAAGAGAAGGCTATAAGACAAAACTGCTCTCCTTTCCGAATTACAAGACCAGAATAGGCAAGATCATAAGGGCATTTCTGAACGGGAAGATAGAATATCCTGCTGAAGTTCGTCACATCTTGCTTTCAGCCAACAGGTGGGAAACCAAGGGAGAAATTGAAAGCTACCGCAAAAAAGGTTTCACGCTGATCTGCAACCGCTACTACCATTCTAACATTCCCTACGGGATGGCCAACGGTCTTGATAGGAGATGGCTGGAAAAGCTGGACGAAGGGCTTCCGAAACCTGATTGCGTAATTTTAATTGATATTAATCCAAAGACTTCTCTAGCGAGAAAAGGAACGAACAGAGACATTCACGAAAGAGACCTGAAATTTCTGTCAGAAGTAAGAAGGCAATATCTTGCGCTTGCAAAGGAGCAGGGCTGGATAACTGTAAATGGAGAAGAAAAAATGGGAAACGTTTCCAATCAGATATGGAAGGCCGTTGCTAAAAGGTTGAAGACTTAAATCAAATTGCAGAAATTCACACCTGATTGAGCAAGTCTGCAGCAGAAATTAGAGACCCGATACACGGCTACATTTACGCGAGCAAAGCCGAGAAGAGCGTAATTGATACAGCCATTTTTCAAAGATTAAGGAGGATAAAGCAGCTTGCCAGTGCCCATCTAACTTATCCGGGAGCGCAGCATTCACGTTTCGAGCATTCCGTAGGGACAATGTTTCTTGCAGGCAGAGCGGGTAACATCCTATCGGAAAAATACGGCTTTGATAGAACTGATGAATTGAGGCTTGCAGCTCTGCTGCATGATGTTGGCCATGGGCCATTTTCCCACCTCTTCGAAGAAGTCCTCTCCGTCAAGACCGACGTTACTCACGAAGATATTACAAAAAGGATCATCATAGAAACCGAGATCGGAGACATTCTGTCAAAGAACGGCATCAATGTAAAGCAGTTTGCATCTTTACCATTGGGCATACCTTCAAAGTATCCTCGATACATGAACGACATCATCTCTGGTGTGTTAAGCGTCGATACGATGGACTATCTGCTCAGAGATTCGTATTTTACGGGCGTGGAATACGGCAAGGTTGACGTCCATAGAGTCGTCAATTCCTACGAAGTCATCAATGATGTGATAGGTCTGGATAGAGCTGCATTGTACGCCCTCGAAGCACTTTTGATAGCTAGGTATGAAATGTTCAGAGCTGTCTACTTCCACAGAACAGTCAGAGCTTCTGAAATTATGCTCATCAAAGCCATGACTCTGGCAGACGATCATCTTGGATTCTCAAACCTGAAGAACTTGGACAACTACCTTTTGCTTACAGACGAAGTTGCAGTTGCAAAGTTGACTTCTATGAGTTCTGGCGATCCAAAATTGAGGCAGGCAAAGAAGCTTGCAACGGACTATGTAAATAGAAATCTTGTGAAATGCGTCTTCGAAAGGATGCTGCAGAGGAAAGACACCTTCATAGAGCGTATATTCTCGCAGAGAAGGATCAGGGAGGAACTTGCAAGGGAAGTCGCTGATAAGGCAAACGTTGATCAGGAAACAGTCTTCATAGACGTCCCTACTACGCCTTCTGTCCCAATGACATCTTTGCACGAAAGCCTTACTGAGATAATGGTTGTAAGCAAAGACACCAACGGCAAAATACATGAGAAGGTCAGAGCTACAGACCTTCCTCTTTTAGGCTCTATACTTGGGTACATGGACATGATGAGAGTCTACACGACGCAGGAGAACAGGAAGAGGGTTGAGAAAGCAGTCAATGTTATCTTCAAGAAAGAGGGCTTGATGGCGAGGATTTCTGTTTAGCCAACATGTTTCGGATTTCAGACAATAACTTTCTTGCATTCTCAGGCGATAGTTCTTTTGTTAGATGGATCGATACCAGCGCTATACCGTTCGTCAGGTTAGCAGCCATCTCTGACAACATCGTAAGAAACGTCGCAGAGAATCTTGGAGGAATGATCGTGCTCGAATTTATCTGATCCTTGACCTTTATCGAAAGCTGCAAGGCGCCCAATCTCATATCATTACTCTCCGCAATTACGACAATACATCCATTTGCAAAGAATTCTGCAGAGGCTAAGAATGTCCTTCCGTCAAGAACTATCTTTGAACCTTCAGCCAGCAAGCCAAACCCCTCCCACCTATCAATTATCTCTATTCTTAAGGTAGCTGATCTTGAAGAGTTCCTCGCGTCCTTGCCTTCCAAGGGCGTCTTTTTCCTTGATCGTCCGAAGGTTCATGCTAATATCTTTGGACCTCTCCGTGATCCAGCGTTCTCTTTCTGCCTTAGCAAGTATGCTTGCGCAGGCTACAGAAATATCTTCCTCGGCTCTGGGCTTCTGCACTATCGTAACATTGGAAATCTCTTTTAGTTCTCCGAGCCTTTCATCTGTCTTTACCCTGTCAAATTCGTCTATGGTTATTCTAACTTTTGTCTTTGGACTGATTTGAGCGTAAACTGCCTTTATCGCTTCTGTGTGAGCCCAAGCGAGTATACCATTCAAACCCTTGCCCTCCTTCTTGAATTGATCAAATAACTCATTGAACCGTTTCGGCTGAATTACGACCATCTTGAACCCTAAAGCAAGTTTCTTGATCTGAGGTGCTATCTGCTCAATTCTTTTTGCTGTCAGTTCTTTGCTATCCATGACTCCTATAACTCTTAAATCCATGACAGAATCAGGAGAAACTGCTACTGCAGCGACTACAAGAGGGCCTAACCATTCTCCTTTGCCAGTTTCGTCAGAGCCTATCGCAATTTCATCTTTCAGAGGCTCTGCAGAGCGCAATATTTTCTTGAGCAATCGATACGACCCATCATTGTTTGCGACGATCTTGCCAGATGCGTAGGCAACTATTACGCCAGAATTGACTTGAAACCTAAACGCTTCGTGTTTGTTTGTAGTCTTCAGCTCAATTGCAGCATCTAGCAGAGCGTCCCTGATTCTGGCAAGTAAATATGGTTCGACTTTTACTGCTATCATCTAAAGCTCAAGTTTTAAAAGCGATTATATGACAACCTTACTAACCCTTCTGGTAAGTGATTGAAATGAGCATTCCACATCAGGTTCAGCGCATCAGTGATGTCGTCTGGGAAATTCCGCAAACGTACAAGCAGGGCATGAGGGTTCCTGCACGCATCTATGCAACGGAAAAGATCATGCAGAATATGGACGCCGCCGTATTTGACCAATTAACCAATGTCGCTACTCTGCCTGGAATCTTGAAGTATGCTTACTGTATGCCCGATGGACATTCTGGCTACGGCTTCCCTATTGGAGGGGTAGCAGCGATGGATGCTGAAACTGGAGTCATCTCTCCAGGCGGGATAGGGTTCGATATCAACTGCGGGATGCGCTTGGTGACTACGACGCTAACTTACAACGATGTCAAGCCAAAACTGAAGGAACTAGTCGATCATTTATTTCAAAGGGTGCCTGCAGGTGTAGGCTCATCTGGCTTTGTCAAGTTAAGCCCAAATGAATTTCGCAATGTCGTTGAAAATGGAGCAAAATGGTGCATAGAGCACGGATACGGCTGGGAGAAAGACCTCTATAAGACGGAAGAGAATGGCCGCATCATTGATGCGGATTCATCCAAGATCAGCAACAGAGCGGTTGAAAGAGGCTTAAGCCAGATAGGCACGCTCGGCTCAGGAAATCATTACCTTGAGGTTCAGGTTGTCAGAAAGGAGAATATCTATGACGAAAGACTCGCAAAGACTTTCGGTATAACGCAGCCAGAACAGATAGTCATAATGTTTCATTGTGGTTCGAGGGGCTTCGGGCATCAGGTTGCAAGCGACTATTTGGAGGTGTTTTTGCGTGTAATGGAGAAAAAATACGGCATAAAAATTCTCGATAGAGAGCTGGCATGCGCGCCCTTCAACTCTCCAGAAGGTCAGGACTATTTTACAGGCATGAAGTGCGGTATCAACATGAGTTTCGCCAATAGGCAGACGATTCTTCATAGAATCAGGGAAGTCTTTCAATCGGTCTTCAAGATGGATGCGGAGAAGCTCGGTCTGCAGATGGTCTATGATGTTGCACATAACACTGCCAAGCTCGAAAAATACAAGATTGATGGCAAGGAAAAGACAGTCTTAGTTCACAGAAAAGGTGCCACCAGATCTTTCGGCCCTAATCTCCCTGACATTCCCGAAGAATACAAGTCGATAGGCCAGCCCGTCATTATTGGCGGGAGTATGGAAACTGGCTCCTACCTGATGGTTGGGACATCAAAGGGCGAAGAAACATTCTACAGCACTTGCCATGGTTCAGGAAGAACTATGAGCAGGACGAAGGCCAAACATCTATTCAGGGGGGACAAACTTCTGCAGGATTTGCTGCATAGGGGAATATACGTTAGATCAGTATCTTATTCTGGGGTTGCTGAAGAGGCTGGTGCTGCATACAAGGACATCGACGATGTCATAGAAGCAGTCAGCAAAGCCGGCATCTCAAAACCAGTTGTTCGCTTTGCACCCATTGGCAACGTGAAGGGCTGATGTCTTACCGATATTTAGAGGACATAACTGTAGCGGATACGGCATTTGAAGCTGAAGGCAAAACTCTTGAAGAACTTTTCAGCTCTGCAGCCTTGGCAACTACAAACGTGATGGTGAGAAACCTCCAAAGCATCGAAACCAAGGTTGAGCGCGAAGTTGCCATAGAGGCCGAAGATATTGAACAGCTTCTCTACAGGTTTCTGCAAGAGATAATTTACTACAAGGATGCACATTTGCTTCTTTTCGGTCGCTACGATGTAAAAGTTTTGAGCTTGAAGAGCCAGTATAAAGTAAAAGCAAGATTCTACGGCGAAAAATTAGATATGAAGAAGCACGACTTGATAGTCGATGTCAAAGCAGTTACGATGCACAAATTTGAAGTTAAACAGACCGCTAAAGGCTGGAAAGCAACAGTAGTTCTCGATATTTAGAGCTCCTCTCCCATTTTCTTGGCAAGCCTCTTCCATATAGTTGAATCATCGTTCTTGAGTTTTCTCTGTAAAGATATGATTTCCTTGCTTGTTGGTTTGGTTTTGCTGTAATTGACCTGTAACCCAATGAATTCAAGTTTAGATTTCTGCCCAACAGGATTTATTTGGTAGAGAAATTGTGAATGCTTGTTCGGCCCAGCCAAATGTGTATTTGACCAGAAAAGTTTCTTTGCGTCGAGCCTGACGAGTTTCTTTTTGACGACAAATTTCTCGTTCTTGAATATCTTATCTATCAGGATTATAACATCATCTGAAACTTTCTCGATCTGCCTGCTACCCTTCATCCCCATTAACGAAAAGTCGTTTTCTCCGTAATCCGTGCACCATTTGAAGGCATCATCAGCAGACACATTGAACTCCTGCGAGAAGTTTTAGCGTACGGTAAATACATACATCTTGCTCATTTGCGAATAGGATGTTTCTGCACGTATTCAGCTAGAGCCTTCATCATAGGGCCCATTTTGTAGACGTCAGGCACAACATCAACCTTGACACCATTATCCTGTATCGCAGTCGCTGTAGGAAGGCCTACGGCAACAACTATCACATTCTGAATCGCTTTCTTCAGAACATTATTCATATCGTGCTTTTTTGCAATGACAAAGAGGTTCCTTGCGGATGGAGGGCTTGTAAACGTAATTACATGTATCTTGCCTTTAGACATATCCTCAATCAACTTGACGACTTTCTTTTCATCTGGTTCAACATACTCGAAACCCATGTTGCTCAGCACCTTAGCACCATCTTTGCTCAAGGTTAGGGAATAGTCGTACACTTGGAAGTCTGAAACTTTGGCTCCAGCCTTCTCCAGCTTTTCCTTCAGGATGTTTTCCTTAAGGCCATGCCAGAGCACGGCAACCTTCTTCCCTTTCAGATCGTGCTTCAGCATCTCTTTTGCAATTCCTGCTGCAGTATTGTCATGAGTATCAGCGGGGACTAGCTGTGCAGTTATTCCGAACTTCTGCAGAGCTGCTTTGGGCTTCTGGCTCCTCCCAACTACGATTTTCTTCTTGAGAGTTTGAATCAAATCGTCCTTAAAGTTGAGCTTTTCAGCCATCTCCATAACTGTGAAGACTCCCGGGCCTGTCATGAACACAACGTAGTCAACTTCCCCTGCAGTTTTGATAAAAGACTCGGCATTTGCCTCATTCGCACTCCTTGCGACTATGCCTACGGTTGGAGCCACATATGGAATCCCTCCCATGTTTGATATCAGATGGGCAAGCTCAGACGCTCTTCTGCTACCTGTAACTGCGACTGTCAATCCGTTAAGCGACATGTTTCTTTTGTATAATTAGAAGCTATTAAAATCTGAGTGAGGGTTTACCTTCAGCATGCACTAGAGGTGGTCGAAATCCTGATAATGCAGTTTAACTGAATTTACAAAAGTTCTGATTAGTGGACCGGAGGGGATTTGAACCCCTGACCCTGCGTGCCTAAACGACTTTCCGCGTGCGAGGCGGACATTCTACCACTGAACTACCGGCCCTCAAAAGCTCTTTACTGCAATAGGGATAAGGCTTTTTCATTTATATACCGGAGAGGGGTTTTCTACAGAGGCAGTTTAACTGTACGAGCTTATAGAATCATACCTTATGCCTTGAACTCTTTCTATAGCTTCTTTTTCAAATAAACTCCAACCATCAAAGAAGTAGCAGGGCTTCTTAGTTGTACTCAGCAGAGAATAAATATCAAGTTTCGAATAAGAGTCATGGTTGTTCATTATCATCACGCAATCAGCATCCTTGAAGCCATCCTTGACACTTGTAGGCACGACGTTAAAGCTCTTGATCTCTTCTTCAGACACTACAGGATCATAACCGTAGAGCTTTACACCAGAAGGCAATAGCGCAGCAGCAACATCGATGGTTGTGGAATCTCTGGTATCGGAAGTTTCAGGGGTTCCCTTGAAAGCAAAACCCATCAAGAATATCTTAGAATTGCGAATCTTCTTGCCAGACCGGTCAAAGAATGTATGAACTTTGCTTGTAATGTGGTTGACCATGCTTTCATTGATCTCTCTGGCAACTTTGACCATCTTTGGAGCGTACCCCGTGAGGCTAGAAGTGTTCATGAATATGTATGGGTCTTTCTTCAAGCATACCCCCCCAACGCCGGGACTCGGGACAGGAATTCTGTTTCTCGCATAGCCTTCGTTGGCAGCCCTCACTATCCTCGTGGCATCGATCCCAAATCTGTCGCAGACGAGCGCTATTTCGTTCGCATATGCGAAGGTAACGTCTCTGTAAGTGTTATCGATTAACTTGATAAGCTCTGCAGCCTCTGGGGATTCAACATTAACGATGGTTGGCGTGAGCTTCCTGAAGATGTTGGCAGAGAGCTCTCTGCTAGTGTTATCTATCCCTCCTATGATTTGAGGGAGTTCTCTGAGTTCCTTGAGGGCTTTCCCTGCAACAGTCCTTTCGGGCGCACTTACCAGAGAGAAGTCAATACCCGCAGCAAGTCCAGACTCCTTTTCCAAGATTGTTTTGATGACATTTCTCGTCGTTCCGACTGGAACCGTTGATCTTACAATTATCATGTCATCCCTTTTGAGAACTCTTCCAACAGACCTTGTCGCATCTTCGAGGTATCGTAACACTGGGCGCTTCTCTTTATCCACAGGTGTCTGTATGCACATAACATACACATCGCCTTCGGAACCCTCAATAGCACTTTTTACATGGAAGTTTTTACCTATGTGGAAGCTCAGCAGCGAATCGAGTCCTACTTCGTGGATATGCGGTACCCCCTTCTTCAGGCTCTCGACGACCTTCACGTTGTTGTCTATCCCGATGACCTTGTAGCCTATATCGGCAAGAGAAACTGCCAATGTCAGACCTACGAAGCCAAGCCCCACAATTACGATCTGCCTGAACTTCACCTCGCTCCTCCTCCAGACATCGAAGAACGAAATTACGTCAACTACACTATTACCGTCGTCGACGACCACGAGTTTCTCGACCTTTGCAGGGCCCCTCTTTGCGGAACGCTCCCTGATCTTTTCTGATAGCGCTGACAGCATCTGATTAGCAGAGAGTTTCGAGTTTACAGTTATGGGCTCCTTCGTCATTATTTGATCTACTGGAGACGATAAATCAATACCTCTGAGCAGAGCCCTTCTGATATCCCCATCGGTTAAGACACCTAGAAGTTTTCGTTTATTATCCACAACCAAGGCAATGCCAGCTATAGAGCCCTTATGCGGAGCAGCATCTATGACCTGCATCGCATTCTTCAGAGTCGAATCTGGAGGAATTATGATAGGCTCGATATTAGGCATGCATTGCTCCCTTTTTCTCATCTCCCTGTCTTTGCAATTAAAGTCTTTGTGTTTACGAAACTGGAGACGAATTCAAGCATCCTATCGAGAGCCTCACCGTCCATTCTATAACACTGCTCCCCGACAACTTTCTTCCTTCCCTCCGCATCAAGCGAATCGTCTTCGAGGTATGCATTGATAATCTTGACCAGCTCCTCCTTTGACCAAGCTATTCTTACTCCTCCGCTTTGGACTATTGGTCTGTAATGGGTATAGTCAAAATATCTTCGCACCGATTCGTGGTATTCTCTTTGGTTCTTACCATCAAAGCCTATGTTGACTACGGGTCTGTCAAGAATGCATGACTCTATAGTTACAGTTGATGCCACATTTATCATAACGCCGCAGTGCGCTATCGTATTCGCAAGTATTCTGTAATCTGCAGTATCAGAAACCCAGAAGTAACCAGACTTTGCGAATGCACTTGAAGCCGTACCTGGCGTCTGTATCATAACATCCTGCTTTCCCTCAAAAACCTCAAAATCGTTTCGATCTCTTCTTGGGTGCAGGCGTATAAGCAGCTGGCAAGGCTTTGAGAATTTACCCTCCACGATGGCATCATAGATTATCTGGACTATATCGGATTCGTCCTTATAGAGTGCTGGAGTGCCAGTGCAGTACAGAAGCAGTTTCTTTTTAGGATTTGCACCTATGGTCTTCAGAAAGTCCTTCTTTGGAATTATTGTTGACGGATCTGCATAGAGGTCAAACTGCGGAACACCACAGATCTGCACATCATCAGGCTTGTAATCAAGGAACTCTACAGCTTCATTCTTCATTATCTGGTTCCATACAATCATGCGGCTGAACTTAGCTGGAACTTCCCACTTTGAAGTAAGATTGTCCCAGCTTGGCACGTAGGCTATTGTTGGAACCTTGCTTTTTGCAGCTCTTCGCAGAATGGGGTAGATGTGATAGGAGAACGGGTATGTGATCAGGACAGTATCAGGCTTGTATTTTTCAAATATTGGACCGTAAAAACCGTCTCCGAAGAGATTCTGGTCTAGCCATGCAAGTAGAGATCTTATCGCCTTGCTTTTTGATAATCTCTTTCCAAACAATTTCCTTATAATACCTGCGGTTTTGTTGTTGCGCTCATAGATTTTCATCTTGAGCTCCAGAGTTTCAGCATGTTTCTTTGACGTATCAGCAAAGACAAAATTTCTGAGTATGCCGAGCACGACTTCAAATTTCCCTCTATCATAAGGGAGCAGTTTCTCGATGCTGACCATTGGATGCGATACTACAACATCGGGAGGTTCCGCAATTATGACAAGTTTCATGTTTCTGCTGGTTAGATAGCCCACAGTTTTTTCGTTCAGAATCGTCTTCCAGCCGATGCCGTAGGGTATTACTATAAACAATGTCTGCAACTTGTCGCTATCCAAACTTAATGCCAGCATCGACCAAGGTTGTACTTATAAGGTAAATCTATCCGCTCTTAAGGAGAGATTTGATGGGCCGTAATACTAGCATCGCCTATGCGATAGTGCAAGGAAGGGCAAAAATCGGGATGTTCGGGCTCGGTTTTGTCGGCTCGTCAGTAGCTGCTGCGTGGCTCCGTGCTGGTGCGCACATAGTAGGAGTAGATAAGAACCCTGCTATAATTGAAAGCATAAGGAAGAAAAAGCCTATTGGAGGAGAGAAGGATGTCATCGACGCATTTTCTAGAGCTTATTCAAAAAATCTTGTTGAAGGCACGCAAGATGCCGTAAAAGCCTCCAAAAGTACGCTTGTCAAGTTCATCACCGTCCCTGTAGGACTCGATGGGAGCAAGGCAGATTTGAGGAACCTGAAAGACGTTCTGACATCAGTTGGCAGGGGCTTGAAGAAAGGCGATACCGTTGTTGTAAAGCCTACAATACCCATAGCCACCTCTGAAGAAACAATAATCCCAATTCTTGAAAAGGAGAGCAGACTCAAAGTCGAACGTGACTTTTACTATGTCTATAGCCCTGAAAGAACCTCCGTAGGCCAGGCAGTCAAGGACATTGAAGAAAATTATCCAGCAATATTAGCGGGGGCAGGGGAGAAGAGCGCATCTTATGGTAAGCAGTTGTACAACATCATAGCAAAAAAGGGCGTCAAGGTTCTAACCAGCCTTAAAGCTGCAGAAGCTGAGAAGATATTCGAGGGAATCTACAGAGATGTCAACATTGCTCTTGCAAACGAGCTTGCAATGGTCTGCGAGAATCTGGGCATAGACTTTTCAGAGGTCAGGGAGGCTGCAAACTCTCAACCCTATTCGCACATACACAAGACGGGCATAGGCGTAGGAGGAGCCTGCATCCCTGTATATCCTTGGTTCATAATTGGCGCAAGCGATAAGATCGGTTTCGTTCCTGCACTTACAAAGGAAGCAAGGTTGCTTAACAAGACTATGCCCGAATACAGCGTCGAAAAAGCACTTTCAATGGTAGATTATTCAAAGGGTAGCAAAGTTGCAGTTCTTGGACTGTCGTTCAGAGGGGGCATATCTGACAGAAGGCTTTCTCCAACATACGATATTGTTAAAGCACTTCTAAAGAGAGGCGTCAAGATCAGCGTTCATGACCCATTCCCCCAGCGTGATGACAATCTTCCAGCGGGGGTAATGCTTACTGATGATTTGGGCAAAGCTCTGAAGGGCTCCAGTCTGGCCATTCTTGCAACGGACCATCCAGAATACAGGAAGCTCACTGAAAAAGAACTGCGAAAACATGAGCCGAGGATAGAGACGGTCTTTGATGGCAGGGGAACTCTGAACCCCAGATCGTTCTCCAGCATCGCATATCACGCAATAGGAAGGGTCTCTCTGAAGACTCTAAGAAAAATCAAGGCTGTCTAGCAAACTCGTGATGGGCTTCCTCGACATCCTTGTGAGTATCTATAGACCTCCACTTTACATCGATGTACTTTACAGCCTTTAACCTACCTTTCCTTGCAAGCTCTGGGAATGCTGTAGACTCTATATTCCCTTTCTTTGGCAAGTGGTTGAAAACATCAGTTTGCAGGCAGTAAATTCCCGCGTTTATCCAGTATTCTGGTATTGTGGGCTTTTCCCTGAAACCAAGTATTATCCCATTGTTGTCAAGATCAACTATCCCGAAGGGGCTCTTTAATGGGACGACCGCAATTGCGCCAAGAAAGCCCTTCTCGACAGCCTCCAGCAACATCCTTGGATTAAGGTCGCTCAGAATATCGCCATTCATTACTATGAAAGGCCCGTCTGATAACTCCTTCTCCGCATTCTTGAGTGCCCCTCCAGTGCCTAAAGGCTCGTCTTCGTTGATATAATGCACCTTAGCACCAAACTTTTCGCCAGAGCCTACATACTTCATAATGCTCTCTTTACGATAGCCGACGCATAGTATAATGTCCTTTATGCCGTGCATCGCAAGCCAGTTTATCTGCCAGCCTAGAATCGGAGTACCTCCAATCTCTATCATGGGTTTTGGCCTATCATCTGTAAGAGGCTTGAGCCTCTTGCCGAAGCCTCCCGCCAGTATAGCTGCCTTCATTGCTATCCAGAGCAAGACATATTCATTTTATCCTTTTTGGGCTTAATTTAATAGGAGCTAGAACATCTTAACAGTGTTGAGCACAAAATTTCTGCGCATCTCTTCAATCACTGTTCGCGACAAAGAGATAGAGATCGTCTGGAATGATAATCATGCGGGCTTGTATCCAAACAAGTTCCTGCGCCAGAAGTGCAGGTGTGCCGTCTGCAATGGAGAGCCAGTCCTTACACCTTCTGGACTGGCTATGCCCAATGTTACAGCTGCTAATGTCCCTGATGACGTTTCTCCGACGAGATTCGGCCAGGTTGGAAGTTACGGTTTGAGTATTGACTGGAGCGATGGGCATAATACAGGAATTTACAGTTTCAACTACCTTCGCCAGATATGCCAGTGCAGTCTCTGCTTACACTGAATATAATGCTGGGAAAGATCTTCTACTATCATGGGCCCCCCTTACATATTTAAACTCAAACTGGTTCTCTAACATAAGCCGTGGCTAAAAAGCCTGAATGTTATACGCACACACGCATGACTCCCTCCGTATAGGGGGGGTACTAGACGCCCTGTGAGCAACTGATGACGGTTTCCAGCCACGCAAAGTAAACCTATGAGTCAGACCAGCTACTATGGGTTTACCTGAGGGCACCTACTAGTCTTTTGTACTAGAATGCCTATTTTTGAGTTTTAATACAAAACAAGGAAAAATTTCTACACATAGGATACGTTTTCTTAGTAACTAAAGTGCGTTGACCCTCTTATTGACTTCATCGGCCATGAAATGTCCAGAAAGGGCAATCTCAACCTTCTTCACTCCATCAAGACCAGCGACCTTGGTCTTAACGTCAGTTGCTAATTGCAGGGCGAATACAGGAGGGCAATAAGGCGCTGTAAGGTGGAAGGCAACCTTCACCTTTCCATCCTCAATATCTAAATTGTCTATCAATTCTAAAGCTGTTATGGACATCCCTAGCTCGGGGTCGACGACGGTGTCAAGAACCTTCATTATCTCGTCAGTTGAAACCATCTTTCTCTAATGTTTCATAGAATTCTCGATATATATTCGTGTCGCAGTGAACAACAAAGCATATATTACATGACTTTATCGATAAAAGTCCAGAAAAATGATGTCAAGCTTGACATATAGCAATCAAGGCAAGATTATGCATGATATATTGTATAAAAATATGGAAAGATGGCTTAATTTTAGTAGATAACATGAATAACAATGTAAAATTTCCAATTAGGAAGGTTAAATAACCTAATATTAATGAATCAAAAAATTCTGGGAGATTAGAGATGACAAAGACCGAAGTCGCCGTAAGGATTGCGGGAGCGGCTGGAGACGGTATAGCCTCCACCGGAGAAAGCTTTGCTAGGGTAGCCTCCCGTAGCGGCCTGCACGTCTTTGCATACAACAGCTACCAATCAGTGATTAGAGGAGGGTCTGTCTGGCTGCAGGTAAGGGCTGGGGACAAGAAGATCTACAGCCAAGGCGAGCAACCAGACTTTCTAATAGCTCTGAATCAGGATGAAGCCAATAGACATGGACCAACAATGCCTTCTGCCTCTGGCATATTCTATAACAGCGACAAAATCAAGATCGACAACTCAAAAGCGAATCTCTACCCTCTGCCGGTAAAGGAGCTTACTGCAAAATACGGGCAGAACCCTGTCATGCAGAATACCGTAGCATTGGGTGCACTGACGAAGATTCTGAATATGAACTTCAACATGGTAGTTTCTGTCATAAAGGACACCTTTGGAGACAAAAACAAGGCCATAGTGGATGCGAACATAGGAGTAGCGCAGGCAGGATACGCCTACGCTTCTTCTCATTGGAAGAGCATAGACTTTAGCCCTAAATACGATTACAACTTCAGAAGGCCCGTCTTGACTGGCAATCAAGCAATATCTCTTGGAGCTGCTGCAGCTGGATGTAAGTTCTACTCTGCATATCCCATGACTCCCGCCACGTCAATTCTGCACTGGATGGCTGCACATTCTGAAAAATGCGGTATAGTGGTAAAGCAGATGGAAGACGAAATTTCTGTCCTGAACATGGCTATCGGCGCGGGATTTGCAGGTGCAAGAGCAATGTGTGCAACATCTGGTGGAGGCTTTGCCCTGATGAGCGAGGCTGTAGGTTTAGCAGCCATGACCGAGATTCCAGTAGTGATAGTCACTTCTCAAAGAGGAGGACCTTCAACGGGGCTTCCCACAAAGACAGAGCAGGGAGACCTCTTTCAAGTCCTCGGAGCTTCACAAGGGGATTACCCGAAGATAGTCATCGCACCAGCAACGGTTGAGGACTGCTTCTACGCTACTGCCGAGGCTTTCAATTTGGCAGAAAAGTACCAGCTGCCTGTAATACTGATGAGCGATCTGTACCTCTCGGAGCACATGGAAACAGTCTCGAACATAGACTTCAATGTCGGAATAGACAGAGGTCTTATGGCAACTCCAAACGGAAATAATGAGCGGCAATTCAGAAGGTACGCCTTCACGGAGAACGGCGTCTCTCCAAGGTCTTTGCCTGGAATGGAGGGTCTGACGCATGTCGCTGCGAGCGACGAGCACGACGATACTGGAGTCCTGATAAGCGATATATTCACCAATGAAGAAATGAGGGTCAAGGTTATGGATAAGAGGATGAGGAAGGTGCAGTACGCTTTGAAGGAACTTCCTCCTCCGAAACTACTAGGACCCGATGATGCGGATATCACCATAGTCAGCTGGGGCTCGACGTACAGCGTCTTGAGAGAAACTGCTGATATTTTGGCTAAGAACGGGATAATAGCGAACCATCTCCAGATAAGGTATCTATGGCCTTTCCATGGCGAAGCAGTAGAAAAGATACTTTCTAATGCAAAAAGGGTTCTCGATGTTGAGGGTAATTATTCAGGCCAACTGGCAAAGCTTATCAGGATGGAAACAGGGATCAAGATAGATCATAAACTTCTGAAGTACGACGGAGAGCCATTCTATCCAAACCTAGTGGTGAAGAAGGCTATGGAGGTAGTCAAAGAATGATGGATCTTTCAGTGTACAAAGTTGAAACCAAAGCTACATGGTGTCCAGGCTGTGGAGACTTTGCAGTCTTGAGAGGCATACAGACAGCTCTGACAGCACTTGAGATCAACCCGAAAGACGTGCTCGTAGTTTCGGGGATAGGCTGCTCTTCAAACCTTCCGGGCTTCTTAAAGTCTTATGGTTTCCACGGCCTGCACGGAAGAGCCGTGCCAGTTGCTACAGGTGCGAAGCTAGTCAACCCAGATTTGAATGTCATAGTTGCTGGGGGGGACGGTGACGGGTACGGTATTGGCTTGAACCACTGGGTGCATGCCATGCGCAGGAACTTCAACATAACGTATGTAGTGATGAACAACCAAGTTTACGGCTTGACTACCGGTCAGGCATCGCCAACTACAGAGAAGGGTCAGCGCACAAAGTCTACACCTATGGGCGTGATCGAAGTTCCAATCAATCCAATATCCATGGCCCTTGTTACGGGAGCAACATTTGTTGCAAGGGCATTTTCAGGAGATGCAGACCATTTGGCAAAGATGATCGAGCTGGGGATAAAACACAAGGGCTTTTCACTGGTCGATGTATTGAGCCCATGTGTAACCTACAACAAGCGCAACACCTACCAGTGGTTCAGGGAGAGGGTCTACAGACTGCAGGACAACGGTCATAACCCGAAGAATCTGGATGATGCGATAAAGAAGTCGTATGAATGGGATGCAAAGATTCCCATTGGAGTCTTCTATGAAACCGACAGGCCTACTTATGAAGATGAAGAACCAGGCTTAAAGAAAGGTCCGGTAGTATCGCAGCCATTGGGTATTAACCAAGAACTTGGAAAAGAACTTCTGAAAGAGTTCGAGTAGAAATCCGTTAAGCATTTCTAGTCCATCTGTCTCTAAGCAAATCAGTGAACAAAGCAGCAGGGCACATTTTACTGTTTACCTTGTTAGCATTTGCTGTTGTCTGGTTGGCTTTAGCTTTCTTGCCAAATGCGGAAGCCGCAATAGAAATTACCCCTCTTTTAAGTTCAGCATCCATACCCAAAGGACGGTCTCAGTCTTTTGACATCTCAGTCAGTAGTAGTGTCGTTGACTACACAGGGCAGACATTGACGATTAACATCACAAACATTTCTCCTACCAGAACCGGAATAAATTACAATACCCCTACTAAAACACCTTCGGGAGGATCCTTCAGTGGTCAAGTAACGCTGACCATAGGAACATTTTCTACGACTACTCCTCAGACATATACAATAACGATTGTAGCTTATGCCTGTGGGTCTCCTTGTACTTCTCCTGAATACAGTACACCTTCCCAAACTCTTACGCTCAATGTAGGAGATTTCGGTGTAACAGTTTCTCCCGCAACTATTGAGGTAAGACAGCAGTCATCTCAAACTGCCACTATAACCGTAAATTCAATTGCAAATTTTCAAACAGGAAGTTCCCCAATTTCGCTAACTTGGGTATGGGTCACGTCTCCTCCACTTGATGCTACTTTCAACGTTAATCCAAACACAATTACTCTATCGGCGGGAGGCTCAGTATTTTCAACCTTTACTTTCACTGCTCAAACTACAACTCCAATCGGAACTTATGTGGGAAACGTCACTGGCATATTCAGTGATGGCTCTACTACCATCAGACATGATTTCCGTGTGACGATAGTCGTCAAATCCCTGCCTACGCTAGAAATATCCATCACTGCTTCCCCAAATCCTGCAGTAGTTTCTAAGCTTACAACCATAACGATTAGGGTTAATTCTGACGGCGCCCCTGTTCAGGCGGCTACTCTGGCAATATCAAGCACTACAGGAATTCTTTCACTAACCTCAGGCATAACAGACTCCAGCGGGCAGTTCCTAGTGACATTCAACTCAACGACGCCAGGACAGGCCAGCATAAGCGTGACTGCTACTAAAACAGGTTACATTACAGGAACCAGTACCTTGGTATTGAATGTAGTCGGAAACTTCGTAGTTTCTGTAGTTCCCTCTAACCTAACAATGACTTTAGACTCTACAAGGACTGTCCAGATAGCAGTACAATCTACGGAGGGTTTCAATTCTGCAGTCGTGCTTTCTCTTCCAACATTACCCGTTGGTATGTTCGTAAGCATCAATCCTAGCGTAGTTACCCCTCCTCCAAACGGCATAGTAACAGCAACGCTGACAATCAGGCTAAACATGACAGCGGTCCCAGGATCACTGGACCTTACCATCACAGCAACAAGAAGTCCTCTAATAAAATCCGCAATCTTGAGGCTGAATGTACCCGTCAGAGACTTCCAAATTATCATCAAACCAGAGACCCTCGTGATAGCGCAGGGCAAGGAAGGATTCTTCAACATCTCCATACTCTCAAGGGGAGGCTTTTCAGGTACCGTAGACATAAGATCGACAGGCATCCCACCTGATATTGAATTCTCAATAGTCCCTAACTCCTTCAGCTTGGAAACTGGTGCAACGAGAAATGCTCTGCTGAGCGTCAGAGCTTCGGAAGTTTCTAGGGCCGGAAACTTTCTCTTTTTGGTCGAGGCCACTAGCGGCGGTATCAGGAGATCAGCGCAAGCAGTTCTGGTAATACTCCCTCTCATATCTGTGACTGTAGATTCGTTGCCCAGAGTCGCTTCGCTGATTGTAGATGGTGCATTGGTGCAGCCAGGAGACCTTCCAAAGCAGTTCCGGTGGGTGCAGGGAGAAACACACGCAATAAGTGTCCCCAACCAGATAGTCAACGGGACTCCAGGCACGCGTTATGTCTTTACCAGATGGTCAGATGGAACGACTTCGCAGGCAAGACTCGTGACCATAACTGCCCAAGCAACATATAGGGTAGAGTTCAAGACACAGTTTTTCCTGACTATAAAGAGCACCCTACCAGTTCCTACTATACCTTCGACTGGAGCAGGGTGGTTCGATAACAACACACAGGCTAGCATATCAACCCCGCAGATAGTCAACATAGCAGCAAATAGGAGATACGACTTCAGAGTATGGACAGGGAACATAACAGATTCCAAGACAAATACCACTGTCTTGATGAATGGCCCGAAGACGGCAACCTCAACATATACACTACAGTTCTTTATCAATGCGGTAACTGAGCCGAAGGGGTTAGCAGAAATAACAAACGGCAATAAATGGCACGACTTAGATGCAACGGTTGAATTTTCTACAACAAAGAGGGTCAGAGATTATTCGTTCAGGTTCTGGACTGTAGATAATAGTAGGATCACTGGGTTACCAGTTTCCGTCAGGATTGACAGACCTTTCAACCTAACGGCAAACTATGTCTTTCTGCCAAAAGTAAGCATAGTCTGGGCGAACACTACAGTATCGAAGACCGAGTTTCAAGGGGAGAGTGCGTACCTCTGGCTGAAGATATCCAATACGGAGGACAGAGCAGGTCAGGTAAGGCTAGACGCTTCGTCAAGTTTTGATGGCATAAGTGTGAATCCTAAAAGTTTAGTACTTAATTTTGAGCCTGGGCAGTCATACGTTCTTGCTTTTGAGCTAAAATTCCTCAAAGACGGGACGGGAACATTTGAGGCTAAGATAAACGAAACTGCAGGTTCCCCTGACAGCGCATCAGTACCTATGAAGATATTTCCTATTCGTAGCAGAGATAATCTGCGTGCCATTGCTAAGGCAATTAGCGTTGAAAACCTTGCCGTCCTAAACGACCTGATGACACCGTCTGCTGAAGTAAAATCGCTTGCTGAAAACATACTTGCTGTGGCCAATATACGTCAAAATGCGGGCCCAGTCGATAAGGTAAAGGCTCTACTTGCCTTCGTCGTCCAGCACTACGAGGCAGCACCCAATACGAGAACTCAAAGCGCGATACAGATGGCAACGGAACTGCAGGCCAGAGGCGGAGCACTGACAGTTCAGAAGATAAGTGGTGATTCGAGAACCATTTCCATTTTGTATGGAGGTCTTTTGAGATCTCTTGATATTCCAGTCAGGCCGTTGATTGGTGCCATGGAGATGTCGCCAATGCAGGAGGCACCCTATCTTATGCTGCACACATGGATTGAATTCAGAGTCGACAGAGAATGGATATTTGTAGACCCTACAGAAGGTCTAATCGAATTATCTGCAGCAACATATCCTGCAAACCTGCAAAATCTGGCCAAAGATCCAAAGATGTATTATGAATTGAGCCCTAAATGGGCAGGGACCATACAAGTTGTTGCGTACGAGGGAAGGGCTATAGATGTAACCGAGAGGTACAAGGCCACAACATATCCAACACTTGATGGTTTCGCAGTCTACACGAGAGGCGATACAAGTATTATTATGAGGACTAATGCAGGTGCAGATTTCGCTTCAGGATTTCCGTTCGCAGCTGTGTGGACACCTGTTGATCCTCAAGCCCCTGAAATCAGGGCTCTAAAACCTGAAGGGCAGATCATACTCGTCAGCTCGTCTACTCCTATATCCCAGTATCCAATATTCGTCAACGGGCCCAGAAGAACCGACTACACATTTTCAACCATGGAAGTCTCTGCAATATTTCCCGTAATCGACTCAATGGCAGGAAGTTTCATAGACAGAGGCACCATCGAACATACAGTAAAGGTTCGCTCCGACGGGAGACTGCAAACTGGTCAGGTTGAGCACATAGGCTACTCTGACAAGTCCATTACGGTCACCTCGAATTCCACTCTTATAAGTGCATTATCATCAATAGACATTAAAGCCGTCAAACTGACTCTCATAGGTAGGGAGGGTACAACGGGTATCCTCAACATAACGGTTCCCAGCAACCTGCTCGTCGATGATCTACGGTCCTCTTCTGGAAAGATCATCGTTCTGTTAGATGGCAAGTTTGCTAAACCAGAATTCAATAATCTAGGAGATAGAATGGTAATCTCAATGTCATATGGTCACAGCACAAGGAATATCGTGGCTTATCTAAAGACGTTCGATGTTTCTTTCGATATTAAAGATCCATATAGCTTGCCAATTCTCGACGCTGAGCTGACCATGGTAGCTCCTACCCATACAGAGATCAAAGAAAGTGACAACAGTATTTACAAAAACCTGATACCTGGCAAGTACCAGTTCACCATTAAGTACAGAGGGGAGCAGCACACTCTGAATCCTGAAATAACTGACAGCGACATCAGGTTTACTATCAACTTGGTGCGATCTGACGCGACCATAGCAGGGTTTGCGCTGGGCATAATAGTTGCAATAGCCGTAATTTCCATAATAACACAGTTGTTACTTTCAAAGGTCTTCCAGAGAAAAACTATTTCTTAAGAAGAGCACCTAGTCTTCTATCGTATCTTAAGATTAATTCATCAATATTCTTCATTTCATCAGCAGTTATAGAATACTCCTGCCATAGATCCATAGTTTCTGCATGACTCTTGAAGTCATTATAGCCTTTTCTCATCAGGTCGGCTATAGATTCAAAGTTTTTGCCGCCAAGTAAGAGAATAGTGTCTATTCTATCCGAAGATTCTTCTTTTGTAATTATTCTAAGCAAACTTCCTCGTATAGCAGGGAAGCGACGCCTAGTCCAGCCTGTGAACTGCTCCTGAAGTGCATCATAACCTACTTTTTCGAGGAGTTTTCTCGGAACCCTAGCAATGGAAACAGCGACAATTACATTTTCAGGATTCATAGGAACCATGATGTTATACAAGGAATGCTCGAAAACGTTTGCAACGCTTCCATAGATTTCGTAACTTGCGCCATAGGCGAATGCAGGCGACAAGACCTGTAGTCTGAACGACTGTGCTATATGCGACAGCTCTGCAAGACCTTCAACATCTATAGCTAAAAACATATCACATATACTTGGCAACAGTAAGTCAGAGTCAAGTTCCGCACCAGACCTTGAGATGGCTTTGAAAGTTTTAAGAACTGACTCCTGCATTATTATTACTACTTCGACGCCTGACTGCAGAATATTTGCAAGGCCGCAATATGCATTGAACTGCACCTGTTCGGCTGAATCTTCGCTAGGAATAGTTGTAAGGAATATCCTTGAAATGTTAGAGTTCTTTTCCTTGGCAACAGAACTAAGGAACGGCGCTACGCCTGCTACGATACCTTCGCTTAAGGAGCCCATGAAGAATGCAACCTGCTCCTCTTTGGTACTGTGAATACCCAGTATACCTATCCTGTCCGCCAGAGCCGAGTCCTTCCTTGCGGCTATTTCAGCCCTCTTCCATATACCGCCAGTAGTATCTGCAGCGATCTTCAGAGGGTAATTTGTTTTGCGAAGTATATTCTCAACTTCCTCTTTGGGCATCTTCTTCTCTTTCACTGTAGCATAAGACTGAATGTCGGTTATTGAAGCTCCCATAGTAGAGAACCTTGCAAGTCTAATATCATAAGTAGCCAGAGTTGTCAGCAGAAGCTTAGAACCCCATAAGCCCAAACCTATAGGAAACAGTTGTTGAACCTTCGCAAATTCTCCAGCGAGTTTCTTGAACCTTTTCACGACCTCCGAAACCTCTCTATCATACATTATGATTGGAAGGCCGCACTTTGTGCATTGGGGCATGCCCTTTAGGGCTCTATGCCCTATCGGACAAGAAATGAAAACCGTGTCCTGCTGGTAACCCTCCATACCGCACGCCTACAAACACTAAGGATAAGAACTGTTTCCTGAGATACACTTTTTACCTTATGCGAAATGAATAAGCGTGTGCAAGCGGAGCCAGAAAGAGTCATAGCAACGAGTGAAGGTATAGAGCTAGAGGGCAGAGGTAAGATTAAGCTCACGATAACTGAGAGAAGGATTATTGTGGAAAAGAAGGCATCGCTCATCTCTAAAAAACTTGCTACCATTATCGCTTTAAGTTATTCACAGATAAACGGCATCAGCCAAGAGGGGAATTTATCAATAAAAGTCAGCTATACTGAGAATTCCAACCCTGCGAGCATAACCTTTGTGACAAAGAGTAGCAGTAGCGCTCTAAGCATAATGAATCAAGTTCTGGAGATTTTGCAGACTGGCAAAAAGAAGTTCGAGGAGGAATTGCAAAAGAGGAAGCAAGCTGAAATGGACGACATACTGTTCGTAGTATATCTCTATGAGTCAATGATAAACATCTGGACAATGGTTTCTCCGGTCCGTGAAATGCTGAGTGCGATAGGACAAGGAGAATGGGGCAAGGCGGAAGTCCATGCAAAGAGCATCTTAACAGCAGCAGAAGAACTGATCAGTGATGCAGAAACCAATCTTGGCCAAGCGATGGCTGATCTTTCAGAAGCTATAAAATCGCGCTCTCCTCCGGCTGTAAATGAAAAATTATCTGCACTATTTCTTGAGCTTGGTGCAGCAGTCAATTCAAAGACACCCCTATCAAGAAAATGGACACAATACTCCAGAGAGATACACCCGAACTGGTCTTCACTCTCATATTTTGCGCTGTTTGCGCTTGGTGTCAATGAGATATTAGTAAGCTCTGAGCTCGGTAAACAGAAGGACGTAGATGAGGCAATAAATAAGCTAAAGCGAATATTACCGGTCATTGAAACCAAAATTGGCAAATACCTCGCTGACAGTTTTAATGATGCTGTCCGTGCTAAAGAACTTTTTAGCATCCCGCAGAAAATTTCTAACCTTTTACTCGATGATCTGCAGAAATACCTAACAAAAGCAGCAAGCGTCTAGCTACTTAAGCTGCAACCTATTAACCATTATATCAAAGGCAGAGTTGGCATGTCTGGAGGCGTACAGTCTGAGCAGTTGTTTAGCATATTTCAATGCAGTTGGCATCTCTTCTGGCTTTACTGCACCAGAGCCTCTCAGCTTCGCAGAAATTATTTCGTCGAATAGAGGATACAAGAGTATAAGCTCACTCATCACCATATATTGAGAAATTGTCTTTGTAGCCTCTTCCATACTCTTCAAGGCTGCTTCCGCATTTGACATTCTCTCATCTATCCCAAGCTTCACCCTGCTCTGCATAGCCTTCAGGGCTGTTTCCAGTTCAATTATTATGGTTGTATCTTTGCCCCAGTTAAAGCCAGGAGCCCGTGCATCGTTGAGCGATTCAAGCTGCCCCATATGTGACATGAGTTCCGAAGACATAGTTTTAAGGCTGTCCTGAATTATCTGGAATCTAATCATTACCTGCGTAAGGTACGCTATACCTATGGAACTTGGGCGGTTCAGCACATCTGTAAGTTTGCCTATGGTTCCATAAGACTGCGAAGAAGTTTCAGCTTTGCCAAGAGTTTCGAACATTCCAAGCATTTGCGACGAATAGATACTAATTATGCCTCTTGCAATGGAATCCTCCTTTTCAACGATATTCTGAACCAGTTTGCCGTATCTCTCATCTAACTGTGTTAGTGTATCGAGTAGATAATCCAGAGCAACTTCGCCTTTCTTGTCGTCGAGGAATTTTTTGCCGATTTCGACAGAAGTTGTGTCTATTTTTTCGAATTCTAGATTAATGGTTTCAACAAGTCCCTTCGCAACATCGAATGTCTTGTTCGCAAGATCGAAATACATCTCGTTTAAGGTCTGCTGCGCCTTGAGCAAATCGTCTCCCATCTTGCTGACTTGATCATCCGTCGGTTCAACGACCTTTTTCAAGCCCTGCATCCCAAATGCTGCAAGCTGCCCTATCACAGAGTTGTATTTTGTAACCTTGTCCATATAGAAGTTGCCGAGCTTGCGGTTTACCGCCGCTTTCATCCTTGGCATATCATCATTAATTTTGTTAAACTTTGTCAATCTCTCAGTCATGAAAGATGGGCGTAATGTACCCAAGTTCTTCTCCGTGAGCTTAACCTCCTCGTTCGACCTTCCTAATTGCGCGATCTCTTCCGCCATATTTATTCCTTGGCAGCACTCGTTTACATTCAGAGCATAGTTGAAGAGTTCCTGTAGTGCAGAAGACAACTCTCTGCTCTTACCTGTTATTGCTGACGCTGTATTTGCTATCGAGCTTCTCCTTACCGATAATTGAGAGATTATTGCAACCACCAATCCAATGGTTGATGCAGACACCATCAGAATAATTAGCACACTACCCCCAGTAAGCGTTTCCGATGGTAGGATACTGTTTACTGCTGTAAAGTATCTGAGCGCAGGAGATAGTGCAACCAGTGGAAGTATAAAGATCGTCGTCCCAATTAGTACTGTTAGAATACTGGAGAACCTTACAATGGGTGCAACAGCACCATTCCTATCTCTTAGCCAGTACCAGAACCTTTGAATTATCAAAGAAACTGACAGTGTTACGGTTACCAGAACTGGGAAGAAGAATACGATCAGTCTGTCAATCATCAGGAATAGATATGGGTGGAAAAATCTGGTCGACTCAGATGCAGAGCCAAACGCCTGCGACAATGTAGGTAGATCGAACGATTGTGGTGCAGGATGAATGTTTATGCTGAGCTGATGGAATATTGGAATTGTAAGGTTGTTCATCGCACTATAAATCTCCTCGGCTCTCATGGTCTGAATTTTTTCCCCAAGCGAGGCCTTTAGAATTGAAGAAAATTCCGCATGGTGAATAGGTATGAAGAAGATTAGGAACATAATCACTATTCCGAATGGAGCAAAAAGTCTCTCCTTCTGGCGGAAGAGCAAAACAGCTATCATTATCGGGATTGTCATGAAGTAAGCAGGCGTAAGCGTTATTGTAGCAGTCAGGATTCCTATAGAAGGCGCAAGTGTATTACTCGAATCAAAGAATGTTCTGACGGAGAAAATGATGGCAAATATAACCAAAATTGCAAGCCACCATAATGGCACTCCTGTTTGATACATTAAGGTTGGGAGCGATACCATTATGGTGGCGAAGAATCCTGCAGGAGGGAAGACATATCCTATCACTGCTACTATGAGACCCAACATTATCGATAGGCCCACTGGATAGAAAGGCAGAAGTATTGTAAATAGCACTGTGTTTACAAAGAATAGTGAAGCCATGATCAAACGTAATACTAGTTTCCTGAAGTCGGCTTCTTTTGAGATAGGGTCTGAAATGTCTTCCCGTGCAGATCCGCTTCTTCTGCGGAAAAACTTTAGGCGCGGAATTTTAGATTTGGCAGTCATCGATCAGCTCTGAATTATTCCTTTAATTCCTTTGCCTGCGCAGCCTTCTCAAATACGCTGTTGAGTGCAAGTTTTCCTGCCTCAATTACATGTACCCCTTGTTCAAGAAGGAAAGAATGGGATAGGACTCGTTCGGATGGCGCGCTCTGCTCGTAAATAGATTTCATTTCTTTGTAAGCTTCAAGCATGGTTACCTTAGCCTTCGCAGCAATTATCAGGAATCTCAATGTCCATGGATCATCGGAATCGACTTCCCGTATGTAGATCGTCTTTGAAGCATCCTGTCTGATATAACCTGAGAGTATAGTCTTTACGTCCGAATCAAGGTCTTTGTCCCATATGCCTCTTGGAGAGACGACAGTAACCCAGAGGTAATCTGTACGATATTCTGCAGTTAAGCCCAGAGTTGCCGGAATTCTGAATATACCCAGAGCGCTTACAAGGTAGTCTCTTAAATGCTTCCGGTCTATAATCTCTTTCAATATGTTTTCATTTGTGAGAGAGGTTTCCTCCTCAGAAAGTATCCTCTGCATAATCTTGAGCTGTTCTGTTTCTGTAAGCTCGGCTACCTTATCGTAGTAGCCTCTATCCTTCATCACTTGGTTCAGTTTGTCATAGTATACATTATTCAGCTCTGTAATCTCAGCTATAACCTTTCTGAGCTCGGCGTTGACATCAAACTTCTTTTCTACCGCTAGATATTCGTTAAGTTTAGTCTGAATCCTGATCAGCTCACTGTTTATAGCCTCTATCTCTAAAGTTATCAGCCTTATTTCATGCTCAAACTCTTTAGATTTGGTTTCCAGATATTTCCTCTTACCTCCTGATATGAAACCAAAGCGTAACTTGCTTAGGTCCTTGTCAATCCTATCCTTCTCGCCTTCCCTACTGCGTCTCTTCATTTCAAGAGTTTCAAGATGCGCCTTTGTCTTTTCTACACTCTCTGCAAGCACCCTTCTGATCAGCCTCGAGTCGCTGAGCCTTACATCAACAGTCTTGATTTCAGAACTCATCGGGGTGAATAGAGATGACAGGAGCGCAAAGAGCACCACGAGTTCTGGATTAACTATCTTCTGCACCCTACGCAGGAGTTCCTGATTAGCTTCCGTCTTCTCAGCCCGTCCGAGATACTTGGCCAACTTGTCTGCAAATGCACTGGTATCCAAATATAGCCTCAAGCCAGTTATGTAGCCTTCAAGCAGTTCCGTGAAATCAATTGTATCATTCAGAATCTGCGATTGCCTATGAGTTAACTGTTGCGCACTTGGAAGGCTCCCCCTCAAATCCTCAACCACATCTTTTGCAGACGCTTGGAACTTCTGGTAGTTCTTCGATGTCGCTGACGCCATGTCGACTACGTTCCCAACAAGGTTTCTTATCCTAGCCTCTATAGTTCCATCCGGAGCATCCATACCTATGGAAAGTACTGCTTTTGCCAGCTCGCTGACCTGAATGCGTATTGACTCTTCGACACCCTTCAGGTGCATTATCAAGTCCGACTCTATGGACTTGCCTTCAGCTATGAAATTCGCACGATCCTTCTCGAATGTCTTTTCATCAAAAGTATTTTTCGCTATTAGAATCTGCTTGTATATACTCGTAAGCTCCTCAAAGTTAGCCTTCATTATTCCATAAATACCTCCATTTCCATCTTGCGCTACACCAGCCCATACTTCCTTCTTCTCCTTGCGGAGGTCTCTTATCCGGTCCAGTTTCTTGAGGTATATCTTTGTAATATCGATGAATTCTGCTACTGGGTAAGAAACTTTCAGCGTGGATATAATATGAACCCAGTTACCCGCAAGGTCTACATTCGACCCTATGTTATTGAAGAGGTCAGCTAGGTCGAAGTTCAAGGACTTCATAAGAATGTCTACCATGGCATCGTCGATTAACCTCCTTGCGTCTACCACGCTCCCTGTCTTGCTGTAAGCAGGCCCCAGAGGCATCATGAGCAGCGCTGTGAATGGATTCTCGTAGGTTTCCCCATAGTTTTGCGTCACGAAAGTATTCTTGGCCCTGTCTATCAGTAGTTCATGCTCCAAAAGCGAGGCATAAGAAGCAGAGCCCTTGGCAGGAGGATCGTCGCCTCCACACGGCAATATTGCCATCCCTATTATTGGAACGCCACTGCCAACCTTGTGCCTAAGATGTCTGACAAAATCAGGAATTATCCCACTGCCAGTGCCCCCTCCTATTCCATAAATCACGAAGATTACGGGCTGAATTGTTGATGAAAAAACATGTTCCTTGAAAGAGTCCATGTAGTTCTCTACAAGTTTTAGATGATAATAATTCAAACCATAGATCGCTTTTGATAGCGCCCTTTTCCTGCCAACTCCTCCTGCTAAAGGTGGAATCTCCATAGACGAAGAAAGCCAAGGCGCATAATCACGAGGCTTCCTTGCACCCTCCCTCTCCAAGTATTCTGGGTAGCGCGAAATAAAATCGAACATAGATTCTGGTGTCGGGAACTTTACCGTCTTCGCAACAAGGTCAATCTTCTCTGCAGGTATGCCCTGTAATTTCATCTCATCTTTCAGATCTTTGTAAGCGCCCTCCAAACTCCGTATGTCATGGTCGGCAACATCCAAAGCCAGCATTGAAACTCTGATGCCTTCTTTCTTCAAAAGTGGAACCAGTCCCCTCCTGTTCTTGATGAAGGCCTCTATCGTATTTACTCCCGTGCCTCCTAAACCTACGAGCTGAATAGAACTTAGATAGTTTTTTGTTGAACCAGCCATGTCGATTACCTTCTTGCTAGCTCCTCCAGCTCCTTCTTAACAGTTTCAATCTCCGTGGCAAGGCTTTTGTCTATCCTATTGGCCTTTACCAGAAGGACGTCCAGCTTCTTGGCCTTATCGTCAGCTTGTCTTGCGATTAAGGATTTATTTGAATTCGCTCTGAGGAACATGACTGCCAATAGCGCTGCTACAACCCCTATTCCTATTGCAATATAGAGAAACGTGGACTCGACACCGGGAGGAGAAGGCAATCCTGACGAAGGTATTACGGATAGAATCTTTGTAGCATCCTCAACATAACCTACTCTGGCTAGTTCCTCCGCCTGTTCGATGATCCCCTGTCCAAGTGTAACATATTGGGGTATTGTCTGACTGCTGGACAGGAGGTTCTGCTTGCTACTGAGCACGTTCTGGTACTGTATCATTGTTTGATCTGTGACATTTAGAATTCTTTGATCCAAAACATTTTGCGTTGACTGCAAAGATATGCTCAAAACTAGGATCTTGACCGGGAAGTGTATTACCTTGCCGTCTTTCAGAGTGTCTGTTGTTATATTCGAGTTAACCTTTCCTGAAAGAGTGAACTTCGGAGTGCCTTGAAGAGCCCTAAACGCAACTCTCGAGCCTCCTGGTTGCCATGTATTTGTATCAACGCCTTGGTAGTTATTTTCAAGAGTCCAGTACCTGTCTCCGATCTTTTCAAGGCTCGTTGACATCAGGATCTGGTCGTTAAGCGTTGTACCTATTGAAACAGAGAATGAAAACGTATAGGCGCCTCCTGCTACAAGAGGTTTGCTAGTGACATCGTTCCCATTGGGGTCTCTTATGACAAAGTCAGATATTATCGCAGGTGTAGGTCCCTGTTGGTAAGAATAAGGTGTTAAAGATATGAAGAGCAGAGTAATTACTAAGGTTGCTACTGTTTTAATACCAAGCCTTCGTAATGTCATCGAGCTTCGTTCCTCAACTTACAATATATACTTTCGGAATTCGCTGTAGATATGGTGATACGCTTCTATCACTCTTTCATTTGAAACTCTTTAGCAGTTTTAACTCAAAGCGCTATACCGCACAAGCCTTTTTAGAGCAAGTATTTTCTCCTGATACTCTATTTCAGCATTATTCAGAATCTCCCCAAGCATCTTGATCGTATAGTCCATGTCTCTTTATCTACAAGAAAGGGAACCCCGTCCTTGCCTCCATGAGCAAAACTGAACTTTACAGGATCATTCCATGAAGCCGGCGTCCCATATATGAGATCTGCAACCAAAGACAACGACCTAGCAGCAGCAGGACCTACACCCGGAAAGGCTACCAAAGCCGCATAATCTACAGGTTGATATTCGTATAGTGCCTTGAAAATATCCCAATCAAGCCTTCGTGGCATTGCGTATGCTTGGTAGTTCTGACTTGTTTCATAGCCGTTAACCCAGTAATCAAGCGTAGTTCCTGCACAAAGTCGTTTTATGGACGATATTATATGGCTGGACGGTTCTTTTACCAAATCCACACAGGTTTTCCTGTTCTCTTCAGCTTCCCTTGCCGTCATGTTAAGCACTTTGGGTCTTACAACATCTCCAACTATTGCGTCATGCGGTTCGACAATAAAATCTTAGACATTTGATGAGAACCAATGGTATCTCCTAGCAGTCCTGTCATCTACACATATGCCCTGCTGAATTACGCACCAGTCTCCCTTTTCCGTCAGAAAAAAGTTATGATGGTAAAGAGGGTAACCTGCCTGTATAGCTACTGTGTCTACTTTGGCGCACATCCTGCTAGCATATTGTAACTCTTCAATTCTCTTTGTAGACAGGTTTATCGAGTTGCTTATTTCTACAACCTCTTGTGGCGTCTTTCTAGATGCCTTGCCCTTTCCTCCAGCAACCCTTACGCCATGTCTGTCAAACTGCAGAACGTCTTTCAATACTCCAGCAACAACCGTCGTCACACCAGAAGAGTGCCAGTCAAAACCTAAAACACATCCGAAAGCCTGAAACCAAAATGGATCAGAAAGCCTGCTGAGAAATTCTCTTGGACCGTATTCATTGACAAGAAGGCGCACAATTTCGTCTGATAGTTTCTTCATTCTATCCGTTAGCCATGATGGAGCATGCCCTCCATGAAGAGGTAGAACTACATGACCCGTCTTTTTCAATTTATTATCTTGATGGCTATCCTACAATTAAGCCTGTAACATTAGCTCAGTTTTAGCAGTTGGAAATTTATTTTAGCCTTCCATATAATCGTGTTAAATATGGTAAAGCTGTCTTCAGAAGCAAAGAAAATCATAAGAGGTAAGAACTTTGCTCACATAGCAACTCTGATGCCTGACGGCTCTCCTCAAGTAAAACCAGTGTGGGTAGATAACGCCGGAGAGTTCGTTTTGGTCAATACGTCTGAGGGGAGGATGAAGTATAGAAACGTGAAAAGAGTTCCCGAGTTGCATTATCGATAATCGATAAAAAAGATCCTTATACGATGCTGGCTATAAGAGGCAAAGTTGTCGACATAACGACAAAAAGCGCAGACGAGCATATAGATAAAGTCTCAATGAAGTATCTGGGCAAGAGGTTTCCTTGGCACAGCCCAGATCAAAAGCGAACCATTCTGAAGATAAAGCCTGAGCATATAACGCTAGGCTAAACCTTATTTTCCTTCAACTATGATGCGCTGAACATGCCACGGGCTAAGGCCATCCTCACATTCATTCTCTTAGCTTTTACCGCTTTCGGGGTGACTTTTAGCGGCCCGATGATAATGCGGACTGCTCCAGACGAAAAATCTTGGGATTTCGGCCCTACGGCAAATCTTATTGGAGCCGTGCTGGATGTTGTAGGAGGTTTTGGGATGGTTCTTATTCTAATCAACATGACTAGGAACAAATACTTCACAGCAAATGCAGAGAGCCAGATGGCAAGAAGGGCCTTTAAACTCATGGCGATTGTAAGCGTTATAGGGATAATAGGAGACATAGTTGGAGGCCTGTTCGCCATTGCCGCACAGATAGCGCTTTACACTTCTCTCCTAAACATGCGTATTATTGGCAGGAAAGAGAAGCAGTAGTTTCAACAGATATTTAGATCGTATAGTTGTGGCACAGCATTGAACCAGATAGCCCTAGCGCATACTGGCGAGCATATATTCATGGGCAGCCTCCAGAAGATAATTCCTGCCATATCGGTATGGAAGGTTGAGCAGACAGAAGATAGAAACAGTCTCTTTGTGCAAAGTGATGGGCTGACTTGGGATCAAATACTTCAGGCAGAAAAGATTACCAACTCCATAATCAGTGAAGGCAGAGATGTTACGGAGTATTTCTTCCCAAGCCTTGACGAAGCGAAGAAAAGATTTCCTAAAATGCGTGCAATCGAGGAAAGAATTTCTGGACAGGTCAGGGTGGTAGAGGTCGAGGGCTACGACCACTCTGCATGTGCAAGGGAACATGCAAGTAACTCTAGAGAGTGCGGATTATTCTTGGTTACAAGTTTCTCAAAAGCTGAAAGCGGGAGATATGAAATACGCTTTGAAGTTGGGGAGAAAGCAAAGATCGCGGCGTTAGAATATTCTGCCCTGCTAATCAAAGTTGCCAACATCCTCGGCGCATCTGTAAACACCGTGGAAACTACAGCAACAAACCTGATAGAAGAGCTTGAAGAGCTGAGGAGTAAGATTAGGGAGTTCAGCAAAAAAGAAGTTTCATCCATTACTGCAGAAGATACAAAGGGCGTAAAACTCTATTCAAAAATCTTCGAAGGGTTGGAGAACAAGGTTCTGATGGAGAAGGCCGGTGAATTGATCAAGACCTCAAAAAGCATCGTAATACTTGCCAACAGAATAGAGGGAGGATTTCTGCTGCTTGCCAAGAGCCCAGACATAAAACTAAACGCTTCATCTATATTGAAGGACGCTCTTACACTTTTGGGAGGAAAGGGAGGGGGGAAGGAGGATTTTGCATCTGGCAGTGTTGACAGTTCAAAACTTGAAGACGCATTCGCGAGAGTCAAATCTTCGATAATATTGGCTTTATGATTCACCAATATCGCTGATGGACAATTGAGCTCGATAATTCAGGACGTCTTCAAGGATTTCGACATACCTGCAGAGCTCTGCCTTGCGTGCAAGGCTGTAAAGAGGTTGTGCGGTAAACCAAGATGTCCTATACTTGTCAAAGCAGAGGCGATTTACAAGGCAAAGCCCCTGATTTCAGCAATGAAATTTTCGGGTTCTTCTCCCCCGGGAGTCTTTGTCGGAAACCTTGGCTATCCCAGAGTTTCTATAGGCCCTCTGGTTCCTCCCATTACTGGCTCAACGGAGATATTTGATTTGCCAGAAGGCTGGCTGGGCAAAAGCTTTGACGAGATTGTAGGCTATAGATACAAACTCATCAGAGGGAGGAGCAGGGTAGAGGTTCAGGAGGCTAAAGATCCAGGAAAACTATTGTCGTCGTTGCAAGAGGTTGCCATGTCACCTCGACATATAGATGCTGAAATGGTTTTAGAGCGCAGGCCTGACCAGCGATTGGTCCTGAGCGATGAATCGCAACCCTTCGGGCCGTCAGCTCCGCTAAAGCAGTTCAAGCCCTCTTCGATAACTTCTGACAAGAGAATCGAGCGCGCTTATTACGACAAAGACCTCACAGCATCTGAGGCAACATTCATTTTGTTTAGAAGAGGAGTTGAAATTTCTAGGCTCCAGAAGGCATTCAGTCTGGGCATGCTCGGAACATCGGCAAAAAGAAAACTCGTACCTACTAGATGGAGCATAACTGCAGTCGACAGCAACATTTCTCTGCAATTAGTAGAAAAAATCAAACAATACGAAACCATAGACAAGTTCAGGGTATACCATTTCTCAAACCTCGACAACAGATTTTCGATTATACTTGCTCCGGAATTATGGAGATATGAGATGCTTGAAGCATGGTTTCCGAACACGACATGGAATATAATTGAGCAGCAACCAGCTCTGGAAGGAGATTCTGAAACGTATTTCGGGAGAACAACTTATGCAAAGATTCACGGCAGTTATTACGCTGCTAGACTCGCAATAGCAGAATATCTTGATTCTATAAGAAGGCAAGCCTCAGCATTAGTACTCAGAGAGATACACCCGGGCTATATACTGCCTGTAGGGGTATGGAATATTAGAGAAACTGTCAGAGCGGCAATAAAACAAAAGTATCACGAATATGAAACCTTCCGTAAAGCACTTTCGGCAGCACTAGCTAGATTGACATTGCAAGAGAACATCTGGAGGGGGAAGAGCAGAATCATCAGAGAGTTGATGGAACAGAGCAGGCTTAAGGATTATTTCTGAACATTAAGCAGGTTAAGAAATTCCTTCATCTTTTGCCCAATGAAACTTCTGTGGTTAGGGTCTGAAAAATTAATTCTGTATTCGTTAATCATCTTCATCTCCATATCCTGCCATTCAGCCCAACATATAGTGCAGACGTTATTGCGTATGATTTCACCAATCTTGCCTCCGTAGAGCACATCCGCCGCCTGTTCTCTCTGGTTTCCACACCTAAGGCATTTGACTTTCATTTTGCAATCCTAAATATTACACCCAGATATAGATGACTGTAAGGCTAGACTTGGAGCTCACACATATCAACAATAAACTTGTTAACCAAGCCAATGAGCTCGCCAAGCTTCTAAATCACTCAAAAACAGGGCATTTTGAAATCAAATTTTCACCTCACTAATTTTTGAGTTTAAATAAGATCAAATCATGCAATGTATGGGACGCTTTGGGCTATCACAAAAACAGGGAATTGATGGCATAACCGTCTGATCATTGGATAGGCTATAGGCGCAAAGGCTAAATAAATCGTCAGATTCTTTTCAGAATAACAGTGATTACAATGAGGGATTACCTTCATACACGGTGACCGCGTTCATATTTTCTTGCCTCGCCTTCATTGTAAAATCTAAAAATTCAAGTGATTAAAATGGTCAAGATAAAATTCGCAATCCCAAAGGGCTCCCTAGAAAAGGCAACCTATGAAATTATCGAGAACGCAGGCTATAAAATATATGGTAAGGATAGAACATACAAACCAAAATTAAACGATCCTGCTATCGATGTAAAAATTCTTCGCCCTCAAGAGATCCCCGTAATCGTAGACGAGGGGATGGCTGACCTTGGGATAACAGGCCAGGACTGGATTCTCGAAACTAATGCAGATGTGGAAACTCTAGTCAATCTTGAATACGGCAGGATCAGGATAGTGCTTGCGATCCCGAAGGACTACAAGTCCGATTCTCTAAGCGATTTGATCGAAGACTTTGCCAAGAATGAAAGGACGCTCAGATTTTCAACAGAGTACCTTAACCTATCTTCAAACTACATCATGAAGAACAAGGCGTACAAGAAGAGGTTCGGCAACAAAAGCCCTATGATGATCACTCCTTGGTGGAGGAAGGGAGACAACCCAAAACTTTCTCTATACCTTTCGTTTGGAGCTACCGAAGCAAAGCCGCCAGAGGACGCAGATGCCATATTCGATGTCATAGAAACTGGTTCAACGCTGGATCAAAACAATCTAAAGGCGATAGAAACTATCATGGAGTCCTCTTCAGTTCTAATAGCGAACAAAAAGGCAATTGCCGACAAAGCAAAGCGGGAAAAAATCTATGACGTTCTCACGCTATTGAAAGGCGTAGTTGATGGAAGGAAGAAGATTCACATCTTTCTTAATGTCAAAAAAGAGAACCTGCAGAAACTATTGAAGTCTTTGCCGTCATTGAAAGGTCCAACTATAAGCGAACTGTCTACAAAAGGCTGGTATTCCATAAATACGATTGTGGGGAAGGACGAATTTCTGAGGCTTCTGCCTAGTATAAGGAGGCTTTCGCAGGGCCTAGTTGTGCATAACCCACAGCAGATCCTCCCACTCGAGGAAATATGGAAAAATGAGTCAAAGAACTGAGCTGAAAAAACACACACTGACCTCGCAAAACACTGTGACTCTGGCACAATCTCTCCGGAAGAGCTCTTCGCTGACTAGGAACATAGAGGGGGTCAAACAGATCGTGAATGATGTAAAACATAGAGGAGACGCTGCTTTGGTAGAATATACCAAGAAGTTTGATAACGTCGATATCCAATCACGTGAATTCAGGGTTCAAACAAATGAAATCAAGAAAGCGTATTCCAAAGTAAGTGATACAGAAGTTGGCGCATTAAAGAATCTTAAGAAAAGAGTAGCAAAGCTGGATTCTATTCTGCTAAAACAGCTAAGATCGGTGAGGATTCAAGACGACGGCCTCACAATATTCATGAAAGTTTCAGCTTTGGAAAGCGTAGGTTGCTATGTACCTGGTGGCAAGGCGAGATACCCAACTTCACTTGTGATGTGCTGCGTCCCGGCTAAAGTTGCAGGAGTGAGAAGAGTCGTAGTTTGCTCTCCCTGCTCGCAGAACAAGGAAATTGCTCCAATATTGCTTGTCGCCGCTGATATCTGTGGGGTTGACGAGATATACAAGGTTGGAGGTGCGCAAGCCATAGCTGCGCTTGCTTATGGCACGCGTATAATAAAACCTGTGAACAAAATTGTAGGACCAGGGAGCATATACGTTGCACAAGCAAAGATTTTGGTTTCCAACGATGTTGCCATAGACAATCCTGCAGGACCGAGCGAAATTTTAATCATTGCCGACGAAAGCGCGGACGCGAAGGATATTGCTAGAGATTTGATCTCTCAGGCTGAGCACGGGCAAGACAGCGTCTCTGGATTAGTTTCGACATCAAAGACTCTATTGGATAAGGTTGCACAGCAAGTTCGCTCAATACTCGAAGGCGTGCAAAGAAAAGAGATGGTCGAAAAATCAATTACGGAAAACGCCTTTATGGTAGAATGCGATAGTTTGCAGAGTGCAACAGAATTTGCAAACGCGTTTGCACCAGAACACTTGGAGATAATTACCAGAAATTCTGCAACGCTAGCAAAGATGATAGACTCGAGCGGTGTGATACTTCTCGGGAGGTACACACCAGTAGCATCAAGCGATTATGGTCTAGGCACAAACCATGTTCTGCCTACAGGCGGTTCCGCAAAAACCTCGTCAGGATTATCGGCATTAGACTTTGTGAAGCGTTCGTACGTAGCAAAGTCAACGAAAACTTCGCTAGGAAAACTTTCCAAGGATATGCGAGTCTTGGCAGAAGCTGAAGGACTGATCAATCATTATAGGGCTATAGAGCAGAGGCTGAATTAGTTGCAAGGCTATTCAAAGATTGAGCTGCCGAACGGGGAAGCATATATCAGAGAGGTTAATATGGACAAAATCGCATCTGCAAGCTCGATAATATTAGACTGTGACGGAGTTATAGTAGACACATCAAGATCTTATAGCAAGGCAATTTCCGAAACAGTTTCATACCTGCTCAGCATATTTTTTGAGAATAAATTCAAAGCGTCTTTGATCACTGAAGATGTGATATTCGCCTTCAGAAAGACCGGTGGCTTCAACAATGACTGGAACACCACATATGTAATAACCATGTTTGTAATGTCCAAAGTACCTGAACAGTCTTTCAATCCTTACAGCAAGATTTTCGAAAAGGCCAATATGCAAGAGCCCAATGACCCATATGCAAGACTTGAACATGCAAAAAGAGTCATAGATAAGGAAAAGCTCGGAGTTGTCATGGACAGGCGAATTATAAAAGAACTGATAGAATTTGCAGGAAAGCTCAATCCTAAAGGAGTTCAGACTGCTGAAAAGATGATACTCAAAGGCTCTGGCGCTAAGGTTAAGATGTTGAAACTGTTCAAAGAATTCCTCTGCTACCCCGAGGATGTTACCAAAAGCGTCATTGTATCAGTCTTCGACGAGTATTTCTACGGCAAGCTCTTCAAGAAGGTTCACGGAATTGATCCTAGATTGGGTATCGAAAAGGGCACAATAGAAAATGAGTCTCTGCTAATAGAGCGGGCTACAATGTCTAAGCTTAAAAAAATGTTCGGCGAATCTATTGGAATGGCTACTGGCAGAGGTTCCATAGGGACATTCTTCACACTTAGAGAAGTAAAGGACTATCTAAATCCAAAGGCTCTGGTCTTCTTAGAGGATATCGACCCAAAGGTTTTGGAAGAGAAAAAGTACGGAAAGCCTGAGCCGTACGCACTGCTGAAATCTTCTGAGCCTTTTGCAAACGGTGCAAGTGTGATATATGTGGGCGATTCGGCGGAAGACCTGATAATGGCACGAAGAGCAAGCAAAACAAAGGAGTTTATCTTCGCTGCTATATGCGGGAGGGATTCGCTGTCGGAAAAGAGGTTTGACTTATTCTCCAAAGGGAAGGCTGACATAATTACCAGTAGCGTAAACGACATTCCGCACATACTTGAAAGGGTGAAAAATTGAGAAAGGCCAAGATAGTAAGGAAAACTAAGGAAACCTACGTTTCGGTAAACGTTAGCATAGACGGAACAGGAGATGCAAAAGTGAAGACGGGCATAAAGTTCCTAGATCATATGGTGGCATCACTAGCAAAGCACAGCATGATAGATATCAAACTTCAGGGGAAAGGCGATCTTGTGCACCATCTAGTCGAGGATGTGGGTATCACTGTTGGAGAGGCTCTTGACAAGGCCCTTGGCAATAGAGCTGGAATAGCAAGGTTCGGTTCTGCATATGTCCCAATGGATGATTCAATAGCGTACGCTGCCATCGACTTGGTAAAGAGACCATATAGCGTACTTGAATTAAAGATAGATAAGGATAGCATAGAGGATATACCAGCAGAAGACATTTACCACTTCCTTCAGTCTTTGGCCATGTCCCTGCAGGCAAACATTCATGTCATAGTACAATATGGACAAAACGATCATCATAAAGTCGAAGCTGGGTTCAAAGCTCTAGCAATATCACTAAAACAGGCATGCGCCATTGACGCAAGAAGAAAGGGCCTTCCCTCTCTAAAAGGCAAGATGTAGCGATGCGGATAGGGATACTAGATTATGGTGTAGGTAATCTTTACAGTCTGAGCTGCGCCTTGCAGAAACTAAAAGCTGAAACAGAAATAGTAACATCCCTGAACAAAGAATTCGACGGAATAATTCTTCCAGGCGTTGGTGCTTTTGACGCTGTTACAAAAAACCTTGGCAGTAACAGACATCTTATACTTGATGTTGTAAAAGATGGCATCAACATATTTGGGATATGTTTGGGTATGCAGCTGATGTTCGAATCAAGCGAAGAAGGTAAGGGAGACGGACTGGCAATATTCAAGGGCTCCGTCAAACAATTACCTTCAAGCGTAAAACTGCCACACATGGGATGGAATATTCTAGATAAGAAGAACGATCATGCAATACTAGACGGTTTGAAGGACAACTCTTGGGTTTACTTCCTGCACTCTTACTACCCAGAACCAAAAGACAGGAAGATAGTAGCAGCGACTACTAACTATGGGAAGGAATTCACCTCTGCAATATCCTACAAGAATGTTTTTGGAACTCAATTCCACCCAGAGAAGTCAGGGGATGTAGGCTTTCTGATATTGAGAAACTTCCTCTCAAATTGCAAGAAGTAATCTCCATGAAAGTAATCCCGTCGATAGACCTTATGAGAGGCCAAGTCGTCAGACTGATACAAGGAAACCCTAATCGAGCTACTGTGTATGGAATTGACCCAGCAGACACGGCCAAAAGATATGGGAAGCTAGGAGCAAAATCTTTGCATTTAGTAGACTTGGATGCAACTCTATCAAGAGGAAACAACCTGAACGCGATACGGCGGGTCAGAGAGAAGGTTTCTATGTCGGTTCAAGTAGGAGGAGGCATACGTAGTATGGAGTATGCTGACAAGCTTATTGGAATGGGCGTAGACAAACTTGTCATCGGTACAGTTGCGCTTGAGAGGAGAGAACTATTCAAGGAAATGCTCTCCAAAACAGGCAATGATAAGATTGTAGTGGCACTTGATTACAAAGGAGAGCAAGTCGTAACTAGAGGGTGGACAAGGAAGACAGGGCTGGAATTATTTGACGCTCTTGGAGAGATATCTGCTCTTGGAGTCAAAACATTTCTACTTACCTGCGTGGAAAGAGACGGAATGCTGAACGGGCCTGACATCGATGTCTTGAAAAAGGCAAAACGGGTTTCTGGTGCAGAGATACAGGCAAGTGGCGGAGTTTCAGGTATTGAGGATGTTAAGAAACTAATGCTTGCAGGGATTGATGCAGTAATAATCGGCAAAGCTCTGTACGAAAGAAGAATTAAACTGGAAGATGCGATAGCATTGGCAGAAAGTGCATAGGCAGAATGACACTGGCAAAGAGAATAATCCCCTGTCTGGATGTTAAGGATGGGCGTGTCGTAAAGGGCAGACATTTTGTGGAGCTGAAAGATGCGGGAGACCCTGTTAGGCTTGCAAAGAGATATAGAGATGAAGGTGCAGACGAGCTCGTATTCCTCGATATTACAGCATCGCATGAAAAGAGAGAAATCGTCAAGGAACTTGTTTCGAACGTTGCTGCTGAGCTCGATATACCGTTTGCAGTTGGAGGTGGGATAAGAACTCTGGACGACGCCAGAATGATACTCTGCAGCGGAGCAGACAAAATTTCAATCAACACTAGCGCCGTTGAAAATCCTAAATTGATTACACAGATTGCTGACAAGTTTGGAAGGCAGTGTGTAGTTCTGGCAATAGATGCAAAGAGAGTTTCCAAAGGAATGTATGAAGTGTACACTTACGGGGGCAGGAAGCCTACAGGCATTAACGCAATCGAATGGGCTAAGAAGGGCGAGAAACTTGGTGCAGGGGATATACTCTTAACATCAATAGATAGGGATGGCACAAAAGACGGTTACGATCTTGAGTTGACGAAATTTATGACCCACGCTGTCAATGTCCCTATAATAGCAAGCGGGGGCTGCGGAAGATTGGAGCACATTTTGGATGCGTTTAAGATTGCAAATGCGGATGCAGCTCTGGCAGCGTCCATATTCCACTACAAGCAATATTCAATACCAAAGGTTAAGCAGTTCCTACGCAAGTATGGAGTGGTGGTAAGAGATTGAAAGCTATCAATGTTGAAGAAATAGACTTTGCAAAGTCTGGAGGCATGGTTCCAGTGATAGCCCAAGACTATTCATCGAAAAATGTTCTCATGGTCGCTTTCGCAAACGAATTCGCCCTGAAAGAAACTTTGAGGACTGGTTATGCGCACTACTGGAGCAGATCTCGGAACAAGTTGTGGATGAAGGGGGAAGAGTCTGGCCACTTACAGAAGATCAGAAAAGTCCTTGTGGATTGCGATTCCGACACCATATTGTATTTAGTCGATCAAAAAGGTCCTGCCTGCCATACAAACAAGCCTACATGTTTCCACAACTTCATTCCATTAGCGAGGGGCAAGAACAGTAAATAACATCAATGCAGCCATAACTATCAAGAGCACTACAGTGTAGATTCTTCCAATGGTCTTTGTCCTTCTCTGAGTCTTCGCGCTCTTCTCCCTGCATTCGTTAGAGCAAACCTCTCTCCCGAGAGGAACAGCCTTTCCGCACACCTTGCAGTGCTGATGCGGGACAATACGCTGCTCCTGTTTGCTCATCCCCCGTAGATCGATCACTGCCATTAATATTCCTGCGGCAGAAATTGATTTTGACTGATATTTTGTTCAGAAAGATTAACTGCAAAGCAGATATTATCCTTCTGCAGTAAAGATGCTTGTGGATGTCATTGCGGAACCTCATAAATGGTGGCAGCGTAAAGTTCCGGTCGTAGAAGAGAAAAGGTGCAGGACATTCATCCACGGCTTTGCTGGAGAATACAAGGATGAAGGAGGACTAGCTGCAAATCCCTACGTCGGCTGCGCTCATCGGTGTTGTTATTGCTACGCAACTTACAAATGGGTTCCTGAATTCTATGACAAAATCGTCGTCAAGAGCAACGCCCCTCAAGTATTAGAGGCTCAGCTCAAGGCTTGGAAAGGCAAGTATGTGGAACCAATATTCTTTGCATCTGCAACGGATTCTTACCAGCCTCAGGAAGGTAGGAGCAGGATAACTCGCAAATGCGTCGAGGTTATGCAGAAGTATGGCGTTCCTTACTACGTATTTACAAAATCAGGCACTATATTGCGCGATCTGGAACTGCATGCTAGCTACAAAGAAAAATGCATGGTATTCTGGTCTATCTCTACCATGGACGATTCGCTCAAGAAGGTCATTGAACCAAACGTTACTCCGACAAAATCATTGTTAAGAGTAATCAAGAAGTTCTCGGAAAGAGAGGTTCAGACTGCAGTTAACATAATTCCGATAATCCCGGGGTTAACTGATGACAGAACGAAATTGGTGACATTGGTGAAAGAGTCTGCAAATGCCGGTGCTAGATACTTTACTGCTGGAGTTCTTCGATTGAGGGATGATATCTGGGACAGAATCAAAATCATGCTTGAATCCATTGGAAGGCAGGATGTTACGAGGCTGATGCAGGCGTTGTATTATTCGAAACCTGACATCAAGCAGGGCTATTACTATGCACCAAAGAGTTACCGCGAAGAAATCGTGCAATTTGTCGAAAGCAAGGTCAAAGAATGCGGAGCTAAATTCGGAATTCCGATATCTTACACTCCTGATCTTGATTCACCGCAATGTTCGGATTTTGTCCTGCACCCAAAGGAGAAGTTTGAAGAGGCTTCTATGCTAAGTTTTGTGCAGTAGATTGAAGGATTAATATTATCACTCCCTAACCGTAAGCATGACACTAGAACAGGAAATTCTGGAAGAACTGAAAAAGATCAGGGAAGCCGTTTCGCCGAAACCCAAGCCGCCACCTCCAGAGGGCTTTTGGAATGAATTTATGGATTTCATAGGCAAGGCTGGAGTTCTGGGTCTTGCGATAGGTTTCATAATGGGGAATTACGTGAGCAAGGTTGTTTCAGCGTTGGTGGCTGACATAATCATGCCTATACCAAGAGCGTTCTTACCTGGAGGAGAGTAGAGAAAAGCCATTATCAGTATTCCAATAGGAAACGGGATGAACTTCGCTATAGGGGATTTCATAGGAGTCATAGTAGATTTTTCAATAGTAATCTTTGCAATATTCATCATCGCTAGGTATGCCAGAAAGGTGCTTTGAAACGATCAGTAAGTCAGAACCATGTCTGCAGTAAAGGCTTCCTTCTCCAAGAAGGAATAGACACCAACATAATCATCGACAAATGGGAGGTCTTCTTTCCTCAACTCGAACAAGGCATTTGATGCTGTGCAGGCGTATATCTTGATGTCAAGCTTCTCTTTTGCATCTTTAATCAACTCACTAAGAGGGGGGTAGCCTATTCTCTTCCAGCCCTCTTCGATGAACTTCTTTCTATGAGCATATTGAGGAGGCAGTTCAAGTTCGTCTATATTCTGTCGTGCAAGTTTCTCCAGAGCCCAAGACCTGAAGAGCATGCTGACCCTTGCGCCAGCAGTCGCAGCCATGATTGCTGTGTTGAAAGCAGAGCGAACGTTTTCAGAAGAGCCATTATGTACCATCATGGCTACCTTCATGCTTTTCCGCTTGGCCATAGCCCAGTTGCCTTTTGGAAACTAAGCGGCGCATTCGCCACGAGCAGTCTTTACTTTGAAACTCTCCTTGTCGCCCCAGTCAACATATTTGTCTGGAGCCTGTTCGTAAGGAGGCAAGGTCGTAAGCTCGCCAAGCTCTTCCTGTATGAAGGAGACGAACGTCTTCTTCTTTTGAACAACTTCTTGGCTCATTGTATCGCCCTCCCAGCTACAGAAACCTCTCCATGTAAACCTTCCCCTCCCATCTCTTCCTGGCTCCTCTTTACCCACTCAGCGAAAGTTTCGCCCTCCTTCCTGTTCTTCCTGTAAATTTCTAGCAGTTTTACAATTATGTCAGGTATGTTCCTAGCAGGAACCTTTGCAACTGGCGCCCCAAACTTGGCCTGCCCTGGTCCTATCGAACCTCCGAGCAGCAAGGTGTAGTATGGAGCCATCCTCCCGTTGATCCTCTGTCCAGAACCGTAGAATCCGATATCGGCAATGTGGTGCTGGCCGCATGAGTTGGGGCAGCCACTGACCTTTATCGAGATATCCTTCAAATCTTCAGCCATCACTAGCTCTGGCTTCTGAACCAACTGATGGTGCAGTTCAAGTGCAAGCCTGTGCGAATGTGTAACTGCCAGATTGCACGTATCAGCTCCGGGGCATCCGACAACATTCAGAATCCTGTCTGCCCCGTAAGTTGCAAGGCCGGCTCCCTTGAGATCATTGTAGAAGTCCACCAGCAAATCTTTCCTTATCCAATGGAAGACCAAGTTCTGCGTCCTTGTGGTTAGTAGCCTACCTCCAGTGTATTTCCTTGCAATCTTTGCCAGAGCGTAGAACTGCTGAGTTGTAATGTCCCCTGCTGGTAGCGTTACATAGGCATAGTAGTAGCCCTCCTGCTTCTGCATGTAAACGTTAGTTCTCTTCCAGCGTCTGAACTCCTCGCCGTCATCGACCCTTCCAGAAGGTTGTGGTAAGTTGCTTGGAGGAGCGTCCTCAAACTCCTCTATCTTCCAGAGTCTGTCACCTGCTCTAGTAGAATAGACAAGGTTCCTCTCTTTCAAAACAATTCTTCGAAATTCTTCCATGCCAAGGCGCATTATGACGAACTTTAGACGGGCCCTTGCAGGGTTGCCTCTTTCGCCTAACCTGTCGAAGACTCTGAGTATAGCTTCGCATGTTGTGAGTAACTTATCAACAGGAGTAAAATCCTCCAAAAGCTGTGCAGCAAATGGTGGAGGGCCCAAACCTCCTCCGACGAATATCTTGAACCCTTTTACCTCCTTCCCATTAATTATTCTCTTCTCTGCAAGTATCCCGATGTCGTGCATACCTGTTGCTGCATGATCAGTTTGGCAGCCCTCGAGTGCTATCTTGAACTTTCTGGGCAGGTTCTGGTTCAGAGGGTTTCGCAAGAAATACCTTACAATAATGTCTGCATAAGGCGTCGGATCGAAAATTTCATCTGGAGATATCCCAGCAAGCGGGCAAGCGGTAACGTTTCTCACTGTATTTCCGCACGCCTCCCTAGTAGTCAGCCCAACTTCGTTAATTCTTCTGAGCAGTTCGGGGACTGAATCAAGAGCTACCCAGTGGAACTGGAAGTCCTGTCTAGTAGTCACATGACCTATTCCATTGGCAAAGAGATCGGAAACTTCGCCCAGAACATCCATCTGCTCTGCAGTAAGAAGGCCGTATGGTACCTTGACCCTAATCATCTGGATGTCCTTCTGAAAACGGATGCCGTAGACGCCATTCTCCAGCCTGAACCTCCTCCAAACTTCCTCGTCTATTTCACCGGCTTTGTACTTCCTGATCTCCTCCCTTACCCTGTTGACCTCTATCTCTGCAAGTTCAGGAGTCGTAAAGCGTAGAGGATCTAGCATTGTCGCATCTATCGAATTTAGATGGCTAATAAATATAACGGCGTTATAAAAATTCAGTTATCAGTCGAGTTTGTACGATTATGGTAGGCAAGAATGCTTTTGAACAAGCAGAAAGTTGAATTTAAGGATGGTAAAAATAGAACTCATACCTGACATCGATTTCAAGGGAAAGAAGCTAATCACGGGCTTTCACGGAATAGGCGCAACAGGGTATTGGACGATAAAGTTCTTTGTACAACAGCTAAAGCCTGAACGGATAGCATTCATAGATACTGATGCTACGGCGCCAATATCATCTACTTCCGGAGGAAAAGTCGTCACTCCCTATGAACTGTACCAAAAAGATGATCTGGTCTTCATGAAGGCTGAAGTCGTCCCATCGAGAGGGTTGGAAATGAAATTCTTCAGAGAGCTTTGCAATCTGATAATTAATAAGAAGTTTTCAGAAGTTGCCCTTATTGGGGGGCTGGACGCATCGCTCCGAACAGATCCGAAGATAACTTTCAAGTACGTCCGTACAAGCGCGTACAAGCCCAAAGGGATCATTGCGCAGGGTAATTTTCTGGAAGATGACAAGATTATCGTGGGCCCTGTAGCCCTGATGCTCAATCACTTTGAAATCAGGAACTTTCCGGCATTTGCGATACTCCCTTATGCCTCTGTAGAAAGAATCGACCCTAGAGCAGCATCGGAAGCGGCAAGGGTTCTCGGAAGTTATTTCAAATTTGATATCGAAATTGGCTCTCTGATCAAGGGAGCAGAGGTCATAGAATCGGAGATGGCTGCCTTGGAAACTAAGGTCAAGGGAACTACAAAGGAATCAATATACACCTAACCACAACATCTATATTGCATAACTAAATTCAATAAATAGTCCAGTGATAGTAAGTGCCTGTCAGCAAGGGTTACAGAAGAAAGACAAGAAGCTTGCTCAGAAAGCGAAAGGCTCTGACAGGCCTTTCCGCATACCTTAGAGTTTACAATGTTGGAGACAAGGTAACAATAGTCATCGATCCTACACAGCCAAAGGGGATGCCGCATAGGCGCTTTCAGGGGTTGGTTGGGAACGTTACCAAAGTGCTTAGGAGGGTGTTGGAGATCAACGTTAAGGTCGGGAATAAGGACAGAACCGTTATAGCGAGGGTTGAGCACGTAAAGCCTCTGGTGGGTTAGCCTTGAAGGAAATTAGATCAAAAAGGACTGTTTCAGTGGCAGAAGTTAAAGAGATACTTGGAAACCTTGATGTTGCAAAAATCGATCAGTTGCAGAAAAGGACTCAGGATTACGTGGAGAAGTTTGCGAAAACAGATTCAAAGGATGCCCATTCCGCGATCAATAAACTTGTCAAAGAATGTAAATTGACTGAGGAAGAGGCTGCTGAACTTGTTAACGTTATTCCAAAGACTGCTGCCGAATTAAGAGTGTTTACTGCAGGGTGGAAGAAACTTTTCCCAGCGGATACTATGGATAAGATTCACGGGATACTAAAAGAGTTAAGTTAATTCAAAATTCCTATTCCTTGCATAAGATTAAGGTCTTAACGGTTTTGTACCTGCAGAAATGGCTGGGTTGGATGTTGCAAATGGATAAAATAAATGGTTGAGACTAAAGGCTATTTCAGAAACCATAAAAAGAGCTGAATAATTATTGGCAAGGCTAAGAATACTGTGGCGACTGTTAGTACAATAGTTGCCCATGTAAGCGTTCTACTTTGTTTGGCTAACTCTCTGGTTAGGCGAATATTTAGATATGCGACCAAGATATTCGCATGAGTCTCAAGCGGCCTAGTTGCAATTTCTAATCTGTCGAACTTATCTCTGAGGCTCTTATCGACTGCTTTCAATCCCTCGAGGGCTTGATCGGGCTCTAGCTCTTCATACAAAGGTCGAACATTTTCCACCGCTTCACTAATTCGATTTATCAGCTTTTGAGTGTTAAAAGATCCCTCGACAAGCCTCTTCAATTCTGCCTCGATTTTCTTATCTAGCTACTCTGACACAGGTTCTTGTTCTTGGCTCTAGTATAAGAGCTTCTACCAACCAAAAGGGGACACCCAAACCGGACACCATGTCAAGGGGACGGTGTACATAACCTTACACTAACCACAAAGTTTAAACTTTAGAAGTGCTCGATTAACAAAGTATCGGGCAAATGTACACCATGAACACCGTCATTTATCGTCGGGTAACAATCCCGGAATTTTAAACTTAGCGTAGCAAAAGTGCAAGAAAATGAGTAGTATATCAGTGCCCAAGAAGTACGAAGAATTCGCCTACGTTCTTGATTTCATCCCTCACGGACGTTCCACTATAATAAAAGGCAGAGAAGGCCCCATAGTCCAAGGCATTGGAGAAGAGCGTCTAACATTGCTGGAGATTCTGGCGACGGAGGACGCATCCTTTCAAGGAGGGGAGCGTATAGCCATAGGGAAGGAAGGACGATCTAAGATAATCAGCGTATTGGGTAAGCTCAGCTATGAGGAACTGACGCAGGAAGCCAAGAACGAACTTGCGGACGTGATAGAAACTATTGTGAAGTCTAACGAAGTTAAGTACGTTTCATATTTCAATGAACTGCAGGCGGTTACTCCAAGGCTGCACGCTTTAGAGCTCATACCGGGAATAGGAAAGACCTTCATGCTGGAAATAGTCAAGCAGAGGGATAGGCAACCATTTACCAGCTTCGACGACCTACAGAAGAGGGTGGGGATAAGGGAACCAGCCAAAGCAGTTGCTAAGAGGATACTCGAAGAGATAAGCGGAGGCTCCAGAATAAACCTCTTTGTCAGAAGGTAGTTTAGGTAGTTTCACCGAATATTCTCTTGCCGCAGTTAGGACATACAGGCTCTATACGTCTGACATCCCTTCCGCAGTGAGGGCATTCTGACCACCTTCTTGAGTATATGTAGAGTCCTACTGCGCCTATAAGGAACAGTATTCCTATTGATTCCAGTATGGGCGGCCCAGAGCCGACGCCTTTTGGTGTTGCAAACATGGCAAGACCTATGATAACGACTCCTAATGTTATTCCAAGCAGTCCTTTTCTTCCAATTGGTGGGGGCTTGTAGGGGCCTGTGCGTGACATCACTTCACCAAATAAGTATATGGTAGATAAGCAATTCTAATATCGCCATAAAGGTTAGAAGCCAAACGGCCCTCTAGTTTCGATGTACGCCTTTGCCTCTTTCAGCGCTTGGCGTGGAGTCATCTCGCCTATAACAGAATTGTTGAGATTTGTCATAAGTATCCCTTCAGCAACATCCCAGTTTGGAAAACCAGGTTTAAAGTTCATAGTGCCCTGATCAAGAATGTCTCTGGCAACATTGAAATGCCTTATCGTTCCTTCACTGATCAACCTTTGTACTTGAGGATGCGAAAACACGCTCCTCCTTGTAGGAACTGCCAGGGCTAGAGGGTCGAGTGAAGTGATCACCTGCGTTGCCGCAGCGGTAGCCCATTGGAGGAAGAGCCAAGCGGCTGCCGGGTTTCTAGAATACTTAGGAATTCCCAATCCTGCACCAGAGTAATGGTGCGATTGCCCAGCTGCACCCTTTGGGTTTTTGTCAAACCCAATCTTTCTTACCACAACAGATTCTCCCTGCACGTCCATGTCAGCAGCAAATTCCGTATAGTTTATCATGTTGACAGCTCGGCCAAGTTTCATAGCGTCTGCAGCGGGAGCCCAAGCATAGAATTTTGACGTAGGTTCAGCATATTCATGTAGCTTCACATAATACTCTAAAGATGCGATAGCTTGTTCACTATCCACATCACTTGTAATAGAGCCATCATCGTTGAAGTTCCACAACTTACCGCCAAACGAATAGAGCATATTGTGCCATTCCATGATTATGGACGGAAACCTTGCTGACATGCAGACCGTTCCAAACTCCGCTTTTTCGGGTTTGTTGAAATATTTGGCATCCTCAAGGTATTCGTCCCATGTTACTGGTAGCGATCTTTTCTCGTTTTGGTAGATGTCTTTTCTGTAGAAACGTATCATAATTGGGGTTTCTTGCGGCAGCTGAACTGCAGTACCTGGATACGTCTTGTTGTAGGGTGCAAAACTAAGATCAGGTGGATATTTTGCACTGGCATTCCATATAGTACGCTCAAAATCGTCAAGATTCAGTTTTGGATAGGTGAGGTCGGGAAACTGCTTCATCAGCTCTTCTATTGGGATAAGATGTTCCTTGAACCTTCCCACGTTGGCTATGTCAATATTCATAACATCAAAGGTGGGAGATTTTGTTGTAACTGCAAGCAAGGTCTTTGCCAAGTTGTTCTGGTAGATATCGAACTCGAATAGTGAATTTACCCCTGTAGCTGTGTCAAAATCGACCTTGTTCCTGAACAGCGCCCTTGGCCCTACTTCAGCCTCTAACGCAACGCGTATTTGCTTGCCAGCTACCTTATCCGATACCGACTGCAACCATCTGATAAATTCGTAATACTCATCTGGTGTGAAGTTCTGTGGGTTCTTGGGTTCTGCGATGGTTAGAGGTTTGCGTGCTGGAGGTTGATTTACTTGTTGTGGCGATCCCATGTTAAGATACACCGCCCCTCCTATTGCTGCACCAGCCCCTGCAATTCCCAAATACGTCAGAAACTTTCTGCGAGAGACCTTTTGCGCATTATCTGCCATGTTCAATCTGACTTTTGGAGAAGTGTCTTCAGTCTCCATTCTCTCTTCGCCTTCTTTATTTCGCGGTAAATCTTTTGATGGCAAAGGTTACACCATGTGCTAAACATGGGTTGTCAATAAGCGTTGTTCTATTTCTGTCAAACTAACCATCTCTAAATACCAGAACAATGCAGGATCGATAACCTTGGCAGCAAAAGACCTTGCGATGCTTCTCAAAGACTCTTTCAAGCTGAGTCTTTACGAATCAAGGGCATATGTCGCTCTGCTGCAGGGAGCATCAGACCCAAAGGGCATTTCAAGGTTTGGTAGAATACCTCTTCCAAGGATATATGACACACTTAGAAGCTTAGAGGACAAGGGTTTTCTCGCTAGGAACGGAGAAGGATACGTTCCTGTAAGTCCGAAGGTTGCGCTTCAAGGAAGATTGCAGCAGTTTGAATCTGAGTTTCAGCAGGACAAGACTGCAAGGATAGATACCATGCAACAGCTTTTACAGAAACTTAAGGTTCAACGCAGGGAAGAGCTTGCTGGAGAGGTTGCAATGCTAAGAGGAATAAACAACATTGCAAACAGGTTTTCCGATGTTTTCGCTAGATCTAACTCTGTAATCCTGACTGTACGGAAATCTTTCGAAGCTAGAGAGCTCTTTATGCGATATGTCTACCTCGAAGCTACAAGTAAGAAAAAAATTAGGATTATCGTACCTGCAGAGCTTAAGATACCAGAGGTCGAGTTTTCCACGCTTGCTAAGATGGGAATTGAAATAAAGAAGCATGAAGACATCCTTCTTGACCTAATGGTTTCTGATACGGACGATGTCATGATAGGTGTTCCAGACCCTCTTTCCGATGAACCTTTTCATGCAATCGCCATGTGGACAAGGAATCCATCGTTTGCTCAATCGCTGAGAAGTTCGCTTGGCGATCTATGGAGGAAAGCCAAGAAGGTTTGAGTGAGTCTGAATGGACAAAGAGCTACAATCACCAGAGCCCCTTGTAAAGCTGAGAAACCATTTCAAAGCCCCTACTAAAGATGCCATATCTGCAGCCAAAACATGCTATTCACCTAGCATAATTTCAATCGAGGGTCTGAAGGAGTCTGATATTGAAGAGGTCGGCCAGACTACATACGAAGGCGGACATCATACGGTATATCAACATGAGATGTTCGAGTTTGAAATCAGCAACGTTTCAAGAGCATTTACGCATGATTTTCTTCACACACATCCTTTTTACAACACCTCGCAGGGTAGCCAGAGGTACGTCCGTCTGAGAGAACCCAAAGCCACTCTCCCACCCTTCCATAACAAAAACGCAGAATCTATCTTCAAAAAAGCTATCTTGCGTTCATATGAAGCCTATGATGAAATAACAAACATTCTAATCCAGTACGTAACTAGTCAATATCGGACAAAAGTATCTGCAGACAAGCTGGCAGTTAAGGCAGAACGTGAGATACGGGAGAAGGCGATGGAGGCTGCAAGGTACGCACTGAGCATAGCTGCACACACTCATCTGGTTCATACGATTGACGGTGTGACACTCTGGAGGTACTTCAAGATGAAAAATCTGACATGGGAAGCTAATATCGTCGTTTCAAAGATGATCGAAGAGGTCAAATCAGTTGACCCCAGATTTACAATGTTTGCAGAGAAAGAAGGCGCATATTCAATAGAACGATCTCGAGAAACATCGTTTAAAGGTGCAAAGTACGGCGACGATTTTGTGCAGGAGTTCGATAGATCGCTCCAAGGCAAAAGCTCAAAGCTCGTCGGATGGTCTGAAAATGCGGAAGAAACAATAGCAGATGCCGTAAGGCAGGTGTTGGGCTTGCCAAGGTCCGAGATATCTGACGAAGATGCCATAGATTTGGTGCTGAACCCTGCAAAGAATCCTTACCTAATTGACACCGTTAATCTATCCATAGTTTCCCCATTAGCGAGGGTTCTGAACCATGCTCAATACACCTTCAAGAAGAAGATTTCTCATACTGCAGATTCTCAAGATCAGAGGCACAGAACCATTCCAGGATCAAGGCCTCTGACATTCGCAGTAAACACTACAAAACCAGATTACATCACGCCAGAGATAATAAAAAGGTGCACAGAAGCCCACAATTTGTACAAGGAACACATGGAAGAACTCTGGGAGGAGAAGAACAGGCTCCTTGAGGAAGTTCCTTACGAATACGCCTCCTATGTCCTGCCGAACGGCTTGGCAGTGCGCTTCTCAGCAACAGGCTCCCTACTGCATCTGTGGTACAAGTTCACCAACAGGTCGTGCTTGAGGGCAGAAGAAGAAATCTGGCGGGTTACAATGGAAGAAATGGAACAAATCAATTTCGTGCATAGGAATCTGGGCAAGTATCTCGGCCCTCCGTGCTTTGTAAGGAAGATGGCTTACAACAACAGGGAAGTTTCTGAAGATGTTGGAAAGGTGAAGTACTGCAATCAAGGCAAGCTGTACTGCAGGCAACCAGTGTGGACTTTCTACCCCAAGGTTACCATAGAGAACATACTTAGAGTTTAGTCAGCCAAATTTGTAGCGCTTCTTGACGTTCTTGCGTATCTTCCATGTGCAAGACATGCCTTCTGGGAATATTACAAGGTCTCCCTTGACTATTTTTATTTCCGAACCGTTATCAGGTTTGACTACAACATCACCTTCAAGAAAATAACACGTTTCCTTCTCGTCATATGCCCAAGGAAATTCCGAAACTTCCTTTGTCCAGATAGGCCAGCTCGAAACTCCGAGCTCCTTTAAGCGTTCCTTTGACGGATTACGTTCAACGCTAATCTTGCTCAACAACTTATCCAGATGCATAATTCTATATATCGTTTAGGCTCTTTTTAGGAACTGGCAAAGAAAACTATGACAAAAGTTTATAGGTCTGATAAAACGTCATGGATATAGAGAAAATGAAGGCTACGCAGTTAGTTCCCCTTCCACTGATAATTCTGACGGCAGTTGTCGGCTATATGATGTTCGCGGGAGATGTTACACAGGGAGCAGTCCCACAACCTGCAAGCCCTGCTGGCAGATCACAAGCGATAGCACCTTTACTTCCTAACGCACCACCTTACAAATGTGCATCATGGATGGATGCCGAGCTCTGCGGCAAGCTCCAAGCCTCATGTGGCAACGGAGTATGTGACGCTCACGAAAGATGTAACACATGTGCATTCGACTGTGGATGCGGTGGTGCACAGGTCTGCAACCCAGAAACTGGTGCGTGCCACTCTCCAGCAGGAGTATGCCAAGCACCTAGAGGAGAAGGCGTCATACGCCCAATTACAGCCAGTCCTATTGGCGACGCAAAAGCACCTGTAGGATTCGTTTCCCCTAATCAGAACTAGGGATAATCAGGCTCTTTTTCCTCTTTGGGCCTAACACGCTTAGCAGGGTAAACATTCCCTACATGCAGAATGGTGTTTGCAACCTCCGCTGCAGACGCTATCACTCCCTTTTTCATCTCCAGCAGTTCTACAACTTCTCCATTGAAGGTCTCTACATTTTTTGAGCCTGCATCGATGTACTGCAAGCTGTTTTTTGATGATGAGGCAAACTTTGCAATAGCATCCATAGGATTCATGCCACAGTTCTTGGCCAGAGTTTCAACCAGTGAGAGTAGAGCTTCAGCAAAAACCTGAATCGCTATCTGCTCCTTACCAGATAATTTCAAAGCGTAACTTTGGAGATGCTGGTACAGTGCAAATTCAAGTGCTCCACCTCCAGCAACCAAAACTGGGTTCTTCGTAAAGTTCTCCACAATCTTTAGTGCACGCATTACAAGCTCTTCAAGTTGGTTGGCACCCCTTTGAGATGGAGATTTCAGTATTAATGAAACTGCCCTTGGGTCCTTGCAGCCATCTATGAAGATGAAATCCCTGTCGCCCAAAGGTTTCTGCTGGACAGTTGTTGCCGAGCCAAGGCAGCTTGGAGAAAGCTCCCTAGTAGAGTGTACAATCGTTGCACCGGATGCCCTTGCAATTCTCTTTAAGTCTGTCATGCCTATTCTCCTTACTCCAAGAATCTTTGCACCTGCGAGCATGCTCAAAGCAGGTTCTTCGATGCCTTTATGCGTAAACAAAACGTTAGCCCCGCATTCTATTATCGGCTTTACCTGATCTATCACCATTCTATCTTCCTGTTTCTGCAGGGCACCCAGGAACTTTGGAGAATCAATCTGTACTTGCGAACTGAAAGTGGTTTTCTTCACATCAAGAAGCTCTTCAACAATCGCAATTTGGGCATTGCATACTTGGGTTGGCATCCTTCCGCTAAGAACCTCGGCTTCAACGGCCATTCCAGACAGTATATTGCTTTCAAAGATTGATGAGCCAGCTTTAGCGATAACCTTCACCATTTCCGCATCGAACTCACCAGCCTCAAGCAATTTCGAAACTGCTTTGCATAGATTATCGGTCAGATGATCAGCCTCGCTTTGCTCTAATTTTGAAGAAAAGAAAGTACTAACCAACTTATGCATACCATCTTTAGAATTAACGGTTTCAATCTTTTCCAAGAATGATAAGGACCCGTTCAGAGCGATAGAATAACCGTCAACAATCTTTGAAGGATGTATTCCCCTTCCTACTAATTCAAAACCCTTGTCAATCAATGAACAAGTAAGAAGTACTCCTCCTGCCGAGCCGTCTCCCCACTTTGTATGAATGGATTTTGCAAGATCTCGCATCATCGCAGCTTCAGGGTGCTTAAAATCCGCCTTTTCCAGCATAGTTTTGCAGTCTCGCAGTACAAAAACATCGCTATGTTCATTGAACCTGAGTTTTGAAAATCCTTTCGGGCCAAAAGATGTCTCAATAAATTCTAACAAAAATCGTGCCGCATTTTGATTATCTTGCTGCGCGCTGTTCAAGGAAGTTTCTTGTTTATTCTTCACGGTCTGCTGATTGGATGTCCCGTCTGCTTTTTAGGTTTCGAAATTTTTGACAATTTAGTAGCTTTTGAGAAAATTCGGTATTTGCCGAGTATTTCTGTTAAAACACCATTCTTAAATATTCGAGCCAAGCGTTCTCATCCATGACTCGACTAGTACCGTTATTGAGTCTAATTGTATTGTCTATGCTGGTAATGACCTCAATCTCGCCAGTATATGCACAGGCACAGTCAGTTCCCGGTGCGAACTGGGAATACCACAACTATGGCCCGAATGGCGGCAGTGGTACCCTCAATCACAGATAACTAAAGACAATGTGCAGTATCTCGAAACAAAGTGGATCTTCCCTTACACAAAATCTGCTAGCCCGTTAAAAATAGGTACTGTTAACGTTGGATCAACGGCCGCACCATTAGTTGTAGATGGCGTAGTCTACGTGTCGATGAACGACAGGAGAATACTGGCAATCGATGCGACGACAGGTAAGTTCCTTTGGAATAACTCTCTTGGGGGGAACCTTAATGACAGAACGTCTACACTAGCTAGATATCCCTGGATCAGCTCGGTTGGGGGCATGTTCATACAATGAATTACTACAAAGAGAAAGGCTGGCTTATACAAAGCGTCCAAGGTTGTTACTTACATGCAGTTGATGCAAAAACTGGCAAAACTGTCTGGTCCATGACTCCAGAATTAACATGTGGCACCAATGCAGAATTCGGAGACCCTCTGAAGGGTATAATTGGAAGTTTGGGCAATCAAGGTTTCTTTACGGGACATGCTCACCCACCTGCTTTCTTTGGGAATATAATGTTCATTCCAATAGGAGGAGGTAGTGGGAATGGAGGAAGAGCTTTTGTAACAGCCTTTGATGTTAGCGATATTTCAAATATAAAGAGGCTGTATAGAGAGTTCATAATGCCTCCAGCGCAAGGAGATCCAAACTGGGCCATTGATCTGTGCACTAGAGTCGGAGGTAATGGTTGGTACTTTGAATATCCCAAATACTTGGAAGGGATTAATCATCCAAGAAGGGATAGAGAACCAACATACATGGCAACAAAGTGTACGGAGGCACCTGCTGATGTTGTAAGAAATGACTGGATCGACCTTGTACCTGGTTCGCCAACATTCGGTAAGATGCATACTGCGTCCTCAACATCTCCAGTGTGGGGACACTATCCAATTGATCCAGAAACTGGAATTGTATACATGGGTTGGGGAGACGAAGGACCATACACCAACTTAACACATAGATATGGGCCAGGGGTACCAGGCAGTGGATTCTCAGCACACGATGCAAGAACTGGGAAGATGGTCTGGTGGTTCGACGCCGTCGCACGCGACTTGTGGGACTATGACTGCTCATTTGGAGGCATATTTGCCAGAACAGCTGCTGGACAGAAAGTATTCGTCAAAGGTTGTAAGGCAGGAATTATCTTTGCCCTCGATGCAGCGACTGGAAAACCTGTCTGGATTTTTGATCCTCCCACAGTCACAAGGAATCTGGGGACAAACTACGGGGTAGATAAAAACAATGATCCAAAGGGCAAAGACGCGTGTTGTAGATTGACTAAGGAAGATATGGCCAAACCATGGTACCACTATCCAAGCAAAGAGGCACGACAGACAACGAGCTGCTTCACTTCTTGTTTAGAGTCTGATCTGGCTTTTGATGGAAAGAAGGTCTACATAGCTTCTTTCAATGAGCCAAGGACAAAGACCATTGCAAACGTCAGACCCTATGGCAATCAGGGACAGGATGAACGCCAGTGGCAAAACCCTGAGTGGGTTGATAAGCTGAACACTGACATCTACGCTGTTGACATTAATACAGGAAAGGAAGTCTGGAGATACCACATAGATAGAGTTGGCTACAGAGGAGCACTTACAGCTGCTGGAGGGTTATTGATGGTGTATGCCAGTGACGGAAACCTCAAATTCGTAGACACTGAAACTGGGAAATTGGTTCACGAAAAGTTCTTCGGAATACCAGTTAACGTACAACCTGTAGTCGGAGCTACAAAAGATGGCAAGATGAGGGTCTTTGCGCATGTAGGAGGAGGCCAGACAATATACTTCGGTAATAACCTTGGATTGGATGGGAACCTCGTAGCATTCGGACTCCCTGATACGCTACCGCAACCTCAGGTGGTAACAAAGGAAGTCATCAAAGAAGTACCAAAGGAAGTAGTGAGGGAAGTTATCAAGGAAGTGCCCAAAGAAGTCATCAAAGAGGTCATCAAGGAAATTCCGAAGGAAGTTATAGTAGAAACCATCAGCCCGGTATCCTATGCTGCAATAGGGATTGGCATCGTAATAGCGGTCATCGGCGTAGTACTATCAAGGCGTAGAAAGACCTAACAGCCTTGCCCCGGGAAGGGACTCTCTTTTATTTTTCTCAGTTCTTGGAGTGCCATAAGTTCAGCAAGATAATCCGAAATCTTGCAGAGGCAGCGCTTCTACAATACTAACATACTCTGGCACATTTACTAAGATCAGAGAAATTGGATCTCATCATGCTAAACACCTTATAGCTTTGCATACAAGAGCATAGTCAGCCTATACGGGGGGAGTCATGCGTGTATATGCGACATTCTGGATTATTATACCTCACGTCTATAGCAGCTATACTTAGGGACTACACAGAAGTAATAAATGCAGATGTGATAAGGCTCAAAAGGGCGAGCTGTAGGGCATCATATATGGGACACCATTTTATCGTGGGAGGAGCAGGTTTCGTAGGCTCACATGTGATTGAACGATTTCTAAATGATGGCAGTACGATAACTATTGCAGATCTCATCCCGTTAGAAGCTGCAAGGAATCTATCTCCATATGTTCCAAAAATAAAGTACCTATGGAAGAGCGCTGATGATTTGCAGTTGGCGGACTTTGACGGTATAGATTCGATAATATTCTTGGCTTCGCAAGCAGATGTCCCGCTAGCACTTTCCTCTCCGCGCTATACCTTCTACAGGAACTTGCTCGGGCTTGTGAATGTCCTTGAAATGTTAAGATCAAGACCAAAGACTAAATTGATCTACATGAGCACTAAAAACGTGTATGGCATAGTTCCTCCAGAGAAAGTACCAATAACCGAAGACGAAGCACTGAAACCTTCAGATCCATATGGGGCTAGTAAGGCAGCAGCAGATTTAGCCTGCCAGAGCTATGCAAACGCTTACGGGATGCCTATAGTAGTGCTTAGAAGTAGCGGCTTATTTGGCCCAAGATCAAGGCTAAAACAGGTAGTTCCAATTTTCATCAGGCAGGCATTATCCAATAACCCAATCACCATCGAAGGTGACGGCAGTCAGATAACCGACCTGAATTACATTGGAAACCTTGTCGATGCGATATCATTGGCTGCTGAAAAGAACATCAAGGGAGTATTCAACATAGCATATGGCAAAGACGTCTCGATACTTGAACTAGCCAAGGAAATTCTGGCCATTACAAAGAGCACGTCGCAGATTACCTTCACACCTTGGCGACCGGGTGAAAAAGGCCTCCGCCTAGCACTATCAATAGAGAAGGCAAAGCATCAGTTGGGCTATTCACCAAGAACTTCCTTGCGTGAAGGTCTGCAGAAGACTGTCGAGTGGGTGAAGAGTGCATGACAATCAAGGTAGTCACGATCAAGCCATCCTTCACCGATGATAGAGGGGCAATAACGAACATGCTTGAAGAGCCAATAAATAGCGTAGTTCTGATAACCTGCAAAAAGGGGGCAATAAGGGCGAACCATTACCACAAAAAAGACTCGCACTGGTCGTATATGCTCAAGGGGAAGATGGAATACTATGAGAAACGAAAGAACGAGACGATAGAAATGGCAGTAGTCGAAGAGGGGCAAATGGTCTACAGCGCACCAAACGTCCCTCACGCAATGAAATTTCTGGAACCATCTACCTTTTTAGCTTTGACAACTAAAAAGCGCTCCAAGGGAAGATACAATGACGATACAGTAAAGTGCCAAATAATATGAAATTGAAAGGGGCAAAGGTGGTATTAACAGGAGTTTCAGGTGGAGTCGGTCTTGCCCTTCTAAGGCTTTTAGTTTCCGAAGGAGCACTTGTAGTTGGTTGTTCAAGGCATAAAGGAGAGCTTACTGATGCAGATATCAAGAAATTCCGTTTCAATCAACTAGATGTTAGCGTGCCAGAACAGGCTACACGCCTGATAAATTCTGCAACCAAAACGCTTGGAGGGATAGACGTTTTGATCAACAACGCAAGCGTTATTCACGAGTTAAAAAACACCGAAGATATTTCTCACGAAGAAATACTGCACTGCTTCAGCAACAACGTATTCGCAACTTTCAACACCTTGAGGAACGCTCTGCCCATAATGAAGGCTAAAAATAGCGGACTTGTCATCAATGTATCATCGCGGTGCGGGAGGAGAGCAGTGCCAAAGCTTGCTGGGTATTGCTCGACAAAGTTTGCCATCAGGGGGATAACGGAGGCTGTTGCCAAAGAAGCCGAAGGAACAGGTGTAAGGTCCATCTCTATATCTCCTGCTGGAATCAATACCAAGATGCGAGTAGGCCTGTTCGGGAGAGAAGATGCAGAGAAGCAGCAGAGCCCAGAACGCGTCGCAGAGGTACTTTGCTCGATTATTCGTGGAGGCATTCAGGTTCCTAATGGTGCTGACATCGTACTTTTCAAGGATAAAGAACCGATAGTCAAAGTGCCCGAGTCATGAATTGCAGATCATGTGGGAGCAATAACGTTAACCACTTCTTATCGCTCGGCAGGCAGCCTCTGGCGAACGACTTTCTGAAGCCTGACAGGGTTGAAAAGGAGCCATATTACCCGCTCGACCTAGTCTTTTGTACCAACTGCACTCTTGTTCAGCTTTCTGAGGAAAGTTTCGTACCCAGAGATATTTTGTTTACACACTATCTTTACACATCATCGGTATCTGGAGGCTTGAGAGTTCATTTTGAGCAGCTTGCAAAGAAACTTGCGGAAACCATACAAAAAAATGCAGTCGTAGTAGACATAGGTTCAAACGATGGAGTTCTCCTCAAACCTTTGAAAACTCTTGGACTACGATCGGTTGGAGTTGAACCTGCTGTTAACCTTGCCAAGATAGCAAATGAAAATGGCCTAGAGACCTTGAATGACTTTTTCAGCAAAAGATCTGCTTCGACGATAGTTTCTCGCTACGGCCATGCTGACGTAATAGTGGCATCAAATGTCTTTGCACATCTTGACGGGATACATGAATTCATCAGTAATGTAAGGACATTATTGAAAGACGATGGTTTCTTTGTCATTGAGATACAATACCTAGCCGATACCATCAATGATATGACATACGACAACGTATACCACGAACATGTATTCTATTATTCTCTGCATTCTCTTATCCGCCTTTTCGAGAAACATAATATGCGAGTATTCAAGGCTGAGCACGTAAAGACACATGGAGGCTCCCTTAGAGTGTACATATGCAAAGATGACAGGGACATTGACAGGAGTGTTGAACAGTTCATAACACGTGAAAAGCAAATGCGGTTGGATAAGTTTGAAACTTACAGATCGTTTGCCGACGAACTGATGAAGAGAATTAGAGAGTTAAGAAACCTCTTCAGTGAGCTTAAAGAGGAACATAAATTTGTGGCAGGGTATGGAGCACCTGCAAAATCCAGTACGATGATAAACTCCGTGAAACTTGATGCTACCTTGATACAATACATTGTCGAAGACGCTCCTCTAAAGCAAGGACTATTCACTCCTGGTAGCCATATACCAATCGTCAGTCCTGTAGCGCTGGAGCAGAAGACTCCAGATTACATAGTGATATTTGCTTGGAATTATGCGGACGACATAATGAAAAAGCTGGATAAGTTCAAGCGGAAGGGCACTAAATTCATAGTTCCGATGCCTAAAGTGCAAATCATAAAATAGCTAAAGTATCCTCTTCTTCCAGCCGCCCTCTCTCCACAACCATGCTCCACAATCTATGTGCCTAAGAAGGTAGACATCTTCAGGGTACAAATCATGCTTAACAATTCTGTCAACATGCCCTCCTGTCCCCAATTTCACATACAGATGTGGTATGTTCGCAGACTCCGACATGCCAAGACACTTTATTGCTGCGTAACCCCAGAGCGGAGTCGTAGTATGGAACTTTCCAGCATCCACCTCTGTAACCCTTGGCTCACCATCGTTATCCTCTTTCAGGTCTACAGAATAGCTCCCATGCGGTTTGGGATCAAGGGCCTTCACTGCACGTTCACCTACCCTATCTATTCTCTTGTCAACAATAATCTTTGATACGCTTGGCGTGCCTGTGATTCCTGAAACGCTGATATGCTTGAACGGGTACGCGATTCTTTCTCTGCAGAACGACGTGATCAGTTCTCCCTCGAACCATAGGCTGTCCCAAGCTATGTTTCTCTTAGGCAGGAACTCCTGCAACATATAGTCGCTCCATTTTACCTTCCGCTGTATCACCCAAAGCTTAGTCCAATGCTCAATTTCTGAGCTGCTGTTGCACGGTAGAGCCAATCTCCCTCCAGCCCCGCTCTTTGCCCTGACCCAGACAGGCTTTGTTCCTACAGACTTGAAGGCCTTTGGTATGTCTTTTGCATTGGCAATGGTTTCAGTCTTAGCAACACGGACCTTCTTCTTTTCCAGAATTTTCTGAGTTTCCAGCTTGTCCCTTGCTATGACCCTCCAGTCAGGAAGGTAACATCTTCCTGAAATAGCCTGCCTGTTCTTCGCTATGACTATGGCCTCTACTGAAGGTTGTGGGTGAACAAAATCTATCTGATGTTTCTTTACTAATGATGACATTAATGGCACAAAACCGCTATTGTCATGCCTTGGAGATCTGACCCTCACATCAACGTCTGGAAATTCGATATGGTATTTGTCATAGTCTGTTCCTACTATGAACATTTTTTCATTGGCAATTTTGAGCGCATTGACAAAGTTAACACCCGCAACTCCTCCAGAGCCCGTTACAAGAATCCTTTTCATCTATGGAGCCTCAATTATTATCTTGCCTCCCCCATTTGCAGCTATTCTTGCTGAATTTTCCGATGACGAAATGACTCTACACTCTCCTTGCACTTTAATTTTGTACCCTTTTGGGTAATCGGCATCTATTACCATCCTCTTATCCTTTGATTGAACTGTATAACTGAAAGACCTTCCTCGCTTACTTTCTTGGATTTCCGATCTCTCTCTGTTTAGCCACCATTCTGCCATTCTCTCAGCGTTGGAAACGAAGCAACTCTCTCCTGCAAGACGCCTTAGAATGCGAGGGTAGAGTCTCCCGCCTTTCATCTGCAGTGCTTCTTGGTGCCATAATAGCGTAAATAATCCGCGATGCTCTTTGACCTTAGAGATTGTTCGCTCAACCTCTGCAAAACCGTCTTCTTCCTGCAGGTGCATGTATCCCCAGAGCGATGTGTCCATCAATGTTAATGGTAGCTCAAGGATGTTCAAGGGTTCAAAATTTGGGGATGGAGGATGGTAGGGGAAACATAGACCAGCCCTAAACCCAGGCTTCTTGTTGAAGCCCCACGTTGTATCGTACATGAAACCTAATTCGTCCATTATCTGCCATGTCTTTGAAGGATCGAATTCCAGATAGTGTTCTCGTATCCCTCTTGGTTTCTGCCCAGTTTCTTTTTCAAAGGTGTTGAAATCTTCTCGCATCATTTCTGCATTATCATGAGTTCCGAACGACCCATGCAAGCCTATTTCCCAGCCTTTAGCCCCAATTGACTTGATGTAGTCTCTTCTTCTATCCAGGCTGTAGTCGTGCACGAGCAGATAGAATGACGATGTGAAGTTCAGTTCTGCTTCCAAATTAACCATTTTTTCAATATTCCAATATGGATCATCAAGAGACAGGATTCGTTTTATTATAAGGGACAAAGGAAATCGCTTCCTAACTTTCCTGACATGGCTTAGAGGTGCAGTCAGTCTATCTGCATCATGAGTAAGTGCTACTGCAAAATTAACTCCTTCAGGCCATAACGCCTTTCTGACGAATGGCTTCCCTGAACCCAATCTTTCATCAAGTATCTTCGAGTTTATAGCGTTCAAAATACTGTTGACAGGTGCATCGAAGGCTTGCTCTGGAGATTTATACCCAGAAAGATGCTCAACAATTGTGTGTATCTCGGATGTCTGTAAAACCAAATCGTAACCAATTGCAAGGCCTAGTGTATTTCTAACAAAACTAGAAACGTAATCCTCCCCGCTCATCCTATATAGCAGCAATACATGCAGAGTTTAAGCCTTAGCTGCCTCTGACGAACTTGATGGCAAGATCATACAACATTGATTACGCTTTGAAATCGTGCAGAGAGGAGGATACGTTAGAAGGATAAATGCCGCCAAACATTTTATAGCCGACAAATTCCTGAATATTTCGGATAAGAAATGGGAAAGACGCTTGCCGAGAAGCTCGTAAGCTCTCATTCAGGAACAAGCGTTTCTGCTGGAGATAGCACGATTGTTAAAGTTGATTACGCTTTCACTCACGATGCCAGCGGGCCGATGGTCGTAAAGAAGCTCAAGGAACTTGGAAAGGGCAAGCTCTTCGATCCACAGAGAGTCATAATATTCATCGACCATGCAGTCCCCTCCCCAAGACTAGAGGTTTCAAATGATCATGCAGTGTTAAGAGAGTTTGCAAGGAGCAGCGGCTGCGTATTTGAAGAAGCTGGAACTGGAATATGCCATCAGGTAGTTGCAGAGAAATATGCTGCACCAGGAAGAATCATAGTAGGCACAGACTCTCATACCGTAATGGCAGGCGCGTTGGCATCTTTCGCGACTGGGATGGGCGCAACGGACGTTTCAGTAGCAATGACTTTCGGCAAGACATGGTTTAGAGTTCCTGAAACCTTTCGCTTTGTTATAGACGGGAAACTCCCCAAAGGAGTCTATTCAAAAGATATTATCCTGCGTATAATTGGAATGCTGGGTGCAGAGGGAGCAACCTACAAGGCTATGCAATTTGAAGGAAACACGATCGAAAATATGAAGATGTCAGAACGCCTTGTACTCCCAAACATGTCAGTCGAAGCGGGTGCAAAAGTTGGACTGATAGCCTCAGACTCTAAAACCAAAGCATATCTTAAGCAGATGGGAAGAGCAGACCAATATACAGAGATTCGTCCAGATGCTGATGCGCAATACGAAAAGACTTTCGAGATAGATGCAGCCCAACTGACCCCGCAAGTTGCTCTGCCGCACGCAGTTGATAACGTGAAGCCCATAGAGAAAATTGGCGAAGTCAAGATAGACCAAGTTTTCGTTGGAAGTTGCACCAATGCAAGGCTCGAGGATATCAAAATAGTCGCATCTATAATCAGGGGCAAGAAAATTGCTTCAGGTGTAAGATTGCTGGTGACTCCTGCGTCACAAAAGGTGTACATGGAAGCCGTGAAGGACGGCACAATTCAAACCCTGCTAGAGGCTGGCGCCGTCGTGACTCCTTCTGGATGCGGGATGTGTTTTGGAGCTCTCGGGGGGGTGCCTGCAGACGGTGAGAGAGTATTCTCAACTACGAACAGGAACTTCCAAGGCAGGATGGGAAATCCGAAGGCATTCACCTATCTTGGATCTCCTGCTATGGCTGCTGCTACAGCACTGAAAGGCGTAATCACGCATCCAGCAGAGGTTCTGTAGGAATGGCAGGCAAGGCTTGGAAATTCGGGGACGGAGTCAGCACAGATCATATAGCCCCGGGGAGATACTTCCACCTACGCTCCAATCTTCCAGAGCTTTCAAAGCATGTTCTGGAGGATGCGAGGGTTGACTTTGCTACAAATGTCAAGCGAGGGGATTTTGTAGTTGCGGGCAGGAACTTTGGTCTGGGATCGAGCAGGGAGCACGCACCAACAATAATCAAGATGGCTGGAGTCGAAGCTGTCATCGCAAAATCGTTTGCTAGGATATTCTACCGCAACTGTGTCAACATAGGATTGCCTGTCATAATTGCTGACACCGACCAGATTTCTGAGGGAGACATGCTTGAAGTTGACCTTTCTGCTGGCAAGGTCAGGAACGTTACAAAGAAGACAGAACTGAACTTTCCTCCTCTACCAGATATCATGACCAAGATACTGCAGGAAGGAGGCTTGATTCCCTATATCCAGAAACACGGCGGGCTACCAGACATTTAGGATAATTCTAATGGAAACGTTAATGAGGAAGCAGAAGCCAAAATTCGGCGTTTTGAACCCCAATAGCACTGAAAAAAGAGTTCTGGCAATAGGTCTTCTAATCGTGCTGGCATCAGGTGCAACACACATCCCCGTAACATTCGCTCAAGCTCCATCAAGGATTGTATTCTCTGCATGGGCTTCGCAAGAGCCTACTATGGACGGAAAGATTGATGACAGCGAATGGGCTTCGGCTTACAAGGTCACTTTCACCTCCAAATATGGAGAATCGACAATATACTTGATGAACGATGTAAAGAATCTGTACTTCGCCCTTAAAATCAGGGATACTAACCTTGCAGACATAATAGGGCAGTTTGACCAAGTCGTTATTGACTTTCACCTTCCTGACGACGGCCTTGTATACGGACAGGGTGACGATCTTATAGGTTGTGCACCTCCACGGAGCTTCGACGATTCAAACAATCTGGGACAGGATCGGTTCTCCGCAGACCGCCAGATTGATGGAGAATGCGCAGTCACTCGTATTGGTGATCATAACCACTTTGAATTGAAGCACCCGTTTAATTCTGGTGATCAGCAGGACATGGCGTTGGGTGCTGGAGGTACCGCAGCAGTAAGATTTGTCATATTCGATGAAGGTAGAGTTGCCGACGTGTATCCGAAGACTACCGATGCCAGAAACCCCAATACTGCCACTTGGGCGGGCTTGAAAATCGCATCTCCTTCAGGAATAGGGTTTTCAAATCCTCTATTGATCGGCCTTGCTGCTATAGTTGTCGTGGGATGGATAGGCTGGATAGTCCTGATGGCGAGGCAAAGAGGGAAGAAGTCGGAAAAGGTACAAAAGTAGAATTTTTTAATTAAAAATAAGTGAATGATTGCCTTACCATGCGTAAGGCAATCAAAGGTCTGTTATGCCTTCCTTCTTCTCGATAGCACTATTCCTACTACAGCTATAATGATACCTATGCCGACTATTGCATATGATACTGGAGAGACGGTCTCGACTGTTACTTCCTTGATCACTTCTTTAGGTACTTCCTTTATGACTTCCTTAGGTACTTCTTTAATGACTTCTTTCACTACTTCCTTTATGACTTCCTTTGGAACCTCTTTGATTATTTCCTTTGGAGCAGGTATAGTGTCAGGCAGTCCATAGGCCATTATTGCTCCTGGTACTGCTGTCCCTAGTCCCGCAAATGCTCTGCCTCCAATCACTCTGAATACCTTCATCTTACCATCAGAATCTGCGGCGATTGTGGGCTGAATTACCGTTGAGGATCCAAGGTTGGCCTCGTATAGCACTTTTCCAGTGTCAGCATCCAGAGCTCTTGCAAAGCCGTCTACAGCAGCGTACCAGACAGTTCCACCAGTTACTATGACACCGCCCCTGAAACCTACTTTGTCAATAAAGTACTTCCATTTCAGCTGACCTGTATCTAGATCCCATGCATTGATTGTTGAGTTTATCTTGGGCGTAAATGGGGCAGTCCCTGCAGGCGCCGATGCGAGGCTTACGCCTCGAACCTCGGCATTTCCAACCTTAGACCACGCAGGATTGTTGTATGTTGGGGCATAAACCATGTTTCTTGTTGGGTCGTATGCAATGTCTGCCTCCAAGCAACCAGCAGCAAAACAGTTCATCCAGAATGCATCTTTGCTAGGATAGTTTGTCCATGGCTTTGTCATGTCAGCCTTGCTTCGAGGATCATATAATTTAGCATGTTCTGTTCGCTTTATGTCAGGCGACTCGAGGACATGTAATGCCGCCCCTGTAGCTGGATCAAAGACATACACAATGCCGTTCTTGCAGCCTTTTATGACAACTTTCTTGTCCTGTCCTTTCACTTTTGCATTTGTCAGTATAGTGTTCCATGCGCAGTCATAATCCCAGAGGTCTCTCGCAGTAGTCTGATGGGCCCATACCAATTCGCCATTTCTTGCATTAAGTGCAATTACTGAAGCTCCGAATAATCTGAAGCCTGGAGCATATGTTGCATTCCAGTCTGGACCAGCTTGCGCAGTTCCAAAGTAGAGTATGCCAGTTTCCTGATCTACTACCATTGTACCCCACACATTACTAACTCCAGAATTGAACCTCATGTTTCCAAAGTCGTTTCTTAATAGATCCTGATCTAGTTCACATGATTTGATCTGCTGTATCCATATCTTGTTGCAGTTCTGGACTAACCAGTTGCCCCATTCCTGCTTCTCTCTCTGGAATAGAGGTTTACATGTTGCTGGGTCTCCGCATGGAGGTATGTAGAAGAAGCGCCATTTGGTCTGACCCGTGTTCATGTCAATGCCAGCGACATACGACCTTCCGCCCCATGTTCCTTCAGATGCTCCACCAATCGTCCAGATCATTATGTTCTCTCTGTTATAGAATGACGGAGGATGTCCTCCAGCACCAGCGTAAAAGCCAGAATTAGTAGGAATTCCCATTCCTTGAGGGCTGTCCATTGGAATCTCTCTGCATAAGTTAGTGTAGTTCCTTACACTTCTACCAGTCTTGGCGTCGAGCGTCGTCACCTGACAACCAAAATCGTTGAGCCATATCTTTCCATCGACGTAATGTATCCCGTGAGTATGGCCTAACTGATAACCTGTTATAACAGGTAGTGACGAATTAATGTTCCTATTGTCGAAATTATTCGTCCATCTCCACACCTCTTTTCCTGTCTTAGCATTTATTGCAAGTACTTGTTTGCTATTCAGAACAGTATACAGAACTCCATCCACCACTAGAGGTGGAGCCATGGAGCCTTCAGCCAAGGCAGCGAAACCTTGAAACCTACCTCCTTGCTGAGTGACAGTCTGAATTGGATATATCCACTTGAGTTCTAAATATTGAACATTATCTTTGTTAATTTGAGTTTGAGGGTTGAAGTTTCTTCCTGTCGCATCGCCATTTAGATATTCCCAGTTCCTTTGTTCTCTCGGAAGTGACTGCGCCTGTTGAGATAATTGTGGTAGTTGAGGTGCTTGTTGAGCTTCTGCAGGTATGATTGGGGATATTACTGCTGTCTATGTTGACAACACAAGTACTGCTGCAATGCCTAATGCAGCCGTTTTGCCTAATGAATTGGGGAAATTCATTAAAGTTTGATGAACGCTGAATCTAACTATTAAGTATATCGATTCGCTCAATTTTTTCTGCTATTATTGGCAAACCATCATTTACAAAAAATGGAACAAAAATCTGTCTAACAATGCAACTTTTTATAGCCCAAATTAGAAAGGAATTCAGATATGGAGATGAAGAGCATAAGATGTCAAGTAAGTTCACCACGGTACGTTTGTCTGTTGCAGGTGAACATTTCGAGATTCTGGTAAACCCTGAAACGGCATTAAATTACAAGCTTGGAAGAAATGTAGAGCTAGGACAGGTTTTAGCCGTAGATGAGATTTATTCTGATTCTGGCAAGGCTCTGAGGGTATCTGCAGAGAAGCTTCAGAAGGCTTTCAAGACCACGGACATAATGAAAGTGGCAGAGACGATACTCAAGGAAGGAGAGCTTCAGCTAACTACGGATCAGAGGAGGAAGATGGTCGAGGAGAAGAAGAGGCAGATAGTAAACACGATCGCAAGGAATTTTGTCGATCCGAGGACGGGGATGCCGCACCCAGCCTTGAGAATTGAACAAGCGATGCAGGAGGCCAGAGTCCAAATCGATCCTTTCAGAGATGCCGCGGAGCAGACAAAGAAGGTCATTGATGCATTAAGGGTAATACTCCCACTAAAATCTGAGAAGATCAGGCTCAAGATAGTGGTGCCTCCTCAATTCGCCCCCCAGTCTATAGGCGCATTGAAGAGCTTTGGAGAATTGCAAAACGAGCAGTGGGGAGCGGACGGTTCATTAACTACCGTCATAGAAATACCTGCGGGCGTCAGAACAGCTCTCCTTGAAAGACTAGGATCAGCAACGAAGGGCGCTGCACAAGCTATTGAGGTAAAGTGAATAATATGCCAGAAATAAAAAGAAAATATGTAATCCCGGGCGAGTTGATTGTAGAAGGCAATTACCGCCCCGTGGCAAACGTGCTCCGTATAGGAGAGAAGTACTACAGCACTAGAGTTGGAATGGCTGAAGTAGGCCATGAAGGAGTGAGGGTAATCCCTCTATCAGGGCCGTACATTCCCAGAGTCGATGACCTAGTGGTAGGGAAGGTCGTTGACTATTCTGCATTTGCGTGGGAGGTAGACATCAATTCCTGCTTCTTCGCCTTCCTGCCAGCTCAGAGCGTCTTCGGGAAGGAATATTCCCCAGCTGAGGACTCGCTGACAAGCAAGTTCGCAGTTGGAGATATGTTAGCAGCAAGGATAATCGCGTTCGACAGGACGAGAGACCCTCTACTGGGTATTTCTGGGCCTGGATTGGGGAGAATTCCAAGAGGGGAAATAGTTAAGATAACTCCAACCAAGGTGCCAAGGTTGATAGGAAAGAGAGGATCAATGATAAGAACAATCGAGATGGCGGCCAATTGCAGATTGACTATTGGGCAGAACGGTGTCGTTGTAGTGAACGGCTCTCCAGATGGAGTGCTGATGAGTTTGAAGGCTATCAAGCTCGTTGAAGAAGAGGCTCACACTGCAGACCTTACACAAAAGGTTCAAGCACTGCTTGGCCAGGGAGGCGCTCCAGCATGACAGCAGTTCTGCTAAACGAGCAGGGCTTAAGGCATGATGGAAGGAAAGTTGATGAACTAAGGCCTGTAAAGATAGAGGTGGGAATACTCAAGAATGCCAACGGCTCAGCGTACATAGAATTCGGGAAGAACAAGATCATAGCCGCAGTTTATGGCCCGAAAGAGGTTCATCCAAAGCACATGGCCCTCCCGGACAGGGCAGTTTTAAGGTGCAGGTACCACATGTCCCCGTTTTCAACAGATACTAGGAAGAACCCTGCGCCTTCAAGGAGAGAGATAGAAATTTCCAAGGTTATCAGGGAAGCGTTGGAACCTGCAGTCATGCTGTATGATTACCCTAGAACTGCCATAGATGTCTTCTTGGAAGTTCTCCAGTCTGATGGAGGCTCCAGATGTGCTAGTATCGATTGCGCCTCCGTTGCTCTTGCAGATGCGGGGATAAACATGCGGGATCTTGTCTCAGCCTGCGCTGCAGGTAAAGTGCTAGACCAAGTAGTTTTGGATCTGGATGATGTAGAGGACAAGGAAGGCTCAGCAGACATGCCACTCGCCATAATGCCTAACTTTAATCAGGTTACCCTGTTCCAGCTCGACGGGATACTGTCAGCAGAGCAGTTCAAGCAGGCATTCTCCTACGGCCTTGGCGGGGCAAACAAGGTCTACCAGCTGCAGAAGGAAGCGCTGATGAAGAAGTATTTTGGTGATGGCGAACCCGCAATGGAGGAGAGCTAGATGTCAGCAGTAAAGAAATCTCTTGTCGTTGAGCAGCTAAGAAGGAACCAGATGATCGAGCTTCTTGCTCGGGGGAAGAGGATTGATGGAAGAGGCCTTTTGGATTACAGGCCAATAAAGATAGAAACTGGCATAATACCAAAGGCCAGCGGCTCGGCAAGAGTAACTATAGGGGACACTCAGGTCATAGCAGGCATAAAGGTGGAGACTGGCACGCCTTTCCCTGATACACCAGATCAAGGTCTGCTCGTAGTCAATGCTGAACTGCTCCCAATATCTTCTCCTTATGCAGAGCCAGGCCCTCCAGATGAAAGCGCGATAGAACTTGCAAGAGTCGTCGATAGAGGGGTAAGGGAATCACAGATGATAGACGTTTCACAACTAGTCATCAAGGAGGGGGAGAAGGTGTATGCGGTCTTTGCCGATGTCAGCATCCTTAACACTGATGGAAATCTCCTTGACACGACTTCCTATGCTGTAGTAGCGGCTATGCTCTCTGCCAAATACAAAAAGTATGAAATGGTTGATGGGAAGCTAAAACAGACGGATACGGTAGAGCCATTACCATTGAAGACGATACCAGTTTCGGTCACGATGGCAAAGATAGGAGATTCTATCATTGTTGACCCTACTGACGAGGAGGAGGCTGTGATGGACGCTAGGCTTACTCTGACATCGGATTCGAACGGGAACATGGTTGCAGGCCAGAAGGGAGAGCCTGGGACGTTCAGTTTCGACCAGATGCTAAATGGTGCTGATATTTCAAGGATGAAGGGCGAAGAGATCAGAAAGATGCTGAAGGAGGCGACAGGGTTTACCGGCTGAAGGAAGTCTTAAGGGTCTTGGACAGAAGTATGGAGGGACTCTCAGGAAGAGGTACTCCAGAGTCTATAGGCAATTGAAGGCAAAAAGAGCTTGCCCTAACTGCAACTCTATGAAGTTCAAGCGCATCGCTATTGGGATATGGGAGTGTCCTTCTTGCGAGTATAAAGTTGCTGATGGGGCTTACGATGCTGTCGTTTAGCTAGTCCCCCCTAAATAAATGACCAAACTTCTGAAATTGTGTGAAGCGGAACTTACTTTTAAGGCCAATAAACGCGTTTCAGAGTCGATCATATCCTCTTTGATGCCTGAGATCAAAAAGGACAAGGGAGAGATTGCAGAAACTAAAGACGGCTTTTGCATTAAATTGAGGCATGCAGAGGTTGGAAGGCTAAGAGCTTTGGTTGGGAGCTATCTACGTTTGGTAAATAGTACTATGAAGGTTCTGCGGAGGGAATAAACACTTATCTACAAACATATCAGGATAAAAAAGCGATGAGTACTCAGGAAGTTCCGCCTTGGTTGAGAGATCAGCTGGCAAGGTTTGAGCAGCTGCAGCAGAACCTGCAGGCAATACTGGTCCAAAAGCAACAGGTTGAAGTTGAACTGGCCGAAGTTGAAAAGGCCCTTGCAGAGCTGACAAAGATGGCAACAGATGGAACAGTCTTCAAGTCAGCAGGCTCGATTTTGGTCAAGGTCAATAAGGACGACATGCAGAAAGAGCTCCAAGAAAGGAAAGACCTCGCCAATACAAGGTCTGCAGTTCTGGCCAAGCAGGAGCAAAGGGTAAGAGAAAGCGTAAAGGAAGTTCAAAACAAGATAGATGAAGCTGTCAGGGCGAGGCAGCAGCCTTCAGGTTCATAGAATTGCTTGAGGCAGAGCCTCAAAAGCTGCTGAAAGTTCCTGCATCGCCAATAGGAATTATCTGTCATAGGCATGCCGATGTAGATGCGTATTCAGCAGCCTTGGGCCTTGCAGAGCTTCTGCAGAAGCTTAACGTAAACATAAAGATCAGGATTTTTGCCCCGGACGGATTAGGTCTCTTGGCAAAGAAAGTGCAGGCATCGATATTTGAAGAGGTCTTTGAAAGATTCGAAACTTCTGGAGAAAGCAGGTTCTACGTCGTAGATACAGGCCATGCATCTCTGCTTAAGGAAGCCCTAGACCATCTGAAAGAGTCCAAGGCTGAAGTTATCTTCATCGATCACCATCCTCCAAGCGACTCAACAAAAGAAATTGCCCTTGCAAGAATCATCGACGAAACTGCATCGTCTACCTCAGAAATAGTCTACAGGCTCTTCAAGGAATCATCGGTAATTCCTACACAAAAGACAAGCTTGGCACTGCTTGCTGGGATACTGTATGACTCGCAGAACCTGAAACTTGCAAAGGTACGCACATTGGAAAGCGTCGTAGAGTTATGCAGGCTCGGGGCTGATCTGCAGGAGGCAAGGGAGATGCTCTGGATGCAGAGGGAGCAGTCTGAAGTCATTGCAAGGCTGAAAGGCTCGCAGCGGTTGAAGATATATAGAGTTGGAGAATGGGTTTTGGCAGCGACGATGATAGGCTCCTTCCAAGCCTCTGTTGCCAGAGCACTGGTAGAGCTTGGCGCAGATATCTCATTTGCAGTTGGAGAGCATGAGGACGAAACACGATGCTGTTTGAGGGCTACACAGCATTTCTACAAAAAGACTGCTCTACATTTGGGGACACAAATAGCTACCAAGGTTGCAGAAACTAACAACGGTGCAGGAGGAGGCCATCCGACAGCAGCATCATTAACCGTAAGCATCCCTCAAGAGAAACTGTTCAACATGCTAGTTGGAGAGATTTCTAAGCACCTTAATGCGAAGGCTGAGCAGATGAACTGACTACCAAAAAAGTGGTATTTACCAATAAAGTTTATTATCTTTAACAGACAGGGATTATCCTGTGATAAGCACGGAAAAGCCATCAAAGACGGCAAAGATAGCAGGCGCAGCAGTATTTGGAGCTCTGGCATGGTTTCTGGCAGTCCCGGAATTCTTCAAAATACCATTCTACCCTCTAACCTATCTTACATTTGACTTTGCAGAGATTCCCGTCATGTTTTCGTTCTTGGTCTTCGGCCCGGCAGCAGGCATAATTTCATCAGTTGTATTATGGGGTACGTTGAATTTCGTAGGCAGCACAGGCACTTTTGGAGCGACGATGAAGTTCATAGCAGTTGCGTCCTCAGCATTAGGTCTCTGGATGGGCGTATCTTTGTACTCCAAACTTTCAAGCAGGATAGCCCTGAAGGGGGCATTAGTTTCGGGATTCATCTTCTCACTGCTGCTAAGAGTTACCGTCATGACAGTGGCAAATTATGTTGCGTTGACGATAGTCTTCCCAGACTTTACGAGCTTCGCAGTAGATCTGCTTGCAAAGGCCAGCATCGTTGATGCGTCTTCTCCATTCTCGGGCATGATAGCCATACTGCTCATAACAGGGGTCTACAACGTAATACATACAGCGCTATCTCTGATACCTTCGTACTTCCTTTCTACAATTCCCTCTTCATCGGTAGCGCTCAAAATGGGTAGACCTTGGATAACGAGCATACAGGCGAAGAAGCAGAACCTCTAATGCAGAGAGATGCTGATGCAAGCCCTGAGGGTAGAGGACTATACGTTCTCCTATCTTGACGCCAAGAGCCCAGCATTAAGCAACATCAACCTTGAGATTGTAAAGGGCGAGATCGCAGTCCTTGCTGGGCCGTCTGGCTGCGGGAAATCAACTCTTCTGAAGTCTATTGTTGGGTTAATCCCTCACATGTACTCGGGTAGCTGGAATGGTAAAGTCATAGTCGATGGCGCAGAAGTAGCAAAGACGAAAATCTCAGAGCTTGCAAAGAAAGTCGGCTTTGTATTCCAGAATCCAGAAAATCAGATCTTCATGTTTTCTGTTGAAAGGGACATTGCGTTTGGGCTTGAAAATCTTGCACTGCCGAAGGCAGAGATGCGCGAGAGGGTCAATGAATCGCTGTCGCTTCTAAACTTGAAGAGCCTTAGAGACAGGGCCCCGCATGAACTTTCCGATGGGCAGAAGCAGAGAACTGCAATTGCTGGTGTGCTTGCAATGAAGCCAAGCATTCTGATACTTGATGAGCCAACCTCTCTCCTCGACCCATACACAGCACACGAAGTCATCGGGACAGTGCAAAAGCTCAACAAAAATCTTGGCATAACGGTGATCATAGTGGAGCACAGGCTGGACTTGGTTTCAAGGATAGCTTCAAGGTTGGTGATAATGGAGAAGGGGAGGATAGTTGCCAACGATGCTCCGAAGAAAGTCTACAGCGATCCTGAGGCTCTGAAAAGTGCAGGGATGCCCCTTATGGCTTCTCTGCATAGAGAGCTTGGAGGGAGAGGGGAACCTCCTCTCTCCGTAGAAGAATTTGTTTCTGCGTTGAAGATCAGACATGATTGAGTTCGAGAATGTTTCCTTCAGGCACCAGAATGGAGTAATGGCCCTCCAAGACATTAATCTTAAGATTGAAACGAACACCCTAACGGCTATAGTAGGGGAGAACGGAGCAGGCAAGACTACGCTTGTCAGGCACATAAACGGCCTGCTCAAGCCTTCGCAGGGAAGGGTTCTGGTCTCTGGAGAAGATACAAAAAAGCAGAGCGTTGCAAGGCTTTCAAGGAAAGTCGGTATTGTATTTCAAAATCCCGATCATCAGCTCTTCTCCGACATGGTCGAGAACGAGGTTCTCTTTGGGTTGAAGAATTTTCAGATGGAGAGGCAGAACGAAAGATTGAAGTGGGCCCTAGAATTTTTCGATCTTGCACGATATAGAAACGTTTCGCCTATGCTGCTTAGCGGGGGAGAGAAGAAGCGGCTCTGTTTTGCCTGCGTGCTGGCTTGGGACCCTGATGTGCTGATATTGGACGAGCCTACGGTTGGGCAGGATCATAAAAACAAAGAAAAGATAGCCTCAATGATAAACGACCTCCTGCAAAAGGGCAAGACCGTCATAATAGTTTCGCACGACCTTGAGTTTCTATGGCCCCTACAGCCCAGAACGCTCGTAATGGCCAAAGGGAGGATAATTGCTGATCAAAATATTGCTGATGCTCTTTCCAACAATTCGATAATCAAACAGGCTAATTTGGTCAGACCTCAACTGCTCGCACTTTCAATGGACCTGAATCTCAAGCCTCCAAGAAACGTCAAGGAAGCTGCAAAACTTCTAGGTGAATGAAATGTACTGGGTTGCAGGAGGTTTCATCTACAGAAGAGTCGATTCGACTGTCCATAGATTGGATGCAAGGGTGAAACTGCTTCTAACCTCCGAGTTAGTCGCTTTATCGCTGCTTTCATTTACAGTAATTGAGCTTGCCATCTCTTTGGGCAGCACCTTGTCCATCGCAGTTATGGCAGGGACAATGAAGAGGATGGGGAGGACGCTGCTATTTTCTGCAGGATTTTCTGCAACGATATTTATCATAGACATTCTGGTAGGCTACACGGTAATTGAAGCTGTAGTGTATTCGATGAGGTTCATTGCCATTGTGGGTTCAACATCGATATTCTTTCTGACGACTTCTCCCGACGAACTGGAGCAGGTGATGCGCTGGTTCCGGCTCCCAAGAGACCTGATATTTGCCTATGTTACCGCCGTAAGGTTCGTGCCTGTCCTGATGCTTGACGCGATGCAGATAATGGACGCACAGAAATCAAGGGGTCTGGAGGTTGAAAAGGGTAACATCCTCAAGAGAATAAAGAACTTCTCTCCCGTGCTTATTCCTCTAGTTGTGAACGCTGTAGTCAGGAGCGGAGAGCTTGCAGAGGCCATGGAAGTTCGGGCTTATGGAGCAGTAAAGAAGCCTACCATGCTCTACGATTTCATAATGAAAAAGTCCGACAATGCTACTGCCCTTTTGAGCATAATCCTGATGATCCCTACCCTTTACTACTTCCTCTTCCTAGTATAGAGCATGAACAGGGTCAGGATAGTTGCTGACGAAAGGGAGAAGCCCAGCGGCGTCCCAGATGTTTTGAATGAACTGGGCTTCAGGATTGAGTTTGCACAATTACCCGTCGCTGATTACATTTTGTCGCATAGAACCGCTATTGAGAGGAAGAGTTTGAGGGATTTCGTTTCTTCAATCTATGACGGGAGAATATTCAAGCAGTGTGCAGAACTGTCTTCAAAGTTTCCAAGACCCATCCTGCTCGTTGAAGGGAATATTGCCGAAGAGGAGAGAATTCGGGAGAATCCTGCCAATTTTTATGGCTCTCTAGCATCTCTGATAACCATGTACGGCATCTTCACGATATTTACTGACACATATTTGAATTCTGCTCTAGCGATAAAATCCCTCATGGAGCATCTTGCAGACGAAAGGGGTAAGGGTCCTCTTATTACAAAGGCTGTTAAAACTAATGATCCGTCTCTGGAGCAGGTGTACTTTGTTTCTGCCCTGCCCGGTATAGGTGTTAAACTTGCGAGGCGATTACTGGAAACCTTCAAGACTCCTAGCGCTATAATCAACGCTTCAATTCCAGAGCTTGCTAAAGTTCCCGGAGTTGGAAGAGCGAAAGCCGTCAAGATAAGAAAGGTTCTTGATGCAAAGTTTGCAGAGGCAAAAGAAACTTCTCAGGCTAAACTGATTGAATCAGACAACCTCGATTGAAGATTCGGAAAAGCCCATCTTAACCAGAATGTCCTTAACCTCATCCTTCCTGTCGCCTTGAATTAGAACATAACCTTCCTTTACCGTCCCTCCAGCGATAATTTCCTCTTCAGTTCCCCTCCAATCTTCTTCAAATCGTGCACCTTTGGATTCAAGCCCAGAATTAAAGTTACAGGCTTGCTCCACCTCCTCGTTTCGCTTCTTACAGTTATCTTAGCCTGCTCGGCTTCAATTTCTCTTAGCAGATCGTCCATCGAGTCTGACATTTTCTAAAACTTTTACAGCCTCTGTGCAGGATACAATTTCAGGATATATGAGGTTTTAGGTTTTGATACGTTTCCTTATCTCTTGGGCTATTTTGTCATCTACCTGTATTTGCCTTGCCGTAATTTTTGATTTATTCGCTTTAAAGAGTTGCCGACAAATTGATATAACTGCTAGTATAATCAGATTTAATGGATCGCTTCCTTATCGAGTCTCATCACTCGATCCCAGAATGCGAGAAGGCTGTCAAGGCAGTCTTCGCCATGGGTTATCTGCTAAATTTCGACTGGGGCTGCAAGCCGGTGTCCATACGGGTTGGGTAACTATTGAGGCGGAGGATGAGAAGCAGGCCATGCTTGTCGTGCCTCCGTTTCTGCGGAATAAGGCAAGGGCGATCAAACTTGTCAAACTTTCCTCCGACCTGTTAAAGGAAATGCATCCAGAATAAATCTGCATTTTTATATTCGGGTTAAAGGAGTCTTGCTTTCAAGGGCCCGTAACTCAGCTAGGAAGAGTGCCCGGCTCATAATACATTGAGATACCGGGCGGTCAAGGGTTCAAATCCCTTCGGGCCCACTCTACTATGAAGGAATTTTATATACTAACTCCGTAATCCGCTGGAATCAGCAAACCTAAAACCCAAAAACGTTTTTCTTTAGGAGTACAATGTTAATTGCACTAATTCCGAAACCTGTAGAAACGCTTCTAAACGTCAGAAACTATCACCACATGTATTGAAATATTAGCTAACTGTCGAAGTTCTATATCCATTTTCAACAGGAATATATATGCTGATAATAGGTGGCTTTGTATGACACGACTAATAACTCTGTCGAGTCTGATCGTTATAGCAGTGCTTGTAATGTCATTGTTGGCAACAATAAATCCTGCGACACCTGCAAGTGCACAACAACAAGCTGGCTCCATACCCTCTGGAGATAGAGCTGCTAGAAACTGGGAATATGCAAACCACAATTCGTGGTCAACAAACTATAGTCCTCAGAAAGAGATCAACAAAGATAATGTCAAGTATCTGGAGCTGAAGTGGCTCTTTCCGAATCCTCCGGCCTCCACATTCCTTGCAAGTCAGAAAGGTGCCATTCTAGGTGAGGGTTCAATTTCTCCAGCCTTGATAGTTGATGGTATTGTCTATCATCTTACTAACATGAGAAACGTCTATGCATTTGACGGTGTGACTGGGAAGACGAAGTGGACTAACCTCTGGGAGTTTGACTACGATAAGAACAAAGCTGAGCAAGCGGCGAGAGGTCTTGCGGGCGTGTGTGACACCAACAATTCAGGTCATTTTCACGCCATGCACTACATCAATGGGGTCTTGTACCCTGGACCTATTCCTGGCTGGTTTACTGGCATAGATGCGAATACTGGAAAAGAAGTCTGGCGAGTTGGAAACATTTGCGCAGATATAGAAGGGAACATCTACAAATGGCCAGGAGAAGAAGGACCTGGACGGTGTGGACTTGCAGGGCATCCGCCGGTAGTTTACAGGAAGGAGAACATTGCTCTTATAGGAATGTGTGGCTCTGACGGACTTGGTGGTGGAAGACCATTTGTCGACGGATACGACCTCAGCGTAAGTCCTCCGAAGAGGCTCTGGAGGACGTATATGGCGCCACCAGCACCTCAGGGGGATTCTGAGTGGGCGATCAAAGCTTGTAATAACGCAAAAAGTGGATGGTACTTCTCCTACAAAGCTTGGTACGAATCGCAGGGAAAAGTAATGGGAATAAACTGCAAAGACGTCCCTAGAGAGAACGTCCTAAATGATTGGGGTGTACCGAAGTTCTGGGGCAACGCACCATCGGTATTTTGGGGTCAGTGGGCCGTAGATGAAGAAACAGGGCTAGTTTATCTCGGAACCGGGAATGCAGGAGGGACTGGAAACAACAATGCCAGCTTCTGGAGTCCAGGGCCGCACCTATTTGCGGCGACAACTCTGGCGTTAGACGCAAAGACAGGGCAGATAGTATGGTGGAATCAACACGGAGTACGGGAAATGATAGAGCATGATAATTCATGGAATGTTGTACTCGCAAACATAGCTGGTAGGAAGACGGTAATAAAGCACAATGTAGTTGGGCTTATCTGGGCAATGGATGCGGCAACGGGTGAACCGGTATGGGTATGGGAGCCATCCATACTTAGAAGCAGGACGGATCCTGATGGGGTAGTTAGGGGAAGATCAGGATGCACCCCAAGAGTAGGTGCAGATCCTGCAACTCAGGATGGGATGTGGAACGATATAAGGAGCAAATACGATATGCAGGATAAGAAGTGGTTCAACTATCCATCAACAACAGCTACATACTGTTGGATCCCCGTAAGGCCAGGGGAGTCTGATATTGCATTGGACACCGATATGAATACGATATTCGTTCAGATCGGACTTGGGACGGACGTCGTTCTGAAGGCTACTAAATGCGATACTCGTGCAGACCCCTGTCGTGCCCCAGGTCCTTTCACAGCGCCATTCACATCTCCACAGAATGTGACAGTCTATGCTGTCGATGCTACAACTGGTAAGGAGAAATGGAGATTTTTCATCCCAGACGCCTCGGTGCGAGGAGGCACTATAGTGAGCGGAGGAGTTGTATATGTCAACTCCGCAACAGGCTATTACTATGCACTTGATGCAGCAACTGGAAAAGTTCTCAACAAAATATTCTTGGGAGCAGCTGTAGTGACTCAGGGAACAATGGGCAAGACAGCCGAAGGAAAGTCTATTCTCCTTCTAAAGAGTGGAGGTAATGCGCTCCTGCTTCGTCTCTTGGGCGGTGCTGCTTCAGGCCAAATTCCTGGCTCGCTAATAGTTTACGGTCTACCAGACAAAGTTCCACAACCAGCAGAAGTAGCGAGGGAGGCACTAAAAGAAATACCCAAGGAGCAACTTAAAGAGGTACTAAAGGATGTACCTAAAGATGTGATTAGTCAAGTAGCACCAACTGCTGAAACGATCTCTCCTATCTCGTATGGGATCGTAGGAGTAGGCATAGTACTCATAGTGATTTCTGGAATACTATTCACAAGAAGGAAAAAGACATAGGTCATTGCGATGCCCGGAATCGGGCATCCCAAACTTTTTCTTACTAAGAGCGCACCTAACAAGTCTCATCACGCATTCGAAGAAATTTCATTGATTTTCTTACCGCCTCTTTAGAATTACTACAGGGATATTGCGAGTAGTTTTGCGCTGATACTCTTCATAACCTTTGTACGTTCTTACTATTTGTGGCCAGAACCTTGATTTTTCTTCATCGCTAGCAGTAGAAGCTCGCATAGGTAACTTTTCAGGCCCGATTTGAACCATAACATCTGGGTTGGCAGCTAGATTGACGTACCATTCTGGATGCCTTGGATGGCCTCCCTTCGATGCGACCAATAGTATGTTATCGCCATCCCTGAAGTACATTAGAGGGGTTGTCCGTTGCTTGCCCGTCTTACGCCCCTTAACCGTGAGTAGCAGTATAGAGACGCCGAGGACTCTTGTTCCAAGACGACCTCCACTCAGCTTATACATGGCTACATGTATCGAGGAAAAGAACTTGAAACTTAGATTAGCCATTTCCTTTTATTTGCCAAAGGATGCATAAAAATCATCGTTTTGCTAACCTGCTATCCAAACCGAATAATGCTAAAGCAATCAGGCCCATGAGAGCGCCATAGCCAAACGCTATAGATGCACCAAAAGAATCCCACAAGAATCCTCCAATTACGCTTGAAGCAAGGGCCAGCGCTGCAGAAACCGTAGCATGAACGCCAAGAGCAGTAGCCTTGTACTCCTGCAGAGCAATTTCAGAGACATAAGCCTGCGGTACACCACCAAAGACTCCCATGAATAAACCATAAAACGCGAACGAAACTGCAACTTGGACAACGTCCGTAGAAAAAGCAAAGCCCAAGCATACTGCTGAAAACATTGCAAATCCCAATGCGATAACCTTCCTCCTCCCTATCCTATCCGAAAGCTCTCCAAACGGAATGGCAGCAAGCGCATAAACAATGTTGAACAGGAGGAACAAAAGAACAGTTTGATTATCGGGAATATTCAGAGACTTTGCGCGGAGTATGAAGAATGCAAGGGTAAAGTTTCCAAGCGAAAATAACCCGATCGTAAAAATGAAAAATTTCAACTCTCTATTGAAAGACTTCAGCCCTGCAGAGAACGATTTCTTACCAATTTGCACATTGGCTCTCTTAAATTCCTTTACGACGAACAGGGCGAGAGCCCCGGCAATAAATGCAGGAACGGCAGATATTACGAACATTGTTCTGTACACTGAGGAAGGCTCCCCGACCAATATAGCAACTAGGACAAGGCTCGAAACTGCTCCAGCAACTGCACCTGCAGTATCCATCATGCTACGAAAGCCAAAAGCCCTGCCAAGCACAGATTTATCGACGGAATCTACGATCAAAGCATCTCTAGGAGTCCCTCTTATTCCCTTTCCAGCCCTTTCAGCAAGCCTCAGGCCCATGTAGTGCAGAGGAACCTGAGCAAGAGAAATCATCGGCTTAACAAAAGCACCAGCAAGATAGCCCAGAACTATGAATGGCTTCCTTTTCTCTATCTTGTCGGAGTACCAGCCGGAAACGAACTTGAGCATCCCAATCAGAAAGTCTGCGCTTCCCTCGATCAAGCCTACCAGAACATAGCTGGCTCCCAAAACGCCGACAAGGAATAAAGGCAATACTGGAGTTATCATTTCGGTGCTAAGATCGGAGAAGAAACTTATCAGCCCAAGAACGATTACGTTCCTCGTCAGGCCTTTGGCATTCATCCAGTCATTCTAGAATCATTGGCATATTTTTGAGTTTAAATATGTAATGGGGGGCCTAGTAGCTATACATAGATAATTCTGGCTTTATGTTGTAGCCCACGTCAGTAGAAGCTAACTGAGGGCACAGTCGCTTAGGGGAGATCAATCATAATCCATCTCCAGATCAAGAATTATGTGCCCGCATTTTGGGCATCTGTACTCTGTATACGCCTTCTTCACATTAACCTGCATCAGAGAGCCGCAGTTAGGACATTCAGACTCCACAGTTCTTATTTGATACGGTTATAATTCAACTATTCTACAGCGTCCACGTAGCCAAAGGATCTGGTCACAAGAATCTTAGCTTCCTCCAAAAGCTCTTCGCCTTCCCCGTAAATGTAAACAGTCCAGTCGTCCTTGATTTCGCACCTTAGCCTCTTGTCAGCATTTACTTTTGCAACGAGCTGCTCAACGGCCCATAGGTTGTTAACCTTTGCAGTGATCCTGAACTTCTTTGGCATTACCTATCCTAAACCCTTGAAGATTAAATCTATTTTTGCTTATTAGAAAGAGATTTTGAGCCGTATTCTAGACCATTAGGACTCATAATGAAAAAGTTCAGGAGGGAGAGCGACGCTATGGGAAACGTAAAGGTTCCAGCAGACGCTCTATACGGTGCGCAGACACAGAGGGCTTTGGAGAACTTCCAGATTTCTAATTTAAGATTCCAGAAGAGATTCATATGTGCTCTATGCATGATAAAGCTTGCAGCCGCTAAGGTAAACCTTAGGCTAAAACTCCTCGACAAGAAAAGAGGAGATGCCATAGTCGCTGCTGCAGAAGAAGCCGTCAAAGGGAAGTTTGACGATCAATTTGTTATAGACGTATTCCAGACAGGCTCGGGGACATCGACCAACATGAATGCAAATGAGATAGTCGCCAACAGGGCCAACTTGATGCTCGGAGGCGATATTGGTTACAGAAGCGTGCATCCCAATGACCACGTCAATATGGGACAATCAACAAACGACGTATTTCCTGCAGCGATAAACTTGGTAGCACTGCAGGCAGTAAAGGAAGAGCTGATACCTTCTCTTAAGACTCTCGAAACTTCGCTGAGGAAAAAGGCCAGAGAATTCGATAATATCGTAAAAGCTGGCAGGACGCACCTTCAGGATGCCGTGCCGATGACTCTTGGCCAAGAATTCGGCGGGTACGCGAGCGTGATAGGACATAACATCAGGAGAATTGAAAACTGCATTCCTCACCTTTCCGAGCTCCCGATTGGAGGCACGGCTGTAGGCACTGGCTTGAACGCACACCCAAAGTTCGCTGCGCTTGTCATAGAAGAGCTCAGGCAAATATCAAAGATGGAGGTCAGAAGGGCGGAGAATCTGTTTGAGGCTATGCAGAACAAGGACACTGCTGTGGAGCTTAGCGGAGCTCTGAATGTAATCGCTGTAGGTCTGATGAAAATTGCAAATGATCTGAGGTTGCTTTACTCTGGCCCCAGAACGGGTTTTGATGAAATAGAGCTGCCTGCTATCCAGCCGGGTTCGAGCATAATGCCCGCAAAGGTCAACCCGGTAATCCCAGAAGCTGTAAGCATGGTTGCTGCAAAAGTCATGGGGAACAATCTTACCATTACGATTGCAAGCCAATCTGGAAACCTTGAACTCAATACCATGATGCCCGTTATAGCCTATACACTGCTGGAGTCTCTTGAATTAATTTCAGCTGCTGCAAAAACGTTCTCCAAAAGGTGCATAGACGGAATCAAGGCCAACAGGACCAAGACGCAAAGGCATGCAGACGATACAATTGCTATGATTACGGTCGTCGCACCACTAATAGGGTATGACAGAGCTGCCAGAATAGCAAAGAAGGCCATGAAGAGCGGCAAGAGCATAAAGGATATCATAATCGACGAGGGCATTCTTCCTAAAGAAAAAGCCAATTCCATTCTAAATCCAAAAAAGCTGGCCAAAGGAGGCAGTCTTTCAAACTAATTGACTAGAAGGTATATTGCGGTTGGCGCCGTGCTGGCAATAGCAGCGATACCGTTTATGGGAGGGCCGATCCAGACTCTCCAAAAGGTTGCAGAGCATCTGTATCAAGATGCAATCCAATGGCCGGAGCACCTTTTCTTGGCAGGAATCATCGTTGCTGCATATGGTGTCTGGAAAGTCTTCAGCCGCTAGGCTTTAGCTGGGACAAATTTGTAGCCGTAGAATATCTGCCCCGCATCTCCGTTGACGCTAATCCTCCTAAATACTGCCTTCACTTTGTCACCAACATTCAGCTGGTCAAAAGTTGCATCAGCAATTTGAGCAACGATCTTAACTCCATTCCGCAGCTCTATCAATGCAATAACCATCGGCTCATGGTCTTCAAAGCCTGTAATGATATCCCTCGACGCTGTGCAGGCCAGAATCTTGCCCTCTCTGGGCATTTCCTGCTCAACCAGTTTGTCAGAATTGCATTTACGGCACTTGTACACGGGAGGGAAGAATTCAGCGTGGCATTCTTTGCATTTTGAGCCAAGAATTCTGTAGTACCTGTTCCTCTCTCTCCAGTACGCTATTGACATCAGCCAACTCTCCTCAAGATATTGACCACTGCTGAAGAGTCGATTCCTCCTATGTTGTGCAACAATCCTGTTTTGGCATCTTTGACCTGATTCGCCCCTGCAATGCCGATCAACTGCCTGTACGCTTCTACAATCTGATAGACTCCGGTAGCGCCTACAGGGTTTCCTCTTCCCTTCAATCCTCCAAATGTCGATATCGGAACCTCTCCGTCAAGGTCGAACTTCCCTTCCTTTGCATCCCTTACTCCCTCACCTCTCTTTGAGAAGCCAAGAGCTTCCACGCTCAACGATGCGACACTAGAATAACTATCGTTTATCTCTGCAAAGTCGATATCCTTTACTGAAAGACCAGAAATCGAAAGGGCTTTGGCCAGTGCCCTGCGCGTAGCCGTAAAGTCAAACATATAGTCCCTCTGAAAGAAGTTCAGCGAATCTGTAGAAGCTGCAGAACTAGCTATTTCTACCTTAGTATTCTTGCCATGACTGTTTTCGCTGCACAAAACAACCGCAGCGGCACCATCGCCTACAGGGGCGCAATCAAGCAGTCTAAGCGGGTCGGAAACCGGCATCGATCTAGAAACGTCCGTTATCGTAATCGCCTTTCTGAATTGTGCATGTTCTGCAGGAGCTGCGTTTTTGTGTGCTATGACTGGGAAGATCGAAAGCTCGTCCCTGCTTATTTCGAACTCCTGCATGTACATCTGAGTCAGGAGGGCGCACATTGCAGTCTGAGAGATGCCGAAAAATTGAGTGAAGCTAGCATTTTCTCCCAAGCTCGTCGCATGAACGGCATCATTGGGCTCCATATCCCTCATCTTTTCAACACCTATGACCAGAACAGTATCTACTTGGCCTGACCTTATCATGGAATCGGCAACGTTGCATGCCATAGCTCCAGAAGCTCCAGAGCTTTCGACTTTAAGAGCAGGCGTTCCCCGAAGCATCAGGCTGTCTGCGATAATAGCGCCGAGGTTCTCCTGTTGAGATGAAAAACCAGAGAACATATTCCCTATTATGATCTGGTCGGGTGCTGTTATTCCAGAGTCATTGAGTGCTGCTGAGCCTGCCTCCACTGCAAGGTCAACTATAGACCTGCTCCAGTGATCCCCAACCTTTGTTAAGCTGGCTCCAGCTACAAGCACTTTCCTCAATTCAAGCACCTAACCTTCAGAGATGCTACGATTTGAAAAGTCGCATCCAAAGACCATGTTATTTTAGCGCTATTGGCCGTCTACTTTCAGTATGTTGTTTATCGCTGTTTGAAGTTGCTTCAGCTCTGGTGAAATGTTTGCAGGTTCGGGCCAAGTCAGCTTAGTTTCCCTCACTTCATTGCCAACCTTCAAAGTAACTTTGATCGTATACGTGAACGTTTCATAATTCATCTCTTCCATGGCTGGCAATGCGGGATAAGTTTCCTGTTTTACGGAAAATATGTTAACGTTCAGTAGTTGATCGCGAATAGCTTCCATTCTTTGTTTAGTTATTGCTGTCTGCGCAAGTAGCTTGACCTTTGTTTCGTAGATCAAAAGTTTTCCTGAATTATCGTAAATCAGAGTGCGCTGGACTGTTGGCCTGCCCTTATCGTCAGCACCATTCTTTATGATTTCAACGAAAAATGCTGGTTCACCCTCAAGAGGCTTTAACGACTGGACTTCTACAGATGTTCTTGACGCATCAAAGACATTGGGGTTGTATCGAACTATACCCGAAACTTGGACTTTCAAGCCCACATACCTGTCCAGATCGTCTTTAGAGGACAAGGAGAGTGATGCCCCTTTGTCCTCAAGCAGGTAGGGAGATGAAAGCAGGCCGTCCTTGCTTACCAGGCCTTCGACCACAACGTTCTTCTCAGCCCACATACTTGGGGAATCCTTTATGTCCTTGACAACAGCCTTATCAGGCATAGCCTGTTGAGGCTGGCTGGAAGGAGGCTGGCTTGATACTGTTTGAGCTGTACTTGGAGAGGAAAGAATTATGCCTCCCGCAACAGCGGCTGCTACTACAACTACGGCTACAATCATAACTACACTCTTCAAATATACCTACCTCGTATTATACCTATGAACGGGTATTTAACCCATATAGATTTTTGCGACTGTCATTTGTGCAAGACCCCTCTGAGCTTTGCATATGTCCCATAGTCTATCTTTCTCGCCATTGCTATCATCTCTCTCAGCGTAGTGCCTTTCTTGCGCTTCTCTATAATGCCATCTTCAACTACTAGGCAGAAGGCGTCGCTCCCTGCGCCTGAACCGAAAGAAGCGAAGAGTATCATGTCCTTTGGCTGCGCAATATCCAAGGTTGCTATGAGCCCCAGCGATGATGATGCAGAGTACGTGTTCCCTATGATGGGGTTTAACAATCCTGGCTGAATCTGTTCCTGCGTGAACCCTAGCCTCTGTGCAACCTCTACTGGAAACCTCGGGTTAGGTTGATGAAAGACTGCATACTTGAAATCCTGAGGCTTTGCTCCCGTCTCTTCAAGGAGCATCTTTACTGATGATTGCGTGTGATGGAAGTATGCTGGCTCTCCCGTAAATCTTGACAGATGCCTTGGGAACTTCTCCTCCTGCCTCCTCCAGAAGTCTCCCGTGTCTGTAACATATGAAACTGAGTACTCTATGCTGGCTACGCTGTCCTTTGAATTTTTTGCAAGCACGAATGCAGCTGCACCACTCGCTGCAGTGTATTCTAAATCGTCTCCGGGTCTTCCTTGAGCTGTATCGACTGCTATGGCAGTCCCGCCGTTTATCATCCCTGAGCCTACAAGTCCTGTTATGACCTGAATTGCTTCTGTCCCTGCCTTGCATGCAAACTCAAAATCAGCTGCAAGAACCTTATGGAAGCCAAGAGCCTGAGCTACAACAGTGCTAGATGGTTTTACGGCGTAAGGTTTCGATTCTGTTCCTACGAATACGGCTCCTAACTCCTGCATTTCTGCCATCTTCAAAGCTTCCCTTGCAGCCTCTACGGCCATCGTGACGGTGTCCTCGTCGATGTTAGCTACGCTCTTTTCGACGTTTGGGCCTGAGCCTCCACCCTTCCATACTTTCGCAATTTCGCTGGTAGGAAGCCTAAGGGCTGGGATGTAAGCTCCATAGCCAGCTATGCCCACTTTATTGGCTGATCGCATAATAGTATCGAACTTGTGCTTGGCTTATTAAGGAGCTAGTTATGCTATATTCTGATTAGCTTTATAGCTCAAACGGCTTTGAGCTGCTTCACTACTGGAGGCCGAACCTTCTTGAAGACCCTGTAACCGCAGATACATTTTATTTCAGGCAGTGCTGCGAGCTGATCTCCCGATGATTTAGTTCCACATCTTACACATTCGTAAACCACTCCTCCAAAAGCAGTCTGCGTACCTGATTCCATGTCTTTTAACACCAAAAACTCCCTTAATAATTAAGTTTCTGGCCCGACAGGTAATGCTATGCGTTTTAGCCCGAAGAGCCAGAGCCTCAATGTTGCAAAGAAGAATTTCACTATTTCGATAAATGAAAGCTTTGTCTTCCCCTTTTGCCTAGTTTCATAGATGAAGGGTATCTCCTTCACTCTGAGTTTGAGCTTGGCAAAGAGGTAGATAGTTTCGGCATTGTAGCCGTAGCCTTTAGACCGCATCTCGTATTCCAGTATCGCCTTGACGACGTCGGGTTTCATGGCTCTGTAACCAGAAGTATTGTCCTGCAACCTAGTTCCTAGTAGTATTCGGACCATTACATTAGCTCCTTTGCTGACCAACCTTCGTATGAAAGACCACGACTTTGTCCCCCCTCCCTCGACGTATCTAGAACCTATGGAAACATCGAATCCCTCTTCAACAGCTTTTGCAAGTTTGGTTACAAGTTTTGGAGGATGAGAAAGGTCTGCATCCATCTGAATTATGCAGTTGGGCGATAGGTTTTGCAGAGAATATTTGTAGCCTTCTGCATAGGCACTTCCGAGCCCCATCTTACAAGGCCTTACAACGAGGAAGACTTTTTTCTCAAAATCTTTCAGCACCCTGACAGCATCTGTGGTGCCGTCTGGGCTGCTATCATCGACGATGACGACGTTCCCGTCCATGCCCTCCTGCTTGAAGGCTCTTAGCAGGCCATTGACAAGTTTATTGACATTGTCTCTCTCGTTATATGTAGGGACTACAACTGCTACCTTGAACGTCTTTCTACACCCTTATGCTTTGACAACTTCTTTGAAGCTCTTTGCAATTATTGCAATATCCTCCTTAGAAACTCTTGGATGGACGGGCAGGCATAGGGAATGTTCTGCAGCCCAGTAAGTGTTTGGAAGCGCAACGTTGGCATAGCCCAACTTGCTGTATAACGGAGTCTTGTTTATCGGAGTCTTGTAATATACTGCAGCGCCAACGCCCCTTTCATGCAAGGCATCGATGACAGCATCCCTAGATTTTGAAACTGCTACGGTATAAAGATACCAGTTTGATAGCAGGCCGTCTTCCTCTTCTGGCAGTTCATACCCTTGACCGTTTTCCAATAGCTCTGCAAGCGCCTTTGCATTCCTTCTTCTTGCTTCAAGGAAGCCGTCTAGCTTGCTGAGCTGTGTCTTTGCTATTGCAGCTTCGATCTCTGGCATCCTCAGGTTCGCTCCCATGACTTTTGAGTCGTAGCCCTTTACCATGCCGTGGTTCCTAACCATGAGCAACCTGTCATAGACTTCGTCATCGTTTGTTGCTATTGCCCCTCCCTCTCCGCAAGTTATGATCTTCGATGGATAGAAGCTGAAGCACCCCGCTGTGCCGAGCGTTCCTGTCTGTTTCCCGTGAAAAGTTGCTCCTAATGACTGACATGCATCTTCAATGACTGCTAAATCATGTTTTTCCGCGACTTCGTTGATTTCATCAATTTTAGCTGGGTATCCATAAAGGTGAACTGGGATTACCGCTCTGGAAGTCTTGCTGATCCGCTTCTTTAGATCATTTGGGTCCATGTTGTAATCTTTCCGAATATCGACGAATACAGGTTTTGCGCCTGTCATCAGCACTGCATTTGCAGTTGCAAGGAATGTAAAAGAAGGCACAAGAACCTCGTCCTCATGCCCTATACCAGAAGCCATCAGCGAAGCGTAGAGTGCGGAAGTGCCTGAATTGACTGCGACGACATGCTTTGCTCTAAGGTATTTTGCTAGAGATCCCTCAAATTCGCGAACCTTTGGGCCCCCTTCCCTCACCCCGCTAGTCAGATAGCCGCTCTTGATTATTGAGTCTACTTCTTTTCTTTCCTCTTCGCCCAGTATGGGCTGGTTTATGTTGATCATCGCAATTCACCCAATATAGAAACTACATCTTCAGCGGCAACATCAACCCTGCTCCTTGGCACGTTGGGCACTCCGCATCCAACTATCAGTATCTTCTTTGTATCATCGTTGATCATGGTTCGTTGTGAATCTCGATGCGGAAAAAGGTGCAGAATACCTGATTCGTCTGCAAGCACTACCTCATTCCCTTGCAGAGTTTCAATACTACCCGTTATATCTGTGAACTGATCACCATTCCTAGCGAACCGGAGCTTCAATTCCCCCATAATGTTATTCATGTCATAAAGCCCTATTGGGACAAGAGTCTTGACTGATGCTATGTTCCCTGCATCGACAACATTGTTGATCTTAGGGAGAGTTTGGTTCTTAAGAAACCGCCTTAGTAGCGCTTCACTTGCAGGCCTGGTCTTTGTCGGGTCTATCCCTATTCTCCAGTAAAAATCCCTATACGCTCTGACTATCTGGTTGTCTTTAAGTGATTCAAGGTTGTAATGAAGCTCCTGTTTTAGTGCCTCTATGTGCTTGGAGATGTCATAAGAATGGCTGACATTAGCATTAGCCTCTTTTGTCGAGAGGTAAATCCCCTCAAATCTCTGCCTTACCAGATCGTCTATAGCAATCGAAGAGGAGATTGCACTACTCATTCTTGAATATCTCCAGAAACTCAGCTTTCTTTGCAAAATGCTCCCTTATTGGAGCAACTACCTTCTCTGTTCCCATGCTTACAGAATTCTTCAGGTCAACGGGATGAAGTTTCTTTGCTGAGTACGCTTCCCGTAGCTCCTGATAGCTGTAGAATGTTACGTTCCCTCCAAATTTAGCAGGCCGTTGTATTTCGATAGACTTGAATTCGTGAAACAGCAGGTACTTTGCAAACTCTAAGACTGGGTTGTTCTCTACAGTACCTTCGGGGCACCACGCCTTTTTGAGCTTCTCCTTGATCTGCTCTTCCGTGTCGTGAACAAATATCGAAGTCCAAGGCTTTGACTTGCTCATCTTGCTCGAAATCAGGACATCGGCTCTGGAATCCTCGTCAAGGCCTAGCTTTACAGGCTCGCCAAGCCCGGGAAGCAGATGGTGGTGAACAGCGATTGGAACCTTCCAGCCCATCTTCTGGAAGACTTCCCGCGCAAGCATGTGTACCTTCCTCTGATCCATCCCCGCATGAACGATGTCAAGGTCCATCGCCTTGATGTCTACAGCCTGCATGGCAGGGTAGATGTACTTTGCAAAATCAAGAGTTTCCTTCTCGCTTCTACCCATTATCGTTAGACATCTAGTAACTCTTGCAAGCGTGATCTCTCTGGCAAACTTTACTATGTTCTTCCAGTATTCGTCGTTGTTATGGTATAGCTCCGAGCCGTGAATCACCTCTACACCGGGACAAAAGAACTTGAAGGCATCTTCGTAATATTTAGATGCTATCCTGATCTTCTCCCAGTTCCCTCCAAACTTGCTGTTGATGAAACTGTGCCAATCAGCAAGGAATACTTTGCATCTTACTCCAGCTTTGAGGAAGTCGTTTATCTTGAATCCTGTAGTTATGAGACTTCCCAGATGCAGCAAGCCTGAAATCTCCAGTCCTATGTAATGATCCGGATGAGGATTGGTTTCAAACAGTTTCTTTAACTCATCAAGAACCACTATCTCCTCTGTTGGAGGCTTGCTGACAAGCGCTAGTTTCTCTTCTACGTCCAAATGTATCCTCTTTCTGCAGGATCGCTTCTTTTGCTGTACTTAAGCCTAGTTCCTAATAGCTCTGGAACATCTTCGGTTGAAAATTACTACTGGAAAAAAAGGTTGATAGGTTCAGGAGCTGACTTTGGTTACATGAGTGAAAATCAAACCCTAACAGTTACCAGTGTCCCTCCGTCTATAGAAGCTAACCTAAGGAGTACAGTCCTACATAGATGTTAATAACCTAATGGTGGGGTCGGAGGGATTTGAACCCTCGATCTTATGGGCCCAAGCCATAAAGCCTAGACCAGACTAGCCGACGACCCCACAGATTCAAAAGCTAAAAGGCAACAGTATAAAAACGGTCTATATGAAAGTCAACAGGATTTCCCTCGATATGCAAAGAGCTGAAATTTAGATGATACAAGACATTCCAGCCATAGCAGTTTCTGCTGTCTTGCCCCTGCTGCTAACTTACTTCAGCACTGCGTACCTGATCAAAAGATTGACGGCAAATGGCTGGGTTGCAATGGATTATCACAAGCCCGACAAACCCAACGTTCCAAGGCCCGGAGGGCCTGCAATAATCCTCGGGATCCTAGTCACCATGATAATTCTGTATGCGATGACAAACAACAACGGAATCCTTGCAATAGCGATAGCCACGCTTTCTGGTTTTATAGTAGGGATTGCAGACGATTTGAGAACTCTTTCGGGGCCATTGAAGCCACTTTTGATGATAGCTGGCGGATTACCGATAATACTGCTTGGAACATACTCTCCCTATTTCACATTCCCTCTATTTGGCGCTGCAAGGATTTCCTTGATCTATATTCTGCTGATACTTTTTGCAATACCAGTGACGGCGAACACTGTAAACACGATAGACGTACTGAATGGTGCTGTAAGCGGTTTCGTCATTCTGACCTCGATACCAGTTATATTCGCTTTATTGCTGAAAGAAGAGTTCGTCATTGCAGCTTCTGCAATGACCCTCTTTTCCGCAGCAGCAGGATTCTTCATGCACCACAAGTTCCCCTCCAAAATATTCCCCGGAGATTCCGGGACACTAGCGTTCGGGGCGATGTATGGGGCGATAGTCATAGCTGGAGGAGTGGAGTTAGTCGGCGTAGTTGCAATACTGCCAGCGATAATGAATTCGTTCTTCTACCTATCAAGCGTAAGGCGGTTTACAGAGCACAGGAAGATCAAGGTCAGACCCACCGTCGTGTTGGATGATGGAAGGTTGGTCGCAGAGAGGGATCCAAGAGCGCCAATAACACTTGTCCGTCTGATAGTTGCAGATGCGCCCATGAGCGAGAAAGAAATAGTTCAAAGCATATTCAAACTTACAGCGTTTTCATCTTTGTTGGCAACAATCCTTGCGATATTAACATGGGCGAAACTATGAAGACGATCTACCCGATAATGGGCATAATGGCAGTGGCTTTGATCCTGCTACTCGTCTTGTCTTACCTGCTATTCACCATGATCGTCCCTATGCCAGATTTACCCGGTGGCATCCTGATAACATCGCTAGTGAAGGCTGGAGTTTCAGGAACACTAGTCCTCTTCTGGATATTCGTCTTATGGCAGTTGACTACGCTCTACATGAAGCGCAAAGTCTACAAGACTAGATAGCGGCAAGCGCTTTGCTTACCTCGTCATAGTTTGGTTCTACTCCAGGATCGTCGCTTACCCACCTGAACTTTACGGTCCCGTCTTTGTCGGTTATGAATATAGACCTCTTTGCAGCAACATATCCCTGCATTCCTCCAAAGTTGTTAAGCTCAAGACCGTATTTCATAACTACTTTCCTATCGTAATCGCTCAATATAGCGAAATTCAGTTTGTGAGCATCTGCAAAGCCCTTGTTGGCGAACGGGCTATCGACACTTATAGCGACTATCTGAGCTCCCATCCCTTGCAATTTTGCCAAATCGTCTCTGAATTTGCAGAGTTCTCTTGTGCAGACGCTCGTAAACGCCCCGGGGAAGAATGCTATAACCGTCTTCTTCCCCATGAACTCTGACATCTTTCTCTGTTTCCGTTCAGTATCCAACAGAGTAAAATCAGGTGCCTTTTGCCCAACTTCAACTTTAACCATGATACTTTTCTCCTAGAACTGTCTAAAAACTTTATCGAAATTCAGCTTTTGAGTTTATTTGTGGGGGGGTGGAGATATTACACAAGCGCATGACTTGGCAAGGTTTTTATTGTATTTAGATGAGCACGCATAGCGAAGGAATAGTTGTCGCAAGTAATCAAAAGGCCTCTTAACACACTCCAAAAAGCTGTCAACAAGTCGGTAGCAGTAAGACTGAAGAACGATCAGGAATATAGAGGAAGGATGACCAATGTAGATGCATATATGAATGTAATACTGATGGATGCGGAAGAGTTCAGCGCCGGTACTTTGTCCGCAAACTTTGGAAAAGTTGTTATAAGGGGTAACAATGTGCTGTTCATACAGATACAGAAGGACATTGTGTGATTAAAGATGGAGAATAGAAATATACACGTGGAGTCTCTTGGCGAAAGGGCCCTGTCAGATCTTAACCTTGAGATAGTGGAAAGAAAAGGAAAGGGACACCCTGACAGTCTTATTGACGGAGCGTCAGAAGCAGTTTCTAGAGCTCTCTGCAAGTATTATCTTGAAGATTATGGCACAATTTTGCACCATAACGTCGATAAGGGAATTCTGGTCGGAGGGAGGTCAAGTCCAAGGTTTGGAGGCGGAGATGTAGTAGATCCCATCTACGTCATGGTTGCAGGAAGGGCAACATTATTCATCTCGAAGGAGGGTAAAGTTGAACCTGTCCCTGTTGGAGGGATAGCAGTTTCAGCAATAAAGAACTTTCTGAAGGAGACCATGCGATATCTTGACACAGAGATGCATGTGATAGTAGATTTTAGGATCAGGCAGGGCTCCGTAGACTTGATGGGAGTATTTCAGGACAAAGCTGGGCTCCCTCTAGCAAATGACACATCTATCGGAGTAGGTTATGCACCAATGAGTGCTACGGAGAGGTTAGTTCTCGAAACTGAAAAGATGCTAAATTCGAAGAAGTTGAAAACTGAAATGCCAGAAATCGGCGAGGACATTAAGGTCATGGGCTTAAGAACGGGAAACAAGGTCAACCTTACGGTTGCATCTGCAATGATAAGCAGCCTTATCCCTGATACAAGCCATTATCAGAGCATCGTGGAGCAGACAAAGAAAAGGGTGGAAGACCTTGCTAGCAAGATTACCAAAGATAACGTCACAGTGAGAGTGAATTCTGGAGATAGCTACTCAAAGGGCATCTACTATCTAACAGTTACTGGAACTTCAGCAGAGTCTGGCGACGACGGCAATACAGGAAGAGGAAACAGGCCGAACGGGTTAATCACTTCTATGCGACAGTACTCTATGGAAGCCACTGCAGGGAAGAATCCAGTCAACCATACAGGCAAGATTTACAATGTTTTAGCACAGAAAGCTGCAGACAGAATTCACGCAGAGGTCAAGGGAATAAGGGAGGTATACGTTAGAATGTTGAGCAGGATTGGAGTGCCAATAGATCATCCGCAGGTTGCCAGCGCAGGGCTCGTATTGGAATCAGGTGTGACTCTTGCAAAGGTAAAGCCAGATGTCGACAGTATCCTAAACGATGAACTGAGCAAGATAACACAGATAACTCCTCTTATAACCAGTGGCAATGTAGTGCTCTTCTAAACAATCACAAGTTTCTTGCTGTTGCCCTTCACATAAGCAAGGGCACCTTCTGCGTCGCATCTTATATTGTGCCTCCGCTTGAAGAAGTTTACAATGTTGTAAACGTCACGTTTGATTAGATTTTCAGCATTTTTGTGGGTGACTTCCACTGCTTGTGGCCAATCAATGAGCCAAATATTTACCCCGTCGTAGAGAATGTTAAATTCGCTCAAATCAGAATTGATCAGGCCTCCTTTTCTGTACGCCTTTGAAACATTGAAAAGTATCTTTCTTAGAACTGAACTTTCTCTGGGTATTTTGATAAGGTTTGCCAAGATCTTTCCCTCAACTTTGTTCATAAGTATAACATGTCTTTCCCTAGCAATTGTATGAGGAACTGAAATACCAAGAGGGTAGAGTTTCTGCAAGGATTCAAATTCTCTCTTTGCTGCGGCGGAATTTACTAACAGCCATTGATGCTGGCTAGAAGGCAAATACATCCTCTTTCTCCGAGTATCTCTGAAACTTATCCTTCCTATTCTATAGAATTTTATGGCGAATTTATCCCCTTTGTCTCCAAATGCCTCCAGAACGTCCGATTCTTTTCCAACTCCGATAGGCATACCCATTCCAGAGATCAAGTTTCTGTCCACAAAGCCTCTCAGGGCAAGTGCATCATATCCAGCCCAGACCATTGCAAAACCCTTCTGATCGTGCCTAACAAGTTCAAAATCCTGTAGCCTCTTGAGCCTGAATTCGACCTCTTCACTATCAAGTCTTGATTCATTTGTAAGATGCGTTATCGGAGTGAATTCACCCTTCTTCATCGAGCTCTCTAAGGCCTTTAAGACCTTCCAGTCGTTGAGCTCAAGTCTCTTGATAATACGGGCTGCATGCTGCGCACTTGACATTCCCTATTCTTATAACATGGGGGACAAAAAACTGTATTGTCCGTATTTCATGGTATCTGAATCTAGAGCCAAAGAGCTGCTCTCGGCAAATTGGAACGCTTGATGATCTAAGGACATAACCATTCTTGGCTTCTCGTGCGTTCAATTACATCACGGGCAAGACGATATTCGCACATGGCTGTTGGACAGTTCAGTGGAATCAGCGCACCACAAGCACTGCACAGTTTGCATAGGTTATGACGCCGAAAGCTACACTACCAAGGAGCACTCTCTTCAGGCCTGAACGCCCCCTGGTTCCCATGACTATGAGATCGTATCCGCCCTCTTTAGCATATTCGACGACGGTATTTGCGACAGTATAACCAGAAATCACATTTGTATCGATCTTGACATCCATTCTTTCTGCATCGATCTTGGCAGTTGTAAGCACTTCCCTTCCATACTTCTCCATAGCTTCCAGAATTTCTCCTGTCGTAGAAATATCTAAAGGATCCGGAACTCCAGGCTTCTGAACGACGTATAATGCGGTGACTAGGCTCTTCTGATCCTTGGCAAGTTTGCACGCAACTCCCAGGGCTCTTGCCGAGTCATTAGAACCGTCAATAGGCACGAGTATCTTTCTGAATATTGGAGCTGCCAACGCCATAATGTAGAAGAGGGGACTATAGCCAATTCTTAAAAAGTCTCTGACATCATAAATGCAAAAACTTCTTGTTGTATTCTGCTATCAGTTCAGGAGCAACCGCGCCATATGCCATAATTTCACTTCCATCATTCAAAGTCAGGGGAAGAAGCGAAACGTAGTATGGGGGTTCGAAGCCTTCCAAGATTTTGTTGTCACTGATATCAATGTTTTTTGCCCATAAACCGTTATCATTTTTGAAGCAATGTACGCGGGCTACCTCCCTGCTTCCGTAACCAGCTCCTCTACCTCCAGCAGCATTACTGATGGCAAGTTCAAGAACGTAGACATGTTTCAAATGTTCCGAATTCAGATGAATATCGCTATCCGCAATAACCAACGCCAATCTATTTGCCACTTTTTCTTTTACCAGAGTTGTTAACTCTTGAATCGCATTGCTCATTCTTATTACGTTCGATTTATTACTTTAAAGGTGCATAGCTCCAAGGCACATTAAAGGCTCTGCAGTGTATTGTAACAGAATTGAACTGCTTTATGTCTATGCCATCAGGAATTTCGTATACCTGCTTTCCCATAGTGCTCTTTAATGGTGCCAATTGTATTCCGTCTCGGACATCCTGCCTTGTGCTTGGGCCGGTATTTCTAGTCAGGTAGACTACTAAATCTGGGCCGTTCGGAGTCGTAAAATTATCCCCGAAAACTATGAAGTATTTGCCATCCCTCTCTTCCATCATGGCAATCCCCGATGTCATGTAGTTTAACCGTTCAAACATACCAATTCTAGCCATTGCAGCTACGAAATTCTTGTCGGCTTCTATTGGTTCCACAGCCACTTTCTGATTTCCTCCTTTTTGTTCCATGAATTCCTTCATTTTGACAACTGCGATACTCATCGGCAGGTTAGGATTGGGTTCTACGTCTCCACCAACAACCTCCCTGAAACCATATGCCACTGTAAATAACGATGCACCAACAATTATTAATGAAAATCCTATTGCTGCACCTGTTCCAAGACCTTTCGTCCTTATTGTTTTCAGGAATGCGGAAACTTGCAAGAACAGAGCAGCAGTAGTTATTCCAATCAGAAGGTATCCTGCAGGATTCAGTAATAGTTCAGGGTTTATCAGGGTAAAATGCAGTATGGCGACGATGTAAGCAGGGAAAACAAGCCTATGCAGAGACTTCCACTTCTTGAATCCTAGTTTTGAGACTGCCCAGTCTGTAGAGGTTATCCACATTGATACGAATATCGGGTAGGCAAAGACTGCAAAGATTATCGGATTTGCAAAAGGATTGTAGTGCCAGAAGAGCTCTATTGGATTTAATTCAAAGAGAAATACCATTACGGATAGGAAATGAAGTATCACGAAAGAAAAACCCCAGACTCCGATAGTCCTTCTGTATTTGACATAGTTGTACTTCTGTTGCAGAGTGCGAATAGGGCCGATAACTAGAGCGAAACCTATCAGTGTTGCACCAGTCAGAGCAAAGCTCCGCAGCAAAGAACCACCCAGCTCTTCAGGGATCAGGACATAATATTGGTAAAGGAACTGCATGATCCAGAAAACTAATGCTATTGCTGAATGCAGTATAACAGCCCTAATGTTCCTGCGGGCCCCGGAGAAAATGGAAACCTGCGGTCTTCTAATCTCTTGGTTCATTTAGTTCAAGGAATGGTTAGTCCACAAATAATCTTATGCCAAAATCTAAATCCGGATATAAGATATATGTTGGACACATGCACAGTCTATATATATCGTAACTGCACAAGTATTATATTGGTTCTGGCCAAGTTGGGCTTAAGTGAATAATTTGAAGGTTCAAGAAAAAACTGATGGGGCTGTAGGGCATAGCTGGGAGGAAAAAATACAGGCGGCTGTGGCGGAATCGAACCCTCACATAACAATACTGGGTGTAGGGGGAGCAGGCTGCAACATTGTTTCGTGGATCAAGGAAAGAGGAGTTACAGGGAGTCGTATACTCGCTCTGAACACGGATGCAAACCATCTAACCATAACAAAAGCTGACACAAAGATCCTGATAGGAGAGAAGACATGCGCAGGACAGGGTGCCGGAGGATACCCCGAGAGAGGAGCCGATGCAATGAAGGAAACTCTGCCTGAGGTGATAAAAGAGGTCGACGGCTCAAACCTTGTCTTCATCGCTACAGGTATGGGCGGAGGGACTGGTACTGGCGCGTCAGTCGTACTTGCAGAGGGTCTGAAGAATTCCGGCGCTGTAACTATTGGAGTGACAACCATACCATTTGCTGTTGAAAGGGCTAGGGTACAAAAAGCAAGAGAGTGGCTGGCCAGACTCCGCGCTGCATGCGACACGGTGATAGTCATTGACAACAATAAGCTGCTCAAGGTAGCAGGGACCATGCCTGTAAAGCGGGCATTTGGAGTCGCAAATGATCTAATAGGATCGTTCGTCAAGAGCGTATCCGATGCCATTTCCATTCCTAGCTTGGTTAATCTAGACTTTGCAGATCTCAGGGCAGTTATGGAGAGAGGAGGAGTATCAGCAATTGGAGTAGGCGAAGCAGGATACGAAGACAGGGCAAAGCGGGCTCTAAGAATGGCGCTTGAAACTCAACTGCTTGATGTAAACGACGGGGTCGGGCGTGCAAAGGGCGCTCTAATACAGGTAATAGGCGGTGAGGATATGACCCTGCAAGAGGTCAATGATGCAGGTGAAGTGGCAAGTGAATACCTATCTCCCGACGCGAAGATGATATGGGGAGCAGTGGTTGAACCCACCTATACAGGTCACATCCGCACAATGGTAGCACTAACTGGAGTTGAAAGTTCATTCCTCAATCCACCAAAGCCAGCTGTTCCTGTCACTTCATTTCCTGCATCGAAGCCTCCTGAACCGAAGAAGAAGGGCTTCTTCAGCATCTAAGAACCCTCTTGCGAGGGACAACGATGGCCAGAATTCAGAACCTGAGGGTCGCAGGGGAGGTTGCCGCGGCCCTCTTTTTCCGCCTTAGCTTGTATGCAGTAGTATTGCTATTTCTGCTTCAGGCAGTAGGAGGGATGGTTAGCTATGAGTTTCTGGCATTTACTACTATGATAATAGTCTTGGCACATGAAGCTCTACACATTCTTGGTATGGAACTGGTAAAAGCAGACCACTTTGAGAGCTTCCATATTCTTGCAATAAACTACGGCGCTTTCAACCTGAAAAGTTCGAAAGCGAGTGTACCACTGCTTTTGCCATATTTAGCTCTGTTCCCATTAGGGTACTGGCTGACACTTACAGGAGTAGGGACGTACGTAGCAGCAGGCTGGGCAATAATATTAATGCATCTGATCCTATTACCTATTGAAGCATTCAGTTCCAAGTTTTCAAAGTAATTCTTTGTTCTGAAGCGTGCCGTGAAACTAGCCTGTTGAATCATTAAGCTACATTAGAAAAAGTCTTTTTATGAACTGCCAATGCCAATGGAGCCATGGATCTCGAATTCAACAAGTCAAAAGCTGAAACATTCGCTACACAGATGCTGGGAATTCTTAATGGTAGCATGATGGGATTAATGATTAGCATTGGCCACAAAACCAAGCTCTTTGACATAATGTCTGATCTTCCGCCTTCAACAAGTCAGCAGATAGCAGAGAAGGCAGGCTTGACAGAAAGATATGTTAGGGAATGGCTGAAAGGCATGGTAGTAGGCAAGATTCTGGAGTATGATCCGAAGAAATCTACTTACAGACTACCCAAAGAACACGCAGCATTTCTAACTAGGGCTGCAGGGACGGACAACATGGCAGTATTTGCGCAATACATTTCCTTACTGGGTAACGTAGAAGAACAGGTAATCAACAGTTTTCGTAATGGAGGAGGAGTTCCATATTCTGCATATCCAGATTTCCAGAGGCTCCAAGCAGAGGAAACTTCAAGGATATTCGATGCCATGCTCGTTGACAAAATACTGCCCATAGTCCCTAATCTTATCGGGAGAATGAAGGAAGGCATCAAAGTGCTTGACATGGGTTGCGGAAGAGGGCGAGCGGTCAACCTGATGGCCAAGACATTCCAGAAAAGCAGCTTTGTTGGATACGACATCTCCAGAGAGGGGATTGAATCGGCTCGTAAGGAAGCCAAAATGAGTCTCTCTAATTCAAGATTCGAGGTAAAAGACGCTGTTAAGCTTGACGAAGTTGGCCAATACGACCTAATTACCGCCTTTGACACAATTCACGATCAAGCGCAACCAACAAAGGTGCTAAAGGCCATAGCAAAAGCACTAAAGTCTGATGGAACATTCTTGATGCAGGACATCGCAGGTTCCAGCTACGTTCACGAGAACATGGAACATCCACTTGCTCCAACATTGTATACGTTTTCAACGATGCATTGTATGACCGTTTCTTTAGCGTATAATGGGGAAGGCTGGGGAACGCTTTGGGGGGAACAGATGGCAAGGCAGAAACTGCAAGAAGCTGGGTTCAAGAGCGTAGAGGTAAAGCAAATAGAAGGAGACATTCTGAATAGCTACTACATAGCAACAAAATAATTTTCTAACATTTTAAGTAATTCTGTGCATTTGTGCAATGCATAAACAGGATAAGACTTAGTAGATAGATAGTCTTGAAAACCCTCTCCAAGAAAATCTTAGCTGTTTTCCTGATACCTCTTCTGGCAGTCCAGTTTCAAGGAATTCCTCTGGCTACAGCTCATGGGATCATAGATCAGAGCAATGTGGGACCTCAATGACGGAGACATGGACATGATCCTGCACTTCGACACGCAGGAGGTAGGCTTTTCTTCAGGAGACACTGTAGGACATATAACAGGGAAGACAGTCAACGGCATCTTCATACACGGAGAAGATTCAGTAAGGATTCTGAAGTAGAACGGCACCAAAAGCCTTGGGATTGTCAAGGCCATATCCCTTTTCTAACAGAATTGTTTAAGTAGCATAGAATGTGGCTTGACGCCTAATGATTCATATAGGTTCATTACGGCTAAAAGAAACTGTTGCAGTTGCGGTTGTAGCAGTTCTGGCACTGTCTATGTTGACCACAGTAATACCTCCAACCAAATTAGCAGAGGCACAAGCTTCACAGCTTCCTCGAGAACAAAGGAACTGGGATCAACTTAACGGGAATGTATTCGGATGGAACTACAACCCCCAGAACCAGCTCAATAAGGACAATGTCCAATTTTTGGAACTAAAGTGGATCTATCCAATTCCTACAGTAGCCCAGCAGGGTTTGAGGATCGCCGGCCTTGCAAATATACAAGAAGGCAGCATGGGCCCTCCACTTGTGATAGACGGAATTGCATATATAATTTTGAACAGCCGAAACATTATAGCTCTTGACGCAAAGACTGGGAAGGCACTCTGGACATATACGCAAGAATTTAACAACACAGGACTCGGCACGAGATTCCCCATGCTCAGCGAAACTACTCACACGCACGGGATAACATCCATTGACGGATTACTGTGGTTCAATGACTATGGGTGCAAATATACTGCCGTAGATGCAAAGACGGGTAAAGTTGCAAAGCAGCTGACCAATCTATGTGTGGAGCTTCCACTTGATAGTCCTCAAGGCGTAGCCATCCCAACCAATTCTGGGTTCTATGCAGGAGCTTCGGCTCACCCACCTGCGTACTACAGAGCGGGCAATACCCTGATCTATGCGAAGGGAGGTGCTGCTGAAGGAACACAGGGAGGAAGATCATTTGTCGCAGGTATCGACGCAAATTCAGGCAAGACACTCTGGAGGTTCTTCTACATGCCACCATGTGGAGACCCAGCAACATGCAAGCCTCTATTCCAAAGAGAGAAGCAGGAATGGGGCAACTGGCTAGTACAAAACTGCAACAAAATATGGATACAGACCATAAAGTCCTGCACACTTGATCAGGACTTGCTCAGAAACGACTTCGGAAACATGAGGTTCAACTCTGGCATCAGCAATGTATGGGGAACGATGGTTGTTGACGAAGAAACTGGCATACTCTACTTTGGAACTGCACAGGCAGGGCCAGACTGGAATGCAACGCATGCGCCAGGCTTCAGGCTATTTGGGGCATCAATAATGGCCGTAAACGCAAAGAATGGCGAAATGGTATGGGCCCATCAGACAACTGCAAGAGACCTATGGGATTATGACTGTTCTTGGAACACTCTACTAGCTACAACAAATGTAAAGGGGCAGAATAGGAAAGTCGTCATAAAGGGTTGCAAGAACGGAATCGTTTATGTGCTTGATGCTGCAACCGGTGAAGCTTACCATTTGCTAGAATCTCCGGACATGAGGCGAACACCGTTAGCCCAACTATATGACCCGAGGAACAAGGAGCAGATGACAAAACCATGGACAAACTATCCTAACAAAGACGCGTTCTGGATGAACTGCCCTGCATTCGGATGTCTCGAGTCAGATATCGCATTTGACCCAGCAAGGAATATGGTCTATGCAGCTACCATGAATGCCCCAATTTGGTCACAAGTGACAAATGCAGATGCTCGGGGTGTCTCTGTTGCAGGCCAATTCCAGAATGTTCCCGGTCAGCCATTCCAGCCTAAAGTTAATGCCACAATCAACGCTTGGGACGTAAATACCGGTCAACTGAAGTGGAAATACTTCATTGACGGCAGAGGCTTCAGAGGCGGTGTAATAGTTAGCGGAGGACTTGTCTGGTTCGCCGCTGTAGATGGATTCCAGAGGGCTCTTGATGCTGATACTGGTAAGGTATTATTTGAGGCTAACTTGGGCGTCTCAACTGTTGTTCAGCCAACTATAGGTGCAGACTCTGATGGTAAGATAAGGCTCTTCAGGATAGTCGGGGGCACTAACTTCTTTGGGCTACTTCCCAATCTAGGTAGTGCCGTACCTGGTGCACTCATGGCTTACGGCCTGCCAGACACCATCCCCGCGCCGAAGGAAGTCATCAAAGAAGTACCTAAGGAAGTTATAAAAGAAGTACCGAAAGAAGTGATCAAAGAAGTAACAGTAGAAACGGTGAGTCCAGTATCGTATGCGATAGTAGGAGTAGGACTAATAATAGCTGTAGTAGGCATAGTAGCATCAAGAAGAAAGAAGGCATAAGCCAAGAGCCCCGAAGAGGGGCCCAGCCCTTTTATTTTCATCAGTAAAAATAGAGATAAGGTTTTAAGGCTATTATTCAAAGAGTGCATGCTACCGCAGTGTTCAGCATGTACAAATTCAAATCAGCAGTGTTGCTTTAGAAGGGTGATTGGTTATGGTAAGTATTGAAGTTTTAGAATCATCTGATGAAGCTATAAAGGTAAGGCTAAAGGGCGTTGATAGAACTTACGCCAACGCAATACGAAGATTTGCTATAAGCGAAGTTCCCTCCATGGCAATTGACGAAGTTGTAATCTTGGAGAACTCATCAGTGATGTACGACGAATTGTTGGCCCACAGATTAGGGCTATTGCCTCTTAAAACAGACCTTGACAGGTACATACTCCCAGAACAGTGCGACTGCAGGAACCCTTTGGGATGCTCAAAGTGCAGAGTATTGATAGTCCTTGATGCTCAGGCAGGGGACAAAGTACAAACAGTATATTCTGGCAACTTGGTGTCCGAAGACAAAGAGATAGTTCCGATTGAAGACAAAATACCAATAGTCAAACTGGCTCCAGGGCAGAAGATTAAGCTCGAAGCTTACGCGAAGCTCGGCAAGGGCAAAGATCATGCGAAATGGCAACCAGTTTCCGCTTCAGTTTTAACAGAAACTAGCAATGAGAACGAATTTGATCTGTACATAGAGTCTGTAGGCTCTCTACAAGCTTCGGCCATCTTAGCGAAGGCTGCAGAAACACTGCACAGCAAGCTAGAGGACTTTTCCGCTGCAAAAGGGTTGGCATAAATTGAATTCGAAGAACATTGTACATCAAGCACTTGTTGCAGATATTAAAAGGGCAAAGGCTCCTATCTGGGAAGATGTGGCAGCAAAATTAACAAGAAACATAGAAGTTAACGTAGGAAAACTGGGCAGGGTAACAAAGAATAACGAAATCGTTGCGATACCAGGGAAGGTTCTTGGAGGAGGAGAGATTTCTCATGCTCTGATTGTAGGAGCAGAGAAGTTTTCAGCCTCTGCAAGGGCTAAAATCGAGAGTGCAGGCGGGCAAACAGTCTCGCTCAAAGAGCTTGCCCAGAAGCATCCGAGTGGTAAAGGTGTGAGGATAATTGCAGGCTAGCGAAACTAAGCCATCCCTCATCGTAATCGATGCGGCAGGAATGATTTCGGGGAGGCTCTGCTCTATAGTCGCCAAGCTCATAATAGATGGAAACAAAGTTGTCGTCGTTAATGCAGAGAAGGCCGTCATAACAGGATCCAAGAGTTCGATAATAAAGAGCTGGGAGGAATGGCTGGAAATCGGGAGCATCACAAACCCACTACATGGGCCGTATCATCCAAGAACTCCAGACAGGATACTGCAGAGAATGGTCAGAGGGATGCTTCCCATGAGGAAGGCCAAGGGTCCAAATTCGCTTAAAAGGCTTCGTGTTTACAATGCAGTTCCAGCAGAATTTAACAAGGCTAAAGTGACTACTTTTGACGATGCAAAGGCAACAAAGCCTCTGGCGTTTTATACTACGGTTGGAGAGCTGGCCAAACTCATAGGTTGGAAGGGAGCGTAAATGGTGACTCAGAAGAAGACCAAACTGTATTCAGGTTCAAGGAAGACTGCAAGGGCGACTGCAGCTTTCATGCAAGGTTCTGGAAAAGTAAAGATAAACAACGTACCTGCCGAACTTATCACACCTTGGATCGCGAAAGAGAGGATCATGACTCCGCTAGAGCTTGCGGGAGATTACAGGGAGAAAGTCGACATAGATGTCAGAGTTTCTGGAGGCGGTTTTATGGGGCAGGCGGAGGCTGCAGCGATAGCTATCTCGAGAGGTTTCGTAGATTTTCTCAGACACAAGGAATTACGCCAGAGAATTGCCGATTACGACAAACATCTCCTATCAGGTGATGCTCGGCAGGCAGAACCTAAGAAATTTGGAGGGCCTGGTGCTAGGAGAAAGCGCCAGAAGTCGTACCGTTAACTCGAGGCAGAATGAGATGTTAGTTCCCGTAAGATGTTTCACCTGCGGCTCGTTAGTAGGAAACAAGTACGAAGAGTTCCAGAGGAGGGTCAAAGAAGGAGAGGAACCTGGAAAGGTAATGACGAAGATGGGTGTAAAACGATACTGTTGCAGACGAACGCTTTTGGCCGCAACAACGACTATAGACCAAGTGATACCTTACTACGAGTCCCTAGCTTCAAGAAGAGCTGAGTTCGAGACAGAACAGACATAGTGACGCTTTTGCCTGAATGCAGAGTAAAAGACGTGTTGGCGAGGGTATGCTACGACAGCAGAGGCATCCTGACAATCGAGGTGGAACTTCACGTAGACGGGGCTGTTGGAAGGACCGCTGCGCCTGCAGGCGCAAGTGTTGGGAAGCATGAGGCCATAGGTCTTGTAGATAATGATGCAAAGAAGACCTGCAAGGTTCTAGAAACTTATCGCAGGAAGATTATTGGCACAGACGCTTCAGATATATATTCACTCGCTCAATTACTCCATGACATAGATGGAACCTCAAACTTTAGCAGGATTGGAGGTTCAGCAGCGTACGCAATATCAGTAGCTGCAGCAGAGGCAGCTTCAAAGAAAAAGAATATGCCGCTGTATGCGCTTTTAGCTCGAAACAAAGAGATATTTCTTCCATTCCCCCTCGGAAACGTTCTCGGTGGGGGTAAGCATGCAGGGGAAGGCTCACCTGATATTCAGGAATTTCTAGCTTGCCCCAAAGGAGCCAAGAATATTGGTGAAGCCTTGATGGCCAATGTTGGGGTTCACAGGAAGATAAGAGAAATTATAGAGAAAAAAGACCCCAAGTTCAGTGGAGGGAAAGGAGACGAGGGTGCATGGGCTTATACTGTAAACAACAAGCAAGCTCTTGAGATTACATACGAAGCAGTTGCCAAAGTTTCGGACGAGCTAGGCTTTGAAGTGCGAATGGGGGTAGATATTGCATCCTCTTCGATGTGGAATCCTAAGCGCAAAGTGTACAATTATTCACGTGCCGGAGAAAAGAGGACTTCAGAGGAGCAGGAAAATTATGTCATTGACCTGATTGATAAGTACGATTTGGTGTACGTCGAAGACCCAGTACATGAAGAAGATTTTGACGGTTTCAAGAGAATAACTTCTTCAACAAAGCGTTGCATAGTAACTGGAGACGACCTGTTCGTTACGAATCCAGAAAGGATAAAGAAGGCTGGAAAGATCGGGGCTGGAAATGGGGCGATATTGAAGGTAAATCAGGTGGGAACTCTTGGTGATGCCGTGGAATTCGCTAAGGTTGCTAGGTCCCACAAATACACGGTTACGGCGTCCCATAGATCTGGAGACACTCCAGATTACCACTTAGCCGATATAGCAGTAGGAACACATTCGCTAATGATGAAGTCTGGGGTCGTTGGGGGGGAAAGAGTAGCAAAGCTGAATGAATTGTTGAGGATAGATGATTCTATGCTTATAAACGAGGGTAAACATGTTCCGATGGCGAAATTTGTGGTGTGAGTATGGAGCGAAGGTCGATAGAGGATGAGATAGACGAGACAGGATCTGCAGAGCGACAGATTACCACGCAGGTCTCTGAAAAGCTCCTTCTTTCAACAGGAATTAGAGTTGGAACGCTGATCAGGACAAAGTCAATGGCTGCTTTTGTTAGTAGGACAAGAGCGGACGGTCTGCACGTGATAGATATCGGGAAGATTCTAGAGAGGATTGAAACTGCTGGAAAGTTCATAGCCCGTTTTGATATTAATGGCGTAGTAGTATATTCCTCCCGAGAATACGGGAGGACACCCGTCGAAAGATTCTGCGAACTTACTGGCGCTAAAGCTTTGACAGGAAGATTCATGCCTGGTACATTAACAAATCCGCTCTACCCGAAACATATAGACCCCGATGTAGTGGTCGTAACTGACCCCGCTATGGATGCACAGGCAATCGAAGAAGCATCTAACATAGGAGTACCAGTAGTTGCAATATGCGATACCGACAACGTTACTGAGAACGTTGATCTCGTGATTCCTGCCAACAACAGGGGACGAAAAGCTCTAGCAGCGGTCATGTGGCTTTTAGCAAGGTCTGTTTTGCTACACTCGGGCGCTCTGAAGACGGACGAGTCGATGAAGTATAGTATTGAAGACTTCGAGACGAAGCTCGTCGAAGAAGTCGTAGAGTAGATTAAGCAGGTACTTGACAGTAGGGCTTGTGAGCTCTTCTATCAGAAAACCTGCGGTTGCAGGTCAATTCTACCCTGCAAATCCAAGTGTTTTGAGGAAGACTATCGAAGAGTGTTTTCTACATGAAATAGGGCCGAAGAAACTGCTCCCTGTAGAGGGCTCGAAGGTAATAGGATTGATATGCCCTCACGCTGGCTACATATATTCAGGGCCTGTAGCCGCACATAGTTACCTTGCACTGTCTGCCATAGCCAGTTATGATCTAATCATAATACTCGGACCAAACCATTACGGGATAGGAAGCGGGATTGCCGTACCTGCAGCAAAAGCATGGCAGACACCGTTGGGAGAGGTTTCAATAGCAAAGGACGCCTCAGAAGACCTTGTTGAGACTTCTGGCATTATTGATATAGACGATCTAGCCCACATTCAAGAGCATTCGATAGAAGTTCAAGTTCCGTTTCTACAATACATATTCAATAAGCCGTTCAAAATTCTCCCAGTTTCAATGCTGTTTCAGGACAAAAAGACTGCAATAGATGTTGGGGAAGCAGTGGCTCAGGTAGCAATGAAATGGAAAGCATTCATAATTGCATCGTCCGATTTAACACATTATGAGCCGCATGATGTTGCGAGCAAGAAGGATCAACAGCTCATTAAGGCAATTGAAAATCTTGATGTTGATGCACACTACGAAACTTTAAGGAAAATTAACATCACTGCGTGTGGATACGGCCCCATAGCAGCCGTCATGACGGCCTCAAAGATTCTAGGGGCCAGGAATGGTACATTACTTCAATATGCAACAAGCGGGGATACTGGCGGGAACAAGAATTCAGTAGTTGGCTATGCTGCCATGAGTTTCTCCTAGGTGAACAGATGAAGAGTATCGCGGATGCACCAGGCAAGGTGATCCTTGCAGGAGAGCATTTTGTAGTTTGGGGCTCTACCGCTCTAGCTGCAGCTATAGACATGAGGGTTCGAGCAACAGCAGAATTGGCAGACGAAGACGAGATAATGTCAGAGAACTATGGCACTAGCAGTAAGCTCTCTAGCGGTGTCGCAAAAGGGCTCTACCCCATAGCCAAGACCATTTATGCTACAAAAAACTACATCGGGAGCAGGAAAAAGGTCAGAGTTGCAATAAAGTCTTACATACCGTCTGCATCAGGTCTAGGCTCCTCAAGTGCGGTAGCAGTCTCAACTGTAGCTTCAATTGCAGGTGCATTAGACGCGAAACTTACTGAAAAAGAGATTTTCGACCTTGCCCTAATTTCTGAAAAGATAGTTCATGGAAATCCTTCGGGGATAGATGTTGCAGTTGCCGTATATGGAGGAGTATTGTTATTCCGAAAGGGTGAACAGCCCAGAGAAGTGAAAGTTAATGTTCCTTTTGAAATCGTCGTAGGTTTGAGCGGTCTTTCGAGAAAGACTGCAAGGATGATAAACAGGGTTGCAGAAACGAGGCGAAACCTTCCTAATTTTTTTAATGCTCTGGTAGTATCTTCATCTCATTTATCTATGATGGCGTCAAAATCACTCGCTGAAGGAAACTTAGACAACATAGCATCCATAATGAGTTTCCACAACTCCTCCCTCTCATGGTTAGGACTAGCTACTCAACAGACGGACAGAATGATTGAAACTTGTTTGGGAAGCGGGGCATTGGCGGCTAAGGTCACAGGGGGAGGAGGTGGAGGAGCTGTGGTGGCACTGCCAAAGCAGGGGAAGGCAGAAGATATTCTCAACGCCCTAAAGTCAAAAAATTTCGAGGCGTTCGCCGTCAAATTACCTCAACAGGGCATGAAGACATGGAAAGAGTAGTTATACTCAAGATTGGAGGTTCCGTGATAACGGAGAAGGGCAAGCCCTTTACGCTACGCAAAGAGGGAATTGAAACAGTTGCTGGAGCGATAGCAGAATACAGCAAGCCATTGGTTATTGTTCATGGGGCAGGCTCTTTTGGACACTTTATTGCAAGGAAGTACGGTCTGTCAAGAAACCCTTCTAACGCAAAACCAGAGGAGGTTTCAGAGATCAGGGCTTCAGTACTGAAACTCAACTCCATAGTCGTTGAAACTATCCAATCCAAAGGCGTAAGTGTATACTGGTTTCAACCTTATGCCTTCTCTAGAGAAAGGAATAGGGAGAAGTTGGCTACACTGCTTATAAAGTTAATCCAAAAAGGGATTTCGCCATTAAGTTTCGGTGATGTCATCCCTACAGAAGATGGTTTCAGGATAATTTCTGGTGATGAGATAGTAAGAGACCTTGCAATCCTGCTGAAACCCAGCAGGGTAGTCTTTGCTATGGATATTGACGGCATCTACAGAAACTTTGATGAAGATAAAAAGCCATTGCAGGAAATTTCTATAAAAGACATCGAAGAGTTGACATTCAAACCTGTCAAAGATGATGTTACAGGAGGGATGGAGGGGAAACTTGGAGAGGCGGTGAGGATTGCTAAAGCAGGAATTGATGTATTATTTTCAAACGGTCTAAAGAAAGAGCGCTTGATGAAAGCGTTAAAAGGGAAGGATCCTCATGGCACTCTTGTAAGAGGGAGAGTAGTTGCCTAGCCTACCGTTAGAACAGGCTAACATTGAGGACAGAAAGAAAGAGGGCATAATGATCACTCTTAACGAGCAGGTTCAGGCAAGAGAAACTTCTACACTTCTCGAATGTGTCCATTTAGTCCATAACGCCCTACCTGAGCTGAACTTTGACGAGATAGATACATCAATATCTTTTCTCGGGCACAAGTTTTCAACGCCGATATTGATTGACTCGATGACGGGAGGGACTCCTGCAGCAACCAAACTGAATGAAGTTCTTGCAAGGGCGGCTACAAAATATAGATTAGGGATGGGCGTAGGAAGCCAGAGGGCTGGCCTAAAATCAGACGCTCTTGCTGAAACTTACAGGGTTGTCAGGAGAGCAGCTCCTGAAACTTTTGTGATGGCAAACATAGGGGGTGCACAACTAGCAGACAATCTATCATTGAAAGACGCGCAAAAGCTAGTTGAAATGATTGATGCAGATGCACTTGCAATCCATCTGAACCCTCTTCAAGAGATAATTCAGCCTGAAGGAGAACCAAAATTCAAAGGAGTCCTGAACAGAATCAGAGAATTGTCCTCAAAAATCAACGTTCCGATAATTGTAAAAGAGGTTGGTGCGGGAATATCAAAAGAGGTTGCTTTACGTCTTATTAGGTCTGGAGTTACAGCTATCAATATCTCAGGCCTCGGAGGTACGAGCTGGGCTGGTGTTGAGCAGATTAGGGCCAAGGCCAGCAAGAATTATATGAAGGCTGAGCTCGGCCAGATACTCTGGGACTGGGGCATTCCCACGGCTGCAAGTCTGATCGAAGTTAGAAAATCTGTTAGGGTTCCATTGATAGCCTCAGGCGGTTTGAGAAATGGACTGGATATAGCAAAATGCGTTGTTTTAGGAGCTAATTTGTGTGGTATGGCATTACCAATGCTTAAGCGCGCTGCGGAATCTTTTGAATCGCTGTGTGAGTTTATTGAGGGTTTGCGGTTCCAGTTGCAGGCTGCCATGTTTTTGGTCGGTGCCAAAAATGTCGAAGAACTGTCAAGAGCTAGACATGTAATTACTGGCGATCTGCTGGAATGGTCAGAAGGGGGAGAATAGATGACATCTGTAGGGTTGCTTGATTTCCTATCGTCAAACGTTCTTATGCTTAGAAAGTATATTCTGGACTATCTTCCTAAAGATCACAGTATCCCGGAAATAGATCTTCTCTACAAGATGATGAGGGACTATCCGTCAAGGCCATCAAAAGGGCTCAGGCCAAGTCTGTGTATGCTTGTATGCGAAACCTTTGGAGGAAAGAATGAACAGGCCATAGTTTCTGCCGCAGCTCTTGAGATATTCCAGAACTGGATTCTCATACACGATGATGTTGAAGACCAGTCGGAATTCAGAAGGGGAAGCCCGGTCTTGCAGAAGATACATGGCATACCGCTTGCAATCAACGCTGGTGATGCATTGCATGCAAAGATGTGGGGGCTCTTAACTAAGAATTATGAAATTCTCGAGGAAAAAACCTGCTACTCTATCATGCAGGAGTTCAGCAGGATGGTGGATGAAACTACAGAAGGCCAGCATCTTGAGGTTAGCTGGACCGAGAAGAACAAATGGGATCTTACTGAAGACGATTATTTCCTAATGGTGCAGAAGAAAACATCGTGGTACACATGCGTATCTCCCTGCAGGCTCGGCTACCTAATCGCTACGAGGAAACCTTTACCAAAGAATGGTTTTGTAAAGTTTGGAATAGACCTTGGCATCGCATTCCAAATTCGCGATGATGTTCTGAACCTTACTGCGGATAAAAAATATGGTAAGGAAATAGGAGGAGATATTGTCGAGGGCAAAAGAACCCTAGTCCTGATAAACCTCATTGAATCTGCAAGCATAAAAGACGCAGATATTATCAAGAAGATAATGAGCAAGGGTAAACACAAAAGCCCTGCAGATGCGCAGAAGATTCTTCAACTGATGCAAAAATATGATTCAATAGAGTACGCAAAGAAGAGGGCTACGGAGTTTTCTGAATCAGCTTTGAAGCAGTTTAGCCAGATATTTGGGCACCTCCCAGACTCGAAGGCAAAGCGCAACTTGCGCTCATTAGTAGAATTTATGGTATCGCGAGACTGGTAGCAGGAGAGCACTTCGCATTGGTAATGAACGAAGAACTCCGCACAGTGATAGTGAAACTTGCTCTGGTAAACGCCTTCAAGCATGACGGGAGGGCTGACGCTGGGGCAGTGCTTGCAAAGATCCTTGGAGAGCATCAAGAGCTGAAGCAAAAAGCTAAGGAGCTCGTTCCAGAAATACGGGCAATTGTTCAAGATCTGAACAAATTATCTACAGCGTCGCAGAAAGAGAAGCTCGAAACAGAATTCCCAGAAGCCTACGCAGAGCTCTTTGAAAAGAAAGAAGAAGTTAAGCAGTTTCCTCCTCTTGAAGGTGCAGAGCTAGGCAAGGTTATTACAAGGTTTCCTCCAGAGCCCAACGGCTTTCCTCATATTGGACATGCAAAAGCAGTCTTCATATCCTATGAATATGCAAAGATGTACGATGGGAAACTGATACTGCGTTTCGACGACACGAACCCCGCAGCTGAGAAGCTAGAATATTATGATGCGATAAGAGAAGGGCTGGACTGGCTGGGCATCAAGCCAGACATTGTCAAAAACACATCCGACGACATGGAGACGATCTACCAGCATGCAAAGAAGTTCATTGAATGGGGCTATCTCTACATCTGCAAGTGTGACGCTGAAACAGTAAAGCGGAACAGAGGTTCTGGGAAAGAATGCGAGCACAGAAACATTGGTGTTGAACAATCTCTCGAAAGCTGGGAGAAGATGTTCAACGAATATAGTGCAGGTACGGCTATAGTGCGTTTTAAGGGAAACATGGCGGCTCTGAATACCGTAATGCGCGACCCTACAATGTTCAGAATCATAGAAGAACCACATCCGTTGAAAGGAGCGAAGTACAGGGTTTGGCCGACTTACGATTTTGTTGCACCTATTGAGGACAGCAGTGACGGGGTTACACATGCGTTCAGGGCAAAAGAGTACGAGCTTCGCGATGAGCTGTATTATAGAATAATCGAGGCTGGCAGGATGAGGAAGCCAAGGCTGGTGGAATTTTCAAGACTCTCTTTTAGAGGCACTCCTGTATCAAAGAGAAAGATTAGACCTCTGGTAGAGCAGAACCTTGTAGATGGTTGGAGTGACCCGAGATTGCCAACACTCATCGCATTAAGAAGAAGGGGGATACTGTCAGAAGCCATCAAAGAATTTGTCACGAGCCTTGGAGTAAGCAAAAGCGAATCAGAACCTACATGGGATTTGCTAGAAGCCGTCAACAGGAAACTAATCGATCCAATTGCAAAAAGATACTTCTTCGTACCAGATCCCGTACCTCTTGAAGTTCCTGATGCTCCAGTATTGGACCTCAAATTGAAACTCCATCCAGATAAAGACCTAGGTGAGAGGGCAGTAAGAACTGCAACCAAATTCTTCATTGCAGCAAGCGATGCAAATACGCTGAAAGTAGGTGACGTGTTTCGCCTTATGGAGGTCTTTAATGTCAAAGTTGTGAGAAAAGATAGCAAGATAATTGGGAGCTTTGTAGGGACAGAAATTATCAAAGCTTCCAAAAAGATACAATGGGTGACAGAAGATTCTCTGGCGTTCACCGTTAAGGTTCCGGGGGTTCTTTACAAGGACGATGTTTATGATGAAAAGAGTATGCAGATTGTGAATGGACTCGCAGAGAAATCATGCAAGGATCTCGAGATAGGAGCTATGATCCAGTTCATAAGGCTCGGGTTCTGCAGAATAGATGAGCCCCAAGTAGCTATACTTACCCATAAGTGAGTCATCATTGGATAGGGAATGGAGTTCTAAGGTCAGGAGGAGCGTCTTTTCTAGCCACTACAGCGATGGCATCAAACCTCATTATGAAAAATATTCTCTGCCAAATTTGGCATCGACGATCGCAGATCATTTTCATAAGAATTCAGAGCGGGCCCCAGTTATCAAAGATGAGCCGATAAAGCAAGCACTCGACGGTAGCGAAACTGTAGTCTTTTTCCTGCTTGACGGCTTCGGAGACAGATTAGTACAAACCCTGCAGAAAGAAGGGCATCTTAAATCCGTGTTGCGGTCAAGCTATTACGCACCAATAACGACAACATTCCCTTCAACTACGACAACTGCGCTGTCATCTGCAAATACAGGGCTGTTTCCTGAGCAGCATGGCATCATTGGGCATACAATGCACCTAAAGAAATTGGGAGTCATTGCAAGCCTGATAAGTTTCAGCCCCGTAGCAGAGCGTCAGAAGGGCACACTTCTTGCAGCAGGGATAGAGCCGAGAAATCTAATCAATGGTAGCACCATTTACGAAGATTTGAGGGAGGATGGAATTGAATCTGCAGTTTTGACGAAAGATGCTTACCGTTCGAGTGGCCTGACTAGGATGATACACACTGGTGCTGAAATCATGACTTACAATTTGGCATCGGACATGATAGTGCAGCTCAGGAAACTGATCGAATATCGAAAACACAGGTTTATCTTTGCTTACTGGGACGCTATAGATAGCGCCGCACATACTTACGGGGCAGGGGAGGAAGAAGTTCTTGTGGAGGCACGAAGTTTCTTTTACATTCTCCAGACGGAGCTATTCAAAAAACTCGATAGAGAAATTGCGAAAAAGGTTTCATTTTTTATGACAGGAGATCACGGTCATATTACTGTAAGAAAGAGCAGTAGGATAATTGCAAACGAATATCCCGAATTTGTAAATAACATACAGATAATGCCTACCGGGGATATGCGTGCTTCTTTTATCAAAATAAAGACAGATGGAGATACGAAAATTCGAGAGTTTTTTGCAAAATTCAAGGGCAAGTTTGATCTCATACCTTCGGATAGGGCTGTTGCTGATGGGCTGTTCGGAAGGGGGAAGATGACTGAGGAGGTTAGAGAGGTTCTGGGCGACTATCTGGTACTCTCCAAACAGAGCCACGCATTCATCTACAAGTACAGGAGGGAGGAAATAGATCTGATAGGCTACCATGGAGGTTTGCATCAAGACGAAATGCTAGTTCCGATGATATTTGGGCGTTTTAGTTAGCTCTTGCAGAACTAAGTTCTCTTGCCAAATCTTCAAGTTCGAGTAACATTTTTTTTCTGTCATTAAGGTTCCTTTCTATCGTCTTGACAATTGCACTTCCTACAATGATAGAGTCTGCTCCCTGATCTAGAAAAGATCTTACATGCTCAGATTTGGATATCCCGAAACCTACAGCGACTGGAACTTTGTTGCTAACCTTCTGGACAATTTCACCGACCACCCTCTTTGAGTATGCATCGAAAGACTCTCTGGCACCTGTAACTCCAAACAGCGGCACGACGTACAGGAAGCCTTTTGTTGCTGAAACTATGTCGACAAGTCTCTTCGGATTAGTTGAGGGCGTTGCAAGGTATATTGTATCAATACCCTCTTTTTGCGCAAGCCTCCTGTATCCTGCAGACTCTTCTGGAGGCAGGTCTGGAACTACAATGCCAGAAACTCCTGATTTCGCAGCTAATTTCAGAAACCTTCCATCGCCCATTTTGAATATCGGGTTATAGTATGTCAGTATAACAACAGGAACGTGCAGCGAAGAGGAAATTTGATTTGCCATCTCAAGAACCATAGGAGGAGTAACTCCAGCATTCAATGCTCTTAGAGATGAAGCCTGTATTGTCGGACCATCCGCTATCGGATCAGAAAAAGGGATTCCCAATTCTACGATATCGACTCCTCCATCGACAAGGGCAGCAGCGATGTCGAAGGTTGCATCTGGATTAGGATCGCCTGCCGTTATGAAGCCTACAAGCACTGGCTCGCCTTTCTTTTTTGCCTCTGCAAAAGTTTTAGATATCTTGGTCAGACATTTTCACCGAGATAGTTTCCAATGATGCCTACGTCCTTATCTCCTCTTCCCGACAATGTTACAACTACGCTCATATCCTTCTTCATTCTTTTTGCCATCTTCATTGCATGGGCTACTGCATGAGACGGTTCAAGTGCAGGCAGTATCCCTTCCTCTTTAGAAAGTTCCAAAAATGCTTTGACAGCCTCTTCATCCGTAACAGAAACATATTCGACCCTCTTCTCAGCATGCAGAAACGAATGCTCCGGTCCTACCCCCGGATAGTCAAGGCCCGCAGAGATGCTGTGAGTTTCCTTGATCTGACCATATTCATCTTGCAGAACATAGGTTAGCATTCCGTGAAATACTCCCTCCGTACCCGCACCTATAGATGCTGAATGCTGTCCAGTCCCCAAGCCCTTTCCTCCAGCCTCTACTCCGACAAGTTTGGTCGGCGTGTCCAGCAGAGGATAGAAAGTTCCCATGGCATTACTACCTCCTCCCACACATGCCACACAGGCAGTAGGATATCCTCCATTTATAGCACGAAACTGTTTCTTGATTTCTTCCCCAATTACGCTCTGCAAGTCTCTAACTATCATGGGATATGGATGAGGACCAACAACAGAGCCTATGAGATAATATGTAGTTGGCAGGTTGGTAACCCAGTCCCTCATGGCTTCATTGATGGCATCCTTCAGCGTCTTGGAGCCGCTTTCTACCGGATGGACTTCAGCACCGAGCAGTTTCATCCTGAAGACGTTCAGGCTCTGCCTCTTGACATCTTCCGCACCCATGTAGATTTCTGCCTTCAAGCCGAGCAGTGCACAAGCCATTGCCGTAGCGACTCCATGTTGCCCTGCTCCCGTCTCTGCAATTATTCTACCCTTACCCATCCTCCTAGCCAGCAGAGCTTGCCCCAGAGTGTTGTTGATCTTGTGCGCCCCTCCGTGGAGCAAATCCTCTCTTTTGAGGTAGATCTTCGCCCCTCCGCACCTTTTGGTTAGATTGGTAGCAAAGAATAGCGGAGTCGGCCTCCCCGCATAGTTGGACAACAGGTGCTTTAATTCAGCCTTGAAGTTCCTGTCATCCTTGAATTTTCTGTAGGATTTTTCCAATTCTTGCACTGCAGGCATTAAGGTTTCTGGAACGTACTGCCCTCCGAACTTGCCGAACTTGCCGCCTTTGGGAAATGCTTTGAACTTCATTTCTGCACGCTCGCCAATTCTCTTACCTTCGCCTCTATGTCAGCTGAAAGCATTATCGAAGTTCCAACCAGAAACGCACCGGCTCCGAGTTTCGCTAGCACTGACATTTCTTTTGGAGAGAATACCCCGCTTTCGCTTATGACGAGTTTCTTGGTCTCGCTGCCATTTTTCAGAACTTTCGCAGTAGTTTCCATGTCCATTTCCAGAGTACCGAGGTTCCTGTTGTTTATCCCGATCATATCCGCATCGCTTTTGATTGCTCTCTCATATTCTTCTGCTGTATTGACTTCGAGAAGGACCTCAAGCTTGTTTGAATGAACTTCATCGATCAATTTGCTGAGATTTCCAAACCTATCATTTGTAAAGAGCCTTTCGATAAGGAGTATTGCATCGGCCCCAAGTTTCTTAGCTGCGAGTATCTGCCTTGTATCAAAGATAAAATCCTTCATCACGATTGGGAGTCCGGTCGCCCTTCTTGCCTCCTTGAGATTTTCGAGCGAGCCGTTAAAGTGCTTTGGTTGAGTCAATACCGAAATTGCTCTTGCACCTCCCCTCTCCATGGCTGAGACTACGGATTTCACGCTCTGCAGTTTCCTTATCGTTCCTTTGGAGGGTGACGAAAACTTTACCTCCGTAATTATTGGGATGGTTCTGCTCTTCTGCAACACCTTGCTCATGCTAATTGGCTTATGTTTTGCATCGTAATCGACATCGTAAAAACCGTCATCGACCATCTTCTTAACTTCTGCCGCGAATGCGAGCAGAAAATCAGTTTGCTGTTTGGAATTGCTCAATCTTTGATACGTCTCCTTTAGTGAATGAGATCATGGATTTTAGCTTGTCAATGCACTTGCCAGAGCTTAATGTATCTCTTGCTATCTGGACGCCTTCCTTGAGGTCTTTTGCCTTCTTTGCCACGACAAAGCCTGCTGCAGCATTAGCTATCACCGCCTGCACCTTTGCATCTTCTTTTGTCCTGTTTGCCAGAATCATGTAAGCAGCTTTAGCGTTGCTGTCAATGTCCTCTCCGACAATTTCATTTACGGAAGCTCTTCTTAGACCTAAATCCGCTGGAGAGTATAGTCTTGCGGTGAACGCACCATCCTGCAGATGAATTACATGTGTATTGCCTATAGTTGAAAATTCATCCAATCCGTCTACTCCGTGGACGACCATAGCATTCTTCGTGCCTAGGGCTTTGAGGCATTTTGCGATCTTCTGGACTAGGTCTAAAGACGGAACTCCAATCACCAGAGATTCCGCGCCAGCAGGATTTGTCAGAGGGCCTAGCAGGTTGAACGTCGTCCTTACTCCGAGCTCCTTCCTCGGCACCACAGCATTCTTCATCGCGGGGTGGAATATGGGGGCGAACATGAATCCTATCCCTACAGATTCTATGCATCTTTGCACCATATCTGGCTGGGTGTCCAATTTGTAGCCCAATCTCTCCAAAACATCCGCGCTGCCGCATTTGCCTGATGCTGCCCTGTTACCGTGCTTAGCAACATAGATTCCTGCAGCCGCTATTACAAAAGAGGCTATCGTGCTTATGTTGATCGTCTTGATAGTATCCCCTCCTGTTCCTACAATGTCAGTCAAGGAATTTACTGCGGGCTTGATCTTTATGGCAAAGTTTCGCATCGTCTTGGCGAGTGCAACTATCTCGTCAACGGTCTCTCCCTTCATTCTCAAAGCAACCAAGAACCCTGCAATCTGTGAAGACGTAGCAGTTCCAGACATTATGTCATTCATCGCCCCTGCAGCTTCCTCGCCCGTCAGATCAATCCCATCTACAAGTTTTTTTACCGCTTCTTTTATCATAGTTGGACACCGTCAAGGAAGTTCTTCAGTATCTTCTTTCCTACTTCGGTAAGTATGGATTCTGGATGGAATTGAATGCCCTCTATCGGGTATTCGACGTGCCTTGCGCCCATAATTTCCTTATCGTCCAGAGATTTTGCAGTTACCCTCAAAACTTTCGGGAAAGTCTTATCGTCTATGACCAAAGAATGGTACCTTGTTGCGGTCAACGGGCTCTTTATGCCTTTAAAGACATACCTTCCGTCATGCTCTATCAGACTTGTCTTGCCGTGCATCAATGTTCTTGCTCCTCTTATGTTACCTCCGAAAACATGTCCAATTCCTTGATGTCCTAAACATACACCAAGAGTCGGAGTCTTCTTCCCCATTTCCTTGATGATATCAGCGCATACGCCGAAGTAGCTCCTGTCCGAAGGGTCTCCCGGTCCGGGTGAAATTACTATCCTGTCAGGCTTTAACTTCTTGGCCTTCTCCAGTGTTATCTGGTCGTTTCTGTAAACAATGGGCTCAACACCTAATTCTCCAATGTACTGTGCAAGGTTGTAGACAAAGGAATCGTAGTTGTCCAGCATGAGCACTTTCATTTTATTCGCCTATTGCATCCTTCAGCGCCGTCAATAACGCTCCAGCCTTTGCTTCAGTTTCGTAGTATTCCCTTTCTGGCTTGGAATCTGCAACTATTCCCGCTCCTGCGTGTATTGATGCCTTGTCGCCGTCTGCAACTAGAGTTCTTATCGTTATGGCAAAATCTGCACTGCCGTTCTTGGAGAAATAGCCGACTGCTCCTGCGTAAGGTCCTCTCGGCGAAATCTCCAATTCGTCGATGATCTCCATCGCTCTTACCTTTGGAGCTCCTGAAACTGTTCCTGCAGGGAATAATGCCCTTACCGCATCAAAAGCATCGAATTGAGGCCTTAAGACTCCAACGACCCTCGAAACTATGTGCTGGACATGGCTGAACTGGTGAACTCGCATCAATTCCGGCACTCCTACGCTTCCATACATGGAGACTCGACCCACATCGTTTCTTGCCAAGTCAACGAGCATGACATGCTCCGCATTCTCCTTTTTATCTGCAAGCAGTTCCTTTGTCAGTCTTTCGTTCTCCCTCTTGTTCGGAAGTCTTGGCCTTGTGCCCGCGATTGGATAGGTTTCGACCTGCCTCCCAGTGGTCCTTAAGAGCATTTCCGGGCTTGACCCTATAATTTTCCTTCTTCCCATCTTGAGGAAGTACATGTAAGGCGAGGGGTTTATCCTCCTCAAGGATCTGTAAAAGTTCAACAGGTCTCCTTTTACTTCGAAATCGTACTTTCTTGCTAGCACGACTTGCAGGATGTCTCCAGCTTCGACGTAGTCCTTTGCCCTCCTGACAATCGCTTCAAACTGCTCTTTGCTGACGTTTGATTTAGGCTCTGATGTTGCCAGAGGTTCTATGTCTTGTTTCTTTTTTATGACTTCTTGGAGCTCTGCAAAGTTATCCCTCTTTGAATGGTAATAGTATGTCTTCTGATTGATATGATCGAATACCAAGCCCTCGTCGAAGAGGGCAAATTCGTAGTCGGGGAAGTTTTGCTCATCCTGCTTTCTCTTTGGAAGCCTCTCCCAGTATCTTATTGCATCGTAAGAAATGTAGCCCACAAACCCTCCGACCAATCTTGAAAGGTAGTTTTCTACGGAAACTTTCCTTATCGTTCTCCTTATCTCTGCAAAGATGTCTGCTGGATTTGCATTCTCTTTTGTGCTGGTCTTTCCTTCCTTGATCTCTAATCTGCTGTTTTCTAGGGATACTGCTAAGGAGGCGTTGAAGCCTATGAAGGAGAACTCCGCTAGTTTCTGTGGGCCTACTGCAGACTCTAGTATGTAGGCATGATCGAATCTGTTTGAAATCCTGCTGAATACTTGGAACGGATTCTGCTCTAAATCGACTTGCTTAAAGTGCAGTATATCCTTTGATTGTTGCTCGGAGCCAAAAGCCCTCACCCAATACTATCACTGTGTTCTGATTTGGTCAGGAATGTACATATTTAAGGTTTCGTGTACTGTCGTGTACACTGTTGATTCTTCGGGTGTTTTATCTGGGTGTTGATTTTTGGGTGGTAATACAATAAGATTTATCTTTACCTGCTGAAACTACAGCAAACATGCGTCAAGAGCCGAAGGGATAGGGTGTCAAAAGAAAAGAGCCACTCAAAACAAAGACTGGTTTAGTAATATACAAAGGAAAAGGAAGGGGAAATTGGGAGTCGATTTCCCTGACGGTTATTATCACTTCGGTAGAACTACAGTTGCCGAATTGTTATCTTTTTTTGCCCATCTGGCGGAAGGCAAATCCCTAGCAGAAGCTCGAAGAAAAGTCGGATGGATAGATCAATATGGAAATTATGGCATGCAGGAGAGTTGAACGATAGATTAGGAACAGAGGCCGCAGAAATCATTCGACAGATAGGACTAGGCAGGTCCCGTGTAACCGAGAAAGGCATCTTATCATCATCTCTGATAAAGCTGAAATCTATTCTTGGCGAAAAATCTTCTCTTTAACTTCCAAGATATCATCAAAACTGGACATTTAAAAAATGTACGACTGAATCGATGGAAAGGTTTTTCCGTAAGATGTGCTAAGAAGGTCCAGTTAGACTTTGGGATTGCTCCTGAGCGGGAAGGACAAAGAAACAGTCTATCGCAAGGGTATAGACGAGGGGTTCCAGCAGGGCTACTGGAAGGCAAGGAAAGAGCTGGAAACCCGTTTTGGAGGAACTGGCTTCTCGTATGGAATTGCAAGAAACCAAGATGCAAGAAATGGAAGCCAAGTCTAAACTATCTGAAAGTCAGATCAACCTTCTTGGAAGGCTCTTCAGCGAATTGGATAAGAAACAATCAGAAATGAGCAATGAAACAAGAGACATAATTAGAAAAATCCACGATGTATTAGAAGCTCCAAGCCCTTAGCGTTATTCATTGAACCAGTTAAGAAATATGAACGCACCTTACAAAATTCAGCGGTGTATACTTTACATGAATATGGCTTATATAGTTCATTCACAAAAGGATTAATTGCACCAGTTGCGTATAGAGTATCTGTAACGTCTCCCGATTGATGTAGGAGTTAACCTCCCCCAAATAACGACATTTTGCGACATTTTCTAATTCTCCAAATGGCTCATTTTTGGACCCTCGCCATTTTCCTCCTTAGCATACTCTGATAAATCCATCAATGCTGTATTGTCTGCCATGCTAATTCCATCACTGAGTAAGCCAGACGAAATACTTAACAACCTTATAGCAGAATTTTTGCACCGTTGCCCAAAATTGCCTTGCTCTTCTCCCTAGCCTCCCAGGTGAACGCAGCCATAGATGTAGGAAGAATCAAGGTCAAGCCAGAAGAGATACGCTACATCATAGATCAGGGAGAACTCTTCTCTTTCCTGAAGGCTCAAAGTGAAGACTTTGAAGTTAATCTTAGCCAAGAAGACCAAGACTACCTGAACAGAAACTTAGCACAGATGGCATCAACATTCAGGAGCGTAGAACGCAAGAAGCTGGGCATAGAGAAGAACGGCCTCTGCCTGCTGCAAGCATACATAATGGAATTGATCCAAAGAAGTTCTGAAGGATCGCAAGCTTGGGACACTAAAGATCACTAATCTTTGCAAGTCTCTCCTTACCAATTCTAACATATTTTGGATTAATATCGATGCCAATTGAATTTCTGTTCAATTCTTTGGCAGCTGCACAGGTAGAGAAACTGCCAGCAAAGGGATCAAGCACCCAGTCGCCTTCATTGCTGCTAGCCTTGATGAAGGTCTTCACCAGAGGAACAGGGATCTGGCATGGATGTGGAGTCTTATCCCTGCTTACGTTCTTCACCAGATTATACAGGAAAACGTCATAGGGAGCCCTACCCTTGCTCCCATTGCTTAGTCTCTGCATAATCCTCTTGTCGGTGGGGTTCTTGTACGGCTCAGCGACAGCATCCCGATTGAATTTGTGTCGCTCAGTTTTGGTGCAAAACAGGATAGAGTGCTGGGTTCTGGTAAAATTAAATTTCGAATGCCCGGTATTGGTAGGATAGTGCCACGTCATCCACCGCCTGAAGACCATCATTTCCTTAAGGAAGGGCAAGATGTAGGCGTTGTTTTCTGGATAGTTGAAAAGGTACAAACTTCCGTCATCTTTTAACAACCTTATACATTCAGCCAGCCATCCCTTGCACCATTCAAGATACTCTCCAAACTGCTTCCTATCCTCGTAAACTCCATAATCCTTCCCGATATTGAAAGGAGGGTCGGTAATCACAAGGTCAATGGACGCAGAAGGCATCCCTGACATCACCTTCAAGCAGTCCCCAGCGATCAGCCTATGTTCCGTTATCGTCTTAACTTCCATGCGTCAGCTCTGAAACTTCTAGACAGAATATTAACATTGATTGCAGGAAAGGATTTACTCTTCGGCTTTAGGCTTCTTAAGAATCCTATCCATGTCGGCGATTATGGCTTTACTCTCGCTGGATAGCTCGTTCTCCCTCTCGGTTAATTGTCCAACAAGTCGCCCCAGCAAGTTAAGCTGGTCGACAGCAACTTCAAGTTTGGATTCGACATCCTGCACCTTCTCCGTCTGCAGGGCATTATTCTTCTGCATCTCAACCCGCAATCCCTCGATCTTTGCATCGAGTTCCTTCTTAGCCTGCCAATAACCCTGTTGAAAACCCTCATCAATTCCCTTGCGATAGACCGCATCTACCTTGGGATTTCCAAAGAGCTTCATTGGTCTCTCCCTTCAACTTTAGGAGCATTCAGTAACTTGCTGATCGTTTCAAGTAGAGATTTAGTCTCTTCCGTCAAGCCAGACTGTTTCTCAGTCAGCTGTCCTACTAGCCTCCCAAGCAGGTTTATCTGGTCTTCATACACCTTGTACTGAACCTTCATAGTTTCAATTTCAGCCTTCAAAGTGTTAATCTGATTTTCAAAATCCGCTTTTGCCTTCCAGTAGCCCTGCTGGAATCCTTCATCAATACCTTTCCTGTACACATCTTCGTTTCCCTGCACAGCACCTATCTTCTTCAGCGAGCGGTGCAGCAGACCGTCAGTCATTTGATGGCGAGAGTAGCATCCTCCAATATAAATTGTTCAAGTGAATATTAATGCACCGGCAGGTGAACCTGCAAACCTCTATAATACTCGTTTAGCAAATATCTGATGTGATTGCAAAAGCTTACTCTCCATAATCCGATCATTAGATCAGAGAAAATCAATCTTATCATGCCAACTCCCCTCATAGCTTTGCATACAGGTGTGTAGTGGGGTCGGTGGGATTTGAACCCACGATCTTATGGGCCCGAGCCATAAAGCCTAGACCAGACTAGCCGACGACCCCTGAGATTCAGCCTTAGCTGCTGTGTATTTAGGAGCTACTTATTGCGCTGTGTTTCGAGTCTTGACTGCACGCGATCTAATGATTGAAAATACAATGAAAGCAACTATCAGGATGATAATACCTGAAATTATTAGCAGTGCTGATTGAGACTCTTCTGGTTCAATCTCCTTTGGTTGTTCTACAGGTGGTTGCTGTGGTTGAGGTTGTTGGGGCGGTTCTGCAATTGGAGGCTGAGGCGCTGCAGGTGGGGGTTGCTGAATCTGTTGCGGTGGCTGAGGTTGGATAGGTTCAGGCTGAGGTGGAGGTTGGGGAGCGGGTATTGGAGCTGGTTGTGGTGCTGGTTGCTGAGCCTGTGGTGGAGGAGCGGGAGGCTGAGCTGGAGGAGGCTGCGGTGCTGGAAAAACAATCTGCTTAACAAGCTCTCTAGGTGTGAAGACCTCATTGACATCGCTTACAAATAATCCGGGATTTTTCCCACCTCCAATCACAAAGATCTGATTCCCAACCTCAACAGCTGCAAGACCGTGCCTAGCAGTTGGCATTCGCTGCCTAACCTTCCAGGTATCATTAGCAGGGAAATACTGCTCATTGTTGGAAAATGTTCCTGCTGGCGCTTCCCCTCCAAAGACAAAGATCGTATTATTGAGAGACGCACCGACGAGTCCTCCTCTCTTTGACGGCATTGGACTCTTCCTAGCCCATCTGTCAAGCTTAGGATCATATTCCTCATTTACGTCCATATTGGTTTCAAGCCTAGCATCCCTTCCTGCGATGACATACATCTTACCATAAGCTACTCCAGAAGCTAGATGCTCTCTTGGAGTAGGAATGGGAGCTCTTGTTGCCCACGTGCCGGTCGCCGGGTCGTAAGCTTCATTTGTACCTAAAGTCCTGCCTGCTCTCCCTCCAACTGCATACAAAATTCCATCTATGAACTGGGCTGTAAGCGCCCCTCTTGCAGTTGGCATGTCCCTCCCTCTAGACCAGCTATTAGATGCAGGGTCGTAGATGTAGAGACGGTTTGAAGGCGCACCATCAGCGAAATAGCCTCCAACAACATAGATTTTTTCATTATACGATGCTATGCCTACATGATGCAGCGGCACTGGCAGGGGAGCTGCATTCGACCAAGTATTAGCAGCAGTATCATAGACTTCAACGGTGCTCAGCCTGAGACCACCTTCTCCCAGCCCACCTGCAATGTAGATTTTGCTGCCTATAGCAGCTCCAATATGCTCCGTCCTAGCGGTAGGCATCGGACTTTTTATTGACCATTCAGAGTCCTGCCCAATGCTTGCCGGGATCAGACTCAGTAGCAGAACTGCTGCAATACCTGCAGAGATGCATCGCATCAGATGTTATAACACTTGAGTTTCGTAAAAGGATTTCAAAATTTTTGCAAGCTTAACTTCACAGATTCAGCCTAATAGCAAGCACTTCATCCTCAATCGTCCGTACAACAGAAAAACACTACATAGTATAATAAATCGAGATTAGCTGCAGGAGATGTCCAAAAATTGATAGAATTCGTCCAAGCGGCAATCCTTGGGATAGTAGAGGGCTTGACAGAGTTCATCCCAGTTTCCTCCACTGGGCACCTTATCGTAATAGGGAATCTGATAGGGTTCAAAGGACAGATCGCATCAACATTTGACATATTTATCCAACTTGGCGCGATTCTTGCTGTTGTTGTTCTCTATAGGCAAAGATTCAGTAACATATTTTCGATTAGCAAAGGCGGGTTTGCAGGGTCAAAAGCGTTGGTGCTTCTTTTGGTATCAACTATTCCTGCAGGCATGGCAGGTTTTATTTTTCACGACCTAATAATACAGTATCTGTTCAACCCTGTTTCTGTCAGTATCGGTCTTGCAGTTGGAGGAGGAGGAATTTTATTTGTAGAAAGATTTCTTCCTAAAAGTAAGAAGTCTGATATAGACCTCCTTAATTGGAAGGACGCATTAATTGTAGGGATATTCCAAATATCGTCCCTATGGCCAGGAGTTTCAAGGTCTGCTGCAACAATCATCGGAGGAATGTACGCGGGGATGGAAAGGAAGACCGCAGCCGAATACTCTTTCCTTGTCGCAGTCCCGATAATGCTTTCGGCGGCACTCTACGATCTGTACAAAAGCATCCAATTCCTTAGCAGTTCAGACATGCTGATACTAGCTTTAGGTTTCACAGTCTCGTTTGTCTCTGCACTGGTGTCAGTAAAGTTCTTCCTAAAGTTTCTTGGCAAGAACACGATGAAGGTCTTTGGATATTACAGGCTTATTCTAGCACCACTTATTATTCTAGCACCACTTATGTTGTTATTAGTTTGATCTATCTGCCTTGAGCCTCTGCTTTATCGTAAAGTTATCAAGAATCTCTCTGCATCTATTTCGAACAGTTACTTCCGTAACTTCTGCGATCTCCGCTATCTCTCTTTGAGGAAGGTGTTGCCCCTCCATAACTGCTGATATGTAGATATAAGCTGCAGCCAAACCTGCAGGTGCCTTGCCGCTGGAGATCTTCGAATCTTTCATCTCCGTCGCCAAATTAAGTGCAAGCCTCTCCACTTTTGGGTCAATCTTTGCAGTGTTGACAAGTTTGGAAATGTACTTCTGAACAGGGTGGGGAGGAACATACTCATTTTCAGTTTCTCTGATGATCAAGCGGTAATATTTTGCAACCGCACCCTTGTCTATGTTAGCAGCTTTGGCAACTTCTTTGATCGTTCTCCCTATCCCACACTTTCTGCATGCTAGATACACAGATGCTGTAGCCATTCCTATTATCGATTTGCTCTTTGCAAACTTCATTTTAGCAGATGTCCTGTAAATATGCGCCGCAGTTTCAACAATGCTATCTGGTAAGTTTAGGTTTTCAGAGATTTCAGAGATTCTTGCCAAAACATCCGACAAGCCTCTCTCCTGCGAGCTGGAAGTTCTTATGCGTCTCTGCCATTTGCGCATGCTCTCCAAGCTGGCCTTCATGTAAGGATTAATTGACCCTCCAGAACCGTGCGGTAATTCTCCTATTTCTGTTGTTAGACCGAAGTCGTGCAGCGCCAAAGTTCTTGGCGCACCGACCCTGACTCGTTTTACCTTGTCCTCTGGATCTAGCGCCTTCCACTCTGGCGACATATCTTGAACATGGTCAATGATGACAATTCCGCACTTGGGGCATAGAACCTCTCCTTTGTCATAATCTCCAATAAGAGGTCTCCTGCAATTCGGGCACCTGAAAGAAGAACCTTCGTTATTTCTTCTCCACATTGCTATCACTAATGTAAACTTCTTTCGAGACTGCTCTTTTCACCCTGTCAGAGATTGGCAGAGCAGAAATGTACGGAGATCTCACAGGTCCTACAGTTTCTGCAACCTTTGCAATCTTGTGCCCAGTCTGATCAATAATGAATTGGCCAGCGCGCACATCACGATCGGCTTTGATTATGAGCCTCCCGCTCTTTGCAATGTGCAAAGCTATGCCTATTTTCTGCAATTCTGACTAGTGTCAGAGACCGGAGATTAAAACATATCTAATGGCAGAACTAATTTTCTATGATCCCGGAAGTTTCAGCTCGTTATTCTGCTATTGATTTCCTTTTCTTGTAGATGATATTTTGAACTATCGCTGTTGCAATCGCAGCTACTGCTATGAGCAGCAAGACAAGCGTAAGATAGCCGTTAACAGTTACCTGTTCTTGTGAAGGAAGACCCAACGCTATAATTGCACCGGGAATTTCAGCTGCAGGGCCTCCACTTACAGGGACGAAGAGCATCATATCTCCATTTAGACTTGCACCTATAGAGGGAGGTGACGAAAATATAGCGTTGAACCTTCTCTCCCAGAGAAGCGCTCCGTTATCAGCGTCTAAGGCATAAAGCCTGCCATCGCGATCACCAAAGTATACCACTCCTCCAGAGACCATGCAACAGCCTCCTGAAATTACAGTATTATCAATAAAATGCCTCCATTTTATTTTGCCAGTACTCGCATCTACAGCATAGACAGTTGTATTAATTGCTGCAGGGGCCATTGTAATTTGGGCTGAGCCTGCGAACGTCTGGTTTTGAGGAGGCCGTATAGAAACAGGTTCAGGTCGTATCCTGACACACTCATTCTTTATTGCCACGAAGATTGTATTGTAAGCAAAAGAATTCGGTGTCTCTATTGCTCCAGTATGGCCTGGACACAAAGTGAACGATCCAGAACTATCCCATTTAGACTTGTCCGCAGAATAGACAGTTCTAATGTCAGCAGCATTCCCCGCATTTGCGTTTTTGTCGTTTAGCCTTGCTACATCTGGCAGGTTCAGAGGCTCCCATACAGGCTTGCCAGTAAAAGCGTCAATCGCATAGAGATACCCATTTTTGCAACCCTGTATTACAACCTTCTTCTCAACACCGTTTATGCGCACTTTTGCCAAAATAGTATTCCATCCACAATCATAGTCCGAAGTATCGTGTGGGGTAGTCTGGTAGTACCATACAAGGCTACCATCATTAGCATTTAAAGCAATAATTGAATTTGTAAACAGGTTCGGGCCTGGACGGTTTGTAGCGTTGAAGACCGGTGCAGGGTTCCCAGTTCCAAAATATACTATGCCAGATTCTTCATCGACAGAAAACCTGCTCCATACGCCTCCCCCACCAATCAGGTTGCTCCTCCCCCAGTCTTCGCTTGCAACAAGATTCCCCCTTCCTGCAGCTTCAGCAGCCCAGTTCCCTTGATACCCAGCAGGAGGGACTACATACCATCTCCAAAGTTCCTGCCCTGTTTTAAGATCGTAACCTATAACAAAGCCTCTGGCTCCATATGCGCTCCCTGCAGGAGCAGCTATTAGGATTCCCTTCTTCCTGTACACTGTCGGAGGATATGATGAACTGTAATACCCCTCACTTCCTTCAGATTTGTCGCACATGTCTCCTATTGCCAACTTTACCTGACCAGTAAGAGCATCAAGCCCGTAGACCGCGCAATCCTTCGAAAGATGGTATAGCGTTCCATCAATAACTTCTATACCATGCGTATGTATCAAGCCCGTCGCTATTGCCCTACCTTTAGGGTTAAATGAAGGACGGAAACCCCAGATGAATCTCCCATCTTCAGCATTAAGGGCAACTATCTGCTCACTTCCCTTTACAAAGTACAATATCCCGTCTATTACTAAAGGAGGATGTTCCACGCCTTCCGCAACTCTTATGGCATCTATGTCAGGGTTCTTGAAAAGTGGGAATATCCACTTTACGTCGAGCGGTGTAGCAGTATCCTTTGTTATGGAAGTTTGTGGGCTGAAATTGCTTCCAAAAGCGTCACCATAAAGTCTCGACCAGTTGGCCCCTTCAGGGAGTTGCTGAGCATGAATAATGGGCAGGAGCAACAAAAGCAACAAAAATATACTCTTCATGAGCTGAAGCGTTTAGCAGAATGATATAGTAAAAACTCTTTCTAATCTTGACCACGTTCTAATTGTAGATCATAGGAGATTCCAACTGTTCAGACATAAGCTTTATAGATAATGTAAGGAATGATGAATGTAGTGATGTATTTGAATAGACATGGCATCTCCAAGGTCATGGCTGTCGTGGCAACAGTTATCATAGTCGTAGGAACAGCATCTGCGTACTTCTTTGTGTTTCAGTCTGGAGCACCTGCACAGCAACAGGTTTCACCTCCTCCCGTCGCTCAACCAGCTCAACCGGCACAACCACCACCAGCTCAGCCTCCCCCGGCACAACCCCAACAACCAGCTCAACCTCCCGCGCAACCACCTCCAGTACAACCAGCTCAACCGGCACAACCACCACCAGCTCAGCCTCCCCCGGCACAACCCCAACAACCAGCTCAACCTCCTGCTGGAGCGGCCGATCCTGCAAAAGCTGACGCATTGCAAAAAGCAATAGAGGGACACTTTAACAAATTCGCAGCTAGGGACGTACCAGGTCTTATGGCAAATTACATACAGACAGGAACTTATGCTGAATGGAAGGGTCAAGCAGGTGCATTTGCAGGCAAGTACGATGGATTCCCTAGAATTAGGATTCTATATGCAACCATAGCTGGAAACACTGAATCAATGAAGGGAATAAAAATCGAGAACTATAAGGCAGATATTGCTGGAGATGCGGCAACAGTTACAATGAAAGTTATCACTACCGGTAGAGGCAAGCTCATTGGAGCGTTCGATATGGAAGTGGAGGTCGTACAGAAATGGGTCTACCAGAACGGAAAATGGTGGTTACAAGACGATAGGTGGGACTTTAAGGTCTTCAAGACTGAAATCGTCGCAGAAGGAACAGTCTTCCCAATAAGCTGGAGGAAACTGGGTGACTTTAGCGGCTGGAACGACAGGATAAAGGCACTATTCGGCGGCAACTAAGCAAGTCTAAAATACACAACTAGCAGAGAGGGTGGATATGCGAATTACCGTAGAGACTACGAAGGTAGCAAGACGGTTCGTCTATGGAGGTCTGTTCAACATTCTTGTAGCTTCCATTTTTGCAATTCCTCTGGCAATAGCAAATGACGCATCGGTCATAGAGCCCCTAGATCAGACAATAATGTATGTTCTGCAGACATTGCCTGTAATGCCATTCCCCGTTGCAGCTGCAGACTTTCCAGGTACATGGCTATTCTTGAGCTACATGCTCTTCCTGATTGTTGGATGTTTCGGTTTCTTCGGCTGGGCAGCTGTGTACTATATGCAGTCAGCTCTATTGGGCAAGACCCACACCAGCAGGGTTCTGGCAGCCCTCCATTTCATATTTGGGATCGTTGGTATCTATGTCACGGTAATCTTCTTCTTCACTGCGGGATTCTTTGGCGGAGCTGCAAGACTGAGCGGGATTCAAGGAGCTGCCATAATCAACAGCCTGATTTCGTGGACGGTTATACCCACAGCACTAGGGATGGTTGTGGGGATACTCGGAAACCTCCTTGGAGTGATAAACAACATAATGACCTTCTTCGGCAAACAGACCTCGATTTAGGGATAAAACCTAAAGGATTTAAGAGCCGAAATTTCGGGGTTTGTAATATGGTGGAGACATCAAGGGTCGCAAAATGGTTCCTCTATGCAGGAGTCTTTAACGCTCTTTTCGCAGTTCTTATCACGATCCCGATGGTGATACCAGACAATACTGCTGCTGAAGATCTTCTCAGGCTGGCCTTCGCCGTCGCTTTCTTCCCCGGTCTGTACATTATAATGGGCTATCTCGGATTCCTTATTATTGGGGTTGCAGGCTCTGTAGCATGGGGAGCAGCCTACTATATCGTGGGTGCAACTGGAAAGAATGAAACTAGCAAGGGTTTGGCTATGGCACATCTTCTTCTGGCAACAATAGGCATATACGGGGCTGCGACATTCTTCTTCGCTGGGGGTTATCTTGGGGGTATTGCCAGGCTCACGGGAGTTGTTCGAACTGTCGAAGATGCTATGGCACTTATAACTTGGACAGTCATGCCAAGAATGCTCTTCATAGCAATTGCCATTATGGGTAGCCTGATAGGCGTAATCAATCTCCTAAAGACTGCAAGGTCAAAGACAGCCTAATTCAGACAAACGATAATACCGACATTTGTGGAGTATGCTCATGGATAGCATAGGGACCGAGCGCATGGCACGTTATTTCATGTACGTGTCGCTTGTCAACGCCCTTGCCGCTGCGTTATTTACGACGCCAATTCTTGTTCCTACCTTTGGCATCCCTCTGATTGCTGGCATATTCCCAGGTACTTGGACGCTCATAGCTTATCTTGCCTTCCTAGCCGTTGGTGTCATGGGAATGGTGGGCTGGTCTGCGATGTACTATCTGACTTCCCGCCTCCTTGGCAAGAAGAATACCACAAAGACCTTTGCAATAATGCATCTTGTCATCGTAGAAGTTTCTGTTTACGGTTTTGCTACGCTCATGAGCGCAGCTGGGTGGATTGGAGGTCAGGCGTTAAGGCAGGGCTTGGCTGTAGCCGCTGTAGGCTTTCTGATCGAATGGCTCATACTCCCCACCGGAGCTTTCGTGGGCTTGGTAGTCTTTGGCCAGGTCCTTGGGATATTAAACATAATCAACACCATCAGGTCTAAGGTTTCTGAGATAGCAACCTGATCTGTGTGTTGCTCCTGTACAACGTAGGCACCCTCTGATTAGCTGCTATAGACATGGGTTACAATATATAGCCGGAATGTTACACGCATATACGCATGACCCCCCTATAGGTGGCCCTGAATATAGCTACTAGGAAGTGCAATGATGAGGTGCGAGGTAGTAACTTGTCTTGTTGAGGTACTGTTAATTGACTGTTAACTCTACCTCTCATTCTATTTTTGCTATAGAATTGATTTGGTGAGTAGAGTACTAGTACTGTCACACACTAATACTCTGATTTACGATCTATTACCCCAAGTCGTTTGGCCCTTTTTTCTGCAGCGGCAAAGACTGTCAAGCCAACAAGAGCAGTGAGAATCGAAACAAGTAATAGCATCTGCAGGTTTGGAAATACCGTATTCCATGCGCCATCGATTATCGAAGTCCTGACAGCCCTAGTGTAGTATGTTACCGGAAGCGCATATGATATCAGGTACAACGGGTACGGTAGAGTTGTAGGAGGAAATATTACATCTCCTAACAGGAAAAATACTCCGCTAACATATTCACTAAGGTTCATGTGTAGTCTCGTAGAAACTAAGTTTATTCCTGAAAGTATGAACCCCGTAGAGATCAAGCTAACTATCCCGAGCGCTAAGCTTGCTACCAGTGCAATGTAATTAATCCTGAAAAAGTTGATTTCGAGATTCAAGCCTAGCAATCCCGAGAATACAAAGGTGCCAAAGATTATTGTCAGGAGCAGAGAGACTGTAGAAGCGAATGCTGCAGAAAGCGCCCTACCGAGCAAATACGGCCTTATCGATGCCGGAGTTACGTAAACACTCCTGAGAGTCTCGTATTTTGCTCTCTCTTCATGTATGAAGTACCCTGTCGAAACAGTGATCTGGAGGACATAGACGTATGCAATTTGCCCTAGAAATAGATACGTAAAATATTGTTCATTGACATTGCCTCCTGCAAAACTTCCAATTATGAAGATGAACCCTACTATTAGCAAACCGGCAAAGGGCCTGAGCACATAATAGCCAGCAAAAGTCAGAGGGTCGGCCCAATTGGTTTCGAGCTTCCAGCCAAGCCAAGCAGAATACCATGCAGAATGGATGAACGACTTTACTGCCATCTTAGAGTAAGCCTCCCTTCCTTCTTCCCAAGGTTCTCCATGTACCTCAAAACATAGCGTGCAGCAACGAAAAGTATTACACTAAATACAACAAGGACTGAAATCTCCAATAAAACAAATTGGGTGCTCTGGCCGAGGACAAGAACCTTCCTCAGACCATCAAGGCCGAAGGTCATGGGGATTATGGAGGAAGCGACCTGCAGTGCAAGTGGTACTGCAGCATTTCCTCTAATCTGGAAGAAGAAACCAGAAAGGAAATAGGTGGGCTCGACCATGAGTTCGTTCAGTTTCCAAGCCTCCCTTCCCCAGAGCAAGTAAAGGGAAGAGAAGACCATACCCAACGAATACAACGACGCTAAAGTTAATGAAAATATTATTGTTACTGCCATCGGGTCTGCAATATTCAGTGAAACGTTGAAGAGCAGAATTCCAAAGAAAATAATTCCAAAAACCCTTAGTAACATTGTTATTATGGAACCCAGTGCCATCCCAAGCAGTATAGCCATCCTGGAAATCGGAGCCACGAAATAGATCTCAAGATTGCCGACTTCTTTCTCCCAGTAAAATTGGGCAGCCATACCCCAGAGCATATTAGTCCAAAACGCTATCATCGCACCCCCAACTATCACGTAGCCAGAGTACGATGCTGGAGCTCCAAGAGCCTTGTAGAGCAGTATAAAACCTCCTATGGAAAACATTGGAATTATCATTTCAGCTATCATCCAAGCTGGATCATGAATTGTGCCCTTGATCCTTACACGGGCCCTTGCTATTGCCGCTCTAAGATTAACCTCTAAGTCATGTAAACTGCTCAAAGCCCTTCCCCACCAGCGCAATGTAAACGTCTTCTAGAGTCGGCTCAGCCTTTGCTATACCGAATATCTTTCCGCCCCGGCTAGAAACAGCCTGAATGACATTCTGTAAAACTGCTTCGTGATCTAATATTACCTTGATCTTAATGCTCCCTGTGGAGAGCTCGTCTGCCTGCGAATACCCGCTAACACCTGCAACGGATGAGACGAAACTCATATCGTCTATTGGCTGCATCTCTATGGATACGATTGTCTGTTTAGAAACCATCTTTTTTAGCTCTGCAGGGGTGCCAAGTGCTATTATCTTCCCTCTATCGATAATCGCTATCCTGTCACATATCTGGTCTGCTTCGATCATGTAATGTGTTGTTATTAGGATTGAATTGCCAGAATTATTTTTCACCCTATTGCGTATGATTTGTCGCATCCTCTTTGCAGTTATGACATCAAGGCCGAGCGTTGGTTCGTCCAGAAACAGAACTTTTGGATCATTAATCAGACCTCTGGCAAGGTTTAGCCTTTGTCTGTAGCCGGTGGAAAGCTTGTGCGACCTTGTGTTGAGATATTCTTCTAGCGCTAATTCTTCTGAAAGTTTCACCATCCTTTTTGTAGCCTCTTCTTTAGGAAGCCCGTAAAGCTGAGAGAAGAACCACAGATTTTCTCTAGTCGTTATACTTCCATAGCCCGGGGTTTCTCCCCCAGAAACAAGGTTAATCACTTTTCTGACTTTAGAAGAGTCTTTTACAACGTCATATCCAGCAACGAAGGCTTTGCCCTTGCTTGGAAGCAATAACGTAGCAAGTATTTTGATAAGGGTAGTTTTACCAGCGCCATTTGGCCCAAGAAGACCGAAGACCTCACCCTCCTTGACATTGAGGGTAACATCATTAAGAGCTAGAACCTCTTTCTCTGCTGAGATTCGAAATGCTCTGCTAACTTGTTCCATCTCTATAGCTTCCAAAACTATAACCTTGCTATTGCGTTAGATTTCGTACAATCAGCAGATAATAAGCCGTTACCTGAAGAGATTCTGTGAAAATGGCCTGATTAGTCCTTTTGACCCTTTGGCTCCTCGCTGGTATTTGTACCCTCTTAGAACAACCACAGGTATTCGGGCAAGTTTCCCGGTTGCGAGCTCCGCTGCTGAAGCTATCTCGTCTGCAACTGCTATTGTAGTTACCTTCAGAATATTACCATATCCATCACCTTTACCTCTATAGTCCTTGACAGGGTTCAGCCCAGCAACTCCTATCGCCGCGTTAACATGCCCTTCCCTGAACGGTCTTCCAAAAGTGTCCGATATTATCACAGCTATACCAACCCCCGTTTTCTTTTTGATGTTGTTTTTGATGTTTCTTGCAGATGCATCTGGGTCTTTGGGAAGCAGGGAAACCATATTCTGCCTAACGTTAGACTGGTCAATCCCCGCATTAGCGCATATAAGGCCGTGTTTAGTTTCTGCAATTATTACGCCCTTTTCAGCCCTTAAGATCTTCTTGCTTTCTTCCAAGATTGCTTGAACGTGTTTAGGGTCTTTTCCCAGTTTAGTAGCCAGCTTTATGGCTCGCTTGGAAGGCTTGTAAGAAGTTAACCATCTTACTCTGCCTTCGGCCTTCGAAACTATCTTTTGAGTTACTATCACTATATCATCTTCCTTTAAGGTATCACCTTGCCTTCTCAGAGCCTCAATAATGAGTGCTGCAATATCATCGCCTTTGGAGACTTCAGGAATCTCTCTTACGCCTATAATCCTGATCTCCCCATTTTTCAAAGCGAAAACTGTTTACATCTGGAATGTTATAATGGTTAGTAAACCACGACAGTATCGCTTTTGGCGATCAGTCGTGGAACATCTTTCTTGTTAATTAGTTCAAGATCCGAGACTATTCGGGCCGGAGATATGCCTACCCTCTTAACATCCTCCTTGACGACATAAATCTCCCCTTTGAAGAGCGGTTTTATCGACTTCCACGCTTCACCAGCAGTTATTCTGTCAGAGCCGACCTTCTTTGTTTTATCGGCATACAGCACTCCGTCTTTCCTTAACAGTATGGTCAATTCAAGTTCCGGGTTAATCCCTAGAGCAGAAACAACTTCTGGAGTTGTGCTTTCTAGCAGGAAGACTGTCGGAGTTTCGAATATCGCCAGAACTTTTCTATGCATGGCTCTACTTCTTTACGCCCAACTGTCTGTTCTTGAGCCTAAGGTCGTCACTATGGCAGTCCCTGCACCGTAAGGCCTCTATGGAGTTCTTTCTCCCGCAACGCATGCACACCTTGAAGAAGAGCCTCCTCTTCTGCGCTATTTGTTTCTTTGCTGCATCGGCAATTGGCATAATTCGACAGTGCTTTTTACTTCTGGTTTTTCAACTTTGCTATGTTCAATTGGGGTGTAGGGAAGATTTTTTAATTAGACTCTAAAATGCAGAGATAGTAGTGATAGATAAGCAACTTTCAATTACATCTTCTATGGTAACTATGAAGTCTGCTCTCGAAGCGGTGAATTGATGGCAGAAGTTTGCAAGAAGTGCGGCCTCCCTCTAGATCTATGTGTCTGCGAGGAGCTTGAGAAGGAAGAAACAAGAATAGTCGTTAGGTTGGAGATGAGGAGATTCAGGAAGCCTACAACAATGATAGAAGGTTTGAACCCCAAGCGCACAGACCTAGATAAGCTCGCTTACCAGTTGAAGAGCAAGCTCGCGTGTGGAGGCACTGCAAAGGAAGGCTATGTGCTCCTGCAAGGAGACCATAGGGATTCGGTAAAGGATCGCCTTATAGGGCTGGGGTTCACCGAATCATCGATAGAGGTTCAGTAGCTTTGGGCGACTCTGAAGTAAAAGTCTCCATCGGGTATTCGCTAGGTGGCTCTATCAAATACTGCCCGCACTGCTTGGATAAGCTCAAAATAGCAGATTCAATTGGAGGATGGCTTATACCTCCAGACTATGAATGCTCTAACTGTGGATACAGGGGCTCAGTAGCACTTGAGCAAAAAGGGTCAGAAAGAATAAGTTAGACGAGTTTTAATTCTGCATAGTTGAACGAGCTCGGCGAATCGAAAAACGGCGCAGACTTGCGGAGAACCCTAACTACTATACTTGTGGTACTGGTCATAATATTTGCAGGGTTCATGCTCCTTTCTTTCCCGCTTGGGGCGTACGCATTCTACAACGGAAACCTCAGCACATCATCCTCAGAGCCATTAATTGCCAACATACCAGTATTTGTGGTAGGTCTTCCGATAGACTTTCCCGTCAGGATGACCTTTTCGGATTTGTTCGCTGCGCTCTGGGTACTCTATCTGGCTTTATTTGTAGTAGCACTTAATGGGCCTAATGCTCCGCTTTGGAGAACTCTGAAAGGAATAACTTCGGGTTCGTTTAAGATCTCTGATAACGGCATCTTAACGGCCACAGTCGCCTTTACTTCAGTAACTCTTCTGACTAGCCTTATCGAAAGCCTGCAGAGTACTGTTGGAGTGAGGTCAGGAGCTTTACCTGAAGTCGATCCTATGCAGACATTTGTTGGGATAGCGCTAGCTCCTATCACAGAAGAAATTGGTTTCAGAGTCAGCACTATTGGGCTAGTTGCGGTTACAGTTTTGCTTGGAAGGGCCAACTTTGCCTATGCGCTCAAGGCTCTATGGCATCCAGAAAAGTATCTGGGCATTCCGTCTTCAAGAAAGAGTGCAGTGCTGACGATGGTTTATGCCACCGCCATAATTTCTGGGCTAATGTTTGGCCTAGCACACATACTGTTTGGAGCAGGGTGGCAGATAGGCAAGTTCACGACCAGCTCGATAGCCGGGATAGCCCTCGGCTTGGTCTACATCAAAACTGGCTTACCGGCAGCTGTGCTCACGCACTGGTCTTTCAACTATTATCGAAGCTCCTACTACTATTTCGAGCAGGCTGTCGGAGGGACGTATCTTCAGGAAGGCATGGAATATCTACTTGTCATAATAGGAGCGATGAGTATGGCGTACATTGCATTAGCACGAGTAAAGAGACCTAGTCCTTAGTTTTGAGAACTTGGAGCTCTATCTTGGCTTCGTTGAGAAGCTTTCTTCCTAAATCGTCTGGATAATCCCCTCCGACGACAACCTTCTTAATCCCAGCATTGATTATCATTTTAGCACAGATAGTGCATGGCACGTTAGTAGTGTACAAGGTTGCATTCTCGGTTCTCATCCCATGCAGTGCTGCCTGAGTGATCGCGTTTTCTTCTGCATGACAACAGGCGCATTTATCGAGATCTTTGCCTCTGGGATACTGCTCTTCACTCGCATTGCACCTTTCACACCCTCCCTCATCGCAGTTCTTTATGCCTCTGGGAGTTCCATTATAACCAGTAGAGACTATCTGCTTGTCCCTGACCATTATCGCCCCTACCCGTCTTCTTATGCAGTTCGATCTAGCTTTTACTGCATGTGCAACACCCATAAAATATTCGTCCCACGACGGACGCCGTATCTTCTTGCTCAATATCCAAGCCCTCGCAAATGACTGATATATAATCCGATGTAGTAGAGAATAGTATTATATCAAGGCTGTCTGGGGAAAAAGCCGAGCAAGATGGAAAGGCGCATCCCTCACACAATGTCTTCGCAGCACCCAGATAATGCGAGCATACCCTCTTGGGCTAAAGGCGGTGTCATCGCAGGCGACGATGAAGTTACCGAGGCATATCAAGCATTTGCAGAGTTCGGATGTGAAGAAGTAATGTGGGATGCAGAGGGTAAGGATGTTGACTCACACGTAGTCAGGAAGTTAGTTTCGTCATACGAACAATTCTTCAGGCAGCATGAAATGGGAAAGGACATCTTCATCACATACAGGGTTCCAAATCCCGCAATCGAGCTTGCCGAGAGGAAGGTTCTGGTTGAAACCCTATGGTCGATCCCTCAATCCTTCGATATAGCAAAGACCTTCTACAACAAAGAATCAGTGACTCCGATCTTTGAGGTTATACTTCCTTTCACTACAAGTGCGAAGCAACTCACGCAGATAGTAGATTTCTACAGGACGTACGTGTCTGGTGTAGGTTCTCCTAGCGGCAAAAACAATTCCAGAAGCGACTGGCTGGGGGAATTTGAGCCTAAATCCATCGAACTCATCCCCCTTGTTGAAGACTCTCAAAGCATGACCAAGCTTGGCAACATAATTGAGGGCTATGTTAAGCACGTGAAACCTAACTATGTTAGAGCCTTCATAGCAAGATCAGATCCCGCACTTAACTACGGCCTGATTCCCTCCGTACTCTTAGTCAAGATTGCGCTTTCAGATATGCAAAAGTCCTCCGAAAAACTTGGTCTTCCGATATACCCGATAATCGGAGTCGGCTCGCTTCCATTTAGGGGGCACCTCTCACCTGAGAACGTAGAAAACTTTGTCGAAGAGTACGAAGGAGTATGTACGACTACCATACAATCCGCTTTGCGCTATGACTATCCAGCAAATGAAGTAAAGAAAATTATAAGCTTCCTTAACAAAAACCTTGGCAAGAAGAGCGCAAAGCAACTTACAGAAGAAGATAGGCAAGTAATCCAGAACATAATACACAAATTTTCAGATTCTTACCTCCAATCAGTTGAAACACTCTCTCCCATAATAGAGAGGATCGCAAAATACGTGCCATCAAGGAGGGCAAGGAAGCTGCACATAGGCCTCTTCGGCTATTCAAGAAAAGTTGGCTCGATTTCTCTTCCCAGAGCTATACCTTTCGCTGCTGCACTGTACACCCTAGGTGCGCCGCCAGAACTACTAGGCCTTGAAGCCGCTGCAGGTCTTACTGAAGACGAGTGGAATGTTCTTAAAGAGAATCACCTGCACTTGAAGACAAATTTACAGAAGGCTGCTGGCTACGTTTCATGGCAGAATATCAACTTGTTACTATCGAGTGATGAGATTGCAAAGCCTCTAGGGCTAGAAGATGTAAAGAAGGCACTGCCAAACGTGATGAAGGGTTTGTCAGCAGCACAGGAGCACTTCGATGTTAGGGCTGGACCTCGCTCTTTGAACGAAAGAAAGCATGAAAATACCATCAACAATTTCCTCATATCGCTTGCAGAAGGCAATGAACAAGAGGCCAGAAGATACCTTGTAGAGGCCGCTCAGCTGAGAAGGTCTATGGGATAAATAATGATCAATATCAAATCTAGCACAGTTAAAGATGGCTGGGTATTTACGATTCAGGTGCAGGAAAGCAACGGTACAACAGAGCATAGAGTAAGAATGAACCAAGCGGACTACAGGAAATTAACTAACAACACTGTATCACCAGAAGAATGTGTCAGGAAATCATTCGAATTCTTGCTGGAGCGGGAGTCCAAAGAGTCGATACTCAGGGAATTTGACATCATGAAGATTGCATATTACTTCCCAGAATACCCCAAGGAACTTGAGCGCAGGATCAGAAAATAAACGCTAATTTTCCGTAAATATATATTCAGGCTTTCTGTCCTACAGTGTTATGTCGAACGCCGAAGCAGATTCCGCATCAAGGACGACGGTCTTCGTAGGTAGGCAGAAACCTGTCATGAACTACGTACTTGCAGCACTCACAGTGCTAAATAATGCAAAGACAGTAACGCTCAAGGCAAGGGGAGCCGCAATAAGCCTCGCAGTAGATGTAGCAGAAGTGACTAGGAAGAGGTTCAGCACCGATATCAAAGTCTCTAACATAAAGCTTGACACAGAACAAATGCCATCTCAAGACGGTTCGTCTAGGAACGTCTCAACCATCGAGATAGAACTCACTGCATAGCAAATCTACTCCAGAGGTCTGGCTTTGGTTCTCCTATCGGGAGATGTTTTGTAGCCTCTAAAGTATAAATCTTGTTATAGCCGTGGCATAGGCAATGCCCAGTAAGATCAGAGTTGCCATTGCAGGTGTAGGTAATGCTACCGCCGCATTAGTACAAGGAGCCCAGTATTACAGCGATGACCCCAGCAGAACAGGGTTATGGCACCAAAAGGTTGGAGGACATTCAATTTCAGATATTGAAATCGTCGCAGCTTATGACATAGATTCAAGAAAAGTCGGCTCAGATCTATCAAAGGCAATATTCGCAAGACCTAACGTCATGCCCAAGTACATCAATCTAAGACCTTTGGGTGTTGATGTAGAAGCGGGAATACTTGGCAATGCCAAACATCTTCAAGCAGGTGGTGTGAAAACAATAACGCGAAATGGTTCTATTGCAGATTCTCTAAAGAGAAAGAAAGCAGATATTTTGCTTAACCTAATCTCATCTGGCAATGATGCCGCATCGAAAGAATATGCTGAGGCTGCAGTTTCGGCTCAGTGCTCTTTCGTAAATGCAACGCCGACAAAACTGATTAATGACAATAAAATAGTTCCCAAATATATCGATGCTGGAGTAATCATCGTTGGAGACGACTTGATGAGCCAGTTCGGAGGCACAGCGTTCCATAGAGGTATTCTGGATATCATGAATAGCAGAGGTATTCGAGTTAAGAAGAGTTACCAGCTTGATGTTGGAGGAGGGATGGAGACACTCAACACGCTTGGAGAAGATTTGAGGGCTGTCAAGAGAAATGTCAAGACTGAGGCAATAGCACTTGAAGTACCGTATAATATAGAATCAGTTGCAGGAACGACTGACTATGTGGACTTTATGGGCAATTCACGAACAAGCTATTACTGGATTGAGGGGGAGCAGTTTCTTGGCTCAAGTGTAAGATTTGATATCTACTTGAGAACTACAGACGGCCCTAACGGCGCAGGTGTGCTTGTCGACATAGTTAGAGCGATAAAGGCAGCCAGAGACAAGGAACACAAGGGTTTGGAAAGTACTATATGCGCTTTCGGGTTCAAGAGCCCTCCAAAAAGACAGAAACTTAGCCAAGCATATGAAGAATTCAGACAGAAATATGTTCATTGATGGACAAAGGTTAAAGAACCCTCTACTTTGGGAATGGTGAAAGCATGGAGTCAAAGAGCAGCGGTATAGAGGACGCATCGTTCATACTTTTCCTGCTACCTGTAGCAGTGAGCGGGATATTTGCTATCTATACTGCGATAACTTCCTCAGCCTTCAATGTTGATACTTATATTGCGATTACCAGTAATCCAATAATCTTTATCATTGCAATCGTTTCAGTCTGCACTGCTCTATTGCTTGAAATTTACTACAGTCCTCCTGATATTAGAAGCAAGAAGGTAAATGTAAACGCTAGGAGGATGCAGAGATTGGCCATTGTCACTTTGGTGCTGACTATTCTTGCCGCCTTGTTTGCCTTGGGCACAGCGCCACTGCCTCTAATACTAGGAACTTTTCTTGCTGGAAGGTATCCAATTCTCTTCTCTGCACTGCTCGTCTTCCTATCCTTCCTTATCGTTGTACCGTTCAAGTTTCAGATGGATAAAAATGCGAGTGCCAATACAATCGCCATAATCCTTCTAGTACTATCTCCGATAACATACTTTATTGGAAGCGGAGGCTCGATACCGTTCGAGCCAAGGGCTGCAGCCGCAGCAGCACTGTTGATTCTGGGGCTACTTCTGATAGTACAGAACAACAAAAATATGTTCGAAAATAAGGCTGATCAATCATCCGAACATTAGATCGTTTAGTTCTCCCAAGTCCCTCGCAACAAAAGTAGGCCTTTCTTCTTTGGAGATTTTCTTTTGCTCGAATTTGCTGCCTTTTGTAATGAATACACTCTCTATCCCGGCCGCGTTTGCTCCTTTGATATCTGATGACAAGCTGTCGCCGACCATTATAGTATCCTTTGCCCTTACACCAATGTTTGCCATAGTCTGAAGAAAGATTTCTGGATAAGGCTTGCCAATGTATGTGATTGGAGCCTTCGTTGCCATAGAGATCGCGTTTGCAAACGGAGCTTCGCCGAGATACATCCCAGATTCACCGAGGAAAGTGCCCTTGAACATCATGGTAGTGCCTACACAGATCAGTTTAGCGCCCTTCATAACGAGCCGAGCAGCATGATTTAACTCTGAGTAGCTTACCCGCCTGTCCACACCTACCAGAACAATGTCAGCATCTCCCTCGTTAACAACTATGATGTCCTGCTTTTCCAAGTCTGTGCGCAAACCCCATTCGCTTATCACAAAGCATTTTGCTTTAGGATGCTTTCTTTTTACGTATAGTGCTGTAGCAGCCCCAGCCGTGGAAACCTCGTTTTCTGTGAGAGGGAAACCCATACTTCTCAACCTTGAGAAGACTATTGCACTAGGCTTCCTTGATATGTTGGAAAGGACAGAAACCTTCTTCCCTGCTTTCTTAAGGTTCTTAACAAATTCTATCGCAAACGGAAAGGCTTTACCATTATCAATTTCATCACATAATACTCCCTCGACATCGAGCAGGAAAGCTTTTTTCTGCAGTTTTTTCAAATCCAAATATCTAGTCCCTCCTTTGGAGGTGCTTTTTCTCCCTTAGATGCGAGTTTCAGTTTCCCGTAGACACCATCATATCCAGGTACAATTTCTGCCATGTCATTTCTTATTGCCGCGACTAGATGAGCAATTTCCTTACCAAGAACCTCCGCAACCGAAGCTATAGGAGCGAAGAGAGTTATGTTAAATTCATTGTTCAAGGCTGCGATGGCTTTATCATAAAGATGCTGAACAGTTTTTGAAAGAGGGCTACTCTCTCCCATTGTTTCTGCTATGAGTTCCTGCAAGGGGTAAGCGTAAGTCCAGCCAGCAGCAACTTTTGGTTTGAAACCTTTCGGCCTATCCGCAAGTTCAGAAACTCTCTCTTCCACGCCCCTTGTAAGTTTCCTTCCGCATTTGGGACATTTCGCTCCAATTTTTTTTGATTCATCACCAGATAGAGAAATGCCACAAACTCGATGGCCTGTCCAATGGTACTTCCCATATTCGGGCTTTGTTTCTATGGTGGAAACAACCTTGTTCTTACCCTTCTTCCTTATCGCATCTATCAGGCTTGAATAGGTTAGATTGTCAAGCTCCAGTATATTGGCTTCCCTGCCCAACCTGAACGGATAAGCCGAATGGCAATCGCTGTTTGATAGCAGTGTTAACCCATCCAATTCGCTCATGCGCCAGTTCATTGGTGGATCGCTTGATAGTCCAGTTTCCAAGGCATGCATATCTGAAGAATATTCCTGATAGCATTCTTTTGAAGAGTCGAATCCAAAATTTGCTCCAAATAGGCTCCACCAAGGTGTCCATGCGTGTGCAGGATAGATTTCAGTATCTCTGCTAATCCCCTTGAGAATCTCTACCAGCTCCGTAGCAGTCATATTCAATAGAGGTCTCCCGTCTTCTTTCAAGTTCCCTTTTTGTTCGAGCTTGTCAGACAGTTGCTTTGCAACCTCTAGGTCAGGAAGGAGCAAGCAGTGGTGGATTTTTCTTGATCTACCTTCGTGCTGAAAAACTGTTGCAACTTCTGAAGTAATCACGAATTTCGGCGCCTTTTCGCCGGCGCCTCTTAGATGTAATATGCCGTCATTATCTTCCAACTGTTCGGAAACTTCTGCAAACCATTTCGGATGTGTTATGTCGCCGGTGCCCAGAAGGTCGAGTCCCTTTATCCTCGCATTCTCAGCAAGGTTCGGTAGATTAAGAGCAGGGCTAGTCGCTCGGCTGAACCTAGAGTGTATATGAAAGTCACCGATAACCCTCAATCTTGAACACTGCTAGAGGGAATCCATCTTCCCAAAACCTTTTCCCAGTTAAGCTTCATTATCGCTATGATAGTAATTGCTGATCCAGCAATCAGACTGATCGTTACTAGAAATGCAGAAGTGGGGTCTCTTATTTGATCTATTAGCAGCTCTACATATGGTGCAGATAACCGTGAACCCCACGCCATAATTAAAGCAAGCAGAAACTTACCTGCGAACAGGGATATTCCAAATTTATAGATATTGTACCTGACAAAACCTAACGGAATATAAACCAAATCGTCTGGCAAGGGAGTTGCAGCGGCTATAAACGATGCTAACCATCCATATCTTGAAACTAAGATTTCAAACGGTTTCATCCTCTTCCTAGTCTGTTCATTAACAAGTTTCCCTCCATAATAGCTAAGCCTGAAGATAATTATCTTTGATATAGTTGCGCCTGCTGAAGACAACAGTGCAACTAATGTGGGATCTAGTCTGAGCGCAGCTATTATCAAAGGTACAAAATAGGGCACTGGAACAAATACAATCAGACTTGATAGCAGGCTGATTATAAAAATGCCTGGGTAGCCGTATTGTTCAATAAGGCTGTTTGATAGTTGTAATAGGAACTCTAAATCTATTATGTCCAAGATACGACCTTTCTAGTAAGCCCTTGAAAAATATGCTGTGTGTTTTGCGGCTTGCCCACATACTAGACAATTGGTTTCCAGTTTTTCCTCTTTAAGAGGGATTAGACGTATGTCGGCACCGGTTTCGACCTTGACCTGAACTTCGCATTCCATCCTCCCACACCACGGCGCCTTGACGAAACCAGCGTCAACTTCAATATAGCTCTTCAGCTCACCGTAGGAATTTGCAGTCTTGGTCTTAGTTTCATTAAGTTTCAGAGCCTTTTCGTGCAGATTCTTCTGTATCTGTACCAACACGTGCTTAATCTCTGCAGCTACGGAACCTATCTTAACTATGAACTTCTCCGAACTATCTCTTCTAACTACGGTGATCTGCCCCTTTTCTACGTCTCTGGGACCGATTTCTATTCTCAATGGAACACCCTTCATCTCCCATTCATTGAACTTCCAGCCTGGGGTATATTGTTCTCTGTCATCAATGAAGGTTCTGATCTTCTCTGCTGATAAGACATCAAAAACCTCTTTAGCCTTGGATAGAATTCTCCCCTTGTCAGCTTCTTTATAGAATATTGTTACTATAACGCATTGTATAGGCGCTATTCGTGGGGGCAGAACCAGCCCTTTGTCATCTCCGTGAGTCATTACTACGGCTCCGATCAATCTCCAAGATATCCCCCAAGAGGCTTGCCATGCAAAATGTTCTTGACCATCTTTTCCAAGAAACTTTATTTCGAAGGGTTTCGAAAAATTCTGGCCCAAGTTATGCGATGTGCCCATCTGGAGAGCTTTCCCATCTGGCATCATTCCCTCTAACGTCACGGTGTAAAGGGCGCCAACAAACTTCTCCTTGTCGCTTTTGTATCCTACTAGGACAGGTATGGCGAGCACGTGCTCCATCAACCTACTATACATATTGGCTATCATCATGACTTCTGCAGCAGCCTCTTCTTTAGTAGCGTGAACGGTATGGCCCTCCTGCCAGAGAAATTCTGAAGTCCTTATGAACGGCCTTGTAGCCTTTATCTCTGCTCTCAATACGGAATTCCAGAAGTTGAGCAACAATGGCAGGTCCCTCCAGCTCCTTATCCATTTTCCAAACGAAGCGTAGGCTATGGTTTCAGATGTTGGTCTGGTAGCTAACCTTTCTCCCAATTCGTTGTTGCCTGCACGTGTAACCCAGAATACCTCTGGTATGAAACCTGCAAAATGTTCGGCTTCTTTGCTGAGCAAACTTTCGGGGATTAGAACTGGGAAGTACGCGTTTTCATGCCCAGTTTTTTTCAGATGGCGATTTACGTATTTCTGAATCCTCTCCCAGATAGCATGTCCATAAGGTCTTAAGATTATGAAACCTTTGACTGCTGAATAATCTGCCAAACCGGCTTTGGTAACAACTTGAACGTACCAGTCTGAGAAGTTCTCTGAACGTTTTGCAGTTATCCCGATTTCCTTGCTCAAATGATGCACACCTGACGAAGATTTATAGCGCATCCATTCTTCAGCACTTAAGAGTTTTGAAAGGTTGAGAATTGGCTAAACTTGTCTATACCTGAAGGTTTATATATGACTTCCAACATTTCTTCTACTGCCGAATAAAAGGTTTGTGGTAAAAAAATGTCAGCCGATAGAAACTTGAGCAAACTCTTTGATCTACACAGATCAGTAGACAGATGTCCTCGTTGCGTAAGGGGTCCGATGGTAGTAGACACTGCTGGAGGAGAACTCTTTTGTAGCAATTGTGGATATGTTGTAAGAGAGAAGATTGAAGAAGTGGGCCCAGAATGGAGAGCATTCTCTAAAGAAGAAAAGGATGACAGGAGCAGGACGGGCATACCAGCATCTTTGGCAATGCACGATATGGGATTAGCTACTGTTATAGGTGTTGAGGATAGGGACGCTTCTGGCAAGTCCTTACCATCTTCAATCAAAGCTACAATTGAGAGACTAAGGACATGGGACGGTAGGAGTCAGGTTCACGAGCCAGTTGATAGGAATCTTAGGACGGCTTTCAGCGAGCTTGACAGACTGACTGATAAGCTCAATGTGAGTGATGCAGTAATAGAAAAGGCCGCTTACATCTATAGGAAGGCCCTTGACAGAGGTCTGGTTCGAGGAAGGTCTATTTCTGCCCTGATTTCAGCATCTCTGTATGCTGCTTGCAGGGACACCATGACGCCGAGGACTCTTAAGGATGTCGCTGCTGCGAGCAATGTCAAGAAGAAGGACATTGCCAGATGTTACAGATTGCTGCTGAGGGAGATGGATCTTAGGATGCCCGTCGTTGACCCCACAAAATGTGTTTCAAGAATTGCCAGCAAAGCAGGACTGTCGGAGAAGACCAAGAGGAGAGCTTTACTAATACTCAAGAAGGCTGCGGAGACAAGGACATCTGCAGGAAAAGACCCTATGGGTTTAGCGGCAGCAGCACTGTATGTTGCATGCGTACTTGAAGGAGAGAATAAGACCCAGAAGGACGTTGCCGAAGCTGCGGGAGTAACAGAAGTCACGATTAGGAATAGATACAAGGGCCTAAAGGCATCTCTTAAACTATAAAGGGAATAACTACACTACCTTTTCTTTGCTATGCTCCCTCTAGCTTTGATGCTATCCTTCAGCAGGTCATCCATCTCTGCAAGTGTTATCACATCGCTGTCTGCCAGTGTTCCTATTGCTCTACGCTTTGACAGAAATGCTGACATGCGGAAGAGAATCCCAGTCAGCTCAGAGTCTATCTCTATGAGCTGCGCCAAAGATTCTTTGTCTATTGTGCCTTTGGAAGCTAAGTTGGAATATGCAGAGTTCTCCATCGCCTTTAGAGCTTTGAAACTGGCCACAATGTTAGGGTAGAGCCTCTCGAGCCTTTCCTTAGTTTCTAGCTTTGCTGTTAGGGCATCAAGATGCTGCAGATCTTGGCTTATTTGCGATGTAAGTAAACCTCCAATGTACCTGTCTGCATCTTTTAGTGTATTTTGTGATGCCCTTCCCCTGCTGACCGCCTTCTGGAGTTTGGAGGCGAGCTTCTGAACTCCTTTCACTGTACCCTGCGATAAATTCTTGGGGCTGCCTTCCCCGTCAGGCTCGCTCGCCATCAAATCGCTGCTGATTTTTGATGCTCTTAAAACTTGTTGTCAGCTTTTGATAAGCTGGTGTTCATGGTGAAATGCACTCTATGCAACTTAGGCACCTCAGCCTAGCTACTGGAACGGGGCTATAAGAACCAGAATACACACGCATGACTCCCCCGTATAGGGGTCTCAGAGTGTAGATACTGGGGAGGTAGTGATGAAGTACAAGATAGAAACTTGTTTTGTTTAGGTGTTGTTAATTCTGTCCTAGTTCAGGTTAGTAGAGTACCTATATCCAAAAGGGGCGATGTATAGAAGCCCGAACATGTTAGGTCAAACTTCTATTTAGGCAGAAAACAATGTGCCATCCATGTTGGAGTCGTCCGCTCAAAGTATAAGGTTCTTCTCACCGGAATTTTTCAAGAACATGATCGACCAACTTAATGCCGACGAATCCTTGCAAAACTCATAAGAGGAATGAATACCAACTTGCTACTTTCTTGCGACGAGCTTTCAGGATATTATCTGATAGATGTTAAGGAAGGGAGACTCGCGGTAAAACAGACATCCAGCAATCAATCAGCAGAATTTACCTTTTCTGCGCCTTATAGCGAATGGGAGAAGATAGCAAAAGGGCAGGCGAAGATACCTAGCGAGGTGATCTCCGGGAGGATAAAATTCAAAGGCTCAATGCCTAAGATGTTACTATACTTGAACAAGGTTCTGGGCCTGGAGAACAAGATAATGAAGGCTATCGGTTCAATGAACTTGATTTTTAATCCCTAACATGTAAGGTAAAACGCTATTCCGCACCTAATCCACTATAAAGGACATGAACAGGTTAACCATCTATACATCGTTCTCCTTCCTCCTCGACAGTTTCGATCTAGCACTAAGGCAGAAGTACAAAGACTATCATTTTCATATAGTCACTTTCAGGGATCATCCTGCAAGGCTCCTTGAACAGATTACCAAGGAAGCTAAAGTTGGTGTCCCCACTGCTGATTTGGTAATAGCACCGCACTGGATGACTCCAGATCTTCAGGTCAGAGGGCTTTTAAGAAAATATGATTCCAGCGAATTTGATGCCTTCTCAAAGGAGTTCTACGACCCTAGAGGCGCATGGGCAGCTATGGCACTTTCTCCTGTGGGTCTTGCTTACAATACCGAACTTGTTAGCGAAGAAGAATCTCCAAAGACCATTGGTCAGATTTTGGATGATAAATGGCGCAACAAGCTGGCAGTCCATTCTATAATTCAGAATATAGAGGGAAGGATGGGGCTAGCCTATCTAGTTACTTTGAAGAGAATAGTTGGAGATAAAAAGTGGGAGGAGTTTATCCAGAGGCTCAGCGCTTTAAAGCCCAAAGCATACGAATGCATGCCTGAAATGGCGTTAAGAGTTGGGATGGGCGAGAAACAGGTCGGCTTCCCTGCAACCTTGGCCTGCATATCATATTATCTTGACGTTCAAAATAGACCTGTTGCGTTTAGGCAGCCGCAGGATATTGTGCCTTTAGTTACATTCTCACCCTCTATAGGGCTAATAAAGAACGGAGAGAGCCCAGAGATTGCAGAGATGGCCTTCGATTTCGCACTTTCAGAAGAATGGCAGGCCATGATTGGAGGGTTTGGAGGCAAGATCCCTGCTAGGAATGGTATTGCTGAAGCGGGGAGGATACCAGAGGGGGCTAAATACTTCCCGACATTAGATGATGTCAAACAGCATCCGCAATATCTACAGATGCTCAAGGGCAGGCTTGGAGAATAAAAGGTGCCGAGGGCCGGATTTGAACCGACGACAGCCCGGTCTTCAGCCGGGTGCTCTCCGTAGCCCATTTGTGTCAGGCTGAGCTACCTCGGCACGCAAGGTAGAATTTCGCATTTTAAGCTCATTAAAGCGTTTCTGAATATACCCATGATAGTTCGAACACTGTCCCAAACCTCTTAAATTAATAACTTGCAAAGATACATATAATGCAAAAGACAAAACTCGTTGTCGCAGTTCTAGGCGTAGCAATTCTCATCGGGTTGTATTTCACAGTATCAGTGCCAATTGACTCGCAGAGTAGAGGAGTCAAAGAATTCGATTTAGAGATAAAAGATCGGAAACTTAACTTAAACCCTCCAATTATCAAACTGACACAGGGAGATCAGGTTACATTTAGAATCAGGGCAGATGAGGAAGGCGAATTCCATGTCCACATTAACGATCAAGAGGTTGAAGTAGAGCCTGGTAAGATCAGCACGATTCAGTTTAACGCTACACTTGCAGGCCGTTATGCCATAGCGTGGCACCTTCCTGCGAAACCTGGCCAAGCAGAGCATGAAGAGGTAGTTATTGGAGCCGTAGAGGTGTCTCCTATCGGCTGATACGAATGGTAGGCAGAAAGATTATTCATGTAGCTATCACACTCCTCTCAATTCTGCAGTTTCAACATGCATATGCTCATGGGTTTGGAGCCATTGCAGACCTGCCAGTACCTGCGTATCTCTACTGGTTCGGTGGAGGAGCTGCTGTAGTAGTTTCATTCATAGTTATAAGCCTGTTTGTCGGAAAGAGTGATAACGCTAATGGAGATTACAGGAGATATAATATCTTAAAACATGCACGGGTTAGAGGGCTTTCTAAGAATAAAGTCATTCTTAATCTGATAAAACTGTCTGCGGTCTGTCTGCTCTTTCTTTCCATAGCTACTGGCCTTTTTGGTTCTCAGTTTCCCGAACTTAACTTTACTCCCACGTTTATCTGGGTGATCTGGTGGGTAGGTTTTAGCTTCTTGCATGTTATTGTTGGTAATGTATGGTCGCTGGTCAACCCTTGGAAGGCTATCTTTGAAATATTTGGCCTTGGTGGATGGGATGGGCTATTCAAATATCCAAAAAGGCTCGGCTCGTGGCCGGCATTTGCGCTCTTCTTCCTATTTGTCTGGATAGAACTAATCTATCCTGCTGGTGCAAATCCCAGAAGCCTAGCACTGGTAATTCTCGGATATTCAGTCGTTACATTGGTCGGCATGTATCTCTTTGGGAAAAATGTTTGGCTAAAGCATGGCGAAGCGTTCTCTGCCTTTTTCGGTTTCTTGTCGATGATAGCTCCTATAGAGGTAAGAGTGAAAGACACGGCTATATGCAAAGTGTGCGAGTTCGATTGTTACAGAGACGGAGGTCCATGTATAAACTGCTATGCATGTGCAGGAAAAGCTTCAGAGCCAGAATTGAACTTAAGACCCTTCGCTATGGGCCTTCTGCAACAGGGGAGAATAAGTTTCGATCGAGCAACGTTCATCATATTAATGCTCTCGAGCGTATCATTTGATGGGCTCATCCAGACTTTTGCATGGTACAATTTCATTGGTCTTGACCCGTTCTCTGAAGGCGGCAGACTAGCAGCTCTTCAAATTAACACAGTTGGCCTTATTGGAGCGTTTCTTTTCTTTGTTGCGATATACTACACCTTCGTCTACATGGCAAAACTGTTCTCTGGATACAAAGGGTCTCCGCAGGGTTTAGCACTAACATTAATCCTCTCACTTCTGCCTATAGCGATGGTGTACCAGTTTGCACACTATTCCACCTATCTTCTTATCAACGGTCAGCAAATAATTGCGCTCGTCTCTGATCCGTTCGGGTATGAATGGGATATTTTCGGTACTAGAGATTATGCAATATTCCGATCCCTAGACTATCTGACAGTTTGGAACTATCAGGTTTCCCTTATAGTGTTAGGCCACATATTAGCGGTTTACGCAGCACATAAAATTGCCTTGAAAGTTCTTAGGAGCCACAAAACTGCAATAAGGAGCCAGTACCCCATGATGGTTCTTATGGTAATTTATACTGTGGTAGGTCTGTGGCTACTTTCCACGCCCAGCGTAGGTTAGCTGGGATATATTTCTATGCAAATAATCTATAAAAAAGGATATAGGCTTCAAATATACATGAAGGGGCTAACAGTTACGTTGCTGCTAATCGTTGGAATCAGTTTTGTCCATGCAGCAGACGCACATATAGTAGGCGGCTTGAACAAGGACATTGGGCAGTACAGAGTTCAGTTCATCTCATACCCCCAGTTCCCCTTCGAAAACGAAAGGGCAGTGCTTTTTTTCAACATTCAAAACAATACTAATGGTTTAGACCTCTTTAACCAGACAGCATCAGTTACCATCCTTAAAGAAGGAAACTTGATAGATAGTTTTCCAGAGTATAATGCCAACTACGCCAATGTCATGCTGAATTATACTTTTCCCAGCGCGGGTGTATATACTGTAAGATTGGATGTACTCTCTGCACCAGTACCAGTAAGAGCAGATTTTCCAGTAGAAGTCGGTAGCGGTAGCACATCCTCGTATATCATGGTTATGATCATTGTAGGCTTGCTGACAGCAATTATCATCGTCCCTGTCTTCAGAAAAAGGAAGATGAAACGTGAAAAAGACGCTTGAATTGTCTGCAGGGATTCTTGTTGCTTCAGGTTTATTGCTCGTTGCACTCTGGTGGAACGGCATATTATACGACTGGATCGCCCCTCCAAACAATGTTATAGTATGGAGCTACGGCTTCCATCCCCCTGAAATTATCGTGAAAAAAGGTTCTACAGTTACATGGCAGAACCTTGACCCTATTCCGCATAAAATCCAGTCAGGAAGACCAGAAAATTCAACGAAGATATTCGAGTCTAGCCTGATGTACGAGCGCGACAGGTTTGAGCACACTTTCAATGAAGTGGGAACGTACGAATACTATTGTGTACCGCATCCTCTAATGAGGGCCAAAATCATTGTCGTCAGGTAGAGTCAGGGAACAGTAAGTTCAGAGCTTCAAGAACTCCCTCTCCGACATTTTTCTTGCAAACATATTTTGCAACTTCTTTGACTTCCTTCTCCGCATTGCCTATGGCTACTGGGAATCCAGAGGCTTTCAGCATTGACACATCGTTTAGAGAGTCTCCAAAAGCAGCTATTTCGCTGCAAGATATACCTATAATTTCTGCAACCTTCTTCAACGCAGCTCCTTTGTTCGCACCCTCGGGAAGAATATTGACCATCTGATTAGATCTGCTAACATTCAGCGCCAACTTATGTTTCTTTTTGATCAACAGTGCCTTTTCGTATAGCAGTTGCAGAGGCACGTCTGGGTTAGGCTCTAGCGTGAATATCAGTTCCTTTATGTGTTGCGGCTTTTTTGTTTCTACACCCTCTGTAATATCTTGAGCAAGTTTCCTTATAGTTTCCAAGTGCTTTACATCGCCCATAACATGCTTCTTCCCAGTAGTCTGGTCAAAGACTATTATCCCATCTTCAGCGATAAGGGGACTTTTTAGCCCAAGAATCTTGGCGACTCCTGTAAGGTATGGGAGCGCCCTGCCCGAACATAACATTACCACTATCCCCTTTTCCTGAACGCTGCGCAGCTTTGCTATTACGCTTACAGGAGGGGGATCATCGTCAAATAACGTTCCATCAAGGTCTATGGCTACGGCCTTCAGGTTTGTCAATAATTTCACTAGTCTTTGCTGGCATCTAAGCTGATAACGTCCTCGTCACCAAGAACTTCCGCGTTGTGCACCAAACCTCTAGGTACAAAGAGCATGTCCCCTGATCCGAGGATGAACTTCTTCCCCAAAGCTTCAATCTTGAACTTTCCCTTCAGAACCGTGTCCATTTTGTCAAATCCGTGCTTGTGGTCGGGGAAATACGTGCCTGGAGGGTAGACGTATTTCACTACGCTGTATCCTCTCGATTCTATGACCTTGCGCATGTTCTCTTCGTTTAGCTCTCCCCACTTTTCGTCCCAGCGTTCGATATCTGTGTTCAAAGCATTCTATGTTTTACATCAATGATAGAAAAACCCTACTTTTCGAATTTCAATGATGCGGAGTTTATGCAATACCTTTTGTAAGTCGGTGCTGGGCCATCGTCAAATACGTGGCCTAAATGCGCATCGCATTTGCTGCACATAACTTCCTCTCTAACCATTCCATACGAATAGTCTGCTTCTTTCTTTACGTTTTCTTTGTTCATGGGCTGCCAGAAGCTCGGCCATCCAGTCCCGGAATCAAATTTGGTTTCGGAGCCGAAGAGGTCGCTGCCACAGCATACGCATTTGTAGATTCCTTTTTTGTGGTTATCCCAATAGTCTCCAGTAAATGGTGCCTCCGTTCCCTTCTTGCGTGTAACTTCGAATTGCTCCTTCGTCAGAAGCTTCTTCCATTCTGCTTCGCTTTTCACTATCTTCTGTTGTGCCATACGTTAATTGTTTCATAGGATACATTTAGGTTATTACCAGAATCTGCATATTTGTTGGGTACTTTGTATAACTCTGCCGCAGAGCTCTTCCGGTTAGTAGAGTACTATAGTACTCGAGTACTAGAGCAAGGGCAATTACAATATAAAGGCAGATGAGGCAAAAGCTTAACTGAATACGTAATGAAGCGCAGATGGATGCTCAGAGAAGTCATTGAATTCTACGGCCATCCTAACGTGCGTGCTTGGCATGAGAAGACCATAGAGGTTACCAAAGACAGCAACCTTACATTGGAAGGAGACTGCATCGTCGGAGTTAGAGCTTCTAAGGGCTGCTCTCAACTGGCTGAAGAGGTTAAATCTGCCCTGAATGATGGTTCTCTGGTAAAATTTGAGATTGAAGTCGGGAGCCAAGTTTTTGGATTTACTGCCAGAGGCTCATCAGAATTGACTTTTGAAGACGAGCATGAGATCGTGATCAGGAAGAGCGATTATGTTTCTCCCAGAACCCTTGCTGTAAGAGCGGATAAGGCTGCCTGTGATGTTCCTCGCAAGATAGTAGAAATTCTGAAGGATAAGAATACTAGAGGATTGTTAAAGATATACACGGAGGAGTAAGCATGACAAAAGCAACTGCAATAGCGCATCCGATGCAGGGCTTGGTGAAATACCATGGCCTGAAGAATTGGGATCTTAGAATTCCTTACCATGATAGTATTTCTGTAAATTTGGAGGCTTTATGGACGAAGACTGCTGTAGAGTTTGGAGATTTTGGTGGCGATTCAATCGTTATCAATAAAGTTAAGAGGTCTGGGAGGGTACTTGACAGAACCTTATCCGTAATCAATCAGATTAGAAAACTTGCTGACATTGAGGATGATGTAAGAGTAGTTTCGGAGAACAGTCTTGGCTTTGGAGAGTTCAAGGGTTTGGGTTTTTCTTCCTCTGCCGGCGCTGCTTTGGCCGCTGCTTCGTTTAAAGCTGCCAGACTCGATAAAAAGTATGGCTGGGATTTAACGATGGTTTCGAGGATTGCAAGGAGGCTTGCTGGTTCTGCTTGCAGAAGCGTTACAGGAGAATACTCTCGATGGTATGCTGGGAATTCTGATAAGACATCTTATGCTGAAAAAATTGCAACTGCAAAGGATCTGGATATGGCCATTGTTGTTGTTCCTTTAAGCGACGAAGTTTCTACTGAAACTGCTCACAAAGATGTTGAATCGTCTGCATTTTTCGATGCTAGGTTGAAGAGTGCTCAAAAGAGATGTGAGGAGATGCAGAAGGCAATTCTTGCTGGGGATTTTGAAAAGGTTGGGGAATTTTCGGAAATGGATTCTTTAGAATTACATTCTGTTACCATGACAGGAGAGAATAGACTGATTTTGTTCAGAAGCGAAAGTATAATGGTGATTAGGGAAGTTATGAAGATGAGAGGAGATGGAATTCCTGTTTACTTTTCGATGCAGACAGGACCGTCTGTATTTTTGGATACGTTACCTAAGAATGTGGATGAAGTTCAGCAGAGGATTAAGAGGTTAGGATTTAAGACCTTGGTTTCTCGAATAGGGAGTGAAACGAAAATAACCAATTAAGTTCATCGAAGGAGAAGCAGGTGTGACAGGTTTCAAAGGCAAATTTAGATTACGCCGATAAGAACGGTTTAGTTATTTTGCTTCTGTTGGTTTTCGTGCTTGAGCTATTAGATCAGTAAGAGCTGCAAACGCTTTCCCAACCTCTTCATTCTTCACGACAATGACGGTATCAGTATAGCAGCCAACAATATCCTCGATGTTAATCCTCCTTCGCGAGACTTGACTGACAAACTGCACAGCACAACCGGGAGTTACAACGACCTCTTCAGGGCTGTGGACAATAATGGCAGCCAAGTCAGGAGTATCCTCCAGAATCTGGCCTTTGTCGAAAGTCTTCAGCATCTCCTTCCGCATCATCTGATCGTAAATTATTGTTATTGACGACAAACCTTCAGAAACCTGCAAGAAACCTTCCTGCTTGCTCGACATCATCTTGGCAACGGTATCTACATTCTTCTTGTTCTTCTCCAGAGACAATTTTGAAACGTCAGTCCTAACATTGATCGTGCTCCTTGCAATTACGTTTGTAATATCTGCAGACTGTTCGGTATAAGATGGACGAACCCTCTTCAAAGACGTAATAATAGTTTCAGGCTTTACCCTCTTGCCAAACGACTCCTCAACTCTTGGCTTGATAGCCCTAGAAATAGCGCTGACATTGGCATACCCTCTCTGCAGGGCATCCTGAATGGTCAGATCTTCATCGATCAGGTCTCTAACAATCTTTGCAATGGACTTTGCCAAGATTTGTTACACCACTAGCCAATACTGTACAATTTTGACCAAAACAAATAAAAGCATTACTATCAAAATTGCTATAAAATGAAGGACAAAGTAGTGCTCGCCTTTTCTGGAGGGCTAGACACATCAGTATCGATCAAATGGCTTCAAGAGAAACAAAAAGTCGATGTCATTACCGCTACTGTAGATGTTGGGCAGGGGGACGATCTTAAAGAAATTGAAGAGAAAGCCTATAAAATTGGGGTCAAAAAGCACTACAGCATAGACGCAAAGAAGGAATTTGTAGATGGTTACGTTTTTCCATCAGTTAAGGCAAATGGCCTTTACGAAGGAAAATATCCCCTTGCAACAGCTTTAGCAAGACCTCTCATAGCAACAAAATTAGTTGAAGTTGCAGAAAAAGAGGGAGCCTCGTCAGTTTCGCATGGATGCACAGGTAAGGGAAACGATCAAGTTAGATTTGATGTTACGATAAAAGCTCTGAATCCTTCCCTGAAGATAATAGCACCAGTAAGAGAATGGAACATGAGTAGAGACCAAGAAATCAAGTACGCGAAGAAGCATAACATTCCGATTCAAATAAAAAAATCGATCTACAGCATAGACCAAAACCTCTGGGGGAGGTCGATAGAAAGCGGCCCTCTTGAAGACCCCAGCAACGAGCCTTCAAACAAAGTATTCGAATGGACAACTCCAATTGAAAAGACTCCCGACAAGACAGAATACGTCAACATTAAGTTTGAAGGCGGAGTCCCGGTTTCAATAAACGAAAAGTCTGGAAACATAGTCCAGATGATAACGCAGCTAAACCGGACCGTAGGGAAACACGGGGTGGGCTTCATTGACCACATGGAAGATAGACTAGTAGGAATTAAGTCAAGGGAAACCTACGAAGCCCCGGCAGCGACTGCAATAATAGAAGCGCACAAGGATTTGGAAAAACTGGTTCTTACAAGGCACGAGCTACAGGTGAAGGCACCGATAGAGCAGCAATGGGCATGGCTAGTCTATTCTGGTTTATGGGTCGAGCCGTTAATGGATGCGCTAAATGCTTTCATCAATGAAACTCAAAAGAGGGTAAATGGAAACGTCAAGGTGAAACTCTACAAAGGGAGCTGCAGAGTCGTAGGGAGAAAATCTGAGAACTCTCTGTACAACGTGAAATTGGCAACTTATGCATCATCATCTAGCTTTGATCAAAGATCAGCAGAAGGATTCATCGAGTTGTGGGGACTGCCGTCAAGAGTCGCAAAGGGAGTGAAGAAGGGTGGACATACTAAGAGGAGAAAGGCTGGCTGAAGCTGCACCAGAAAGTGCTGAATTTACGAGTTCAGTTGCCGACGATGCCCCCCTGATTAACCCTGTCGTGAAGATCAACATGGCTCACATGTTAATGCTGGCAAAGAAGGGATACGTCAAAAAGAGCGACGCTTCTGCATGCCTTAAAGCTCTGGCATCTCTTCCGAAGAAGTTCAAGATGGACCCGAATCTGGAGGATGTGCACATGAACGTAGAGTCCTTTGTGATAGACAGAGCTGGAGCTGATGCTGGAGGGCAGTTGAACCTCGCAAAGAGCAGGAACGATCAAGTTGCAACGGCTATAAGAATGACTGCAAGAGAAAGAGTCCTTGAAACTGTTTCAGCAATATGCGGAGTTTCAACGGCTTTAGTCTCGATTGCAAAGAAGCATTCAGATTGGGTAATGCCGGGCTACACTCACCTTCAACATGCGCAGCCGACGACCTTGGCCCATCACATGCTGGCCCATAACGATGCAATGCTGAGAAATGCGGAGAGACTTTTGCAATGCTACAGCAGGGTCAACCAGTCTCCTATGGGAGCTGCTGCTTTGGGAAGCGTCGTACTCGAACTCGATAGAGACTACATAGCAAAGATGCTCGGCTTGGACTCATTGGTGCAGAACACTATGGATGCTGTCAGCTCCAGAGACTTTGCTATCGAAATCATCTCGCTTATGGCAATAACTATGGCAGACTTGAGCAGGTTAGCGGAGGAGATAATACTGTGGAGCAGTTCCGAATTCTCCTTTGCAGAAGTTTCCGATGAGCATGCTTCAACGAGCAGCATAATGCCCCAGAAGAAGAACCCCGTAGTTGCAGAGATGATAAGATCGAGGACTGCGATAGTGATAGGAGATTTGGTAGCAGCACTATCTCTTGTCAGAGCTCTGCCTCTAACCTACAATCTGGACTTGCAAGACCTGACGCCTAAACTCTGGGATGCCTGCAAGAACACAATCGCCTCGTTAAAGCAAATGGCTTCCATGCTGAAAGGGATAAAGTTCGACAAGAAGAAACTTGAAAGCTCTGCAGAAACTGCAGTGGGAGCTGCCGATCTGGCAAATTACATTGCTGCGTACAAAGGAATACCATTCAGAACCGCGCACAAAATAGTCGGAGCTCTGGCAAAGGAGGCCGCACAGAATAAAGATGAACTCTCGAAGGTAGCAGTAAAATCGCTTATAGCAGTTGCCAAGAGGATAGCGAAGAAGGAGATCTCACTATCAAAGAAGGAGATCGAAACTCTGCTCAATGCAAAGAGCAATATTAATAGAAAGGCCAGCAAGGGCTCACCCTCTTCAAGAGAAACAGCGAAAATGGTGCAGGAAAGGACTAAGAGACTTTCAGAATTAATGAACGACATCTCAAAGAAAATGCTCCATATTGAAAAAGCCGATGCTTCATTGATGCTAGCTGTAGAAAAGTCTCAAGGAGGTGATTAGGTGGAAGCAAGTTGTGATGAGTGCGGCGGAACGATAAAGATTCCGAAGGATGCAGTGGCTGGAGAGATAGTAAGCTGCCCTGACTGCGGATTAGAGTACGAAGTCAAAAAGATATTCAACGACAAGGTTGAGCTGAAACCCGCAGAGACGGTAGGAGAAGACTGGGGTGAATAGGTGAAGACTCTCGGCTTGATATATGATAGAATACGCTGGGAAGAAAAGGCCCTAGCGCAAGCTGCGAAGAAAAAGGGCGCCCAAGTACTAACCATTGATGCAAAGACGGCAACCTTGGATTCGAGGGCGAAACCCAAGGAAGTTCAGAAGGATTTCGGGGACATAGTACTGCAGAGGTGCATAAGCTACTTCAGAGGTCAGCATGTCACAGCTTACCTGCAGTTCAAAGGATTGAACGTAATAAACAAACACTCTGTAGGGGAAACATGTGGCAACAAGTATCTGACGACATTGGCACTGGAAAAGGCAGGGGTTCCCACTCCAAGAACGATGTTCGCATTTACAGCAGAATCTGCAAAAGAGGCTGTGGAGAAACTCGGCTATCCTGCAGTGCTAAAACCCGTAGTCGGTAGCTGGGGAAGAGGAGTTGCGCCACTGAAAGATAGGGATACGGCTAGTCCGATGATAGAATTGAGAGAAGAGATGACAGGAGCTCTGAACCAGATATACTACATTCAGGAAATGATCAAAAGACCGCCAAGGGACATCAGAACCATTGCAGTTGGCGACAGAATAGTCGCAGCGGCCTACAGATACGCCCCACCCGAAGACTGGAGGACAAACGTTGCAAGAGGAGGCAGGACTGCTCCATGCAAGATTACCAAAGAGCTTGAGGATATCGCCTTGAAGGCTGCAGACGCTGTTGGAGGAGGAGTGTTAGGAGTTGATGCTATGGAAAGCCCCGATGGGATAGTCATACACGAAATCAATAATACCGTGGAGTTCAAGGGAGCTTCTCAGGTCAACGAAACTAACATACCAGAAGCAATAGTAAACTATGTGCTCAGCACTGCAAAGAGGGGGTTAGTGTGAAAGTTGGAATCATAGGAGCATCGGGCTTCGTCGGAGGAGAGCTGCTGAGAATACTCATAGGCCATCCTAACGTAGAACTGACTCTAGCTACATCGCGTCAGTATGCTGGTGATTATGTTTACAGAGTACATCCGAATTTAAGAGGCTTTACAGAGCTGCAGTTTTCAGATGTCAATTCTGCAAAGGTCGCTGAGCAGTGCGAACTGGTATTCACCTCCGTCCCTCATGGGAGCTCCGTAAAGATCATGCCAGAACTGGTCAACAGCGGTGTAAAGATTATTGACATGAGTGCTGACTACAGGCTAAAAGACCCACTGGCCTACGAAACATGGTACGGGTACAAACACCCGAACCCTGCGATGCTGGAAAAGTTCGTGCTTGGGATCCCAGAGTTGCACAGAGACGCTATCAAAAAGTCAAGCTACATTTCTGCGCCAGGCTGTATGGCTGTAACCTCGATACTCGGACTTGCACCTCTTGTAAAGAACAACCTTATTGATACGGACCATATCGTTGTAGATGCCAAGATAGGGTCTTCTGGAGCGGGCGTCAAACCTACAATGTCAAGCCACCATGCAGAAAGATATGGAGTAGTAAGACCGTACAAGCCCGTCGGTCATAGGCACACTGCTGAGATAGTGCAGGAGCTCTCAGCTCTGGCAAAGACTGATGTCAAGGTTTCAATGTCAGCCCATGCGGTTAACATGGTCAGAGGGATTCTGGCAACATGTCATGTATTTGTGAAAAAAGAAGTTGCTCTGGCAGAGATTTGGAAGGCTTACAGAAGCGCTTACCCCAGCGAGCCCTTCATCAGGTTCGTGCGCGACAGAAAGGGTCTGTTTAGATACCCTGACCCGAAGATAGTCGTTGGTTCTAACTTCTGCGACATAGGGTTTGAAATAGACGGGAGGAATGGCAGAATCGTCGTTTTATCTGCAACTGATAACTTGCTGAAAGGTGCTGCAGGGATAGCCGTGCAGAGCATGAATGTCATGATGGGCTTCGATGAAACTGCAGGGTTGAAATCAGCGGCCATACATCCAGCGTGATAATATGTCGATAGTGGTCAAGGTAGGAGGCTCCATACTCGGAGAAGGCGTAAACCCCTCAATTGTGAGTGACATTCAGAACACCGCTAGGAATAGCAAGTTGATCATAATTCATGGCGGAGGAGACGAGGTTACGGAAATTGCGGAGAAGATGGGCAAAGAGCAAAAGTTCATCGTTTCCCCCGAAGGCATTCGCAGCAGGTACACCGACAAAGAAACCGCAGCCATCTATACAATGGTCATGGTTGGAAGGTTGAACAAGGAAATTGTCGCAGCTCTTGAGAAAATAGGCGCCCACGCAGTAGGACTTTCTGGCATCGATGGAAGCTTGATACGAGCCGAAAGGAAGAAGAAACTAATAGTGGTTGAAGGAGGAAGAAAGAGGATCATCGATGGAGGGTATACGGGGAAAATTCAAAGCACTAACGCAGAGCTTCTAAGATCACTGATAAGCATGAATTACATTCCTGTAGTCTCTCCAGTAGCCCTCAGTGAGGAGTTCGAGTTCCTTAATGTTGATGGCGACAGAGCAGCAGCTTACGTTGCAGAGGGCTTGAAGGCCGACAAGGTCATCTTCCTTACCGATGTCAATGGCGTTTTGATGGATGGTAAGGTCGTTGAAAAGATGACGGTCAGCGAGGCAAGAGCCATGCTGCCAAAGATCGGGCACGGCATGGAGAAGAAGGTTCTTGCTTCTATTGAGGCAGTGGAGATGGGCGTAAAAGAGAGTATCATAGCATCAGGGATCGTCGAGAATCCGATTTCAAGTGCATCCTCTCACAAAAACTGCACGGTGATAGTACCTGGCTGACTCAACTATAGAGCGAGAAAACAAATACTCGGCTGCAACTTACCAAAAGTTCCCCGTAAATATTGCAAAAGGAAGGGGTGCTCTGGTCTGGGATGCTGACGGGAGAGAGTACATAGATTGCATGGGCGGCTATGGCGTCGCACTCGTTGGACACTCCAATCCAAAGGTCGTTGAAGCTATAGCGAAGCAGGCCGAAAAGATCATCACTTGCCACAGTTCCTTGTATAACGAGGTTAGAGCCGAGCTTGTCGAGAAACTTGCAAAATTAGCACCAAGAGGACTCACAAAGACATTCTTCTCGAACAGCGGCGCGGAAGCTGTTGAAGCCGCAATAAAAATTGCAAAGAAGCATACAGCAAGGACGCAGATAGTTGCCATGTCTGGAGGCTATCACGGGAAGACTTTAGGAGCCTTGTCTGCTACGTGGAACCCTAAGTACAGGGAAGGGTTTCAGCCGTTAGTGCCTGATTTTGTATTTTCGCAGTTCGGCAACATAGAGAAACTCAGAGACACGGTAAGCAGTAAAACTGCTGCTGTAATTGTCGAGCCTATACAGGGCGAAGGGGGGATACATCTAGCACCAGAAGGTTTCCTGCCTGAAGTGCGTAAGTTATGCAATGAAAATGGAGCCCTGCTGATCTTCGATGAAATACAGACAGGTTTGGGGAGAACGGGAAGGATGTGGGCTTCTGAACACTATGGCGTTGTGCCCGATTTGATGTGTATAGCAAAGGGTCTCGGAGGAGGAGTTCCTATAGCTGCTACGCTGGCTAGAGATGATGTTATGACTTCAATGAAGGTTGGAGACCATTCAACTACCTTTGGAGGGAACCCGATAGCATGTGCAGCAGCTAATGCAACTTTAGATTATATCGTTAATGAAAAACTGCCTGACAGGGCTGCGGAAGTGGGCTATTACTTTATGCAGAAACTTCAGGAGATCAAAAGCAAGCATTCTATCGTGCGCGAGATTAGAGGAAAGGGCCTGATGATAGGGGTCGAAATGAAATTTGACATTCGGAATATACTGATGAACGGTATAAAGAGGAACCTTCTGATGCTGTATTCTGGGAGAAACATACTGAGGTTCCTGCCTCCGCTAGTAATTACCAAAGAGCAGGTTTCCAAAACCGCTGCGATATTGGATGAACTTTGTAGTGAAGAAGAGTCGAAGATGAGCTCCGCTATCTGAATGTCAATATAATGAGAATGTCGGCTAAGCGTAAATGTCGACTCTGCCAGTAAGCGTCGCGCTAAATGGCGTGTCAGTAGCAATCCTAAAGGTGACTGTTTCTGTAGTGAAGCCTTGACCCTGATCTGTCACCGTTACAGTAACTTCTTTCTCATATGTTATTGATACTCTGTCTGTTATGTAAACCATTCCTCTCAGTTCTGCGTTGTTTCCAGACAATGTAACACTATAGAATGCAATTAAGTCTAGGATGAAGACTTGGCCTTGGTATATTCCGACATTAGAGTCAGTTTCTGCGTACATGACAGCATAGTACCCAGTTCCAACCCATCCTTTGTCCGTGGCCGAGACTGAGATTTCAAGCACTCTGGTAGTTCTATAATTGTTCCCCGCAATTGTTGTTGTCCCCTGACCAGTTGCAATGACTGTAATATTCTTGCTTACTTGTGCCGTTTTTAGACGTGCAACTTCTAAAGCAAGAGATGATGCGTTATTCTTTGCAACAGTTAGATCTGACTGCAGTCTTGATCTTTCATTGTTTAGGTTCTGTATCTGCGAGTTCAGACCTTGAACCTGCGAATTCAGCCGTTGTGCTTCAGAATTAGCCTGAGACAAGTCTGCGCTCGCCTTTACCAGTTCCGCATTCTTCTGCGTAATCTAGGTATTAAGGTTATTGATGTTAGTTTGTGTCTGTACTAGCTCTGTTACGCGCCGCGACAGATCAGAACGAACGCTGCTCAGGTCTGCCTGTGCCCTTGAAAGTTGACTTCTAGCATCGGAAAGATCTGCTTGGGACTTCGAAAGGTTAGCATTCTTTTGGAAAAGCTCAGATTTTGTACTTGATAATTCCGCTTGTGTTTTTGTTATTTGTTCCTTTGCACCAGTCAGGTCATTTTGGGCTTGCGATAAATTGGTTGTAAGCTGGTTTACCTGTCCCTGTAATTGCGTCATAGTAGGCTGAAGAGAAGTATAGCCTCCTCCAAATCCGGCTCCGCTTCCAGCCACCAAACCAACGACGAGTAAAGTGGTCGCTATCTTTTGCACGTTGTTCTTTTTTGACGGGTGTTATTAAAAATATGTTTTTGGCTGATTTTATTCGGAAATCTACAGCAAACCTCTCCAGACCTTGACTCCCGGAGGCGTCAATATCACTCTTTCGTCCCCAAGCCTTGCGATATCGCCTCCAAGAGAAACTACATGCGAATACAGCTCCTCGACAGCCTTCCTCAACTCATCTACATTCTTCTGTGCTAGAGGCGTGATCCTCAAGATCACTATTGAATTCTTGTGAACCTCTTCCTTGACCTTTTCGATTTCATCCAATCCTCTCAGTGGGATTGCCTTTACGTACATCGTCTTGGGTTTGTGTTGAGCGGGTTCTTCCATTGCTCCCTGCGCCATATTGTCCTGCAGGGGTATCTACCCTCTTATTAATCCAGCACCTCTTAAACCTTGACAAAGTATTAGCACAAATTTGAGTCATAGGGTGGCTTGCTTGAAACCTTCCCAGACTTTGTCGCCAACATAGTGCATGTTCCTTACGACTGCTCCCTTCTGAGCATTCCTTAATTCAGTGCTAGTGAATAGCGCTTCTCCTACTGCGATAGCCTTGCCATGGGCGCTCTCCTTTACAACTACTCTTGCACCTTTGTCGAAATCCCCCTCTACCCTTACAATGCCAGGCCTCATTATGTCGGCTCCGTTGCAGACGAATTTTATCGCGCCAGGATCGACTATCACCGAAGGTATATTTTCGATATTCTTTGTATCTCCAAGAAACTGGACTAGAGAACCGTCGAACTGAGCTATCTTGAAGCTCTCGTGAACCAGAACTCTAGTATTTTGATCTATCTCGACCACTTTTACGTCTCTCAGCTTCTTGTCGTGCTTGACTTTCAGTTGAGAATCCATCTGCTGAACCAGTTTCTCGATTTCGCTCTTTGCAAGGTTGTAGACTCTCATTTGCTGCTGATACCCTACATCGTTCGTTGCTGAAATGCAATTGATTTAAATAAAGGCGTCGGTCGAAACTGGCGCAACGAGATTAATGTCAGTAGATATGGCGATCAAGGTTCTTGAAGAGAGCCTTGGGAAGATGGTGCTCATAAAGCTAAAGGGAGGGAAAGTGATCAGGGGTAATTTGCACGGCTTTGACCAGCACATGAACCTGACCCTAGAGCAGTCAGAGGAGATTATGGAGGATAACAAGACAAATTCATTAGGGACCATTATAGTTAGAGGGGACAATGTGGTGATAATATCACCGCCTCCAAGGTGAGTTAGATGACAAAGGGAACAACTTCATTCGGGCCGAGAGGAAGGGCCAAAACGCATATCCGCTGCAGAAGGTGCGGAAGGCATGCTTACCACGTAAGGAAGAAGAAGTGTGCCTATTGTGGCTTCGGAGCTACCGCAACGATAAGAACCTACCGATGGTACAAATACAAATCGCAGCTATAGCCTCGGTCAAGATTTTATGAGCCATAGATTTAACTAAAATTGCAGGCGAGTTAGAGGAGCAACGCTAATGGAAGCAATGGATGTCCTTATAGGTCTCGTGCCTGGAATAATAATAGGAGCCGTTCTAGTCTTCGCCCTCAGGTACAGCAAGAAGGAAGTTCCAGTAAAGACCGTTCCCATGGTTGGCCGGACTATTCTGAAGGAAGAACTCGACAAGGGCAAGAGCGACTATAAGGCCTTGAGACTCGAAAAAGAACTTCTTGCAGGTGCACTGACAAGGGTCTTTGAAGCTGAGTCGAAGGGCAAGATAACAAAGCAGGAAAGAGACCTTCTGACGGCCAAGTACAGAGAGCAGATTAAGCAGTTAGATGCTAAAATTGGTGATCTTGAAGTCATCGTAGAGGTTGGAGAACTTGAAAACCTGAGGTCTGAGCTTGTGAACTTGCTTGAAACAAAGGTCGGCCAGATAGAGAGAAGGCTCGACGATGCTAGGAACAGGTTAGAACAGATAAGAGGCCCTGCACCAATAATAATTCATGAGGGCGGAACCCCTGCAGAACAGGAGGAGAAGAAGGCTGACAAAAAGGCTGCAAAGAGGGAACCTGTGGTAGACGATAAGGTTAAGGATATCAGAAATGAGGTCTTGGAAGCTCTGGCAAGATTAGAGCAGATGGACGTAGAAGGTTAAATGTCATTACAAGACGCAATGAAGAAGATGGGAGAGAGCGCCGCATCTCTTGTAAAGAATGGATATGTAATCGGATTGGGAAGCGGTTCTGCAGTAGCAGCCTTTGCAAATGCTCTTGGAGAGAGGATGAAGAACGAAGGCCTGAAGGTTACTGCAATACCAACTTCTATGCAAATTGAGCTCATAGCAGAAGGTCTTGGCTTTGCCTTGGAGCGATACCATAGGATAAACGACATCAACATCGTCGTTGACGGAGCCGACCAGATTGACAGCATGTTCAACATGATAAAGGGTGGAGGAGGAGCCCATCATAGGGAAAAGGTCTTCATCGAAGCTTCAAAGAAGAGGATCATCGTTGCTGACGAATCCAAATATCTAAAGTACCTCAGCAAGAGCGTCCCTGTTGAAGTTTCTATCTTTGCAAGGCACTTTGTATGGAAGAGGCTCGAAGCAATAGGAGGGAGGCCTAAAATCAGAACACTCGAAAAAGGCTATCCGTATTTTACGGAAAACGGGAACATAATACTTGATAGCGAGTTTGGAGAGATCAGAGACCCTCCAAAATTGGAAGCGCAGTTACAAAAGATACCTGGCGTTGTTGCTAATGGCATATTTACGATGAAGATAGATACATTCTTCAAGGCCAAGAACAACGGCGCAGTTGAGAAGATAGAACGATAAGTGTATCTGCGTAAGATCAAACCTTAGCAATTACCTTGTTCTTTATAGTTCCAATATCCTCTATTTCAATCTCAACCATGTCGCCAACCTTCAAAAGTCGTGGTTGGGGTTTCCAGAAGACGCCAACACCGGGAGGAGTGCCTGTGGCAATTATGTCTCCCGCATCTAAGGTCATTACCCGGCTTACAAAGGAGACTATCGCTTCAACATCAAAAATCATATTGCGGGTGTTAGAGTTCTGCCTAATCTCTCCATTTACCCTGCTTACAACCTTCAAGTTCTGAGGGTTATCTATCTCATCAGCAGTCACTACCCAAGGGCCTATAGGCGCGAATGTATCAAATGATTTGCCTCTGGTCCATTGCCCGTCTTTGAACTGGAGATCCCTCGCAGTGACGTCATTAAACACAACATAGCCTGTAATATTGTCATTTACTCGCATCTTTACATCCTTGCATCTTCTGCCTATTACTATACCAAGCTCTGCTTCGTAGTCAAGTTTGGTTATATGTGAAGGATATTCTATTGGATCTGCAGGCCCTGTGATTGCTGTATAGGGTTTCATGAACATTATAGGCTCGTCCGGAGGTTTCACTCCCAGCTCTCTTACATGATCTATATAGTTCAAGCCTATGCAGATTACCTTCGGCCTGCCATCGACAGGAGCAAGAAGTTTAACAGAATCGATCGCTTTGTCTGCTTTCTCTGCTGCTGAAACTAGCTTTGCTTTCAGCTTAGCATTTAGAGCAAGCAATTCAAAAAAGTCGCATACAGAAGAAGGAAGCGCTCTACCAAGATTTTTTTGCAGCGTTTCTCTGCTGGCAAATCTTCCATCTACGACGATTCCATAGGTGCTACTGTTCTTTGTCGAAATTCTGGCTATCTTCATGACCACATCAGCAGACAAAAAACCCTGCTTAAATAGAACCATTACTCATTATTCACATTTGGTTCTGCAGTTAGTACACCCTGCGATCGCAATATTTGCTGCATCATTAACAGTTGTGATAATAGTTGCTATTCAGGGATGCTCAGTCTAATGTGTCATACTACCTTCACATAAGTTATAAGTGAGTTGCAAAAAATGATTCTTAGTAAGAACCAGATAGAATTTCTAACGAAGCACGAAGTATGCCGATTGGCAACTGCACCAAAAGCTGCCATCCCGCATGTTACACCTGTGATCTACGCCCTTGATGGAGAAAATATGATAATTGCCGTTGACTATGGCACGAAGAAACTTGCAAACCTCAGGGAAAACCCGAACGTTTCCCTTGTAGTCGATGAATTCCGGCCCAACAAAGCGGTTATGATTCAGGGGAGATGTGAAATATACGAGAGGGGAAAGGAATACCTGCGGCTATTGCAGATTCTGTTTGATAAATTTGCATATTACAGAAACAACCCTTGGGGCGAAGGTGAATCTCCGATTCTGAAGGTCGTGCCTCGGAAAGTTGTCAGCTGGGGTGTGAAAGGATAAACGGCACTCGAAACATCAAAATTCAAGTCTATATACAAAACAAGGAAAACTTATTGCACATAGGATATGTTTTCTGGCTCTTTACTCTAGTACTAGAGTACTCTACTCAACAATTCATCGCAAAAATAGATGAAAAGAATTAACAGTCAATTAACAGTGCCTCATAAAGACAATTTCTATCTTGCACTCCATCGCTACTCCCCCCATAGCTATTACTCAGGCCCCTAAGGGGGAGTCATGTTGTGTTTATTCTGGCTTTGTATTGTAGCCAAGTCAGTAGAAGCTAACCTGATGGTACCAAGCTGCCTATGGGCGTACCCCACATGTAGCACATATGATGATAAGTAAAAAGGATAATCCTTAAGCATCCATCTGTACTATAGTGTCTATGGCTTCCAACAGGGCAAAGTATGCCATCGCCGCTTTGCTGATGCTGGTGTTGGTCACAGCGAGCATCTTCGGGTCAGATATTATTCAGAGTATAAGCGTCATAAGCCCTGCACCAACGCCCAAGGCGAACCAGACAACTCCAATCCCAGTACAAGTATTTCCAGAAGTTTCGCAGCCAGCAAAATCTGTCAGCATAGAGCTTAAAGAGCTTAAGAGCACCTACAGGCCTCCAAAAGCAGCAATTAAAGTTGGGATAGTAGTTTACGGCTCAAACTCCGACCCTATAGCAAGAACCATACGAAACACGATGAACCAGTGGGTTTCAGAGGTAAACCAGAATGGAGGGATATTTCTTAACAGCCAGCAGAAGAAGATACCTTTGCAGGTAGCGATTTACCAAGATTCTGAACTTGAAAGTCTTGCTCGGGCCTACCATGAAACCTTGGCACTGCAGGACAAGGTCGATATAGGGATTGTTGTGGGGTCTCCTCCATCATCCAGTCAAGCAATTCAGGTCTTTGATGAAAACGCAGTCTTCCATGCAGCTCTATCTAACATTAAGGAGGATGCAATGCCTAGAACAAATAACTATACCGTGCTTCTTGGAGGAGGGATATCAAGCAATGTGGGAGCAGATTTTGGCAGTTTTGCCAAAAGTCTAGGCATCAAATCAGTTGCTGTAATCAGGTCCGACGATTACTATTACAGGAACGTATCATCAACAATAAAGCGTTCACTGCAGCTGGAAGGAATACCTGTAATAATTGAAGATTCAACCACGCTTTCTGGATCGTCCTTTGTCGCTGGTATACAAAACATAAGGCAGAGGAGGCCTGATGCAGTCATAATACTTGGTCCTCCCTCGCTGGAATTACGGTTTCTACAGACATTAAGGCAGAACTTGGCTTCCATACCTCTGATATTTACTGACTTTGCTGCGCAGTCACCGGGAAGAGTTACGAACGCTATGGGAAGGGACGCTGATGGGCTGGTAGGTTATTCATCTTGGGTACCAAACCAAGAATTCAGGAGAAATGCAAGTCTTGGCCCAAGCAACGAAGAATTACTCAGGGTTTCAAGCATGTATGGAAATTCTCCGCAAGCGGCCCATGTATACACAGCTGCCAAGATTCTTCAGAAGATTGTAGAGGAAGCTGGAAGCGTTGATGCTAAGGAGATGCGAACCGTAGCATTAAGGTATCAAGGCTCTATGACCGCCTTGGGCCGGTTCTTCATTGGTGTAGACGGTCTGACATACAGCAACCAACAGATAATAGCGCAAGTTCGCAGGGCTAGCGACGGTAGTATATCATACGAGGTTATGTGGCCTCTAGAATTCAAGACTGCAGGCGCTTTGTACCCTATTCCGAACAGGTTTAGCATACCCTAAATCTCGGGACCTATTTTCCTGTACTTCCCAGCGTAGAAGAGCAATGGGTCAGAGCCTTCTTTGCATCCTAGTTTCTCGACCTGTCCTACAAATATATCATGGTCCCCTTCATCATATACTGCCACTACTCTGCAATCTATGAAAACTGCAGCATCTTCAAGAATTGCGGCTCCAGTAACTTCTCTTCTTATCTTCAGATTTTGGAACCTTATCGGCTTGAGTTCGTGTCTTGAAAAATTGATCGATACCTGCTTTTGATTGTCTTGGAGCACGTTCACAGCGAACACCCTGCTCTTTTTCAACAGTTCATAGGACTCTGCCTTCTTGTCGCAGCATACCAGCACCAAGGGAGGATCTAGGGAGACTGAGGTAAAAGCGTTGACCGTCATTCCATGATCTGCCTTGCCGTCCAAAGTTGTTACTATGGTTACACCTGTAGCAAAGCGGCCGAGCGTCCTGCGGAATTCCATAGGGTCTATCGGCATATCATCACTCTGGAATAAGATGCTTAATAGCTAGCTGCTTATGTATGGTATGTGGTTGAACTCTCGAGCCAATTTGGCAAACCTGTGACTCTTCCCTCTATCGCCTTTGTGCGACCCTGCATACAATGCAGGCGAGTATTTTTTGTATTCCCAGTAGTCTCTAAAGTCGTCATTGGCGTATGACGTTTCGCATTTTCCAATAAAAAAATCATGGTCGCCCGTCTTTATAGCCTTCAAGACTGCGCATTCTATTACTGCTGATGCATCTTTAACGACCTTGCCCTTTATCTTTCTTGCTTTCACCAGCGATATTCCAGCGAGCAATAGTTTGTCTCTCCTGTCTTTTGCAGAAATGTCTCCAGAGGCTGCAACGGCTCTAGACATGTCATCGTTTACAATGTTGAATGCAAGGCAGCCTGACCGCTTTACCAATCTGTACGTGAAACTCTTTGGGTTTATGGCGACGCCAAAAAGTGGGGGTTCGAAGGAGAGCGAGCAGTACGATATTACTGGCATAACGTCAGCATCATCCTTGAAACTTGCGCTTAGCAGTGCAACTACATTTGGGTAGAAGAGCCTGTAGGCTTTTTCTGGACTGATTTCCTTAATTTTTATCATGTCTGATAGTTGTTCTAGATGCCTAAAAGGTTGGCTGAAAAATTTGGATACCCATAAATTCCTGCCAATTGCCATCCAATCAATTCCATGTCCAACTTTACGAAAGAAAGAATTCAGAAGATCGCCAGAATAGCGGAATCTGAGGGCAAGAAATTCGATTTCGTACTGCTGAAGAACGGCACAGAACCGCACTTGGATCTTTCGTTCTTTTACATCACTGGATTGGAAGCAGGTCTGTTTGAAGGCTGTGCTTTAGCAGCCTACCCAGACGGAGAAACTAGGGTTTACACTTCCAAACTGGAGGAGCAGAGCGCTTTAAAGGGCAGCAGAAGGTTTGACGCTATTACATTCAAGGATAGGGACAATCTTGCAGGGCTGCTGAAGAAGGATCTTTCTGGTCACGGCAATCTAAAAATCGGGATAAACTCGAATGAGCTTACTCACAAAAGCTTTGAAGATTTCAGAAATATCTTCCCGAAGGCGGAATTTGTCGATATAAGTTCAGCGATGGTAAGAGCCAGAATGGTAAAGGACGAGCATGAAATAGCAACCATAAAGGAATCTGCCCGCATTGCCAGCAAAGCCTTCCCAAAACTTCTTGATAACCTAAAGGATGGTATGACAGAATACGAAGCTGCAACAGTCCTGAATTCAACCATGCAGCATCTAGGAGCTCAAGGATCGTCATTCGATACAATAGTGGCCTTTGGAGAAAATTCTGCTGAACCTCACTATTCTCCGGGAAGTTTCAGGTTGAAAAATGGCAATTTTGCACTCTTTGATTATGGAGCGAAGTACAGGAGATACTGCTCGGACATTACAAGGACTGTTGTCTATGGTAAAGCCAGCAAGCAGCAAAAAGAGATTTACAATATAGTTCTGGAGGCAAACCAGCTCGGCATAGATGCTTCTAAAGTAGGTGTGAAGGCTGGGGGTATCCACCGAAAAGTTTCAAAGTTCATTGATAACACGAAATACAAAGGGATGTTCATACACTCGACAGGGCATACAATTGGTCTGGCAGTTCACGACGGTGCTGTAATCCATCCCGCATTTGACGGCGCTATAGAGGAGAACATGGTCTTCACCATAGAGCCGGGGATATACTTACCAGGCTTTGGAGGAGTAAGGATTGAGGATGACATAGTAGTAAGAAAGAATAAAGCTGAAGTGCTTACAACTGCTCCAAAAGAACTGATAGAAGTCTAATTAACATAAATGTGCGGAATTGTACACTGTTGCATTATTGGGTGTTGTCTTTGGGTGTTGCATTTTGGTTGGTAATACCTTGGGGTTCCAATCGTTGAAGTAATATCATTCCCAACTTCTCTACAAGTCCCTCCACAATTTTTCTTTGGTGGTCGAAGACATCTTTGGACATGAAATTGTGGAAAAAGTTGGAATGGATTGTTTCAGCCACGACTAATCCATCGGATATTTCTTTGTCTTGTCTGGTTGCTGCAAGGGTTTGCAGGTGACCTCTTATCTTGTCGTGCGTGCTAAGTCTTTGATTATCTAGGAGACCCATACAATAGGTAAGATTGTTTATTGAACCCCACAAAAATTCGGATGCCTTGGATAAATCGCCCTTTTGGTAGTGTTTCACATAGTTGTCATAGTAGTAATCCGCCAATTTTTTCCTTTTTCTTACTTCGTCTAAATCTAAACTCATCTAACATCTCTAACGGGATAAATTTCTATGGCAGGTTTATTTAGCGATTTTATTTTAGAAAGGTTCACTTGCAACATGTATTCATTTGTGATTATTCCTGCATCTCTGAGGATATTCCAAGAAGTTTCTTTGAAGTAAAGATGATCATAACTCCCCACAAATAAGGTGGAGAGATGAAACTGCAGTTCTTTCCCAACAATCAGCGATATTGCCTTTGTATCCTCTGCTGTCTCGGCCCTCCTCTAGGACTTTTACATCTATCAGATTCCCAAGCACTGTGACGTTTAATAGCGTTTGCATCTGATATGGAATGGAAAGCTTCTCTTTGGGTATCGTCAAATAAAATGGACTGTCGCCCACGCCTTGGGATACTCCAAGTTGTAGAAACCCCTCCAAAATTAGACCCATGAATCCTTTTTGAAGAACTCTATTAAAGAAGGTATCTACGGTTTTAGGCTCGTTTCGTACTTTCTAAGGCTTCTTTAAGCAGACTCATCCATTTCTGCTTCTGGCCTACGATTATAATTCCCGCTTTCTGAGCTAGTGTTTGTCCCTTTAGAGTTTGATGTGGTCTAATGAAATTGTAATACATTTTTTGCCCATTTCTGAGAGGTGTATTGTCTTTCTTACATCCTAGCTATGGTATTGTGCAATATCTGCAAAAAACGGCAGTGTAATGGATTTGGGTAATGGTTTTTCTATTAGAAAATAGTGTTCTTTTCAGATGGCCGATCCCCTTACCTTAGTAATTACTGGTAGTGCAGGTGTTCTCTCGTTCTTTTCGCCCTGCATACTGCCTATGCTACCAGCATATCTGGGCCATCTAGCAGGTGTTACACTTGTAGACCTTGAAAAAGCAGAAAATTCGAAAATCCAGAGGAGTGTTTTCTTTCATGCGTTACTCTTCGTTCTGGGCTTCGCGTCGATATTTATCCTCATGGGCTCTGCACTTGCGTTTGTAGGCCAACAACTTGGCAACTTTCAAATATGGCTCTCCAGAATTGGAGGCGCCATAATAATTGGCTTCGGCATGTACACTCTGAGGGTTCTTCCTTCCGTACCCATGCTGGAGAGGCAGAGAAGGTTATTTTCCGTATCAGGAGGCAGTGGCTACTTTAGTTCAGCACTAATAGGTGCATCGTTTGGTGTCGGCTGGACGCCCTGTGTCGGTTCCATACTTGCAAGTGTTCTGGTCCTTGCCAGCAGCTCATCTACCGTAGCTGAAGGTGCCACGTTACTCACAGTATTCTCGATCGGGCTTGCGGTTCCATTTCTCCTGCTCGGCTTATTTACGTCAAGGTTCTCGAAAATAATCAAGAAACTTAACAAGAGATTGTCTTTGATCAACGTAGTCTCAGGCATCATCCTTATAGCTCTAGGCGTGATAGTCTTCACGAACAATTTTGGTAGACTTCTAAGCCTCTTCCTGTGAGATTATGAACTCAAAGATCAGAACTGTCGCATTTGTTCTGGTATTGATAACAGTAGTATCCAGCATCATCTATCTTCAAAACCTTTCCGGGACTCCAATAGTTTCTGGAGGTTTCGAATTTGTAGGGATATCGAACTGGATAAACTCTGAGCCATTGACGATGCAGTCGCTCAGAGGAAAAGTTGTGCTGGTAGACTTCTGGACTTACAGTTGCATAAACTGCATACGGACTCTCCCGTACATAGTTGCTTGGAATGACAAGTATTCTGAACATGGCCTTGTGATAGTCGGAGTTCATTCCCCAGAATTTGCATTTGAAAAGAAACTCGACAATGTCAAAGATGCCGTGCAGAAATTCGGCATAAAATATCCCATAGCCTTGGACAATGATCATCTAACATTTTCGGGGTTTGGCAACAGGTTCTGGCCCCACAAGTATCTTTTTGATGCAAAGGGAAACCTGCGGTACGACCATATAGGAGAAGGAGGTTACGAGGAGACTGAAAGACAGATACAGAAACTTCTTGCCGAGAGTGGCGCAAAGATCTCCATACCCATTGAGCCTGAAAACAAGTACGTGAATGTTGATCTAGGCGGTGCAGTTGCAGGGATGACGAGGGAACTTTATGCAGTTAGAGATGTCATCAATACAGACGCACCGAACATCGCAGGGAGAAAAGCGACATACAAGGACGAGGGAAACCATCGCACCGACGGGATATACCTTGATGGAGAATGGACGACCAATGTCGATCATATGTTGCATGCAGGCAAGATGGGCTCTTTTGTGATTGCTTATTCGGGAAGGACTGCTTCCCCAGTCATCGGCTCTCCATCAGGTCAGAAGTTCACGGCAAAAGTTCTGCTTGATGGCAATACGGTTCCCAAAGAGTCTGCAGGACAAGATCTAAAGTTTGATCAAAATGGAAGTTCCTATGTGAAGATTGATGGTCCTCCACGGCTTTATTCGCTAGTAAATGCAAAAATTCCATTCGGCAAGCATGAAATTAAGGTAGAAACTAACGCCGGATTAGCCATATGGTCTGTTACATTTGGTGCATAGAGCCCGGTTATCATTTTATCTACTAACAAAGACCGGTTAATTGTTTAGCGTCAGACCGGTAGTATAAATCTTGTCCGGACTTTAGAGGTGGGGTAGTTATAATATAACATGGTAATTATTGGTAGATCGTCGAATCCGGACTATTTTAAGGGTAATAATTTATATCTAACCTAGATTTTTTGCGTATTGCACGTCATTGACCTTCGAGATAATCTGCAATTCCTGCAACTCTCTGATTTATGCAGGTTATAACCTTCGCTATGTGAGAGAGGTTCTGAAGCCTAACACAGGGAAGTGCAAGAACTGCGGCTCAAGACTTTCTCAAAGTGACTTTTTGATAGAAATAATCAGGGTTGGCTCTTAATTCTCTTCATCCTTTCAATCAGGTTCTGGTTGCTCAGCCCAGCTATGTAAATGCACTCACTAAATGGCACTGCAGTGGTTTTCGGTTTAGCTTTATCTGTTATTTTGATGCCTGTATTTCTGGCAATTACAATAGGCATACCTTCATCTGCTTCACCCATTAGCAGCTGGGCTGCAGAGCATAGATCATCAGCAAGTGCCCTCTGTGTAACCCTTAACACATTTCCAAAGAGGTCTTTCCTTCCCCGCTCATCTTTGACAGGATCGAACCCTGATACTGCCAACGCTACTCCAGTAGTGCCTATGCGAGTAGGCATCAGTCTGCTGTCGCTCAGAACTATGCCGATCTTTTTGCCCGTCTTTTCCAGAATCTTCTTTCTGATTTTTGCTGCTGAGAAGTAAGGGTTCTTAGGATACAAAATTGCGTGGCCGTGAAAAACATTTGATCTATCTATACCTGCATTTGGAACTATGACACCGTTCTTGATGGCCAGTGCGAAACCCTGCACGCCAGAAAATATCGTATCGGCTTCGTCCACAACGAGCTGGGCAAGAGAAGGATCCATGCTAAGGGATTCTGCAAGTTCTTTACCCTCTTTTTTCACCTTGATATTCGCGAGATCGACTATTCTGTTCTCTGACATTGAAACAAACTTGCTTGAAATTATCAGAATGTCCCCAGCCTTAAGGTCCTGCCCATTCTTCTTGATAGAATTAAGAATGGTTGCATGGATATCGAAACTTGGCTGCTGCCGCTTAACCTTGATGACAATTAATTCTATCTTCAACGAAACTAACCCTTTATCTCGGCCAGGATTTCGACTTCTACCGCAGCCCCGAGAGGTAGAGTGTTGGTTCCTACAGCGATTCTTACATGCTTCCCTGCATCCCCAAATGCTTCTGCAAGAAGGTCTGAAGCCCCATTAATGACTTTGGGCTGGTCAGTAAAGTCCTCTGCACTATTCACGAAACCTGCAACTCTCACAATTCTGCTAACTCTGTCGAGAGTTCCAAGCTCACTTTTCAATACGCTAAGAGCGTTCAAAGCACATATCCTTGCGGCCTGATAGCCCTCCTCAAGATTGGTTTCTCTACCAAGCTTCCCTTTGTATTTCAGAACGCCCTTGACAAAAGGTAATTGTCCAGCAACAAAGACAAAGTTCTGCACCTTCACTGCTGGAACATAAGCTCCCGCAGGTTTAGGCGGCTCTGGCAATTCTATGCCCTTACTCTTTAGCCTCTCTTCTATCATGGCTATCAACCCTCAAAAATTGCTTGATATTACGCTTATCGTGATAGGAAAGGCTGAAGAGGCTTAATAAGCGGTTTTGAGCAAGGGAAGTCGTTTTGGCAAGGGTCAAGGACATAGCAAGGAAAGGAGCTGTTACGGTTGATATTAATGCCAAGGCTGCAGATATTGCAAAGACCATGATAGAGAATGATGTTGCTGCAGTTCTGGTTACTCACGAAGAAAAAGTTGTTGGTATTATAACTGAAAGGGACTTGAAGGGACTTGGTGAGAAAAGTTCTTGCCTCTTCAAGCAATGACGTTACTGCTGGAGCGTGTATGTCCGTCCCTCTAATCTCCATTGATCCAGACGCTTTGCTCAGTGAAGCTGCTAGGACGATGTCCAGCAACAAGCTCAGAAGGCTCGCAGTCATAAAAGACGGGAAGCTGGAGGGAATAATCACCGCATCCGATATCGCAAGGCACTTGGCAAACCTTGCAAGTCAAAACGATCCGTTCCTTAATGCCATGGCAAGAAAAGCTCCTCCAAGGGGAGTTCACACCTAAGAGCAGACGATATAAGAAGCCAAAACTTTGAAAGAATATTTGTCAAAGAGCGAAATCAGGAACCTTGTAAGAGAGTTAAGGAGGAAGCAGAGTCCTGCTTCCATAATAAGAAAGAGCAGAGCAATTTGGAAGTCGCTGTCATCATTGCCAGAATACCGCAGGGCTAGAACCATAGCGTTTTACGCTTCCATTGCAAAAGAGGGAGAAGTTGCTACTGCCTATATGATAGAGGGTTCGCTTGCGCAAAAAAAGAAACTCTGCCTTCCGAAAGTCGTTGACGATCGTCTGGAGTTCTTTGACATTAAGAATGTTGAAGATTTGGATGAAGGAGCGTTTGGCATATTGGAGCCAACAGGAGAGAAGGTCGAGCCAGAACAGATTGAGCTTATCATTCTGCCAGGCATAGCATTTGATGTCTCTGGTAATAGAATCGGTTTCGGAAGAGGCTATTACGACAGGTTTCTCAAGAAGGCTAGAAATACGTCAATAGTGGCTCTGGCTTTTGACTTTCAGATAGTCGATAAGATTCCCTCCGCAGAATCGGATGTCAGAGTTAGTAAGATAGTTACGGAGTCCAGAATTATAGACTGCAAATAAGAAGCCTTAACTATATTCCATTCCAATCGGTACAAAATGCAAAGTGCTCTGTCTCTAAGACTTGATGAGCTGCTGGACTGGTTCTCCGACAAGGACTCTGTGATTGTAGCCTTTTCTGGAGGAGTCGATAGCACGTTACTCGCTAAAGTAGCGCATCTTACACTGAAGGACAAAACAGTTGCTGTTACGGCAGATTCCCCGAGCTTGCCCAGAGAGGAGCTGGAGGAGGCAAAAGAGCTCGCGCACAAAATTGGAATAAGGCATCTTGTAATCAAGACGCATGAGCTTGAAAATCCAGACTATGCAAAGAACCTTCCCGACAGGTGCTACTACTGCAAGAAGGAGCTCTTTGTCGAGCTCAAATCCTTGGCTGTAGAACTTGGCATCGCGACCATCGTGGATGGAACCAACTCTGATGACTTAAAGGGCCACAGGCCTGGAGCTCGTGCGGAAGTTGACGAGGGGATAAGGAGGCCTTTTGCTGAACTTGGATTCAGAAAGGAAGCTATCAGGGAACTGTCAAGAAACCTTGGACTTCCTACTGCCGACAAGCCTTCTATGGCCTGTTTATCTTCAAGGTTTGCCTATGGCCAGATGATAACATTGAGCGGTCTTTCAAAGGTAGAGAAGGCGGAGAAGTTCGTAAAGCAGATTACGGGCGTCAGGCAGCTTAGAATTAGGAACCATGGGGAGATTGCAAGGATAGAAGTTGCAAGGGAAGAAATGGCCAAACTGTTTGACAGTAAGATAACTGCCAAGATTGATACAGAACTAAAGGCTCTTGGGTTTACCTATGTGACGATTGATCTTGCTGGATATTCTACTGGAAGCATGAACAGGACCATTCGGAAATAGATCGTGAACATGCAGATCAGGGACATTCTGGAAAGATTTGCCAAGAAGGAAATTTCCGTTTCAGAAGCAGAGAGGCTGCTCAAGCTAAACGCTGTCGAAGAAGTAGAAAACTTTGCAAAGATAGACGTTTCGAGGCATCTCAGGAAAGGTGTTCCAGAGATAATACTTGCTGATGGAAAACTGCCAGAGCATACGGCAAAGATAGCCATCAAGGCTCTAGCCAGAAACGGTAGTGTGATAATCAGCAGAGTCAGCGATCAAGATGATAAATTGATAAGAAAAAATCTGCCTAGAGGCGTTTCAATAGAAAAGAATGATCTTGCAAGGACAATAATATTGAGGAAGGGCGCCAAGAAAAAAGAATCTAATGGCATAGTCGGCATAATAACTGCTGGAACTTCCGACATGGCTGTTGCGGAGGAGGCTAAAGTCGTTTTGGAGGAGATGGGCTGCAAAGCAGTATGCACCTATGATGTTGGCGTTGCAGGGATACACAGGCTATTCCCTTCCATCAAAATGATGATAGAGGAGGATGTTGCTGTGATAGTTGCAGTTGCTGGTAGGGAGGGTGCCATGCCCACCATAATAGCTGGCCTTGTCGATATTCCAGTAATAGGCGTCCCAACTTCTGTGGGTTATGGTTTTGGGGATAGAGGGATGGCAGCGTTGCAGTCAATGCTGCAGGCTTGCTCGCTTGGCATTGCAACTGTCAACATAGATTCTGGGATCGCGGGTGGGGTTATAGCTGGACTAATCGCTAAAAGAGCGTCAAAATAACAGATCGCCCCAACGACTACCCTCTAACTAGTTTCAATAGACGGGGGGTTTAGCATGAGAGATCGGTTTTCTCTGATCTGATTACCTGATGGTGCGGAGTGAGCAAACTAAGGAACTCGATACTGAAGAACCTGATAACATTCATATATGGTAAGATTCTGCAGATAGGAAAAGGTTTCTGCAATGAAGATTCCAAAGGAGATTCGGACGTACTGCCCGAAGGATAAAAGGCACACGGTGCATACTGTCGCACTTTACAAAAAAGGCAAGGAACGTACTTCGGCGCTAGGAGCAAGAAGGCACGAGGAAGATCGCAAGGGATATGGAGGGCAAAAGTTCCCCGAACTAGTCAGGACTGCTAAGACCACTAAAAAGCAGACCCTTAGACTAAAATGCGCAGAATGCGGCTACGAAATAATGCGATATGGTATAAGGCTTAGGAAGGCCGAAATAGTAGCATAAGCTGAAAGATGATACGCGCAGTAATATTTGACGTAGATGGCGTCATACTCGATTCGACTCGAGCAATTTTTACAAACTTCCAAGAGACTGCAAGGAGGCTAGGCGTAAGAGTACCCGCAGATAACGAGATCAGGAAACTCCTCGGTCAACCTTCTAGCATAAACCTCCGAATAATTTTTGGAGAGAATCCAGAAGCTAGGAAAATCTATGACGAAGTTAACAAGGTGACTCACTCTAGCCTGAAATTAGTGCCCAATGCCGAAACTGCTCTGAAACTAATCAAACTGAAGAAAGCTATAGTGACATCTAAAAGGCTAGCTTCGTTAAATGACCAGCTGAAAGATTACCTTAATTATTTTGACGCAATTGTAACTCCTGAGGACACGGTAAAGCAGAAGCCCGATCCCGAACCATTATTGCTTACATGCAAAAGGCTTGGTTTTCCACCAAAAGAGGTGATTTACATTGGAGACACACTAAGAGATCTCGAAACCTCAAGAAATGCCGGCATAGCATTCATAGCTTTTGCCTATACTGGCGCAACGGGGGAAGAGTTCAGCAGAGCCGGGGCCGAGACCATCATAGACTCCTTGCTAGACTTGAATAAGGTCATTCAAGCAAGAAATAGTGAAGAGTTAAAAACCACCAGAAGGTAGGAAATTCGTGCAAAAGGAAAGAGTATTGATACCACAGCCGAAGAGCATGTTTGTACTGGTTCAGTGTCCAGCATGCGGCAATGAGCAAGCGATATTCTCGCATTCTACTACCGACATGAATTGCAAATCCTGCGGTGCTAGATTGGCGAGCAGAACTGGCGGCAAGGCCATCATACAGGCAAAAGCATCCAAAAGACTGGATCAGTAGCCCTAAGCTTAATAGAAACTCAAAAACAAGCTTTCGAGTAATGACAGCAAAACTAGTGATTATTGGTTCAGGGCCTGCAGGTCTCACTGCTGCGGTCTATGCGGCAAGAGCCAAATTGCAACCCATAGTTATTACGGGTTTCCAGTGGGGCGGTCAGCTGATGCTAACAACTACTGTAGAAAACTTTCCGGGCTTCATCGAAGGAATAATGGGCCCGCAACTAATGGATCAGATGAGGAAGCAGGCGGAGCGTTTTGGGGCAGAATTCATCGATGACGACGTTTCAAAAGTTGAGCTGACAAATGGAATAAAGAAGGTTTACGTTGGGGGTAGGATCATCGAGTCACACACCATTATACTTGCTACAGGAGCTTCTGCACAATGGCTGGGTCTGGAGTCCGAAAAGAGGCTTATCGGAAGGGGAGTTTCTTCGTGTGCCACATGCGACGCTTTCTTCTTCAAGGACAAGGAAGTCGTAGTAATTGGAGGAGGAGACTCAGCAATGGAGGAGTCCACATACCTGACGAAATTTGCCAGCAAAGTTACGGTGGTTCATAGGCGAGACAAGCTGAAGGCCAGCAAGATAATGCAGGACAGGGCATTTGCAAACCCTAAGATTTCGTTCATTTGGAACAGTACCGTAATCAATGTCCTAGGCAATGACAAGTTAGAGGGGGTAGTAGTGCAGAATGCTGTTGATGGAAAGGCCTCAACCATACAGTGCCAAGGAATGTTCTTGGCGATAGGCCACAAACCCAATACAGAGTTCCTCAAGGGACAAATCGAGTTGGATCAGAAGGGCTATGTCGTCAGAAAGAAATGGTCGCAGACTAATGTCGATGGAGTCTTTGTTGCCGGGGATGTTCACGACTACCGCTACAAGCAGGCGATAACTGCTGCAGGTTACGGATGCGAGGCAGCATTAGACGTAGAAAAGTATCTTGAAGCCAGAGGGATAGAGTAAACGGAACTGAAAACAGCAGAAAACAAACTGAAATTGCTGAACAAGGAGATTATTGGATGCGAAGCTTGCCCTAGGCTTGTATCTTACAGAAAACAAGTAGCGGAAAAGAAGGTTAGAAGGTTTCTTAATTGGGACTACTGGGGCAGACCTCTCCCGGGTTTTGGAGACCCTAGGGCAAGACTGCTCATTGTAGGACTGGCACCAGCAGCGCACGGGGGCAATAGGACAGGCAGGATGTTCACTGGCGACGATTCGGGCAACTGGCTGGCCAAGGCTCTAAACGAAATTGGTCTTGCGAATAAGCCATACAGTATTACAAAAGACGATGGCCTGAAGCTGGAAGGAGCTTACATAACTGCAGTAGCAAGGTGCGTTCCTCCAGACAACAAACCAGTAAGTGAGGAGATCGAAAACTGTTCTCACTATTTGAAGCAAGAGCTGCAGATTTTGAAAAATGTAAAAGTGGTTTTGACTCTTGGCAAGATAGCATTAGACGCTTACGTTAAGTATCTGGGTCTATCTGAAAAGCCCATGTTCAAGCACGGCTTTTTGTACAAATACAAAACGTTTCCAATTCTAATTGCATCGTACCATCCTAGCAGGCAGAACACACGAACCAAGATACTTACTTGGGAAACGTGGACTGAAATCTTCAAAAAGATTAAAGAACTGATCAAAAATTGAAAATTAATGTTATTCTAGCAGGAAATGCGAAAGTTCATTAACATGGTAATTATATGCGTTGCCTTATCCCCAAAATAGGCTGTAACGAATGACCTCTACAACATCTGACACAAAGCGGTCAACCGCATATCAGCTCGCCCTTTTCGCACTAGCGGTCATAGTAGGTGGAGCCGTAGTTCTAGTTTATCCAGACCCAAAACCCGCCCCGCCACCGCCTCTCCCAGCCAACGTAATTTCAATAGTAGCTATAACCAAAACCAATCCTCTAGTTGGTTCTCCTCGCATAGCTCCAGCACCAGACGTACCCGTACAGTTCTTTGCAGTTGGAGAGCAAGGTCAAGTACCTGGGGTCACTGCTGAGGTTAGGACAAACAATAGCGGTTTGGCGCGGGTCAGACTTGAAAGAGGCTTATATGTTGTTAAATACGGAGATACAGGAGTTTACAATATTATAGTAACAAAGAATTCGACGCTTACAATTACAAAATATGAAATTGATAGAATCCCGGAGAGCATTAAAGTTCTTTCGCTGACAAAGGACTGGCAGGTGGCACCCTCAGATTACGTCCTTGTGAAATTCAAGAACAACATGAGCAAGCAAGTAACTCTGGTTGATGCATTTATAGACGGCAAGAAGGCGCAGTCGATAAAGTGCAAGATAGAACAAGCTAACCAAGAACTTCCAGAATATGAGGGAGGAGGGGCTTCATGCGATGTCAAGGCAGTACTGGAGCCTGCGGCAGACTGGGACAATATTCTAGGAGTACCTGGAGGCGTTTACATTCCTTGGTCGCAGGCCAATGAAACTTTGAATCTAGCCTTGAGACTTTCTTACACCGATGCTGAATTCAAGCCTGATGAGGCTCCCAAGCAGGGTTAAGACCATGGCAGACCTTCTTAGCGAACTAACACTGCTATTCAAACCATTGAGCATCTACTTGCTTGGAGGTCTAACAGCAACGCTTATTGCTGAAGCTGTAACCTTTAAGATAAATCCCTTCAAGAAAAAGCAGTTACAAGGACCTCTGGCAAAATACGACATGAAAATAATGCGAATAATAGAGAGCATCAAAAAGGTCGCAGTTACTGCTGGGTTTAAGTACAAAAGCGCCAGCACGACCCGCGAGATGGTTTCATACCTTTCTGCGAAGTTCCCCGAGCAACAGAAAGCTCTCACACCAATTCTTACATCGATCGAATCCCACATATACGGAGGATCGCCGTTGACGAATAACGATTTTAGTAACTATTCAAGGTGGTTGACAGTGGCTCCGATGCTTCAGGTAGTCAAAAGCAGGGTGAAAGTTTGATAGAAGATATTAGATCTATTTCCGAGATTAAGAAGATCACCGAGGCTATAGAGAGCCAAGTTGGCTCATATGTAGTGGGCTGGGAGGGGATCACAAAATCTTTGATTATTGCTCTATTAACAGGAGGCCATGTTCTCCTTGAAGGTGTGCCGGGAACTGCAAAGACTTACCTCGCAAAGTTATTTTCAGATTCTTTAAGCCTCACCTTCAAGAGAATTCAATCAACGCCAGACCTTATGCCCGCAGATATCACAGGCTCCCACATCTTCAACCCCAAATCTATGGAGTTCGAGTTCAGGCCAGGGCCGATATTTGCAAATGTAGTACTGATGGATGAAATAAACAGAGCCCCTCCAAAGACACAAGCTGCTCTGCTGGAGTGCATGCAAGAAACTCAGGTTACAGTAGATGGGATAACTTCAAGGCTGCAGCAACCGTTCATGGTGATTGCGACCAAGAATCCTATAGAATTTGCGGGGACGTATCAGATGCCCGTTGCCCAACTGGACAGGTTCATGTCAAGGTTGATAATGAACTATCCTCCGAGAGGGGCATGGGTAGAAGTCCTGAAGAGGAAAAATGACAGAGGAGAAGTAGTTAACGTGAAACCTCTAGTCAAGGCATCCGCTTTGATATCTGCAAGGGAATTGATACAGGAGAAGGTCAAGGTCAGTGATGATATTCTTGATCAAATTACTGAGCTAGTAAGGTCTACAAGAAAATTACCCCAAGCAGTTCTAGGAGCCAGCGCAACTGCAGCAGTTTCGCTATTGATGGCGTCAAAGGGCTACGCAGCTACTGTGGGTGGGAGAGATTATGTTATCAGGGACGATGTAAAGGCGGTGGTGTTTGATACACTGAATCATAGATTGATGCTTAGGCAGGAAGGGCCATCTACGCCGTCAGAAGAATACGGTCTAGTTCGAGTAAGGGGTATAATAGAGCAGACAGTTAATGCTGTAACCTCTTAGGTGATCAAGACGATCGATTCGATAAAAACAATTGCAGAAATCAAGCAGATTGCAGATGAAGTCGTGGGTGAAGTCAGCAAATATCTGGTAGGCGTTGAAAACAACACGCATTCTCTAATAACTGCACTGCTGGTTGGAGGCCATGTTCTCCTTGAAGGTGTGCCGGGAACTGCAAAGACTTCCCTTGCTACAATCTTTGCAGAGTCTCTAGGTCTGTCCATGAGAAGAATTCAGGCAACTCCTGATATGATGCCTGCAGATATAACGGGAACGAGAATTTATAACCCCAAATCTATGGAGTTCGAGTTCAGGCCAGGGCCGATATTTGCAAATGTAGTACTGATGGATGAAATAAACAGAGCCCCTCCAAAGACACAAGCTGCTCTGCTGGAGTGCATGCAAGAAACTCAGGTTACAGTAGATGGGATAACTTCAAGGCTGCAGCAACCGTTCATGGTGATTGCGACCAAGAATCCTATAGAA